>PVBE011259697.1_pt1 | contig 249260 bp, 223 predicted proteins | sample 1631181 | NCBI WGS metagenome assembly PVBE01 (sample SAMN08397723, study PRJNA350692) | Marine metagenome, whole genome shotgun sequencing project. | isolation source: water | place: Pacific Ocean | collected 2012-04 | reverse complement strand
TATCAGCGATCGCGTAGAAGCGCTCGCGCCGTTCCTGATGTACGACCGTGATCCGTATATGGTGATTTCAGAAGGCCGGTTGTTCTGGATCATCGATGCCTACACCGTGACCGATAACTATCCGTATTCGACTCAGGCAATTCGGACCCTCAACTATATCCGTAACTCGGTGAAGATCGTCATCGATGCGTATAACGGTACTACTACCTATTATCTAGCTGACGCTGACGACCCAATCGCGGCAACAATCAGCAAGATCTTTCCAGAGTTATTCACACCTCTCGAGACGATGTCGACCGATCTTCGCAGCCATGTCCGTTATCCCCAGGACATCTTCACGCTGCAAACAGCAATGTTCTCGACTTACCATATGACTAATCCGGCAGTCTTTTACAACAAGGAAGACCAGTGGGATGTGCCGGCGATCGAAAGTGACGGACGCACAGCTCAGATGGAGCCGTACTACACCATCATGAAACTGCCGGGCGAGCAGGACGCCGAATTCATTCAGATGCTGCCGTTTACACCACGTCGGAAGAACAATCTTGCAGCGTGGATGGTCGCACGGAGCGACGGAGAACACTACGGCAAACTCATGGTGTTCCAGTTCCCTAAACAGAAGCTCATTTTTGGCCCACAGCAGATCGTCTCTCGAATTAACCAAGACGAAGATATTTCACCACAGCTCACCCTCTGGAACCAGCAGGGTTCGCAGGTAATTCAAGGCACGCTCCTAGTCGTGCCGATCGAGGAGTCGCTTCTCTATATCCGACCACTCTACCTACGGGCGGCCGACGGGCAGATTCCCGAACTCAAGCGCGTCATCGTCGCTTATCAGAACCAGATCGTGATGGAAGAAACTCTCGCTTTGGCGCTCAACCGTCTGTTTGGCGTGCGTACTCCCGATGGGCTCCTAGCAGCTACCACCTCGGACAGCCTTACAGTTGGGTCCTCCAATCCGACCTCGTCAGAGACAGCACCTGACCCGTCGATTAGCATTCCGACCCTGTTGGCCGAGGCACTGCAGCAACTTGAACGGGCGCTTGAGGCACAACGTGAGGGGGATTGGAGCCGCTACGGTTCTGAACTTAATCAGCTTCGTCAATTCTTGGAGCAATATTCAGCCTCGGGCGGTGGGTAGAGATTCAACTGCTCTTAATCGGACGCTCGCTGAGTCGTTTGACCCACCTCGACAGTCCGTTTCACATCATTGCTCCCGTCCAGGGTGCATGGTGTTAGAATCCGCCCCTGACCTATCAGGAGGGGCTAATGACATCCGGGCAAACCAAACTTTTTTTGTGCACCCTGGCCGGGCTGGCACTGACCGGTTGCGTGGAACCAGCGGTTGAACCCGTACCAGGCCTTAAGGCCTTCGCCGGTGCACGTATTATCGACGGCAATGGCACCACGATCGAGAATGGCATTCTAGTCGTCCGAGACGGTCGTGTCGAAGCGGTCGGAGCGTCCGACTCTGTGTCCGTACCGGCTGGTGCCGAACAACTTGATCTAACGGGCCGAACGATCATTCCGGGTTTCATTAATAGTCATGGTCACGTCGGCGCTACTAGGGGACTCGAGTCAAACCCTGAGTTGTACACCCGTGGTAACTTGCTGCATCAGTTGGAACTGTATGCCCGCTACGGCGTCACCACGGTCTTTAGTCTCGGCGGCGATGATCAGGCAGGTGTCACTCTCCGCGATGAACAGGATTTATCACTCGATCGAAGTCGGCTATTCGTTGCTGGCCCGGTTGTTAACGGCGCAACGGCGGAAGATGTTGAGCCCCTCGTCGACGAAATCGCCGGAATGGGAGCCGACATAATCAAGATCCGTGTCGACGATAATCTCGGGTCTACCACTAAGATGCCGGAAGAGGCGTGGCGTGCTGTGATTGAACGAGCACACGAACATGGCCTACGAGTAGCTGCACACGTGTTCTACCTAGATGATGCGAAAAAGCTAGTCGAGGCCAACGTCGATTTTCTCGCCCACAGTGTTCGGGACACGGACGTCGACCAGGAACTGATTGACGGCATGCTTGAGCGAGACGTGTGCCTAAGTCCAACACTGATGCGCGAGGTTTCAACATTCGTTTACGAATCACGGCCTGACTTCTTCGACGACCCTTTCTTCCTTCGGGCCACCGACCCCAATGTGATCATTGGGCTCGAGGATCCCGTTCGCCAAGCGCGGATTCAAGATAGCGAGAGTGCTCAAGGGTATAAAGCAGCGCTTGAAGTGGCAATGCGGAATGTCAAAGCGCTGTCTGACGCTGGAGTGCATATCGCATTCGGCACTGACACAGGTCCGGTCGGCCGCTTCCAAGGTTATTTCGAACAGCTCGAACTCGAGCGGATGGTTGAAGCCGGCTTAACTCCTTTACAGGCACTCGTTTCTGCTACTGGTGACGCCGCGGGGTGCATGGAGGTTAGCGAGGACCTGGGCACTCTGGCGATGGGTAACTGGGCAGATTTCGTGGTGCTGTCGGCGAACCCGCTGGACGATATCCTTAACACGCGATCGATTGAATCAGTTTGGATCGCAGGAAATCTTGTCCCAACCGTCGGTTGAGCGGCTTCTTCAATCGCTGCCGAACGAGGTCTCGTTCACGGTTAAGAAGGCCGGGGGGCGTAGATCCTTCTCAGAAGGACTCGTGAATCCTAGAAGCTTTTGTTGTCTCTTCATCTGCCCAAATCCCTAAACTCACGGATAACCCAAGGAGACATCGGAAACAGTGACGGCAAGGCGCTCAGTCGCGGTTGCGTTGTACCGTGCACTTGCCAAAGACCCTTTCTACCGTACGATCGCAGGCGCCCAGCATCGAGACACACCGGCATTCAAAACTGCACTTGTGCAGTATTTCGAATACGCCTTGGACGAAGCTGAGGCAATCGGCAAGTTGGTCGTGGACGAAGGGCAGCTCGGTGCCGCCGCTTGGTTTCTCCCGATAGCGCCCGGGATCACGCAGGAGGCAAAAATCCGGAAAGAGCGAGCGCTTCACGAAGTGCTTAGCGAAGCCGGACTGGTCACCTATCAACGGATTACTGAATTTATGAGCCAGCGGTCACGGGTCTGCATCCCGGCGGATGCATGGTATCTGTCGATTGTTGGCATCACACCGAAAGCACAAGGGAAGGGGCTGGGGCGAAAATTGCTCGAGCCAACGCTCACCGAAGCTGACGAGGCCAAGGCCGTCTGTTATCTTGAAACGTTCAGCATGCGCAACGTAACGTTCTACACTCGGCTTGGGTTCGACGTTATTGGTATGCCCCACGAACCAACAACCGGGGCCCACTATGCAATCATGGTGCGTCGCCCAAGCCCTGATTCTTCCAATATCGCTCCAGACCTAGCCAGCACAATCTGAGCGGCACTGCGTCCTCGTAGTGGCGGGCCGCCGTTTCAGGCAACCGTTGGCGAAGCAACTTCGAGACGGCAGTTGTAAAACTTGAGAGCCCATCCTCGCGGGATTCCTGCGCCACGACCCGTCTAGCGATCTCGGCCAACTCAGCGAGATGGTCCACAAACGTACGCATATGGTTCATTACGTCAGTGTGTGGACCGAAATGGGTTAGAAACAGGGTGCTAGCTCGCCAGCGTTCGATTACCTCGACGCTCGTGCGCCAAGCCGCTAGGTCGAGGTCGGGAGGTGGTGTTGGAGGCAGTATATAAGGCGAAGGACCCACACGAATACCAGCTGTGTCACCCACAAAGGCGATGCCACTGTCTCGGTCGAAATAGCTAACGTGATGACGTGCGTGGCCTGGGGTGTAGGCTACTTCCAGTTCCCGCTCCCCAATTCGAATCCGTTCACCGCCCATAAGGCCGCGTAAGTTGGTTTCTGGCACAGCCTTGAATTCTCCCCACAATTGTTCGAGTTCATCGACCCAAATTTGTCGAGCACTCGCAATCAGACGCGCTGGGTCGACCATGTGACTGACCCCAGTCACGTGAACATAGACAGTAATTTCTGGATTCTCGTTCACGATCGCTCCAGTGGCCCCAGCGTGATCGAAATGGATGTGAGTCAGAAGGATCGCCCGAATGTCGGAGACAGCAATGCCATGCCGCCTCAGCTCGGACCCAAGCGTTTCCAAGGTCGCAGCTGGTCCTGGATCAACTATAGCGGCGCCGAAACTGCCGTGCAGCACGCCTGCCGCGATCACTTCCGATTGACCTTGGAAGTGCAAGTCGATGTAACTAATATCACGCGTCAGTCGATTCATGATTCGTGGGCGTATAAAGCCGAGCCTGACGATGCTATCTTACTACGCCGATCTGTGTATCGTGGTTTAACGGACAACTGCTTGACGTCATTAGATCGCTCCCATAGGCTGGTCGAAGAAACTCTACAAAACCGACGATGCCATACAATGAAGAACCCAGCGGTCAAACGCGGGAGCGAGTCCGGTCGGTCTCAAAAGAACCACCTCGGTATCGTGTGCTGCTTCACAACGATGACTACACCACTATGGAGTTCGTTGTGAAAGTGTTGGAGTCGGTGTTCCATAGGTCCCCCGCCGAGGCCTACCGAATCATGATGCAAGTGCATAGCCAGGGCCAAGGGCTCTGCGGCATCTATCCCTACGACGTCGCCGAGACCAGGGCCCTTACGGCACAGGACCTCGCCCGTCACGAGGGCTTTCCGCTACAAACCTCCATCGAGAAAGAATGAGGAATCTCTCACTATGTTCAGTGCATCGCTCGAGTTAATTCTCAGCATTGCGTATCGAGAGGCCGAATCAAGGCGCCACGCGGACCTCACGCTGGAACATCTCCTGTATGCACTTGCACACGACGTCGAGGCTGAAAAAATCATGCAAGCCTGTGGCGCTGATTTACCAGCACTTCGCCACGATCTTGATAACTATTTACAGCGTGAGACTGAGCGGTTTCCAAGACACAGTCCTGGGGAACCGGTTCAGACGCTGGCCTTTCGCCGGGTCTTACAAACAGCAGTGCTGCATGTACAGAGTGCTGGTAAAGATGAAGTTCACTCGGGCGATGTGCTCGCTGCAATCCTTCAACAAACCAATTGCTTCGCAGCGGAGCAGTTACTTGCGCAGGGCGTCACCAGGCTCGATGTGCTGAACTACATCTCTCACGGTATTGCTAAGGTTCCACCAGCGCCAAGCCGTGACGGCGTCACGCCGGACCAGACCGTCCACGCCGGTGCGGAAGATGATGCGCCGACCGTACAGCGGGATCCCCTAGCAGCTTTCACTGTGAATCTTTCCGAGCGTGCAGCTGCCGGCCAAGTCGATCCCCTTATCGGACGCTCCGTTGAGTTACAACGGACAATGGAGGTTCTCTGTCGGCGCCGAAAGAATAATCCGGTTTTTATCGGTGACGCTGGGGTAGGTAAAACAGCCCTAGCCGAGGGACTCGCCGCTCGATTGCTTGACACGACCGTCCCAGCACCACTCCAGGGAGCCGAGGTCTTTTCACTCGATACGACGGCGCTCCTTGCTGGAACTCGTTTCCGGGGCGATTTTGAAGAGCGCTTCAAAGCGGTACTGGCTTCGCTGCGTCAGCACGCGAAACCTATCCTTTTCATCGATGAGGTGCACGCCACGGTTGGCGCGGGCGCAACGACCGGTGGCACTTTGGACCTCGCAACTCTTATCAAGCCCGTGCTCAGCGCCGGTGAAGTTCGAGTGATCGGATCGACCACGATTGAAGATTTTAAGCATATCGAGAAGGACCGTGCGTTGGCTCGCCGGTTGCAGAAAATCACAGTCGACGAACCCAGTCCCGAAGAAGCTATAAAGATTCTAAAGGGCCTGCATGCACGCTATGCCGAACATCACGGCATCGAATACACAGACGCCGCACTCACGACAGCAGTAAAGCTTGCCGGACGCCATCTTCGCGACATCCGACTCCCAGACAGTGCAATTGACGTTCTCGATGAGGCGGGTGCCATGCTTAGGCTGCGCTGCACCGAGACACAACCCGAAGGTAACAAAGATCGCGCTGCCACCCCGACAGAGAAAATGGTGACGGCGGCGGACATCGAGCATGTGGTCGCCCGAATGGCAGGAATCCCTGAGCAACAAGCCTCAGCGTCCGACAAAGAACGTCTCCGTACGCTGGAGGAAGCACTGCAACGGGTCGTCTTCGGGCAGGACGACGCAGTTGCAGCAGTTGCCAAAGCGATCAAGCGGTCGCGCGCTGGCCTCGGACAGCCAGAGCGGCCAGCCGGCTGTTTCCTGTTCACCGGACCTACTGGGGTGGGAAAGACCGAGTTAGCGAAACAGTTAGCTATCCATCTGGGCAACGAATTCCTCCGTTATGACATGAGTGAGTACATGGAAAAACATTCCGTTGCTCGACTGATCGGAGCGCCACCAGGTTACGTAGGCTTCGAACAGGGGGGGCTGTTAGTTGACGCACTTAGAAGCCATCCCTACGCCGTTGTGCTTCTCGACGAAATCGAGAAAGCCCATCAAGATCTGTTAAACATCCTTTTACAGGTGATGGACCATGCAACACTAACCGACAGCACTGGCCGGAAAGCTGACTTCCGGCAGGTCGTGCTAATCATGACGTCTAACGCTGGCTCCCGGGAAATGAGCGCTGGTGCTATTGGATTTAGCGGGGGACGATCGAAGGCGGTGCGAGGTCGGATCAAAGCAGCTATCGAGCGGATCTTTAGCCCTGAGTTCCGTAACCGGCTCGACACGACTGTAACCTTTGGGGCACTTACACCAGACGTGATGGAAATGATTGTCGAGAAATTTATCCTTCAACTCGAAGCGCAGCTCGCGGAGCGGCGTGTGGCGATCACCCTCGAAACCGGAGCGCGCCAGTGGCTTGCCACAAAGGGTTATGACCCGGTTTACGGGGCTCGTCCGCTCGCTCGGATCATTCAGGCAGAGGTTAGAGACCGTCTCACTGAGGAAATCTTGTTCGGCCAGCTGGAAACCGGTGGCACTGTCCGGATTAGCTTGGCGGATGGAGACGGCCCTCTCAAGTTCGCGTTCGAGCCGAGCGCTAAGCCTTCGCAGACAGCCAACGCGGTCGCAGGCCCAGAAACGGTCGGCTAATTAAGATGATTCAGTTGACCACCACGATTCGGTAATTACCTCACTGGAAGCTGAAGCAGCCATGCTCAAGCGTTCAAGGTTTAGCCAGACGTTAGGGGGTTAGTAGTAATGCCAACACTAGGTGGCGGATGCCGGGTCATCGAACCCAACGAGGGACAAATTAGCTGTGAGGGTACTAGGCGGCGGTGGTGGACAGTGGGTGCAGCGGTAGCTGCCGCACGCGACATCGAGCAGTCGGTCAGCCAATTCGATAAAGGCCTCTCTCCGGGTCAAATAAATCCCACCAGCGAGGAGGTTCATTACGTCTCGGCAGGATCAGGCACCTGTTACGTTGATGGATACGGTTACCAAGTCAAAATTGGCTCCGCCGTTTACGTAGCACCGGGTAAAGAGTGTTGCTTCGACACGCCGACAGGCGACCTTGAAGTCGTGAGCGTCTGCTGCCCTCAGATTCGTGACTCGCGTTTCGACCTCCCGGCAAACACATGCCCAGCCGACTCTGGGGAGACCAAGCCCGTAGTCGTCGTGCATCAGGACAACCGAAAGTCGATTCCAACAGGTGACCGATGGTTCAAGTTACTCGTCGACAAGAGTGTCGGCTGCCAACACGTTACGCAGTTCCTCGGATTCATTCCCAAGTCCGAGGCTCCAGTACATCATCACACTTACGAAGAAGCGATTTATATCGTTGAAGGACACGGCGTGCTGTGGGCTAATGGTAAAGAGGCGCCGGTCGCGCCCGGCAGTTGTATCTACCTTCCCAGACGGGTTAAGCATTCAATGAAGAACTTAGAAGACACGCCTATTCGCCTGATGGGAGTATTTCATCCGTCTGGTAGCCCGGCCACTAGGTACCATGAGTAACACATAATCAGTCAATTCAACGTTATCTTTGCAAGACGTGCTAGGTGAGAGGTAACTAGTAAGTGTTGAGCGTCACGAACCAACAACTCTTAACTCGGGAGAAACTTATGAGGATGATCGATCGCCGGCGATTCCTGCATTTTGGTGCGGCGAGTGGCGTGTTTGGCCTTACGACGAAGCGAGCTGAGCAAGCGGCAGTGGCATCATCGCAACCACAGGCCTCAAGCGAACAAAGTGTAAAGCTCTACGGCGACGGTCTCGGACTAACCCCGGACGATTCAGTCAAGCTCTTAACGCGCCTCGTTGAGGAAGGAGAAGGGATCCAAGCAGATTCGTATTCCAATGGTGGAGTCGTCGAGGAACTAGAGCAGGCTTTCGCCGCGGCACTTGGAAAAGAACGAGCTGTCTTCATGCCGACTGGCACGCTGGCCAATCACCTAGCCGTTCGGATGCTCGCTGGTGGGCCTAGCCGGGCAATCGTCCAGGCTGAGAGCCATCTTTACAACGATACCGGTGACACCGTCCAGACCCTAAGTAACATCCAGCTGGTCCCATTAGCCCCTGGTCGCGCAACTTTCACGTTGGATGACGTAAGGATACTACTTGACCGCACCTCCAGTGGGCGAGTTGCCACACCCGTATCAGTTATTTCAATCGAATCACCAGTGCGGAGAAGGTCGGGTGAGATTTTTAACGAAACCGAGATGGATAAAATCACAGAATTTGCTCGGCAGAACGGTATCCGTACACACCTCGACGGCGCACGGATTTTCCTACAAACCGGTTTCGGAGGACGGTCAGCCGCCGATTATGCCAGGCCTTTCGATACCGTCTACGTCTCGCTCTACAAGTACTTCAACGCGCCATCAGGTGCGATTCTCGCTGGGCCGAGTGCCTTGCTGGACCAAATGTTTCATACGCGGCGTATGTTTGGCGGTGGTCTTGCCCATGTGTGGCCTTTCGCAGCGATCGCACTACACTATTTCCGGGGGTTCCCCGAGCGCTACGCGCGAGCTGTTCATGTATCAAATGAATGGAAGCAGCTAATCAGCAAGCACGACGCTTTTTCCATTAAACCAGTCCCAGCAGGCACGAACCTTTTCTTGCTTCAAGTGAAGTATCCAGACCTCGACCTGTTCCGTAATAAGCTCGCGCACCAAGATGTGCGTCTCCCAGCACCACTCGGTGATGGTTCTGGCTTCAGGCTAGGTATCAACGAATCATGGAGCCGCATAACCTCATCCGAACTGGCCGGTATGTTTGTGCAGGCAGTTGAAGCGTGAACCTTAAAGTCCACCGCATGACATCTGAAACAGGTATTCTTGAGGCATGCTGACTCTAATGCTGGCGCTGCACTCGTTGATCCGATGGGCCGCGATCGCGTTTGGATTCGTGATCGTCATCCGGGCATTGTCCAGTATGTCAAAGGGAAATTTCGAAGATGACGACGGAAGGTTCGGCCGGTTGTTCGCGATTTCGCTCGATGTCCAAATGCTCCTCGGTATACTCATGTATCTCTTCTTCAGCACCATCACGACATCAGCGTTCGAGAACCTGGGGAGCGCGATGAGTAACTCGGTAACACGCTTTTGGATCGTTGAGCATCCGACGATGATGCTCGCAGCTCTTGTGTTCGCGCATATCGGCGTCGTCCGGGTGCGTAAAGCGCCCGAAGCGAAGGCGAAACACCGCACTGGATTGATCTTTTTCGGAATCGCCATGCTACTGATCCTGCTCGGGACACCTTGGCCGTTCTCGGTGGCAGCAAGACCGATTCTGCCGTTCCTATAACCCTAGGACGGATATAAAGGTTGCGAGTTAAGGGGGCAGACCTCTCTGTCCCGTTGGGATGTTGTGTCACGCTCAACCCCAGGGATCGAGAACTAGTCAGGCGTTCGCCATCTCAGTGAGGTCGGCGGGTAGTGCTTCGAGATGCTCCCGAACACGGGCAAGGAACTGGAAGGCGGCCATGCCATCACTTGCACGGTGGTCGAAGGTAAGAGACATCATCATGACCGGCCTGATTGTGATGGCTTCATCGACCACAACCGGCCGCTTAATTACAGCACCGAGGCCAAGAATCGCCACCTCGGGCTGATTCAGAATGGGCGTGCCGGTGAGGCCTCCGAAGATACCGGGGTTCGTCAGTGTGAAAGTGCCACCCTGTACATCTTCTGGCGTGAGACGGTGAGATCGTGCGCGCACAGCTAATTCTTTTATCGACTTTGCAAACCCTGCGAGAGACCTCTCTTCAGCCTTACGGATCACCGGCACAATTAGCTCACCTGACTCAGGCAGCGCAACGGCGATTCCAAGATTAACCGACGGCTTCAGCACGATCTCGTCGCCAACAACCGAGGCGTTCAATGCACGAAACTCCCCAAGAGCTTTAACCGCCGCCTCTGCAACAAGCACGGTATAAGTAAGCGGTGCACCCACGCTCGCCTCAAAACGTTGACCGGCCGTTTCCATTAGTTCAGCAGCACGCGACATGTCGCAATCAACAATGGCCGTTGCGTGGGGACTGATCCGCGTGGACCAACTCATGTGGTGCGCGATCTTCTTACGCACTGCCGACATCTGTATCCGCTCATCTCCGTCCTGCGGTTGATACAGGTACTCCTTTGGAGGGCTGCCCGCGGAGTTATCCGACTCTAAGGGCGAGGTTGCTTGTTGGCGAATATACTGCTCGACGTCACGCTTTGTCACACGACCACCGTGGCCAGAGCCCTGTAACGTTGCCAATGTGTCGAGCGACATGCCACAGCGCTCTGCGGTCTTAAGAACGGCTGGGCTAAACGAATGCGACGGAGTCGTCGACGCAGACGGTTCGTCGGTCTTCTCGGATTCTCGCCTGAAGGAAATCACCTGGGACGATTGCGCTGCCTGAAAATGGCCACCCGGTTCATCCCCCTTCTTTCCATCCGGTTCACTTGTATCGGCCTTCGATTGCCTGCCTTCGCCGGGGGAGGCAGTTTTCACATCCTCTCCGGATTCAGTAATCACCGCCACAGGCGTTCCAATATCAACCGTTTCGCCCTCCTTCACAAGAATCTCGGTTAACGTCCCCGCCGCAGGAGCCGGCACCTCAGTGTCAACCTTGTCGGTCGTGATTTCAAAGAGAGGTTCATCACGGTCAACAACGTCGCCAACCTTTTTCAACCACTTAATAATTGTGCCTTCGGCGATCGACTCCCCCATTTGGGGCATTACTATTTCAATCATGATGCTGGAAGCAGGCTCATCTAAATAGGGTTAGTACTCCAAAACGTTCTTAGCGGCAGTATAGATCTTTTCCTCGGTCGGAAGCATCGCATCCTCTAGTGACGCCGCGAAGGGAGACGGAACGTCCAATGCGCCCACTCGTGTCACCGGCGCGTCAAGCACATCAAATGCCTCCTGCGCGATGATCGCCGCCACCTCACCACCGAAGCCACCGGTGAGCTGTGCTTCATGGACGACCAGTGCACGGGAGGTTTTTCGCACGCTCACTAGAAACGTGTCCCGGTCCAGCGGGCATAGGCTGCGCAAATCGACAACCTCGCATTCGGCACCCTCCCGCGATAATCGCTCGGCCACCGCCAGCGATTCGTGAACCATTGCACCATATGTTACAACCGTTAAATCTGATCCCTCTCTTTTGACGTCGGCGACACCTATCGGAACCACGTAGTCCTCATCAGGCACGTCCTCCTTGATCCTGCGGTAGAGGTGCTTGTGTTCAAAGTAGACCACTGGATTGTTGTCTCGGATTGCTGCAATCAGCAATCCCTTAGCGTCGTAAGGCGTTGAAGGCTGAACCACCTTCAAGCCTGGCACATGCGTGAACCACGCTTCGGGGTTCTGTGAATGGTAGGGTCCACCACGAAAGCCACCCCCCGCAGGACCTCGGAAGACAACTGGCATCGGAATGCCCCAGCGGTAGTAGTTCTTCGCGGCGTAGTTGACAATTTGATCGAACGCACAGGCAATGAAATCAGCAAACTGAAACTCGACAACCGGCCGGAGGCCCTCAACAGCTGCTCCACACGCTGCACCGGTAAAGCCACTCTCGCTGATCGGCGTATCGATTACGCGATCTTCACCAAACTCATCCAGAAAGCCGACGGTTACTTTGAAGGCCCCGCCAAAAACCGCAATGTCCTCACCAAGGAGAATCACGTTGTCATCGCGCCTCATCTCGTCGCGCAATGCCTGACTGATCGCCTCGAGGTAGGTGATAACCGCCATAGGATTACCTCACGGTGCGAAGAGCCGGTCTGTCACGCTGTCGGGCGATGCCTCAGGCTGTGCCTCGGCCCACACCACCGCATCCTCAATCGTCTGGACGCATTCATTGTTGATCGCTTGCACCTCAGCCTCGCCTAGCCCACCGGCCCCGGACAGGTACTCAGCGAACAGTCGCAGCGGGTCACGCCTCTCCCAAAACTCTCGCAAGTCAGCACTGACATAGCCCATGTCGTCATGCTCGCCGTGCCCGCGAGCACGAAACGTCTTGAACTCAACCAAATAGGGTCCATTGCCAGCACGCGCGTGATCAATCGCTCGCCTGGCCACGCGTCTGACTTCGAAGATGTCGTTGCCGAAGGCAACCTCTGACGGAATATTGAAGGCCGGTGCACGGTCAGCCACATTCTCAACCGGCATTTGTTTTTCAATGGTGGTCGAATAGGCAAAGCAGTTATTTTCCACAACGACGACCAGAGGCAATTTGTGAATGGCCGCAAAGTTGAGGCCTTCGTAAAAATCACCAGGACTGGTGGCCCCATCACCAGTAAAAGCGATATAAACCCGCGGCTGCTTTCTGATTTTAAAGGCAAGTGCGAATCCTGCACCCGACGGGATCCAGGAAGCCATCGAACCGTTATGGTAGGGCGCGATGCCGTACTGCCGGATGTCAGCAAAGAACAGGCCAAGTTCGCGGCCGTGCGCCGGTGGTACATCGCGGCCCAGCCATCGGGCAATAACGTGTTTCGGCTCGACGCCACGTAAAAACCATCCTGCCAAACCACGCGCGACTGTCGAGAAGTAGTCGTCTCGCTCAAGGAGACTGACAACACCAGTACAAATTGCTTCCTGCCCGATCGCCAGATAGACAGCACCGACGATCTTCCCCTGGCGGTAGAGGGCGGCCAGTTTCTGGTCGCAAGCACGAGCCAATCGCATCGTCCGGTACCAGACCGCTAATTGGTCACGTGAGATGATTTCGTCGGTTGCGATCGAGGTCCTGTCAAGTGCTGGGTCTAGAAAAATCTCGGACTTCGACATAATTACCACCGGTCACTGACTGTTACCCGCCGTCGTGACCAGGGTTCCCTGGTCGTCATACACATCAACGGGACCGAAAGAGGTTAGCGCGTCAGAGATCCGCTCCCCATCACCAACGGCGACAATGTGTAGCCGATCGGCATCGAGATACTTCATCGCAACTTCCTGTACTTGCTCGCGCGTTACCGACATAATTCGCTCGGGATACCGTTCCCAATAATCGTCTGTTAGGTCGTAGAGATGACGGACGACGGAATTGCCGAGTAAGGTGCTCGGCGACTCGAGAGAAAGTGCAAAGCTCGCAATGATCGATCTCTTGGCATCCTGGAATTCCTGTTCGGGAACCACTTCATCGCGGATTCTCTTCAACTCTCGGAGCAACTCGGCCAAAGCATCTCCAGTTACTTCAGTGCGTATCTCGGTGGAAGCCTCCCAATCACCGCGATACCGCAGCGCCGTGAAGGAACTGTAAGCGCCATAGGTGTAGCCTTTGTCCTCACGCAGGTTCATAAATAGACGTCCTGTTGCACCGCCTCCTAGAATCTGATTCATCACCGTGAGAACGTCGTAGTCCTGACTGGTGCGTTTAATTGCCTGTGTACCAACAACAAGATTCGTTTGGACAGATGCAGCACGGTTGATTAAGTAGAGCTTCGACGGACCGATGGGTTCAGGGTCTTGTACCGTCGGCCGTGGTCTCTCCGTTCGAGCCCACGCACCGAGGTGCTTCTCCACCAAGGTGCGCGCATCAACCATTGAGATGTCGCCGGCCATAGCAAACACGGCATGGTCGGGAATATAGTGCGTTCGGTGAAAGCTGAGCAGGTCGTCACGCGTGGTCCTATCGAGTGTCTCCGGTGTCGCCGAGGTTCGGCCAGCAGGATGGTTGCCATAAATGGCTCCATTGAGGCGTTCGACCGCCAGAAAGCCTGGCCGAGTCCTTTGCTGCATTAAACCAGCACGCTCACGGTCTTTAAACAAAGCGAGCTCCTCCTCAGGAAAGGAAGGCCGGAGTAGAACGTCGGCTGCTAGGGCCATCGTCTGTTCGAGGTGCTCCGTGAGGCTCGAACCGCTCATGCTCGTGGCCTGTAACGACATGTCCGTGGAGATGGCCAAACGAGAGGCATGGGTCTCAAGCGCTTCGGCTATTTCCACTGAAGAAAGGTTCTCCGTACCTTCCCGCAACAGTGACGCCGTAAAACTGGCTAGACCCGCATGATCGGGAGGATCGTAGTAGCCACCAGCTCCGATCAGAATCATCTGAAACGAAACGATCGGCACGCGCCGATCTTCGAGCACCATCAGATGTAAGCCATTATCAAGGTCGGCTTCCTCGGCCCTCGGTAAATTAACTTGGAGGATTTCGTCGGAGACCGGTGCCAAACCCTTGACTTCGGCACCGACGATTGATTGAGTCTGTAACTCCTTGGCCTGAAGGTGAACACCAACCAGCGATACAACAGCCGACAACATGCATCCCAATACGACGTGGGACCACCGTACGCACATCAGAAATTCCCCTGCCCCGGAACCTGGTCTGTTTGCGCACCAGCTGGCCTCGGGACTGTGATAATGACCGACCTGTTAGTTTCGTTGAGATAAGTGCTCGCCACCCGTCGCAGGTCTTCCGCTGACACCGCACCGACGCGCTCAGCGCGTGAGTTAATAAGCGAAGGGTCGTCATAGAAGAGTGCATACCGTGACAGAGTGATGGCACGCTGAAGTGAACTCCCTAAACTTGAAACAAACGACCGCCGTGCGCCATTGCGTGCTTTGGCGAGTTCCCAGTCCTCGACAGGTTCAACCTTGATCCGCTCGATTTGGTTGTAGATGGCGGTTTCGAGCGCGCCAATGTCTGCCCCGGGTGCGGCAATGCCGACCAACCGGAACAGGCTCGGACCACGGTTACTGACCGCAAACGCACCAACGTTTACGCCAAGCTGGGTATCCCGGACGATGGCTTGGTAGAGTCGCGAGCTCCGTCCAGACGACAGTATGGTCGCGAGCACACTGAGGGCATCGTGGTTAGCAGTCAGGCTCTCCGGAATGTGATACGCGACATCAATGCGCGATAAACGAGCCAGTGGGTCATCGTAGCTTGCCCGGCGCTCCTCAGTCTGCGGTAACTCTGTCAGATCCACAGTGGGCGGTTCGGGCTGGCGTGGAATCCGTCCAAAGTACTGCCGAACCTTCTCGAGTGCCACCTCGGCGTCAATGTCACCAACGAGCGCAAGAACAGCGTTGTTCGGCGCATAATAGGTCCGGAAGAACGACGCTATGTCCACCACAGTAGCCGCAGTGAGGTCAGTCATTGATCCAATTGTCGAGTGTGAGTAGGCGAAATTGCTATAAGCCAGTTCATCAATCGTCTCGAACGTGTGCCCGTAGGGTTGGTTGTCAATCCTGAGCCTGCGCTCCTCCTGTACCGCTTGGCGCTGGTTATCAAGATTTTCCTGGGTAATATCGAGCGAGGCCATCCGATCGGCCTCAAGGAATAAGCCAAGGTCGAGTTGGTTTGAAGGAAGCCGTTCAAAATAAAGAGTTCGATCCTTATCGGTCGTTCCATTGACGTCGCCACCGTTGTTGGCGATGAGTAGGAAGTGCTCGCCATCGCCGACGTTCTCTGACCCTTCGAACATCATGTGCTCAAAAAGATGGGCGAACCCTGTGAGCCCTCGGCGCTCGTTACGTGAACCAACGTCGTAATTTACAGCGATCGAGATCACCGGCGCCACGTGGTCTTCTGCGATGATTACTCGTAGACCATTTTGAAGTGTCGTGTCCGTGAACTCGACGGTCTGACCAACCACACCGGTTCCTGAACCGAAAATCCCCGTCGCGATTATGACCGCTTGCCAGTTCCATCGCGTGCATCTCAGCATGCGTTTCTCCCGTAAGACCTAGCTTCACCGAGTCTGTCAGCCACTACACACCGGCGATGGTTGAAGCCTTCACCGCGTCATCCACTCCCAGCACGATCGTCGCCATCGGATGGCCTTCGATCACGGAACCATAGGCATGGTCGACGTTGATGCCTGCATTGGCCATCATTCGCCCGACCGTCTTTAGTACGCCAGGACCGTTTGGCACTTCCAAGTACAAAATCTGCCGTGTTTCAACGTCGTGGTGCTGATCGCGGAGCACGCCTTCCGCGTGGATGTGGTTGTCAACCACTAGGCGGAGTAAGACATCAGCATCGAGACTGAACGCAAGAATATTGACTTGTTCATCCGACAGAAGCTGGCACACATTAGTCAGTGCGCCGGGATTGTTTGGGAGTCGCAGGGACAGTTCGGTTCGGACAGCCATAGTGTTCTCTACAACAACGGTGTAACCCTACGATCATACCCGCCTTCAAGACCAAGTGATACCAGTGTCTTGAGAACTCGCATGTGTGTAGGTACTGCTAGCTATGAACCAAGGGGATGCGCTAGGATCGGATTCTTATGACAGTTGCCACATCAACCATTCAAGTCGCCAGTCGCGTCCACGGGTTCTCCTACGCCATTCGGAACATCGTAGCGGAGGCTAAGAAAGTTGAGGCGGTCGGCACACGTGTCCGGTACCTAAATATTGGCGATCCGATTCCGTTCGGGTTTAAGACTCCCCAGCATCTCCTCGATGCCGTCCAGCGCGCGATGCACGACGGACTGAACGGCTATACATCGTCTCCAGGTATAGAGCCAGCACGTGAAGCGGTGGCCGAGGACTTCTCGGGCCGTGGCCTCAACATTCCGGCCGACCGCGTGTTGCTTACCATGGGAACGTCTGAGGGAATTGAGTTGGCACTTACTGCGTTAGTGGACCCTGGCGAGGAAGTGCTCGTGCCGGTCCCAACCTATCCACTCTATACCGCTGTGCTCGCCAAGCTAGGTGCAAATGCTTCGTATTATCAAACCGATCAAAATAATAACTGGATGCCAGATCTCGATCACATCGAGAGTCTGATCGGGCCTCGCACGAGGGCGCTAGTGGTGATCAATCCGAACAACCCAACGGGGGCTGTTTACTCGGACAGTACGCGTCGCAAACTTCTGGAACTGGCAAATCGTCACAGTTTGCTTCTACTAGCGGACGAAGTTTATGCCGATCTTGCATACGATGGTCCGATCTCACCAATCGGCAGTCTCGACCCCGAGGCACCTGTTATTTCTTTTTCATCGTTGTCGAAAGCCTACCTAGCGCCTGGGTGGCGCGCGGGTTGGATGGCCGTAGGTACCAGCGATCGACTCAACGACCTCTTGGCCGCAATCAAGAAACTGGCCGACGGCCGGCTATGCAGTACAGCTCCGATGCAGGCAGCGATCACTGCGGCTTTAACCCAGAAGAGCTCAGATCAAGACACTTTTCGCGCCGCCCTGCGCGAGCGCGCCGAGCTGACAACCGCAAGGTTGAATGCCATTGATGGCATGTCGTGCGTGGCGCCAACCGCTGCGTTCTATGCTGTCCCACAAATTACCCTGCCACCAAACAAGACTGACGAGGACTATGTCCTTGGCTTGCTACGATCGACCGGGGTGCTGTGCGTTCACGGCTCAGGCTTTGGCTTGCCACCTGGTGGCGGTTTCATGCGTGTCGTTTTTCTTGCGAACCCTCAAGAGTTGAACGAGATCTACGACTTGATTGATTCGTTCACGAGCGAGTTCCTGAGCACGTGAAGGATGTGAACCAGTCGCGATTGAAACGCCGAAAGAGACCGGCTGGGTTCCTTGATGTCAGATCTGTTCTCTGCCTAAATTTACCTACACGTTGTGGGGACCGGTCGGCTCAGTTTTTGTCGACGATGCGGGCCAGCGCTTCGAAGTCCCGATTCACGTCGACCCTGCTCAGTGACCCAGCTAGAGGCACTCGCACTTCGGTCACACGGTCGGTCACGCTAACAACAACGTTCTGAGAGCCACCGGTTGTGTAGCGAAGTCTAACGGTCACCGGAACGTCGTAGAGCTCATCAGTCCGTTGCTCGAATCGCAGTTTAACTACTGAAGCGCCCTCGGTATCGGGAACTGTTTCCACCCTATAAGTAAAAGCAAGATCGGGTAGGCCGGTAGAATGAATGTAGCGATCAAAAAAACGAGTCAGTGGAATGCTCGATACTTGCTCGAACGCCACTCGAAGATCCTCAGTTCCGGCCTTCTGATACTGCCGGTCGGTGTAAAAGCGGCGCACTCCTTGAAAGAATGCCTCGTCCCCTAAAAGGCGATGGAGCATGTGCAGCACCATCGCGCCCTTATTGTAGACAAGGGCACGAAAAATTCTTCTGTCTCCCTGGATATGCCCGAGCCGGTAGCCTAGATAGACAGGGCCTTGGTCGGACTGCTGCATCGCCCATTCGCGCATCTGCCGCATAATCCCTCGAAACACATCGTCACCTTGGGAATGCCTAGCGTGCAGCGCGGCAAAATACTGCGCGAAGCCCTCACTCAGCCACTGCTCGTGGTAATTGTTCCATCCAACAGCCTGTCCCCACCACTGGTGAGCGAGTTCGTGCGCGAGAAAAAAGTCTGGCGCGTCCATAAAGTAGACCGGATCACGGCGCCATAACAGATTACTAGCTTGCATAGGCTCATTAATCATTGAGATGTGTGCCGGACTGTGACCTCCAGGCAGCTCACTCTCGACCAAGGCTACGGTCAGGCTTTCGTAGGGAACATCGCCGATGAGGGAAGTGTAGAAGCTCAAAATCGCCTTGGCTCGTTCAGATAGTGATCGAGCGGCACGACGCTGTCGGGGATTTGCCTCGACTGATAATGCAATTCGATTCTGTTTGGAAGTGATGGTGGACATTGGTAGCTGGACTTTCTCCGATGCGACCTGCACGAATCCGCTCATTAAAGCTGCCAAATACCGGATCGGCTGCTCGGCCTCAAAGACGTATTCCTTGGACCCGTCAGGCATTCCTTCCGACTCTTCACCGTATAGCTCACGTGGAGCACCACTCCGGTGACCACTGGCCACGACCTCGAAATCGGGTGGTACGGTGATACGAATCGTAGCCGGCGCAAAATCAGTCACTAGCGACTGGGGATACCAAAAACTCCGGCTACTGTATAAATAGTGCGGTTGGGGCCCGGAACGGATGGTTGGGTGCACAAAACGTGACGAGTCTAAGAGAGAGAGATTGCGAGGCACAATTGACTGGTGATCCACGGCTTCGGCCGGCAATTCGCCCCTGTAGTCAATAGTCAGTGTAACTTCATCACCGGCCGCGATTGACTCCGGTAGATTCAGGATCATCGTGTTCTGACCTGGCGTACGAATTGGGAATAGCCGTCCGACCCCCTCGGCAGTAACCGATTCAACTGCAAGTTCATCGGCTAGCCGGATCGAAAATAACGACAGGTCGCGCACGGCGCGCATGGCTAATGTGGCGCGTCCCTCCACCCAGTCGCGCCTCGGTAGAAACATCACATCGAGGTCGTAGTTCTCGATGTCATAGTCAATTAGATCGTCCTCGCTGTAGAAGCGGCCACGTGTCAACAGCTTCTCGCTTGACGCGTAGACCGAAATATTGCGCTTCCCTTCACGATCGAAAAGTTGAATGTCCTCGGCCTTGCGATCCGATTTAACATAAGTCAGCTGGTCGTAGTGCGGCGTATCTAATTCAATGAGCAAATCTCGCTCATTCGGTAACACCCACCAAGCTTCAGCACTTAGATCGCCGATGTCGACAAGATACGATTCCGGTGCGTATTGGTCGAATACTTCCTGGGCTCTTTCGTAATCACGCAGGCCAACAGTACGTTCCATAAGTGCTTGCTGCGGCACGAGCGCATCGAAGTCGCTAGGGTTCACTCGGATAAAAGCACTAGTGAACGTAGTTCTCAGCGCTTCGTCACCGGAGAAGAGCCGGAGTTGCCCCTGCTCCACGGATGTATTTGGAGTGAAATCCATCTCACCTTCGCCCTGTAGCACTAGAGCCGTGATTCCCTGTCCGGTATCGGCGACGAACGCCATTCCTTGAGGCAACGTCAGCGTTAAGTCGGTCGTCGAAATTGTGAGATTCCGAACGATGTACTGACGTTCGGGATGGAGTTCGAGCCGGAAAAGACCACCAACTTGTGTTAGCCGTTGCTGTCCGACAATCCGCCATTCAGGTCCGTCTCGAAAAGATTGACCTGTCAACGGATCAATGTCTCGCCTCACATTGAGAAGCCAAGTAGCGACGTTCCCTGCCAGCCGTTGCTCACGGAAGACCTCAAGCAGCACGGCATACCCTTGTCCTTCGGGTACATCGGATAACGGTAGACGTCCCAGTTCTTTGATCGTCACGTTGGTCACACCCGCCAAGATGTTCCGCCTGACGAACTGCCGGGCGCTTGGCTGAGCAGCCAGAGAGGGTGACAACATCGCCAAGTAGGCGATCGCGCGGCCGGAAATAATGGTTCGCTCAAGCTGCTGGTAGAACTGGTTAAGGGGAGGAGCGGTGACTCCAGGTGTCTGCGCACGAGCAGTTTGGTTGGCTCCAAGTACGACACAGATCGCCAAAACGGCCGCAAAACAGAGATTCGTTCGTAGGTAATTCACCATGAAAAGCTAATTGTCCGTCAGTAATCTTGCTAACGCTTTTGCTCCAGTCACTAAATCGTTCCGACACCGCGGGAGGGAAACTAGTTTTAGTCTACCATCGGATAGACAGAGACTCTAGGTAGAGCCTTCACTCCCAACACAGCCTTGTAGCCGTCTGGTACAATGAGCCACTGGGTAGGCTGATGCCTAATCTCACGATGGATGGGCATCCTAACTCCGCACCTTCGCCAGCCGGCACCGGCAGGCGCTGACAACGAAGATGAAGAATATTATCCGTACGGTCAAGATAGTCGCCGTAGGAACGCTCCTCTCCTTAGCAGCAGTGGCGTCAGCCCAGCAGCCACCGGAGGTCCAGATTGAAACGCTGGTCGCTGCCGAGGGCGCGGCGGCGGGAACGACCCTGCGTGTCGCCGTCCGGGCCTACTTAGCACCCGGCTTTCACGTAAATTCGAACAAGCCCCTTGAGGATTTTCTTATTCCCACCGCGCTAATACTCTCGCCTCCCGATGGGATTGCCGTGGCAGAGATTACGTATCCCGAAGCTGGCCTACTTGAGCAGCAGGGCGCAGAAATACCACTAGCTGTCTTTGAAGAGCGCTTCGCTATAGGCGTTCTTCTCACACTGGCCAATGACCTGCCGGTCGGGACCTACACGGTGCCAGGCACACTCCGCTACCAAGCATGTGACGAAACGATGTGTTACATGCCAACGACGGCGGCCTTCGAGTGGAACTTACAGATCTGGCCTGAGGTTACGGCCAGCGGGGCACAGGACTCGGATGTCCTCGACGGCATCATGTTCGGTGGTGAGAATGCTGTTGTGCCGGACAGCGGCAGTGACGTCTTCGACGTACCCGCGTGGGACACACCGAGCGTTTTCGAAACCGACGACGTTGTCACCATGCTTCATGATTTCGAGATTCTCGGCACGACAGGCGGCTACCTCGACTCAGAGGACTTTCTGAGCTTCGTCAGCGCCGCTGAAGCGGGAGAAGCTCGCTTGGGCTGGTTTGAAGGGCGCGGGCCGTTAACCATCCTAGTGCTTATTCTCCTTGGCGGGCTCGCGCTCAATTTAACACCCTGTGTACTACCAATGATTCCGATTAATATCGCCATCATTGGAGCCGGGGCTCGAGCCGGCTCGCGTGTTCGTGGCCTGTTGCTTGGCTCCACATACGGTGCGGCTATGGCTGTCGTGTACGGGGCGCTCGGGCTAATCGTCATCCTCACCGCAGGCACTTTCGGCACAATCAACGCATCACCCTGGTTCAATATCAGTATCGCGCTGATTTTCGTAGTACTAGCGCTCGCTATGTTTGATGTAATAACTATCGATTTTTCCAGCCTTCAATCCAAATTATGGATTGGTAACAACCCAAATGGGTCTTTCCTGACCGCGTTCGGCATGGGTTCGGTGGCTGCCTTGCTAGCCGGCGCCTGTGTGGCTCCGGTTGTCATTCAGGTCATCCTGTTCTCAAGTGATTTGTACGCCTCGGGTATGAACGTAGCGCTGTTGCTTCCGTTTTGCCTTGGTGTTGGCATGGCTCTGCCGTGGCCGATCGCCGGAGCCGGTCTTTCGTTCCTGCCCAAACCAGGCATGTGGACCGTCCATGTCAAGCAGGCCTTTGGCATCTTTATCTTGGCAACCGCTGCCTACTACGGATACGTCGCCTATGGAATTTTCGAAAATCGTTTGGTCGACGCGCGGCAAGTGACGAGCAGTGTCGAAGAAAAGCTCGGAGAAGGTTGGTATGGGTCAATGCAAGCAGGACTCGAAGCAGCTCACGCTGAGAATAAGTTTGTGCTTGTTGACCTGTGGGCCACCTGGTGCAAGAACTGTCTCACAATGGACCAAACCACGCTAAAGGACCCCGACGTCACAGCGGAGTTGGATGCCTACGTAAAGATCAAATTCCAAGCCGAGGACCCAAGCAGTTCGCCCGCCAAAGAGGTCATGGATCGCTTTAAGAGTATCGGCCTACCGACCTACGTCATTCTTCGCCCAACCAACCCCGACGGGATAGCGGCTTCCGCCACACAGTAGACGCCCGGGGATCCGGTGCGCGGTGGATAGACCACACTTTGTAGTACACCCATTTCAAATACCAAGTTCGTCGCTACATCTCCAAATTCCAGATTTCAAATGTAGCCGCCCACCTTACCGGAAGCCTTCACCAGATTCGGCTTCCTTATTCTTATTAGTCCAGTATCTGCAACATCTGCACAGATTTCGTGGTAATTAGCACATTGTCGTGTCAAAAATTACAAATCGTCTCTATTTCCTTGCGTGATCTACAATATTTCGAGTACATTCTATCCTTTTGGAGTTTCCGCTTAGAACCTCTTCTAGGGCGCGTGGAGAGACTAGTTCCACGCCGGACAAACCAGTGGAAGGAGCGTCCAGTGAGCACCACGGATACCGCCGGTCACAGCGTCAACAAAGCCAGCATTCAGAAAAAAGTCAAACGCGAGAACGTAAAGTTCGTGCGTCTACAATTCACCGACATCCTCGGTGCAATTAAGAACGTGGAGGTGCCTGACAGCCAGTTCGATGACGCGCTTGACGGAAAAATCATGTTTGACGGCTCATCGATCGAGGGATTTGTGCGGATTGAAGAGTCCGACATGTACCTGAAACCTGACCTGAAAACGTTTCAAGTCATTCCGTGGGAGAGTTCATCCGGCGACAAGGTCGGTCGCCTTATTTGTGACATCTACAAACCTAACAGCAAAACAAGAACACCCGAGCCGTTCGACGGCTGTCCGAGAACAGCGTTACGACGCGTTGTGGAAATGGCTGCAAAGCTCGGGTTTGAAATGAAGGCAGGACCCGAACCAGAGTTTTTTCTGTTTCAAACTCTTAACGGTAATCCAACAACCGAAACCCATGATACAGGCGGGTATTTTGACCTCACGCCTGTCGACTTGGGCGAAGACGTACGCCGGCAGATCGTCCTCATGCTTGAGAAAATGGGGTTTCACGTGGAAGCGGCGCACCACGAGGTTGCAGCCGGCCAGCATGAGGTTGATTTCAGATACGACGATGTCATGGCGACAGCCGATAGCATTAGCACCTTCAGGTTTGTGGTAAAGAACGTAGCGGTGCAAAACGGTCTTCACGCCACGTTTATGCCAAAACCAATTCAAGGCATTAATGGTTCAGGAATGCACTGCCACCAATCGATGTTTAAGAATGGTAAGAACGCTTTTTACGACAAGAAAGCGGAGTGGAACTTAAGCAAGACGTGTCTGCATTACATTGGGGGCCTTTTGCAGCATGCCAAAGGGTTCTGTGCGATTACGAATCCGCTCGTCAATTCCTACAAGCGGTTGGTGCCTGGCTACGAAGCACCGACGAACCTCGCGTGGTCAGAGAAAAATCGAAGCCCGCTCATCCGCGTGCCAGCTTCGCGTGGAAATGGAACCCGCGTTGAACTCCGCATGCCGGATCCGGCGTGCAATCCGTACCTCGCCCTGGCAGTGATGTTCCGAGCGGGACTTGATGGAATCGAGAATAAGATTGATCCACCTGCGCCCGTCGATAAGAACATCTACGAGATGAGCCACCGCGAACGTCGAAAGGCAAAGATCGACGAACTGCCTGGTGATTTGAGCCGGGCTCTGGACGCGCTGGAAAAGGACTCGTTGATGCAAAATACGCTCGGCGATCACATTTTCAAGAAGTTTATCGAAGCAAAGCGATCAGAATGGCACGATTACACTACGCAGGTCACGCCCTGGGAAACACAACGATATTTGACTTCATACTGAGCGACCACCGGGTGTCGTTTTTCTAGCGTTTCACCGGTAATCTAAGACGTTGAGTATCCTCTAGCTGCTGGCTAGCGTGGGCCGAGGCCCCGAATGGGGGCCGGAAGGTCACTCGGCCGTGAATGGTCAATTCGGCTTATACTTAGGTGTTTTTTGAAACTTCGGTTGGCGGGCACTTCTTGAATCTTCATCGATATAAGAATTGAATGGAACCTCTATCACTACCACTCGACTACACGGCCATTGAACGAATTCTCCCACATCGGTATCCCTTCCTGTTGGTCGATCGCATCATCGAATTTGAAGAGGACACACGCATCGTTGGCATCAAGAACGTTTCGCTCAACGAACGTTACCTAGCACACACCCAAGGCGAGGAACCAGTGCTCCCACCAACGATCCTCACCGAGGCAGTGGCCCAAGTTGGCGCCATTTTGATCCTGGCCAAGCCTGAGAATCGGGAAAAGTTGATCTATTTCATGGGTATTGAGCGTGTGCGGTATTACAGGCCAGTTTACCCCGGGGATGTCGTGCGGATCGAAGCATCGGTTGTTCGGCTCCGCAGTCGCGTCGGCCAACTAAGCGGCACCGCTAAGGTAAATGATGAGACTGTGCTCGAAGGATCGATGACTTTTGCCCTTGGCCCTCTGGCCAATTAGAGTTAGTTTGTCACTCTGAGCCACCTCGTGATTCTAGATTTCTGAAGGTAACTTGTAGGCAGGGCGCTTGTGCGCATCTGTGAATCGTCGTGAACTAAACTCCTTTGACCCGCGATGCGGAAAAGATTTTTTCGTCAGCGGGTTAACTTAAGACGGTTTGACGCCCGGAGTCTTATTTCAGGAAATCGAACGTGCCTCGGCCCAGCCAGGCGCCTCCATCAACCGTAATCGTTTCACCAACAACATAGCTGGCACGAGACGAGCAAAGAAACGCCACAACCTCAGCGATCTCCTGGGGCTGTGCCCATCGTCTGAGTGGAACCATTTGGGTGATCCGGTCGACAGCATCCGGGGTAGACCAGAGTTGCCGCGCTGCCCCAGGCGACTCAACCGGGCCAGGTGCCACAGCATTGACACGAATACCGTGGTGGGCCCACTCCACACCTAAGGTTTGGGTCATTGACTGGACACCCGCCTTGGCAGCGGCTGAGTGTATCGTCCCAACGCTTCCAGTCCAGATGTAGTTTGCCAGCACTGACACTATTGCGCCCGCGGAGCCACGCTCGATTAAATGCCGCCCAACGGCGCGGGCACAGTAAAAGCTACCGTTCAGAACGATTCCAACAACTGCGTTCCAGCCATTGGGGGAGAGTTCTTCAGCCCTGCAAATAAAATTTCCGGCAGCGTTGTTAACAAGAATGTCGACACGACCGAATTCGGCCACCGCACGCTCCACCAAGGCATCGACCTGCTCCGGGTCCCGAACGTCGGTTGGTACTGTCAGGACCGGCACTCCATCATCTTGAAGCGCTCGCGCTCCAGCAGCCAAATGATCCGTGTCTCGGCTAGCTATGACGACCGCGGCGCCGTCCACGCCTAAGCGACGAGCAATTGCCAAGCCAATCCCCGTACCACCACCCGTTACAATAGCGACCTTGTCAGCGAGGATACGGTCCGAGGGCATGCTCGGGGAGTCTAGCACGCTAGTTCTACAAGAAACCCGCCGAGTGGCTTGAATCCGAACGGTGATAGAATGGCTGGCATGTCTTCCAATCGATCGCGCAAAGTGGTGTGGTGGCGACGGACTAAGTTGACGCTCGGCCTGATGGCCGCTGGGGTTGCGATGGTGGCGTGGTGGATTTCACCGTCACCCGGAACGCCAGCCAACTCAGTGGTTTCCCCGACCGACGCGCCGGTCACTAGCGCTGGCTTCCCACCAATGCAAACCTCATCCCGAGACCTGACGTCGCAGCGTGGACCAGTAATGAGGCTGCCATCGTCAAATCTTCCGCCTCTCCCAAGGCTTCAGTTCCCACCTCCGAGGCCAATGGAAGTTATTCGAGCCGTTTATACCTTCGCGGCGAACCATCCTGAGGTGCTCTCGTACGTTCCATGCTATTGCGGCTGTGAAAATTTCGGCCACGGCGATAACCACGATTGCTTTGTCGCAGATCGCAATGCTGAAGGGAAAGTGGCATGGGAAGCCCACGGCATGGGTTGAGCCATCTGTATCGATGTCGCGCGTGACGCGATGACCATGCATGAAGCCGGCAGTTCCCTTACGAACATTCGTGAGACCATTGAGCGGAACTACAGTCCGCATTTCATGACCCAGACCCCGACACCGCCCGTTCCCTAGCCCTTACTGGTCGCTGTGGCGCGCCGAGCTTCAACAGCTAAGCGTAGTGTTCGACGCCACTCGGGTTCCGAGCCGCCCGTGTCACGGACACGCTCCCCCAAGTCTGTTCGGAAATCTGCTCGGAAGAGTGACCATAGCCCATCTGCGCCCGCCTCTTTTAGTCGACTCTTTGAAGTTCTGCCCCAAGGCTTTTATTGCGGCACGATCACCGGAAACACTACGAAAACGCTGGCTACCAATCCGCACCTCAAACTAATGTTCGGCTACCCGACCGAAACGTCCTCCACTAAAGTGAAACCGTTTGATGCCGACCGGGTCGTTGACACCGAAGCGTTCAAGATATTTCTTGAGCGGCTAGAGCGCGATGGCGCTGTCATTAACTATTTGCTGTCACTGCGACGGGCTGACCGAACGCCCATGTGGGTCGAAGTTACGGCTCACGCCGAACCAAAGCAGGGCAAGACACTACTCATGCATGCACATATGCGTGACGTCAGCGACAAGAAGAAGTCGGACGAGCAGGAACGAGAGCGTTCACAACAAGTGCACAAAGAGGAAATTAAGGCTTACGCTCGGCGAGTAATGTCTGGGGTCGCTCACGAGGTAAATAACCCGCTAGCAACGATCCTGACTTGGTCAGAGCGACTGGCTGAACAGTCGGTTGATGATGTGGTCCAACGCGGCCTGAGCACAATTCATTCGGAATCTCAGCGCGCTGCGGGAATTATTCGAAAACTTTCGAATTTCAGTGACAACCGACAGGCAACACAAGCAATGGTTGATGTCAACCAGGTTATCAGAGAGACAATGTCACTTCGCACCTATCAACAGCGTGTCTCCAACATTGTAGTCATCGATGCACTAGCCACCGGTCTGCCTCAGGTGTGGTTTGACGCTGGCCAACTCAAGCAGGTGTTGCTCAACCTAGTGATAAATGCCGAGCATGTATTAGAGGAGCGTGGCCGGGGCACGCTCGTGATGCGGACTTGGTACAACGCCGGCGAAGAATGCGTGGTGCTGGAACTGAGCGATGACGGTCCCGGGGTGCCTGACGAGATTCAGGCTAGCATCTTTGATGCGTTCGTCACGACAAAGGATGTGGGAAAAGGCACCGGCCTCGGCCTCACAATGGCTCAAGCGATTATGCAGGATCACGGTGGCCGGATTACGTTGACTTCAGCCCCCAACGAAGGAGCAACATTCCGCTTGGAATTCCCGGAATTCTCTGCCTCAACGGTGAAGGCCCATCAGACTGAAATACCATCGACTAAAAGAGGGACAAACCTTGGTGGTGGTGCAGCAGTTCTTCTCGTAGAGGACGACCCGGCCCTAGCAACAGTGGTGGCTGAGGCGCTTACCGACAGGGGTTACCGCGTCGACCGCGCGGGAGACGGCAAAGACGCTCTGTCCCGAATAGCCGAACATACCTATGACCTCGTAATTTGTGACCTGAAAATGCCACGTCTGGACGGCGCAGCATTCTTCCGAGCAGCCGTTACAACCACGCCAAATCTCAAGAACCGTTTGGTTTTTACAACTGGGGACGTGGTCGGAGAAAACACTGAACAGTTTCTTAATGAAGTCAGCTGCCCCTGTCTTCGCAAGCCATTCCGCCTCACCGAACTGTTCAAGGTGGCCCAAGAAGTACTATCCTGAGCGAAGACCGGCGGTCACCGAGCCACGGCAGTGGGCGGTGAAGTGGCAGCTGCCCGCGGCCGGTGTACGACCAACTGATTAGCCTTCGGGCTGCGTCGCTTCGGATAGGGCAGCACTACACCCCGTGGGGCATTACGAGAGGCCCGAGTTGCCCGCTTGGGCATATTGTGGGCGAGTACAGCGCCAAGCGCGTTGGCAGCTACAGCGTCGGATTCGAATTCCTGAGCAAGAGCCTTACGTAATTTATTAATCGCTCGCGTGTGAAGCTGCGAGACCCGAGATTCGTTCACGCCGATCTCAGTCCCGATCCGTTTCATCGTTACCTCGCCGTAGTAATACAGTCCGATTACCTTCCGCTCACGTGGCGGGAGGGATTTAATGGCCGCACGTACCCGACTCTTGACCTCACCCTGTTCCACGGCTTTGTCCGGCGACAGCGGTTTCGAAGGCACCATCACCGCCGGCAAGCTAGCTTCATCGATATCCTCGGATGTCGCCAAGGGTGACGTGGATTCGATGGTGTTGATTCGCACGATTGTCTGCCCAAGGCGGGCTTCGTCAGAACCGACGCGAGCGGCCAAGTCAGCTAAGGAGGGCTCGCCGCCCAGTTCCCGTCGGAGGGCCTCGCGTGCGGACTCAAGTTCACGTCGCACGCGGCGGATCCCGCGAGGCCACGCATCGCGGCGCAGTGCGTCGATCATCGCTCCCCGTACTCGGCGTTCAGCGAACGTCTCGAACTTGATACCTCGGCTCGCATCGAACCGTTGGGCGGCATCAATGAGTCCAATCATTCCGTCCTGCACCAAGTCTCCAACATCAATCGAGTGCGGCATCGACGCTGCAACACGGCGGGCCAGTGCCTGGACGAACGGCACGCCATCCTCGACGCGATTCTGCTGCTCCGTAGTAGCAATATGCTGCGACATCTCAAATCTCCCCCAAGCCACGGCGTCGAGTAGCGGCAGTCGAAAGTGTGCTGCTCACACTTCGGCGTATGCAGTGGCAGTGCTTTATGTCGCAACAGTGGTACCAACAGGGGGAATGTGTAGTGAATATTCAAGATATATCTGTAAAGTGAACAAAAATAGGCTCTTATAGTTTTTTATGACTGTGAAAGAAGGAGAAATTATGTAGAGATCCTGCGAATAATCGTCATTAAAATGACAAAGAGAAAAAATATCGTCAATTAAATGACAACTGTGGAGAGAAATCTCTTTTGAAAGAAGCCTCTTAAGAGGCCAGGAACGCGATCTTATTCGGGAGTCTTCAGCTTAGAGCGTATCGCTCTTGCCGTAGTTAGAGCCTTAAATACGCTCTCCTGGATCTGCACCGCGCGTGATCGGATCTTCCCGTCCGTAGCCTTATTCACTTCAATAAGCTCAGCATTGGCCAGAATAATTCCGAGCTGATTATTCAGGTCGTGAAACAGTCGGCGGAAATCGGTCGGCTCGTCCACACTCATCCCTTTTCGATGTGGGCTGAAGCACTGCCGCCGGTCACTGAGCGTATTCCTCAGGCCTCTTTTCGGTCGGCCTGCGCCCAGACTGGGCCCTTCGATGCACCAGCCGGCTCCCGCCAGAGCGTGTCAGTGAAAATACGAATCGAACCGCCAGCCGTTCGGACGTACTCGACCTTGCCACTGGAAATCCAGTTGTAGATCGTCCGGCGGCTAACGCCCACCAGTTCGCACGCCTTCATAATCGAAATGGCTTTTCGGTCAATAATCATGGTCTTACTCGCTGGCGTGCGGAGTAGCCCAACACACTGAGCGGGGACTCCGCCTCGCCTACCAATCCATCTAGCTCACTCCCACTCCTTAGGGTCTATCGGCTTTGCGACCATCGGCCTGTAGGTGAACATTTGAGCTGTCTTGACCAAGGAGCCACCGAGTGTCAAAATACTGTCACCTCTCTAAATGACTGAAAAAGAAACACATTTACTCATCGTTGAAGATGAAGAGGCGCTCCGTGAAGCATATGCCGAGGGCCTCTCAGACCGTGGCTACACGGTGACGCAGGTCGAAACTGGTGAGCAGGCGCTGGTGAAACTTCGTGAGTTTGCGTTCGACGTCGTTGTTACAGACCTGAAGCTGCCAGGCGCGGCGGATGGCACTCAGGTGGTCAAGGCAGCTGTTGAGCGGTATCCCAAGATTCTCGTCATCGTCATGACTGCGCATGAGGCTGCGTTCCCTGAGGTTAAGAAAGCAGTCGAGACAATGCCGAACGGCAAGGGCACCTTCCTCACTAAACCATTTCTATTCGAGCACTTGGTGCATGTTCTCTCAAAGGAACTCGCAACCCAAAACGAGATTGATGACTTACGTAGACAAGTCAATGAGCGTTACCAATTCGGCAACCTCGTCGGGTGCAGCCGAGTTATGCGTAATCTGGTTGACCTCTTAAAGACCGTCGCACCAACCAACAGCACCGTGTTGATCACCGGTGAGACCGGTACCGGTAAAGAGCTCGCGGCACGCGCCATCCATCAAAACAGCCCGCGCCACGCGCATCGGTTTGTCGCGATCAATTGTGGCGCTATTCCTGAAACTCTTCTTGAGGCAGAACTATTTGGCCACGTGCGGGGTGCGTTCACTGGTGCCATAGAGTCTCGGCCGGGCCGGATTGAGCAGGCACAAAAGGGCACCCTGTTCCTCGATGAGATCAGCACGATGAGTACCGCGCTTCAGGGTAAGCTCCTTCGCGTACTGCAGGAGCGCGAACTGGAACGGATCGGTGACACTCGGCAGATTAAGATCGACGTTCGGGTTGTCGCAGCAACAAATTCCGACCTAACCCAACGTGTGGCTGATGGGGACTTTCGCGAGGACCTGTTCTATCGACTAAATGTCATTCCGGTTACCCTCCCACCACTCCGGGACCGGCGGGAGGATGTCCCGTTACTGACAGAGCATTTTCTCCAACGAATCGGGCGTGAACTAGTGCCTCCCCGTCCGCAGGTCAAGCCCACACAGGAGGCAAGACAGCAGCTAAGCGCTTATCACTGGCCGGGAAACGTCAGGCAACTCGAGAACGTCATCGAGCGAGCACTCACCCTAAACCAAGGTCGCTCCCAGATTGAGATCGGCGATCTGCCGCAAGAAATCCAGGCGGCTCCTAATTCGTTGGAAAACTTCCAGGTTACAGTTCCCGACGAAGGCCTTGATTTCAGTCTCTCTATCCATGACATCGAGCGTCAAATCATCCGCCAAGCGCTCGAAAAATCTGGCGGCAATAAACGCCGCGCGGCTGACCTGCTCAAGCTCAAGCGCACGACCCTCATTGAGAAGATGAAGCGGCTGTACACCTGAGGAAATCTATATGCCGCCGCGCTACGCCTACTGGACGATTGTGCTGGATACCGGCAGTCGAACATCATTTCGATCAGCGACACGAAATGAGCTGGTCACAACCTTGCGCCAAATGAGAAGAAAAGACCCGAAAGCCGAACTCAAATGGTTCGCGCAGGGCCGCCTATGGGAATCGCCGACCGAGGCGCAAGCGGCACGGGTGCGGCGTTCCACGAAGTTCACCAAATTGGCCCGCAACCCTAAAGAGGTTATGAAGAGAAAAGGTGGACCAAGCCGCCCTGGGCGGACCAACGGAAAGCACTCCCGGAATCGGTAAACGACGTAAGCTTAAATTCAATTACTGCCGGGACCAAAACACTGTCAGACGGCTGTGCATCGATCTATCGGCTGAAGAAAAAAGTGTGAATCGTTCGGCGAAGACCAGCAATCGACTCAATCGCGTTGATTTCCTTTCTGAGATGGGAACCATTCTCACACCCTTTTGTATACCAAGCGCCGAGCGCCCGAAGTTTGTTAATCACCCACCGGTCACGACCGCGGACCGTCGCAGTTTCGCCAGTTGATGGCAGCCTGTGACGGAATCCTTCCGCTTCACCAACACCCTCACCGAGCAGTAGGTCCAGGTAGTCCAGTAGGAAATGACCCCTTTTTTCAAATGTGACCTGACGGGGTGCATTGCCGGCGGAGAGGTCTGCTGCTTGTGAAAAAATCCATGGATTCCGGAGGGCGCCGCGCCCAACAAGAACGCCGCTCACAGCGCTCTCATTAAGCCTTTCAAGAAGCTGGGCTGGCTCAACACAATCTCCACTACCGAAAACTGGGATGTCAACTGAACGCGCGACGTCGCTGATGAGGCCCCAGTCAGACCGACCGGAGTAGGACTGCTTCGCTGTTCGCCCGTGAACCGTGATAGCTGCCGCACCTACGCCTTCGACCCTCCGGGCCAATTCCTGTGCGTTGAGTTCCTCTTCATTCCAACCACTCCGCATCTTAACCGTCACCGGTATCCTTACAGCCTTCGCCATCGTTTCGACAATGGTCGCTGCGTGCTTCGGATCACGCATGAGGCTGCAACCTGCGTTGTGTTTCGCGATTTTTGGGACCGGACAGCCCATATTCACATCTACGATGTCCGCACCTAATGACTCCAAGATCTGCGCTGAAGCCGCCATCTTAGCTGGATCACCGCCAAACACCTGAATCGATACCGGACGTTCTTCTTCTGTGTACTCAGCGAATTCGAGCGTGCGGTCAATACCGCGTACGAGTCCTTCGGAACTGACCATCTCCGTCACAACGAGGCCACATCCACGCTGCCGCTTTACCAAGCGTCGGAACGCTGTGTCAGTCATCCCCGCCATCGGTGCCAATCCAAACGGCAGCGTTAACGTCACTTCGCCGATTTGTACCTGCGCCATTTGTTCCATCGCGTCAGTATGGCCGGACATCAGCAGCATCTACAACGACACTGACAGCCTGTTTAATCAGGTCCACAGAAAGTATCAACCTAGCTTGAGCACTCTTACGCAATAGACGTCCAATGATCCCCATAAGAGGTCCATGGATCACTTCGACCATCATTCCTTCGTGAATGAGTGGACAGGGATCGTATTGCATGTCGCTTTCTACGAGCTGCCGGATAATCGCGATTTCCTGGTTCGGGATCGGGGCAGGTACTCCGTCGAACGAAACAATATTCACGACTCCCGAACACTTCAGCACAGTGACTCGTGCAGAAGTATCGAACTTAGCAAAACAATAGCCGGGAAATAACGGCCAAGCCAACTTCTTCTTCCGGTCCTTCCAACGACTCCACCGAGTATATGTTGGTAGAAATACGTCAATGTTCTTCTGCTGAAGCTGCTCACGTACAGATTGCTCGTGTCGAGACCGTGTCCACACTGCATACCAGGCTGGCTCTAAAGAACGTGAGTCCTCAACGGAACCACGTGCCGCAAGCGCGGTTGGTGAGTTACCCATTGACAGCAAATGGCTAGACACAGCGGGCGGGGGTCGCCGACTCAGTGACCTGTGGTGGCGGCCGCCCGGATAGCGGCTATACGCGCTTCGTACACTTCACGGAGGCCATCGCTCTTCCACTCAATAATCGCGTTGGCATAAAGTTCTTCCATGAACCCATTGAACGCAACCTGGCGGCGCTCATTGAAGACCCTGTTGGCGATATCGCCACGTACATCCTCAAACGATTGAAACGAGACCGGTGTGGCTGATTCGAGTTTAAACATCTGGTAGCCAATCGCCGTCCGTATCGGATCAGTCACGTCACCGGGCGCCAAATCCTTTAGCAACTCCATTACAGCCGGTGCGAGTTCATCGTCGTTTAGTGGGCCAATCAGACCACCATTCGCCTTTGACGGCGCGTCTGAAACCCTGGCCACTACATCCGAGAATGGCTCACCAGCAACTACACTGGCAAGGGCATCGTTAGCCTTCCCTTCAAGAGCCGCCTCGGCTACGTTGGTTGGAGTGCCGTCAGGGACCGCGATCAGAATCTCCCGTAGCGTGATCTGTCCTGGTATACGAAACTCATCTGGGTTCGCGTTGTAGTACTCGCGCGCCTCAGTATCCGTCATCGCGACCTTGTCAGTAACTTCGATCCGCTGGACATTCGAAACAATGAATTGCCGCTCCATCGCACGCCTGAGGTCTGACGCTGTCATACCTTCTGCAGCCAAAACTTCGTCCCACTGCTCGTCACTTTCGATATTGTTCTGTGTTTTGACATTCTCAACAATGTCAGCGAATCTTTCGTCATCCATCTCCATACCGAGTTCACGCCCGTGCTGCACGATCAGTAGCTCATCAATTGCATCAACAATGAGCTGCGGTATTGCTTGATCCAGTAAATCGTTAAGTTCGGCGTCGGTCGTGTTCTCGTCTAGATTGCCTTGCTCACGCTGTCGCCGCAGCAGTTGAACCTGACGTTCCTCCAGTTCGGTCTTAGTAATAATCGCGCCGTTAACCTTGACGAGAACCTGTTCTAAAACAATGTTCTGCTCCGCCGGTGCACCTTCCAAAACCACGACAGCTGCCGCTACGGCCCATATGACCAAGCCACGTGTACCGCTACACTTTCTCATAAGCGCCTCAAAAGAAATGTGTTAGACACAACCATCTTAGCTGATTTCGGTTGTTGATCCCAATTCAGCCAGCACGCCGGTGACGCGAGAAAAAATGCTGCTTGGGGAAAGCGCGTCCTCAGCAGAACTGTCCCTCCGGCTGGGTCGTAGCGAGGCGTTACCGGCCCTCTCCCGGCCTGCCCACCAAGGTGCAGAAGTGGTCAGTTGCGCATCACTAGAATCAGCAGCGGCGCACAAATCAATTTTCAGGAGGCCAGGTGGAACCAACGTCACATCTGAGTGCTCCTCTACCATCTCCAAAACTCGACCAGAATCCACGACCATCTGAGGTCGGAATTTCACGACGACTGTATTGTGATCACGTTCGATCGACTCAACGCCCAACGCATCGGCACGGACCCGGAGCCGACCATAGTCAGCAAGAGTCAAAATGGAAGCGGGTAGAAGGCCGTAACGATCATGCAACTCGGATAGAATCTGCGCCAAATCATCTTCGCTCTTTGCGCCTGCCACGCGGCGGTAGACTGTCAATCGTTGCGTCATATCTGGTATGTAGTTCTGATCGATTCGCAGGTCAATCTTCAAGTTAACGGCTGCCCGCCTCTCGTCCAAAATCTCTTCGCCTTTCAATCGACTCACCGTCTCTTCCAGCAACTTGATGTACATCTCAAACCCGATCGCTTCAATGTGCCCGCTCTGTTCACCACCGAGCAGGTTGCCAGCTCCCCTAATCTCCAAATCCAGCGCGGCGACCCTAAACCCGCTACCAAGATCGCTGAACTCTCGAATCGCGGCCAAGCGTTTACGTGCGACAGCCGACAGTGCGTCGGCATGGGGTAAAAGCAAGTAGGCGTAAGCTCGGCGGTCTGACCGACCGACCCGGCCTCGCAACTGGTAGAGTTGTGCCAAACCAAAGTGATCGGCCTGATTAATGATTAAAGTGTTGACGTTTGGTAGGTCTAGACCATTTTCGATGATCGTGGTTGTTACAAGTACATCGCATTTGCGATCAATAAAACTCACCATGCATCGTTCAAGAACGTCCTCACTCATTTGGCCGTGCGCAACAGCCACCTTGACATTCGGCACGAGTCGCGTCACTAGTTCAGCGATCGAGTAGATCGATTCAATGCGGTTGTGCACGAAATAGACCTGTCCACCGCGCTCGACCTCGTGACGGATCGCCTGTGCGATCAAAGTGCGGTCGAATCTGGCGACATTGGTCTGAATCGCCAATCGATTCTTTGGGGGAGTTTCAATCAGCGACATGTCGCGAATACCGATGAGGGACATGTTGAGCGTCCTAGGAATTGGTGTTGCCGTCAGTGTTAGGACATCGACTCTCCGGCGTAATTGTTTGAGTCGTTCCTTATGAGCTACGCCAAAGCGTTGCTCCTCATCAACAATAAGCAATCCTAAGTCGCGAAACGTCACATCCCTCGAGAGCAAGCGATGGGTGCCGACAACTATGTCAGCCCTCCCATTTGCTGCGTGGCTAATAACTGTCTTTTGTTCTTGCCGAGTTCTGAATCGGCTCAGTAACTCAATCGTGACGGGAAACGCTGCAAACCGTTCTGTGAGCGTCCTGACATGCTGGAAAGCTAAGACGGTTGTGGGCGCCAGCAACGCGACCTGCTTCCCCTCCATGACTGCTTTGAATGCGGCGCGGACAGCGACTTCCGTCTTTCCGTACCCAACATCACCGCAAAGCAGACGGTCCATAGGGGTCGGAGCCTCCATGTCGCGTTTGATGTCGGCTACGGCTGTGGCTTGATCAGCAGTTAGTTCATATCGGAAGGCGTCCTCGAATTCACGCTGCCAATGCGAATCTTCGCTGAAGGCGTGGCCCGGTATGGTTTTGCGCGCGGCGTAAAGCTTCAGAAGCTCCTCCGCCATGTCACGCATCGCCTTCTTGACTCGTGTCTTCGCACGTTCCCAAGTTGTTCCCCCTAGCCGATCAAGCGACGGTCGGCTTCCACCGGTGTACTTCTGGATCAAATCGAGTTGCTCCACCGGCACGAATAGCTTCGTGGCCTCCGCATATTGGAGTTCCATAAATTCCTGCACTGCGCCGCCAACTTCAAGCTGGCGGAGACCAACGAATACACCAACACCGTGTTCCACGTGCACGACATAATCGTCGACCTTAAGGTCACGAAAATCGGTGAGGAACACCTGCGGGAGGGGGCGCCGGCGATCGGACGTTTGTCTAGGCTCCTCGAACACGTCGGCTTCGGCATAGACCTGGAATCCGGCATCAGCCAACCTAAATCCACGCGATAGCTGGCCTACAGTTACTATTACGGCCGATCTACTCGGCGGCTGATGGGCGCCGGCAATTACCGCTGAAAGCCCGTGGTCGGTCAGTAGTTCAACAGCACGGTTCAAGGTGCCACCGGTTATTGCAACGAATAACACCTGTTCGCCCTGTGCGTGCGCACGTTGGACATCCGTTATCCAGTCCGCAAGGCGGCCTCGGTACTCGATCACTGGTTGACAGGCAATGTGCACAGAATCACCCACGGATGTCTTGTAATCGAGGGCATTGAGGTAAACCGCGGTTCGTAGCCGTTGTGCAATATCGTCGGGGTTAGCCACGAACTGTTCCAGCGCTCTCGGTGCCTCACCGCGTGTTTTTGCATCCTCAAATGCGGTGGTTAATCGCTGATATGCCGTCGTCAACTGCGTATTGACTTCTTCTGGCTCGGAAGTAAGCAGGCGATATTCATGTGTTGGCAAATACTCGAACACCGAGACAGCCGGAGGCTCCTCCTCTAATGTTTCTGGATTGTTGTCGTTATCAAAGCGTTCTCGAATTGGCGTTATCGCAACCCGACTGACCCCTCCTATTGAGCGCTGTGTCGCTTCGTCATAGCGCCTTATCGACTCGATCATGTCTCCGATAAACTCGACACGCACAGGATGGTCGTCTGTGGCAGGAAAAAGGTCGACTATGCCGCCTCTGACACAAAACTCACCGTGGCCATCAACAGGGTCTTGGCGAACAAAACCTCCACGAAGAAGGCGATCGCCGAGTAACGTTGGCGACGTCTCGTCCCCCGGAGCAAGGTGAATCGACGCATCCAGCATTACCGCTGGAGCACTCACACGAGGGAGAAGCGCTTCAACTGAGGCCACGACAACCCGAGCCTTGCCTCGCACCAAGGCGGAGAGAGCAGCTGCCCGTGCCGAGGTGACCTCGAGGTGCGGCACTAATCCGCGATATGGATCGACCTCCAGCGATGGAAACGGAAGAATTGCAAGTTCGGCCTCGGGGGCCGAACACCCCTCCAGTGACGCGAAGAAGAACCTAGTGTCAGATGTCATCGGGTCAACATCGGCATCGGTCGGTACGACAAGGAGGCTCACTGTTTGACGTCGTGTGGTGGCCGCCGTGAACAGGGCACAAGCCGAACTCGTCAACCCAGTAATGGCAGTAGCGTTAATCTTGGTATCAAGCTGCTCGAGTGCGGTCTTGAGCATCGCCCGCACCGAAAGCGATTGGGGGGTCGAGGGAATCACGATCAAACCAGCGGAGAAGATGAACCCCCGATGTTAGCACGCGGGAGCCAAGAAAACCGCAACGGGTGTCGCGGTCTTCCATCTGGCACTGAGGACTAAAAGTGGAGTTCCGAATGCAAGGAACAGATGCGCTTCACGATTGCCGTCGTAGAGTGACCCTGCTCAATGTCGACACGCACAACCCGTCCACCCCGAGACTCAACTGTTTCACGTCCGACAATCTGGTCGGCCATCCAGTCAGCACCTTTCACAAGCACATCGGGCTGCAACTGCGCAATGAGTTTCTCAGGCGTTGGCTCCTCAAAGATAACCACCGCGTCAACGGAGGCTAGTGCCTCCAGCACTTCCGCACGCTCGGTTGCTGGAACAATGGGCCTTCCTAGTCCCTTGATCGACCGCGCGGATGTGTCACCGTTAAGCCCAACGATCAGAAGGTCGCCTTCTGCGGCTGCCTTCCTGAGATAGCGCACATGCCCAGGGTGGACCAAGTCAAAAACGCCATTCGTGAAAGCAATGGATCCGCCTGCTGCACGTGTTTGGTTAACTAGGTCGATCGCTTCGTCGTACATCATCGTCACCATAGAGGTCTTATCTAGTCGAGATATCCTGTGAAACGAATGTTGTCTGGAAACTTCCAACGATGGCGCGGGCGGAAGATTCCTATGTCATTAGTACGCGATTTAACGCGAAAGGTATGCAATAGGCGGTGATAGTCATACGGATATCCGTCACGCTTGTGCACCGCGACGTCAAGTTTGTAGGTACCTGCGACCAGGTCTAGGCTGTCAATGGTAAAAACAATTTCTCCCTCACCGTCCATACGTTCGGAGGTCAACTTCTCAAGAGCCGTGTTGGTACCGTAACAGCACACACCCTCAGCATTAAATAAACTGATCCCGAATACGAAGTCGCCTACGGGCTTTGCAGCCCGGACACGCAACCGGATGGACATCCGTGCACCGCAGGGAAAAACGTGCGAGGGTTGGTCATCATCACCCACCATCGAGACTTCCACGATTTCAACCTCGCGTGACCCCCAGCGGCCCTCGGTGGCCTGGAACATGTCGGGTGGATGGTCATCGGTGGGCGGTCCGGCCGTTCTCGCCTGCTCCCTCGTCTTCGCATCGGCAGAGGCTATCTGCCGCTCTTCCGCCTTCTCCACGTCAACTAAATACGCATCGACAACTCGAGTTGGATCGCCGGTCGCGCGGATCCGCCCGTCGTCTAACCACACAGCCTCGTCGCAAAGTCGCTCCACTAGATCCAGAGAGTGAGTTACCAGTAGGACGGTCTTACCTCGCCGACGAAACTCGGCAAATTTATCAAGACACTTATGGGTGAAACTCTGATCGCCGACCGCCAGTACTTCATCAATCAGTAACACGTCCGGGTCGACATGGATTGCCACAGCGAATCCGAGTCGCATATACATGCCTGACGAGTAGGTTTTCACTGGTGCGTCAATAAAATCTTCTAGCTCGGCGAACTCTACAATCTCGTCGAACTTCCTGGTGACCTCCCGTTTTGACAGGCCTAGCATGATGCCGTTAATGAAGATATTCTCCCGCCCACTGATCTCAGGATGGAAGCCAGCTCCGAGTTCAATCAGCGCTGAAATGCGCCCGTCGACTCTGACCGTGCCCAACGTCGGCTTGGCGATACCAGCGACCAATTTCAACAAGGTGCTCTTTCCCGATCCGTTCGAACCGATCACCCCCACCGTCCGCCCTTTCTCTACAGTAAGCGACACGTCCTGAAGGGCGGAAAATGTTTCGTGAGGCCGAAGGTCAGAGATCAGGCTACCCGACAACAGAGCGCTCTTCAGCGTGGCGAATTGCCGGCGACGGCTAAATCGACGGTAGACCTTAGACACTCCTTCGACGGCGATTACGTTCGTCAACTCCACCCTCTCATACTTCTTCGGCAAACGAGTCGCGTAGCCTGTCGAACAGAAAATATCCCAGGAGAAACAATACGATTGACACGCCACCCAGGGCTAACAGCCACTTCCAATGCCCAAACGGCCCGTCGTAGAACAAGATCTCCTGATAGGAGATGACCAAGTGGGTGAACGGGTTCAGGTCCAGTAGGACCTTGCCACTCGGCGGAGCTAATGACATCGGATAGATAATAGGCGTGGCGAAAAACCAGAAGGTCATCAGGTTTCCTAAGATATCTCTTAGGTCACGAAAGTGGACCGTTAGCGACGCCACAATCAGCGCTAAGCCAAGTGTAAAGAAAAGCTGTACGAGCACGACAACCGGCAACCAGAGTAATTCCAATGGACGGACTGGCACCGCGAAGTACACCAGTGCAGCAGCAATTATCGGTAGCCCTAGCAAGAAATGGATCATGTTCGCGAGAACAGTAACAACCGGCAGCACTTCGGCAGGAAACAGCACCTTCTTGATCAAATTGCCGCCTGCGATCAGCACATTCGACGCCTCTAGGACAGATGACGAAAACCATGTCCAAGGCAGAAGACCGCAAAACATGAACAACGCGTAGGGCTCAATGTCGATCGGACGGATGCCCGGGAGAACGACGCTGAAGACAAACCAATAGACCAACAGAAGCAGAAGGGGGTTGATAAAGGACCAAAAAAACCCAAGAACCGATCCACGGTAGCGCGCCTTGAGTTCACGGGCCACCAGGCTTTGAATGAGGCTTCGGTGGCGGAGTAAGCGAACCAGGTTATGCAGCATCGACCTGAAGCACTAGCGTAGTGATGTTGTCGGGTCCGCCCCCAGCATTAGCTGCCTCGACCAACGATTTACAGATATCAGAAAGGGGACCGTCCTGCTCCAATAGTTCATGTAGATGTCTGGGCCTAAATAATAGTCGACTTCGAATCAAGACCGAAGGCTAGCTGCGGACCTGGGCGCGTGCAGCGACCTGTATTCGAACGAGCGACCGGTGCAGCGAGACGCGCGCTCGCTCAACATCAATATCCAAGGACCGCTCAGCCAACCGCTTCTCAGCACGCTGCTTGGCCAACCGTGAACGCTCAACGTCGATCTCCTCAGCGCGCTCAGCTACCTTTGCAAGCACTGTGACACGGTCGGACTGGACCTCGACGAACCCTGAGAGGATCGAAATAAATGATCGTTCTTGATTCGTACGAAACCAGAGTTGCCCAACATCCATCATCGTCGCTAGGAGCGGAGTGTGCCCGGGTAAAACATCAAAATACCCTTCCGCGCCAGGAATGTGCACCTCGTCAACCAACTGGCTGACCAGCGACCTGTCTGGGGTGACAACCTCGAGTGTGAGTTGTGATGGTAATACCATGGGATCCCTACACGACGCGCCCTGCCTCAGGCACTTTTCATCTTTTCAGCTTTCTCGATTGCCTCGGCAACGGTTCCCACGAGATAGAACGCCTGCTCCGGCAGGTCATCATGTTCCCCCTCAACAATCGCCTTAAAGTCACGGACAGTATCAGCAATCGGCACGTACTTACCGGGCAGACCTGTGAATTGCTCAGCCACGAAGAACGGCTGGGATAGGAACCTTTGTACCTTCCGCGCACGTGACACTGTCAGCTTGTCATCCTCCGACAACTCGTCAATCCCTAGGATGGCGATGATGTCCTGTAGGTCCTTGTAGCGCTGCAGGACCTGCTTCACCTGACGGGCAACTTCATAATGTTCCTCGCCAATAATCCGCGCATCCAGAATGCGTGAAGTCGAGGCTAGCGGATCAACGGCCGGGTAAATACCAAGTTCGGCAATTGATCGTGAGAGGTTTGTCGTCGCATCAAGGTGAGCAAAGGTCGTCGCAGGGGCCGGGTCGGTGTAGTCGTCGGCCGGTACATAAATAGCTTGTACTGAAGTAATCGAGCCTTTTTTCGTCGAGGTAATCCGCTCCTGGAGTTCACCCATCTCAGTCAAAAGAGTTGGCTGATAGCCCACCGCCGACGGCATGCGGCCCAACAACGCTGAGACCTCCGACCCTGCTTGGGTGAACCGGAAAATGTTATCAATGAAGAGGAGGACGTCCTTGTTTTCCTCATCTCGGAAGTACTCCGCCACAGTCAGCGCACTCAGGCCAACCCGGAGCCGCGCGCCCGGGGGTTCGGTCATCTGACCGTATACTAAGGCGGCTCGTGACTTGTCAGGCTCGTCGATGTTGATAACACCACTTTCCTGCATCTCAAGCCATAGGTCGTTACCCTCACGCGTTCGTTCGCCAACTCCGCCAAACACCGAAACGCCGCCGTGCTTCAGCGCAATATTATGGATAAGCTCCATAATGATGACGGTTTTGCCAACACCGGCACCGCCGAACAGCCCGATCTTGCCGCCACGCAAGTACGGCTCCAACAAGTCAATGACCTTGATCCCGGTCTCAAACATCTCAAGTTCGGTTGATTGATCCTCAAGAGTTGGGGCCGGTCGGTGAATCGGCCAACGTTCGTTCGCCTCAACAGGCCTGTCAGGAAAGTCAACAGGCTCACCAAGTACATTTAGCACCCGGCCAAGGGTCTTCGGCCCAACAGGCACGGAGATTGGTTCACCAAGGTCGACCACCTGCATGCCCCGTTGCATTCCATCAGTCGGCTTCATGGCCACAGCACGTACTCGGTTTTCACCAAGGTGCTGCTCAACTTCAGCAATGACGTCAATCTCGGCGCCAGCGCCATCTTTTTCGTGAGATTGGACCCGGATCGCGTTGTAAATCGCCGGCAGGTGCCCACCCTCAAACTCAACATCAATAACAGGTCCAATAATCTGGACCACTTTGCCGGTTTTCTGTTCCACCGTCACTACATTCGCCATGTGTCTTGATCCCTCTACAGCGCCTCGGCTCCCGACACAACCTCGATTATCTCGCGCGTGATGGCCGCCTGACGTACTTTGTTCATATAGATTGTCAACTGTTCGATAAGCTCACCAGAATTCTTCGTCGCCGCATCCATGGCGGTCATGCGAGCTGCGTGCTCGGCCGCTGCCGATTCCAGGAGCGCCCGGAAAATCTGTATCTCTACATGGTGGGGAATCAGCGTGCTGAAAATCTCTCGTGCCGCCGGTTCGTAGAGGTAGTCGATGAGCAACTCGGTCTTCGCCGTATCATCATGGTCCGTTGGAGCGACCGGTTCGGTGGTCATGTCATCGGGCACAAGCCGTCCGATGGGCAGTAAACGTTCGACGACGACACGCTGCTGTAACACTGACTTAAACTCGTTATAAACGAGATACACCGTGTCAACCTTCTCGTTCATGTACTCGTCGATCGCGGTCTCGGCAATCGCCTGTGAGTCTTTAGATGACAGTTTGGCGAAAAGGTTTACGAGTTCATACCTGACGTCGAAACCACGACGATTGAAAAAGTCTCGGCCCTTTCGGCCCACCAGCCCAAGTGCCACTTCCCGATCCGGGTCCTCTACCGCGAACCTCTCGGCGGTCTTGATGATGTTGGTATTGAAACTACCGCAGAGTCCTTTGTCAGCCGTGATTACAAATATCAGGGTTCGACCCGCTGTAACAGCGTGTTCCCTTAAAAGGGGGTGCGCCGATGGCTCAACACGTGTTGCCATGTCGTTAAGCACGCGAAGCATATGGTGCGCAAACGGGCGGGCACCCAGAATCTGTTCCTGCGCCCGGCGAAGTTTCGACGCCGCAACCATTTTCATGGCCTTGGTGATCTGCTGTGTTGACTTGACGGCACGAACACGGCGGCGGACGTCGAGAAGGGAAGGCATCGATCAAGCTGCCTCAGTTTTCCTATTGGCCACAAAGTCGGCAGTAAACTCTTTGATGGCAGCGGTCAGATCAGTTTTGAGCTGTTCGTCTAACTGTGACTTCTCTCGAATCGCTGCGCAAATAGCACTATGTCGTGTTTCGACAAACCGATAGAGTTCTCGTTCGAACTTTTGAACATCGGTCACGGCTACCTCATCGAGCAACCCAGTGGTGCCAGCAAAGATAATCATTATCTGCTGCTCGACAGCCAGTGGCTCATACTGGGGTTGCTTGAGGAGTTCGACTAGTCGCTGCCCCCGCGAGAGCTGGGCCTGAGTCGCTTTGTCTAGCTCGCTACCAAACTGTGCAAAGGCCGCCAGTTCTCGATACTGCGCGAGGTCGAGCCGAAGCGTGCCGGCCACTTGGCGCATTGCCTTGACTTGCGCCGACCCCCCGACTCGCGAAACAGAGTTGCCAACATTGATCGCCGGTCGCACGCCTTGGTGAAACAGATCGCTCTCAAGAAAGATCTGGCCGTCGGTGATTGAGATAACGTTGGTTGGAATATAGGCCGAAAGATCGCCGGCTTGGGTCTCAATGATAGGCAGGGCAGTCAAAGAACCGCCGCCCCGTGTGTCACTCAGCTTGGCCGCCCTCTCAAGTAACCGGGAGTGCAGATAGAAAACATCACCTGGGTAGGCTTCACGGCCAGGCGGTCGACGCAGAAGCAACGAGATCTCGCGGTAGGCCTGCGCGTGCTTTGATAAATCATCATAGATACAGAGGGCGTGTCGTCCGGAGTCTCGGAAGTGCTCGCCGATTGAGCATGCTGCGTACGGACTAACAAAAAGCAACGATGCCGGGTCCGAAGCAGCTGCAGCGACAACGATTGTGTAGGTCATCGCACCCGCGTCTTCAAGGGTCTTAACGACTTGGGCGATTGTGGACTGTTTCTGCCCAATAGCGTTATAGATGCAAATAACGCCGGTGTCCTTCTGATTAATGATTGTGTCAACGGCTACAGCGGTTTTACCAGTCTGGCGGTCACCAATGATCAATTCTCGCTGGCCTCTGCCGATCGGAATCATGGCGTCGATCGCCTTTAGACCAGTTTGCAGTGGCTCACGAACCGGTTGGCGATCGACCACGCCAGGGGCGATTTGTTCGATAGGCCGGTACTGATTGCTCGTAATCGGCCCTTTGCCATCAATTGGCTGGCCCAGAGCGTTGATAACACGGCCCAACATCTCGTCACCTAACGGCACCGAAATAATCCGGCCGGTGCGTTTCACGGTGTCGCCCTCGCGGATCTTGGTGTAGTCACCGAGCAATACAGCACCAACGCTTGATTCTTCGAGGTTAAGCGCGATGCCAAAAACTCCGTGAGAAAACTCCAACATTTCACCAGCCATGACGCTTTCAACACCGTGCAGCCTTGCAATGCCGTCGCCGATGGCAATTACGGTGCCGACCTCGCTCACGTCGACGTTGACCGCGTAGTTCCCTATTTGATCGCGGATTATTTTAGAAATTTCTTCAGCTTTGATATCCATCAGGTTCCACTCTCTAGTTGCTCTCTCAGCCGTTCAAGCTGGGTTGCAACACTGCCGTCGTAAACAGTACTACTGACCTTTGCCACGACGCCACCGATGATCGATGGGTCGACCCGTGCATCAATCAACACCTGTTTTCCGGTCACCTCCCCAAGCCGTTGGGCAATCGCGCCGCGCCGATCGGCTGATAGTTTCACCGCTGTCGTCACTTCAGCGCGTACGATCTGTAACCGGTCTTGCACACGGGCTCGAAAAGCCGAGAGGATTTCCTGGACCAAGTTCATCCGGTCACGTGCAGCCAGTAGATCTAGCAATCTTGTGACCGCGGCTGACACATTCTTTTTATGCCTTAGAACCGCGGTCACAGCAGCCTGCTTGTGCGAAGGCGGCACGGATGGGTTTATGAGCGCCTCCTGCAACGAGGGGTGGACTTCCAGCAAGGTGACAAACTCCTCTAAATCGTGCTCAGCGGTCGAGGGCTCCTCGTCCTTGTCTCTAACCGTCACCTCAAACAACGCGCGTGCATAACGTCCTGCGATAACCCGTTCAGTCATTTTCTTTCAACACCCTTCGGTGCTGGTTCTAGCACCCGGTTATCAACCGGGCCGTACTTGGTCAACGTACCGGTCAACAAGTCTCAGCTGGTCTGTCGCTGACAGATTATCTTGAATCCGCTGCGCCGCCACTCGCGTGGCTAACGCGGCCGCGTGCTGCGTCAGCTGCTGCTTCGCGACCCGTAACTGGAGGGCCAACTCTCTACGACTTTCCTCGATCAGCCTCTGACGAGCCGCCTCGGTCGACTCTCGCAGCCGTTTCTCCTCAGCAGCAACCTCCTCCTGGCCGCGCACCCGAAGCGTCTCCAGCTCATCAGGAAGGGTTAGTAGCCTCTCCTTGATCGCTTCCAATTGCTGGGCTGCTTCGGCACTAGTCGCCCGCGCTTGGGCGAGACCCGCACGCACCTGGTCGCTTCGATCACTCAGATAAATGCTGAGAGGTCCCCGAAGTAATACAAATAGGATACCCGCGAGCACAGCGAAATTAGTAAGCCGTGCGATTGTTTCCAGTAGAGGCGTGTCGTGCTCTTCCTCAGCATGTACTGAGTCGGCTTGTGTTGGTTGGGAAGCCGCGGCTAAGACGCCGCTAACGCCAGCCCATTGAATCGCCGGCAGAACCACGGCGAAGCTGAGGCAAATGAAGAGAACGGACGACCGCATAAAACTCGACCATTCAGAGCTACGAGTGGAGGCAATGGCAAGCGAATGGCGGATGCGGGTCAACGATCTCCAACTTAACGGGACGCCCGGTGCACCTTCCGCGCCAGTAGTCAATTCGACGAAATCTTCCGGCCTAGCACCTGCTCGGCGGCGGCGAGGCCGAGCGCCTCCGCATCGCGCTCGAGTTGGGCGCGAGCTTCAGCGGTCTGCGTCTTCAGGCGTTCGGTCGCATCAGCGAGGTTCGACTCGGCATCCCGTTGCGTTTCATTGAGGATTTCAGCGCGACGAGCCAGTAACTCTCGACGGTTCTCCTCCATCTGTTGGTAAATCTCTGCACGCGCAGCCGCTGTCTTCGTTTCGAACTCTGCTGTCGCTTCAGCGGCTTTTCTTGCCGCTGACTCGGCCAGCTCAAGCGCTGACCGAATGGCACGCTCACGCGTTTCCATCACCTCGGTAAGTGGTGCAATTAAAAAACGCTTGAGGGTCCATGCCAGTAACAACACCAACCCAATTACCCAGAAGACCGTCAGGTCTGGAATCAAAGAGAACTCCCGCTTGGTAGAGCGACGACCCAGAAGGGTTTCGAACGCCCGTGCAGAACGCCGATTTTAGCATCTGCACTGCACGACGACAAGAGCGGCCAGGCTAAAACTTGTGTTCGTAAAGCCTACCCCACGTAAACCCTAGAGCCAGATTCCACGAACGACTCAACTGTGCCAATCTTGACTGCCTGGCTACCAGTTGCCGCTAATGCACTCATCGCTCGGTCCACCACAGTGGCCGCCACTGCGACCAGCAACCCTCCAGATGTTTGGGGATCGTAGAGCAAGGTTGCAATCTCTCCAACTAGCCCCGCTTCGAACCTCGTCCGCTGGCCGAAGTGCTCCGCGTTGGTGTCGCCCCCGCCAGTTCGATTCTGTCGCACCAGAGCAGATGCCCCCTCAAGTAATGGAACCGCTGCTGATTCAATCCGAAAGGCAACGCTTGAAGCCGAGGCCATCTCACAGGCATGACCCACTAGACCGAAACCAGTAACGTCGGTGCAGGCATGGACTTCATCCCGGCCCAAGGTGCATAGCGCATCAGCGGAGGCGCGGTTGAGTGTCGTCATCGACTCGATAGCAGCCGTTTCGATATTCTCTGCGGCACGTCTTTTCTTGATCGCGGTTGCAATAATCCCGGTGCCTATCGGCTTGGTTAGCAACAACTTGTCTCCAACCTGTGCCCCCGCGTTTGACAGCACCCGGTCTGGGTCTACACGGCCGGTTACGGCATACCCGAATTTGACCTCGGCATCCTGCACTGTGTGTCCCCCGATAAGGGCTACTCCGGCTTCACTCAGTTTGCTCAATCCTCCCTCGAAGATCGCCTTCACCACAGTTGGGTCGAACTCCTGGCTCGGAAAACCCGCAATGGCCATTGCTGTGAGTGGTTTCCCGCCCATAGCGTAAATATCACTCAAGGAGTTCGCTGCAGCGATTTGTCCATAGGCGAAAGGGTCGTCCACGATTGGCGTGAGGAAATCAACGGATTGGACTAGCGCTGAACTGGCATCCCACCGGTAGACACCCGCGTCGTCGGAAGTGCGGAAATCGACCAGCACCCGTTCGTTTTCCAACGAAGGTAAATCGCCCAGGACCTGAGCGAGCTCGCCGGCAGCGAGCTTACTCGCTCAACCCGCGCAACTGGAGTAGTCGGTCAGTCGTCGTTTGGTCCAACGCATGTCTAGTTCACTGATACTACAGCCCTCTTCCACGGTGACCCAGAATTCGTTCACCGCTTTGTCAATTGCTCGTAGATTCGTTGTAGCTCTTCCTCCGAACTGAAGTCGATCTCAATCCGCCCTCCCTTCCGTTTTCGGATGACACGTACCCGTGTACCTAGGGCGAATCGGAGCTGCTCCTCGGCCGCACGGACATGTACGTCGGGCGCCTCCGGCCTACCTGCTCTGATCCCTTGTCCTGTGAGCTTACGGATGAACGCCTCGGTTTCTCGAACCGACAGTCGCCGCCTCATTACCTCACGGGCCGCTCGCCGTTGAGCCGACTCGTCTGGCACGCCCAACAGCGCACGGGCATGGCCAACGGTCAGACCACCAGACATAAGGTTGGCCTTAATTTCCTCTGGCAACTTCAATAGACGTAGAGCATTTGCGATGGTCGAACGATCTTTCCCAATCGCACTAGCAATCGCGTCGTGTGTCAGCTGATGCTGTTCCACCAGACGCTGGTAAGCAACGGCTTCCTCAATAGGATTCAGGTCTTCACGCTGTAAATTCTCGATGAGTGCGAGCGGCAATAATTGGTCGTTTGTTACCTCGCGGACAACGATGGGCACACGCAACAAACCCGCCCGTTGCGCGGCACGCCACCGCCGCTCCCCCGCGACGATTTCGTACCTATCCTCAACTTTTCGCACGACGAGCGGTTGAATAACACCGTTGGCTCGGATCGACTGTGCCAACTCATCCAGTTTCGCCCCGTCTACCTCCGTCCGTGGTTGGTCGGGATTCGGAATGAGTTGATCGATGTCAATTTCGTTGAGCGCAACCTTGGGAGTTGGCGACACGTCAGGAATAAGTGCGCTCAGTCCCCGGCCGAGCGCTGGGCGCTTTTCAGTCATACTTCTCTCCCAGAATAATCGAGTCCTTGTTGAGAATTTCTTTGGCAAGGGAAACATAAGCCTTCGCGCCTCGTGATTTCTTGTCGTAGAGAATAGCCGGTAATCCGTGGCTTGGTGCCTCACCCAACCGTACGTTCCTGGGTATAACCGTATCGAACACTTTCGCTTTAAAGAATTCCCTGATTTCACGTGAGACCTGTTGTGAGAGATTGGTGCGACCGTCGTGCATCGTCAGTAAGACGCCTTCGATATCAAGACTAGGGTTGAGCGAAGCACGGACACGCTGAAGGGTCGAGACCAACTCGGCTAAGCCCTCCAAGGCGAAGTACTCGCTGAGCATAGGGATTAAAACGGTGTCCGCAGCAACAAGACCATTGAGGGTTAGAAGGCCCAGGGACGGTGGGGTGTCGATAAAAACGTAATCGTACCGATCGACGAGTTGTTTTACCAGCGAGCGGAGTCGCTTTTCGCGATTTTCGAGCGAGACCATTTCGAGCTCTGCCCCGGTCAGGTTGCGCTCTGCCGGCACCACAGATAGGCCGCTCACGGTGGTCTGCAACACAAATCCCGAAAAGTCAGGAATCGTTTTGGCTGTGAGAGCTTCGTAAACAGTGCCTTGACTGCTGGACTGTCCTTTCAGACCAACCCCGCTGGTTAAATTAGCTTGAGGATCGACGTCGACAGCTAACACACGGCGCTCCACAAGCGCCAAAGAGGCAGCCAGATTGATTGCGGTTGTGGTCTTGCCAACCCCGCCCTTCTGATTAGCAACAGTAATGACCCTGGCAGCCATGAAACTTAACCGTTGGTATAAATTATGTTAAATGACCTATAATACAAAACTTCTAGATTAGGATACGTCCAGAGGCTTGTTTGGTCAAGCTGTTTCACGTGAAACAGTCACCTTTGAGACTTCTGCTTTCACTAACCATGTTTCACGTGAAACAGCTTGCGCGAGATATTCGTCAGCTATCTTGAAACTTTTTCCTTCTGAAGCACGACTAATCGACTTCCAAGTGATTCAACGAGTTGAACAGTTTGCCTCAAAACAAGTGGGGGGCTGAGCGACCTTGACTCTTTCGTTTTGCCGCTGCTTTCAAACAGAAGCATCTTTCCCTCATATTGCAGGAAACTCTGAAGCTTGTTAAGTGAGGCCCTGTCTACACCGATAGCCCTTACGCTCACAAAGGCCATCGACTCGAGCAGGTCTTTACGAAGTAGTAAATCCTCCCAACGAACCGTTTCAACCTTTGAATCCTTCAGGTCAAGTGTCCTCAAGGCCTCCCGAAGAAAGGCTGATTTCCTTGTTTTTGATTCAACCATTGTAAGGTGGAGATTTGGCCTAAATAGCTTGATTGGGATGGCTGGGGAACCGTTACCGGAACCTACATCGAGGAGGCTCAGCTCGCCACCTGGGATTACTTTCGCCGCAATTAAAGGCTCGATGATCAATCTTTTCAGCGACGAGTCAGTGTCGACGCTGGAGGTTAGGTTGACCGTTGAGTTCCAGCGGGCTAAGAGAGCCAGGTAGGCCCTCAGATTTTCAGCCTGTTCACCGTTGAGCCGAAGCCCTGATTGAGCGGCTAGGCGCTCGAGCCTTAGAATCGGTTCCTTTGCGCTCATGGCCGACATGCATGATATCGCGGTCTTGTCTTATCTTTCCCCCAAGTTCTCTTACTACCACTAAAAAGTAGGCTACCAAGAATTGCGATCGCGGCTGGTGTCATACCAGGAATTCGACGGGCCTGACCGAGTGTTGTCGGCAAAGTCTGCGTAAGCCTTTCGATGACTTCTGTCGACAAACCTGGGATCTTCGCGTAAATGAACCCTCGGGGAATTTCGCATTCTGCTTGTTGTTGCTCTCGCTCCACAGCAGCCATCTGACGTTTGAGATAACCCTCATACTTGATTTCAGTCTCCACAGTCGCCAGATCTATTATCTTCGTATTTTCTTCGCCTTTAAGTTCTATCTCGCCGCTATCAATCAATGATTTGAGTCTGAGTTGTGGACGACGAATGGCCTCAGAGGCGCGAACACGACAACCGTCTGGTAACGTAACCGTTGTCTTTCTCAAAGTCTTAAGATTCTGCTCAAAACGTCGCCGACGACCAACGAATCGCTCCCATCGTTTTTTTGTAACGAGGCCGATGTTCCACCCGTGTTGGGTAAGTCGCAGGTCCGCGTTGTCGGTTCGAAGAAGCAACCGATGTTCGGCCCGTGAGGTAAACAGGCGGTAAGGCTCGAGGCACCCCTGCGTAGTGAGGTCGTCAATCATCACGGCCAAATATGCCTCATCACGACGGAGCACGAGGGGCTCATCCCCTGCGATGGTGCGTGCGGCGTTGATGCCAGCTATTAATCCTTGACCCGCCGCTTCTTCATACCCTGAGGTCCCGTTTACCTGTCCTGCTAGGTAAAGATTGTTAAGTCGTTTGGTCTCTAGACTCGGCCGAAGCTCAGTTGGCTGGATGAAATCGTACTCGACCGCATAGCCAGGTCGCAGCAACGTAGCAGCCTCGAGGCCCGGCAGATTCCTGATGATCGCCCTTTGGACCTCACGCGGCAAACACATCGACATCCCGTTTACATAAATCTGTTCGACATCAATCCCTTCGGGTTCAAGAAAGACTTGATGGCGTTCTCGGTCGGGAAACCTCACAACCTTGTCCTCAAGTGACGGGCAGTAACGCGGACCGATTCCTTGGATTTGTCCGTTGAATAAAGGGGAGTCGTCAAGATGTGTGCGGACCAAAGCGTGAACTTTTTCGTTGGTGTGTACGAGGTAACAGTTGATTTGCGGATTCCTAATCCGATCAGTCATGAATGAAAACGGAGTCGGCTGATCATCCCCGCGCGTCACTTCCACACGATCCCATTCGATCGTGTCGCGATGTAAGCGGGGCGGCGTGCCAGTCTTGAGCCGCCCCCAGCGAAACTCCAATCGCTTCAACGACTCGGCGAGGGCGGTCGACGGCAGTTCGCCGTACCGGCCAGCAGGACGTTGCTCCCGCCCGATATGAATTAGACCATTGAGAAACGTGCCAGCAGTGACCACCAGTGCCTGACAGATCAGTAATCGACCATCTGCCATCCGTAGTCCTCGAACAGCGTTGTTGCGAACCACGATTTCGGCAGCCGCGCCAAAGATCCACTCAATTCGTGGTTCGCGCTCGAGGGACGCTAGAACCCAACGAGAGTACCTTTGTTTGTCGGCCTGGGCGCGAGGCGACCGGACAGCCGGTCCACGACTTCGATTTAGTAATTTGAACTGAATTCCGGTTGCGTCAATTGCCTCCCCCATGAGACCACCAAGGGCATCAATCTCGCGCACCAGATGACCTTTCGCAGTACCGCCAATCGCCGGGTTGCAGGACATCGTCGCCACAGTTTCGCGCGAGAGCGTGCATAGGCCCACCCGCCGCCCCATGCGCGCTGCAGCTCGCGCCGCTTCACATCCTGCATGTCCTGCGCCAACGATGACCAGGTCGTAGTACGACATCGAAATTTAGAGATAACGAGTTTCCAGAAACCTCATCGGGTTAGGTCTCTAGCATTGACATAGAGACTGTTGAGATGAACGACGGCAACTGTATCACTGTGACAAAGACTACAGAATCTACTTACCGATGCAGAACCGCTTGAAGATGTGCTGCAGAAGATCTTCGGTGGTGCGTTGGCCAGTAATCTCTTCCACGATCGCGCGTGCTCGCTGTAGGTCAGCGAGCACGAATTCTTCCGATATCTCTGTGGAAACAGCCTGTGCGGCTTGGTCGAGTTCACCGCGCGCTCGTTCCAGCAGGTCAAGATGCCGAGTGTTTGTGATCGCTGGTGAGTCGCGGCGCGGTTCCTCGGCAGCCAGCTCGGCCGTTAGCGCCTCTCGAAGAGCTTCAAGACCGGCTTCTGTCGTGGCCGTAGCCTTCACGATGCGACTGGACACCGCGGTGAATGGATCTGACGCCCACGCCAACGGCAGGTCGTCTTTATTGGCAACGATTAATCGCTGGCACGACGAAGTTTCCTCGAGCAACTGAAGGTCGCTGTTGTCAAATGGACGGGATTGGTCGAAGACTAGGAGGGAAAGGTCGGCCACCGCCATTACTGAACGAGCGCGGAGCACGCCTTCGATTTCAACCGCATCGCCTGTTTCTCGTATCCCGGCAGTGTCTACCAATCGAACAGGGACACCGCACACATCAATTGTTTCAGTGACAAGGTCGCGCGTCGTGCCGGCCACGTCGGTGACAATTGCCCGACCGGCACCCACAAGACCATTGAAAATGCTGGACTTCCCCGTGTTTGGGCTCCCAATAATTGCGACTTGCCTACCCTCACGAATCACCCGACCGCGACGCCCACCTGCGAGCAATCCGCTTATTCGGGCGCCAATGTCGACGATCGCCGTAACCGTTTTCCGTCGGTCGATAAAATGGTAGCCCTCCTCGGGAAAGTCGAGCGAGGCTTCGAGGCCAGCGATCAAGTCGAAGAGGGTCGCGTCGATCGCTTTTATTTCAGTACTAAGTGTGCCCTCTAATTGATCGTAAGCTAGTCGAGCCTGCAGTGGTGTAACGGAGTCAACCAAGTCAGCGACTGCCTCAGCCTGTACGAGGTCTATACGCCCGTTGAGGAAACCGCGAAGCGTAAACTCCCCTGGTTCGGCTAACCGAGCACCGGAACGCATTGCGGCCTCAACGATCGCTTCGAGCACCACTGGGCTCCCATGCGCGCTTAGTTCGACAACGTCGTCACCGGTGTAGGACGCTGGGCCCGGGAAAGAAGTGGCTAGTACCTGATCGATCCGTTCCGTGTCATTATCACTGGCAATCTCCTCGAGCGTCGCGAGTGTCGCCGTGCGTGGTTTAAGCCGCGCGCGGTTCCCCAGCAGCGCCCCAGCAATCGACTGGGCATTTGGGCCACTTAGGCGGACAATACCAATGCCACCGCGTCCCGGTGGGGTCGCAATGGCGACGATTGTGTCGTCGGTGTTAAACACGGGATGGATATGCCCGCTGGTGGGCGAATGGTGGCGGGGTGGCGCCCGGCGTTAACCACTCCCCTTGACTGTAATACTAATCGTCTTGAGCAAAGCGTCACCAATGCTCTCAGAGTCCACGTCCGGCTCCTCGGCAATGGCCAAGTGCACGATACGCCGTGCGTAGGCATTCAATGGTCCAAGTTCCTGCGCCTCACCCGTTTGCTTCGCACGGTCAGCGAGCAACCGAGCCGTTTGCCGCAACTCCTCGTCTTGGCCCTGCCTAAAATCACGATAGTCGACGACAACGCGGTGGCGGTCAGGAAGCTCGTGACGAAAAACGGAGTTCATGACATGTTGTAGCGCGTCAAGTGCAGCAGCGCGTTTTTCCAACAACACCTCGCCCCCGTCACCATCAAGTCGTATGCGCAGGCAATCGTCGTGCTCTTCAACCACCGGTTCTAGTGGGAGAGCAAGGTTTAACAGAACCTCTTTGACCAGATCTTGCACTCGAGTTTTCAGTTCCGTATCTGCGTTCATCGTCTAGCCGCCCCCGTGCTCACGTGAGCCCTTCTTTTTCACCTTCGCTTTTTTGGTTCGACGTTCAGCGGGCGGCCTGACCGTGTGCACCTTCGGCGGGCCGATAATCCGATTGGTCACCACTTGTTGCCCCACGCCCCACAGATTACTTACGAGCCAGTACAGGACCAATCCGCTCGGTGCCCCCAAGAACATAAACGTGAAGACGACCGGCATCACCATCATTACCTTCTGCTGAGTCGCATCTGCCGTTGATGGTGTCATTCGTTGCTGCGCCATCATCGTCACGCCCATCAGTAAAGGAGTGACATACAGCGGATCAGGCTTCGCAAGGTCTTGAATCCAAAACATAAACGGAGCGTCTCGGATTTCGATAGCGACTGATAGTAATGAATAAAACGCAAACAAAACCGGCATCGTCGCCAACATCGGCAAACAGCCGCTTGCGGGGTTTACTCCGCGGTCGCGATACAAACCCATTAGCTCCTGATTCATTTTCTGTTTAGCCGGGTCGGTGGCCTTTAGACCTTTGTAGCGATCCTGAATGGATTTAATTTCTGGCTGCAACTCTTGCATCTTACGCATCGACACGACGCTTTTGTGACGCAAGGGAAACATGGCGGCATTGATCATGATGGTAAGAATGATGATCGACCACCCGTAGTTCCCAACATGGCCATACACCCACTTGAGCGAACGATGCAGTGGAACGACCAACCACGAAAAAAAGCCAAAGTGCACGGCTTGCACAAGTTCGCCATCGATGATGCCGAGAATGTCAAAATCTTTTGGCCCCATATAGAAGCGGGTTTCGGTGGGCGGTTCGGCAAACTGTAGGGAGTAATCTATTAGCACAACCTGGTCGTCGCCGGAACCCAGCGTTACTGGCCGATAATTAACTTGTGCTGGGTTGGTATCAGGCAACGCCGCCGACAGAAAATAGTGGTCGTCAACACCGACAAACCCGAAAGTGCCTTCGTAGGCAGGCGTCTCTTCCAGGTCTGAGCTGTCCAGTCGAGAGACCTCTTCCTCTTGAAAAAAGATCGCCTGCGACGCCTGGCTATAAGTGAAGCCGAACCCGCCACCGGTGCTGCTGCCCAGCCCGGGACCCCATCGCACTACCGGATTTACTGCGCCTCTAGAAGTCCTCACGCTGGCGCTGAAGCGAACCACGAACGGCTCGTTTTGGGGATCGAAGCGGTACTCCTTACGAACTTGTAGGCCACCGCTGTCTTCGTACTCAAAGACTAATGACCGTGGCGCTGCTCCTACCTGTAACGACCCAGCACTTGGCCGAAACAATGCCTCGCGTAACTGAACGTTCAGCTGTTCGTCAGCAACCTCGAGGGTAAACGGAAGCGGTGCTTCTTGGTCGTCTAGAACCGGCACTAGCTCATTTGACTCACCGGAGTCCTCTAAATACTCTTTCAGCTGCCAACTTTTCAGTACGCCGCCCCTGTTAGAGAAAGTTGCTATCACTTGTTCGGTTTCAACAACGATATCTCGCGGAGTCTCATCAGCGATAACAGTAGACACCCCTACTGCGCCCGATGCATCGGTCGTTTGTGGTGGTTCTGTGGAGGGCGGCGTTTCAATAATCGGCGCCTGGGGCTCAACAGGTGAAAGGTCGCGTAAACCAGTCGACCTTGTCTCTGTGGATACAGTCTCATCATCCGGTAATTGAGCGGGGGGTACTATCAGGCTCTGGTACACGAATAACACCAGGAATGAGAGAAAAACGGCGAGTAAGACTCTTTTTTCCATCGATAGCTAATCAGGACTCGACCCGTCGTGAACGCTTCGCCGGAATAGGGTCGTATCCACCCGGGGTGAGCGGTTGACAACGAACCAGCCTCCAGCCTGCAAGTAGAAGTCCTCGCCACGGACCATGGCGCGTTACGGCTTCGGCCGCATAGGTCGAGCATGACGGTGTGAACCTGCAGGTGCCCGTGAAAAGTGGTGAGAATGTCACCTTGTATACGCGGAGCAGCCCAATCAGTAGTGCCGTGATTAACCGATTCACCATATCGTCATCTTTGGTGACGCTCGTGTCGAGCTAAGGTCGAGCGATAGTCTGACTCCAGGCTTGCAAAATCAGTGTTCGGGAACTCACGTCGCGGTAGGACGACAACATCCAGTCCAATGTTTGCCTTTGTCCTTCGAAAGAGCTCCCGTGCAAGACGTTTTGCGCGGTTCCGTAACACCGCGCCACCAAGACGTCTCGACGCTGTGATTCCAAGCCTGCTCCTCGACAAGTCGTTAGGCAAAATAAGAAGAGTTAGGTACCGGCCATGTGTCCGAATCCCGTTCTTCTGGATCCGCTGGTATTCCGGTCGGCGTTTGATTCGCTCGTTACGCTTGAGCGTCTGTAGCACTGGTTGGACTCTGGCGCCGCGGGTAGGCTAAGACTGATGACCCTTCAGGGTAACCTGTGATTCGATCGGAATTACGGAATCGCGATTGTCAGAAAGCTGCAAGGCGCTTCCGACCCTTTGCACGACGACGTTTCAAAATCCGGCGCCCGGCTTTCGTGGCCATCCGCACGAGAAATCCGTGAGTTCGTCGACGGTGTCGACGGTTTGGCTGGAACGTGCGCTTCACTAACCCTTTGCTCCCCGGTTGCGCCTGATGAACAGCTGAGAAACCTTAATGGTAGTGGAGGCGCTTAATCAGTGTCAATGCAGCCAACTCGTTTGTGAATGGTTCCCGCTACAGTAGCCGAAGGAGGGGCAATCTGCCTTGGTTGGGTTAATATTGTGAAATTATTCACTAGAGATGTCAAAACGTGCAAATGTTGGAAAAAGGTCCCTAGATATTATTGAAAGTGTTCAATATTCTAGACGTTTGGCTAGGTGGCATCTATGTGCTAAAGTCCTCGTTTTCAATTATTTGCGTGGTTCATTTGACAAGAATTTCCACAGGTGTGGAAAAAAATGTGGAAGAAATCGTTGTTTTACTTAGGTTTATTAGAAATTGGCCGAATAAGGGTGTCCTCAGCTTATCAAATGTGGCCAGTCATAAAACACCGCTCCAAGCAACTTGGATTGGATTTTGCTGATGAGTGACAGTGTTTGGGACCAGGCATTGGGACGGATAGAAACCAAGATAAACCAACACAGTTTCTACACTTGGTTTAAACCGACTACTTTCATAGACGACTCTGGAGAGGTAATTCAAGTAAAGGTTAGAAACAAGCTGGTCAAAGACTGGCTAACAAAACATTACAAAGGTGTCATTTCTGAAGCGCTAGACGAGGTCAATCGTTCCTCCACTACAATCTCGTTTGTGACCGATGAGGGAAAGGGTCAGGCCAGCAGGCCTCCTCAGGACGTGCCACCTCAGCCAACCACCGACATGAAAACTAGTCCTTCAGCGACTGGCTTAAACCCCCGCTATTCTTTCGATGCTTTTATTGTTGGTCCATCAAATCAATTTGCCCACGCTGCATGTCGGGCCGTCGCTGAAGCACCGTCCCGCTCATATAACCCCCTCTATATATACGGTGGTGTGGGGCTTGGTAAAACGCACCTAATGCATGCGATTGGCCATTTTGTACTTGAACACAACCCGCGACTGAAGCTCACTTACATCTCATCAGAACGGTTTATGAATGAAATGATCAATGCCGTGCGCTTTGATAGCATCCTTGAGTTCCGAGAACGTTATCGCAGCGTTGATGTTCTTCTTGTTGATGATGTCCAGTTTATGGCTGGCAAGGAGGGGACGCAAACCGAGTTTTTTCATACATTTAACTCCCTTTATGACCTCCAAAAGCAAATTGTTATAAGTAGTGACTACCCCCCTCACCAAATCCCCTCACTAGAAGAACGATTAAGGTCACGCTTCGAGTGGGGGCTTATTGTTGATATCCAAGCGCCAGACCTGGAAACCAAGGTTGCTATTCTTAAAAAGAAGGCAGATGCTGAATCTGTCCCCCTGCCTGATAACGTAGCTATCTATATCGCCGGCAAGATCAAATCGAATGTTCGCGAGCTTGAGGGGTCGCTCGTTCGTTTAATCGCGTATGCATCGCTCACTGGACACGAGATTTCCGTGCCGCTGGCCCAAGACGTTTTGAGAAATGTTTTAGCGCACGGCGACCGAGCTGTCACAATTGAAATCATCCAAAAGGCTGTCGCTGACTACTATAAGCTCAGGTTGGCCGAATTAAAATCTCGGAACAGTTCAAAGTCGATTTCTGGACCAAGACAAATTGCAATGTATTTATGTAAATCTCTAACCAGTGCTTCGTTGCCGGAAATTGGCCGGAGTTTTGGTGGAAAACACCACTCGACCGTAATTCATTCAATTAAAAAAGTTGAAGCACAGCGTAAGCACGATGGGGATTTCAACATGGTTATCAACAACCTTATAGAATCCTTGAAGTAGTGTTATCAACAGTTTCCAGCCAGTATCCACAGGGGTCCTAGATTGCTCCCTAGTTCCTTTGGTGGCCCCTTTTCCTCCACAATAAATTAACCAAAAAGACCTGTTTTTTCCTATTCCTGTGGTGTTGTCTAACCTGTTGATTTTAAAGGATTAGGCATAAAAAATAACAGTATCAACACACACTTTATTCTTATATAATTTTGTTACTTCATGATCTCTTTTTAGTAAGAGAGATTATGTTGGTCTCGCCAGTTTCGGATCGATGATATCCAAACATGAGGTCTTTAGAAGCATGGATTTAGTTGTTCGCAAAAAAGAATTCTTTCACGAACTCCAGCTTTTTCAAGGAATTGTGGAGAGGAAGAACACTATTCCCGTTTTGGCAAATGTTTTACTCGAAGCCGAGGGTGATAAGGCCAGAATGGTGGCAACCGACTTGGAAGTTGCGCTGGACGTGCGCTTCTCAGCTAAAGTAAAAAAAGGCGGAACACTTACCCTACCAGCAAAAAAATTATTTGAAATTGTTCAGGCATTACCTGACACAAACATCACAATTCGCGAGGAAGGGCAAGGCGCAGTTAACGTCTCGGCCGACAATTTTGAATCCAGAATAAGAACGTTGCCGCGCCAGGACTTCCCAACACTACCCAAAGCGGATAACAAGGAAACCTTAAAACTCCCAGGGCAAACACTTCGGAACTTAATCACAAGGACCAAGTTTGCGATCACCAGTGAGGATACGCGGTATTTCCTTAATGGCGCACTGTTCTATTTCACTGCGGACGAACTGACCCTGGTTGCAACCGATGGTCACCGCTTAGCTCTTATCACTGGCAAGCAGAAAAGTGGCGGTAAAACAAAGAAGGGTAAAGGCGAGGCCCCGAGGGTAATTTTGCCAAAGAAAACCCTAACCGAACTGGCCAAATTGTTAACCGACGATGTTAAAGAAATTGGCTATCAACAAAGCGAAAACCACCTCTTTTTTGAAGTTGGGGACCGAGTGTTGATTTCTAGGATGATTGATGGGCAATTTCCAGCTTACGAGCGAGTGATTCCAAAAGGCAACGACAAAGTGGTGGAGTTTGACAACGATCGCTTGGCGGCCGCCATTAAACGGGTTGCGGTTTTATCGAACGACCGCTCGCAAGCTGTAAAAATTCAAATAAACAAGAATAAGGTTGAGATTACCTCCAACACCCCAGATGTTGGGGAAGCAAGCGAGGAGCTGGACGTTCAATACACAGGTGACAGCGTACAAATTTGTTTAAACGCTAAATACATACTCGATTTCTTAAGAGAGGTTGAGACTGACAGTATTCGTTTTGAATTTAAAGACGAGACAACCCAGGCGGTAATGCAACCAGTTGGGTTAGAGGGCTACAACTACACCTATGTGATTATGCCAATGCGCATATAGCTAACCATTTAGAACCCCAGCTCCTTTTTGTAATTGAAGTTCACTTAGTTTGTTTTCGGCGTCGCACACATGGTGGAACAAAAAAACACCCCGCCCAAACAGTCTTCACTAGAAGCTGTTACCCCAATCGCTAAAGAACCGATCCATCCAAATAGCGCTGCTAAGCCTTTTGATAATGGAGGTCTGGTTGATTCCTATGATGCCAAGAAAATTAAGGTTTTAGAGGGCCTTAAGGCCGTCAGGAAACGGCCGGCGATGTATGTTGGTTCCACGGGTGCCGTAGGTCTCCACCATCTTGTTTATGAGGTTGTCGACAATTCCATTGATGAGGCATTAGCTGGGTATTGCCGCGAGATTAATGTCACGGTCCACCTGGACAACTCGGTCACGGTAGCCGACGACGGTCGGGGCATTCCTGTTGATAAGCATGCGAGTGGAAAATCGGCCGCCGAGGTGGTTATGACAGTCCTGCATGCTGGCGGCAAGTTTGATAATTCAAGTTATAAGGTGTCTGGTGGCCTGCACGGCGTGGGCATTTCGGTTGTTAACGCGCTGTCTGCCACGCTGGATCTTGAAATCTGGCGCGACGGCAACGTCTACCACCAAACCTATGAGCGTGGTGTTGCCGTCAGTAAGCTTGAGGCGACTGGAACAACCAAGCGCCGTGGGACCAAGGTTACATTCCAACCAGACTTTGAGATTTTTGAGAGTGTCGAGTTTAGTTTCGACACCCTGTCCCAACGTCTTCGAGAACTCGCGTTTCTGAATGCCGGCGTCACAATCACGCTCGATGATGTCCGCTCGAGCAAGAATCATAAATTTCTCTATGATGGCGGCATTGTGTCATTTGTAACATTTCTCAATAAGAACAAAGCAGCGGTTAATGAGCGACCTATCTTTATGAAAGGCGACCGGGGCGGCACAGATGTCGAGATTGCGCTTCAATGGAATGATAGCTATACGGAGACGGTGTACTCCTTTGCTAACAACATCAACACGCACGAGGGCGGCACACATTTATCAGGCCTTAAGTCGGCGCTTACACGCACCGTTAATAGCTACGCGACGCGACATAGCCTGACGAAGAATTTATCCGAGAGCATTAGTGGCGACGACATCCGGGAGGGACTCACCGCAGTTATTAGCGTTAAGATTCCGCAGCCTCAATTCGAAGGGCAGACAAAAACTAAGCTCGGCAACACCGAGGTCAAGGGGATTGTTGAAACTGTCCTGAATGAGCGGCTTGGTTCTTATCTTGAAGAACACCCTGGTATAGCGAAGCGGGTGCTGAACAAGGCGGTCGAAGCGGCAAGAGCTCGTGAAGCGGCTCGGAAGGCACGGGACCTTGTTCGACGGAAGGGCGCACTCGACAACAGTTCACTACCGGGAAAGCTGGCGGACTGCCAGGAGCGTGATCCGGCCGAGAGTGAGCTCTACATTGTTGAGGGGGAGTCCGCGGGAGGGTCGGCCAAGCAGGGCCGCGACCGTCGGTTCCAGGCGATCCTGCCGATTAAAGGGAAAATCCTCAATGTAGAAAAGGCCCGCCTCGACAAGATTCTTGCCAGTGATGAAATCAAGACGATGGTTGCGGCCCTTGGCTGCAACATTGGAGATGATTTCAATTTGGAAAAACTGCGATATCACCGAATTATCATCATGACCGACGCTGATGTCGACGGCTCGCATATCCGCACTCTGTTGCTGACGTTTTTCTACCGCAAAATGGGTGAATTGATTGACCACGGGTATGTTCATATTGCACAGCCACCGCTCTATCGGGTGAAGCGTGGCAAGAGTGAGCATTACATCAAAGACGAGCGTGAATTGGAGAGTTGGTTAATTGCTCGTGCCGCCGAATCGCGGGTCGTGCGAGCGTCGACCCGTCCGGCGCCAATCGCCGGGGTAGAACTAGAAACACTTCTTCAGAAGCTCATTGTCTTCCAGAAATATGTTCAACTCGTCGAACGGCGAGGGCCAGAGCGCGCTGTCATTAAGGCTTTCTTGGATCGCGACGCACGTGACCGGGAGTTCTTCACTAACGAAAAGGCCCTCGCTGTGCTGGCGAATGAACTAACAACTTCGACGCGGAAGGTCACGGTCCGCCCCGACATAGAGCACAATGCTTTCGCTGTTGCGATCGAGGATCACTCCAGCGGCTACCCGAAGAAACATTTGGTGGATGCTGGGTTCGTCACGACCGGCGAGTACAGAACACTGCTAGCAAGCTATGCTGAGGTTCGAGGCCTTGAAGGACCAATAACTATTTCGAGTACAAACGGCCACCGCGAGAATGGAGTGGCCGAGGCTACCACCGGCACTGCTGACGAAACACAGATCGGTGGCGCCCCTCTCGACGAAGCAACTCGCCTCGCCACAGAGTCGCGCGAAGCCAGTCACAAGGACGGCACGGTACAGATAGACTCGATCGACGACTTAGTCGACCATTTCATTGCAGCCGGGCGAAAAGGGGTTGCTATCAATCGCTACAAGGGGCTGGGTGAGATGAATGCGGAGCAGCTCTGGACAACGACGATGAAGCCCGGGACCCGTACATTGCTGCAGGTGCGGGCGGAGGACGCCGAAGCCGCCGACGAGATGTTCAAGACACTAATGGGCGAAAAAGTAGAGCCCCGCAGCGAATTTATCAAGAAGAACGCGTTGGATGTAAAAAACCTCGACGTGTGACCCAGGCCCAGCCTGCGGTCAACGTACGCTGTGCGTGCGTTAAGGCGGCGTGACCTCGCATGACCGATTCCGAATCAAAAATCCCTGTCAACATCGAAGACGAAATGAAGCGCTCGTACATGGATTACGCCATGAGCGTAATCATTGGGCGAGCGCTGCCTGATGTACGAGACGGGCTGAAACCCGCCCACCGACGCGTGTTGTATGGCATGCGAAGCATGGGCCTAGCGTCGAATCGCGGGTATCGGAAGTGCGCCAAGATTGTGGGCGAGGTGATGGGCAACTTCCATCCCCACGGCGACGCCTCGATCTACGACACGCTTGTTCGCATGGCACAAGACTTCAACATGCGGTACATGCTCATTGATTCACAGGGGAACTTTGGATCCATTGACGGGGATCCACCCGCCGCAATGCGGTACACCGAAGCTCGACTGCGGACGCTCGCCGAGCAGTTGATGGCCGATCTTGATAAAGAGACCGTTGATTCTGTTCCTAACTACGATGAGACGACCGAGGAGCCAACAGTGCTCCCAGCGCCCTTCCCAAATTTATTAGTGAACGGCTCAGCCGGCATTGCGGTCGGTATGGCAACAAACGTCCCGCCGCATAACCTCCGAGAGATTATTGACGGGCTTGTGTGGCTAGCTGAGCATCCAGGTGAGACAGAAGAAGAAAAACTAACCAAACTACTAACTTTTATCCCTGGTCCAGATTTTCCTACCGGGGGCTATATCGTCGGCCGGCGTGGCATCCGGTCAGCGTACCAGACTGGTCGAGGGTCGATCCGAATGCGTGCCAGGACCAGCATTGAAGCACTACAAAGAGGCGACCGGGCGGCGATTGTTATTGTCGAGCTTCCCTACCAGGTCAACAAGGCGAGACTGCTCGAGAAGATAGCTAGATTGGCGCGTGAGAAAGTCATTGAGGGAATTGCAGATTTGCGGGACGAATCGGACCGTGACGGAATGCGCGTCGTGATTGAGCTGAAGCGGGGCGAAGTGCCGGAAGTAGTGTTGAACAATCTCTGGAAGCACACGCCACTGCAAACCACTTTCGGCGTGATCATGCTGGCCATCGTCGGCGGACGTCCCCGTGTTCTCACTCTTGCGGAAGTGCTCGAACAATTCTTGGAGTTCAGGCGTGAGGTGGTGCGGCGTCGCACCGAGTTTGATTTGCGTAAGGCGCTGGCGCGCGCTCACATCCTCGAAGGACTGAAGATAGCGCTCAGTCAACTTGACGCAATTATCAAATTAATTCGTGGTTCGAAGGCGCCAGCGGAGGCGCGCTCAGGCCTGATGTCGGAGTTCAGGCTGACCCGGCTGCAGGCTCAAGCCATTCTTGACATGCAACTTCAGCGCCTCACGGGACTTGAGCGACAGAAGATTGTTGACGAATTGACCGAGCTCCTGAAAACGATCGAACAGCTTCGGTCCGTACTCGGGAGTGACGCTCTGCTGCTGGAAATCGTTTTAAATGAACTCCGTGCCGTGCGTGAGAAGTTCGGCGACGACCGTCGGAGTGAGATCGTGGACGAAACGGGTGAACTCAGCATCGAGGATCTTATTGCTGAAGAGAACATGGCGATTACGGTAACGAACACCGGCTATATCAAGCGGACTGCAATCGCCACTTACCGTAACCAGCGGCGGGGTGGAAAAGGCCGAATCGGCATGCGGATGCGCGAAGAGGATTTTGTCTCGCAACTCTTCATTGCGTCGACTCATGCCTACATCCTGATTTTCACAAACCGTGGACGCGTATATTGGCTGAAGGTCCACGAAATTCCCGACGTTGGACCTTCCGGAAAGGGCAAGGCGATCGCAAACCTTGTTTCGATGTCGGCCGGTGAGCGGGTTGCCGCCCTAGTCGCCGTTCGCGAGTGGCCCGAGAACGACGGTGAGCGGTTCATTGTCATGGGCACGCGGCAGGGCAAGGTGAAGAAGACCGACATACGAGCCTTCCGGCATCCAAGGGCCGGGGGCATTATCGCTCAGGCTGTGGGTGCTAATGATGCCGTCATCGCGGTGGTGGCGACTGACGGCACTGGAGAGCTCTTTTTGGGCACCCAGGGCGGCATGGCGATCAGATTTACTGAAACGGGCGTCCGACCCATGGGCCGGCCGGCCACCGGTGTTCGGGGCATCACCCTTCGGACCGGTGATGAAGTGGTGGCCATGACCGAAGTTCGGCCTGGTGGCGCGCTGATGACTGTCTGCGAAAATGGCTATGGAAAACGGACAGAATTGGCCGAATATCGCGTGCAGTCTAGGGGTGGAGTGGGTATTATTAGCATCCAGAGTAGTGAGCGGAACGGTAAGGTCGTCGGCGTCGAGCACGTCCGGGGTGAGGACGAGTTGATGTTGGTGACCAAACAGGGAAAAATCCTCCGGATGCTGACCTGGAGCATCCGGGCAATCGGCCGGGCGACTCAGGGTGTCAGGCTGATCGAGATGGAGGAAGACGACCGCGTAGTCTCAATTGCTCGCCTCGCTGACCATGAGCGCGATGAGAACCAGGCGGGTGAACCGGGCGGAAACGAGGGGTAGGGTATCGTGCGTAACACGCGCCCTCGGTTGGCGACCCAGTGAAGCGAGAAAACTAGTCATTGATTGAAGGAGGCTGACGACATGCATCGGCCACGATTCACGGCTTTAGCACTTTTCGTTCTGACGACGGCCTTTGCCGGATGCTCGAGTCCACCACCCGAGGAGACGTTGATCTCAAGTTTCTTCCGCGCATCCCGCTTTCGGGACAACATGACGTCCGCTAATCTTTCGATGGTGACGTTTAGTCCTGCTGAGAGAGGCGTTGTCTCGAGCTTTGAGGTGGAAAGCATCTCCGAAGAAACAACGGCGCCGATGCGCGCCCGTGCGCTTAATGAAGCATTAATGGCAAGCCAGGCGTCGGAGTCAGAATTCTCTGAACGGAAGCAGGCTTACCAAGACGAGAATCTTGAAGCGATTGAACGGGTCCTTGAAACTGAGCAAGCGGGCAACGCACCAAGCCGCCGAGCCGATCGAACGGTCCAGGAAGAATGGACACAGTGGCGCGCAGAGATGGCCCAACATGCCCAGGAAGTCTCCGATGCGCGTGCGGCGTTGAGCGATGGGCGCATTGTGGCAGAGGGTAGCACCTACAGCCCAACGGACATGATCGACGTCGCGCTGTATGACGGCGAGATTATGTCAAAGACCGTCCGCATCATTGCGGATGTGGTCACACCGGACGAGCAAGATGTTCAGCAAACGCTCGAGGTCGAGATTCAGCGGGCCGAACTTGTTGGAGACGACGGCACGCCGGTCAGCGGGCGCTGGATCATCACGGCTATCGACGAAGTTGGGTAGATCGCGCGCCGAGCTGCACTCTTAGACTTCGACCTTTTCGACTTATCAGTGCGGCGTCCGCTGGGGCGCCGCACCACCCTCGTGTCGTCCTGACCCGGAGGTTTAAGTTGCTCATCGAGATTCGAATGGTGCTCCATGCGCGCGCCAGTCGACGAAAGATTGATGCGAGATCGTACGGCGATCGATGAACCGGGCATGGCGGAACATGAACCAAGTCAGTCGCATCTTGGGCATCTAATCCACGAGTTCTGGCGCGGCCTGCCGTTTACCATCCTTCTCTTTGCCTTTTGGATTGTTCTATCGGGAAAGCTCGACAGGAGCCATTTGTTTGCCGGCGCTATCTGCGCCATTGCGATTTCGTTGTGGACCGGCCGACTTCTCAGCCTTCCGCCCCAGGTCGGTTCATCGGCATCTCACCCGTTGGCTGGTGTGTTCTGGTCACGTTTTCCGATGTATTTGCTGTGGCTAGCCTGGCAGGTCATCAGGGCGAATCTACACGTGGCTAGGATCGTGCTGCATCCGCGAATGCCAATTGAGCCGAGTCTAGTGAGGCTGGATAAACCAGCGCCGCATACATTTGCCCGTCTGGTGCTCGCGAATTCCATCACTTTAACGCCCGGGACTGTAACCCTTGATGTTGATGATGCCGGTTATCTGGTACACGCCTTGACCTCACGTAGCGCATCTGGCCTGAGAAGTGGTGACACGGTGCAGCGATGCCAGGCGCTCTTCTTACGCTCAGATCTCGAGTTGGACCGAGAGGTGACCCAATGAGCCCGTTGCTACTCGGCACAGCGTTCGTGCTTGCCGCGGCGATGGTGTTTTCACTCTACCGCGTGCTTGCCGGACCAACCGTTTTCGACCGCCTAACGGGCTTAGGTCTCATCTCGACCAAGACCATTGTGTTTCTACTGGTGCTCGGATTTCTGACGGACCGCGTCGAAGTCTTCGTCGATATCACGCTCTCGTACACGTTGATCAGCTTCGTGGGCACACTTGCCTTAGCTAAGTACTTCGAGGCCAAAAAGGCGGATCAGCCATGATCCCTGTTGCTGACCTCGTGTTACTCGTAGGGCTTTTCTTTATTGCGGCTGGTGTGGTGGGCGTGCTCAGGCTGCCAGACTTCTACACGCGGTTACACGCCTTGGGCAAATCCGACACGCTGGGCGTGGCCCTAACCGTTGGCGCTTTGGCGCTACGCAGCGGTGCCACACTTACCAGTTTGAAGATCTTGCTAATTGTTGCCTTCGTAACGCTCGCCAATCCGACCGCTACCCACGCGCTTGGCCGGGCGGCATATCGGGCCGGCATTGCTCCGTGGCGACGGAAGGATGCTTTGTGACGCCAATGCTTGATCCATTGGCAGTTGTTTTTCTGATACTCATGATCATCTGTGCAATTTCGGTGCTCTCGGCGCGCGATTTACTGGCCGCTGTGACCGTTTTCGGCACGTTCAGTTTTTTTTCGGCTACTTACTTTGCGATTCTCGGCGCAGTTGATGTTGCATTCACCGAGGCGGCAGTCGGTGCCGCCATCACGGCAGTTTTCTTTGTCACGGCGATTTTCCGGACTGACCGAGGTGCTGATTAGTGGGCCGACTGTCGCTTGTCCCGCTCGTCGTGCTGGGCGCCCTCCTTATGACGGCGGCAGGCAGCTTACCGGCGGTCGGCGACCCCGAGTCTCCAGCGGCCACGCACGTGTCGCCACGATACATTAGTCACGGGCATCAAGAAACGGGCGCCGCCAATCTCGTCACAGGTGTGTTAGCCGACTATCGATCCTACGACACACTAGGTGAGACGGCGGTGATCTGTGCGGCGGGTCTTGCCTGCTGGCTCATCCTCGGCGCGCGATGGCGAGAAGATGGTGAGGCGCAATGAATTTAGCGTTCGGTAGCCCAGCACTCGACGCGGCGAGCCGTCTGATGACACCGTTCATGCTGATGTTTGGTGCCTATGTGGTCGTACACGGTCACGACAGTCCAGGCGGAGGATTTCAAGGCGGTGTGATTATTGCAGCCTGCGTCATCCTGATTAGACTCGTCCGCGGACGAGCCGGGGGCTGGACACTCGCGCCCGAGCGTGCGCTGGTGTTTGCATGCGCGGGGCTGGGCATTTTTGTAGCGGTTGGGTTACTCGGCCCGCTTTTCGGTGGCAACTTTCTTGATTATTCTGTGCTTCCACTGTGGCTTGAGACCCCAGAAGTTCGAGCCGTTGGCAGTATGGCGATTGAGGTTGGTGTTGCGGTGACGGTAACTGGTGTTCTGACGCTCATTTTCGATGCGCTGGCCGAAGTGCGCAGTGACGGATGAAATGGAAGGAATCTGGAACAGCGGAACGGCGGAATACTTTCTGACCATTGTGCTGCTACTGGTTGGACTCTACGGAATCGTCGCCCGTCAGCATTTCCTACGTAAGCTCATGGCGATGAACATCCTTCAGGTGGCGGTCATCGTGTTCTTCATCGCGTTGTCCGCTAAATCCGGCGCAACAGTGCCCGTGGTTATCGAGGACGGGCACGAAATCAACGTCGCTTCATACGTCAATCCACTTCCCCACGCCCTGATGCTGACGGCGATTGTTGTGTCGGTTAGCACGACAGGGGTTGCTCTTGCCTTACTCATTCGTATCCGGCGGCGCTACGGTACGCTCAGTGAAACGGCGCTTCTCGCCAAGTTACGAGAATGAGTGCGCATTTACCGGCTCTCGTCGTTGTGGCTCCTCTTCTCGCTGCGGTCGTGGTGCCGCTGCTTGGCCGCCGTTCACCGGGTGCAGCACACCTGGTCACTCTGGCCGCTCTAGGCTTTACGCTGGCGGCTTCAACCTTTTTGCTTTCGGTGGTCGTAGCCAACGGCGTATGGCGGTATGCATTTGCCGGGTGGGCGCCGCCGTGGGGGATCGAATACGTTCTTGATCCACTAAGCGCTGGGATGATGGTGCTTGTCAGCTTTCTTGCGCTGGCCACATCGATTTACGCGTGGTCCTACCTCTTTGCAAGCGACCCACAGCGAATCGGAATTTTCGATTCGCTCTATCTTTTGTTAGTGACCGGACTACTTGGAATCGTGGCGACCGGGGATCTTTTTAATCTTTACGTATTCTTGGAAATCTCTGCCATTGCAGCCTACGCGTTGCTTTCCACTGGCGGTGATCGCGCGACAGTGGCGACGTTTCGCTACCTACTGATCGGAACGGTGGCCGCGTCGTGCTATTTATTAGGCGTTGGCTTTCTCTACGCACTGACGGGCACGTTGAACATGGCTGACCTTACGGCCCGTTTGGCAGACGTCGATGACTCAACGGCCAAGGCTGCAGGCATTGGTTTGATTGTTATTGGCTTGGCTATCAAGGCCGCACTCTTTCCGTTCCATGGCTGGCAACCTGATGTCTACACCTACGCTCCACCACCCGTCACCGGCTTTGTAGCCGCGGTTATGACAAAGGTGAGCGCCTACGCTATTTTTCGGGTGCTTTACTTTACCCTCGGCGGTGAGCCGACGGCGGGCAGCGCCCTGGTGTTTCTCGGCTGGGCAGGAGTAATAGCGATCCTGGCGGGTGCTTGGTTGGCGCTATCGCAAACCGATATCCGCCGGATGTTGGCTTACTCCAGTGTTAGCCAGATGGGCTACATTTTTTTTGGGTTTTCACTCGGCTCCCCGATTGCGCTTGTCGGAGCACTCTTCCACGTGCTGAATCATGCTGTGGTGAAGGGATGCCTCTTCCTCGTGGTGGGTGGTGTGAGGTGGCGTACCGGGGCATCAAACGTTGCCGAGTTTGTCGGTATGGGCCGGCGATTACCGCTGAGCATGTTGGCCTTTGCGGTGGCCGCTGTGTCGTTGGTCGGCTTACCGCCCACCGCTGGTTTCTTTAGTAAATGGTACCTATTACTCGGTGCATTTGAGGCAGAGGCATGGATTGGAGTGGGAGCGGTTGTGGTGAGCACGGGGCTGAGCGCTGTCTACTTCTTTCGGATTTTTGAACGAGCGTTCGTTGTAACTGACGACAAGCTGTCGTCAGTCCGGTCAAACGACCTGCCCGTTGGAATGCTAGGCCCTGCGTTGGTGCTGGCCGCGGTGGTGCTACTGCTGGGCCTGTTCCAACAGCCACTCATCACACACGTGCTACAGCGCGCCCTGCCGATCGCCGTGTCCTAAATGGATTTAGCCCTTCGTCCACTCGCCGCCGTGCTCGTCTCGCTGCTTGCCGCGGTGCTGTTGCCGTTAGTGGGCAGGCGACCAACCGTCCGAGAGACCATTACCATCACGGCCGCCATCTTAAAACTTGCTCTCGTTTCGTCGATGTTACCGGCTGTGCTTGCCGGGCAAGGGGTCGAAGGCGTGTCCTTCGCACTTGGGATGGGGTTATCACTACAATTTCGAGTTGATGCCCTGGGGCTGCTCTTCGCTTTGACGGCATCAAGCCTTTGGTTGCTGACCTCGATTTATTCGATTGGTTATCTCCGAGCGACTACTTCGACACACCAAACATCGTATTATTCTGCCTTTGCGGTTTGTTTATCGGCGACGGTCGGCATCGCGTTTTCGGGCAACCTTCTGACCTTCTTCGTGTGCTACGAAGTGCTGACGCTAGCGACCTACCCGCTTGTTGTACACGGCCGCACGCCAGAGGCGCAGGCTGCTGGCCGTCGGTATCTTGTGTACACACTAGCCGCTGGCCAGGCACTACTCGTCGCGACCGTGTGGGCGGAGACTCTTGTACCGGGAAGCGAGTTTAGGCCAGGTGGTTTCCTCAATAGCCAAACATCAAGTCTGACCGTCTGGATGCTCTTCGTGCTTTTTGTTGTCGGTTGCGGCGTCAAAGCCGCAATCATGCCACTACACGGATGGCTGCCCGCAGCCATGGTTGCCCCAACGCCAGTGAGTGCCTTGTTACACGCTGTAGCTGTTGTGAAAGCGGGTGTTTTCGGCATCGTTCGAATGGTGGGCTACGTGTTTGGCCTCGACACCCTTCGTGCGACCGGTGCCGATACTGTGTTGATCATCTTCGCCGTAGCAACCATCTTGATCGCGTCCATAAGAGCGCTGGGCGAAGACCGTCTGAAACGCCGACTAGCCTACTCAACCATCGGACAACTCTCCTATATTGTGCTCGGTGCCGCGGTGGGGTCGGTGGCAGCGTTGACTGGCGCGATGTTTCACATTGCTGGTCATGGGTTCATGAAAATCACCATGTTCTTCTGTGCAGGAACGGTGCACACGCAGGCTCATCGCGACGGTGTCAAAGGCTTAGACGGACTGGGTCGGCAAATGCCTGTGACAATGACTGCTTTTGCTATCGGCGCGTGTGGATTGGCCGGCGTACCCCTACTGGCTGGTTTTATCGCGAAGTGGAATCTTGGCGTAGGTGCGGTCGAGGTCGACCACTTACTACTGGTCGGCGTGCTCGTAGTAAGTGGACTGCTAAATGTTGCCTACTTCTTTCCTATTCTTTTCGATGCGTTCTTCAGAGCACCGACTAGCGACGTGCGCGAGGCCGGGTGGGCGATGGTCTTACCGCTTGGCGTGACGGCAGTAGTGGCGCTACTTCTCGGAGTCATACCGGATTTCGGCCTCCACTTTTTTACCTTAGCCCGCCTCGCCGCCGAGAGTGTGGTCACTGGTGCTGGAGTGCTGCAATGACGACACGTCAAGTGTTTGGCGCGATGACGGTGTGCACGGTTGGTCTTATCGCCATCGAAATCGCCATCGTGCAAGAAGTGCACGGCGGGTGGTGGCACCGTGTTGCAGGGTTCGACTTATTGGCTGGCTTCACCGGTTGCCTAGCGTTAATTTGGGGAGCCAAGGCGTTGGGTCGATTGGGGCTGCAACGGTCTGAGCACGAACATCCTGAGACTGAGCCCTAATGATGACGCTCCCACATCCAGCGCTTGTGTTGATTGTCGCCGCCTCGTTCGCGGCGCTCACTCGCGGTCGAGCGCGCCAGGTGGGCTTAGTGCTGGCGACCCTCGCCGCACTGATCGCTGCGTTTGCATTGCCCGACGGTGACCGTGGTGTTGTCGAGCTCACTGGCCAAGGCCTCGTCCTGCTGAGAGTTGATCCAGTCAGCCGTTTCTTTGGCTTGATTTTCACGGCGATTGCGTTCATCGGCACTATTTACGGCCTCCACATTGATCGCGGCGGTGAGCACTTCACAAAGCTAATCTATGCTGCGGGCGCGCTTACCGTTATCTATGCGGGCGATTGGCTCACCGTGTTTGCAGGCTGGGAGTTAATGGCCGTTACGTCACTAGCACTCATTTGGTTCGGTGGAACGACGCGCGCGCGAATGGCCGGGCTCCGGTACATTTATGTGCACTTGACCGGCGGCTCGTTGCTTTTTTCAGGGATTGCACTGCTGTGGGCAAGCGGCGGTGAACTCACACTCACACGGCTGTCCCCTGGTACTGGCCTAGCCTCCGGCTTGATTCTCGCTGGCGTGCTTGTGAATGCCGCCGTGCCGCCCGTGCACGCTTGGTTGACCGATGCTTATCCCGAAGCCTCGGTCACAGGAACAGTCTTTCTGAGTGCATTCACGACGAAAACAGCCGTCTATCTGCTGATTCGCGTGTTTCCCGGAACCGAGGCTCTCATGTGGGCTGGCGCGATCATGGCGGTCTACGGTGCTCTGTTTGCCGTGCTTGAAAACGACATTCGGCGGTTGCTCTCGTACCACATCATCAGTCAGGTCGGCTACATGGTGGCTGGCGTTGGCATGGGTACTGCACTCGCTGTTAACGGTGCGGCCGCCCACGCGTTCTCACACATTCTGTATAAGGCGCTCTTGCTCATGGGGGCAGGTGCCGTCTTACAAGCGACCGGACGGAACAAACTAACCGAGTTGGGTGGCCTTGCACGTTCAATGCCTGGCGTTACGATGCTTTACCTGATTGGCGCCTGCTCGATATCTGGCGTGCCGTTGTTTAGTGGCTTTGTCAGTAAATCGCTGATTGTGTCGGCCGCGTCAGAGCATGGCCACGTAATGGTCGAATGGCTGCTGATCGTGGCCAGTGTCGGCACGTTCCTCCATACCGGACTGAAACTCCCCTATTTCACGTTTTTTGGACCGGACCGTGGCCTCAAGCCGACCCGTCTTCCACGGAACATGGTGGTCGCGATGGGATTGGCGGCGGCAGCCTGCATTGGGATCGGCGTGATACCCGACTGGTTGTACGCGCGGCTTCCAGTGCCGGAGGTCTCCTATGCACCGTACACTTTTGACCATGTGTTATCGACATTACAGCTCCTGATCGGTACCGGAGTGGCGTTCTGGCTAGCACGGCAGTCACTGGGCGGTACACCAACAGTGACCCTCGATACCGACCGGCTGTGGCGGCGCCCGGTCTGGATGTTAGTCACCTGTCTGGTCAACGGTGTTGCGATGGCCGGACAGCGCTGGCGGTTTGGCACACTTGCTGTCGCCGAACGAGTTGCGGTGACCCTACAAAGCCCATTCCACGTGGCCCGGCCAGGGATGTTACCCTACGACGCGGATCGACATCGCTTGCCGATCGGTGCGAATGTCGTCTGGATTGCGGTCGGGTTCGTAGCGCTCATGTTAGCCATTTGGCAGCTGACTGGCGTGTGACCCAACCACCAATCAGGCGAGAGTCAGCTTGGCGTACTTGGCTAAGAGTTTTTTCTGCCCAACCGTCCTGAATCTCACTGTCAGCTTAGCGTCGTCGCGTGAAGGTTCGACCGCGACGACGATGCCAACCCCAAATTGCGGATGCCGGACTTGGGTGCCGGGTCCGACAGCGCTAAGAGATTGGTCTTCATCTTCGTATGCGTAAGTTGAGTCGACCGTCTCTTCACCAGACTGGAACTGTCTCGAGCGTCCACCACGAGAGAAGCCTTCCGAAGGCCGGTTGGTGCTGCGCAACTTGTCCCGGGATGATGTGCGTAGCGATGATGCAAGGTGGTCGACGAGTTCGGCTGGCACCTCGTCAATGAATCGTGACGGGTCACTCGGTTGGTATTCACCAAACACGCGTCGCCGAGCCGAACCGGTAAGGACGAGCCGCTCCTGTGCCCGGGTTATCCCCACGTAACAAAGCCGTCGTTCTTCTTCCAACTCCTCTTCGTCGTCGCATGAGCGGGAATGTGGAAATAGCCCTTCTTCAAGACCGGCAATGATGACAGTCGGAAATTCAAGCCCTTTGGAGGCGTGGAGCGTCATTAAAGACACACACGCACTTTTGTCACCCTCAACCTCGTCAGTTTCCGACAATAACGACAATCTGTCGACGAAGCCTGCGAGTGACGGCTCGACGTCCGCAGTTTCGTATTCGCGTGCAGCTGAGACGAGTTCGTGAAGATTTTCGATTCTCGCTTGCGCTTCTTCGCTTCGTTCGTCCTGTAGGTCTTGAAGGTAGCCGGAGTGATCGAGAACGCCCTCGATGGTTGCCGAGGCCGTTTGGGTCCTCGCGACGGTGCTGATGTGTTCAACGAGCTTTCGAAACACAGACAAACTGCTCAGGGCACGGGTCGGGACGAGCTGTTTGTCCACTACCTGGATGATGCGTGTCCACAGCGACGGTGGTGGCGTTACCTTTTCTGGGACATCTAGCAGCGGGGTTTCTTCACCACTGGTGGGGTTCATCTGGTCCAGTGTATTCATGACGCCTTTGCCGATTCCCCGCGTAGGAACATTGATCACTCGGCGCAGGCTGACATCATCGTGCGGATTGATCGCTAGCTTGAGATAGGCCAGCGTGTCCTTAATCTCCTTCCGCTCGTAGAAGCGAACACCACCGACCATTTGATAGGCCACCCCGAGGCGGAGTAGCGCATCCTCGACCGCCCGCGACTGCGCATTAGTGCGGTAGAGAATGGCTATTTCGGCGCCGGCCTCAGTTGAGGCACCTGCTGTGGAAGCGATGAAAGCAGCCTCCTCCAGCTCGTCGCTCCCCCGGAAGTAATTGATTCGCGCCCCGCCCTCTTGCTCGGTCCATAGTCGTTTTTCCTTCCTGTTACGGTTCTGGCGGATGACGGCTGACGCCGCGTCGAGAATGATTTGCGTTGAACGATAGTTTCGTTCGAGGCGGACGATTGTTGTTTCGGGAAAGTCTTCCTCAAAATCAAGGATGTTACGGAGATCGGCGCCCCGCCATTTGTAGATCGACTGGTCGGGGTCGCCCACGACACACAGGTTACGATGCTTCTCGGCCAGCTGACGGACCAGCAGGTATTGCGGGCGGTTGGTGTCCTGATATTCGTCTACCAGAATGTATCGGAACTGCTCGGCGTATTTTGTTCTCACCCGACCGGACCTCTCGAACAGCTCAACTGTTTTGAGGAGCAAGTCATCAAAGTCAAGCGCGCTTGCGTCGGCCAGTGCGCGCACGTATCGCCTATAGATCTGAGCCACGCGTTCCTCGAACGGCCCCCACCCGCCCTCGGCCACCTCGTCAGGGCCCTGCATCCGATTCTTGGCCGAGCTGATTCGCCCGAGCGCAGCTCTTGGCGCTACCAACTTGTCATCGAAGCCCAAGTCTCGGATTATCTTCTTGACCAAGGTGAGTTGATCACTTGAGTCATAGATAACGAAGTCGCGTGACAAACCAAGCTCCGGAGCCTCGCGGCGTAACAAGCGGGCGCACAGCGAATGAAAGGTCGAAATCCAGAGCCTCTTGTGGGCGACACCAAGGAGACCCTCGACACGCTCGCGCATCTCTTGGGCGGCCTTGTTTGTAAAGGTGACTGCCAGGACGTGCTCTGGCTTGGCGTGACCATCGCCGATCACATACGCGAGGCGTGACGCGATGACGCGAGTCTTTCCCGACCCTGCTCCTGCCAAGATTAACAACGGGCCGTTCAGTTTTAGTACGGCGTCACGCTGTTCAGGATTCAGCTGCGAGAGAAAGTCCGTCATTCGACGGTGACGCTCTTGGCGAGGTTGCGAGGTTGGTCGACGTCACAGCCTCGGCGGACAGCGATGTGGTAGGCAAGGAGTTGCAACGGCACGACCATCAGCACGGGCGTCAGTAATGGGTGTGTGCTGGGGACCGTTAGGATGTGGTCGTTCGACCGGTCGAGCATTTGACCAAGCACGTTCGGTTCACCATCGGTCAAGGCGATAATCGCGCCGCCGCGAGCCTTGGCCTCGGCGATATTGCTCGTCATTTTCTCGAAAACGTGATCATGCGGCGCCAGAGCGACAACTGGAACGTTCTCTTCGATGAGCGCAATCGGCCCATGCTTCATCTCACCAGCTGGGTAGCCTTCTGCGTGAATATACGAGATTTCTTTCAGCTTGAGTGCGCCCTCTAATGCGATCGGGTAATTAATGCCGCGGCCGATGTAGAGAAAGTCCGACTGCTCATAGAACCGGCCCGCAAGTTGCTCAATAATCGGATTCAGCTTGAGCGTTTCCTCAACGAGTCGGGGCAGTTGCGCGAGAGCCTGAAGATGCGGTCGTGCAGCTTCTGACGTCAGGGTCCCCCGCAGGCGCGCTAAGTGTAACGCCAGTAAATGTAGTGCGATCAGCTGGGAGGTGAAGGCCTTGGTTGATGCCACCCCGATCTCTGGACCGGCGTGGGTGTAAACCGTGCCTTCGGCCTCGCGTGTCACCATGCTGCCGACGACGTTACAAATCGCGATGGTATGTGCACCCCGGTCTCTGGCCTCGCGGAGCGCGGCCAGCGTGTCGGCCGTTTCACCGGATTGAGTGATGACAACGGTCAAGCTCCGACTGTCGATGATCGGGTCGCGATACCTGGATTCCGAGCCATAGTCGACATCGACAGGGAGGCGTGCGAGTTGCTCGAAGAGAAACTTCCCGACGAGGCCTGCGTGCCAGGAGGTGCCGCAGGCCACGATCGCGACACGGTCGATGGTTCGGAGGATATCCTCCGAAATGCCGAGCTCGCCAGGAAAAACATCGCCAGTTTCTAGGGAGGTCCGTCCGAGCAAGGTTTCTTGGATCCCGTCGGGCTGTTCGAAGATCTCCTTCTGCATGAAGTGCTTGTAGCCAGCTTTTTCGGCCATCACGGCGTCCCAGGCGACGTGCTGTGGTTTGAGTGCGCGCGGGTTCCCCTCAAAATCTGTAAACGTTGCTCCATCACGTCGCACGACTGCCATCTCGTGATCGCCTAAAAAGATGACATCCCGAGTATGGCTAAGCACGCCAGGAATGTCCGACGCCACTAGGTATTCCCCGTCGCCCACGCCGATGACAATCGGAGGCCCACTACGGGCAGCAACGATGGTGCCGGGGTCGTCAACCGAGATGAGCACCAGAGCGAACAGACCACGGAGAGCCGAGAGGGATCGTTGCACCGCAGCTGCAAGACCGTCATCGCGCATTTCGCTCTCCACTAGGTGCGCGATCGTCTCAGTGTCAGTCTCACTAACGAACGTGTGCCCATCCCGCTCGAGTTTCTGCTTCAGTTCGAGGTAATTTTCGATGATGCCGTTATGGACAACTACCAGCCGGCTCTTACAATCGACATGCGGATGGGCGTTCTCTTCGGTCGGTCGCCCGTGCGTCGCCCATCGGGTATGTCCCAAGCCGTAGTCCCCGTTGGCGGACTCCAGATTGAGGGTCTCTTCAAAGTGTGCCAATTTCCCGGCTGAGCGCTGGCGTTCAAGCTTCCCTTCACGGACCAATGCAATTCCCGCGGAATCGTAACCGCGGTACTCCAGCCGCCGCAGCCCGTCGAGAATCACAGGCAGAGCAGGTTTTGAGCCAACGTAGCCGATAATGCCGCACATGGCAGATCTCTGGGCACTACGGCGTCAAGAGCGACGCTTCCGTTTCACCCAGCCCTCCTTGATAGTCTGGCGACCACGCGCGACCGCAAGCGACCCAGGCGGTACGTCATCCGTGATTGACGACCCTGATGCAACGTAGGCGCCCTTCCCCACCGTCACCGGTGCGATGAGCTGGGTGTCGCTGCCAATAAATGCACCATCCTCGATCACGGTTTGGTGTTTGGCGGTGCCGTCGTAGTTGCAAATGATTGTACCGGCACCGATATTGACGTTCTCTCCTACGGTGGCATCGCCGAGGTAGGCGAGATGATTGGCTTTTGAGCCGGGGCCTACGACAGCATGCTTCACTTCAACAAAATTACCAATCTTGACCTTACGCCGAATATCAGCATCCGGTCGCAGGTGGGCAAACGGGCCGACGCGCGCGCCGGTTGCCACGCGGGCACCAGTGATCACACAGTGATTGTTGATCGTCACGTCGTTCTCAATCGTTGAGTCCACAATCCGTACGCCACTGTGAATCTCGCACGCGGTGCCGATAGCCGTCCGACCCTCGAGTGTAACTCCCGGGTGTAGCACAGTGTCGGCGCCCACGGTTACATCGGCGTCGACGTAAGTCGTCGCCGGGTCCTCGATCGTCACACCGGCTGCCATTAATTCTTCGTTCTTTTTTTGTCTCACGACGGCCCCCACTTCTGCCAGTTCAGTCCGGCTGTTGATGCCGCGAACCTCCCCTGCCTTCTCGATGGAAACGGTTTCAACGACTAGCTTCCGCCGCCGATAAATTGAAATGAGATCGGTCAGGTAATACTCATCCTGCGCGTTCTCCGAGGCGATCTGCCGAAGCGCGTCAAACAACGGTTTCAGTTTGAGTGCATAAATGCCGCTGTTGATCTCACGGATGTTTCGCTGCGCCGGTGTTGCGTCACGTTCTTCAACGATGCGCGTGATCTGCCCACGTGACCGAACGATTCGACCATAGCCGAACGGCCGTGGCACGGTTGCGGTGAGCACTGTGGCAGCTGCGTCGGTGTCCCTATGGAATGCCACTAGATCTTGCAGTGTGGCGCTGCGGACCATGGGCACGTCGCCAGCCAAAAGGACAAGGGTGCCATCTGAGCCGCTGAGCGCCGATTCGGACTGCATGAGTGCGTGACCTGTCCCGAGTTGCGGTTCTTGGATAACAAACCGCACGCCGGGCCACCCACGCACTGCTGTTTGAACCTGTTCGGCTCCACAACCCACAACTACCGTAGTCGACGCAACATTAAGTGTGGAAATGGCACGAAGCGCGTACTCGATCATCGGTCGTCCGGCCACGCGGTGCAAAACCTTTGGGAACGCCGATTTCATGCGCGTGCCCATACCCGCCGCCAAGATCAAGACGTGCGTGTCAACCATAGTTGCTAGAAATTGTAGTGTACCGGATCGTCGAACTGGCGTCCCGCCGGCACTCAAGGAGCTACCGCGCCGGCCGGTGGCCCCGCCGGCGTTTTTGCACGGGTGGTTTGAGTAATTTCTGAACCCGTTGATCTTCCCGCAGAGATTTGAAATCTGGCTCTTGACGCGCGACTGTTCGATTTTCTGGTTCGAGCTCCACCGCCCGCTCTAGATGGGAGATTGCTAGGTCTGGGCATTCAGCTTGGGCATAGACGATGGCAAGCATGTAGTGGGCTTGTTCAGCTTCAGCATCTTGGCTGATAGCCTGCTGTAAGTGACGCAGTGACTCATCTTGAGCTGCATTATTAAGGGCTATCGTCGCCGCGTAGACCAACTCCTCTGTTGTTGTTGGTCCCGGCGTGAGTGGCATCGTTTGGCGTTCACACACCCGTAGATGTACCCGGGACCGGTCGTGCAACTCACGCTCATCGTGAAACTCCTCAATTACTGACTTGAAAGCAATGGCTGCTGACGCAAAATCACGAATTTGGAGGGCGCCCAGGCCATGTTCATAAGTGCTGACGGCCTCTCGGTGCCTGGCTAACTTGGCTTCTCTGGCTGCCTCCTCCTGAGGACTGGGTTTCGGAGCCGGCGGGCTGACTTCCCGGCCGGTCTGCGCTTTTCTCTTTCCTCGCACTGTCCGCTTTGCTTTGGTCGCTCGGCGTTGCTTAGCCATCTAATCTCCTGATTTGGGCGCGGTAGGTTAACAGAAGCTATATCTGGGGTCAACATGGCCCCAGACATGCGACTGGTTCCTAACGTTGCTAGTCATTGAGTGAGCCGGTCAATATTTCTTTGCTTCTTCGATTGCCTTGTAAACTGCCTTAGAGGACATTCCATGTCTACGAGACAACCTCAGAACAGCCTCTCTTCTCATAAGGTCCTTTTTATCTGTTAAATGACAGAACTCCTTATAAATAAGCATCTTATCGACTGACTGATTTTTTCTTTTGTCTGGAGTAGAAGGGCTAATAACGAGGGTAAATTCACCTTTGATAGAAGTTAACTTGTTTATTACAAATGAGATAGGTCCTTTAACCAACTCCTCGTGTTTCTTTGTGAGTTCTCTACCGAGACTAATTTCTCTGTCGCCGAATATATCTCTCATATGACCTAATAACTTGAGAATTCTGTGAGGAGATTCAAAAATTACGATCGGCCGAGGCTCGTCTGCGAGTCTCTCGAGCCAAGCCGTTCTCTCTTTGGCCTTGGGAGGTGGAAATCCTGCAAAAAGAAACTGGTCCGTTGTCATTCCTGATGAGACCAATGCGGTGAGAATAGCGCTGGCGCCAGGAACAGCCTCCACACGAATACCTCGTGTGTGAGCAGCCGCGATGAGTCGTGTTCCGGGGTCAGACAGTGTTGGAGTGCCCGCATCCGAGACCAGTGCAACCAGTTGGCCCTGTTCGAGCTTAGAGAGCAGGGAAGCCTGTTTTTGTTGTTCGTTGTGCGCGTGAAAGCTCGTGGTCGGAGTCGAGATCGAGTAATGTCTAAGTAGAGTTGCAGTGCGGCGGGTGTCCTCGGCCGCGATGAGGTGGACCTCTTGGAGGACGCGGATCGCCCGTAACGTGAAATCTTCAAGGTTGCCGATGGGCGTGGCGACCACGTAGAGGGTGCCGGGCATGCGAAATACCGTGCGTCAACCGGCGCCGGCAAGCGTATTCTACCATTCCCGCGAGGCGTCGTTCGAGAGATCGCTCGCCTAGGCGATAGACGACATCCTGAATGTACTCAGGCGAACCGCTGTCACCGTTTGTTGAGAACTACCTGAATTACCTATACGAGACTCAGCCCACCGCCGCAGCCTTCGACGGTGTTCATCAATACGATGACCTTCTAGAGGATCCAAGCCGCACCGTACTTGAGGGACAGGGCCGTGAGTTGGGGGGACTGGTAAGACAGCTGGCTGCTGTTGGCAAGTCGGGGATGACGAAGACCGAACAGGTCGAGCGCGAAATGCTCACTGCCAACATCCGTGCAAGGATATTTGAACTTGAGAATATACGTTCATGGGAACGTAACCCACAGCGGCACTCCGAGATTCTCGCCACGAGCTTGGCGGGGCAGGTCTTGTTTCCCTACGCTCCGGTAGGGGAGCGCGCACGCCGCATTCTCTCGAAACTAAAACAAACGCCCCGGCTAATCGAAACGGCGAGGAAGACGATTCAAGATCCGCCGGGTATCTTCATTAGAGAAGGCATTACGTCGCTTAACGGGGTAGTCGAGTTCATTGAGCACGACCTACCACGAGCCCTGACCAGTCTGGACGACATGCATCTGTTAAGTGATCTCGCCGATGCGTCCACAGAAGCAGTTACAGCAATCCACGGCTACACCGAGTATCTACGCAACGAGGTGGCACCGAAGGCTCGAGGTTCGTTCCGGCTCGGCCGGGAAAACTTTGATGGAAAGCTTGAACTTGAAGAAGGCGTAACACTAGGTGCTGACCGCCTCCTCGCGATTGCACAGCGGGAACTCCGCGAGACCCAAGAAGAATTTCGCAGCGTCGCTGGGCGGCTTGGCGGGGATGTGGCATCGGCACTTGAACGTCTAAAACAGGATCATCCGTCTGCCGCCACGTTGGTGTCGACGGCCCAAGGTCAGGTGACGGAACTCGCCGCATTCGTAGAACGAAAGGGTCTCGTTTCCGTGACCGATGGCGAGGTGCCCGTGGTAGCTCCCACGCCACCCTTTTACCGGTGGACGTTTGCCAGCCTCTGGGCGCCGGGCCCCTTTGAGGCTAGACCGCTGCCGACCTACTACTACCTGACTGATGTCGCCCCCGCTTGGACACCCGACCGCCAGGAGCAACATCTTCGCGATTTTCATATCGGAGCACTCTGGGCGATCTCGATGCACGAAACCTACCCCGGGCACTTTCTTCAGCACCAGCATGTGTGCCGGATCGAGTCGAAACTTCGCAAATCGGGACTTCTTGCGTCGATTGGGTTTATCGAGGGCTGGGCGCACTATGGCGAGCAGGTCATGATCGAGGCTGGGTTTGGTGGGAAGGATAATCACGTCAAGCTTGGTCAGCTCGCCGAGGCGCTAATTCGTCTCGCACGACTTGTTGTCGGTATCCGGTTGCATGTCGAAGATATGTCAGTCGAGCAGGGCGTACGATTCTTTCGTGACGAAGCGTTCATGGAAGAGGGGAGCGCACGCCGGGAAGCCGAGCGGGGCACCTTCGACCCTGGCTATGTTGTCTATTCGCTCGGCAAACTGATGATTCTTAAACTCAGGGCAGACTACGAAGCCAAACACCCGAGCAAGTTCTCTCTCAAGACCTTCCACGACCGTCTCCTTGGCAACGGGAACTTGCCGATTTGGGCGCATCGTCGCCTCATGCTCGGTGGTAATGCCGGGAGCGCGTTGGCGTGAATGACCCTCTTCCCCGTTGACAGGTGGAGAGGGCGAGCGTACGATGGTCGCTTCTAACGTCCTGAAAACATGCCCCTTTACGAGTACGAATGTAACACCTGCGGTGACCGTTTTGAGCGGATTCAGCGATTTTCTGATCCACTCGAGAAAAAATGTCCGGCCTGTGGCGGACCGGTGCGGAAACTGTTGTCGTCGCCCGCCATTCAGTTCAAGGGCACCGGCTGGTATGTGACCGACTACGCCAAGAAGTCGGGTGCTGCTTCCCGGTCGGATGACGGCGCGAAACCCAGTTCGCCGAGCGACTCCAAAACCAAGAAAGACAAGCAGAAAACTAGTTCCTCTTCTGACACCCCCGCTTCATCATCGAGTTCGTCGTCGACGTCTCAATCAGCATCGAAGAGCTCGTCTGGCTCCCCCTCCAAAAAGTAGGCCGCGGGGTTCCCTGCCGGCAGAGGTTCCGATCAGTGAAGACGGAAAGGGGTTAAATCCGTCAGTTGCCGGCAGGCCTGTTGACGCCGACCTTGCAGAGATATTCGCGAAAGGTGTCCGACAAGTCAGGGTGCTTGAGCGCGAAGTAGGCGGTTGCCCGGAGAAAGCCAAGTTTGCTACCGGTGTCGTGGCGAACGCCGTCGATTTCGCATGCGTAGATCGGCCGGCCGGTCAGCAGTTGTCGGAGTGCGTCGGTCAACTGGATTTCACCTTGCGCGTCTGGCGGTGTCGTGTCGAGAATGGGGAAAATGTCTGGAGTGAGGATGTAGCGGCCAACAATGGCAAGGTCGGAAGGCGAATCTTCCCTTGTGGGTTTCTCAACCATGTCATGAATCCGATAAACACCGGCGTGGTTCGAAACCGGTTCGGCATCGACGATCCCGTAGTCACTAATCCGATCAGCAGACACTCGTTCAACCCCGACAACAGGGCCGTCAAGCTTTTCGTAGACATCGATCAGTTGACGCAACGCTGGTGGGGTGGCATCGATCACATCGTCGCTTAAAATAACGGCGAATGCTTCGTCGCCGATTAGCTCGTGCGCCAAGATCACGGCATGCCCCAGACCCAACGGCTCACCCTGCTGGACTGTGGAGATGCTGGCGGGGCAGGGGACATTCCGGACCTCCGCGAGCAGGTCCCCCTTGCCACGTGATTCGAGTAGCGCCTCCAGTTCGGCGTTAATCTTGAAATGGTCTTCGACAAGCTTGGTTCCCTGGCCGGTCACCAGGACGACATGGTCAATGCCAGCGGCGGCGGCCTCTTCAACGCTGTACTGAATAATTGGCTTATCAACCAATGTCAGCATCTCTTTTGGCTGTGCCTTGGTCGCCGGCAGGAACCGGGTTCCGAGACCGGCGGCTGGAAAGACTGCTTTGCGGATGGTTGGCAACACGCGTAACCTCTCGGCGGGCATCCTACCTCAGGTGCCACCGTGGGGATAAACGATTTAGAATGCTCCTAGCGCACACGGCGCAACGATGGTAACAGCAAGGCCGTCATCATGCTTGACCCAGCAATAGTTAGAGATCATCTCGACGAGGTTGAAAAGGGGCTCACTGAGCGAGGGGCTACTAATCTTAAGGCCGACCTCGCCACGATTAAGGAGCTCGATACTAGGCGCAAGGCGATCATTCCTAACCTCGAGGAGGCGCGTCGGGAGCGCAAGGAATTGGGCGCTAGGGTCGCTTTAGCCAAGAGGGCTGGTGAGTCGGCGGATGACTTGCTGAAGAAAGGCCGAGCCCTCTCCGACGGGATTCATGAGCAGGAGAAAGACCTCGCAGCTGTTGAACAGGAACGGCAGAAGCTCTTACTCCGGCTGCCAAATTTTCCGCACAAGAGCGTGCCGCGAGGTGCCAACGAGAAGGCAAATCAGGAAATCAACCGCTGGGGTGAAGTAACTCGCTTTGACTTCACGCCGAAAGCGCACTGGGACCTGGGTCCCGAATTGGGCATTCTCGATTTTGAGCGTGCTACGCAAATGTCTGGAGCTCGTTTTGCTGTGTTGCTTGGCGTGGGCGCAAAACTGAACCGCGCAATAATTAATTTCATGCTTGCAGTCCACACGAAGGAGCATGGATATGTTGAGGTAGCCCCACCGTTTCTTGTCAACGAAGAAGCTCTGATCGGCACCGGCAACTTGCCTAGGTTTGAAGCCGACCTGTTCAAAATGGCAGGGAACTCGAATCTTTACTTAGTACCAACCGCTGAGGTTCCACTTGCCAATCTTCACCGGGAGGAGATTCTGGATGGTCGAAGACTACCACTCAGCTACGTGGCCTACACGCCGTGCTTCCGTAGCGAGGCCGGTTCTTACGGCAAGGACGTAAGAGGCCTCATTCGACAGCACCAGTTTGAGAAAATTGAGCTGTTCAAGTTCACGACCCCTGACCAATCGTACAGAGAGCACGAAACACTAACCCGCCATGCGGAGGTCATCCTTGAGAAGCTCGGTCTACCGTATCGACGGATGGTTCTGAGCACCGGTGATATGGGTTTTGCCGCGGCGAAGACATATGACCTTGAGGTGTGGTTACCTGGACAGGAAACCTATCGTGAGATCTCTTCATGTAGTAACACAGAAGCGTTCCAGGCCAGACGTGCAGGGATCAAGTTCCGTCCCGACGGCGTGGGTAAAGCTGAGTTCGCCCACACTCTTAATGGCTCCGGACTTGCCGTTGGTCGTACCCTCATTGCTGTGCTGGAAAATGGCCAACAGGCGGACGGTTCGGTCGTCGTGCCCGAAGCGCTCCGACCGTTCATGGACGGGCAGGAGGTCATCGAACCCGCACGCTAGTTTTTATATTGGAGGGATGGCCGAGCGGTTGAAGGCGGCGGTCTTGAAAACCGCTGTGGGGGAAACTCCACCCTGGGTTCGAATCCCAGTCCCTCCGCCAGTATCCATACTGACTGCAGGCCTAGGAATCTGGGATCTGCATAGCATTGTAGACAGGCGGTAGCCCGAATTTCGCCCAAAGGATTCAGACAATGGCAAATGAGCCAAACGCTACATCTAGGTTCGCGCCGCGCTACTCGGAAATTCCGACCTTTATGCGGGCGCCGTTAATCCGTGACCCATCAAAGTTGGATATCGCCTTGGTCGGGGTTCCATTCGACGCTGGGGCGGAAAATCGACCCGGTCAGCGTCACGGGCCGCGTGAGATTCGCAATATGTCGAGTTTGACTCGTTCGGTTCACCATGTCACAAAGATTAACCCCTATGAGTTGTGTCGCATCGGCGATATGGGGGACGTAGCGTTCCCTTGGGCCTTCGACTTAGAGAAAAGTTATGCCGATATCACTCGGTTCTATGAAACCTTGCGGGAGGCGGATGTAGCGCCTCTGAGCGCCGGCGGCGACCATTCAATCAGCCTCCCAATTCTTCGCGCGATTGCTGCCAGACAGCCGGTGGGTATGGTCCACATCGATGCTCATACAGATACCTGCGACGAGGAACTCGGATCTCGATTTACTCACGGCACCCCATTTCGTCGAGCGGTGGAGGAAGGGTTCCTCGACCCGAAACGGGTCGTACAAATCGGTATCCGGGGGGCGCAGAACTCGGAAGAAGGATGGGCGTTCTCCCTTGACTCCGGAATGCGCGTTATCTTCATCGAAGAATTTAGTCGGCTTGGTGTGGAGGCGGTCATTGCGGAGCTGCGGCGGTCGGTCGGGGACGGTCCGACCTACGTGTCTTTCGATATAGACAGCCTTGATCCAGCGTTCGCGCCTGGAACAGGGACACCTGAAGTGGGTGGGCTCACCACTATCGAGGCGCAGGGATTATTGCGTGGTCTCCGAGGACTTAACCTAATTGGAGGCGACGTAGTTGAGGTCTCGCCGCCATTCGATTCCACAGGAAACACCGCGCTTGTCGGGGCCACCATGATGTATGAGATCCTGTGCGTACTAGCCGACGCCGTCTCACAAAGGAAGGAGACCGGTAAGTGAACACTTTATCAGGGTGGAACTGGAACGAGACACCCTGCCGTTCACTCTACTAGCTGCGGTTAGCCATTTTCCAACCGGTTGTAACGTTGGAGAATCTCTTGCAGTTGGTCATGCGACAAGGCCTCTGAGCGATTACCGTCACGGCCCACCATCGTTTCTGCAGCGACTAGTGCGTTGATGATCGCTTCTTCAGTTGCTTCCACCGTAGCCTCGAAGAGCGTACTTATCTGAGAGTTACTCAACAGGGTAATGTTCGCGGTCGGCTGTGCGCTGGCAGCACCTGTGTTAGCGGTGGAGAATGCAACAAAAATGTCTCCGGACCCGTTACTCGCGGTTCCACCGGTGCGCGCTACGCCCAGTGAAGCCCGGCGGGCGATCCGCTTAAGCTGGTGAGGTAGCAAGGGCGCGTCAGTCGCCACAACAATGATAATCGACCCACGATCTGACCCACTAGGTGGCGCAGTTAGCCTCGCTCGACGGTCGCCGAAAATCTCTCGACCCACAGGTACTCCCGCAATGGTGAGTTGCCGGCCGCCACCGAAATTGGCTTGCACCAGCACGCCAACGGTGTAAACACTGGCCGCTTGCGTCACCCTCGACGAAGTACCAACGCCGCATTTGAAGCCGAGGCACCGCATACCGGTGCCGCCACCGACATTACCTTCTGCCACCGGTCCAGAGGACGCACTCTCGATGGCTTCGAGAACGTGTCCCGCTTTTACGTGGAAGCCGTTAATGTCGTTGAGTGATCCATCGTAAGTTTCAGCGACAACCGGCAATGACCAGGGCTGAAACGCGGCACCGCGTTCGACCTGCCAGGCGATGATCGCATCGCGCACGGTTCCCACGCTATGTGTGTTAGTGATTGAAATTGGTCCTTCAAGGAAACCCGACTCCTCGATCCAGGTCGTGCCGGTCATTTCTCCGTTGCCGTTTAATGCAAACCAGCCGGCAAACGCCGGGTCAGCGGGGTTCTCAGCCCGTGGCAGGATTACCGTAACACCGGTTCTAACCGGCCCCTGGCCCACTTGAAGTGCTCCCTCGCCACGAATCAGTGTGGCGTGGCCGACATGGACGCCCCTAACGTCGGTAATCGCATTAAAGGGACCTGGGGTTCCCTGGAATGGCACGCCCAAATCCCGAGCTCGCGGCTTGGACTGCGCAAGCCCGGGATTGCCTGACAGCGTGAGTGCTAATCCGCTGAAGATCACCAGCCCGAGAAGTTTCTTGGTCATGACATTCTCCTACTGCAGATTCCGGAATTCCGGGGCGAGAGTCTAGCTTTCTGCGATGCAGTAAAGATGGTTGTAGCCACGCAGATACAGTTCATTGCCGACGAGTGCTGGTGATGCATCGAATCCATCGTCGAGTGTGTTAGCTGCGAGTATCTCAAACATCCCACCATGCTTGATCACGAGGGTAGTTCCGTCTCGGCCTGGGATGTAAATGCGCTCCGACGCTCCCACCGGTGACGCGAAGATGTTCGGGACGTCGGTGAGCCGCTGGAGTTGGTAGTGTGGTTCACCAGTCTTGACATCGAACACCGACAAAATACCGTTGTTGCGCTTCAGCAAATAGAGGAAATTACCGTAGAGTAGTGGCGACGGGACATACGGTGTATCCCGGTCTAGCGTCCAGACGATTGCTGCGGTGTCCGTGATGTCGCCCTGAGCCACGCCCAGGTCGATCGCCTTCAGGTCATTGCCCCGATAACCGGCTGTAACGATCACGAGACCGTCGGCACCGACCGGCGACGGAATTGGGTTCATGGTGAGGCCCTCGGTGTGCCAGATGACCTCACCGGACTCGAAGTCGTAGCTACGTAGCCGGTTCATGCCATTAACAACAACCTGCTTACGTCCGTCATGTTCAACCACTAGCGGGGTGGCCCATGAATCGATCTCGTCGCGGTTCGTACGCCACACCTCTTTACCAGTTTGTGTGTCGAGAGCGACGATGAATGACTGACCTTGGTGATCCCAGACCACGAACAGGCGGTCGCTATGTACTGTAGGCGTGGTCCCCTCACCGAACTGGTTCCGCATGGTTTTGTTGCCGAGGTCGTTTTCCCAGACGAGATTGCCGTCAAGGTCGTAGGCATAAACACCCTGCGACTCAAATGACGCGAAGACCAACTCGCCGTTAGTCACTGCCGAGCTGGAGGCCCAACTGCCGTTTTCGCCGTGCGTTGCTTCATGCGGCTGAGCTTCACGCGCCACCCGTTCCCAGAGGATCTGACCATCGCTCCGGTTGATCGCTAGCACCAGGAACTGGTGCGTGTCCCTGGGCTCATATCCACCGCGTGGCGCGTGGGAGGCCTCCCCTGCGATACCAAGTGGTACTGCGGTAAGTAGAAAGATGCGATCCCTCCAAACGATCGGTGAGGACGAACCGCGCCCGGGAATGTCAATCTTCCAGCGAATATTCTCTGTCTCGCTCCATTTTAGAGGGGGATTAGCATTCGTGGACACACCAGTCGCCCTCGGACCGCGCCATTCCGGCCAGAAGTCCTCATCTTCCTGTGCGGCGACGGATGTGGCCCAGACTGTTACGCCTAAGAACACCAAGAGTCTGATCAAAGTTCGGTCCACGAAATTCTCCTTAAGACCCGAGACGCCTGTTCCTAACAAAGTATTATCGTCCGGCCACGGTGCCAAGCTTGTACCCCTTGGGTGGCTCAGCTCCAAGTAGATGTCGTACGAAGTAGTCCCACCGACGCCGCAGCCAGTATGGTTCACGGCCGAAACCATGGCGCCGGTTTGGGAACATTACGAGATCGAAGTCCTTGTTGGCTGCGATAAGGGCGTCCACTAAAAGCAGCGTGTTCGATGGCGGCACGTTGCTATCCATCGTGCCGTGTCCTAGTAACAATTTCCCTGTTAGGTTTTCGGCAAGGAGTTGATTCGCTTGGTTATCGTAGTTCGTTGTACCGTCGGGGTTCGTTTCGAGGAGCCCTTGCCATTTCTCCCCCCAATCGTCCTCGTAGTTCCGGTTGTCGTGATTTCCGGCGCCTGAGACCGCTACTTTGTAGAAGTCCGGGTAGCGCAAAATAGCATCAGTCGAGGCGTAGCCTCCCCCTGAGTGTCCCCAGATGCCCACGCGTTCGAGGTCCATCCACGCGTGTCGTCTTGCCAACTCTTTGATCATGGCGATTTGATCCGGCAGGCCGTTATCACCCATGTTGCCGTAGTAGGTGTCGTGGAAAGACTTTGACCGACCGGGTGAGCCCATAGCGTCCACTTCAACAACGATGAATCCAAGCTCAGCCAGCGCCTGCTTATCACTCCGCGAGGGCCGGAAGGAGCGACTGCCGACGCTACCTGTCTGTGGACCTGGGTAGAGATAATTCACAACCGGGTACGAGCCTGCCGTGTTGAGATTCGTTGGCTGGTACATCAGACCGTAAAGGTCAGTTACGTTATCTCGCGCCTTGACTGTAAATGGAAACGGTGGCTGCCAACCGGCTTCTTCCAGACGGGAGATGTCCATCTCCTCGACGGTCAACAGATGTTCACCAGCAGCGGTCCGGAGAATCGTGGTTGCCGGAACAGTTGGGGTCGAATAGTTATCGACGAAATAGGCGCCCGTTACCGAAAGGGTGATGGTGTGGTGCGCTGGTTCGGGCGTCAGAAGTTCGAGGTTTGTGCCATCCATCCCAATACGGTAGAGGTAATGGAAATAAGGGTCGCCAGGCTCACGCCCGGCACCCATAAAGTACAGGGTGCGGTTCGCCTTATCGATCCGAAGCAGTTGCAAGACGGTCCAGTCACCGGTCGTGATCTGGTGTTTAAGGTCACCAGTTTCCAGGTCATACAGGTAGAGATGTCCCCAATTATCTCGTTGGGAAAACCAGATCGCTTCATTTGTTTCGGGTAGTGCGTGCCAGTTAATTCGTCCTCTCCCAGACTCGAAGAACGTTTCAACCGTCTCTGTTAAAACATTTCGCACTTCACCAGTCTCGGGGTCGGCGAGCTTGAGTCTGGCTTCTTTGTGGTTCCGTGACGAAGAAACGAACGCAAGCAGTGATGAGTCGTCACTCCACTCCACATCGAGCCACTGGCCGTTACGGCTAGCCACGTGATCGGAGATCGTGGACCGGTGGGGGTCGGGTGGGACCAGCAGGTCCACCACGCGAGCTTCGTCCACATGAATAACAACGCGCCGCATCATGAAGATGTGTTCGTCGCCGGGCAACGGATACTTCCATGCTTCTAGTTCGGAATGCCCGACTTGGGTGGACACAAGATACATCTCACCGACGAAGCGGCCGTCATGCTGGAAGGTTGCAATTTTCTCAGAGTCTGGTGACCAGAGGACCACTGGTTGATCGCGTCGGACCCATCCCGCATTGTTGGTTGCGTAGCCGTAATGTTCAATACCATCAGTCGTGAGTTGTGTCTCTCTGCCAGAGGTCAAGTCACGCATCCAGAGATTATGCTCTCGGATAAATGCTGCTCTCTGTCCATCGGGGGCAACAACGGCGTTCCGTAAGTTCTGCGCATCTAGGCGCGCTACCTCGTGGCAGGCATATGTCTCGATGATGCAGGTGTACTGCCGCTCTTGGTGGCCAAACGTGATTGACGCACCGTCATCTGAAAATCTCGCTTGAGCAGGTAAGTTGAAAGCACTGTAATCCGTATTGACTGCAGCCGAGAGTGCCGCTGCCATGTTGGCATGGTCGAAGGCACGCGCCCGCACGCCCTCCTCGGGATCGGCCATCACGAATTCCCGACCCTCTGGAATCCGATTCTGGTAGACGAGCCTGTCGCTAGTCAGCCAGGCCGGACTGGTCATAACGCCCGAAACGAGTGAGTCAGTCTGACCACTCAGAAAGCTTTCGGCACGAGTGTAGTCTTCAGCGGTCACGACGGGCTGCGCTTCGACGAGCGCCGGCATCAAAGCGGTGAAGACTGATAGCAATAAGAGCGTAATCCGCATGCCACTCCCCTTGATGGTAATGATGAGGAAAAGAAAATGATGCTCACGCCAACCAAGCTACCGTGGCAGTCTACGACTGCATCTCCCAAGATGACAAGGGATAGAAGACAATGTTTCGCTAGGGTCCGTGACCGCAGCTATTTAGGCGGCTGGCGGGGGGGGGCAAAGACCAAGCCTCTGTCGCCAGAACTAACTGACAAAAGGGACGTTCCAGCCGAGAATGCTTTCCGAAAGCCTAATCCAGTGAGGCGCCCTCGTTCCCAGCTATAATTCTTGTCTTCGATGACGACGCCAAACCTGTCGTGTTGCGGTCTATGGGATGGGGTCGCTGTGGTCCAGTTGTCAGGGGAGGGTTAGCACGTGTCACAGTATTCGCGTAACAACGTCAGCCTTTTACTCTTCAGCGGTCTGTGCTGTGTGACTGTGTCACTAAGTGCACAGACGGTGATTCCTGACACTGAATGGCGCACCTACGGCGGCAACCTCGCAAGTACCCGCTATTCGTCACTTGATCAGGTCACTGCTCAAAACTTTGGTGACTTGGAACTAGCGTGGACCTTCCAGACCGACAGCTTCGGCCCGCGGCCGGAGTCGAACTACCAAGTCACTCCGCTCATGGTGGGTGGCGTGATTTACACAACCGCGGGTTCACGCCGAGCGCTTGCTGCGCTGGATGCGAGGACCGGGGAACTGCTGTGGATGCATCGCCTTGACGAGGGCGAACGAGGTCAGCAGGCTCCTCGTCGGCTTTCGGGACGCGGGCTCGCTTTTTGGGACGATGGTGCAGCGGGTCGAATCCTCTATGTCACGCCTGGGTACCATCTCGTTGCACTCGATGCGTCAACCGGTGACCAAGTTCCGAACTTTGGTTTGGACGGCATCGTTGATTTAAAGCGAGACCTTGACCAGGAGATTGATCCTGTCACGGGCGAGGTTGGCTTACACGCGGCTCCGGTTGTTGCTGGCAATACGATCATCATTGGCGCTGCGCACGCGGTAGGCAGCGCGCCGGTCAGCCGGGAGAATGTCAAGGGATACGTACGCGGCTACGACGTCCGCACTGGGGAGCGGAAGTGGATCTTTCATACGATCCCGCAGCCAGGCGAGTACGGTCACGAGACTTGGTTAAATGAGTCCTGGCGCTACACTGGTAATACGGGCTTGTGGGGGCAAGTAACCGTTGACCTTGACCTGGGCTTAGCCTATCTGCCGCTTGAGATGCCGACAGGTGATTACTACGGTGGGCACCGGCTGGGTGACAATCTCTTCGGTGATAGTTTGGTAGCGGTCGATCTTGAGACCGGAGAACGCGTGTGGCACTACCAGACTGTACATCACGATGTCTGGGATTTTGACCTTCCATGTGCGCCTATCCTTGCTGACATTACAGTTGACGGCCGTGCCATAAAGGCGATCGTTCAGCCGACGAAGCAGGGTTTTCTGTTCGTCTTCGACCGCGTAACAGGGGAACCGGTCTGGCCGATTGAAGAGCGTCCGGTCCCTCCCTCGGACGTGCCTGGTGAAGTGCTGGCGCCGACTCAGCCCTATCCGACGAAGCCACCCCCTTTCGACCGTCAGGGGATTGGCCCAAACGATCTAATTGACTTCACACCTGCGCTTCGAGCCGAGGCACTCGAAGTTGCCTCACGATACCGTCTCGGACCTCTTTACACCCCTCCATCGGTTGCGACAGCCGACGGCACCTACGGAACCCTGATGATTCCATCGGCTACTGGTGGGCCCAACTGGCCAGGCGGTGCTTTAGACCCGGAAACCGGAATTTTCTACATCTATTCAAAGACGCAGGTCGTGTCGCTCGGTCTTGTCAACAATCCCGAGCGATCGGATATGGATTTCATTCGTGGCCGTCCGGCGGGCGTCAACGCTGCGCGGGCGGCGTTGAGCGTCTCTGGTCTGCCGTTGGTGAAACCGCCGTGGGGACGGATTACGGCGATTGATCTCAATGCTGGAGAGCTTCTCTGGCAAGTCGCACACGGCGAGACGGCGGACCGTGTACGTGACCATCCGGCGCTTCAGGATTTTGACATCCCGCGTACTGGTCGCGTCGGGCGGGTTGGAACACTCGTGACCAAGACGCTTGTCATTGCGGGTGACGGCGGGGTGTTTACTTCAGCCGACGAGCGCCAGGGCGCGCGGCTCCGGGCTTACGACAAAATGACCGGTCAGGAGATTGACGCAGTGTTTCTGCCATCCTCACAGACCGGATCTCCGATGACCTACAGCATTGACGGTGTCCAGTACATCGTTGTCGCTGTGGGCGGTGGCACCTACGCTGGAGAGTTACTCGCGTATCGACTGCCTGAGTCAGAAGACAACGGAGGAGCTTAGGTAGTGCTGCTGCGTGGACCCATTAAGCTGGGCTATTCGATAAAACCAGAGATTAAGATTACAAGAACTGCGGCCGGCGCGACGTAACGCATTAGTATCTGCCAGACCGTAAAGAAAACGTCGTGTTTCATTGCTAACTCCTGCTGAAACGCGTTTCCCGCGATAACCCATCCCGAGAATAGTGCAATCAGTAGTGCGTTAATTGGTAGCAAGACCGACGCTGTTACAAAATCGAACACTTCAAAGAACGACATTTCCGCCATCGCGCCGATGAAGCTGAGCGGTCTAATATCTGCCAACACATTGTCAGACAATGCGGGAAGGAAGCCGACTATCCAAATTGAACTGCCGGCCACAATAGCCAGTGTACGCCGTGAAGTCTGCCACCGTTCCTCCAGGCACGACACGATCGGCTCAAGCATGCCGAGCGTCGTTGTGTAGGCTGCGAGCGACAGTAGCAGGAAGAACAGCACGCCGATTGCATGTCCTAGGCCCATTCCGCCGAAGGCAACTGGCATCGTGACAAACACGAGTCCTGGACCCTCAGCTGGATTCAGATTTGAGGCGAAGACAATTGGAAAGATCACAAGGCCGGCCAGTAGTGCGATGGCTGTATCGACTGCACCAATCACGAACGCCGCGTGGGGAACCGAGACTTCTCTGGGAAGATAAGCACCATAGGTCATCATAAAGCCAACACCCACGCCGACTGAGAAGAATGCCTGACCGAGCGCGAGCAGCAGCGACGTGCCAGTGAGTTGCGAGAAGTCGGGTGTGAAGAGAAAAGCTAAGGCAGCGGTAACATCGGCCGCGAAGACGTTGTAAACGATCATGATCAGCATGATGAACACGAGGCTGGGCATCATGACCCTCGTGGCACGCTCGATGCCGCGATGGAGACCACTCCCGACGACCACAGCGGTGAGTCCGATCACGACGCCTTGCAGGAACACAGTGAGCCACGGTGAGGCCGCTAGGTCTTGAAACAGACGCTGCGAATCGGCAGCACCCATGCTGTTGAAAGTATTCCGTACGGCCTCGACTGTGTAGTACAGGGACCAGCCGGCGACGATGCTGTAATAGGTAAAGCCGAGAAAAGGAACCAATAAACTAACGACACCGATTATCTGCCACCCTGCGTGGGCGCCCTGTTCTCGGATGATCGTCTTGGCCGAACCGATGGGACTTCGGTGTCCCATGCGCCCCAGTGCCAACTCGGCCGTGATCACAGGGACTCCGATGAGAAAGGCAAAGGCGAGATAAACCAAGACGAACGCCGCACCGCCGTTTTCACCAGCGAGAAACGGGAACCGCCAGATGTTCCCTAAGCCGACCGCCGCGCCCGTGGTAGCGAGTATGAACGACCCGCGCGAAGACCAACGTTTACGACCAGGTTCCACCATACTGCTTGGGTTAGGAGGAGGTTATTATCTGGGCTCGCGGTTTTTTCTGTAGCACGATCCAGTGCACACACTTCTTCTGGTCGTGGTAGATACGTTCGCAGTCGTCGCAGCGGACACACTCGGCAACCGAGATCTTTGGTCCGTCAATTGCGCCCCACTCACAGGCTTTCTCGCAGATCTTACAAGTCTGACATTCACCCCAACGCCTAATCCGAAACACGGTGAAGTTCGAAATGAGGCCAAGCGCTGCGCCGACTGAGCACAAATACCGACAATAGAGATTACGGACGAAAACCGTGGCTACTAGAAGAATAGCGACAAGCGTCCACATAACCGCGTTGCCATTTAGCGTGAACATCCAGAACGGCTCGACATACCGATAGATGAGGAAATCACCTGTGCCGAGGAAGTAGACCAACACCCCGCCGAGGATGCCGTACTTGAGATAAGCCAGCCGTCGGTCGAGCCACGCTGGTGGATCGATGCGAAGCCGCGACGGCAGAAGGCGATCAAGCACTTGGGTGAGTGCCCCGAATGCGCAAATCCGTCCGCAGTAGAGCCGCCCCCAGAGCACGGTCGATACCACCGTGAAGCCGATAAGCAGGTACCACGGGATGCTATGCCTGAACCCAGGAAGATTGCCTTGAAGAATCGCGAAAATGTTAACGATCGAGACGAGGTTTGATTTGTATAAACCAAGATATGCAATCGACATAGCAAACGAGATGTATTTGAGGGCGACACTCTTCCTTGCAAAGCTGAAAAACGCAAAACCGAGCACGGCCACGATCCCGATAATGTCCGCGACCTCGCTCGAGTTAAGCGAGGCCATCGACTCTTCGACTTCATCTTCCTCCAACAATGCGTCGAGGTCTTCGAGAGAGAGGGTGGGCTGACCGGTCTCGACGGCTTGGGATGGTGGTTCCGCGCGGACCGGCACAAAGCCTAGGCAACTGGCCATCGCGCAGGCTGCGACGATCTTGGCAACGGTCACGGTTGCGCCTCTAATTGTTCCTTGACGAATTCACGAAACATTCGCCGCGTTGATCGCCGGATGGCGGATGTGGCGGCGTTTACCGTAATCGTTGCACCTGAGATGCCATCAACGTCGTCGCCGACCCGTAGCCGTTCGCGGTATCGGCGGTTAGGGAACTGATCTCTGAAACGCGCTAGATCGATTGACCGATAGCCGTAGGGTTCGTCATGAGTGACGACAGTGACTGCGGTTATGGTGCCGACTGGTCGAAGCCCGACCATGACGACGATCTCACTTGCGTATCCCGTAATAACATGTCCGACATCACTGTTGAGATAGGCTAGGCCAACTAGTGTCCCGACGTCGTCGTCTGTGCTATGGGTGTACCCGCGGAAGTGTGGATACTCTCCGTCTTTACTAACGAAATGATCAGCTTCCGGCAACACAGTTCTCAGGTGCTCCAAGTACTGCTCAACGCGCGCGCGGTCGGCCTGCTCATTGCCATAAAGGAAGAGCGTTCCGGGCACACCGAGCGCTAGGAGTGCAATCACCAGTGCCGTAGCGTATTTCCTCGCAATGCGGGAACTCTTGGTCAAGCTCGCTGACATGGTATCGGGCTCGCACATTCCCGCTGGGATTCTATCTTGCTTGTATCTGATTCAGCTAAAATTGATTGCCGTGAGAGGCCCAAATGTCAGCGATGAAAATCAAGGGGCAAGCCTAGATCGGTTGAAGTAAAACATTCCGTCTACCGGACCGAAAGTTTCACTACTGGTAGATAATGTTGGACCTTAAGGAAACTTCGATGCTGATCGACCAAGAGTTAATAACTGAGCAGAACACTGAACTCGAACCCGAACTGTTTTCAGACTTTGAACACCTTGGTGCGTATCTAGAACGCCGCGGGGTAGCGATCGACGGAGTTGTGCAGCGTGTGCGAGCTTTTACCGTAGCAATTCCCACCTGGGGCGTTAGCACGGGTGGCACACGATTCTCGCGATTTCCAATGCCGGGCGAACCGCGCAACATCTTCGAGAGACTCGAAGATTGCGCTGTGGTACAACAACTCGGGCGAGCGACGCCGAGAGTCTCACCACACATGCCGTGGGACCACGTGGATGATATCCACGCCCTACGCCTGCACGCTGAAGCACTCGGCCTGGGATTCGATGCTGTTAACTCCAACACCTTTCAAGACCAACTTGGGCAGGACCACTCATACAAGTACGGTAGTCTGACGCATACCGATCCGGCGGTGCGCGCGCAAGCGATCACGCACAACCTTGAGTGTATTGCGATCGGCGAACAGCTCGGGTCAACGGCGCTCACAGTTTGGATCGCTGACGGCGCGAATTTTCCTGGCCAGCAGCACTTTGCCTTGGCGCTTGATCGCTATCTTGGGTCGATGCGTGAGATCTACGCGCAGCTGCCTGAGGGCTGGAAAGTGTTTCTTGAGCACAAACTCTATGAACCGGCTCTTTACGCAACAGTCATTGCGGATTGGGGCACGAGCTATTTCTGTGCCGAGTCGCTGGGGCCGAAAGCGCAATGTTTGGTCGACCTCGGGCACCACGCACCGACGACCAACGTTGAAATGATCGTCGCCCGCCTAATCCAATTAGGAAAGCTGGGCGGATTTCACTTTAACGACTCAAAGTACGGTGATGACGATCTCGATACAGGCGCTATCGACCCGTTTCGCATCTTCCTCGTGTTCAATGAGTTGATCGACGCTGAGGTGCGACAAGTCGATGGGTTCGCTCCAGCCTATATGCTTGATCAATCGCATAACGTAACTGATCCGATTGAAAGCTTGATCGAAAGTACAGCCGCAGTACAACGCGCCCTGGCGCAGGCACTGGTAGTTAACCGTGAAGCGCTAGCGGTCGCGCAGGAGACAAACGATGCGCTCGGTGCTGCTCGGCTATTGCGGGAGGCGACCCAGATCAATGTTGAGCCTATCGTCCAAAGAGCTCGGCTAGATGCAGGCGGTGCAATCGACCCTGTCACGGTCTATCGTGCATCGACTTACCGGAAGGACAAAGTAACCACGCGCCCGGCGGAGCGCGGCGGCCATTCTGGCATCGTGTGATGCCATGTCTGAGCCGGCTCTTTGTTACAGGCACGTTGTTCGTGCGCGGCCGGAAACAGCGACGATCGTCAAGGTGATGATAAGGGCTTGGAGGCCAGGTCGAGTGCCTATTTATTCGTCACCGATCGGCACTAAGCGTAAGATGTAGTTACCGCGGTATGGGAATGTTTCTAGAGGGGGTCCCAATGACGAAGTTGGTCGAACGGATGAAGACGCGCGTTTTTGCCTGCCTAGTGACGCTTGCACCTATTTTTTTTTTCGCCGGAACAGCGACGGGCCAGGATATATCACCCGATCATTACGAGGGCCTTCGCTACCGGCATATCGGTCCGGTCGGAAACCGAATTGCTTCAGTGGCTGGGGTTTCGGGCAACCCAAACATTTATTACGTTGGCGCCGCGTCGGGTGGCGTCTGGAAGACTGTAGATGGTGGTCTGTTCTGGGAACCGGTGTTTGATGACCATCCATCCCACGCGATTGGCGCGCTGGCGGTTGCGGCCTCCGACCCTGAAATCGTCTGGGTTGGGACGGGCGAACCACACATCCGGTCGAATGTGACGATCGGTGATGGAGTGTGGAAGTCAACCGACGGCGGTAGCACGTGGAGCAACATGGGGCTCGGCGCAACCGGTCGGATTTCTCGCGTTCTCATTCATCCATCGGACCCGAACATCGTCTATGTCGGGGCTCTGGGCCACGCGCACGCCTCGCAACCTGAGCGCGGGGTGTATCGGACCATGGATGGCGGTGAGACTTGGGAGCACATCCTTTTTGTAGATGAGAATACTGGTGCCTCAAGTGTTGAGATGGATCCAAACAACCCCAGAATCCTATATGCAGGGATGTGGCACGTTATCTTTAACACCTGGGGTCGCGAAAGCGGCGGGCCTGGTAGCGGATTGTTCGTGTCACGCGATGCGGGTGATACCTGGAGAAAACTTGAGGGCAATGGTTTACCTCTCCGAACCATCGGGAAAGTTGATGTCTGCCTGACGCCGGCCGACTCCAACCGAATCTACGCGCTTATTGAGACTGGTGATGGGGTGCCACTAAATGGCGAGGAGACTGATAACGGTGAATTGTGGCGCTCGGATGATGGGGCCAAGACCTGGCAGCTTGTGACCTACGACCAGAATTTCGGTGGTCGGACCGCCTACTACAACAACTGTGCCGTCGCCCCAGACGATCCTGACGAAGCGTATTTCCTAACTGCGCCGCTCGTAAAGTCGATTGACGGGGGGCAGACTGGCGTTGTTCAAAATGGCCGGCGGCGCCCGGGCGGCGATAACCACGACATCTGGATTGATCCGACCAACGGCGACAGGATGATCATCGGTAATGACGGTGGTCTCGCTATTTCAGAGAACCGAGGTGCGACTTGGCTGCGGGTGAATCTGCCGATTGCTCAGATGTACCACGTGACGACCGACACGAAAGTGCCCTACAACGTCTACGGTAATCGGCAGGACGGACCATCCTTTCGTGGGCCGAGCAACAGTCGAACCGGGGGCTTCGGTGGTAGCCGCATTCCGCGTGGCATGTGGCACTCAGTCGGTGGAGGGGAGAGCGGTTTTGCAACCCCGGATCCGGTGGAGCCGGACATCATTTGGTCATCGGCGTCCGGTTCCGGTGCGGTTGGCGGGATCGTCGTTAGGTTCGACGAGCGCACCCGACAATTCAGGCAAGTTGAGGTGTGGCCAGAGAGCACGATTGGATGGCCGGCCGAGACACTGCGTTACCGATTCCAGTGGACCTTCCCGCTGCTCATCTCGCCCCACGACCACGACACGATCTACGTAACCAGCCAGCATGTGCATCGGACGGTGAACGATGGGCAGAGTTGGGAGGTTATTAGCCCTGATTTAACGACGAATGATAAAAGCAAGCAGGGACTGTCTGGAGGTCTCACGCCTGACAACATCGGTGTTGAGTACTGCTGTGTTGTTTATGCCTTCGATGAGTCGCCGGCGCAGCCCGGTGTGTTCTACGCCGGGTCGAACGACGGGCTCGTGCATGTCAGTCGTGACAATGGTCTTAGTTGGCAAGATGTCACGGCGAACATTCCCGACTTGCCGGAGCTTGGTGTTGTTCGGGGCATTGATGCATCGAAGTGGGATGCTGGCAAGGCGTATCTCGCAGTTGAGTTCCACCAGGTGGGCAACTTTGCACCGTACGTCTACCGTACTGACAATTACGGTGAATCGTGGACGAAGATCACTGATGGCATTTCTGACAGCGTCCTCAGCTTTGCACGAAGCATTCAGGAAGACCCGGTGCGCCCGGGCTTGGTGTACTTAGGTACTGAGAACGCCGTCTATGTTTCGTTCAACGACGGCGACCAGTGGCAGCCGCTGCAAACGAACATGCCAGCCGCGCCGAACTACGGTCTTGTCATCCAGGAACACTTCAACGACCTAGTCGTCGGAACCTACGGCCGGGGGTTCTGGATTCTTGACGACCTGTCCCCATTGCAACAACTCACACCGGAGGTGGCTAGCTCCGAGGCGCACTTATTTGAACCGCGCCCGACCTATCGCCTACATAACATTACGTCACCACAGGCGATGCCGAACGATCCGTCTGACGGTGAGAACCCACCGTATGGTGCCTCGATCAACTACTGGCTCGGGTCTGATGGTCACGGTGACGTGAGTATTAGAATCGAAAACGACCGCGGCGAAACTGTTCGTATCCTCGATGGAACTACGCACGAGGGGATCAACCGAGTTTGGTGGGACCTCCGAAGTGAACCGTCAGCAGAGATCAAGCTGCGGACGAAGCCGACCTACGGAGAGTGGTTGGATCTGGGCGACGAGCGCTGGAGGTCGGGTGGTGGTGAAATCACTATTCTTGAACCACCGGGAACCTACACGGTTGTTCTGGACCTAGACGGCAGTGAACAGCGCCGGCAGCTTCAGGTTTTGAAAGACCCGAATTCCGAGGGAAGCGAGGACGACATCGCGGAACAAACCGCGCTGCTGTATCAACTACGTGACGATCACGAACAGGTGACAGCGGCCATCAACCAACTGGAGTGGCTCCGCCGGCAGCTTTATGACCTGCAGGCGGTTCTGGCCGATGCTCCCGCAGGCCGTGACTCACTCATTGAAGCGACCGAGGAAGTGGACGGTACCCTCATCGCGGTCGAGGAAAAGCTAGTCCAGATGAAGCTGACCGGCACCGGGCAGGATAATGTCCGATGGCCGACGATGTTGTCTGGACGGATCGGATATCTCATCAGGAATGTAGCCACCTACGATTTCCCGCCAAATGACCAGCAGCGCGAAGTGCAAGACGTGCTCGAAACGCGGATGCGGGATACGCTGGTCGAGGTGCGTAGAGCGATCGAGAATGTCAGGTCGCTCAACGAAACCCTGGCAGGGCAAGGGGTCCCGCCGGTCTTGATTGGAACACCGCAACCGTAATGGAACGGTAAACAACCGAGGGGTGTGTCGATCCGTCGCACCCTTCTTTCATCACGATGACCAATGTAGGTAACGGTGGGAGCAAACCGCTCGGTCTAACGACGGCCACGGCGTTCGTTATTGCGGCGATGGTCGGCACTGGCGTTTTCACGACGCTCGGGTTTCAGGTTGCCGACATCCGGTCACCGTTCGCCATTATGATGCTGTGGCTCGTTGGTGGGGTGGTCGCACTATGTGGCGCGCTCAGCTACGGCGAGCTGGGAGCAGCACTACCACGCTCAGGCGGTGAGTATCACATCCTCCGTCGGGTCTACACGCCGGCGTTGGGGTTTTTGGCCGGGTGGGTCTCGGCGACAGTTGGGTTTGCCGGGCCGTCGGCTTTGGCTGCTATAGCCTTGGCGTCATACACCGACGCGTTCATTCCTGGCCTGCCTGCAAAACATCTAGCCGCTGGGGCGGTGCTTACTTTCACGCTGATCCACGCGTCGAGCCTCCGGGTTGGCGCCCTGTTCCAAAACGTGCTGACCGGTCTGAAGGTGTGTCTCATCTTGGGATTTATCGTCGCTGCCTTCACTGTCGACCGCGCGCAGGAATTGTCGCTAGTGCCGCAGGTAGGAGTCCTCGGCGTCATGACCGGACCAGCCTTTGCGGTAGCGCTGATCTTCGTTTCCTACGCCTACACGGGTTGGAACGCGGCGATTTACGTCATCGATGAGATTGACCAACCAAGCCGCACGCTGCCGCGAGCGTTGCTTCTTGGCACTGGCGTGGTCACCGTACTCTACGTGCTGCTCAACTACGTGTTTCTCCGGACTGTTGCGATGGACCAACTGGCTGGTCAGATCGAAGTCGGTTTCTTGGCGGGCGTGCAGATCTTCGGCGAGGCCGGCGGGCAGATCACGGCCGCCATCATCGCAGGTCTACTAGCTTCGACTGTGAGTGCCTATGTTTTCCTGGGGCCAAGAATCTTAATGGTAATGGGCGAAGACATTCCGGCGTTGGCGTGGCTGTCGGTGAAGAGTAGGCGCGGCTTGCCTGTGAACGCCTTCATTTTTCAGACAGTCCTAGCTCTCACGTTTATCTATACATCCACGTTTCCTCAAGTGCTTCTCTACGCGTCGATCTTGCTGACCATGATCTCAACTTTGGCTGTCGCTGGTGTGTACGTTCTCCGGTCAACCGAGCCTAACCTGGTGCGGCCATACCGAACTTGGGGCTACCCGGTCACGCCTGCCATCTACCTAGCAGTTAACGTCTGGGCACTAACGTTCGTGCTGATGAATGAGACGTTCGCCTCACTCGTCGGTCTTGGTATCCTTGGCGTCGGCCTTGTGCTGTATGCGGTTATGCAGCGTTTGATTTTTTCACGTGTTCCTTTAGACTAACCAGGATGTCTCTGTTTCGCCGACGAATGGCTCGGTGTTGTGTTTTTACCCTCTTGGTCCAGATGACCGTGCTGCTGACGGCTGTGCTGGCGTGCTGCCAAGACAACTGTCTGATGCACCATGGCTCTCAAGCGACCGAACACCACAGTAGTGACCTGCGGAGTGGTGCGCATTGCGCAATGCAAGATATGGACTCGGCAGGAAGTGCTGACCTAGCCGACTTAGGTTTTCGTTGCGCCTGCAGTGATGATCAGGCGATTGATCTGTTACTAGGTGCGTCTGGCATCCTCGTATCCAAGCAATTGATTCACAACGTTAATAGCGTCCACGGCCGTTTGGCTTTATTCCTGCCTTTGCCTATCGAAATACCTGGAGACCTTTCTCCTCACCCCCCTCGCCTATAACTGGCTTAGCCTCGATTCACTCAAAGTTTCCCTTGGAAACACAACAGCGAGCGCTCATCTAGCATCCGCAGTTGGTGTATTTCGGTTTGGGGAACTGCGAGTTTGGAGTTACGACTTTTTAATTTTTTTGGAGGTGTATTTTGAAACGAAAAACCAGATGGATTCTTGGCGTCGGAATTACCGTGTTTCTTTTTGGGCCTACTCTTGCTGCCCACTTGGCCGTCACCAAGACTGAGCCGGAAGCTAACACCACCGTAGAGTCGCCATCACTCGTGCAAATTTGGTTCACGCAGAAACCAGAACTGGTGGTGAGCACACTAAACTTGAAACAGGGCGACTTAGACGTCTCGATTAGTGACGTTGAGGCTGGTAGGGATAACTCACTTGTCGCTAGGGTGGACGATGTTCTGCCGTCGGGCAATTACATCGTAGAGTGGAAGACCGCCGGCGATGATGGCCATGTTCTAAGAGGCGAATTTTCCTTCAGTGTGTCAAATGTTGTTGCTCAACGGTAACTGACTGGGATGAGTTATAGAACCGCAAGGTTTGATTCAAGATGACACCTGAGACTGCCGTTACTGCCCTGTCAGGAGCCACGCGTTGGATGGCCTATGTAGGCGGCGTCCTTGCGGTTGGGGCATGCGGTTTTCGGTTCGCCGTGCTAACTGCTGTGCGCCGTTGCGAGGGGTCTGGTCAGTTCCACCGACGGGCCAGTCAAATAGGCCTCGGCGGCGCCATGCTGTTCTTTGTTGCCTCGCTCAGTCGGATTTATGTCCAGACCTACGTGTTCTTCGGTTCTGAACAAACCATCACAGTCGACTTATTACGAACGGTTGTTTTCCAAACCCGTTGGGGCAGCGGATGGATGTGGCAGTTTGCTGCCTCGGCGGCGTGTGTGGTCGCGTATTTGGCAATCCTTAGGTCGCCTCGACTTGGCTGGCCAGCGGCAATTCTCACAGGATTGGCGATATGCGCGACGAGTCCGCTGACCGGTCACGCGATGAGCCACGTCGTCCCTTGGCAGGCGGTGTCGTTGCAAGCATTGCATTTGGCCGGTTCAGGTCTTTGGCTTGGGACGCTAGTCATCGTTTTCTCCGTCATTGTCTGGCCACCAACTGATGGTGAGGCTCGTCCGCTAATTCAAGAGCCAACTGTCGTGGTGAATGCATTCTCTCGGGTGGCGCTTGCTGGTTGTGGTCTTTTAGTTGTTACCGGTTGTTTGACGACCTGGCTCTACATTGATGAAATGACCGTGCTGTGGACCACTGCTTACGGTCAGACTCTTCTAACCAAATTAGGACTGTTTCTAGCCGTTGCGTCCTTGGGGGCGTACAATTGGCGACGACTCAAGCCCCATCTAGGTAGTCCCAGTAAGACAGCGTCACTTCTTCGATCCGTAGCCGCAGAATTGGTGCTGGCTGGCATAGTCCTAGCGGTGACGGCGTTCTTAGTGGGGTTACCATTACTCGCGCAATGAGGATCGCTATCGTGTCCGCGCCAGACTGTTTACACTAGAGAGTTTGTGATTTCCGATTGATTTGCCAAAGGAGCGTTATGGCTGCGTATACCTGTCCGAAGTGTGGGATGAGCGTGGGGACGATGACCTGTGGAAAGTGCGGGAAAGAGTTAGTGCACGATACGTTGATTTTAGATGGGAAGGCCGTGCACATTTCGAAGTGCCCTGATGATCACGGCAAGATTAAGTCGCCGATGTGTTGCGGCGAAGATATGACTTGCGCCGTGTAACTGCGGGCATTTAATAGCAGGAAAAAGGAGGCAGAGACATTAATTTCTGCCTCCTTTTTTTCTAGTCACTCAATGTGCGGGATAGGTAGCTCTTCAGACGCTGCCATGCATTGAGGGCGGGTTCTGTGCGTGTATCAGGTTCTTGGTCTACAAACAGCCAGAACCCGTGGTTCACCTCGTCGTAGATGTGGACATCATTCTCAATATTGGCCGTCCGTAATGCCTCGACGAACTGTTCGACATCTTGGGGCGGAATCCCTGCATCCTCCGCAGCGAATGTACCATAGACCTCATGCGTGATCCGCTGCAGTATCTCTGGATCCTGCACGAGTTGCCCATAAAACATTGCTGTGCCTTCGTGCATGTCACCGTCAAGACCATAGCTCAGCGCGATCCCGCCGCCAAAACACCAACCCATTACCGCGACCTTACCGCTCGTGTCGACTCGGTCGCGTAGATAGGCGGCCGAGACGTTCAGGTTGGTGACCACCTGATCCATGTTTGCCCGAGCCTCTCGGGTCAAGGCACGATTTTCGTCAGGGTTACTTCCTGTTCGACCCTGAAAGAGATCGGCCGCAAGTGCGACATAGCCTTCTGCTGCGAGTGCATCAGCCACTTGACGCACCCGGTCTTTTAGGCCGTCCCACTCATGCACCAAGATAATCGCAGGGTGTGGTCCGTCACCATCGGGTAGCGCAAGATAACCTGTGGTTGCGGTATCTCCAGGTAGGTAATGGAGCGCCTGACCCTGTGGGGGCGGTGCGGTACCGAGTAAGGCGGCCGGCAACTCGTCGTCGGTCGTTGGCTCATGCACAATGCGCAGTTCTGCTGAAGGCGCCGGCGTTTCCTCGGTGGCCTCATCAGCCGGGGCTTCACCATCTGCGCAGGCGCCGGCGAGACTGAAACTACTAGCCAGCAGCGCTGACAAAAAGCCGCGCATCCAAAAAGACATTGTGGTTGACATGATTTATCTCCTTCAAAATCACTCAGGCTTGCAGTTATCTTGGTAAGCCCTGATCAATCTATCACGCTGCAACACTCCAGAGTGACACTCACTGCAAATGCGTTGTCCTCTCGTTCATCGAGCGTGCTCGCATCGAGGGAATCTATGTCGACCAGCCAATTTTTGCCACCTGTGGCATGATTGACTGGATCACCTGTTCTTGGAATGTCTTACTAAAGATATCCGCTTGGCGAAACTTCTTAACGAATCTGTCGTGTCGGAGCCTAAAGACCTGTTGCCCGAGGTCGGAATTGATGACCTCGAAGAACCCTTGCGTGCAGGGGCAGCCCGCGCGGGTTGGACGACTCTCATGCCAGTGCAGGCGATGGCGATTCCGTATCTGCTGGCCCGCCGGGACATGCTGATTCAAGCTCGGACTGGCAGCGGCAAGACCGGTGCGTTTTTACTGCCGATGCTAAAACGCCTGGATCGATCGCATCCTCACTGCCAAGCTCTCGTGCTTGTGCCGACCCGCGAACTCGCGAGACAGGTGTGGCATGAGGCCGAGACGCTCTGCGGGGATGCTGGTCTGCGCCACGTTCCAGTCTACGGTGGTGTTGGTTACGGCCCGCAGGTTGACGCGCTACGCGACGGGGCGCACATCATCGTAGGCACACCGGGTCGCGTGCTTGACCATTTACTCAAACGGACGATGTCGTTCAAGCACCTCAAGATGGTCATCTTTGATGAGGCCGACAGGATGTTGTCGATGGGCTTCTATCCGGACATGAAGGAAATGCAACGGCACTTTCCGGAGCGTCGACTGCACAGCTGTATGTTCTCAGCGACCTTTCCAGACTTTGTCATGCGCACTGCTCGGGAGTTCCTTCACGAGCCCGAGTTCCTATCCCTCAGCCGCGACCACGTCCATGTGACTGATACCGAGCACGTGTACTACATTGTGCCCGGGATGGATAAGGACCGCAGTCTAATGCGTATTATCGAACTGGAAAATCCGACGTCAGCCATCATTTTCTCGAACACGAAGTCGATGGTGCACTACGTGTCCAATCTGCTGAAGAACTTTGGTTACGACGCTGACGAATTGAGCGCGGATTTATCCCAGGCTGAGCGCGAACGCGTGCTAAAGCGTGTGCGACAGGGATCGCTTCGGTTTCTCGTGGCAACCGACGTAGCCGCACGTGGGCTCGACATTCCCGACTTGTCGCACGTCATTCAGTATGAGCCACCAGCCGACATCGAAGGTTACATTCATCGTGCGGGCCGGACCGGTCGGGCCGGTGCGACCGGCATCGCCATGTCGCTTGTCACAGAATTAGAGTGGTTCACGCTGAATAAGATTGCAAAGGCCTTTGGTATTGAGATGCAGGAACGCCCCTTGCCAACGCCGTCGGATGTAGAAACGTTGGTGGCGGAACGTGTCACCGTCCTACTCGAGGCAAGACTCCGAGACCGGGATGCGCTGAAACGTGAGCGGAGCCAGCGATTTATTGCGCTTGCCCGGCAACTGGCTGAGAACGAAGACGAGTCTGCGCTCATTGCCATGTTGCTTGATGACTACTACCAACAGAGCCTTCATGCGCCACTTCACCGACCAACTGAACCGCCGCTACCCAAGAAAAAGGTCGGCACCCCCCGACCGCGACGGCGTTCTTCGGGACGCTCACCGCGTCGATGAGGCCACGAGGTATGACCAACCCTCCACCTATCAGTTTCATGGCGCCCTGGCGGCGTCGCGTCCATGAAATTGTGTTCGAGGCCGACACAGCTGCCGGCAAGCTGTTTGACGTCTTGTTGATTACGGCGATCGTTATCAGCGTGACAGCGGTGATGCTCGATAGCGTCACCTCGATTCACAACCGCTATGGCCAAGAGTTACTCCTGTTGGAGTGGGTCTTCACCATCCTTTTTACGGTCGAGTATGTCGTTCGGCTAATCAGCGTACAAAACGCGCGACGTTATGTGACTAGTTTCTTCGGCGTGGTGGATCTATTGGCCATTTTACCCACCTACCTTAGCGTTCTTATGCCAGGCAGCCAGTCGTTGCTCGTGATTCGTGCACTGCGTCTATTGAGGGTCTTCCGTGTATTAAAGCTTGCTAGTTACGTGAAAGAGGGCGATTTCTTGATGGCAGCCTTACGGGCAAGCCGCGCGAAGATCACCGTATTTGTGAGTTCCCTGCTGTCAATCGCGGTCGTTGTTGGCTCCGTGGTGTATCTCATCGAAGGCGAGGCGAGCGGTTTTACAAGCATTCCGCGAGCCATGTACTGGGCAATTGTCACGATGACGACTGTTGGATACGGCGACATTGCGCCGGCGACCACGTTGGGCCAGGTTGCGGCTGCAGGGTTGATGATCCTAGGTTACGCCATTATCGCCGTGCCGACTGGTATCGTCTCGGTTGAATTGGCTAAGTTAAATCCAATTTCGAAGGTGTCGACACAGGCCTGTCTCGTGTGCTCTCGAGAAGGCCATGATCACGATGCCTCTTACTGTAAGTACTGTGGCTCAGCACTATATGCTGACGGCGAGTCGGGGAGTTCTTGATCGCGCACCCTCGACTATTGAGAACTACAGTCGGATTGCGAACACTGGTGGGCAGCCTTTGCTAATTGGTCCGTAGCAAAAGCGACCAACAGGTTGCATCGGTCGACTGCCTCACGTAGGCTTTCAGTTAGACGTTGGTTATCTAGCGTCGCTTTTGCTGCAGAATATCCCCAAAGCTTATGAACCGCACATTGTTACAGAAAGTCTGGGACGCACACCGAGTGCGCCATCTTCCAACTGGTCAGACCCAGATGTTCATTGGTCTTCATCTTGTGCATGAGGTGACAAGCCCACAAGCCTTTGACATGCTGCGCGGCCGCGGATGGAAGGTAGAATTTCCCGAACGGACGTTTGCCACTGTTGACCACATCGTGCCAACCCGTGACCAGACTCGGCCATTCGCCGACGTGCTTGCTGAAGAGATGTTGTCGGCACTCGAGCAAAACGCGAAGGAGTTCGGGGTACCGCTTTGGGATCTATCGAGCCCAAGACAGGGCATTGTCCACGTGATTGCTCCAGAACTCGGACTGACGCAACCGGGCATGACAATTGCGTGCGGTGATAGTCACACGTCCACGCATGGGGCGTTTGGTGCTGTAGCGTTCGGCATCGGCACGTCGCAAGTCCGCGACGTTCTGGCATCACAGTGTCTAGCTATCGACCCCTTAAAGGTGCGCCGGATTGATGTGACGGGTTCTCTTGGCCACGGCGTCTATGCAAAAGATGTAATTCTCGAGATTATCCGTAGGCTTGGCGTAAAAGGTGGAGTTGGCTACGCCTACGAGTATGGTGGTGAAGTTCTCGATGGTATGACGATGGACGAGCGAATGACCGTGTGCAACATGTCGGTTGAGGGTGGCGCGCGCGTTGGTTACGTTAACCCCGACACCACGACGTTCGCCTATCTCGATGGTCTACCGTTCACGCCATCCGGTGAATCATTTGAAACGGCTAAAACTTGGTGGGGGTCAATGGCCTCAGACACTGATGCCAACTACGATGATCGCGTCCAGATTGATGGCACTGCCCTAGCGCCGGTCGTCACTTGGGGAATCAACCCGGGTCAGTCGGTCCAGGTCGGTGAGACAATCCCAGCGCCAACAGATGTTGGAGCAAAGGATCGGCCAGCGGTTACTGAAGCTCTGGAATTTATGGGACTTGATAGTGGCGCACCGATCGCCGGCACCAAGATTGACGTAGCGTTTATTGGCTCATGTACGAATTCCCGGCTGACAGATTTGCGCGAAGCCGCTCAAGTTATCGCCAAAAAACGAGTTTCACCCCACGTCACTGGTTTGGTCGTGCCCGGGTCGCAGGCAGTTCGTGTGGCTGCTGAGCAGGAGGGTCTCGATGAGATTTTCCGTGACGCTGGCTTCGAATGGCGCGGTGCGGGTTGTTCGATGTGCCTAGCGATGAACCCCGACAAGCTTGAGGGCCGTCAGGTGTGCGCGTCGTCGTCCAATCGCAACTTTAAGGGTCGCCAAGGAAGTCCCACTGGCCGGACTCTCCTCATGAGCCCCGCAATGGTTGCCGCTGCGGCAATCGCTGGTGAGATAACGGACGTACGTGCACTCATGCCAGTCAAAGAGGGTGCGTGATGGGTGGTCAGAGCCACGCCGTGCCGAAGATTGAGCGTATTACCGGCACCGCGGTTCCGATGCGCGGCCAGGACATCGACACCGACCGGATTATTCCGGCCCGCTTTCTTCGGTCGGTGCGGTTCGAAGGGCTTGAGGCGCACGTATTTGAGGATGACCGAAAAGCGCTTATCGAAGCGGGTGCGCGGCATATCTTTGACCAGGCCCAGTATCAGGATGCGTCGATTTTGTTGACCAACGCGAATTTTGGCTGTGGTTCTTCGCGTGAGCACGCGCCTCAGGCACTGAAACGCTGGGGCATCGAAGCTTGTGTCGGCGAATCGTTCTCGGAGATTTTTCTAGCGAATTCAACGGCTTTAGGACTTCCGTGCGCGACAGCGACGCCCGAGATAATCGAAGGACTAATGCACTCAGTGGAGGAGCAACCTTGCCTGCCGATGGTTTTCGACCTCCACGCTCTAAGTATCCAAACCGGCGGTCAAACGGTTGAAGTGTCGATGGCGCCTGCCCCGCGCGAAGCGCTTCTATCCGGGACCTGGGATGCGACCGGTCTTTTGCTTAGTCAGTTTGGCGAAGTTCGAGCCGTTGCGGAAAAGCTACCTTACGTCACTGGTTTTTGAGTCCGTTGCAAATCCGTCCTTTTCGTTGTTTTAATCCAGTTTGCGTGCCGCTTGCTTCGCGGAATCAAGAAAGGCAGCTGCAGCGCGTGAGAACTCGCCAGACCGCCGGTAGACCAGTCGCACCTGACGCGGTAGGCGAAGCTGTGAAACCTTGACAACGGCAACTTGCTGACGAGAGATTTCTGTGAGAGCGCACCGGCGTGGCAGTAAGGCGACACCAAGCCCCATTTCCACCGCGCGCTTAATGCCATCGAGACTCGGGAATGACATCTGTATGTTTATTGGCGCATGACGCTGCTCGGACAGCCGCAGCACGCGCTCCCGTGCGGGGGACGGATCATTGTGTGCGATCACGGTCTGTCGTCCGAACTCCTCCATAGAAATTTCTTTCCTGGCAGCCAAGGGATGGTCTGGGCTGGTGAGTAAGACGAGTTCGTCGGCTCCAATTGCCACTGAATTCAAGCCGCGCTCGGCTGGATCAAACGTGAGTACACCAAAATCCAGTGCTCCGTTAATCACCTCGTTTGCAACTTGTCGCGCGGGGATACGCCGTACTTCTACCTGGGCGTCCGGATGTGCGTTACGGAAGTGGCTTACGATGGGTAGTAATACATGCACTGCAGCCTCGTTAGCGCCGATCGTCACGCGCCCACGCCGGAAATCTTGTAACTCGCGGACCGCGTTTTCTGCTTCGTCGCGTAATTCAGTCAGGCGCCGTGCATAATCGAGCAGGATACGCCCTGCCTCGGTCAGTCGCCCGCCTTTCGAGGTGCGGTCAAAAAGTCGTTCGTCTAGTTCCTCCTCGAGGCGCCTTACTGCCTGACTGACAGCCGGCTGGGTTCGGTGCAGCTTCGCGGCAGCACGTGAGAAACTACGCTCTGAAGCAACAGTTAGAAACGTTTGCAGCTCAGCAAGATTCATGGGCAGATTTCAGGCTCGAATATATAATATCTATTTATTAAATAGTAATAATTATAATCTTGACGAAGGTTCGATTTGGGGCGTACAAGGACACTTGAGGGGTTACCTTTCATGACGACTGAACGGTTGCAGATTTTTGACACGTCGCTGCGTGACGGTGAGCAGGCGCCGGGATTCTCTCTGCGAATTGATGAAAAGCTCAGGTTGGCCAGGCAGCTTGACGCGTTGGGCGTCGATATCATTGAGGCTGGTTTTCCGATCGCGTCGAAGGACGATGCCGAGTCCGTGCGTCGAGTAGCGAAGGAGGTCAGGCGACCAGTAATTGCGAGTCTGGCGCGCTCCCGGCGCGCTGATATCGAATGTGCCGGTGAAGCCGTTGAAGGTGCTGAGCGCAGTCGAATTCACACGTTCCTCGCCACCTCCGACCTCCACCTTGAGCACAAGCTTCACATGTCACGCGAACAGTGTCAGGAAGCTGCGGTCGATGGTGTGAAGCTGGCTCGACAGTACACCGACAATGTTCAGTTTTCAGCCGAGGACGCATTGCGCACGGACATCGACTTTCTCTGCCAGGTCGTCGAAGCGACGATTTCGGCTGGTGCGACAACAATCAATTTGCCCGACACGGTTGGCTACTCGACACCGGATGAAATTTTTGATTTCTTTACAACCATTATCACGCGTGTCCCGAACTCCGATAAGGCTGTTTTCAGTGCGCATTGCCACGACGACCTTGGCCTCGCCGTTGCGAATACTTTGGCGGCGTTACGGGCAGGTGTAAGGCAAGTTGAATGCACGATTAATGGGATTGGTGAGCGCGCCGGCAATGCGTCGCTTGAGGAGATTGTAATGGCAACTCGGGTGCGGGCAGACCGTCTACCGTTCGCGACCGGAATCAACACGGAGGCCATTTATGAAACCAGTCAATTGCTCTCAGCGTTGACTGGTGAGGCGGTACAGGCCAATAAGGCGATCGTTGGACGTAACGCGTTCGCTCACGAGGCTGGTATCCACCAAGACGGTATGCTAAAGGATCGACGCACTTACGAGATTATGAAGCCTGAAGATGTTGGGGTTTCGCAGACTACACTCGTGCTTGGTAAGCATTCGGGACGGCATGCCGTGCAGAATCGCTGCGTGGAACTCGGCTACGAACTTAGCCGGTACGAGCTTGATCAGATTTATCAACGCATGATCCGTCTAGCCGATGCCCAGAAGACCGTTGGTGATGAGGACTTGGTTGCGATGATCGAGACAGTGCATATGGAGGAGACTGAATCAGAATCAACAGCAGCCGGTGCCAAGTCGGCATAAGGGACTCGGGTCGGCAAGAGGTATCGCCTAGTTCATCCAACGCAACATCAAATCTGCATTGACGGGAACGTTCATCTGCCTATAGGTCTGGCCGATTCCGTCGTGTCTTGGTCGGAGAAGAATGGGGAGTTCGATGAAGGTTGCCACAATTGCTCTATTGCCGGGAGACGGGATCGGCCCGGAGGTGACTGCTGCTGCCAGTAGCGTCCTGAAAGCCGTGGAGGATCGTTTCGGTCACGCTTTTGACCTTCGAACCTATGCGGTGGGTGGTGCGGCGCTGGATGCAGGCTACCCCCCATTGCCAACCGAGACGCTTGAGGGTTGTCTCGGAGCCGACGGAATCTTCCTCGGCGCGGTTGGCCATCCCAAGTTTGACGACAAGGCGCCAGAAGAGCGCCCTGAAGCGGCAATTTTAAAGCTCCGCCGTGAGCTGGAGGCATTCGCAAACCTTCGGCCTGCGCGGGTCTGGCCGGGCCTAGAAAATGGAGGCTCACTTAAGCCTGAGGTCGTGAAAGGCGTCGATATCTTAGTTGTCCGTGAGTTAACTGGTGGTTTGTACTACGGCCTGCCTCGTGGCGTTGCTGAAGACGGTCAGTCAGCCTTCAACACCATGCGCTATTCGGTTGAGGAAATCGAACGGATCGCCACCGTCGCGTTTGAAAGTGCACGCCTCCGCGGGAAACGGGTCACCTCTGTAGACAAAGCCAACGTCCTCGAAACCTCAAGACTCTGGCGGAAGGTTGTGACGGACGCCGGTAAGCGGTACCCGGATATTGAACTAAGCCATGAGTATGTTGATGCATGCGCCCTGCTAATTGCGTCAAAACCTGATCGTTACGATGTCATCCTTACGGAGAATCTGTTCGGCGATATTTTGTCGGATGAATCCGGTGCCATTGTGGGTTCGTTAGGCCTGTTGCCATCGGCGAGTGTCGGCGGAAAAGTCGGCCTCTTTGAGCCGGTTCACGGGTCGGCACCAGACATCGCGAACGAGAACAAGGCAAATCCGATTGGTGCAATTGGCTCAGTGGCGATGCTCTTGCGGCATTCACTGAAGCTAGACGTTGAGGCGACGGCTGTGGAGCAAGCGATCGGTGATACCCTTGCGGCCGGTTATCGTACGGTCGACTTGGTCCCGATGGACAATAAGCCACCGGTCGGCTCAAAGGCGATGACTACCGCCATCATCGAACAATTCCACGCTGCAGCATAAGGTCACAGACTAGAAACCGGTTGCTGCGGTATCCTTAGGAACGGGCTGTGTTCTAGGCGCAGTGCCATGACAGGTGAGGTGGCCGAGAGGCTGAAGGCGGCGGTTTGCTAAACCGTTGTAGGGGCTTAAACCTCTACCCAGGGTTCGAATCCCTGCCTCACCGCCAGTTCTGTATTGGTCGCCCTACGTGTGACGCGGGTGTGCCAAGAGCGTCAAAGGAGCGATCTTTCTCTCATGTTCTGGCGAAGAACACGTGAGGATTGTGTAGTAGAACCTTCGGGGACCCTCTCGAAGGGGGCAGGAGGCACTTGAATCGACCACCGAAGGCCTTCTCGAGGGACTTAGACCATCGAAGGGGCGCGAGGTGGTGCTTGAGAACTGCGTTCTCTGTCACTCGACAGCGATCATTCTTTCGAGTCACATGAACCGCAACCGGTGGGACGAGGTGATCACTTGGATGCAAGACGAGCATAACCTGTGGCCGCTTGAAACTGTCGACCGAGCACTTATCCTAGATTATCTTGAAACCACCCAAGGAGAGTTGGCATTTAACGATGACCAACTCAATCTAAGATCGAGTCCATGGGCTTGGCCTTTCTACCGACCGAATCCGATCTGGTAATAGTTTGGTAGCTGTTTATCGCACTCTTTCCGGCGCGTAGAGTGGACGCAGCAGTGATGATGCTAGCTTAGGTCGGAATTCGGGACTTGGGTTGAGAAACTCATGAAAGGGGCATGATGATATTCAGAAATCGCACAGACGTTGCCACACTAATCACTTTGGCTGTTCTAATCGTTGTAATCCCGATGATCGTCGCGTCGGATGGCAAGGCATCCACGCGGCAGGTAATGGAAGAGCGGCAGGTTATCAGGCCCGAGACCTACCCATATTTCGGACTGCCCTACAGCCCAGGTATTCTGACCGGCGACACCTTGTACATCGCCGGACATCTCGGACGCGATCCGGTAACTACCAATTTGGTGTCTGGTGGCATCGAATTAGAAACGCGGCAATCCCTGGCGAACATCCGTGAGGTGCTGCTGGCTGCCGGGATGGATTTTGAGAACGTCGTATCGGTGACCGCCTACATAGTGGACATCGATGAATTCGCAACGTTCAATGAGGTGTACCGTGAGTATTTTCCCGAGAATCCCCCTGCGCGGGCGACCGTCCAGGTGGCGGCGTTGAACGTTGGTGCAAAGGTCGAACTACAGATGATCGCGGTCCGCTAGGCTAACGTATCAACTGCCTGAATGAGCCCCTTGATATAACCATACCCGAACGCAAACGCCTGACGCCCATTCGGGTCGTCTGGGTGGCGTGGCATATGATCGGGCATAACCATATAAGGGTAATCAACTTCCTTGAGGGTCATCATGACTCGCACCATGTCCATGTCACCCTCGTCGGGGAAGACCTCCTGGAAATCGTCTCGCCTGCCGAGGATGTTACGGAAATGGATATTGAAGATCTTTCGCCTCGAGCCAAAGTAGCGAATTACGTCGTGAATCTCCTCGGCAGGATTTTCCAGCATCTCAGCGGTGGTACCCAGACACAGATTGAGACCGTGGTGTGAGTTTTCCTTAATGTTCACGAATTTTTTGAGGCCGTCGACTGTACCGAGTACCCGGGCAATGCCATGAAACCCCTCGGGCGATACCCCCGGGTCGTGTGGATGGCAGGCCAGTCGAATGTCGTATTCCTCGGCCACTGGGATGACCCGTTCGAGAAAATACGTGATGCGTTCCCACATTTCATCTGCCGCCACTTCACCCGCGCGCGTCTCGATATTCGGGTCGGCATCCACCAAGCGCCATGTACTGTAGCTAGTGCCGCCACGGCCACGCGTGGGATCGGTACGGAGTACGCCCAGTAATGATAGGTTGTACTTGATGGCCGGAATACCAGCTTCGGAACAGCGCCGAATAATCTCGCAGGCTTCGTCAATCTCCTTTTGACGCTCAGGATCCTGACCTAGCATGATTGCCTTACGGTCGGCGCGATCGATGTGTGACGATGACATGAACGGAAACTGGACCATGTCCAACGAAATGCCGTGCAATTCGCAACGCTCACGCAGCTGCTGTAGCCGTGGTCCCGTCCAGCCGTCAGTTTCTGGATAGCCGCAGATGTGTTCAATGCCGTGACGCCTGAAGTACAGCAACATCTCATCGGTCGTCGGTGACCGCTGGGTACCCACCGTCATCCGAACCCGTGGTCGGCGCTTGGCTTCGGGAAGCGTTCTGGTGACTTGGCATCCTGTAATGGAAAGCGCTCCTGCCACTCCACCAGTCAACGACACAAATGTTCGTCGGTCCATCCGTTTATCCTTTCTTTTATGGGAACCTAGACAGCATACACTCGATAGGCTTCAGAACTGGCCATAGTTGCATTGATCAGGCGGCCTCACATACTCTTCCGGGACACAAAGTTCGAGTCGGGGGTGCACAATGGTGGGTATGAGAACGCGAAGCACGTTGGTCGGTGTGTATTTGTCCATGACGGTTGTCTTAAGCCTTGGGTGCGGTCCCGGGCTCGAGCCAGCCGACCTCGTGTTGCATAACGGCAAGATTGTGACAGTCGACGACGCCAATCCCGAGGCGCAAGCGTTAGCAGTGCGTGGCAATGAAATCGTCGCAGTTGGCACGAATGACGAGGTTGACGCCTACCGCAGTGAGATGACCACGGTCATCGACCTAGATGGGCGGCTGGCTATTCCGGGTTTCATCGAGGGTCACGGCCACTTTCTCGGTGTCGGTAACGCGCAGATGCAATTGCGCCTAATGGACACGCAGAACTGGGAGGAGGTCGTGTCGATGGTGGCCGCGGCCGTCGAACAGGTAGAGCCGGGTCAACTTATCCGAGGTCGGGGCTGGCACCAGGAGAAATGGGACCCGCTGCCGGAGCCGAATATCGAAGGCTTTCCCTTTCACGACCGTCTGAGTGAAGTTTCACCTGACAATCCGGTGTTGCTGACCCACGCCAGTGGGCACGCAACGTTTGCGAACGCTCGGGCGATGGAGATGTCAGGCATCACGCGTAACACGCCGAACCCCGACGGTGGCGAAATTCTTCGGGATTCCCGCAATAATCCGATTGGTGTATTTCGAGAAACAGCATCCCGCCTGCTGAGTGCCGCCTCAGCTGATGCGACTCCACCGGACCCCCGTCGACAAGTCGAACTGGCTGTGGCGGAGGCCCTATCCAAGGGCGTGACCAGTTTCCAGGATGCGGGCTCGTCGTTTGAGACTGTCGATCTGTTGAAGAGCATGGTGGATGACGGAAGCTTGGGGATTCGACTTTGGGTAATGCTCAGGGAATCGAACGAGGCTTTGGCCGCGCGAGGCGCCGACTATCGGATGGTTGGCTATGGCGATAACCATTTGACAGTACGGGCGATTAAGCGCTCTATCGATGGAGCACTGGGCTCCCGCGGTGCCTGGCTTCTGGAACCGTACAGTGACTCGCCGGAGAGTACTGGATTAAACACGACGACACCGGAGTCGATTAGCAACACAGCTGCTTGGGCGATTGCTAATGATTTTCAGCTGTGCGTCCACGCGATTGGGGATCGCGCTAATCGAGAGACGCTCGATATTTTTCAGCGTGTGTTTGAGGCGAATCCGGATAAAAGCGACCTCCGCTGGCGGGACGAGCACACCCAGCATCTGCATCCTGATGACATTCCACGCTTTGCAGAACTCGGTGTGATCGCATCGATGCAGGGGGTGCATTGCACGTCTGATGCGCCCTACGTGGTGGCACGCCTTGGTGAGCAGCGTGCCGAGCAGGGTGCTTATGTCTGGAAAACGCTGCTAGAAACAGGGGCGGTGGTTTCCAATGGTACCGACGCACCAGTCGAGGACGTTAGTCCACTCGCTAGCTATTACGCAACGGTATCGCGCAAGCTAGCCGATGGGTCCGTGTTCTACCCCGACCAGCGACTCAGTCGGTTGGAAGCACTCCAGACCTATACCATCAATGCGGCGTTCGCAGCGTTTGAAGAGGATATTAAGGGCTCGTTGAGCGTTGGGAAGCTTGCGGATATCACCGTACTGTCGAAGGATGTCATGACGATTTCAGAAGACGAGATTCCGTCAACCGAGGTGTTGTACACGATCGTAGGTGGCAAGGTGATGTACTCGCAAAGCAACTAATGGATTGAATGGTGGAAATGGCGGCAAATGGTCGGTCAGCGTCGTGGTGGCCGGATGTTGAAACCGGTGTCGACGCCGAAGCGCCGGTAGTTGGAGTAGGTCGCCTCACACCGAATCGTCATCTTGGAACTCGCGAAAAACTGTCGTTGAGACGGGATTTCAGCCGACACGGTGGCCCCCCGGATCGTTGACTGGCCGGGTTGAACTTTTACGTCCACGCTGTAGTGTTCTGTCATCGTTGCCGGTACTAGCATGCCCATCGACTCATTGTGTTGGTAGCGCACGCGCATCTCGATCGTGAGTCCAATTGCGTCGTCCTCCACCAGAAAATCAGTCTGCAAGACACGCCCGGTGGCCGGTTCAATCCAGAACGCACCATGTGAGAGGAGACCCTGCTTCTGAGCATCCTGAATCAACGCGGGCGAGTCGACGGCCTGAAATGCTATGACCCAGGTCTTGAGATCACCCAAAAGCTCCTCCTGGGTCTTTTCCAGGACCAACCGTGACCTTTCTCGGTTGGTAAGTAGTTGCAAGGCCATCGTTGGCACATTCAGATCCCGGCGAATGAAACCGATATTGAAACGCGCGCTCTCAGTTCGAAGCTTGAGTTCGAGCGCCGCAGGGACATCTGGTGTTTCCTGGAACAGATCCGCGAGGCGTTGTTCGCGGTCTTCGACTGGCTTCCCGTCCACCTCGATAACATCGCGAAACACGAGCCAACGCTCGTCATCGGGAGGACTAAACACGAGGAGTTCTGAGTCCATCCGTCTCGTCCGCCCGGGATCGACTGCTTGCGTATACTCTTCGTCGGCGATGATGTTGCCCAAATCCTGCTGATAGATTGACACGTAGTCAGCAGCACGAGCGAGCACGGTCTCGAGAGAAGGTGTCTGAGCTCGAACCGGTTCCCGGTCGGCCAGCACCGCAAGAAGGGTCAGAGCCAACACTACTAGGCGAGCAAACGACACTGGCATAACTGTTCCCGCGCAAAATCGTATCGGAATTCGCTACACGGTGAGGTGTCTAAACGCCCACATTGAATTACCGACTCCCCGCACACCACAAAATAATGCTGCGGGTATTTGGAAGGGCAGGCCGTAGGTGGCAGCATAAAGTGGGGCCTTGATGGATACATACCTGCCTTGTCCTAGATAATAATCATACTTTGTAATGCGTTGCCGCTGGTTGCGTTCCATAGTAAACCCATGGGACGCTTGTAGTGAAAGTGAAGAAGTAGTAATACGAAATCGATTCAAATGTCAGTAACCCCACGCCTTCGTTTCGCACCCTCACCGACAGGTTTCCTACACATCGGCGGTGCCAGGACGGCACTGTTCAACTGGCTCTACGCACGCCGTCACGGAGGTGTTTTTGTCCTCCGAATCGAGGATACCGACAGCCGTCGTTCCTCAGAGGACCTAGTGGCTGGTATCCTCGGCGGATTGCGCTGGCTAGGGATCGATTGGGATGAAGGCCCTGGCGTGAACGGTCCGCATGGTCCCTATTTTCAATCGGCCCGCCTAGAGAACTACCGTGTGGCCGTTGACCACCTCGTGGCCAGCGGCCACGCATACCGTTGTTTTTGCCAACCCGAGGAACTACAGGCGCGTCGGGCAGTTGCGCAGGCCGAGCACGCAGGTTGGATGTACGACCGTACATGCCTTCACCGCAGCGACAAGGCACTGGCGCAGCTAAAGAGCACTGGTGTCCCGCATGCGATTCGGTTCAAAGTGCCTAAGGGACGCACTCGATTCGACGATGTTGTTCGTGGTTCGATCGAGGTCAACAACGCGACCATCGACGATTTTGTCCTCCTACGCTCGGACGGTCACCCCACCTATCACCTGTCGGTTGTCGTTGATGATGTGGACATGGCGATAACTCACGTCGTGCGTGGTGACGACCACACCTCGAACACTCCCAAGCACGTATTACTCTTCAGAGCACTGAACGCGAAACTACCTCAGTTTGCTCACGTGCCACTTATTTTCGGAGCTGACAAGAAACGATTGAGTAAGCGGCACGGTGCAACCTCGGTCGCTGAATTTCAACAGTTGGGCTATCTGCCAGACGCTTTGGTGAACTTCTTAGCCTTACTCGGTTGGTCACCGGGTGAGGACCAAGAGATGTTAACGCGCGACGCACTGGTGCAGGCATTTACACTGGAAGGAGTCAGCGGCGGCAATGCTGTCTTCGATCAAAAGAAGCTCGACTGGTTTAACAGCCGGCACATCGAATTACTCCCGGCGGACGAGATCATCGACAAGATCCAGCCGCTCCTCGAGGAATCGAGACTATGGCGTGAGGAGTACGCCAGCGTAGGGGACTCACGCACGAGGCTCGCCAGCATTATCAATCTACTAAAATCACGTGCCACAGTTCTTCCCGACTTTGTTGAGTACGGCCGACCGTTCCTAGTTGACGAAGTGACATACGAGCCAGAGGCTGTGAAAAAGCGGTTATCAGTAGTTGGCCTAGCCGATCACGTTGCTGCTCTTCGCGAGGCGTATGCTGCGCTTGAGGAAGACCGATTCGACTCCAGTTCCTTGGAGCGTGTACTTCGGGGCATCGCCGACAGCAGAAGCATAAAGGCTGGTGTCCTAATCCACGCCACCCGAGTTGCCATGACCGGGACTACCGTTAGCCCTAGCCTCTTTGAGATGGTTGAACTCATGGGTCGGGCTAAGACGATCGGTCGGCTAAAAGCACTTGAGCAGTTTCTTGCCGAGCAGCCACCGCTCGACTCACTGTCGTGACCGAGCCGCTCATTACCCCAAACGACTACCGGCGGGCCTGTCGTTATTTGACAGCTCGCGACCCCGTCATCGCGGCGATCATCCGTCGGCAGGGACCATGCGGAATGGGACGCTTCAAGCGGACCGACCCCTATTTAGCCCTGGTGGAAGCTATTGTCTGGCAGCAACTGTCGGTTAAGGCTGCAAAGACGATTTATACGCGTCTCTTGGCTAAGTTTCCTGCTGACGGTGGTCTCACTGCGGCCGCGCTTGGTAAGACCCGCCGCGCTCGGCTCCGTCACGCCGGGTTAAGTTGGGCGAAGGTGGATTATCTGAAAGACCTGTCCGAGAAGGTCAACCGAGGCACCCTTGACTTGGCCGCGCTTGAAACCGAGTCTGACGACCAGGTCATTTCGGTGCTGACATCGGTGAAAGGGATTGGTCGCTGGTCGGCCGATATGTTTCTGATGTTCCGACTCGGCCGGCCCGACGTGTTTCCTGTCGGAGATTTGGGGATCGTTAAGGCAATGCAGAAGGCCTACCGGATGCGTAAACCACCCACTCCTCAACGTATGTTCAAGATCGCCGAACCTTGGCGACCTTACCGCTCGGTGGCATCTTGGTATCTCTGGGAGAGCGTCGAGAATGCGCCGTTGGACGGGTGATGACTGAACTAGGCCACGGAGACTTAACGTTCCCCGCGGGCCAGTTCATCATTGATCACTGTTTCGAAGGTTTCGAACGGTAGGGCGCCAGAGATCATCCGACCGTTGATGAAGAGCGTTGGCGTAGACGTCACACCGTAGCTTTCCGCCTCCGCGATGTCCTGACGCACCAAGTCTGCTGTCTCACCAGAATCCAAACACGCATCGAACGCCAACTGGTCGAGGTCTAACTCTCCGGCGTATCGCTTCAGGTCCGGAATCGCCAGTGCCCGTTGGTTCACGAACAGCTTATCGTGGTACTCCCAGAACCGCTCTTGGGCATGCGCGCACTGAGCCGCCTCGGCCGCTTTGAAGGCTTGGGGGTGGGTGCTTAGGGGCAGGTCCTTAAAGACGAAGCGCACTCGATCACCGTATACCTCGGTGATTCTTTCGAGGGTCGGACCGACCCTCCCACAAAACGGTCACTGAAAGTCGGAGAATTCGATGATCTCCACGATGGCGCCCGACGTACCCTTGATTGGGTCGGTCGGCGCGCGTGCAATGGCCATCCGCGGTGGCTCAAGGAGCCGTTCAACTCGCACATCCAGACTATCTGACAGCTCAGCGATCAGCGTGGCACGTGCTTCTACAGACTGCTGCTGCTGCAAGAAGTTGTTGATCGGCCTACGCAATTGTTCAAGCGTACGCCCCTGGGTCTGTTGTTCCCCGAGGCTACTGTAAAACCGCTCAACGTCAGTATCTGTAATCGGTGTCACTCGGGCCGACATTTCCTGTCGTAGAAGCGTCTCTGGGGTGAGACCTCGATTAGCGGCTTCGATCTCGAGGATCTGATTACCCACAACCATGTCAAGATAAAGGACCAACGCATCGTAGCGTGACTGCGAGACCTGCATGAACGACCCGGCGTCGATCTCACGCCAGTGTTCCTCGACCTCGCCGAGCGTAATCTCACGATCACCCACACGCGCGACGACCTCATCCGATAAACCGAACTGTTGCTTAGAAAGAAGAGCCCCCACGCCCACGACGAGGAGTAGCACGCACGACCAGAGCACACCGCGCTTCAGGCCCATCCCGGAAGACTGACCCCCAGTTGGAACATTCGACGGTAGTTGCTCACTATCAGCCATATCGTATAAGACGCGCCCTGCACCCTTCTGGCTTGGTAGCGTCATGCCAGCATACCGGCCGCCGAACAGATTCGCAAATGCGGTGAGTATAAATCGTACAGGGACGATCCCCGCTCTTGTAGGGTAGCTTCACGCTATTTATAATTGGGGTTTCTGAGTCCCACCGCGGCCGATACTGGGAGGTCGTTCAATGGTAGGACACGCGGCTCTGGACCGTGGAATCGGGGTTCGAATCCCTGCCTCCCAGCCAACTTCTCGCCCTGCGAGTTTGTGATCCCTTTCCAGCGCTCCGGGCATCAGGCAGAAAGTTCGATACGTACCCCGAAGGCCAGCACGCTCTCGGGAGGCATGCCGGTCATAAATCGAAAAACTCTCTAAAAGAAGCGAAGCGAATAGGACACTTTCACCCCGCGCCCGATTTCTGGCGCGAGGTCTTTGATGAATGATGTGTGGAGCCGATAACTTTCGTTTGTCAGGTTGTACCCCGAGACGGCCAGAATGTGGGCCATGTGCTGCATGGGCCATACATACGAGGCTTTAATGTTTAGAAGAGAATAACCATTAGTAGGAGTTTCATGGCGATCCACCTTGTTTTGTTTGGCAGATACGATCCACCCGGGTGTAACCGTCAATCCTCGATAGGGGAAATTGAAACTCAACTGCGCACGGAGTGGAGGAATCCGAGGGAGTGCTTGCTGTGTCGTAGTCAATTCTGCATTTACAAGTCCGATGCCCAAATTTGCCCAAACGGAGGTGCCGAGTCGAGCGCTCGCCTTGGCATCGAATCCGACAAACCGCGCGTCACCTTGAAGAAAATTAGCAACACGCAACTTGTTCTTGATTTGGTTGGTTTGGGACGGGAACACAAAGTTGTCGATGTCGTAGATATAGAAGTTGAAATCGCCACGAAGTCGGGTTGCCTGGTGCCGAAGGCTCACATCGAGTCCTAGGGTGGATTCAGTGTCCAGGTTGGGATTGCCAACCTCGAAGGTGAGGTTGCCAACGTGCGGACCAAAATTGTAGAGCTCCTCTAGCGCCGGGGCTCGGTATGAACGGGTCAGGTTGACGACGAAGGCACCGGTTTCGCCAAGGTCAGTCTGGAAACCCACTGAACCTGACGCGGTGGTGAAGTCACGGTTACGCACGGCCGGTGCCTCAAGGTGGTCGTCGTCATGGTCGTCGTGGCTGGCCTGACGCGCCGCAACCGAGTAGGCGTTGCGTTCGATACGCCCGCCAAGTTGAAAGCGGTATCGACCAAAACTTAACTCCTCATAAGCAAAGGCGGCGAGCGACACTTGATCGGTCGCAGGCGCCAGCGCTTCCTCTCCCTTGGCAACGTAATCACGAAATTGAGCCCAGACGCCGAACTTCCCCGCGACTCTATTGGTCTGTCGTTGATCCATTTCTATCCGCGCGATATAGCTCCGATTGTTGAACGTTGTCCCAATGGTTTCAACGCCCTTATGGTCAACGTCGAGTTCATCATGCTGCCAGTCGACGACTTTGGTTACCATGCGGAGCGAGTTTACGAAACGATTGTTTAGATCGCGCATTCCAACTTCGATGTTACCCACCCGTCGTGTTGAGCCGACGTCGATGGTGCCCTCCTCTTCATGGTCCTCTCCGTGGTCATCTTCGTCATGGTCGCCATGTCCATGGAAGTCCTCGGCGAATGGAACGCCATAGCGGCCATCCTCAATAGTTACCCCACTGCTCACAAACAGATGCTCGCCAAAGTAGCCGACACCAGCTCGACCGTTTGACAGACGGGTCGCCGAATTCTTGATCTTGCCGGCCGGCGTGTTGTAATCATCGGTTCTCCGTGTGCCACCGCCGGCCCACATCATGAGCGGTCCCTGGGCATGTTGCATGCTGCCATTGGTTCCCGCCTGCCGGTTGGCGCTTCCCCCATCAACACTGAGTTGCCCGCGCGTTCCCTCGGTCAGCGTATTACGGTAGCTTTCGTGCGGTGTGATGGTGTTGATGACACCACCTACTGCGTTGGACCCATAAAGTAGAGTTGCCGGTCCTCGCACAATTTCGATGCGTTCGAGCCCATTCGGGTCAACTGACGTACCGTGGTCCGCGGATTGACTGGCCAAGTCGCCGGTGCGGACTCCGTCTTCCATCACGAGTACCCGGTCACCATCAAAGCCGCGAATGATCGGGCGACTTGAACCCGGACCGAAGCTCCGCTTCCAGACCCCCGGCTCATTTTCGAGTGCCTCTCCAAGGGACCCCTGGGCATCAGTGACAAGATCGAACGCGTCAAGTGTACTGATGGCATTGAACGCTTCATAGGTTGTGGCGGAATCCGCTACCGTACCCGTGACGGTCACTTCCTCGTGCACGGGCGAAAGTGCCAGTTCAAACTCGACGGTCGTCGTTTCCCCTGCAAGGATTGTGATTGCTTGGCGACTGGCAGTGAGGTGCTCGCGTTGTGCCAAGATTTCATAAGTGCCAACGGGCACGTCCTCAACAACGAACATGCCCTCTGCGTTGGTCAACACCGTCTGGCCGGGTCCAATCACCAACACCAATGCTCCGGCGATGGCATCGCCGTTCTCGGTCAGCGTAACGCTGCCGCGGACAGTGCCAGTGCTCTGGGCCCATGCCGGCGTCCAGGCAAGACACACTAGGACCCCACTTACGAGTAGTGTGCTTCGGACGATTCGAAAACAATTCCACATGTGTTGCTTTCCCGAAACTCAAGTTACCTCTGTGCCGGACGGCGCTCACCTTTCAGTCGGCCAGGCAGTCAAATCACAGGAGAGGCCGACTTCTAAGCGAACAACTAAAACGACTAAAGGTGGTGGAAAAACTAGGCGGGTGGGCCGCGAGCAGGATCGTTCTGGCCGTAATGGGAAGTGATTGTATCGGTCGAGTGAACCAGTATGGGCGATTCAGTCCAGTCTGCTGGACTGAGCAGGGGAGTCGCGGTCAGGGAATTGACAGCCTGATGCCGCAGTTGGCAAATCGCACAATCTTGGTCTGACCCATGATCTGGGTGCAAGGGGCCAGCAATGGAGGCCACGGCGACCACCGCAACCACCAAAACGACAGTGAGGCTACGAAAAACACGGCCGTACGGAAGCATTGTCTCTCAGAAAAAGCCCTAAGTGGATCGAGGATATTAGGAAATCCGATTCTTTGTCAAGTAAACGAAGCTTCTCCTTGACAGCGTCGCGCCTCTCACCAGATCATCGCCGCATATATTAATTATTTGCGCACTGTTATCTTTTTAATCGTTATGAATGACCGTGAACTCGGCTTGGGTCGGCGGATTACCCGCCGTGATTTCGTGCAGGGTGTTGCGGTGCCGGTCGGAGGGTCCCTTGTGCTTCCTCGCTGGACCGAAGCGCTGGGCGAAGATATCAACGCCGACGCACCGTCCACAGAAAATTACCCACCTTTACGCACCGGGATGCGTGGAAGTCACGCTGGCTCGTTCGAAATCGGCCATCAGCTCCGTGATCAACGGGGCTGGGATTTCTCGGATGCCGTTGACACGGGAGAGCGCTACGACTTGGTCATTGTTGGTGGAGGCATCAGCGGGCTCGCTGCAGCGCATTTCTTTATCAAGTACGTTGGTCGCGACTCGCGAGTGCTAGTTCTCGACAACCATGATGATTTTGGCGGCCACGCGAAGCGAAACGAATTTCACCATAAGGGGCGAACCCTGGTGCTTAACGGTGGAACGCTGAACATTGAATCACCCGAGCGCTACAATCAGCCATCACAGCAGCTCCTCCAGGACATTGGTATTGACCTCGGTCGGTTCCTCTCGGACAACGCAGATTCACGACAGATGTACCGGCGGATGGGTCTTGGCTCCGCTTATTTTTTTGATCGTGAGACGTGGGGAGTAGACCGGCTTGTGAAGAATGACCGTGGTGGTTTCACGGAGGCGTTTGTTGCCAAGACGCCACTCTCTCCGGCCGCACAGCAAGATTTGCTGAGGTTGAATGGGTCAGATCAGCGCGACTATTTTTCTGGCCTGACCTCGGCCGAAAAGAAGGTACGACTAGCCAAGATGAGCTATGCCGACTTTCTGCAAGACCTTGCCAAGGTTGACCCGCAAGTGCTGTGGTTCTACCAAGGAACAGGTGCAGGTAGTTTCGTCACGGGGATTGACACACTACCCGCGCTATTTGCTTGGGAGATGGGTCAGCCTGGGTTTGGTGGCTTAGGTCTCGAACCAACACCAGACGGTATGCTGGCCGACCTTCCCGGTGGACACCACGGACGGCAGAGGCCGGGCGCTGGTTCCGTCCATTTCCCCGACGGTAACGCCACTGTTACCCGCCTGATGGTTCGATGGTTACTCCCAGATGCCGTGCCGGGTTCAACCCAGGAAGACGTCGCCACAGCTCACGTGGACTATGGCCTACTGGATCGTCTAGGGCAGACTGCACGAATTCGGCTCGATAGCACTGTCGTTCGTGCGAGACACACCGGGGCCAGTGGTAGCGATGCAGTGGAAGTGAGCTATGTGCGCGACGGTCGGACCCACCACGTCCGGGGTCGTCACGCGGTAATGGCCTGCTGGAACCGCATGATTCCGTATCTGGTTCCCGAACTGCCGGCCACCCAGAAGGAAGCCCTGCGGTTCGGTGTCAAGGCGCCACTCGTCTACACAAGTGTCGCGATACGCAACTGGAAGGCGTTTGCGAAGCTAAGCGTGAGCCGCGTCAGCGCGCCGACGATGTACCACGCTCGCGTGAGGCTTGACGAGGCAGTTAGCCTGGGCGACCTGCGACACGCGGAGAATCCCGAGGAACCGATCGTGCTGAGTCTTACGCGCTACCCGGTTACCCCTGGTCCACCCCGGAAGGTGCAGTATCGCTTAGGCCGCGAAGACCTTCTCTCGACCTCGTTTGAGACGTACGAACGGAAGATCCGCGACCAACTCGGGCGCGTGCTCGGTGACGGTGGGTTCGACCCCGCACGCGATATCATTGCTATTAGCGTCAACCGTTGGCCACACGGTTACTCCTATACTTACAACAGTCTGACCGATCCGCTGGAATGGGTGTTCACGGCGAGCGATGAGCGTCCGTGTGTCAAAGCTCGCCAGCCGTTTGGCTCAATTGCCATTGCCAACGCCGACGCTGCCGCGAGTCCGCATACGGACGCCGCGATTCTCGAAGCGCACCGTGCCATACAGGAGATCATCCACCGCCGAGCCATGCCGGCGCTCGGTTAGTTAACGAAAGGGTTGTCGAAGCTACCGAAACCGAGTGAGTGAAACGTCGATTGCACGCTCGCGGCGTTCACTTCGCTGCCACTGCACCAAGATCGGACTCTGGAACGGCCCCTCGGCGAGTGTGCCGAGACCGGGCTGATCCTCATCGGAAACCAGTAGACAGACCGAGCGTTTCATGCGCAGAAAGCGCCGCGCAGGAGCACCGATAAAACGGGCGAGGATTTTTTCTACCACCGATTCGTTCAGCCCAAGGGCGTCAACGAGTTCGTTGAACACGCGAACCATGTCGTACTTGGCATAGCCGATCGTTTTGTTTGGGATGGCGCGTGGATCAGCTAGGAGGTGGCGACTTTTTTCAGCCATGAATCGCAGGGGATTTCGAAGCACTTCCGCTAGGTCGTGTTGCATTAGCAAGGTTTCGTATTCGTTGACGGTGAGGCCAGCTTGGTGCTCACCTGGTGCCAAGGTGATGTGGATGCGGCCTTTGTCTACACCGTGCTGGTTGATAAGTTCTCGACAGCGGTCATACAAGCCGAGGCGCGGGTCCTTCAGGTTCACCGAATCTACTGGATGCCCGGAGATTGGTACTGTCACGCGCACGGTCGCAACTGGTTCTTCTGAGTTATAGCCAAGAATGCTGGTTACACGCTGCCTAGGTTGCCCATTGCTGATGCCATCAAGATCAATGAAATAGACGGGCTCGCCACGCCGCCGGCGATACGTGACACAACTACGAAGGCCAGCGCTGATAAACGCTAGGTGTGAGTCGGCGTTGCGCGGCTCGACCCGCCGCTGCGCTTCAGACAACTCCTCACGGAGGTGGAGTTCGTCATGTTGATAGCCGCCTCCTTCAGGGAACAAGGCTTGGAAGAAATTGAGATATGGCGCAACTCCGTCGCGTTTTCTGTTTAAACGCATTGCCAGGCCTTGGTCAAGGTAGCCCGCCGTCGTGTGGAACGAATAGTAGAGTGCGCGTGGGAAATGTTCGAGGAGGTCGCCGTGAGCCGAAGCTGCGCGCGCACGGACATCCACGACGTCGGTGCGAGTGCGAGGGCTGACTGACAGAGTAACTTGGGCCGGCGTGCTCATTACCGTAATATGGCCTAGTCCAGAGCTAAGTCTAACCGGCTTTGTGCGAAACGTCACCCTATGAGTTTTCTCTAGTCAAGCGTAATCAGTCATTTACCACTGTGCTAGATTGTGCTGGTTGGTTTAACGCGAGGGTTACGAGATGTTAGCCGGTGCCGCTCTGTCATGAAGTGCAACATGGTCCGATATGCTTTACTTTTGATCTGTTGTTTACCTATTAGTTGCGGTGAATCACTTGACACTGTCGGTGACGCTGAGCTTGGTTCGACGACAGTACAATCTGGGGTGAAGACGCCCGAGGGTGGTGCAGACTTAGTCATTGATTCGGCCACGATTGAGAATTCTGTCTTAAGCGTTGTTGGCGGCGGCACCTTGCCCAACGGTGCTTTGATCTCCTATGAGGTGAAGCACGATGGGTTCGATAACGGTGATTACGATGGCTACGAGACCGGACAAAACGAATTTGATCATGGGGCTTTCACATTTGAGATGTCGGTCAACGATTGGCCAACGGGTCACGCACTGATTCGGTTAAGCTTTGAGATGCGACCGAGTGGTGCTTCACAACCTTCGGCTGTCCTGGAAGCCTACGGCGAGAACGGTGAGAAACTCGTTGGTCCCAAAGTTGAGGAATTCGGAGGCCGGAAAACGATCACGGTCTCAGGTGAAGCAGAGATTTCCTGACCAGCCACCCCGTTTTGCCTGCCTTCTGGTGGTCTGGTCTTCAATTCAAGGGTCCTCAGTGGAGTGAGGAGCATGCCCGACGCTATTCTCGCGCTTGATCAAGGCACGACCGGAAGTACAGCACTCGTCTTTTTTCACGACGGCTTCATCGTGAGTCGTGCCTACTCTGAGTTCACACAGTCCTATCCTGAGCCGGGTTGGGTCGAACACGACCCTGAAGAGATATGGCGTGTTAGTCGGCGTGTGATGTCCGAAGCTTTGGCGGAGGCGAGCGTGCAGCCGAACGAGCTTAAGGGGATTGGTATTACAAATCAACGTGAGACGACGGTCGTCTGGGAGCGACAAACCGGCAACCCAATTCATCCAGCAATCGTGTGGCAAAGCCGTCAAACTGCTGGGATCTGCGAAGAACTAATTCAAAATGGCTTTTCCAAGACTGTCCGCGATCGGACGGGTCTGGTTATTGACGCTTACTTTTCGGGTACGAAAGTTAAGTGGATCCTTGATCGATACCCAGAGGCACGTGCGAAGGCACGCGATGGCGAATTACTGTTTGGCACCATCGACACGTGGTTATTGTGGAAGTTGACCGGTGGTGCTTGGGCTACTGACCCGACCAATGCGTCGCGGACCCTTCTCTACAATATCCACGATCGGCAGTGGGACCCGACTCTGCTGGAGATGCTAGATGTTCCCGCAGCAATGTTGCCACCGGTGAAGCCCAGTAGTGGCATGTTTGGTGAGACCTGCCAGCACGATGGAATTCCTGCCGGTGTGCCGATTGCCGGCATTGCGGGCGACCAGCAGGCGGCTCTCTATGGTCAAGGGTGTTGGGAGCCGGGGATGGCGAAGAACACTTACGGGACCGGCTGCTTCGTGGTTATGAACATGGGGTCGCAGCGGCCGCCGGTTCGTGACGGGCTGTTGACAACACTTTGCTGTGACTCCATGGGGCAGACGATGTATGCCCTAGAAGGATCAATCTTTGTAGCTGGTGCAGCAATCCAATGGCTGCGTGACGAACTTGGCTTAATCGAATCAGCGGCTGACACTGAGTCGATTGCGACCAGTTTAACTGACACCCATGGTGTCACGGTCGTACCCGCCTTCACCGGGCTGGGCGCGCCTCACTGGGACATGAACGCACGTGGTGCGATTGTTGGTCTGACCAGAGGCGTGAACCGTAAACACATCATACGGGCCACCCTAGAGAGCCTGGCATATCAGACGCGCGATGTTGTCGACGCAATGGCTGATTCAGGAGCAACGATTCAGGAGCTACGGGTCGATGGTGGAGCTGCAGCGAATAATTTCTTGATGCAATTTCAGACGGATATGTTGGGCGTTCCAGTAAACAGGCCGACGGTGCTTGAAACCACCGCATCTGGTGCGGCATTTCTGGCTGGCCTCGGCGTTGGCTTCTGGGACAGCCCCGAGGCTCTGCGTGGTGTGAGACGTCGCGATCGAATGTTCCAACCAGCTATGGTCGCCCATGAACGAGACAAGCTGTATGCGACTTGGACACAAGCTGTCGCCCACGTGCGTGCGGCCGGCGACAAAACCTCCGGGTGACTTCCTTTACCAAACTGTGTTCTGCACCTCTAGTTGTCAACCTCTTTCAGACCCTCGACCAGGCTTGACCGTCACGGGATGTTGCGAAGAACCGCTTCAGCACACGCGTGGGTGCCGGAGACGTGATCGGCGTTAGCCCGACGATTAGTGCGAGACTCAGCGCCATCCCGGGGACGATAGGGTGGACGGTGACGGCCCAAGGGACCTCAGCGAGGGTGAGGCCAGTCCACACGGTGGTGATCGTTAAACCACCGATCGCTGAAGCGGCTGCGGCCGCGGGCGTCGTGCGCGGGGAGGTCAATCCGAAAAGCAATGGGAAGAAAAAAGTGGCCCCGACCATGGCGACCGCATACGAAACAATAGCCAGAATTAGCGCTGGAGTGTTGAGCGCGGCGGCGAGTGAGACGACGCCGATTACGATGATGGTTAACCGCGACACGCGCAGATAGTAAGCTTCGTCTCGGACGATGCCGCGTGGCTCGTGAATCGATTTTCGCAGAAAGTCACGTGCAACAGCGGCTCCCGAGAGTAGTAGCAGCGAGTCGGTAGTTGACATGGCGGCGCTGGCGATGCCGGTTAATGCGACTGCCGATGCGAGCGGGCCAAGAACACTCGCTGAGAGTGCAGGAAACGCTTGATCGGGAATATCGATCTGGTCCCAAACTAGGATTCGCGCTGCACCGCCAAGATAAAGGTTGCCGTAGAGTATGAAAATGCAGACGAGTAGGCACGTGGTCGGCAGGGCGTAACGAGCGGCCTTTGAATCCCGTGCCACGAAAACTTTGGTTAGCAACTCCAAACGGGTGGCGTAGGCGACGAACCAGACGAGCCACCAGGACAGCAGGTAACCCCAGCTCCACGACGTACCCGTGACCGAAGTCCATCCGGGAGCAACGTGTTCGACGTTCTGCATTACCGTTGTGAACCCGCCTACTGCGTTGTACACGGCCGGCATCATGATGATGAGACCGACCCACATGAACATGAACTGCAGGATGTTTGTCCAGATGATGGCCAGCATTCCGCCGAGAGCCACATAGAAGATGAACAGTGCCGTGCCGATCACCATCGACCACTCCAGCCGGAGGCCGAGTAGGCCCTCGAGGATCAACCCCATGCCAAGGATTTGTGCGATGAGGTATACGATGCTGGAAGCCGCAATGACGAACGCGCTGAACGCTCGGAGCGAATGGCTGTCAAACCGTTCGCCCATGTAGTCGGGCAGCGTGCACGCGCCGATCTCGCGAAGCTTTCTAGCAAAGAAGAGAAGGATGACAAGAAAGCCCAAGGCGAAGCTCATCAAGGGCAAGATTGCGACACCTCCGAACGCTCCGGCGAAAGCTACACCACTCAGTATGGAGCCGCCATGCATGATGGCTGCCATCATGCCGAGCGTCATGATGGTCGTGCCGAACCGACGTCCTGCAACCCACAGGTCAGCCTCGTTCTTCTGTTGCTGACCTGACACAATACCGATCGCGACGATAGCCACAAGGTAGGCCCCGAAAATGAGTAGGCCGATAGCAGACGGAGTCATATGCTACTCACGCCGCCCTGACTTAATCTGCCAGCAGATGTAATACTGCCAGACGATGATGGCTAGGGGGATAGCAATGAGAACGATAAGACTTGACCAGGGGAGACCAAACATGTTCGTAAGGATACTGAATTCTCGAACCGGGTGTCCTCAAACCGGGCTAAAGATATAGGGAGGCGTTGTTAGCAATTTGGCTCTCGTCCTGTTCGACTGAGAGTCGTAAGTCTAAATCTTTCCTCTATCGAGTATGATCCGCATGTTTTCTGCTGAAAGGAGCATTCAAGTGTGCACAGTATGTCGCCTTGTGACAGCGGTCCTTTTGGCCGCGACGCTTGCGGCTTGTAGCCCGCCCCAGGAGCCCGAGTCAACACCGAAACCCGAACCGCTTACCGGCCTAGTCGACGGCCTTGCTTCGGGATCGGTGAAAGTCGTCGACCTTACGCAACCTCTTAATGCGGCAACTCCCATTATCCAGCTTCCACCACCGTTTGCGAATACGCCAGGGTTTACGCCGCATCTGATTTCTAACTTCGATGCCGATGGACCAGGTTGGTATTGGAACTGGATGGAAGTCGGGGAGCATGTTGGCACCCATTTCGATGCGCCGTGTCACTGGGTTTCCGGGCGTGATCTACCCTGTGTGGACGCGCTTAATGCCGACGAATTTATTGGACCTGCTGTTGTGATCGACGTTACTGCTGCAGTCTCGGACAATCCTGACTTTGTGGCGACCCAAGAGACGATCGAAAGTTGGGAAGCCGAGAACGGCCGAATTCCAGAGAGAGCATGGGTAATTCTCAAAACCGGATGGGGTTCGCGTGCCAGTGATAGCGAACTGTTTTTCAACGCGGATGACTCCGGTATGGCGCACTATCCTGGCTTCGGACTTGAATCGGCAACGTTCCTCACGACCCAACGCAACATCCTCGGCGTTGGCACGGAAGCTGTCGGCACAGACGCGGCGGTGGGTGCGATCGCCGATCCAGCGTTTCCAAATCACTTTACAATGCACGGGGCTGGCAAGTACGGATTGACCCAACTCGCCAACGTGGACCAACTTCCAGCCACAGGTGCTGTGATCATCGCGACGCCGCTCAAGATCGATCGTGGTTCTGGCAGTCCAGTACGTGCCATCGCACTGGTTCCGGCATCATAAGAACTGGTTCCACGTGTGAGGCGGTTGAAAAGTGGTTAACAACTTTTTTAGGGTCAATATTCGGGTTCATTGGGCCGATACCGACGCCGCTGGAGTGGTGTGGTTTGGCAACTTTCTTCGGTTTTTCGAGGAAGCGGAGGACGAGCTGTTTCGAGCGCTTGGCAGAACCCGTATGGAACTCATGAAAGATTTCGGCATTCTCATGCCTCGTGTCGATGCTTCATGCAAGTTTCGCGCACCGGCACGCGCTGAAGAGGTGCTCGAAATTGGGATTGCTATTGAATCGATCACTATGCGTCGGATTTCATATCGGTTCGAGGCACGAAAAGTCGACTCCCGCAAGCTGATTTGCGAAGGGTCTTATCGGGTTGCTTGCATCCGGCAAAGGACCTTTAGAGGCATCGAGTTTCCGGCTAAGCTCCGCGGGCTGCTTAAGCGGATGGACGGATTGGTTACCGCACAGCGCCAGGAGACAAGCGACCGTTGATAATCGGCACAGACCTGGGAAGTTCTCGCTGGAGTTTCTAGGAACAACCGCTTAAATGTCTAAGAAATTCTCTATAGAAGAGCATGCAAACAGTGACACAATTGGCATAACCGCCGTACGGCAGCGAAACGAGCGGTGTTTCAGCGGTTGTCTAGGGGCCGAGTTCCTCTGATCGACGGGAGAGTCCATGATGCAAGCGTGGGGCGTGACCCTACTCCGGTTAACTGTTGGAGTGGTCTTTGTCGCACACGGAGTGCCGAAGTTGTTTGGGCCGATGTGGGGCGGCACTAGTCCGGAGGACACCGTTGCCTTATTCGCCTTGGTAGGTTTGCAGCCAGCGCCCTTGCTTGCCGTTACGGTAGGAATTGTTGAACTGGGTGGTGGCATAGCGCTTTTTTTTGGTGCCTTCACGCGCCTAATGAGCGCGCTCCTGACGATCATTATGGCTGTAGCGATTTGGAAAGTGCACTGGCCGCATGGCTTCTTCCTGAATTGGTCTCTCGAACCGGGTGTCGGACACGGCTTCGAGTATGCGCTCGTCTTACTCGTTGCTTTGTTTTGCTTAATGCTGACCGGACCTGGCGTGTTGTCGTTCGACGGGTACGCTGGCAAGTCGGCGAAGTCCGCCAAAGGGCGATAACGTCGGGATAAGGTGTAGCGCGCCCTCAACACTCTCCTACCTTTTTCCGGATCTTCCACCATGCAATTAACGGGTCGATCAGCTTTAGTGACCGGCGGTAAGAGAATTGGTGCAGTAGTCGCCCAGGCGCTGGCGGCACGTGGAGCGGACGTAGCGCTTTCATTCAACCGCTCTCGTCACGAGGCCGAACAGGCCGCAGAAGCGATTCGCGCGCATGGCCAGCAAGCCTTCATCGCACCGGCGGATTTGTCGCAAGCCTCTGCATGCGGTGAAATTGTGCAGGCCACTACTGAGGCTTTGGGTCGACTCGACATACTGGTACACATGGCCTCGGTCTACGCTCAAACACCGTTTGACCAGCTAACTGTTGACGACTGGGATCGATCACTCGCGGTGGATCTCCGTGCAGCCTTTCTCTGTGCGCGTGCGGCTGTACCGCATATGCGCACCGCTGGAGGTGGGCGTATCGTTATGTTCTCGGATTGGACAGCCAAGAGTGGCCGACCAACCTACACGGGCTATCTGCCGTATTACGTCGCTAAAGCTGGCTCAGTCGCGCTGGCCGAAGCGTTAGCGTTCGAATTGGCACCCGACCAAATTCTTGTTAACTCAATCGCTCCTGGACCCATCCGTGCACCGGCACAACTGGGAAAGGCAGTCCAAGAGGAGGTCATCCGCGCGACGCCGCTCAGCCGATGGGGCGGCGATGAGGAGATTGCAAAAACTGTTCTTTGGCTTATCGAAAGTGATTTCGTAACGGGTGAGACAATTCGGGTAGACGGTGGGCGCCACCTGCGTTGAGTCTGGGTTCAGGCTCACACGTTAAGCAGAGCTTTCATTGAGGCGAGTGCGCCCGTCAATTCGTCGCGGTTCTTCCCAAAGGCCAGCCGGATATACCCCTCACCGTGCGTGCCGAAATCGGCGCCGGGCACACAACCGATACGACCTTCCTTAATCAGGTACTCGACCAATGCCCACGAGAGTGATTCCGGACTTCCCGTGTTGCCCGGTGGGCGCCAAGCCGGATCGATCCGGAGGAACGCATAGAACGCCCCCTTGGGAGGTTCGCCGCTGAGTACCCCGGAGCCTAATTCGCGGATGCCCTCGTAGAACAGGTCGCGCCGTGCCTGCAACTCGACCCGATAAGCCTCCACTTGATTTTTTGCGTCCTCTAAGCCACCGACGCCACCCCATTGCACAACTGTGCCAGTGTTGCTACACGTATAGTAAAGAACTTTCTTAATACGGTCGGCAATGACTGGATCCTTTATCGCGAAATAACCCAGACGGAGGCCGGTCATCGCGTACGATTTGCTAAACGTGTAAACAGAGATCGTTCGGTTGTACATGCCCGGCAGGGACGCTATGCTCACATGACGTTCGCCGTCGAAGACGATGTCTTCGTATGCCTCGTCGGAGATTACCCACAGATCGTGCTCTTGTGCGATCGCCGCGATCCGCTCAATATCTGCCTGGGTGAGGAGGCCGCCGGTTGGGTTCTGGGGTGAATTCAGCAGGATTGCCCGCGTCTTTTGTGTCACCTTCGATTCCAACTCGTCTAGGTCTGGCCGCCAGCGACGCGATTCATACAACGGGCAGTCGATGGGTACACCTTGAGCTGATTGGATGGTACCGCGTGTCGCTGGCCACATTGGGTCGGCACAGAGCACTTCGTCGCCTGGTTCCAGTAAACCGTGGAAAATCACGTAGAGACCATGGATACCGCCGTTGGTGACCATGACGTCGCCAACCGATTCAATCGGAATCTTGTTTTGGTTTTGAAGCTTGTCAACAATGAGTTCACGGAGGCGGGGAATGCCAACCGTCTGAACATAGTGCGTACGATTCTCAGCGATGGCTCGACTCATTCCAGCTTTAACAGCGTCCGGAGCGTCAAAGCCGACGTCACCTTGATCGAGACGATAGGGGTTTTCGATACCGAACATCATGTCGCGAATCCGCATAATGCCCGAGAACGGAATGGAGTCGAGGCGCTCACCCATTCGCTCAGAGTGGCACATAGTGCTAGGTCTTGGCAAACCCCCGATGTTTAAGGTTCTTGTTGTTTTCCACAGCCGCACAGTCGTGGCGGCAGCGGCGATCGGTTATCCTTGCGGTCTCGAAACGCTCGCTGAGCTTTATTGGGAGACCCCGCTGTTCAACCGATGAGCACCGATCCGATTTCTATACTGAGCGCAGTACCGGCGATTGCGCTAGGGCATTATCCGACTCCAGTGGAGGAACTGAACGGCCTACGTGCCGCACTGGGCGGTGGGCCCCGGCTTATCGTCAAACGCGACGATTCCATCGGATTTGCTTTCGGTGGTAACAAGGTCAGAAAACTTGAGTTGGTGTGTGCACGGGCACTGAATGAGGGTGCCGATACCCTCATCACGGCCGGTGGTGTGCAGTCGAACCACGCACGGGTGACAGCGGCGGTCGCGGCTCGTCATGGCCTACGTTGTCTGCTCGTGGCGAACGGTGTGCCACCGGATAAGCCAACGGCAAATGCGTTACTCGACGAGCTATTGGGTGCTGAGGTTCATTACGTTAAGTCTCGTGAAGACCGGTCGCCCACGATGGCGTCGGCAGCGGCACGCTTGGTTGCGGCGGGACGGCGTCCCTATGTGATTCCCGTCGGTGCCTCAACTCCACTAGGAGCACTGGGATATGTTCGTGCAGTGGGCGAGTTGGCTGGTCAGGTGACGCCTCCCGACGTAATCGTCCACGCCAGTTCGTCCGGTGGAACCCAGGCTGGTCTTGTGGCTGGGTGCCGCCTTTACACGCAACGCACCCAAGTCATCGGTGTCAGTGCTGACGATTCAGCTGAATCATTACTCCAGACGATAGCGACACTGATTAGAGGGATCGAGACGATCCTTCAACTCGCACCGGGCTCACTGTCTAATGGCCCATCTGTGGAGGTAGAGGACGGGTTTTGTGGTGATGGCTATGGAATTCCCACCGAGCTGTCACGCGAAGCGCTCGATCTACTAGCCCGACGAGACGCTATTTTTCTTGACCCTACTTATACGGCTAAGGCAATGGCAGCACTTATCGCTTACATACGAGAAAGCCGGTTTCGGGATGATCAAACGGTGCTTTTTTGGCATACCGGTGGCCAGGTGAATCTGTTTGCCTAATGCGAATTTTGATACATTGGCTCTATCGTTCCTCCAGTTGGTCTCGCTTCAGCGTTGGGTTGATTAAATCTAAGGGCAACGGACGGGTGAAAACTCTATTGACGGGAGTCGTCGTCGCTGGGTTTGCGGCGACCGTGTTTACACAGTCATTAACGCTGGATGAGTTGCTATTCCGAGCGAGTCAGTCCGTCGTCGCTTATGAACGAGTGTTTTCGAATGCCGTTGCCGAAGAGCAATACGTACAGCGGATTCTTCGATTTAATGGAACATTACGCCGCCAGCGGGATTTACGGTCCGACATGCTACTCGTGCAGCTACCGGGGGCCGTTTCGTGGTTCGGATTCCGTGACGTTTTCGAAGTCGACGGGAAGCCAGTACGTGATCGTGACGAACGCTTACAGAAGCTGTTCCTTGGCGAGGCACGGCCAGCTGTGGAGCAAGCCACTACACTTACGCGGGAAAGCGCTCGCTATAACATCGGTGAAGTCGTTCGCACGGTGAATTTACCGACAATGGCGTTAACGTTCCTTCACCCGCTCAACCAGCACCGGTTTGACTTCAAGCGTGTGGATGAGGAGGTGATTGCTGGGCGGCCCGTCTGGGTCGTGCAGTACAGTGAACAAGCGCAACCGACATTTGTCCAGATTCCTGCAGGCGATATGTTCGCCCGCGGTAGATTTTGGCTCGATGTTGAAACGGGGGACACTTTACGTAGCGAGTTGGTTCTCGGCACGTCCCACAGTGAGCTCCTGACGACGATCGTCGTCGATTATCGCCAGCACGAAGCATTCCGGTCTTGGGTACCGCATTCGATGCGTGAAATTTATGAGCGACCACTTGAGTCCAGGGCCGAGTCGATCGAGGCGACGGCCATTTATTCAAACTTTAGGCAATTCGGTGTGGAGACCAAGGAATCGGTGAGGGTGCCAAGATGACGTTGGTCGCCAAGCTGATTGGTAATGGCACTGTATGTTCCGGCGAGGGGTGATGATAGTGGTCCTTGGGCTGACTATGGGTTCTGCGGTAGCGGGTGGATGGGAATTACCAGACTCGGCTGGTGATTCTCCAGCTCCAGTTGTCAGGGGTGGAGACAAAGCGGCCGACCGGCCGTATTTGCTAGAGCGGGTCGGTGAAGCGGCAGTTGTTCAGCTTTATGCCGACGGGTTCGAGAGCCTGCCCCTCGACCAGCGCATCCTGGTCTATCACCTCTACCGGGCCGCACTCGCTGGTCGTGACATCTTTTTCGATCAACGGTACGTGCACAACCTTGAGATGCGAGAAGTACTCGAGCAGATCCTGACTCATGCCGATGACGTGGACCCGGACACTCGCGCCAAGATCGAGCGCTACACCAAGCTCTTTTGGATTAACACCGGTCCCTACAACAATTTGACAGCTAGGAAGTTCGTTCTTACCTGCACCGGGGAGGCCTTTCTTGCCGCTGCTCAAGCAGCTGTCGATGGAGGCGCGAGATTTCCCACACGTCACGGCGAGACGCTGGACGTCATGCTGACGCGCATGTTGCCTCTTTTTCTTGATCCATCGGTTGATCCGAGCGTGACAACTAAAACACCAGGTCTGGAAGAAGACCTTCTAATGGCGAGCGCCAACAACCTCTACGTGGACGTCACAATGGACGACCTTGAGAGTTTCACGGAACAGTACGCCTTAAATTCACGTCTTGTAAAACTCGGGGACCACGTTGTTGAGGAGGTTTACAAGCTCGACGGAAAATACGGCGAACATATTTCTCGAATCATTAAGCACTTGGAAGCCGCGATTCCATATGCCACTGAGTCGATGGCCAAAGCACTCAAAGCCTTGATCCGGTTCTACCGTACTGGAGAAGACGCCGACCGCAAAGCCTATGACATCGCATGGGTCCAGGACGATGCCTCACCCATCGACACCATTAACGGGTTCATCGAGGTGTACATGGACGCCCGTGGCACGAAAGGGGCGTGGGAAGCGTTGGTCTACTACGTTAATCAGGAGAAAACTGCGGAGATCCAAGTTCTCGCTGATAATGCTCAATGGTTTGAAGATCGAATGCCATGGGACCCGAAGTATCGGAAGAAGGGTGTCCGTGGTATTACGGCCAACGCCATTGATGTCGTCATTGAAACCGGTGAATCAGGGCCGGTGACCCCGATTGGCATTAACTTGCCAAATGATCAGAGTGTTCGGGAGGAGCACGGGAGTAAATCAGTGTCACTCTCAAATGTAGTGGAAACCTATGAACACGCAACACCGTCAGGATTTCGCACGGAATTCTCCTGGACCCCCGCTGAGGCCACTCGCGCTGAACGCTGGAGCAGGACTGCTGGTGAACTCACCACAAATATGCATGAGGTGATTGGACACGCCTCGGGTAGGCTGGCAGATCACCTTAACGGGAATCCGCAAGCTGCGTTGAAGGAGCAGTATTCCGCACTTGAGGAGAGCCGAGCAGACTTAGTGGCGCTCTACTTTCTCCCTGATCCGCAGCTGGCCGAATTTGGACTTGTACCAGTAGAGCATCACAACGAAATCGTACTAGCAGGGTACGAAGGTTATGCGCGGAACGCTATCACACAGCTTCGGCGTGTCCGGAAAGGGACACAGCTCGAGGAGGATCACATGCGTAACCGCCAGATGATCGTCAGGTGGTTAATGGACAACACGACCGCTATCGAAGAACGTGTGCATAACAGCAAGACTTTTTACGTGATTACTGACGTGACTGTGTTCCAACAGGGGGTAGGTGAACTGCTCGCGGAAGTACAAAGGGTCAAATCTAAGGGTGATTACGAGGCGGCGAAATGGTTGTTTGAGACCTACGGGATCCATTTTGATGCAGACCTCCGTGATCAGGTCGTCGAACGCGTGGACGCGTTAAACCTTCCATCCTACTCGGGTTTTGTGCAACCAAAACTCGACGTAGAACGGGACGCTGACAACACAATTATCGATGTGACCATCTCCTATCCGCAGGACCTTATGACCCAGATGCTCGAGTACTCTGGAAATGCTGTCGGGATGGTGCGTCCTAGAGGTCTTCACTAATGAGTTTTTTGTCAAATCAACCCTTGCGCGCGTTTGTGGCTTGCGTCCTTTCTGCCGTGGTTCCTGTGATCGGTATGCCGATCGAGTCGGCGGCTCAGGATTCGTCGGTGGAAACTCTTGCTTTTCGCCAAGCCATGCTAGTGGCTGAAGATTCCCGCGCGACGGATCCAGTCAGTCTAGCGACGCTCCTGACCGGCATCGATAGTCCGAACGAAGAGATTCAGAAGATTGCAGTGCGCGCCCTTGGGCGGTTGGAGCGCTTCGATCTGAGTGGTCGGATCGCCAGACTACTCGAGGCCGGTCAGCCAGCCGTGCGGCGCGAGGCCATCAACGCCCTCGGCCAGAGCCTGCAGCGTGGCGGTGACCTTTCAGCTTACGTGTCAATGCTGCTAGCTCGGCTCCAAGAGGAGAAAGATCCTGAGGTGCAAGGTGTCGTCGCCGAGACGCTCGGGCGATTACCATATCTAGACTCTCAGACACTGCAGCGTGTGGAATTAATGCTGGGGTCTTTCGTAAGTTCTGTAGATCCCGCTGTTCGTCTCGGAGCCGTTGATGGTCTTGAAGCGATAGCTAGGTTGCGGGGTGATCAAACGCCGCTGGCGGATCAGACAATTGCGCAGCTCCGCGTAGTCTTGACTACTTCAGGCAGTGATGAGAATGCCTTACGGACTCGGCGGCTCGCGTTGGCAGCTTTTAATGCCAGCGGGTCAGTCGATGTAGGGACTATTTCTGCGGCGCTTGATGATAGTGACGCGCAGATGCGTCGACTAGCTACGCTGGCGCTGCTTGATGCTGACGACCTGCCTGAGAGGCAATTGCTGATTGAGAAGGCACTAACCGACAAGTCCGCGATGGTGCGGCTCGACGCTTTGGTTGCGTATGGCAAACACGGTCGGTTAAGGGGGTGTAATTCGCTCGTCGATGCTGTCGAGGATCAGAATTCACATGTTTCTCTCCGGGCGCTGGATCTACTTGGCGAAGGTTGTCCCACGGGTCCGTCACCAACGAGCTTTGTCGCGAGTATTGTTGGTGGGCTCAACACGGATGGTGATTGGCATCGGCCGGTACACGCCCTGGTCGCACTGGCTAGACTCGATCAGAACCGTGCAGCTGGTTTGCTGCCGCGATTCGTTGAGCATCCGGTCTGGCAGGTCAGGATGTATGGAGCGCGAGCTGCAACACAGTTAGGTCCCGCCAGTGGCGTGATACTTGCCGAGCTTGCTGACGATCCGAATGCTAATGTACGCGGGGCGGCACTACGCGGTCTTGTAGCACTGGAGGGGCACGCTGCTGACGACGTTCTGTTGCAGGCGCTGGCCAGCGATGACTATGGCCTATTACGCACGGTGGCTAACCTGCTCGAAGGAAGCCCAGATCGGCGCACGCCAACGATTTTACTTTCGACGTTGGCTAGGCTTACTGCGTCGGCTAGGGATACGTCGCGCGATGCACGAGTGGCAATTCTCCAGCGCCTTAAGGAATTAGGTTCGCGACGCAACGCCGGGGTGCTGCGACCGTACCTGGAGGACCCCGACCTCCGAGTAGCCGCTACGGCAGCCGAAGCGCTATCCGACTGGACCGGCCAGACGGTTTTAGCGAGGACATCCCGTTTACGGACTGGAACACCGCCATCACTTGAAGCCGCACTCGGTCTTATTGGTGCCCACGTCCGGATGGTGAACGGCGCTGAGTTTCAACTCACACTATTTCCCGAAGAAGCACCCGCGACGGTCGACCGATTTTCTCAGCTTGCACGGAAGGGTTACTACAACACGTTGACTTTTCACCGCGTGGTCCCGAACTTTGTGATCCAGGGCGGGAGTCCTGGCGCTAATGAATTCATGGGAGACGGTCCCTACATGCGTGACGAACTCGGCCTTCGTCCACATGTTCGTGGTGCAGTCGGAATCTCCACCCGCGGTCGTGATACCGGCGACGCCCAGATCTTCATTAATCTCGTGGACAACCCTCGACTTGATCACAACTTCACGGTGTTCGCGCAGGTCACCGCTGGCATGGACACGGTGGACGCCATCCTTGAAGGGGACGCAATCGATCGGATTGAGATTATTGAGCGTTAATTTCAACACTCGAAATCATTGTGCACCTCGAGTCGTCTCGCTCGTGTCGGCCGGAAGTAGTTGTAGCTCCTCATGCTATTAACCGGTTGTTTCATTAAAACCAGTTGTATGTATAAACGTAGTTGCTCGTTGAAGTTGGCGGATTTCGGTCGGTTGGGTGCCTAGGTACACATGTAGAATGACGGCCTGACGAAAATGGGAACACCTCACTTCGGTGTGTCGTATTGGATCGACCGGTTGCCCCGCCGCCGGCCATCCTACACTCGGTATCGTGGTCAGACCGACGTCGGCGTTGCGATTATCGGCGGTGGGATGGCAGGTTGTGCAACCGCATACGCCCTGTCGACGGCGGGTGTGCGCGTTTGTCTCTTTGAAGCAGATCGAATTGGTCAAGGTGCAGTCGGTTCGAGTACTGCACTCGTAATGCAGGAACCTGACGTCGATTTTCAAGATGTACTTGACGTGCACGGCCTTCGCGCAACCCGAACGATTTGGAGAATGACGCGCCGTGGTGCGCTGGATTTTGTGGCGGCTATCCGTCGACTCAAAATACCGTGCCAACCTGAGGCACAGGATTCGATCTATTTTGCGAATGACTCTGCGTCGGCGCAGCGACTGCGCTACGAACTGGGGTTGCGTAAAAAGGCTAAGTTGGAGGCTCGCTGGCTCACGGTCGAGCAACTACGGCGCGAGACAAATGTGGAGGCCGAAGGTGCTATTCGTGTCACGGGCAATGCACAGGTTGAGCCACTGCGTACCTGCTTAGGCTTTGCGGCTGCAGCGGTGAAACGAGGTGCCTCCATACACGAACGATCGCCCGTCGAGCGGATCAGAACCGGACGAGAACATGTTGAACTGCTGACCGCAGGCGGGACAGTTCGTGCTGATCGGCTCGTCATTGCGACCGGACACCCGGGGTCGTTGTTCAAACCATTAGCGCGGCATTTTCGTGTTGCGGAAACTTACGCTGTCGCGACCCTGCCGCTAGGTGCTCGGATTCGAGCCGGCCTTGGCCGGCGTCGGGCAATGCTGTGGGACACCGCTGATCCGTATCACTATCTACGCTGGACGAGGGATGGGCGGATCATCTTTGGCGGCGGTGATCGATCACAACCCCATCCAAGATCTCGTGCCAGAGTACTCGTGCAGCGTACAGGGCAACTTATGTATGAGCTGTCGGTGTTATATCCGGTAATCTCCGGTATTCAGCCTGAGTACGCGTGGTCAGGCCCCTCAGTGACCACAGCTGATGGACTGCCCTACATTGGCCCTCATCGGAACTATCCGCGACATTTGTTTGCGCTCGGTTTTGGCGGTAATGGGCTCGCGCAGGGATTCTTGGCGTCGCGTATCCTACTGCGGCACTACCTTGGTGAGCCCGCGAAGGGCGACGAGCTCTTTGGCTTCGCTCGGTGATCCGTCATAAGAGTCGTCGTGCTGGCTATTGAACCGCATCCTGACGACAACAAAAGAGGACTATTATCGCGAGGTCGTTGAGCACACGGAATGACCAGCGTGAGGTATAGTCGAAGGACTCGTATGATTTGGCGATTTTGTGTGCTGGTCCTGTATGTCTGGTGGTTTGCCCTGTCGCCGGTATATGCCCAGATGCAGGTTCGGCCAGTGGCCGGCCAGGAGGGCTACGTTGGCCTTGGCCTGCTTCTTCGCAAGCTCGAGACCGTTGGCACCTTCATGATGGCGACAGCGCACCCAGATGATGAGAATAACGCGTTGCTGGCCCTATTGAGTCACGGTGAGGGCATACGGACCTCTCTTGTATCGGCGACCCGCGGCGATGGTGGCCAGAATGAAATCGGTGCGGAGTTATTCGATGCATTAGCGGTTCTTCGGACTGAGGAACTCCTTGCTGCACACCGGTTCGATGGTGCCGAACAGTACTTCACGCGTGCGGTCGATTTCGGCTACTCCTTCAGTATCGATGAAACTTTCAACCGATGGGGTCGTGAAGAGATTCTCGGTGATTTTGTCAGGATGGTTCGTACTCTGCGACCGGATGTTATCACTGGGATGCAGGTCGCTGGACGGGGAGGCGGGCAACACCATCAAGCTTCAGCGGTGTTGGCGCGCGAAGCCTTTCATGCGGCGGCCGATCCGAAGCAGTTTCCTGAGCAAATAGTGGAAGGCCTTCGGCCGTGGCAGGCTAAGAAGTTCTACTTTAGCGACAGTTTCAGGTTTCAGAACGAACCGCCTGACACCGACCCGAGCGGCCTCGAGTCGATCAACTTAGAAAGTTATGACTCGTTGCTCGGACGCACGTACGCGGAGATCGGAAGTGAGGCGCGGAGCATGCACAAGTGTCAGGGGATGTCGCAACTTCTGAGACTGCCTGGCAACGCGCGAGCAAGGTATGTGTTAGCCGAAACGGCTAATGAAACACAGAATCTTATTGGTGGTGATGTACCGCTCTTTGGAGGAGTTAACACCAGCGTAAGCGGATTAACACAGTATGTAGTGGCCCAGACACCAAATGCTCTCAGGGTCGCCCTGACCAACATCGAGCGGCACGCGCGCGAAGCGAGACAGCAGTTTAAACAATCCGGCATCGACGCAACCCGGCAGTCTCTCGTGGACGGGCTGGTAGCCGTCAGGAACCTCCGAGGACGGTTAAAGAACTTGGGTATTAGCGACGGCGCGGTGTATGAAATTGATTTTCGTCTAGAAACGAAAGAGGCCCAGTTTGAGCGAGCAGTGATTCTTGCGCACGGTCTCCGGGTCGCAGCGGTGGCCGAGGACGGAGTCGTTGTTCCTGGTCAGCCGGTGCGCGTGTCAGCTGTGGCAGCCAATCGAGGCGAAGTTGACGTGGTTGTACACCACGTATCGTTCGCAGGGCTAGGCAGCAATACAGGTAGTTGCGTCGAAGAAGTCATACCCGCTGGCGATATGTATAAATGTGACTCATCTTTCACTATACCGGTCGATGCTGAGTTCACAACACCGTACTTTTCGCAATTGCCTGATGCCGCACGTTACAACTTTGAGGATACGGTTCCCTTCGGGGTACCGTTTGAGCCGACTCCGTTCCACGTGACGTTTACGATCGAGTTCTTGCGTGAACGAGTGGACGTGCGCGTCCCGGTTGAGTACCGCTACGAGAAAGAGATTTTCGGCGGCGAGAAGCGTATGGAGTTGAACGTGGTGTCGCGCTTGTCTGTTGAGATGTCACCTGAAATCGTCGTAGCTCCGATGCCGGCCGGAGAGGCGGTGCGGCGGGAGATTCAGGTTGTCGTCTCGAATCGGGGCCCGAGTTCAACCGAAGCGGTGGTCGAGCTTGAAATGCCGCCCGGGTGGCGGTCGGAGCCAGAGCGAGCCTCGATTACTTTCTCGCGCGAAGATGAAGAACGTACGGTCCGATTTTTTGTAGATCTACCATTTAATGTGCCGGCTGGTGATTATGTGATCAGGTCGAGAGTGAGCAGTGCTGGCGCGATCTTCGACCGGGGGTTTCAGGTCGTCGAATACCCGCACATCCAGCCACGACATTTAATGACGGCGGCCGAGACAAGTATCAAGGTGATTGATGTACGAGTGGCTTCAAGCCTACTGATTGGGTATGTCATGGGCGCCGGTGATCACATGCCGGTGGCGATCGAACAGCTGGGTGCCCGGGTGGAACGTCTGAGCGGAACAGATCTCGCGTGGGGCAACTTGACCCGCTACGACCTCATTATCACGGGTGTGCGTGCTTATGAGCTTGATGCCAATCTGCGTGCACATAACGACCGTCTAATGAACTACGTTGAGAACGGTGGGACGGTTATCGTGCAGTACAACAAAGTCGGCTTCAACGAGGCGCAGTTCGGGCCATACCCAGCTCGTGTCAGTCGGGACCGTATCACCGATGAACGGGCGCCGGTCGATGTGCTAGTACCGGATCATCCGTTGTTCAATGAGCCTAATGCCATCGATCCGACTGTCTGGGAAGGGTGGGTTCAAGAACGAGGGCTGTATTTTTTGGGCGAACGCGACCCCCAGTATATGGACCTAGTGGCGATGGAAGATCCCTTTGAATACAACCCTGGTGTGAAGAGGGGTGCGCTCGTTGAGGCTCGGGTCGGGCAAGGTCGTTGGCTCTATGTGGCGTTGAGCCTGTGGCGTCAGCTACCGGCTGGTACGGAGGGCGCCTATCGCCTGCTTGCAAACCTAATCAGCCTGCCGGACTCTCCATAGTCCAAGGGGTGGTCGTTACTGCAAGATCGCGGTGAGCGCTTGGCTAATTGTTGAAAAGTTGAATCTAAAGCCGAGTTTCAATGCGCGGGACGGTTGGACACGTTGCCCCCCCAACAGCAGTGCATCGGCCATTTCGCCAAGCATAAGCCGCAATGCGAATGCTGGTGCGGGTAGCAGGCTCGGTCGGTGGAGAGCACGGCCGAGTGCCTTCGAAAATTCAGAATTTGTCACGGGTTCAGGTGCCGTTGCATTAAAGATGCCTGTTACCTCTTCTGTCACAAGAGCCCACCGCACGAGGTCCACCCAGTCGGCATAATGAATCCACGACATATACTGCCGGCCGGAGCCAAGTTGTCCCCCGACGAACATCTTAAACGGCGGAAGCATCTTCTGTAGTGCACCGCCGGTTCGATCAAGGGCGATCCCAGTACGCAGGATCACCAGTCGCCCAATAATACCTTCCGCCTTGTGCGCTTCCGCTTCCCAATCGATACAGCACTTGGCCATAAAGTCATTACCGGGAGCGGAGTCCTCGATTAACTCCTCGTCACCTCGATTACTGTAGTAGCCGATTGCCGACGCGTTGACCAAAGTCGCCGGTGGGTCACTGGCAGCCCGGATTGCGCCCACAACCGACCGTGTACCAAGCACTCGACTGTCGCGGATACATGCTTTCTGTGCAACCGACCAGCGTTTAGAGGCGATAGGTTCTCCCGTAAGGTTAACGACCGCTGTAGCTCCATCAATGAGTCTTGCCCAAGAACCGACCCCATTGGTACCGTCTGGCTGCCAGCCAGCGTTAGTTAAGCCCGGTAGGTCCACATTTGATTCATGCACAACTACGCCGGGCTGCAGTGACCGCGTTAACACGACTACTTCGTGGCCATCCTGTAACAATGCCTTGCTGAGCGAACGTCCGAGTAGCCCGGAACCACCGGGAATCACGATCCTCATTCCTTGCCTTTGTCTAGAGTTAGAAAATCCAAGCCATCAAGGCAGCGGTTTTTGGATTCAATGGCCGGCGTTGGTGGTCGTGCCCACTTGTCCTGGTCAGGATTGAACCAATTGAAATGCAGCGACCCAAGGCCGTCATTCGTTTTAGGAAACCAGTACTCGGCCGGAACAGTACCCATGACTCCCTCATAGAAAATTGTGACCGGTTCGTTGAGGTCAACAATACCCTTGAATGCCACAATAGCCTCCGCAGTTAGCCCCGGCACACCTTGGAGCACAGTCGTTGGCAGGTCTAGCTCGACGCTGTCAATCACATTGTATCGGCGGTCGCTTTGGATCATGTAGAGTCGGTTGAGTCGGAACAGATAAAGTGCCGAACCTTCGGCGCCGATCCAGAATACGTGACGATTCTCACCATTAGTAAACTCTGGTGTCAGGGTTTCAAACGAAGCGCCCAACGTGCACTGGCCGAGCGATGTCGAGCTTATGTAGATAAACCACATCCTAAGTCCAGCCATACTCGGGTCGCTTATTGTTAAGTCAATGACGCTTTCGTTTGCGCGCAACTCTTTCCACGACGGGCACTGTGCGCTCGTATGATTTGGGTACAGGGCGAGGAGTGCGCAGGTCAGGAGAAAGCGCGATGCGGTGGAGGGCAAACCGGACACGGCTACTCGTTCTCGCGGTCCGCAAGATGCGCCCGGACAACCCGCCGTGCGGTCTTCCGGATTACACGGGTTGCGCTCGAGACGGTGATCGTCGCCGTAGTTACACCATCGACGTCTTCACCTACACGGAATCGGTCGAGTACGCTCTTACCCACGAACTGCGCAGAGAACTCCGGCAACTCAATCGAAAAATATCCATATGGTTCACGATGAGAAATGAGTCTGATTCCGCGCAATGTGCCCGAAGTATCCATGCCAACAAGCATTTCGATAGGGCCTTCATAACCGCGTTCGAGGGGTTCAACATCGACCGTCGAACCTACGAATCCGATCAAGTGTTCGTTGTCGTCGTCGCCTGCGAACACCTTGATGTGAGCAGGCGCGCCGGTTCTTCCTGAGAAGCGCGAGGCTTCGGGAAACAACCCACTGAGATGTAACTCGAGCCCTCGAATCGATGATTGCAACCAGGCGTCGACGTGTACGACCGCCACTAGCAGCGATACCATCACTATCCAAGGCTGAAACAACCGACTCTTGATTTCCCTCAAGGTCATAAGTAAGAAATTACGTGGTATTGCACCGGCCCGAGACCGTAGGAACCGGACTTGCACCAGAAACTCTAACGGTCTACTTCACTAACCATGCTTCACTTGACAATGTTGGTGAGGTCGCAGGGTTGTGAGGTAGGCTATCCGTTGAGTGTTGGCAGTGTCAACGAAAGGGTTAGAGAAAATGCGAGCGAAACGTCCCAATAGTCCAGCGCTGGATAGTCGATCCTTCCGGGTGGCGGGTGTTGTAACCGCTATCTTTGTCGCCGCCATCACGGCGTTGGTCCCGTTGCTCGCTTCGGGTGAGCAACGCTTTGAGGTGTCATTTCCGTCAGCAGTACACGAGGAGGCACTGACCGGGCGGATCTATGTGATGATTTCTCGGACCGCTGAACGAGAACCCAGACTTCAGATCGGCCGCACTGGTGTTCCATTTTTCGGTCGTGATGTAGTGAATTTACTGCCTGGGGAGCCTGGCATTATCGATGCGACCGACCTCGGTACACCGGTGGCCAGCCTACGCGACATCCCTGCGGGTGACTATTACGTACAGGCTTTCGTCAACGTCTATTCCGAGTTTCGCCGTGCTGACGGCCATGTTATCTGGATGCACGACGATCGGTGGGAAGGGCAGCATTGGAATCGATCGCCGGGTAATCTTTACAGTGCTGTTGAGCGTGTGCGACTCGACCCTGAAGCTGACGCGGTTATCGCACTGAGCGCCGAGAACGCTATCCCGCCTGTTGTTGTCCCGCCAGATACTGAATGGGTTAGACGCTTCAAGTTTCAGAGTTCGATGCTTACGGAGTTTTGGGGACGTCCAGTGTACTTGGGGGCGACGGTGCTGTTACCACGCGGCTACGACAGTTCAACGATTAGCTATCCGGTAAATTATATTCAAGGGCATTTTTCCCTGAACGCGCCGAATCGGTTTCAAATTGGGGACGATCTGTATCGCGAGTGGATTCGCGATGACTTCCCTCGGATGATCCTGGTAACGTTTCAGCATCCGAATCCGTATTTTGACGACTCCTATGCGGTGAACTCGGTGAACGTAGGCCCATATGGTGATGCGATCCTCCAAGAGTTAATACCTGAGATCGAAAAGCGGTTCCGAATCCTCGCGGAACCATACGCGCGCGTGCTTTCGGGTGGTTCAACGGGCGGATGGGAGTCATTGGCACTACAGATCTTCCATCCAGATTTTTTTGGTGGGACGTGGTCCTATTGTCCGGACCCAGTGACGTTTACTGATGTAGAGGGAATCAATATTTACGAAGATGTCAACGCGTTCTACAAACAGCACGAATGGCGTCGTGTGCCGACCGCAAATACGAGAGAAATTAACGGCGAGATCCGTCTCACCTCGCGCCAGCGAAATCACTTCGAATTGGTTAACGGTACCAAGGGACGCTCTGGGGAACAGCTCGACATCTGGTCGGCTGTGTTTGGGCCGATTGGTGATGATGGGTACTTTGAGCCCCTGTTCGACAAACGTACCGGTGAGATCAACGCTGCAGTGGCCGAGTACTGGCGGGACAATTATGATCTCCTACATTACCTTCGTCAAAACTGGGCTGAGATAGGTCAAAAACTTGTGGATAAACTTCACATCTATACCGGCACTATGGACAATTTCTACTTGAACAATTCCACGCGAGATCTTGAGTTGTGGATGAAGACAACTGAGAATCCCCATTACGAGGGGTTTTTTATGTATGGCGACGGCAAAGGGCACTGCTTTAGCGGGCCGGTGACGCGGGCCGCAAGGTTGCGTGAGATGGCGCAGTTCATCATGCGAAAAAAACCCGACGGTGCCACTACTCCGTGGTGGCGTTACTGAGATATAGATACCTTAGGCTTCTTGATCTTCGCTTTCGCCTTTTGTTGGTGTAGTGGTGGGGGTTCGGCTTCCCGTGCGATCATTACCTCCGTGGATTTGACCAACGCTGTGGCTGCGCTCCCTCGATGGAGTTTGAGGGCCGAAGCCGCGTCACGCGTGATGATAGCTGTCAATACCTGATCACCGACGCGTAGCCGTACCTGCGCCAATAACCCTTCCAGGCGAATTTCGTCGACGATCCCGCGTAGCTGGTTGCGCCCACTGACCGCAACGAGTGTTCCACTGCCGATCGCTGATTTTTTTCTTGAGGTTGGTAGATGGCCCTGCTTGGCCAGTAGGCGTTCAACCTCCATCTCAGCAATCCGATGGTGACCACCTTCAGTGCGTGTTGTTCGGACGCTTCCCTTGAAAATCCACTGTTTGAGCGTGGAGTAGCTAACCCCAAGCCGTCCAGCTGCCTGTCGGACAGTCAAGAACATATAAATCAATCTAAATCGATTGTTAAATCAAACTAAATAATATTAAAATGATTACAAAAATAAGGCAAGTCGATTTGACTCCTAGTGGATGAAAAGGGCTGGATCGGCTGGGGATCAGGGCGCGACGGGTTCGTTGTGCTGGGCTGCGTGGATGAGAACGGCTAATGGCGGACGACGTTTGGCAAGTTGCTGTGTTTACGCTCACTATGGCGGTGGTTGCAACCTTGGTCATGTTGCCGCCTGGGATCATGTTTGCCTGGTTGTTCGCACGACATCGTTTCCATGGTTGCACTGCTCTTGAGACGCTGGTGATGTTACCGCTAGTGATTCCACCGGTTGCGACCGGGCTCATCCTTCTCCGGCTCTTCGGCCGACGTGGGCTCTTCGGCCGGGTTACAGAATCGGTGGGTCTCGAGATCATATTCACTTGGAAGGCGGTCATCCTAGCAATGGCAGTCATGGGATTGCCACTCCTCGTGCGCGCGGCACGCGGCGCGTTTGAACAGGTCGACCGGCGTTACGAGCGAATAGCTGCGTCATTGGGTGCTGGACCGCTCAGAATTTTTTTCACCGTAAGCTTACCCATGGCCGGCCGTGGTGTGCTGGCCGGTGTTCTACTGGCGTTTTCTCGTGCGGTCGGTGAGTTTGGGGCAACCATGATGTTGGCTGGGAACATGCCCGGGTCGACCCGTACGATCGCGTCGGGGATTTATATCTACACCGAGGTGGGGAATGATGCTGCCGCGACTAGCTTAATGTTGGCATCCATCATGATTGCGTTCGGTTCCCTATGGTTCTCGAATCGTCTTGCGCGACCCTAACTCTGAGATGCCATTTTCTTTAACCCTTGAGTTCACGCTTCAGCAGGGTGAATTCTCAGTCGAAATAGATGAAAGGATTGAAGCCAACGCGATCGCGCTCTATGGCCCGTCCGGAGCAGGCAAGACGACGGTGCTCGAAGCCATTGCGGGTTTACGGCAGCCAGAGAGAGGGCGTATTGCGGTGGGCGATAGGACGCTCTTCGGTTCAGAGAACGGTATCGACGTGCCAGCACGGCACCGTTGTATAGGCTACGTACCGCAGGAGGTCGCACTGTTTCCGCACATGAATGTTCGGCAGAATGTGACTTATGGTGCTCACGGTGCGCCGACGGAAGACCTCGCCCGAGTTCTTGCCGTGCTTGACCTTGAACCTCTTGTCGAGCGGCGAGTGGAACAACTGTCAGGTGGTGAACAAAAGCGCACAGCGATCGCTCGTGCCCTCATGGCGGGATCACGAATGTTGTTGCTAGACGAACCGCTTAGTGCCCTTGATGTGGCATTGCAACGACGCGTAATGCAGTATCTCGTCCGCGTGCATGACGAATTTAACATTCCAATGCTTTATGTGTCCCACCGTGCCGACGAGGTGTTAATGCTCACTGACTGGGTAGTTCAACTCGACAACGGTTGCGTTATGGCGAGCGGTCCTTCAAAGGACATCTTACCGCGCGTGTAGCGCATGTAGTATTTTGCGGACTGACTAGTAGCTGCACATCGGGTGTTGAGATTAGTGGCCGGTAAGTACTTGAGTATGCTGTTGGATGAGTTCCCAGGCGCGGGCGACGTGCTGTTCAGCTGTCCGAATGTGGCCGATTGCGAGGCGGATCACGTAGCGGCCCTCCAGCTTACCCTGCGAAAGAAAAATCTCACCAGACGCATTCAGTGCGTCAAGGAGTTTGATATTAAACCGTTCAAGTTCAGCTTCATCCGTGCCCATACCGGCGGGCTTGGCCCGGAAGCAGACGACACTAAATGGTACCGGTGCCAAACGCTCAAAATCGTTGTGCGCGTCAACCCATTCCGCAAAGAGGCGTGCGAGACGCATATGCTCAGCTAGTCGTTGGCGGATACCCTCAGCCCCGAAATGGCGCAACACCATCCATAGCTTGAGCGCACGGAAACGGCGTCCGAGTTGAATGCCCATGTCCATAAGGTTGCGCACTTGGTCGCCCTCGGCAGTGCGAAGATATTCCGGAGTTAACGAGAACGCCGCCTTCACCATGTCCATCCGACGCGAGAACAGAGCACTCAGGTCGACGGGGGTGAACAGCCACTTGTGTGGATTCATCACAACCGAATCGGCCTCGTCGCATCCGTCGAGAATCTGTGCACAACTTGGCACCATGGCCGCGACGCCGGCGTAGGCAGCGTCGACATGTAGCCAGATTTGTTCCGCTGTGCATATTCGTGCGATGGCAGGTACAGGGTCAACACTCGTGGAGATCGTGGTGCCGACGGTTGCGACCACGGCCATTGGGACGCATCCAGAAGCGCGATCTTCAGCTATAGCCTCGGCCAAAACTTCCGGTCGCATTCGAAGGTCTGTATCGACTGGAATCTTTCGAAGCGCAGATTGACCGAGGCCGAGCAGGATCACGGCCTTGTCGAGCGAGGAATGCGCTTGTTCGGAGCAATACACCCGAATGCCAGTTAGGTCGCTCCTGCCGACGAGGCCCTGGTCCCGGACATTGGGTATTACGGCCTCACGCGCAGCTGCCAGCGCGTGCAGCGTGCTCACCGACGCCGTATCGTATATGACACCCTCGAAGCCGTCAGGCAGGCCTACAAGTTGCCGGAGCCAGTCGAGGGTAAGTGCTTCTAGCTCAGTCGCGGCAGGTGATGTCCGCCACAGCATGGCATTCTGGTTGAGGGCCGCGGCAAGTAATTCTCCGATAATGCCCGGTGCACTGCTGCTAGTAGCGAAGTAGGCGAAGAACCCTGGGTGATTCCAGTGAGTGAGGCCGGGCGTGATGATTTTTTCGAAGTCGTCGAAAATCGCCTCAAATGTTTCGCCCCGCTGCGGTGGCGTTGCGGGTAGCGCGGCACGAACGTCGCCAGGGCCAACACGTGCCATCACCGGATAGCGCTCAGAGTCGCGAAGGTACTCAGCGATCCAGTCTAGGGTGCGCTGTCCGTGGCGCCGGAAGGCGTCGGCATCCATATCTCCGAGGGCGGGCGGACTGACTTCAGGCGGACTTTTTGTTTCGGGTTCGTTCGAAACACTTCCGCCCGTTAGGTCACGGTCACTGGCGGACATACTCAATGGCGAATTCTTTTAGCGCAGGGGACCGGAGACCAATCACCTCAGCTTCAGCCGTGGCGCTTTCAATATCCCAATTGTCAAGTTTGACCCGTTTGATCAACCACATTCCCCCAACGCGATTGGCTGACCCGCAGTGAATGAATGTCGGTTGATTATCCGGGTTGGCAATGACCTCAAGGAACTGTTCGGCAGCCCAAGCCCAGGTCTCAGAAGACCGAAATGGAATATGAAAATACTTCAATCCGAGTTCTGAGGCTTTTTCGGATGCTTCACCAGGGTTGGTGGCGCCGTTTTCACCTTCGGTGCGGAAGTTGACAACGGATACAAACCCCCGCCGCCGCACTTCCTCGAGTGCTTCCAGTGTAGTGGCTCCAGCGCATGCGACTGTCGCATTCACTTGGGTGTAGTTTCGAATCCCCGGGATCTCTTCCTTTATCAGCTCTTGTGCGGTAAGGGAGATCGGGGTCATTAGAACGAGCATCAGAAACACGGAATGTGTAACGTTTTGAAATCGCATAGCCTAGAATTATAACTCGATCATAAGGAGGGTAATGTGGCCGAGCTCATTCACACCAGCCGAATACGCTTAGAGAAGATTAAGGGTTCACTTCGGCACGCGTACGTCGAAAACTTTAAGGCCCCAATCCGCTTCGGTATTCATGGCGGCATCAAGAGGTTCTACGGTATCGAACCTGACGAGGAGTTGCCAGCCACCCTCGATCATCTAATTGCGGCGGTTGGTGGTTGACTGCTTGGCACCTTGGCCGGCGCACTGGAAGTGCGCCAGATCCCGTCTGGTGACGGCTGTCTCACGGCCGCCGTGGAAGGCGACATTGAAGCGGTCGACAAGATCCTGCGTATAACCGAGATCCGAGTTCGTTACACACTCAAGATTCCCGCAGGCACCCGCGCAGCGGCTGATCGTGCGCTGACAACTCACGAGAGTAAATGCCCGGCCGCCGTAAGCGTCCGTAGCTGTATTAAGATTGTGATCACAGCTGATGTGACAGAAGAATAGAGAGGCATCCGATTTAGTAGTGGTAGAGGACTGCTGTAGGATTGCCTATCATGTGGGCCCTGGATGCGATCGGAACTCGTCGTTCTCATTACGGGGACCTACGGCACTGATTTATGGCTCGACTATCGGCCGCAGCGATCACCGAACAACTTGCGTCGCTCTCCGCTTGGATTCGTGACGGCCAGGCCATCCAGAGGGAGTTTACGTTCCCGTCGTTTTTGGAGGCTGTAGCGTTTGCGAATCGTGTGGCGATGGAGGCCGAACGTGCAGATCATCACCCTGACATTGTGATTCGCTTTCGGAGTGTCATGCTGGTCTACGTGACACATAGCGAGTCTGGACTCACCCAGAAGGACTTCGATGGAGCGCGGGTGGCCGACCGGGTAGCCGAAGCTCGATGAGAGGCTGACTGACTGTGCGGCTAAAGAAGACCTACAGTTCCCGAGAAGTCGCCGCGCTGACGGGGCTTTCTGCCCGCCAACTGCAGTGGTGGGACGCACGGAAACTGCTGACATCAACAGTGGCATCGCAGCGAACTGCTGCTGGGGGCTTCACTGAGCGGAGGTACTCTCCCGTCGAGTTGTACGAGCTCCTTGTGCTCGCTGACTTGCGCCGCCACGGCTTTTCCGTTCAAAAAATTCGTGCGCTGCTCAAAACACTGAAACGGCAATTCGACATACGGCTCTACGACGCCATCCGCGGTGGTGGGGAGATTACGTTACTGACCGATGGACGCGAGGTGTACGCACGTACTTTGAAGGGGGAGTTCTACAATCTGCTGCGCGCGCCGAGTCAGCCTTTGCTGGTGCTTGGTGAAGGAGAAGATTTGAAGGAGTTCAGTACGCGAGCTCGCCCACGACGGTCCAAGAAGCGCCTCGCTGCGAGGCGAAATGCGACAAAGCCGACCAAAAAAACGAAGCGTCAGCGTTCCTGATGCGATGATCACGCACTAACGTCTACACAATCTTCCCACGCGCCTCGACTGGGAGTGTCTCGATGACTGTCCATCCATCGACGAGTTGGACAGCATCCACTAGGTTCGATACAACGCACGAATGATTCGGCAGAACGCGTACGCGGTCACCAGGTTCTAGGCCTGTAGCGCCATTCTGCACTTCTACGACCCCGTGTTCTTCCGAAAGCCGCGTGATCTGCAGTGAGTCGTCTGGTGTTGTCTCGTCGAGAGTGGAAAAAACGGCGCCGTAGCCCACCGGGCGGACCATTCCACGACCGGTGTCTGAGGTAAGTGTCTTGCTACCGCAGTCGAGAACGATGCGGTTGCTTGCCGGCTTACTGACCACGGTCGCCATCACGGAGAGTGCGCAATCGTCGAGTGAGGCAGAGCCAATGGCAACCTGGCTACGATCGTAATAGACGTAGTTGCCTGGCCGAAGCTCCGTAAGGTCAGGCTCTGAAGCGCTTAGCATTGCTGTGGCGGTAGAGCCGACGCTAATTTCGTCGATTTTGACTTCAGCCTGTCGTGCCCCGTCAGCCAGCGTTCGTAGCGTCTCGGCTTCGTCCTTCGCTACGGCGGCCAGTTCCTCTGCGGAACCTACGTCGTAACACTGGCCGGCGTGACTGAGGAGTCCACGGAGTCGTAGTCCTGGCAGGGTAGTTACGTGTGAAAGAAACGCGACGGCCTGAGTCATCTCGGGAGCAATGCCACACCGCTGATACCCGACGTCAACCTTGACGAGGACGTCGAGTTGCCGGTCGTATGCACACATCGCCTCGGACCACTGTTCAGCCACTGTTGGATGATCGATTGCAAGTGAAAGTTTTACACGGTCCATCAGTGCCATGACACGTGTGGCACTGAACGGATTGATTGGATAGGGCAACCGGATGTCGGAGATACCCGCGTCGGCAAAAACTTCCGCCTCGCTGACTTTCGCGCAGCAGATCCCTGCCGCACCTTGTTCGAGTTGCCACTTTGCAATCCGAGGGCTCTTGTGGGTCTTGGTGTGCGGTCTAAGCGTCAGCCCCCCTGATGTTGCGACGGTTTGCATTCGCTTGATGTTGGCCATAAGCCGGTCCCGATCGATGAGGACTTGCGGTGTGGGGAGTTCGGTCAATTGCATGATGGCAATTATCCATTTCAGTGAGTCAGTATTAGTAGATCCTTACCCGGCTCTGCTCTTTCAGAAACTGCTGGACGTAGTAGGGCCCACCAGCACCGCGACCAGACGAGCCACTTGCTTTCCAACCACCGAACGGATTGATACCTGGCCAGGCGCCAGTTGTCGCGCCAGCCTGCCGGTTGGCGTAAACGACGCCAGCTTGGATTTCGTCGAAGAAATTGGCTATTTCATCCTCATCGCTGCTAAAAATACCAGCCGTTAAACCGTATTCGGTCTTGTTGGCGAGCCGTATTGCTTCGTCAAACGACGTTACTTTACCCACGACAGTGATCGGGACGAACAGCTCATCGGTGAATAATCGGTGGCCGTTCGGTAAGCCATCAATGACGGTCGGTTCGAGAAAGTAGCCATGTCGAAAGGGCTCTTCGGTAATTCGACGCCCCCCGGTGAGGACCCGCCCGCCGTCGCGCTTAGCCTCTTCAATTGCCCGTTCATAAGTCTTAACCGCCGCTTCGTTGATGACAGGTCCCATCCAGACATCGCGCTCAAGCGGGTTACCAATCTTGATCTTTCTGGTTTTCTCCACAAGTTCCTCGACGAACCTATCGCAGACATCGGTCGCGACGTACACACGAGAGCATGCGGAACATTTCTGGCCTTGGGCACCGAACGCCGAGCGCCACACACCTTCGGTAGCTTTATCCAGGTCAGCTGATGACATGACTAGAGTGGGATTCTTGCCTCCCATCTCGGTGATGACCGGGCGCGGAGCTGGACGTCCGCCGTTCTCACGGGACAGCATCATTCCAACTTCTTTTGACCCGGTAAAAACGATGCCGTCGATGTGTGCATTTTCCGCAATTTCCTGGCCGACTGAGTTTCCAGGCCCGGTTACAACGTTGAATACACCTGGAGGTACGCCGGCCTCGGCGGCGATATCGTAAAGCCTCAAACCGAGCCTTGGCGTATCGCTAGCTGGTTTCAGCACGACGGTGTTCCCCGCGACAAGTGCGCCGCCCGCCGGACCTGCGGCCAGCGCCATGGGAAAGTTAAACGGGGAGATGACTGCCCAGACCCCATGAGGACGCATGACACTGGTGTTCTCTTCATTCGGCTCTAGTTTGTCCATCGTCTGGCAAAAGCCGTCGTGTGCCTCTATCTGATCGCAATAGTAGGTCATGAAATCGGCGGCTTCTTCTATATCGCCTACGCATTCAAGGCGATTCTTGCCAGTCTCAAAACCCATCCAGGCTGCTAGTTCCCAACGCTGGGCTCGAATGCCGTCCCCAATCTTACGGACTATAGCCACCCGCTCTCTCCATGATCGCCCACCCCAATCAGCCGCGGCTACGCGAGCAGCACGAACCGCATCGCGCACATGGTCGGCGGTACCCTTTTGAAACCGCGCCAAAACAATCCGCGTATCGTTCGGGCTTAAGTCTTCAAACTGTTCGGCTGATTCGATGGCCTCACCGTCAATGTACATTGGATAAGTTTTGCCTAGCTGCGCTTTGACCTGTTCGATCGCCTCGTCAATTCCAAGGTGAAGCGCTTCCATCTGGTCGGCGCTCATCGTCGCGTAGGTGATTTTCATCTCGGGTTTACTACCGCTCATCTTCAGTTTCTCCTCGTCCCGTTAGTTCTTCCGCAGGTCCTTTAGAATCTCGCGACTCGCATTCAATCCGCAAGCGCCGGTTACCCCGCCGCCAGGGTGGGTACCCGCGCCGCAAAGGTACAGGCCAGCAACCGGAGTCCGATATTGGGCCCAACCGAGTGCCGGCCGCATTGTGAAGAGTTGGTCCAAGGTATGCTCGCCATGAAAAATGTGGCCGCCGGTTAGACCGTAGACCGTTTCCAGATCGACAGGCGTCAAGATCTGCCGATGCAAAATCCGGTCTTCAAGTCCAGGCGCGTAAGCAGTGAGTACGCGAATAACCCTGTCGCCGAGACCATCGCGAGCTATGTGCCAGTTCTCGTCACGCAAATGGTACGGGGCGAATTGCGCGCAGATCGACATAACGTGTTGACCGTCAGGTGCCAAGGTCGAGTCATTAACCGTTGGGATCGTCACGTCGAGATATGGAGACTCAGAATAGCCTCCGTACTTGGAAGCATCGAATGCCCTCTCGAGGTACTCCACGCTAGGCCCAATGTGAATCCGCCCACCGAGCGCGTTTGTTCGCTCCGTAGAAGTTGCCGAAGCCAAGGCCGTGAATTCCGGAAGAGCGTCGAGTGCCAGGTTAATCTTAGCCATGGTGCCGGCCGCTCGATATCCCTTGATGGTGGCCACGAACGCAGGTTCAAGAGCGGCTGCTGAAATCAGTTTAAGAAAGGTTCGCTTGGGATCGGCGCCCGACACAACAGTGCGAGCAGTAATCACCGTCCCATCACTGAGGACCACGCCGGCAACTACACCCTGCTGGACATCGATGTGAGTTACCTCAGTGCCGGTCCTGATCTCGACGCCGACGGTCTGAGCAGCCTTCGCTAAGCCCTCGCTCAGTGAGCCGGGTCCACCTCTCGTGGTGGTCGCTGTAGGAAGCACGTGACCCCCAAGTGCCTGCTGCAGGAGGAAAGCCATACCCGAACCCGCCGATTTTGGACCCAGGTTCATGCCGTAAATGCCGCGGGCGGCCACGATGGCTTGCAGCGCTTCGGTTTCAAACCAGTCGGCGACTATGTCGGCCACTGGCATTGCTGACCACCTGAGTAGTCGGAACATGTTTTGTTTGCCGAGACCGCGAAACCGTCGGCCCGCTCTAATTAGCTGCCAGACGTCGCTAACCTTAGGATGCTCGGTTGATGGAGGTGTGCGCCACAGGAAATCACGTAGCACGCTACCGATTTCATCGAGGCATTCACTGAAGGCAAGGTACTGTTTGCTGTCGCGTTGTGAAAATGCACTGATTGAGTCTGCGGCGCGAACCGGGTCAGCATGAAGTAGAAGGGTGTGGTGGTCCGGTAGTGGCGCGAAAAGTCTCACCTCGGGTTCCGTGAAGCGAACGCCATGATGATGCAGGGCAAGGTCGTCGACCACTTTAGGATGCAGTGGGCCCACGGCGTGCGCCAAAGCAGGACATTTAAAACCTGGGTAGAGGTCTTCTGTTACCGCGGCACCACCGACTCCGTTTCGGCGCTCCAGCACGAGCGTTCGTACGCCTGCCCTAGCCAGATAAAACGCCGTAACGAGCGCGTTATGACCACCTCCTACAATAATTGCGTCGTACGACTTCACAGTGGAATTCACCTACCTGGAAATCTCCATTCCTTGAGAATCCGCTGCGCCGCGTTGCGCCCTGAGGCACCCATGATGCCGCCGCCGGGATGCGTGGATGAGCCGCAGAGATACAGGCCTCGAACCGGTGTGCCATAACGAGCCCAACCCGGAACCGGTCGTAGGAAAAATAACTGCTCTAGGGTCAGCTCGCCTTGGAAAATATTGCCCTCAGTCAGGCCAAACTCACGCTCGAGATCAAGTGGAGTGATGACCTGTCGATGCAGGATGATGTCTTTGAGGTTCGGCGCGTAGTTAGCGAGCGTGTTAACCACACAGTCACCAAATTGCTCCCTTTGGTCATCCCAAGTGCCAGAACTTAAGTGGTATGGCGCGTACTGGACGAAGCAGGACAGGATGTGTTTGCCTGGAGGTGCCATTGACGGATCACTCAGAGTGGGAATGACCATGTCAATATAGGGATGCCGAGAATATTGTCCGTATTTGGCGTCGTCATAAGCACGTTCCATGTAGTCGACATCTGGCGAAATCGTAAGTCCTCCTCGCAAGTGCGGACCTGCGCCAGGCAGGCTCGTAAAATTGGGTAATGCGTCGAGTGCCAAATTGACCTTGCCGGACGAACCGCGCAGCTTGTAACGACTAACGTCTTCAACGAAGTCGTCCGGTAGCAGGTCTTTCCCGACCATCTTGAAGAATGTTAGGCGTGGGTCAACGCTCGATGCAACGATGTCAGCGCGTAATTCATCTCCGTTCTCTAACACTACCCCAGAGGCCTTTCCGCGCTTGACAAGTATCTGTGCGACTGGTGTTCCTGTACGGATCTCGGCTCCAGCTTCTCGAGCCGCGGCAGCGATCGCATTCGAGATTGCACCAGTGCCACCTCGAGGAAGGCCCCACGATCGAAAGGCACCGTCGATCTCTCCCATGTAATGATGCAGGAGGACATAGGCCGTACCGGGTGAGCGCACACCGAGAAATGTCCCGGTTATTCCCGAGGCCGCCATTGTGGCCTTTAGGACGTCGGTTTCGAACCATTGGTCTAGGAAGTCGACAGCGCTCATCGTCCCTAATTGCACCTGCATCTGCTGGAAGGAACGTGGAAGCTTTCGGAAACGGTTACCGATTGCCAGCAGTTGCAGAAGCGCTCGCGGGTCGCGTGACGTTGGATCGCGCGGCGCCATTTCAAGCATTGGCTTGACGAACCGACCCATGTCGACCATCGTCTTGCTGTAGTCCTCGTAAGCTTCGGCATCGCGTGGAGAATGACGAGCGATCTCCCTGTAGGTTTGGGCATGGTCATTGACGCGCCAGAGATAATCGCCGTTCGGCATTGGTGTGAACGTGCCATCGAGAGGAAGAATCTCGAGGCCGTGCCGCGCCAGTTCAAGTTCACGGATGATTTCGGGCCGAAGAAGTGAAACGACGTAGGAGCACACTGAGAACCTAAAGCCTGGAAAGATTTCTTCAGTGACGGCCGCGCCACCCACTAATCGACGGCGCTCGAGAACTAGCGTTTTCTTTCCACTGCGCGCGAGGTAGGCTGCAGTGACTAAGCCATTGTGCCCACCACCGATGATGATTGCGTCGTATGTGCTTGCCATTGCTCGAGTCGACGGCTCGTGGGGAGCCACCGGAAGTTCGCATTGTAAGCGATTATAAAACTTGTCGGAGTCGTTCGATGGTTTCTATAATCCAAGGTTAACTGCTGCGCCTGTCGCAGAGTAGGAGTCGTTGTGCCTATCGGATCCGCGGTTCATGACCGCACTTTAGCGCTCTGCAAGAGCTTAAATTATCGCGAATGGTCTGGTTTTTTCTCCGTTAGCGCCTACGAAGCCCATCACGAACATGAGTATGCGGCCATCCGCACGTCTGCAGCGTTAATCGACATTTCACCCCTCTACAAGTACTTAATTACAGGCAAAGAGGCGACAGGGTTCGTCAATCGCTTAATCACCCGAGATGCAACAAAGCTTGCCGTAGGCCAGGTTGCGTATACCACTTGGTGCGACGAGGACGGTAAGGTCATTGATGATGGGACGGTTTCGCGTCTCGGTGATGACCGGTATCGCTGGACTGCCGCCGATCCCAACCTCCGATGGTTTCAAGGGAACGCTGGCGGGTTCGACATGACTATTCGCGACGTGTCGGAGGAGGTCGGTGCCCTCGCGTTACAGGGCCCGACATCAGCCGACGTGTTGAGGCAGGTTGCTGATGTGGACATCGACGCGCTGAAATACTTCCGCGTCACTAGTGGTGCTATTCGGAATGTGTCGGTCGATGTTTCCCGCACTGGATACACTGGCGACTTGGGCTACGAGATCTGGATGCCTTGGGAAGACGCAGGCAGGGTATGGGATGCACTGGTCGATCACTCGCAGGATTACCTCGTGCGGCCGGCCGGCATGCTAGCCTTGGACGTGGCTCGAATCGAGGCTGGTCTATTGCTGACCGAAGTCGATTTCTTTGGCAGCCGGAAGGCGCTCATTCCGTCACAGCGATATTCACCATTCGAGATGGGACTTGATAGGTTGGTAAGTTTAGACAAGTCTGAATTTGTTGGTCAGCCTGCACTTCGAAATGAGCGGCTTGCTGGACCACCACGAAGGATTGTGGGTCTCGAAATTGACTGGCCGGCGATTGAGGTGCTCTTTGAGGCAGTTGGACTTCCACCAGAGCCGCCAATAGTGGCATCTCGGGAGGCCGTCCCGGTCTACAGCGGCGGAGAACAGATTGGCAAGTTAACCTCGATGGTCTGGTCGCCTGTACTAAAAAAACTGATTGCCTTGGCGACAGTCCACCGTAACTACTCGGCTTCCGGCACCAAAATGCTGATCGAATTCACCGTTCAGGCAGTTCGACACAAGGTGGAGGCAGTGGTGGTGCCGACGCCGTTCTTCAGTCCTTCGCGAAAAACTGCAACCCCACCGGCCACCGCCGAATCGAGCTAGAAGTTAGCCTGTCGGTCCCGCCAAGACGTAGCGATATAATGTAGAGTTGCGGCGTTGCACTCCACGCCTGTAAGGAGGAACTCATGTCTCAAGCACAACCACAAAACTACGCCAATCACGCTCGGATGGTTCCGGCCTTTCACTTTGTCGCACTCCCGATTTTAGCGATCAACTTGTTTTGGTCCGTGGGTCAAGTCGTGACGGCCGGCCTTTCATTCGAGACCTTACTGGCGGTAGGCGTCGCACTCGCGCTTATAGTCATCGCGTTGTGCGCCAGACTGTTCGCTCTCTGGGCACAGGACCGCGTCATTCGCCTCGAGATGCGGTTAAAACTGACGGAAGTTCTTTCGGACGAACTTAAGCCGAGGATTGGTGACCTGTCGACATCGCAACTTGTGGGACTGCGTTTTGCCAGTGACGCCGAGCTGCCGGGTCTCGTGCGCAAGGTGCTCGAGGGTAGCCTGAGTGACCAGAAAGCAATCAAGCAGGCAATCACGGCCTGGCAAGCAGACCATCAGCGGGTCTAAGGACGGGTAAGGTGCACAAAGGAGTAATCTGAATGACTCAGGTAACCATCACGGCACCGGTGCGTCGTTTTGGAGGGACCTCACGGGGGGACGCGTGGTGGCTACAGCCCCTTGCGGTTGCGGCCGGGCTGGGCCTCTTCGTTGCGTATTCAACCTGGGCTGCCTTTCAGGCCGAGTACTATCACACGGGACCTTACTTATCGCCGTTTTACTCGCCCGAGCTATTTGGTGATTCTCCGCACTCGTGGCTTGGACCGAAGCCAGCCGCTTGGCCATCTTGGTTACCGTGGTCTCCAGCGTTCCTCATTCTCGGCGTCCCAGTGGGGTTCCGCCTGACCTGCTACTACTATCGCGGTGCTTACTACAAAGCATTCTGGGCCGACCCGCCGAACTGTGCTGTCGGCGAGCCACGGGAATCATACTTGGGCGAGCGCTCGTTTCCGCTCATTATCCAAAACGTGCACCGATACTTTCTCTACCTCGCGCTGGCATTCATTTTGGTTTTAGCCTACGACGCCTGGCAGGGACTATGGTTCGTGGATCCAGCAACGGGCGCCACTACCCTAGGTGTCGGCGTGGGCAGTCTCGTGCTTATTCTCAATGTCATCCTGCTTGGCGGCTACACGTTTGGTTGCCACTCGCTACGGCACCTTATCGGTGGGCACAGAGATCAGTTGTCAGGAATCAATCGATTGCGTCAATCAACGTATGACTGTGTGAGTTGCTTCAATCAACGACACATGCTATGGGCGTGGATGAGTCTGGCGTGGGTCGGCTTTACTGATTTTTATATCCGGATGTGTGCAATGGGTATATGGGTTGATTTCCGGCTGTTGTGATGAACCTACGATGCGCTAACGTCGGCCAAGGTCGCTGATGGACTATCAAACCTACGAACATGACGTGGTGGTGATTGGTGCGGGCGGTGCTGGGCTCCGGGCCGCGATCGAGTTATCGGCGTTGGGGGTTTCGGTTGGGGTGGTCTGCAAGTCACTGCTAGGTAAGGCGCACACGGTGATGGCTGAGGGTGGCGTAGCTGCTTCACTTGGCAACGTTGATAATCGTGACGCGTGGGGTGTGCACTTCGCAGACACGATGCGTGGCGGGCAGTATATGAACAATGCGCGGATGGCGGAGCTTCACGCCAAGGAGGCCCCGGAGCGGGTCCGCGAGTTAGAAGCTTGGGGCGCCCTGTTTGACCGGACGGCAGACGGTCGTATTTTACAGCGCAATTTCGGCGGGCATAAATACCCTCGGCTCGCACATGTTGGTGACCGAACAGGCTTGGAGATGATCCGTACGCTCCAGGACCATGGGATACATCAAGGGATCGATGTGCATATGGAATGCACAGTCCTTGCTCTTCTTAAGGACGGCGATCGTGTTGTCGGGGCCGTAGCCTACGATCGTGAGCGGGGCCGTTTCCGCGTTTTCCATGCACGTGCAGTGGTGCTAGCCACTGGCGGTATCGGCAAGGCCTATCGTGTTACGAGTAACTCGTGGGAGTACACCGGGGATGGGCATGCCCTTGCTTACAATGCAGGTGCAGACCTTATCGACATGGAATTCGTCCAGTTCCATCCGACCGGGATGGTGTGGCCCCCAAGCGTAAGCGGCATCCTGGTAACGGAAGGTGTGCGCGGAGAAGGTGGCGTTCTGAAAAATAGGGACGGTCACCGTTTCATGTTCGATGAAATTCCTGATTTGTACAAGAATCAGACGGCCGACAACGAAGAGGAGGGTTGGCGCTACACCCAAGGCGACAAGGATGCGCGGCGTCCTCCTGAGCTGCTAACTCGAGACCACGTGGCGCGTTGTATTGTTCGCGAGATCCGGGAAGGACGAGGTAGTAAGCACGGTGGCGTTTATCTCGACATTGCGTGGATTAAAGAGCGATTGTCGAACGGCACCGAACATATCAAGAAGAAGTTGCCGAGTATGTACCACCAATTCAAACAGCTGGCGTCAATTGATATTACGCAGCAGCCGATGGAGGTTGGTCCAACCACCCATTACGTTATGGGCGGTGTGCGTGTCGATGCCGATACACAGATGTCAAACGTACCTGGTTTATTTGCTGCCGGCGAGTGTGCGGGCGGGTTACACGGCGCCAATCGTCTAGGCGGCAACTCACTGTCCGACCTACTTGTGTTTGGTAAGCGTGCGGGCGAGTACGCCGCAAAGTTTGCGAAAGAGCATAAGCCGGGCGCTGTGAACGCCGATCAGGTGGAGGAGGTAGCCCGGCGTGCGTTGGAGCCGTTCTCTAGAGAAGGCGAGAGCCCCTATAAGATTCAGCAGGACCTCCAGCAAACGATGCAAGATTTGGTTGGGATCAGTCGTCAGGACGTGGAGATGCGGAGAGCGCTGGATGAACTCGCAAACCTCCGGGCGCGTGCAGGTTCGGTTGGCGTCATAGGGAATCGAGAGTACAACGCTGGTTGGCACACCGCGCTTGATTTACCGCATCTGTTAACCGTTGCGGAGGCTATTACCCGTGCTGCCGTGGAGCGTCGTGAGAGCCGTGGGGCGCACTTTCGCGAAGACTATCTTGCCAAGGACGAAGGGTTGGGTCAGGTGAGTTTACTGGTTCGAAAGTTAGGCGATGGGTCGATGCAGGTTGTCCGCGAGCCTATTTCTGAACTGACGCCTGAGTTGGCCAAGATCGTTGACGACAACAAGTAGCTTGATGGAAACGATATGAGCACTGCGAGGTTCAAGATCTGGCGTGGCAACGCCGATGGTGGTGTATTCCAAGAGTATTCCGTTGAGGTTGCCGAAGGGATGGTTGTACTCGACGTTGTGCTCAAGATTCAGGCTGAGGAGGCGAACGACCTCGGGGTACGCTGGAACTGTAAGGCAGGGAAATGCGGCTCGTGCTCAGCCGAGGTCAACGGTAATCCTCGGCTCATGTGCATGACCGGCATGGACACGATTCCGACCGATCGACCGATCACGGTTGAACCAATGCAGACCTTTCCGTTAATCAAGGATCTGGTGACTGATGTCTCATGGAATTTTAGTGTCAAGCAGGGAATCACGCCGTTCACACCTCGGCCAGCCGATGCTCACGACGGAACCTGGCGGATGCAGCAGCGCGATGTGAATCGGGTTCAGGAATTTAGGAAGTGCATTGAGTGCTTTCTTTGCCAGGACGTCTGTCACGTCCTGCGCGACCACCGGAAGCATGATGAGTTCATCGGGCCGCGCTTCTTTGTCCACGCGGCGGCTTTGGAAATGCACCCGCTTGATGTTGCTGACCGCGTTGAGGAGCTTGCTCAGACCGAGGGGATCGGCTACTGCAATATCACGAAGTGCTGCACCAAGGTCTGTCCTGAAGAGATTACGATCACTGATAATGCAATCATACCGCTCAAGGAACGCGTGGTTGACCGCCTTTACGACCCACTTTCGAAACTCTTGCGGATATTTCGATAATGGGATTGTGATTGATCACTAGACTAGTCCTCATCCCAGAACGCAGCTTCCTCTTCGTCCCATCGTTGCCGGCGAATTTTACGCTTCTGACGGTGACTCCAGATCGCCAGCAAAGCAAGTAGTGTCACGGCCGACCAAAGCGTGTAACCGCCGGTGAGAAATGGTAACCAGCGTTCAACGACAGACTGATTCATCATGAATTCCAGTTCTAGTGATGTCAGTGACCGTCCTGTCGCCACTTGAGTCGCTGCATCGAACGAGTGACCAGCGGCGACCGTCGACAGAATCTTAGCCGGTGCCGTGACCCCGTACTCGTGAATCAATCGACGCACGAGCGCACCCGAAATAGCATAAGCTCGCTCGGCGGCGACACGGCCTTGGCCGAATCGGTGATTGAGGGATTCGAACGACATCTGGTGATCAACGACTCGGGTCCAGGCAAATCGAGTGCGGTCGGTAAGGCTCCAAGGCCGCTCAACCGTAATCGCTAATCCCTCGTCGAACCACCGGGGCAAGGGACGGCCGCGGGCGGCCCGCCCGATCAGTACGTGAGCGATCTCATGGCGCAATACAGATTCCAGCGAGTTATTCGGATAAGAAGGTGTTCTGGTAGGAAAGAGGGCAATCAGATTATGTTCGGTGACAGCATAACCAGCGACCCAATTTGGTATGCCATTTCGCCGTGCCACCGATTCGGTGACTAGTTCCACCAAGATAGGCGCTGCTAGGCCACGCACATCGGAAAGCCAGGGAGTCTCAAGTAATGGATTGGGGTCGTAATTTCTGATCTGTCTGGCGATCCCGCTGAACTCCTCCGGCGCCCTCACCTCAAGCCGTAGGGTCTGCGCGCTAACCGGTGTTGTGAATAAACAGACTGTGACCCACCAGAGGACGAACGTAGCACTCTGCCAAAGCCGCATAATGGCCACCTTGTCGCTCGAGTAAAGATGGTCAGTGTCCGAGCACACTCGTGATTGCGTCACGGTCGGGTGTTTGGAGGGGAAGGGTGACACCGTTTGCTTCAATCGTTACACCTGCCGCTGCTGGTCGCACTTCAGCGATTACGACTGCTGGAATGTTCTGCAACTCCAGTGCTGCGATAATTCGATCCGTATCGTTCCCAGGTGCACCGATCAGTAATGCACCCGACGCAATGAGCCGCATTGGATCCACTTTGAACGGGCGGCAAATAGCAGCGGTTTCTGGAAAAATCGGAACCTGGTCAGATCGAAGATGAAGACCGGTCGACGAGGCCGCAGCCAACTCGCAGAGTCCACCAATTAAACCGCCTTCCGTGGGGTCGTGCATGGCATGCACAGAACCGACTTCAAGCGCGGTGCGAACAGCATCGACCACACTGATGCCGGGATCGAACAGAAACTGCTCAGCGCGGGCGAGCACATCGTCGGTTACCTGCCCACGAAGAACGTCACGCTTCTCGCGTGCCAGGAGGGCAGTGCCTTCGATGGCGACCCCTTGCGTGAGAATAATCTGATCGCCGACTTCTAGTCCGGTCTTTGCTACGAGTCGGTCACGCGTGACTTCACCCAGCATCTGGCCAATTACGATCGGCCGATCGAGGCCAGTGGTAATCTCAGTGTGTCCACCGCAGACGGTTATTCCGAGGGATTGAGCAGTGTCGTGCACGTCCCTCATGATTCCGTCGATAAGTGTCTCGGTGGTGTTGTGTTCGGGCAAGAGCAGCACGACAGAAAGCCACCGCGGAGTGGCACCCATAACCGCGATATCGTTGGCGTTAACATGGACGGTATACCAGCCAATGCGATCCGTAGCAAAGGTGACCGGGTCGGTCGTGACAACGAGGCAACGGTCAGCAAATGTAATTACTGACGCGTCTTCACCCACCTTCGGTCCGATGATTACACGGGGATCCTCCCGGCGTAGCCCCGCAAGTAGAGTTCGGAGCTTGTCGGCGGGAAGTTTCCCAGGTTGAACGCGCGGAAATTGATTATCTGAGGGCACGGGGGCGCCGAGGGTAGCACGCGGTAGAAGACCGGTCAATTCTCAGCTGGTGTGACCACCAGGGTCCTATTCAGGCGTTCTTTGTATAATGAAACGTTGGTCTGCGCATGGAAGAGTAGAGCATGGTTAAACGCACTGTGACATCGCGGTTGCCGACGCGGTATGGAGAGTTCTTACTGCATGCTTACCTCGAGGAGCGTGAGGGCGAGGCAGCACGTGTACACCTCGCGTTGGTGCGCGGGTCGACCGACTCGGAATCAAAACCGCTGCTCCGCATACACTCGGAATGTCTAACCGGCGACCTGCTCGCTTCGATACGGTGTGATTGTGGCGAGCAACTCGATCAGGCGCTAGCGGCCATCGGAGAGGCTCCTGCGGGCATCCTAATCTACCTACGGCAAGAAGGCCGTGGAATCGGACTTCTGAACAAACTGCGCGCCTATAACCTGCAGGATGATGGACTCGATACGGTCGAAGCTAATATCCATCTTGGCTTCGAACCTGATGAACGAGATTATTCAGTCGCTGTAGACATACTCGAGGACCTCGGTGTAATGGCTATTCGGTTGCTCACGAACAATCCGAATAAGGTTGCAGCTTTCGAGCGTTCGCGTGTGCGGGTTATTGAGCGGGTGCCGCTGGTGGTGAGCGAAACAGCGGAGAATGCAAACTATCTTGAAACAAAGCGGCGGCGACTCGGCCACATGCGTCGCGGGTGACCACTTGCGTAGAATCGTGACACATCCGGTAGTTAAGGCGTGCCGCTGGAAATGGTAATCGGGCAGGTGCAATATGGAAGCTGCCTGGCTTAACCCACGCGAGCGATGTATTCCGACCGACCCCGTTATTTCCTCTAAGGAACTCGGTTTGGTCGAGGCTTTCTATGGCGCTCGTCCCGAACTCAAACCGACACCCTTGCATCGGCTCAGAGGCATCGCTGAAGAGCTCAGCCTCGGCGAGGTTCTCATAAAAGACGAATCCAGTCGTTTTGGACTGAACGCGTTCAAGATTCTTGGTGTGTTGTACGCGTTCCACCGAATCATGGAGAGTCGCGTCTCTAACGAGGCACCGATTGTGGTCTGTGCCTCAGCTGGAAACCATGGAAGGGCTGTCGCTTGGGCGGCGCGCGAGTTCGGCTTCACGGCAAGGGTGTATTTACCGGTTGGCACGGCTCCTGCGCGAGTTGACGCCATCGCGAATGAAGGCGCCGACGTCGTGGTTACGGATGTCGGCTACGAAGGTTCAATTCGGCGCGTGGTGCGTGATGCGAGGCGTGAGGGCTGGCTGATAATTTCCGACACCTCGTGGCCGGGTTATGACGAGGTGCCTCGATGGATTATGGCGGGATACACATGGATGATGGCGGAGGTCCAGGCACAATGGTCTTCCGTGCCTGATGTGGTGATCGTACAGGGTGGCGTTGGCGGTCTAGTTTGTGCTGGGGCAAGCTGGTTCGCACAGCACCACGGCACGAGCCGACCGTTCTTTATTGCTGCCGAGCCGACGGTAGCGCCATGTTTACTTGAATCAGCACGGATTGGCCGTCCGACAGTTGTACCAGAACACGACACAATGATGGCCTGCCTCAAGTGTGCCGAGATTTCACCGATCATCTGGCCGGTACTCGCCGACGCGGTCGATGCTGTTGTAACGATTGACGATGAAAGGGCTGCGTGGGCGATGCGGCGCCTTGCACATCCTTTAGCGGGTGACCCCGAAATTGTGGCGGGTGCTTCCGGTGCATGTGGACTCGGGGCCCTCCAGGCAATCATGAGTCATGATGTGTTCCAGTCCGTCCGCGACAGCGCCAACCTTGGTCCTCAGTCGAGTGTCCTTGTCGTCAATACCGAGGGGGCCACCGACCCCACGCTCTACCGTTCAATTGTTGGCGATTAAGTGTCGCTGATAACCCCTGCCATCCTTTTAGTGAGCTCACTTGCTCGTGGTGCGAATCCCGGGGATGATACAGCCCCGTGATCAACTGACGCGGGTGAGCGCTGCGAAGACGACATGACGATTCCGGCCACCCTGCGACGCACTCTCGGCAAATGGGACCTAGTGGCGATTGGTGTCAACCAGGTGATCGGCAGCGGCATCTTCCTGCTTCCGTCTCGCGTCACCGCGGAGCTCAATGCCTGGAGTGTTTTGGCCTTTATCTTAGCTGGCATAGCATCATTGCTCATCGCTCTCTGCTTTGCTGAGGTGGCTAGTCGTTTTGAGATCACGGGCGGACCCTACGTCTACACTCGCGCGGCGTTTGGCCGCCTCGTCGGGTTCGAAGTGGGTTGGATGCAGTGGGTGACACGGATCACAAGTTGGGCGGGCGTTGCCAATGGTATTCCACTAGCGCTGGGATTCTACATTCCGGCGATGACCAGTGGTGTACCGCACGCGCTCTTTATCGTTGGGCTCTTCAGTCTGCTCGCGTATATCAATTTATTGGGGGTGCGACAGAGCGCGTGGGCCATCAATTTTTTTACTATCAGCAAGCTGCTGCCGTTGGGAGTGTTCATCTTGGTTGGCCTGTTCTTCTTGAAGGCCGAGCCGTTCATGACTTACGCCCCAGTGTCGTGGCCTCAGGCTTCGGCTGCCGGCTTACTACTGATCTTCGCGTTTGGCGGTTTTGACGTCGTGACTGTCCCGGCGGGTGAAGCATCGAATCCACGCGGGCAGGTACCATTTGCCATGGTTACGACGATCATCACAGTTACTTTGGTTATGTTGTTGGCGCAAGTAGTAGCGATGGGGACCTTACCTGGGCTGAGCACATCCGCGACCCCTCTAGCTGACGCGGCTTTCGTCTTCTTAGGCGCTGGTGGTGCATTGATGATCGGACTTGGGTCAGTTGTATCGATGACAGGCAATAACGCCGGCCAGGTGCTCACCTCGTCTCGGATGCTGTTCGCCTTAGCCGAACACGGCGAGCTACCACCGCAGGTTGCGTATGTACACCCTCGCTATCGCACACCGTCAGTCTCGATTCTGGTCTCCACGGGGATTGCTATGACGCTGGCACTATCGGGCTCGTTCGTGGCGCTGGCAACGGCCAGTGCGGTAGCTAGGCTCATTACCTATACGGGGGTGGCGGCCGCCACCCTGCGTCTACGACGCCAGGAATTTCAGGGGAGTGTTCGTTCGCCGACTTTCCGCACACCGGTAGGCCCACTTGTCCCCGTCCTTGCCATTGTGGTGTCACTTGTAATTCTCGTTGGCGCATCGCGCGAACAGTTGATGGGTGGTGCTTTAGCGTTGGCCGTAGGGATGATTGTGTTCTTGTGGAACGACCGTATTAACGGCGGGCCGGGCGCACAGCAGACGGTATCTCACGAATCAGCGGTAACGTGGAATCGTGGCTCGGAGTAATCTCGTAAGTGGGAAGAGTTGTGTTGGAGGTAACTAGATGATTTTCGTACTACGCTGTGTGTCCGTTGTGTGTTTAGTGGTCGTGGCTATGCCTTCGCCAGCCAGTGCCCAGGAAGCGATTTTTGTCGTCCGGCATGCCGAGCGTGTTGATGGATCGCCCGATGCGGCGCTGTCGGTGGAAGGTGAAGCGCGGGCGGAGATATTAGCTCGGCATCTGAGGGATGTTGGAATCGACGCTATCTACTCGACGACCTACCAGCGCACCCTTGGCACCGCTGCGCCGCTGGCTGAGGTGCTCGGCCTTGAGATACAGACCGGGCCGACCCATGACATAAGCACGATGATGAATTCAGACCCAGCCGTGAGCCGATACGTTGAAAGTCTTGCTGCGCAACTGGATGTCCAGCATGGCGCAGACCATGTTCTCGTGGTTGGACATTCGAACACGGTGCCGGCCTTACTCACTGCACTTGGTCATCCGGAAGCGGTTCCGATCGGCAGCGACGAATACGACAATTTATTCATCGTAGTACCCCGGGAGCAAGGCTCCCCAACCGTAATTCGCATCCGTTTCTGAACTCAGTCGGCGAGGAGGCTTACCCACCCACCCTACAGTCACTCAGTGTGCCTGGCGCTCGTTAGGGTCAGCACCAGTTTTCTACACAAAGCTAATGAACTCTTCGAGTGATTTTTTCGTGATCTCGGGGACCTTGGCGTCACTGGCCGGATAGCCCACCACAAGTAACAGAAACGGCCGCTCGTGCGACGGACGGCCAAGGATCTCGTTCAAGAAACCCATCGGGCTCGGTGTATGCGTGAGCGATACCAGTCCGGCGTGATGTAGTGCGGTAATGAGCATTCCGGTTGCGATTCCTACTGATTCCTGAACGTAGTAGTGCTTCACCTTGCGGCCATCAGGCAATACTCCGTAGGTTTCACCGAAAATGGCTATCAGAATGGGTGCTGTTTCCAAGAATGGCTTCTGGTAGTCGGTGCCCAACGGGGCAAGGGCTTCCAGCCACTCCTGAGGCGCACGTCCACCGTAAAAGGCGCGCTCCTCTTCCTCCGCACTTTTCCGGATTTGGCTCTTCACGGCCGGGTCTGAGACAACAACGAAATGCCACGGCTGTAGGTTTGCCCCGCTAGGCGCTGTGCCCGCAGCACGGAGACAGTTCTCGATAACTTGTCGATCCACTGGACGATCAGAATACTCACGTACTGTTCGTCGCCGCCTGACGTCATCGTAGAATTCTTGGGCGCGGGAGCGCATCTCAGGCTCTGGGGTTTCGCGATAGTGGGTGAGCGGGAGAAACGTTGGAGTCGTCTTCTTCGTCATTGTTCAATCTTTCCACGAAATGCGGGAGCCGGGGTAAGATCATTCGCCGATGATGAACACACCCCAAACAAAACACTTTGCAATTCTTGGATCGGGAGCCGTAGGTGGCTACTACGGCGCAAAACTGACACGAGTCGGGCACCGCGTGAGTTTTCTCGCTCGTGGTGCTCATCTTGCGGCTATGCGTGAAGGCGGCCTGCAGATTCGTAGCCCTTTAGGCGACTTCACAGTGCCGGTTGAGGCCACCGACGATCCATCACTGGTTGGTTCGGTCGACGTGGTCCTCTTCACCGTAAAGAGCTATGACAACGACACGGCACTGCCGATGCTCGTGCCGCTTGTCGGAGACCGAACGGTCGTGCTCACACTGCAAAATGGTATCGACAGTGCGGATGAGGTCGCTGCAGTTGTGGGCGAATCCCATGTTCTTGGTGGAGCAACATATATCGCTACCGGACTCGCCCAACCTGGACTCATTGAGCAAACTGGGACACACCGGAAAATCGTTTTTGGCGAAGTGTTCGGCCAACGGTCGCGCGTGTCGGACCGTGTGGTAGCCCTTGGGCGCCTTATGGAGCCTGCTGACATCGAGGTCGAGACAGTGGTTGATGCGCGACAACAGTTGTGGGAAAAACTCATCTACCTTTGTCCCTTTGCGGCTTTCACCGGCGCGGCGCGGTCACCGATTGGAGTGTTGTGGAACGATTTGGACACACAGGCGCGTTTCATGGCGGCTGTCGCCGAGGTTGAGGCTGTAGCGCGGGCCGAAGGTGTGAATGTGAGTGCAACGGTCACAGAGGAGGTTCGTGAATATATGGATTCACTCCCACCGGAGACTCGCTCGTCAATGCTTATCGACCTATCCCAAGGCAAGCGGATCGAACTAGAAGCGCTTCAGGGGACGATCGTCCGCCGGGGTCAAGCTTTGGGTATCGCGACGCCAATCATCGCGGCACTGTATGCGGAACTAAGGCCGCATGCCGGAGGAGCTTCGGCATGCGGATGAGCGTGTAGTGGGTATCATTTCCATCGGTTTTATTCTTGGCTTTCTCATCGGTCTGACTGGCGTCGGTGGCGGTGCCCTGCTCGCTCCAGCACTGTATGCGGTCTTGGGGTTGAGCTACCAGGCAGCTGTTTCCGTCACTCTCATTTATGCCTCTATCACGAAAGTTTTTGGTGCCGTGCAGCATGTGCGCCAGGGAACGGTGCTCTGGCGGCTTACATTACTCTACGGAGGCCTAGGGATTCCCGGCGCCATTCTAGGTGCGCGCATTGTCCACTGGACCGACGACTCTATCCAGCAGGTCTTCCCCTTTGTTATGAGCGGCTTGTTGATGCTGGTGGCCTCGTTGATTATTTGGGAGTCTGGAGAGAGCAGTCCGAGCGGTCGACGAAAGCCGTTTTCACCTTTCAACATCAAAACTCGGGGCGTGCTGGCGGTCGCTGTGGTGCAGTCCTTTGCCGGAGTTCTGCTTGGAGCGACTTCTGTGGGCGCAGGGAGTATCGTGATTCTCTCCATGCTCTACCTTTTTCGTATGCCCGCTCAGCAGGTGGTGGGTTCGAACATTGTCATCGCAATTATCATTGGCATTCCCGCTTGGCTTACGCACTTCGCCGTTGTTGGGGTTGACTGGAACCTTCTGGGATTGCTGGTGGTCGGCTCGGCGGCCGGCTCCGTTCTCGGTGCCAAGTGCACGATGCTTATTCCCGAGCGGCCACTCAAGCGAGTGGTGGCCGGTATCATTTATCTCGGTGCGATCGCGACGTTGGTGAAAGCGTGGACGACGTAAGAGAGAGCGTGATTCCACTTTTCGATTAAACACCGAAGGCCAATTTAACTACTTGGTTCTAGGCACCTCTTGGAGGTTGAAGGGCACCGGGGTGGCTGTGGGGTTATGGCGTTCGTGGTCGAGATCCGCGTAATGTGGCGATAGTTGCTCCGAGGTGGCTTTCCGGTGCGTCTCTAAAGGTATCGACCAGAGGGTGCCGTTCCAAAGTCGCCTGGACAGCGCCTCGTTGTTTGCCTGTACCACGGCCGTGAATAAGCCTAATTTCCTCAAAACCGGCCTTATACGATTCCCGAACATACTCGTTTACGACAGCGCAGATGTCTCGTGGCTCGAACGGATGGAGGTCGAGAGTGCCCTCGATCGGCACAGGATGCGCCAGTTTGAGGGCTCCGGGGCGGTCGATGAAATATCTGTCTCCGGAGGTGTTACGTCGCATCAGACCGTTCGCTGGACGGGTCGTAGATAGTGGTGACCGACGTTGTGATCCCCCCGCGCACCGAGAAATTTCCGACCACCGTCATCCGTCTTGGGTGGCAGGCCGCAACGAGATCGTCGAGGATCTGATTGGTCGCCGCTTCGTAAAAAATCCCGCGGTTCCGGTACTCGATGAGATAGTATTTCAGCGCTTTGAGTTCAACACACAGCTTGTCCGGCACGTAGGTGATCCTGATTTCGCCAAAGTCTGGTAGCCCTGTCTTGGGACATATTGACGTAAACTCTGGACAGTGAATGGCGATTTCGTAATTGCGCTCAGAGCGTGGGTTAGGAAATGTATCGATCGTGGCAGCTGGCATGTCAAGAGATTTTAGCATTGTCGTGCCAGATGGTCCGTGATGGCAAAATCATGTCATCATTGACACTGAGAGAACCACAGGCTAGGATGCCACGGTTTTTGGTTTTGGCTGCGACAGTCGCTCGCGCGCGCGACGGTCGTTGGGTGCTCTTCGCGCGCTTGAGTCAGGGGGACGCCGATGGCCGATGCCCGAAGGATGGGTAAGTCTGAGCTCTTCTCGCATTTTGCGGAAAAGTTCGAGATCAAGCGAGCGCAGGCTCGTGAGTTTTTTGATGAGTTAAATTCACTCGCTGAGTCTGAACTAAAGCGAGCGAATGAGTTTGTGCTACCTGGGATGTGCAAGTTGGTGGTGCAGAACCGGAAGGCCCGACAGGGACGTAATCCCGCCACGGGCGAGACCATCCAGATTCCCGCGAAGACCGTTGTTAAGGCTCGCATTGCGAAGCAGTTGAAAGACTCCGTTCTGCCGGGAAAGAAATAACCGGGCGAGCGCTAGGATCCACCGCGACCCCCCCCCATTTCAGCCGCTTTTTAAGGGTCTTGAGCTGGTTGGGGGCCGCGGCGCACTCGCGTCCTCACTACGTCCAGCCTAGCCTCGACCTTTGTTTGAGCAGCATTGAAACTTGGTCCGGTAGCCCTATCGCATCTGGGTCGGACCCCACTGTTTCTGTCGAATGGTTGTGGCTCACAGATCCGACTCCGCTTTGTACTCATCACCCATGAGACAACTTGAGGTGCGGTCCCTCGGCACCGTTGGCTATTGTGATGCGCTCACGTTGCAACACGCTCTAGTAGAGGAACGACGCCACGGTCGAGTCTCTGACCTGTTGTTGCTACTCGAGCATCCGCATGTCATTACGCGCGGCGCTGGCGCGCGCGAGTCCAATGATCATGTCTTAGTCGATCGGTCTGCGCTGGATGCTGAGGCTATCGATATTGTCGATACAGGTCGTGGCGGCGACGTCACCTATCATGGTCCCGGGCAACTTATTGGTTACCCGATTCTCGACCTCAAGCCCGACCGATGCGACGTGCGGCGCTACGTCCGAGATCTCGAGGAAGTCATGATCCGCACGGCGGCTGCGTTCGGTATTGTTGCGGGGCGGGTTAACGGTCTCACTGGTGTGTGGGTGGGCGAAGCGAAGCTTGGTGCCATTGGTGTCCGGATCTCACGCTGGATCACTAGTCACGGTTTTGCTTTCAATGTCTCTCCAGACCTGTCTCGATTCGAAATGATTGTGCCGTGTGGGATCGTTGATAAGAGTGTGACGTCGCTTTCTGCACTGCTCGACCAAGAGTTAGTTCTCGCTGATGTTGAAGCTGCGGTCGTGACCAGCTTCAGCGAGGTCTTCGGTCGAGCGGTCCGCACAACCGCCCTTGTATGATGATCCAAACGCCGTGAGTTTACTGGTCCGTATACCGTCTGTTATCCAATCTGGCCTCCGAGTGTGCATTAGTGCCGATGATGGCTAAGATGAGTATAGAGAGAGAGTTGGAGGCTGTAATCTAGTGAAATGACTGACACACCGCAACTGACCGACAAGGTCGCTATCGTCACGGGTGGTTCGAGTGGTATCGGCTTGGCCATTGCAGCGGCGTTTCAAGCTTGTGGCGCAAGCGTCATGATCGGCGCACGGGACGAAGCGAGGGTCGAACGGGCGATACAGGACCTGTCGATGGGCACGGACCGCGTGTGTGGTGCGGCATTGGATGTACGCGACCCCCGTCAGGTCGAAGACTTTATAACGCAGGCGGTCAAGCATTTCGGAGGCCTCGATATCCTAATCAACAACGCGGGTGTTGGTGGCTATACGAAGATCGTCGATCAGTCACTGGAGGAATGGCGTAGCATCATCGACACCAATCTATCCGGTGTCTTTCACTGTTGCCGCTCAGCCATTCCACATCTCAGGCGACGCGGTGGCGGGTTCATTATCAACATTAGTAGTCTTGCAGGTAAGAACGCGTTTCCCATGGGGGGCGCTTACTGCTCCTCGAAAGCCGCCCTCAATATGTTCAGCGAAGTGTTGATGCAGGAGGTTCGGTACGACGATATTCGAGTCAGTTATGTAATGCCTGGTTCGGTGACAACGGCTTTCGACGGAGGACGGGCGCATGCAGGCTCTGAATGGAAGATGACAGCCGAAGACGTTGCTGAAGTGGTGCTCGATATTGTGTCCATTAATCGGCGGACGCTGGCTAGCAGGGTAGAGATGCGACCTTCGAAGCCCAAGAAATGAGTTCCTGAGGCACAACATGGACGAACAGGGGGCATTGAGTTATTGCAGTTGACCTCGGTTCCTAGTTACTTCAGCCCTGCGTTATAGTTTCGCCCTTCCAATAAAATCTCCGTGAACTGCTCAACGTCGATATTAGCACCCGACACAATCGCAACCACGGTTTTACCGACGGGCTTGACTGCGCCTTCAAGCAAAGCGGCCACAGCCGCAATGCCTGCACCCTCAGCGATCAGTTGCTCATTCGCGACAAGACCGTAGATGCCCCTACGCAATCCCTCCTCACTCACGACAACCGTGTTGTCGACGAGTTTCTTCACAAGTGCGAATGTAATTGTGGTTGGGTCTAGATTGCCACTTAGGCCGTCGGCGATTGTCTCGCCAACGGTAATCTCAGTAATCCGACCAGCTTTCAGGCTGGTACGAAAGGGGTGCGATACTTCGAGTTCGACGCCAACCACCTGTGTCTCGGGTGCCGCTGCCTTGATGGCGATGGCGATTCCGCTCAGGAGTCCGCCCCCGCCAGTTGGCACCAGAATCGAATGTATGTTCGGGACCTCTTCGAGGATTTCCAGCACGACCGTTCCAGCACCCGCGATGATGTCGGGATGACTATAGGGAGAGATGTAAGTAGCGCCGCTCTCTATAGCGAATGTCTTGGCTAGCCGTTCCGCATCGTCGTAGGTCGGCGCCGTATCGCGTAGGTCGGCACCGTGGTGACGAATTCCATCACGCTTGGTTTTGGGGGCGTCGTTTGAGGTAAACACCGTTAATGCGACGCCGAGGCGCTCAGCTGCCCATGCCATAGCTCGTCCATGGTTCCCGGCTGATGCCGTCACGACACGCGGTGCCACCGCGTCAGAATGTTCGAGTAGCGACGCGAGTGCGTTGACCGCACCGCGCAGCTTGAAGGAGCCAGTCGTTTGTAACGATTCGACTTTAAGCAGAATTCGCCCACCGGTTATTTCCGAGAGCCATGGTGATTGGGCCAACGGTGTTCGCCGGATATATTTAACGATTCGATTTCTCGCCGCCGTAATGTCATCGAGTGAAATCGACATGAAAGTGCCGCAATTCTATACTCTAAAGATGCGCGCGCGCGGAGTGACTTATGCTACTGGAAAGCCGGACTGTTGAGCCGTTCTTTAAGAACGGGTTCGTGCTGGGATGTGAAACCTCCCAGGAAGGCGTCATCATCGATCCCGGCGATGAAGTAAATGATCTATTGGCTATTGTTGAGCGAACCCAGTTGGCTATTAAATACATCCTACTGACTCACGCTCACGTCGACCACGTCACTGGGGTTGCGAAGTGCAAGGAAATGCTTGATGCTCCAGTCTGTCTGCATCGAGACGACCTGTTTTTGTACAACGGAGCCGTGCAGCAGGGTGCTCTGTTTGGTCTACGGGTCGACCCGCTGCCTCCGATTGACCACTATTACGACGAGGTCGGTCCCTTCCGCTTTGGCCGGTACGAGGCGGTCGTGCATCACACGCCGGGTCACTGTCCCGGCGGAGTCTGCCTGCAGGTGGGAGAGGCCGGCACGTCAGGGCAGATGTTGTTTGTTGGCGACACTCTTTTCGCTGGGTCAATTGGCCGGACCGACCTGCCTGGAGGCGATCACGCGCTCCTGCTCAGGACGATTAGAGAAGTGTTGCTGCCGTTTGGCGATGAAGCTGAAGTCTACCCAGGTCACGGCCCGAAGACGACCATCGGGCACGAACGCCAGACGAATCCATTTCTCGTTAGTAGGACCTGACGTTTCTCAGTCTTTAGACTCGTTGTTGATGACTGATTAGTAGTAATAGACCAAGAAGCCCTAAGGTGCCGATTCCTCAGATATTGTTAGCTCAACTTGGCCGATGCGCAGCGTGTCACCCGAGGTAAGCATCTTACGTTTAACCTGCTGCTCGTTGACGAAGGTGCCGTTTGTGCTGTCGAGGTCTTCGACTTCAAGACGGTCGTTCGTGCTGATGAGCCGGCAGTGCAAACGAGATACAAGAGTGCAGTCGAGCGTAAAGTCTGCTGTTGGGGCGCGGCCGATTGTCTTCATCGCGCCGGGCATGACCCGCAAGGTGGCAGGAGTGGTTGTTGTGATTTCTGACAGCAACTCCACTTTGACTTTCAGTAACCACATCGACTGAACCCGCTCAGGCCTCCTTAATGGCCGAGATTAGATCCAAAGCTGCTTTCTTACCGTCAGAAAAGAGCATGAGTGTCTTGTCAGCAGCGAAGAGTGGATTTGGAATACCAGCGAAGCCAGGGCTAAGGCTACGCTTGATGACAACCACAGTACGCGCCTTGTCTACTTCGAGAATCGGCATTCCAGCGATTGGGCTAGCTGGGTCGGTGTTCGCGACCGGATTGACTACATCGTTGGCTCCGATGACGATAACAACATCAGTCTCAGCGAAGGTAGGGTTGACGTCATCCATTTCACGAAGTTTGTCGTAAGCGACGTCGGCTTCGGCTAACAGGACGTTCATGTGACCGGGCATCCGACCAGCCACTGGATGAATCGCGAACTCCACCTCGGCACCTTGCGACTCGAGTAGATTCGCGAGATCGCGAATGGCATGCTGGGCCTGTGAGACCGCAAGACCGTACCCGGGGACGATCACCACCCGCCGTGCTGAGTCAAACAACATCGCGACTTCCTCGGGTGACGCCGACTTGACCCGGCCCGCGTAGACTTCATCTGCCGAGGTGCCGCCGCCTTCGACTTCTGGCCCGATTGCGCCTGTGAGGACGTTGGTTAGGGATCGATTCATTGCTTTGCACATGATCCGCGTGAGAATTAGACCAGACGCGCCAACGAGCGATCCCGTAATGATGAGCACGTTATTATCGAGGACGAAACCGGTCGAGGCTGCCGCTAACCCGGAGTAAGAGTTGAGCAACGCGATCGCAACCGGCATGTCAGCACCGCCGATTGGAATAGTGAGCAGTATCCCACCGACCGAGGCAAGCGCGACAAGCACCCAATAGAGATTCGTCATCGCCGGGTTGTTCACGATCAGGACGCCTACGGTGAGTGCGCCAATTCCAAGCAATAGGTTCACAAACTGCTGACCAGGGAAGTGCATCGGCTTACCGGGCAGTACCAACTCCTGCAGTTTGTCGAATGCGACGAGACTGCCGAAGAAAGTAATGCCGCCAATGATCCCGCAAGCGACCGTTGCAACCGTCATTTGGGTGGTTGGTTCGGTTGCGTCAAAGAGCGCCGCGCCAGCGACGAAGACCGAGGCGCCGCCCCCAAACCCGTTCAACAGTGCGACCATTTGTGGCATCGCGGTCATCTGAATCTTTAACGCGAGCGTGGCGCCGATCCCACCACCGATGACGATACCAGTGAGGATTACGCCAATCCCCTGGAGACCGCTCCCAAAAACATCGCGGGTTGCCAGTGTGGCGATTATTGCCAGCAACATGCCAGTCGCGCCGTAAAGATTCCCACGAACGGCGGTGCGCGGGTGGGTTAACCCTTTGATGCCAAGGATGAACAGAACCGACGCGGCGAGGTATGTCAGGTTAATAACAGACGAATCCAAAGCGTCAATCCTTCTTCTTAAACATTTCAAGCATACGGTGGGTGACGAGGAAACCGCCGACGACATTCGTGGCGGCCAGCACGAGTGCGCAGAAGCCGAGGGCGGTCGTTAGCGTGTTTGGTGTTGTAGCAGCGATCATCGCGCCGATAATCGTGATGCCCGAGATCGCGTTAGAACCAGACATTAGCGGCGTGTGAAGTAGCGGAGGCACCTTCGTAATGATCTCGAAGCCGACAAAAACCGCGAGCAGGAAGATGGTAAGGAGCGGAATGAAAGCGTCCATCAGGCGCCGGTCCTTTCGTTGTCAATCGCGGGAGTGATAGTGCCGAGGAGTTCACGCAGTCTTGAGTTGACAACCTCGCCATCGCGCGACACCAGCGTCTCCTTGGTAATTTGATCCTCCAGGTCCAAGACGAACTTTCCGTCGTCGATTAAGTGAAGCAGAAAGGACGTGATGTTTTTTGCATACATCTGACTAGCGTGATACGGCACGCTGGCAGCCACATTCGTCGGACCGAGTAAGGTCACACCGCGGTGCACCGTCGGTTGGCCAGCCTTGGTCAGTTCACAGTTGCCACCTTGCTCGGCTGCGAGGTCGACAACGACAGACCCGGGTGCCATTCCATCGACCATCTCCCTAGTGATGAGGATGGGAGCTTTTTTCCCCGGGACTAGCGCAGTGGTAACCACCACATCAGCACCAGCGACCACTGCAGCCATTGCCTCTTGCTGGCGTTGATAGAACGCTTTGTCCTGAGTTTTAGCGTAGCCGCGTTTGTCCTCGCTATCCGCAGTCTTAAGATCAAGTTCGACGAATTTTGCGCCAAGGCTCTCGACCTGTTCCTTGACTGCCGGACGAACGTCATACGCCTCGACGTTGGCTCCGAGCCGCCGGGCGGTGGCGATTGCCTGTAAGCCAGCTACACCCGCGCCGAGAATAAGGACCCGTGCTGGTTTGACTGTACCGGCAGCAGTCATCAGCATCGGGAACATGCGAGGTGCTGTATCTGCTGCGAGCAACACGGCTTTGTAACCGCTCACCGTAGCCATCGATGACAGCACATCCATGCTTTGGGCACGCGTGATGCGCGGGATCAACTCGAGCGAAAATGCCGTTACCTGACGCTCAGCGAGTGCCTGGGCCGAGTCAAGTGCGGTGAGTGGCTCCGAGAGTCCGATGATGACTTGACCCTGCCGCAACAGATCGAGGTCTACTCGGCCTGCTTCTGGGTTTGCACCCAGAGTACGAACCTGGAGCACGATGTCGGCATCGGCGAACAGCTGGCCGCGATCACTTGCTAGCTGTGCGCCCTTGTCAAGGAACGCTGCATCAGGAAATCCTGCCTCGTCGCCGGCGGAGGCCTCAGTAAGGATGTGAAGGCCAGCTTTTGTGAGTGAGGGAATGACTGAGGGAACGATGGCAACACGCCGTTCGCCAGGAAACGTTTCTTTAGGGATTCCGACGATCATGAATTTGTGATCTCATACGTTAAAGATGCGACCAACTTCAACCAAGCATTATACGCGCCTTCCAATCCCGAGGGCCACTCGTTCGTCGCCTACGCGTCAACGGCGAGAGGGCATGACCTTGTGTAACTTCTCACCGAGGGCGGCAATTAACTCAGCACTGACCGACCGTGTCTCAAGCGTTGGATATCCGTTAACCTCACCCGTCACGGCTGGGACCAAAAGGTGGTTTAGGGCGTCGAAGCGGACCAATTCAGTTGCTACCCTCCGGTCCCGTGCTAGGCCCATCTCGAGCAGGCGGTCTGCGTGTCCTGGAACGATTTGCCGGTCGAGACCGCCGTGAATGACCACCATTGGCTGGCGTAGGTCCTGAATGACGTCGGCCGGCCAGAAGTTGAGGTAACTCGAAAACCACGGCGTGTCAGCCTGCTTGCGCATGTCAGGCGGAATATCATCCCAGCCATCGCCCGTCAGGACCGCATCGTGAATCCGTCGCTGTAGCTCCATCTTACTCAGTCGCTCCTCGTCGCTGATCTCCATGCGTACGAGCGTTTGTCGCTGCTGTTCGAGGACGAACTCCACACCGCGTGTCGACGGAACCGCCACCAATCCGAGGGCAGTAATCCTGCGCTCCTTCGCTGCGGTTAGCATGGCGACCCAACCGCTTTCACCGTAGCCCACTACGGCAATTCGACGCTCGTCTACGTCAGCCCGGTCACGAAGATGACGAATCACCGACCTAACATCTTCAGCGTATTCCGCGAGTGTGATGCTTTCGATCCGGCCGCCGCTCTGGCCGACCCCTCGTTTATCGTAACGGACGACGATGAAACCGGCGTCGGAGAGGCCGCCCGCCAAGTTGCCATAGATTGGCACGCCCGAAGATGTTTCGTCCCTATCGGTTGAATTGGGTCCTGGCACAAGGACAACGGCGGGCCACTCACGGTCGTTATCGGTTTCAGGCGAGGCCGCGGGAGAGAGCTGTGGCCTGGTGAGTGTCGCTGCTAGATTGAAACCCGAAGCGGGGATGTACAGGTCTTCGTCCCCTTCATTTCGCACGGTTTCCTGCCGAGCTGATAGCGAGACGATTTCCTGCCTCGCAATGTCGAGCCCGATCGTTGGCATACTGATACGTAGTAATCGATGCCCAGCATCAGACCAAATTTCGGCATCAAAGGGATTACGACTGTTGAGAAAGGTCACATGATGCCGCTGTGCTTCGACCGTGCCGGCACTTGTGGTGATCCGCTGCTCACTCGTTCGGTTTAATCGGATAGTAATCTCAGCTTGTGGTGCGATATAGGCAGGAATAGCGGTGCCAACCTCGGCTACTGATAGGCGTGCCGCGAGGGCTTCGTACGACGCAAAAAAGTTCGTTGGGAGGACGATAGTCCCGGCTGATAAAGCGTCTACTTTACTGCTGGTCTCGCTACCTACGAGTATATCGCTCGTCGCACTGGTTTCCGTGAATGTTGTCTGCACCCTGTAAGGCTCACCGGCAAGCGTGGCATCAATGAACAGAGTCTCCGGCCGCCACAAATCGTCGTAACGAATCTCAAACTGTCGAATGGCTAGGTCGAGCGGACCCGACACTCGGCCCGTTGAGTTGATTGTCCAGCCTGACTCGGTCTCCTCCACCCGGATCTCCTCGGTTCCCACGAGAGTGAGCTGAAAAAAGATATTGAACGTAGACTGACCTGGGGTTGGTCTGGGAACTGACTGGTCAGCAGCCGCGAGTGAACACATTGCCGTCGCCAGGAAGGCGACGGTACAATAGGCCGGCACACGCATCACTTCCCAGCATACCATCCTGTGTGTGCGAACTGGTTGGTTACATGGTCAGCGCAACGCTAATCCAGTCCTACGAAAAGCTCCGTGAAACGGCTGGGCTCGTGAGTCTCAGTAATCGGGGCGCGATAAATATGAAGGGCAGCGACTGTGCTTCGTACTTGCAGGGGCTTCTTACGAACGACATCTCGGGGCTGACAACTGGCGCAGGTTGTTACGCTGCTTACCTCACGCCGCAGGGGCGCATGATCGCCGACATGAGGGTTCTGAATCTCGGAGATCGGTTACTGCTGGACGTTGATTCTGCGATGTCTGACACCCTGACCTCTCGGTTCTCAATGCTGGTTTTTTCTGAGGATGTCCAAGTCAACGACGAATCTTCAACTTGGTATTGGGTTGGTGTGCGTGGGCCGGGTGCGGCAGCTTGCCTGGAGCCAATTTTACGGCCGGAGGGAACCCTGTCAGGAAAGAAGGCTGTAACGGCCTATCAAGGTCTCGACAACGGATGGTGGGTGCTCGACGGAAAGCCAGTGCTGGCCGTGAGCAACGATGAGTTGGGTATTCCTGGCATTGACCTCGGTGTTTCAAGTGCTTACAGCGGGCAAATAAATGCGCAGCTTGAGGGTTTAGGTCTTGAGTGGGGGAGTGCTGGCGCAGTGGAGGCGCTCCGGGTCGAGGCCGGCACGCCTCGGTTCGGCGCCGATATGGACCAAGACACGATTCCGCTTGAGGCCGGTATTGAGGCACGGGCCATCAGTGAAACGAAGGGCTGCTATGTCGGTCAGGAGGTTATCATTCGAATCCTGCATCGTGGCAAAGGACGCGTCGCACGACGTCTAGTCGGCCTGATATTCTCACAGGACCACACGACGGAATCCTTGTCGGGCCAGTCCGTCTACGACGGTCATGAAACAATTGGTCGAGTGAGGAGCGCAATCTCGTCGCCGCGACTCGGTCGACAGATTGCCTTAGCTTATGTTCAGCGTGCGTACACGGCGCCGGGTGCACGTGTCGAGGTAGCGGACGGTGAGCGTCGGGTCGCTGCTGAGGTTACGGAACTTCCGTTCCCACCTTCGTTAGCCTGACGATTAATGCTTTATCGGCGAGTGGAAACTCCAGTGTGGCTAGTTCACGTCGTTTGACCCAACGGATCCGCTGCTTCAGCATCGAACGTGGTTTCCCCTTTAGTTGGCAATGGTAAAAGTGTAGACATACGGTCCTGTCGGGATAGGCGTGTTCCACGCAGTCGATTTTTTTGCCAATCTCAACCTCAACGCCTAGCTCCTCGCGCATTTCCCGTCGCAGTGCATCTGTGAGCGATTCTCCAGATTCCAGTTTTCCGCCAGGAAACTCCCAACACCCCCCTAGATGATCGCCCGCCGCACGTTGCGTAACCAGGAAGTGATCACGTTGTTCAACAACCGCCGCTACCACATCAAGGGGTACGCTACTCATTTCTTGCGTTGTCCCGCAGGACGACTGTCGATTGGCCCGGTACGACATGCGGTGGCCATGGGGCAGGAACGGCATCGAGGCCGTCGCGCTGTACACACTGTTGCGCCAAAATCCATAAGGCCCTGGTTGAAATCGAATACGTGTCGCCGAGGTAGCAGCACCCTAGCCAGACTCCAGAGATGGCGCTGCAAGGCATGGGCACGCAGGTCGCCCGTGCCGACAAAGAACCGGTACAGGACGCGCGCCACGTTGGTGTCAAGAATCGCCGCCCGGCGGCCGAAGGCGAAACTTAGGATCGCGCCGGTTGTGTAGGCACCTATCCCTTTGAAAGATCGAAGCGTCGTCTCGTCATCGGGCAGGGCACCTCCGTACCGTAGCACCGATTCCCGTGCGATAGCGTGCAACCGCCTGGGCCGAATGTTATATCCGAGTGGATACCAAGTGCGGATTACGTCCCGGGGTCTTGCCGCCGCGAGTGCTTTAAGCGTCGGATATTTCTTGAGCCACTCCTTATACTTCGGCATCACTCGGTCGACTTGCGTCTGCTGCAGCATGATCTCCGATACGAGAATGCGATACGGATCGCGCGTTCGACGCCAGGGCAGGTCGCGGCCGTGTTTCCAGTACCATGTGAGAAGCTGACGCCGGAACTTCTGTCGGTCCACTGGGGCCGGCAAGGTCAAACGCAAGAGGCTACGCTCACTGGTCATCGTTTTCGGTGGCCGGTCGATGTGCCAACGCTGGCACTATAATTGCGCTGTGTCGATCTACACCCGTAGCGGTGATGACGGAGAGACCGGTCTTTTTGATGGTGCCCGTCTGTCGAAGTCCGATCCGCGGATTGAGGCCTGCGGGGAGGTTGACGAGTTGGACGCAGTACTTGGGCTGGTGCTCGCCCACCTGACTGAGCCAGACCTGATTGAGATCACCACGCATGTGCAGCGCGACCTTTTTGCGATTGGTGCGCGATTGGCCGACCCGCGACGCCGGATAGCCGAGCGGATTACGAAGGTCGATTTGGATGGTCGAGCCGTGGAACGGCTGGAGTCGTGGATTGATCGTTTCGACGAAGAATTGCCTGAGATGCGGCAATTCATTCTGCCTGGCGGCACGCCGGCTGGAGCAGCACTGCACTTGGCGCGCTCCGTATGCCGCAGAGTAGAGCGCCGGATTGTTGCATTGGGAAGCGATGTTGTCGAGCGAGCGGTACGGGTCTACATTAACCGACTGTCCGACCTTCTCTTCATGCTCGCCCGGGCCGTGAACACACGTGCGAAGATGCAGGAGATCGAGTGGTAAGCGTTCAAACGGGCCCGGTTGCGTCATCCCGCTCCACGAGATCCAGCTTCACGCAATCGAAAATTCGTCGGGCTAACTCTTGAGAAATCCGTTCTCGGATTGCGCCGCATTCTACAAGCGTTGTCTCACCGATTGTCTCGATGGCTACGTCCCATCGATCATGCGCGATACCCTCAGAGCGGTCCTCAAAGGCAGTCGGCATTGCCTTCAGCGACGATTGAAACCGTTTAGATTCGTAGGCCGCGATCGGAGATCCGTTAATCAGCATGCGCACAGCCGTAGTGCGTCGTTTGTCGATCGTTGCATCGCGGTAGAAAAAGGCATTGTCATCTTCACTGAAGAGCGTCATGTCGGTGCCGGATGGAAGTTCAGCAACAACGCGCCGGCCGTGCTGGTGCTCGCGCCGGCGTTGCGCCTGACGGCGTTTACGCAACATGTGGAGTGTTGAGCCGAGGCTCACTGCGGTGACGAGCAGCAGTGCGGCGAAAGCGGCGGCAATGAGATCTCGCATCAATGTTTGCCGTAGATTTAAATTTCTGCCGCACTGGTCTCGGCCGCAACCGTCAGCCCGAGCCGCTCTTTGTCGGCATCGGTTAAAAGGTGATGTTCGGTCATGGGATCAAAATCACACACCGCGATCTTTTCCAGTGTTGCCATGTAGAGCCGGATAATCAACTGCAGCACAAACATTCGGTCGGCAGGCAGTTGTCCTTTGAGAGGTGTAAGTTGTGCTTCACCCGCACGTCGCCATGAGTCTGCCCGTCCCGCCAGGTCCTCGACTAACGCCTTAAGGGCCGGGCTAGCATGTTCCCGTCCTAGGTCTTCTAGCAGTGTTGCCTCGGTCACGCGGTGCGTCGCCATGTCGTCGCCGGCCAGATAGACTAGCCCTCGCTTACCAGTGGTTAAGTCTTGGCGGAGATCTCGCAGTACATGGCTCACATACGCGAACAGCCCGAGATTGTAGCCGCAGCCCTGTAGGTCGAAGTCTGCCGGGATGCGAAAGACTCCATCAGTGCCCTGTTCCGCTGTGATCAGGTAGAGGTAAATGGTTGTCGGTGCCACCGTCGCGCCACGGGCATAACGTAAGAATTCCTCAAAGGTTTGAAATCTGTCACGCTCGAGATCCCTCTTCATAGCATCGAAAAAAGCACTCCAAAGCGAAGGTTCTACTGGGAACCGTGCGATGCCCCGCCCGAAAGCGTCTAGAACATCAGCTGCACGCGGCTCTTTGGTCGCCTGGAGCGCGGCACGGTTTGGTGGCCGATCGGTTAGCGCCGCAGAGACCGTGTCCTCCCATGCGAGAAGAATCCGCTGTGTATGAGGCACAGCATTGCTATTCAGGCCCTCGGAAAGGACTGCATCGACGCAATCGTCGACGAGTCTCATCACCGCGTAAAGTGCACAGAACGCTCGGTAACGTTCGATCTCGGTGAAGAAACAGCTTGCCCGATAGAGGTTGTTAAGGTCCTTGGCGGCGATCGTCTCGGCGATACTGTCCGTACCGGTCAGCGAACCCGGGCGCCAGAACTGTTGAGGGATTCTGGTCATGCAGGATCACTCCACGCAGGTAACGCGTCAGGCCGTCCGAAACTCGACTGGAGCAGTTGCCAAAGAAATCTTGGATTTAACAGGTGATTTCTTGGACCGGCGTGGCCGATAAGCCCCATGAGTTGTCCAGCCCAGCGGCTATCATGCTTGGCGCGCGCAACTAGGTTCTCCAGTAGTCGCTGATTTCCGTGGACATGCTGCAGGAGTCTGCCGGTTCCGAAGTCAACCATGAATCGTCGCCGCCACGCCAGCTCGTAACCACGTAGTGCCTGGCTCGTCGCACGCCAATCAGCTCTAGTGATTGCATCATGAACCGCGCGGGCAGCTAGAAGCCCGCTGGTAAGTGCGTTATGAATCCCATGCCCGGTAAACGGATCGACGAATCCCGCCGCGTCACCGACGAGCAGAACTCCATCGGCTACAGTTCGACGCCTCAGGCTGGCCGATGGCAATTGCCAACCCTTTAGCTCTTGGGTACAAGAAAGGCTAATTCGGGAACCAATCATCCGGGTCAGATGCTGAATTAGCTCACCACGGGTCGGACGGTGGCGTGCGTCGAAGAGCCCGACGCCAACGTTAGCGCGATGTGTCGACACTGGCACGATCCAACAGCAACCGCGCTCGAACTGGCCGTTGGTAATCACTTCGAACCGAGGTGCTGACGCTGTGTGGTCGGTGTAGGCGCGCAGCGCAACGCTATAGCGGGGCTGTGTGCCGAACATGGGCGCGAGACCCCGACTTGCCGCGACTCGACTAAAGGCACCATCTGCGCCAACGACAACGGGAGCACAATAGGTAACACGATGGCCACGCTGCTTCACCTGCAGCACGTTCAGTTGCTTGGTGGAGTCCCAGTCGACCCGCTCTAGGAGTTGATTCTCTCGTAGTTGAGCCCCACAGCGCTCAGCGTATCGAGCTAGGCGTTCATCAAGGATGCGCCGGGGCAGGATTCGCCACAGGTGTTTCCGTCCGTGTAAATCAACAAAATCAGCACCTACTCGAAGCCCGCTACCCGTAGTGAAGTTGCACCCCTCGATGGTGAACGCGTCTGGGGCCAGTTCGTCTAGACTCGTGCCCAGCATCGTCATCGCTGTGGCAACTTCTGGAAGTAGAACGTCACCGCAGACTTTGTCACGAGGAAACCGTCCTGCCTCGAGTAAGAGGACCCTGTGTCCCAACTGGGCGAGCGCTGCCGCCGTGCCGCTGCCGGCCGGTCCAGCGCCAACCACGACGGCGTCAGCGTCCCACGTTGAGGAGGATGAAGCAGATTGTGGCATTTGGGACACGGCTGCACACAAGGGAGAAAGCCGTGCCTGAGTTTCCCATGATTTACTTGTGTTGACAACGATCGGCAGTGGGCGACCGGATAGCGTTTGTTACTTATTGAGTAGCCAGTTACGATTTGTATGAATCAGGTAAACATTTCAATGAAGTCAGTCATTATTCACTACCAGGAAATTGCACTCAAGGGCGGCAACCGTCCTTGGTTCATTGCACGACTGGTGCGCAATCTCCGTGCACTCACAGCCGATTTAGGAGTCACGAAAGTGCGGTCCCTTATGGGTCGTATCAAGCTGGAACTCGGTCCGACAGCCGAGTGGGAACCGTTAGCTGAACAGTTGCGCTTAGTATTCGGGATTGCCAACTTTGCCCAAGCTGGGCACGTGCTGGGGGGTGACCTGGACAAGATTGCGGATGCAGTAGTGGCCGACCTGGGCGATCGGCAACCCGGGTCGTTTAGAGTATCGGCGCGCCGTGCTGACAAGCGGTATCCGCTCACCTCGCCGCAGATCGAGCGAGAAGTTGGGGGCAGGATCAAGGAAGCGAAGGGTTGGACGGTAAATCTGTCGGCGCCAGACCTGACAGTATATCTGGAAATGCTGACTGACGAAGTGTACTACTCGTTCGGCAAGCAGCAGGGCGCAGGGGGGCTTCCGAGTGGCGTGAGTGGTCGCGTCGCGTGCCTTCTTTCAGGCGGCATTGATTCACCCGTCGCGGCCTACCGCATGATGAAGCGTGGCTGTGAAGTTCATTTCATCCACTTTCACAGCTATCCGATTCTTTCGAAGGCATCGCAGGACAAGGTGCGTGAAATCGCTAGGCTGTTCACGCGGTCGCAGTTGCGATCCCGCCTCACCATGGTTGCCTTCGGAGAAATCCAACGGCAGGTCGTTCTTACCGTCCCGCCTCCTCTACGGGTGATCATCTATCGTCGTCTGATGTTACGTATTGCGGATCGCTTGGCGCATAAGACACGCGCTCGCGCAATCGTGACTGGCGAGGTTGTAGGGCAGGTTGCGTCACAGACTCTTGAGAACTTAGCGGTGATCAACGCAGTGACTCGCTTGCCCGTACTCCGACCGCTAGTTGGCCTCGATAAGAACGAGATCACGGACGAGGCACGGTCTCTTGGCACATACCCAATCTCAATCATACCTGACCAGGATTGCTGTCAACTTTTCACACCAAAGCACCCAGCGACCCGGGCTACAGTGGTAGAGACTGAGGCTGCGGAAGCTACTCTACCGATCGATGAGATTGTCGAGAGTGCTATTGCTGAAGCGATGGTTGAACATCTGAGCTTTCCGTCGAAACAACCTTAGGGATGCGCTCAACCTATTTTTCATCAAATCCGTGGCGATAGAGATGCCCATCGAAATAATCGCGCAGTGCTTCTTGGGTACTGCGAAATGCCAAATTGTGCCATGGGATCTCGTTCCGTGAGAAGCGGCCGATTTCGAGCGACTCCTCGCAATGGCGTAGAACGCCGCTGACCACTGTGGCAGCGTAGACGATGATGACAGGCGTGCGGCCGGTGTAAGAATAGATATTAATTAATCCGACGAGCCGCACATTGAGATTCGTTTCCTCGAGCGCCTCCCGAGTGGCGGCGGCCGTCATCTCCTCACCACGATCTACGTAGCCACCCGGAAACACCCATTTTCCAAAGCCTGGCTCGATCGCGCGGCGCACGAGTATGATTCGGTCATCTTCCATCCTAATGATCGTGCCGACCGCCACCTTCGGATCGAGGTAGACCACGTGTTCGCACTCCCCGCAAACGAGTCGTTCCGGTTCACCGGCCTTTATTAGTTTCGCTGTAAGCACACTGCTGCACAGAGGGCAGTAACGGTAGGCGTGTTCTTGTGACGGAGTCATCGTCTCAGTGTCTCACCTATTGCTCACGTATAATCGAGGGAATGTCTATCCTCAATGTTGCGCGTATGGGCAACCCCGTGCTTCGTGAGAAAGCTCGGCCCGTTGAACGTTCGGAGTTGTTGACACCAGTCATACAGAAGTTAATCGATGACATGATCCAGACGATGGTTGAGTACCAAGGGATTGGATTAGCCGGACCACAAGTGCACGAGCAGCGGCAAATCTTCGTTGCTGGTATTGAGAATGGCGACGACCCGATGCCTCTCATAGTTGTCGTTAATCCTGTCCTTACGTTGCTTGGTAGTCCGACCGTCGAGGACTGGGAGGGTTGCTTGAGCATTCCGGATCTACGGGGACGGGTACCACGCGCGCCTGAAGTGGAATTGCGTGCACTCGACCGTTATGGTGAACCAATGCAACTTACCGCTCACGGCCTCGCCGCGCGTGTTATCCAGCACGAGACCGACCATCTTAACGGCGTGCTGTTTGTTGATCGAATGCAATCCTTCGACTCGCTCACTCATCTCAATGAGTTCTCTCGATTTTGGAACACAGAGAGAGACTAATCACCACTTTCCTGCTTCTTGGCTTCTGGACCAAAAATAATTCTAGGACCGGAGCCGCTTTTTCTCTGAAGCCCGTTCAGCTTGGAGACGTTCGAGGTCCACGGCCGAATGATCAGCGAATCGCATCGCGGCCGCGATAGCCCGGTGACCTGCCTTTTCGGCAATTAGTCGATGCATTGCTTGACAGACACGTCGATACGCTGGATGTCCCTGCGGGGCACTCCTGAGCTCAATCACGTGCATGGCTTCTCGCGCGTTCATGTGCATGTAAAAGCGGATACGGTATGCCATGGCGACTGCATACGGTGCCACCGCGCCGAGGGTCGCCTTCTGCAGAGCTTCGTGTAGCTCAACCGATGACTCCATGACCTGCCGCCAGTCGGCAAGGGCACCGGCTTCTTCGATTGCTGCTGGTTCGTTGAAGCCGTGGTCGGTTGTCAGATCCTGCCATTCAATGCTGAGCAAACGATGTCTTTGGAGATCGCGAAATGCGCCGTAGTCCGATAGCACATCGAAACGGTAACCAGTGCGCTCAAATGCGCGGCCCGGCTTATGGCGGCGGTTTGTCCTGGCGCCGATGTAGGCTTTTAAGATTGACGCCCGCTCGCTGGCCGACATCTGCCTCGCCATGGCGAGTAGCTGAGAATCTGGCAGGTTTGACACCGCATAGAGTGCGGCAGCGACCACTTTGACCTCGCCGTCTGGATCAAAATCGACCAACGACACCTCATCTCGTAGTTGGGGGTCGATGTCAGCCAATACGGTCATTGATGTTTGTTTTAGGTCAGTCTGCGTAGTGCTTAGATAGTCGCTCCACAGAACGCCTCGGTTGGGCAGGTCAACACGTGTCAGGAACGCAGGGATCACCTTGCGCAGTTCAATTAGCATCATCTCCGCATATCGCTGCATCTCGGTCAGTGGATGTGCGCGCATTTGTAGAAGCAATCTTTCATATGCCTGCCCAGACCCGAAAATGCCCACGTTGGATTGCGTTGCCGCCGGTAAGAGGCCACGTAATGTATCAAGGGCCTTCGCACGGATCGCTGCCCGGTAGACACCGTCCGAATCCTCTGGATCCTTCGGATGCTTGGCCTTGTAGTAATCCTGCATCGGTTCGATCCACCGGTTATAAATTTCGAAAGCGCGATCGAGGGTCCGGACGTACTGAGCGCGCAGTGTCGTCCCGTTAAGTTCTTCCGGGATTAAGTATTTCCAGTGGCCTTGCGGGCGGTCGGTGTAGGGTATGTAGCGTGTTGATTGTTCGAGATACGCTGCGAGCCTACCCCGCTCCAGCACCTTCGTTAGGAGGTTTGAGGCACCCTCACAGGCGATGTGCGCCCCGCCCAACTGAGCGACCGAGTCATCGCCGTACTCGTGGAAAACGCGTGTGTAGAGTCGCTCGGCACGCTCGACGCCAACATCTGGCGCCTGACGGTCGGCTCCGGAAACTTTGTCGGTGAATTCATCGAGAAACAGTCGACGCAGCGATTTTGCGGATCGCGAGTATCGGGCAAAGAGTGCTCCCTTGACGACGTCCGGTAAATTTGTCAGCGCGAACACTGGTCCCTCGAGATTCGTGAAATACGGTTCGAGGAGCCGTCGTTCCTCTGGGGTGAATGATTCGGCAGATGGGCGTTCGTCGGGCACGCCGTATAATAGTCGGGCGGTGCGAGGTTCCGTCAACCTTCCTTCCTCCCCGCGCTAGGTCATGGGTAGTAGCTTTCATCACTCAATCGACGTCAGGTTTCGAGATTGTGATGAGTTTGGCCACGTGAACAACGCGGTTTACTTCACTTACCTCGAAGAAGCACGCTGGGTGTTTTTACGCCACTTGCAGGGCCGGTCCCGCGATCACGGCTTGACCGATAGCGACAGAGTGCCGAAGCAGCCGGGAACGATCCTGGCGCACGCCGAATGTGACTTCCGATCGGAGGCTAAGTATGGTGACGTCCTTGATGTGTTGGTGAAGGTTTCCGCAGTTGGGCGTTCGAGTTTCAGTTACGAATACGAGGTCATCGAAAAATCGAGCAGCCGACTGATAGCAACAGCGAAATCCGTGCAGGTGTCCTACGACGCCGTAGCCAAACGGCCGGTCCCCATTCCCAATGCATTACGCGTTGTACTCGAGGAAACGTTACGGTGATTCCGCAAGAGAGGAATGAGTAGCATGAATCAGATCGTCTACATCTTCGGCAAAGACACGTGACCTTATACCACTGCTGCCCGTGAGGACTATGCCAAGCGGAACATTGAGGTCGATTATGTCAACGTTAAGGAGGACGCTGACGGGTTGCGTCGCATGCTGGAGTACACTGGCGGTCGACGTAAGGTTCCAGTGATTGTTGAGAATGACACGGTCACGACAGGATTTGGCGGCACATGAGGGGTATGATGGCTGCCGGTGGCAGCTTTATTATTGGGCGCCGAAGGGATTAAACGGTGCGTGTCTCTGTCAGTCAAGATTGACAGCTGGCGCGCGCGGCACGATAATTGCCGCTCGGAATCTCGGACCGTCGTAATTATCCTCAGTTGGGAGTCAGGCGCTTTTGTTCTTCAGTCGCATTTTTTCGATCCGCAAGGCGTCGTCGTTTACCCTGTTCACTCAGCATTAGTTCTTCCGCCTACGTCGTTACTCTTCTCAGTCATCTCATTCTGCTTCATAAGCTCGGGGTTCCACTTCCATTCTGTGCTAGTGAATCCCGGTTTGTTTCATGACGAGGTGGTATGCACTATGAGCTGATTCCTGCGCACAACCCCGGGTCCTACACCGGGTCTGGTAACAATACCTATCTCCTTAACGGAAAATCACCTGTGCTGATTGATGCGGGCACCGGTGATTCTCGGCATGTTACAGGCGTCGCCGACGCGTTAGTGCAGTCGCCGAGCACTTCGCTAACGAAGGTTCTCGTGACTCATGGGCACGCCGACCACGCTTCCGGCATTAGCGCACTCATGACAAGGTGGCCAGAGGTTGTGGCCGCTAAGATGCCTTGGCCGGAACGCGACGATCGCTATTCGGTGTTCTGGACTCCAATCGCCGACGGTGATTTGATCCCAGCCGGTGATACAACACTCCAGGCTGTGCACACGCCAGGTCATGCGCCAGACCATCTGTGCTTCTTGGATAGCACTTCCAGGGTTTTATTTACTGGCGACCTTGTGGTTAGCGGAAGTACCGTGATGATTCCAGGAAGTTCCGGGGGCGACCTAGTCGCATATCTCGCGTCACTTCAGCGCGTGCTTTCGCTCAAGCCAACCCGGCTGCTCCCGGCGCATGGGCCCGCAATTGACGATCCAGTAACTCTTGTGCGGCACTACCTTGATCATCGCCAATCGCGTGAAGATCAAATCTTGGCGGCAATCCGAGCCGGTATTGACACAGTGGACGGGCTAGTGTCGCGTGTCTATGGGTTTCTGGAGCCGCAACTCATTCCGGCAGCTCATGAAAGCGTTTTGGCACATCTAAAGAAGCTCCGCGTCGAAGATCGAATCCAAACCGACGCGAACCGTTGGACATCGACCTAAGGTTGTTTGTCCGCTGTTGACTGAACGGCATCACGAAGGTCTATATGAACACCATCATCGATTTTATTCACACGAACCGAGATCGTTACATTGACGAGTTGAAAGCCTACCTAGCGATTCCAAGTATCAGCGCGTTACCCGAGCACGCTGCGGACGTAAGACGCTGTGCAGAATGGACGGCGGAAGAAATGCAACGGGTCGGCTTGGATCACGTTCAGCTTTACGAGACACCCGGCAATCCGATCGTTTGCGGAGAATGGTTGAAGGCTGAGGGTGCGCCCACCATTCTTTATTACGGACACTACGACGTCCAACCAGTCGACCCGCTAGAGCTTTGGGAATCGCCGCCTTTTGAAGCCACGGTGCGAAGTGGCGAGATCTATGCGCGTGGCGCAGCCGACGACAAAGGCCAGGTGTTCATGCACCTTAAGGCGATCGAGGCGCACCTGAGACAAACCTCTAGGTTGCCGGTGAACATGAAGATCGTTCTAGAGGGTGAAGAGGAGGTTGGTAGCGAGAACCTTGATGCCTTCATCCGCGATCGGCGTGATGAGTTGTCCGCCGACGTGGTCGTAATTTCCGATTCCCCGATGTTCGATCGCGGCGTACCGTCCATTTGTTACGGTCTCCGAGGACTCACGTATTTCCAGATTGACCTCCGTGGTACGGCGAGCGACTTACACTCTGGCTCGTTCGGTGGTGCGGTTGCCAATCCGGCTTTCGTATTGAGCCAGGTGCTCGCACAGATGAAAGACCGCGGCGGTCGGGTGAAGGTCCCAGGCTTCTATGATGCTGTACGTCCGTTGCGAGAGGAAGAGCGTGCCGAATTCAAGAAACTACCGTTCAACGAAAAGCATTACCGCAAGGAAATAGGGGCACCCAAATTGTTTGGCGAGAGGGATTACACAACGCTCGAACGTGTATGGGCTAGGCCGACGTTCGAAGTCAATGGTCTTCAGTCGGGCTTCACTGGTGATGGAGCTAAGACTGTTATTCCGGCGACCGCGACGGCGAAGGTAAGTATGCGGCTTGTGCCGGATCAGGAGCCTGATACGATCGCCGAACAGTTTGAGGACTATCTTCGCAAAGTTACGCCGAAGACGGTTACGTTAGCCGTTACACGCATGCATGGTGGGAGGCCTTGGATGACCGAATTTGACAATCCTTATGTGCAGGCCGCCGCCCGTGCGGTCGAGCGAGGCTTCGGACAACAACCTGTGTTTAACCGTGAAGGTGGTTCGATTCCGGTCGTGGCGACTTTCCAGGAGGTGCTTGATCTACCATCGGTGCTGTTTGGGATTGGCCTACCAGACGAAAATGCACACGCGCCAAATGAAAGATTGGATCTCGGTAATTTTTTTAACGGCATCATTGCCTCAGCTTGTTTGTACGATGAGATTGGCCAGCTAACTGGTCACGCGGCAACCGCGGAATCGGGTGGTGGATGACACCAGTCGATAGGTTATGAAGCAAGGCCTGTGCTGATGGTCAAAGGTATCGACCTGCAGCGACTAAGAAGAGCCAATATACCTTCTATAACCCTTTAGTTATTCTAAGTAGGGTCGAAGGCGAAGATGCAACCTCAATCTAACAGCAGCGCCGAGACAAACGTTTCTCGGAGAGAATGGTGGCAAGGTTCGCTACACTAACCGCAGTGGTAGTTAGTTCAAACTTGCCACTCGCCTTCGCAACATCTTGATGTGTTCCCAGATCTGCTCGTGTTCCGTCTGGCGATCCACTGGGACGTCACCGTTTCTGGTTCGCCCCGTAATGTGCAGGTATGCTTCGAGGTCTCTCAGGGCGCCCGAGAAGTCTCGCAGGTGATAGGCCAGCAAGCCACGGTCGCGAAGATCGACGGCGCCAGATGGTTTAATGGCGAGGAGTAATTCAGTCACGTCACGCGCCTGTGGGAAAGAACGTAACCTGACGTACATTCGTTTCAAGTTTTCGAGGACTCGGACGATGATCTGTTTATCACTTGCCGGCTTGAGAAGTCGAAGGTCGAATTCGGCGTCGTCACCGAGATGTTGGTGGAGTAGTTCACGGCAGTCACCCTCGGCCATTATCCTGCCGTTATTGGATGGGTCGATGACAAGTGGCATCTGTTTCCACTCCGATGATTCCGCTTGTAATCGTACTAGGAAGTGACTTGGAAAATTGACTCCCGCCGCACGAACTCCAGCTCGTTGAGCCACTTCAAGGAAGACAATCCCTAGTGTTACCGGAATGCCTGTCCGTCGATCGAGCACCTGATTCAGACAACTGTTTCTGGGATCTTCGTTGTCTGCAGGGTTGCTAGTAAAGCCCCGCTCCCGAAACAGGTAACGGCTGAGGATTTCGAACTGCGCTTGCTGAGTTTTGCCATCTCCGTCCGCTAGCCGCTTCCGTGCCTCGCTACCCATGCGGTCAAGACACTCGAGGGATGGCGTGGGGTTGAGGTGCGGGTGTTCGAGCCTGGCGATGAGCAGTGCTGCGCGTGCGAGGTCTGGAGCTTGGCCGCTGACCGTGTCAGCAAACTCGCGCGCCAGCTTATCAACATTGATCATCTGATTCGAAGTCCATGCATTTCTTTAATTATCCCATTCTCCCGGGAGCCGCTCCCCAGCGAGGACCGCTAATGCCAACTGGTTCTCGAGTGGCGGGAACGGGCAGTCGAAGCGCACGTCATAGTAGCAAAATGGGTGATAGGCGGTATTGAAGTCGAGGTCGTAGATTCCCGTTGGTGTCACCACCAGGTCAAGGTAACGTCCAGCAGGATAAGTCTCCCTGCCATTCGTCAGATCGCCAAATGGCACGAACAGGCTGTTGTTGTTGGATGCTAAGACTTCGACAAAAGCTGACAGCGTGACAGGATTTCCCTCGAGTTGAAATTCTAGGACTCCCACGCGGCGCATTGACCTCCGCTTGCCCGTCGATGTGGGGATTTCGAAGATTGTTTGTTCACTGTCAACGCGGAGCGATGCAGGGATTCGGTAATCGACATCAGGTAAGAAGTAACTTAGTGGAAGAAGGTCTTGACGGCGAGAAACAGGGACTGGGGAATCCGCACTATTTTCAAACGCCTGGTCCTTGGCTGTCCGCGATGCGAGGAGTGTGTCGACGTAGGACAGATCATCCGGTGGAGGAGCACTACAGGCGCTCACCGCAATAAGCACGGCCGCACTCCAGGGTGCGGTGGTTGACCCTCTAGTCATTGCTAAGGCTGAGACAATTGCTTGAGCATCGCGGTTGCGACGGACTGCTCTTTGGAGCCTGGTTCGGCCTCGATGGCCATTTGCAGGTATCGCCGCCCTTCAGACTGGTCACCTGCGGCGAGTGCGATCTCGCCCAGCTTGAGAAGAGGTTTGCTCCATGCTGGATCGGTCTCGTGGGCGCGCCAGTACCAGCCGACCGCACGTTCGGCGCCCTCTAAGGCTAATTGTGTTTCGCCGAAGTTGTAAAGCAACTCACGGTTCAGGCTAAGGTCAAGGTCTAGCTCAGCCGCAAGCACGCCCTGATAGGCTTCTTGTGCCTCGGCGTACTGCGCGATGTTGAGGTAAGAATCACCAATTATTAGCTTAAGTGTTGTGAGTGCCGGGACCATTACGGACAATTTCTCGTAGGCGGCAACTGCTTCCAGGTAGCGCTCAGCAGAATATAGCTCCTCGGCCTGTTGCAACTGTTCCTGCAGATCGGTCGACTTTACATTTGCTAAGGCCCCGAACCGCTCACCATAAGCGCCGCGGGCTAGGAACAAATTTATCTCGGGGTTACGGGCTATCTCTCTGACGCGCCGATGCAGTTGTGCTGGTGTGAAGCCAAGCGCTTTCGCAGTGAACATCCAATTGCCTGGCCGCAGGGTAACAAAGCCAAAATTCCCCCCGGAATCAGTTGTAGCAGTGAAGCTACGGTTACCGTTCTCAGCGGTGACTGATGCGCCTTGGATCGGTCTATTGCTCTCGTCGCGCACTGTGCCAACGACTCGTGTTTGCCCAAAAGCTACCGTGCTAGTGGTAAGCCAGAAGGCCACGCATACAGAGAACAAACAGAAATTCGCTATGGTTTGCATATAACACCTTGATGATATTGGATATCCGACCCCAACCCGTCGGGCGGTTTCACTCAAGGCATCGTGTCTGCCAGTATAATCCAGAACTCTGGTGCCTGTCGGCACCCGAGTATTGCTATGAACCAACGTGGTGTTGTGATCGGACTTCTGCTCGGTGTACTGCTGAACACATCTGAGCTTATTGCTGGCCAGCGTACTGACGAAGCCAGGCTGGCACGAGTCGGTGTACTCGTGCGCGAGGCCATCGATGCGGGACAACTCCCCGGCGCGGTTGTTTTGGTCGGCCGTGGGGACGAGGTCGTCTATTTCGAAGCGTTCGGCGATCGTGCCCTAGTGCCGGCCCGCGAGCAGTTGACGCGTAACACCATCTTCGATCTCGCTTCACTTACCAAGGTCGTTGCCACGACGACTAGCGTAATGCAGTTGGTCGAAGCGGGCCAAATCCGCCTGACCGATCGCGTCGGGACGTTTATTCCAGAGTTTTCACGGTATGGCAAAGAGGGTGTCACCATTAGACACCTTCTAACGCACATGTCTGGTTTGAGGCCAGACCTCGATTTGGCAGATGAGTTTGAGGGTTACGACGAGGCGATTCATCGCGCCACCGAAGAAGTGCTGTTGGCGCCGCCGGGCAGACAGTTCGTTTACAGCGACATAAACTTTTTTCTACTTGGAGAGATTGTTGCGCGAGTTTCCGGACTACCACTTGACCAGTACGTACGAGAACGGATCTTCGTACCGCTCGGAATGGTTGACACGATGTTTAACCCACCAGTTGACGTCGTGCCGAGGATTGCACCGACTGAAGCCTGCCCACCCCTCGGGTGGCCTTGCAACGGACCCAGTTCGGTGATGCTACGTGGAATAGTGCACGATCCGACAGCCCGCCGGATGGGGGGCGTAGCTGGACACGCGGGTCTCTTCAGTACTGCACACGATTTAGCTATTTTTTGCCGCATGTTGCTAGGCAGGGTCGCGATTGGCGGTACGCGTTTACTCGCACCACTTACCCTGGCAAAGATGACCACTGTCGCGACCCCGCAGCACGAACGGAACCGGAGGGGCCTTGGTTGGGACATCGACTCGGTTTTCGCATCGAACCGAGGAGAACTCTTACCCGTCGGTTCGTTTGGTCACACCGGCTTCACTGGGACATCACTCTGGCTTGATCCCACGACCGATACCTACATCATCTTCCTGTCGAACCGCGTGCATCCAGATGGCAAGGGCAATGTTGTTGCTCTCCGTGCTCGCGTGGCTACGGCAGTCGCGGCCGCACTCACCGATGTGCCCCCAACCATAGGCTTCCAAGGGGGTGGCATGACCGGCGTCGACTTTGGTGCGTCCGGAGGCCCTCCTTCGTCGACACCGCGGTCGGTGATGTCAGGTATTGACGTGCTTCGTGCCGACGGCTTCGCTGCGTTACAAGGCCAACGGGTCGGTCTACTGACGAACCACACAGGTCTTGCGCAAGACGGGACCACGACGATTGATCTCTTACATGGTGCTGACAAAGTCGAGCTCGTAGCGTTATTCAGCCCTGAACATGGTATCCGGGGGGTAGAAGATTCGGCCGTGGCCTCTGGCCGTGACAAGCGTACCGGACTGGCGATCCACTCGCTTTATGGTGAGACGCGGCGACCGCTGTCAAGGATGCTCGAAGATCTCGACACCATCGTTGTTGATATCCAGGGCATTGGTGCCAGGTTCTACACCTACATGACCACAATGGCTTATGTCATGGAGGCTGCGGCTCTACATAATCTGACGATCGTCGTATTGGACCGGCCTAATCCAATTGGCGGCGTGGCGATCGAAGGGCCTATTCAGGACGATACGGCGGTGGGTTTCACCGGTTATTTTCCAATGCCCATCCGTCACGGACTAACACTCGGTGAACTAGCTCGTCTCTTCAACGAGCAGCTAGAGATCGGTGCCGAGCTGACTGTTATTGAAATGACGGGCTGGATGCGGGACGCTTGGTTCGATTGGACCGGCTTGCGATGGGTGAACCCATCACCGAACATGCGTAACCTAAATCAGGCGGCACTCTATCCGGGTATTGGTGCGATCGAAGGCACGAACGTCTCGGTAGGACGCGGCACAGATGCGCCCTTTGAGCAAATCGGTGCGCCCTGGATTGACGGTGTTGAACTAGCAGAACATCTCAACGCACGGAGTCTCTCGGGCATCCGTTTCTATCCTGTGGCGTTCACGCCAGAGAGTAGTAAGTACGCCGACCAACAGTGCGGCGGTATTTACATGATTGTTACGAATCGAGACCTGCTGCGGCCTGTACGTGTGGGTCTCGAAGTGGCAGCCGCACTGTACCAACGCTATGGTGACATTTTTGAAATTGACGCAGCTGCCCGTCTCTTTGGATCGCGTGACACGCTAAACCGTGTTAAGGCCAATGAAGACCTTTCGGCTATCGCGCAAAGTTGGGTCGCTGACGAAGCCGCCTGGCGCCGACTACGAGCGCCGTATCTACTGTATTACTGAGCTGCTAGTAGCTTGGTACCTACTCTTGGAATCAAGTATCGGTCTTGGAACAACAGCAAAGAAGGGTGCCTGGAGCACGGCGGCTTAGGTCGGTAGCATGTATAGCATTCCATAAACGACGACCCCGGTAACCGAAACGTAAAGCCAGATCGGAAACGTCCAGCGCGCGATCGCTTTGTGACCTATATCATCGCGCCGGAGGCCGCGGCGTAGAGTCACGACCGCCATCGGCACGACGGCGATGGCTAGGACAACGTGGGTTGCCAGAATAACAAAATACACGACACGAATTATCCCGGTACCCGTGAATGCCCGAGATCCTATGTTCACGTGGTAGATGACGTATGAGACCAAGAACAGCACTGACATTGAGAAGGCGGCTAACATTAGGGCGCGATGCCTGACGACATTACCCTTACGGATCATGACATAAGCAGAGACCAGCAGTATCCCCGCGAGGGCGTTCAACGTGGCGTTGAGCAACGGGAGATCTGAAATCTCTAACATCGATGGTTTCCTCTACAGATTAGCGGCCTCGTTTGCTGCGCACGAACAGAATGCCTATTGCAGCTGTTGCGCAACCAAACACGAAGACTACGATCAAAGACATCGCGAATGACGGTAGCCCTCCCCCTGTTACGGAGGTCCCTCCTGTCAGAACTACCCGTAATGCCGTGACTCCGTAAGTCATTGGATTGGCCCACATGATTGCGCGGATCCACCATGAGGCGCCCTCTGCAGGAAAGACTGCTCCCGACAAGAGCCACATCGGTACCAGCACTAGATTCATGACGGCGTGAAAACCCTGCGTAGAATCAAGCTGCCACGCAACCAGAAAGCCTAAACCGGTCAGTGCGAAAGCCAGCGTGAGTAGTGCCACGACGAGGGGCAGTATCAAGTCGGCTCGGAGATCAATGCCAGTGGCAGGTGCGAGCAACAGAAAAAGCATCGCTTGTATTACAGCGAGCGTGGTGCCGCTGAGAATTTTACCCACGACGATGGTTGTCCTCGGCACCGGCGCCACCAGCACTCCTTGTAAAAAGCCTTCACGTCGGTCTTCAATGACTGAAATCGTTGAGAAAATGGCGGTGAAGAGCACAATGAGCGCAAGCGTGCCTGGAAAGAAGTATTGCAGATAGTTCACTGGTGCGTCGGCGTTGACGCGAAATGACGACCCTAGTCCGGAACCCAGCAGCAGCCAGAAGACGACCGGGGTACCGAGTGCGCCGATAACTCGACTGCGCTGCCGGTAGAATCGGATAATGTCGCGGGCCCACAAGCTATAGGTGGCAAGTAGCATTGCGTTGGCTTAATGCAATTGCTCGCCGGTGTAGTGAATGAACACGTCTTCAAGCGTTGGTTTGCCGAAGGTGATCGTATCAATCTCACCGGGAAATGCTTCGACGAGCTCCGGGACAAATTCATGCGCTTGCGCGCGTTCCAACCGGAGAGCTTCATCGATGATCTCTACGTGCTGGTCAAAGCGTTGGGTAACTTTCTGCGCTAGTGACGAGAGGTCCTTACCGGTGACGAGAATCATATCGCCCCCGATCTCTGATACCAGCGCTTCCGGAGTACCTGATGCGACTAATCGACCTTTATGAAAAATTCCTACACGGTCGCACTGCGCGGCTTCGTCCATCAAGTGCGTGGCCACGATAATAGTCGTCGACTCAGTCTGGCGCAGATGTCGTAGATGCTCCCAGACCTCGTGCCGTGCACCAGGGTCGAGACCATTACTCGGCTCATCAAGGAGAAGAAGTAGTGGTTTGGTGAGTAGCGTCTTAGCCAATTCCACACGCCGTTGCAGTCCGCCGGACAAGGTGCTCACCAGGTCGCTCGCGCGGTCGGTTAGGTTGACGAGCGAGAGCACCTCGTCAATTCTTTGGTTGAGTGATTTACCGTACAGGCCATATAAATGGCCGTGGTAATAGAGATTTTCAACAACACGGAGGCGATCGTCGAGCGCCGGTGACTGGAAGGTCATACCGATGCAACGACGCACAGCGTCGGGGTTGGTAGCTACGTCGTGTCCGAATACGCGGACCGTTCCGTTGATAGGGGTCAGCAGTGTGGCAGCAATCCGAAAGAAAGTCGTCTTGCCACCCCCGTTCGGACCCAGAAGTCCAAAACTTTCGCCAGGCGCTACATCGAAGCTGACCGATTGGAGCACTTGACGGTCACCGTAGCGGTGATTCAGGCCGATGACGTTTAATGCCGATTGAAGGCCTGGACGGGACGCCGGGGTAGGCGAAATCGGTTCAGCCACCTAACAACCGCGAGGAAATCAGGAGCACCCACAGGAGGGGCAGATAGACGAGCGATCCGAAGAAAAGATTGCGGGCGTTCTGCGTGGACCGGTGCCAGGCGAACCGTACAGAGAGCGCGGCGAAGCCGAAGCCGAGAAAGGCCGTACCAAGCAAATATGGGGTGCCAGCCATACCGACCCACACCGGAGCGAGACTAACTGGCAACAGGCCGGCGAGAAAAAGAAGCACGTGCCTAGCTGTACGCCGTCCGCTTGGTTCAACGACTGGCAAAACCTGAAATCCCGCACGAGCGAAATCCTCACGGTAGATCCACGCGATTGCGAGAAAGTGTGGGATCTGCCAGAGGAAGACGATGCCGAATAACACCCACGCCTCAAGAGTCATCGAGCCATTTGCTGCCACCCAGCCTAGCGCAGCCGGTAAAGCGCCAGGCACAGCACCAACCACGGTGGCGAAAGGAGTGCGGCACTTCAGTGGTGTGTAAATCAGAACGTAAGTGACTATTGTCGCTAGAGCGAGGCCGGCGGCAAGTGGACGCGTATAGGTCAGGACAGCCAATCCGATCAGAGAAAGTGCGATGCCAAATCCCCGCGCCTCCGCTGGTAACAGTCGACCGCTAGGTAGCGGCCGATGCCGGGTCCTAAGCATCAGGCCGTCTGCCTTCCTCTCGTAAACCTGGTTGAGTGCGGAGGCACCACCGGCGACCAGCGCTGTTCCAATTATCGTTGGTCCGATAAGCCACACTACACCGGCGTCAGGGGCCGCCAGATAGAAACAGACGGTCGTTGTAACTAAGACGAGGGAGTTCAAACGTGGCTTCGTAAGTGCAATGAAGTCGGCGATGCGACTTCCCGGAACAGCCATTGCCACCGCACTGATTTTCACCTAACTACCCCTGCTGACGACGTCTCGGGCAGTGCTACTGAGGTGTTGCTTAAGGGCATATCCGAGAGTCGGTGGCGGTGCACCAAGAGTGTCAAGAGGACAACCGTTGCCAGAAGTGCCGCTCCAGTCGCGACATGTGCCGTGTTGATACCCACTTGACGTTCTGAAAGCACAGTGAGAGCACCCAGCGTGAACTGAACCGTCACGAGCCCAATGAGCAGCCAGGCCAGTCGCCGTAGTTCCAATCGGTGCCGGTGATGCACCAGCACGTGCCCCGCTGTTGCTACGACCGCCAATGTTACAAGGACGGCACCAATCCGATGCCCGAAGTGAATGGCGATTGGCCAACTCCATTCAGGTGGGACAAGATGCCCAAAAGCTAAGGGAAAATCTGGAATCGCCAATCCGGCGCCGGTGTGTCGCATTATGGCCCCGACAAGGACCTGCACGTAGACCACAGCCACCGTTCCGATGGTCAACCGCGCTAGCATCCGATCGGCAATGGGTGCGGCCGTCCCGGTGTGCCAACGTGGTGACGTGAACAATGCGAGGGCCACTGTCAGGCAGAAGACAAGCTGAGCGAGCCCAGCGTGTGCGACGGAGATGGGTGTTGGTAAAAAGTAGAGCACCGTGACACCTCCGAGCGTGCCCTGCAGTATAACCGCGCCGAGAGCAACCCAAGCTAGATATCGCACCCAGCGACGACCATCAACACGTGAGAACCACACAGCCAATCCGATCATCAGGATTCCTACAGCACTCGCGATTAGCCGGTGTCCATGCTCGTACAAGATCCCGCCTACCATCTTCGACAGCGGGAAGCTGAACATGAAGTAACCATAAGTATTTGGCCAGTCTGGGACCGCCAGCCCAGAGTCTGTGCTAGTGACCAAGGCGCCGGCCGTGATGAGTAGCAACGTAGCTGTGGCGACGAAAATTGTGAACCTATGGAGCGAGGCCATACGTCGTTAAACAGGCGGGATGTGAAAACGACGGAGGGATCCTCCCTCCGCCGCGCCCACTTAAAATGCTAGCTAACCGTAAAGGTAAACGAGACCTCAACGGTTTCGTTCTCAACCACGGTGACGTTCTGAGTCTGAGTACCTAACATTTCATGCCAAGCCTCGATCGTGTAGTCGCCCGGGGGTAGTGTGTTCAATGCAAACGCACCACCGTTACCGCTCACGCCGAAGTACGGGTGATCCAACACGCCCACATAGGCGTTCATCCAACCGTGCACGTCGCACTTAAACGGCACCATAACCTCAACTGTTTCGAATGCGGTGTCGTAGGTCATGCCTTCGATCGGTTGGCCGGTGTTGAATTCACGGTTATTTGCTGGCATTGCGTGAATGTTGTGCAGCGTTGGGTCACCGTTGCTCACTGTCAGGGTCTGGCCCGCCTGGATCCCGAAGACATGCGGCGTATAGCGGCAACCATTTTGGTCAAGCATAACGGGTTCAGAGGGAGTAGGAAACGACCGGCTACCAAGACCTTCCTTAACGTAGACAAACACGTTATTGAGTGAACCGTCCTCCCCGACGACGTAGTATTCCGTACTGGTGTTGTTGCCAGACTCCTGTGCGCAAACAGGATCAGAATTCATCCGAATAGTTTCGGCCTCAGGGGGTGTGCCTTCAAGCATGACCGTGCCGGTTATGTTGCCTTCAGCAGCGCTGTCGACCGCAGACGCAACCGGCGCTTCAGGTTCAGATTCGGCCGGGGCTTCCGAGCCACCACCACACGCCACTGTTAGGACCAACGCCATTATCGAAACCAGCAGCCACGACTTTCGTACATCCATTGAAACTCTCCTGACACGAAGTAAGGGGAAAAACACCGCAGGCCGCTCAGTTCGTCGTCTCGCGGCAACCTCCAAAACCAGATCAATATCACACGCACCGACCGCAGTAAATGGTTGAAACACTTTAGCGGAGCTTATCTAGCCTATGTGCGAACGCAATGTCAGTTACCGCGCGCTGGCACGAGCAATTTTTCGAGTAATTCGGTCCCCTATCCAGTGCGGGTCCCACCATTCGATCGGTGTGACCGGGTGGCCGTGCAGCAGCGTCGTGAAGTGCAAATGGTCGCCGCCGGCTAGGCCGGTTCTCCCGCTACGGCCAATTTCCTGCCCCTGTTGAACAGCATCTCCGACCTGGACACCGATGGATGAGAGATGGGCGTAGAGGGACTGGAGTCCCATGCCATGGTCGATCACCACGCAATTGCCATAGATACCTAGGAAGTCAGCATGGACAACGATACCGTGGTTTGACGCCAGAATTGCTACATTGGCGGTGGCAGCAAGGTCAAATCCAAGGTGCACTTGTTGATCGATCGCCTGACCGTTGTACAGGTAGGTCCGGTGATCGGCAAAGCTTGATTCAACCTGAGAGTTACCGAGTTGGCGAAACGAACCCTGCCACAATAAGCGCGGCTGAGTTTGTTTTGCGAGCGCCAGTAGGTAGGTTGCATTTTCTTGCCGGAGGTCGGCGTTAATGCGGCTGTACTGGGCAACTAGGTCATCCTTCGGTATACCTTCGAGTAACACCCGCGCAGCATCCGATTGCTCAGCAATTGCTGGAACGACACGCTGTATGAAATTGTTTCCCACCGTGATTTGACGCCGGCGGAAGACCTTCGGGAACGTCCGGCGATTGAAGTCGGCCCGCACTTCGTTACCCGCTGGGTCACGAGCGAAGAGCTGCATCGGTGCATTCAACTCTTGGTCGTGTAAAAGGGCAAAGAACGCGACACGCATCGCCTCGTTCGCCCCTGTAATACCTGCTCCGGCAGCGGGGAACCCCGGATAAATTTGATTGTCCACAATAACGCCAGACTCGACGTCGTTTGGAGTCACCCGGTACACGATCATCTCAGTGCCACCGTGGTTTACATAATGCTGAGTTGATAGCACGGTCAGCCGTGGGGGTTCGAATCGTAGTTCAAGTGAATGGGTTCTCGAGGTCGAGGCTTGGCGAAGACCGTAGAGCACCGGACGGACTGCGGTCACTATGAGGTGTGCCGGTCCTTCAGTTGCCCCTGGAAGGTCGTTCAGGTCGAAGGTTCGCACGATGCGAATTCGCTCGTGAGTTTCTTGCTCGACCCTGGCTTCGCGTGGAGCCGCGAGTGAGAAGAGTGAGATCCGCGTGTCACCTTGCTCGAGAACAGCATCAACTCCGGCAATTGTCCCTCCGGGAGTCTCAACCGAAAAGTCGAGCACGCTGGTCCGCCCGACATAGCGCTCCGGATTATTGACCTCGACCGTGGGACCGAGAGCCCGTCCGGCCCAACGATACGCTCCAACCACGGAGAAAGCCGCGAGTACGATCACTAGCAGCACTTTTGAGAATAGTGACATTGGTTGTTTCCTCCCATCCCGTTCGTGGTCGCGAATCCCTCGACCTTTGGTATCGGACTTGGGGAGCATAGAGTTCAACGCAAATCACCTGTCTCCCCTGAAATTTGATGCTGGTTCGACACATCGGTTCATTGACCCACTTGCTCGCCAGTTGCTAGAATCCAAAGTTTCGGTCGGCCCGTGGCGGTATCGTCTAGGGGTCAGGATGCGTGGTTCTCAGCCACGAGACCGGGGTTCGAATCCCCGTACCGCTACCAAGCTATGGTTTTCTAATATGCGAGCGCTCGTCCTAACCGCGCTTATCGTCGGTCTTCCCATTTCTCACCTTGACACCGTTTTGGAGCGGGGCGAGATTCTCATTGGCACGACCGGCGATTATCGCCCTTTTACTTATCAGCGCCCTGATGGGACATTTGAGGGTTTTGATATCGACGCTGCGCGCCGACTTGGTGCGGATCTGGGAGTCAAGGTGCGTTTCGTTTCCACGAGTTGGCCCCAACTCGTGGAGGGGCTTCGCGCAGGACGCTACGACATCGCAATGTCTGGGATTACACGTAATCTCGAGCGCCAGAAAATCGTCTCGCTGTCGGACCCCTATCTCTCGATCGGAAAGTGTCTTCTTATTCGAAGAGCAGACCGTGCGCGTTTCACGGACCTTAGGGCCATCGATCGCCTCGGTGTTCGTATCGGTGTTAATCCTGGTGGAACAAACGAGAGTTTCGTGAGAGAACGTATCAACACGGCTGACGTTGTCGTTATTGAGGACAATCTCTCCATCCCCGATGCCGTTGCTGAAGGACGAGTCGACGTGATGCTGACTGACAACGTCGAAGCCGTGCTAGTCGCGAACGAGGACCCGCGTCTCTTCGCCGTCCAGCCAAGCTCTCCGTTGAGTCGTGACGAACTCAGTTACATGCTCCCGCGAGATGCCCCCGCTTTCTTGAACTGGGTAAACCTGTGGGTTCACCGTATGGCGCTCAACGGCGAGTTCGAACGCCTCCGAGAGAAGTGGATCGACGGTGTTTCTGCTTCTCCGGGAAAGCGTAGCGAGAACTCTTCAGAGGGTGCGGGCCTACGCCTTCTGGAACCTTTGGGCAACATCAGCCGTCCCGCGGTGGGTCGTCTCTTCGCCCGAGATGAATCGTGGAGCGTAATTGAAAGCTGGTTTCAAGGATGGGATTCGTTGTTTGTTAAACGAACTCGGTCCTTGGGCGTGAGTTCAGCTGAATCGTTTTAAGATTAAGGAGCCCTTCTTGAAACATCCATTCGTGCTGGTGCTGTGTCTGATAGCAGCCACCTCCTCCGTAAGCTTCGCCCAAATCTACGATCTCGGCGGTATGTATACCTACCACTACAGAGATGGTCGGTACTCCGACTGGGGTGATTTCAGCCTGCACGGTTCTCGGATTGCTATTGCGGAAATTAACGAATCCGGCATGTTGGGGGACGCACTCATTCGCATGACGGACGAGAACACGATCGACTACCACTGCTGGCCAGAGAACGCGGCGCTTATGGCGGAGACACTCATGAAGAAGGGCATTCTTGTGCTCACCGGAGCGGATTGCAGTGGGCCTGCCGTCGACATTGCCCGCGTCGCTGAGAAGTACAAAATCCCAGTTGTCTCGAATGGCTCCAACGCGTCCATGCTGTCGTCAGTCGAGGAGTTTCCTTATTTCGTACGCGTGGTCAGTCCGAGTGAACAGTATGAAGGTTATTTGATTAATGTTGCTGAGCACTTTGGTGTCGAAGAGATTGCGTATTTTTATACGACGGATGCATGGGGTCTCGGAGCCAGAGACGTCATTCACGAATCTACACTGCAACGGAATATCAATATCGTGCAGGAATACAGTTATCCGCGAGACACGTCCTACGACGAGATCAGGTTGTATATGACCAAGGTTAAACAGGCCGGCATTAGGCATATTGTGAATACGAGTCCAACGCCGGACACAGTGAGGATATTTCGTGCGCTCCATGAGCTTGAGATGAATGAGCCGGGCTATTCGTTCTATGCCGCCGAGATGGTTTCGGCGGATGAGGCTCCCGAGGCGGTTGCGGGCAGCCTCGGCTATTTCGCGCCCATGGTCGAGCTCATGCCATCACCGAAGTTGTCACAATTCCGGGACGCGCTTGAAAAACGATTAGGCAGGCCTGTCGACCCGAGTTCAAAAGCCTTTTTCTATGGAGCCTTAAGCTACGACCACATGTTGGCGGTGGGCTACGCCATTCGTGATATTCAAGAGGCGGGTGAGCGTGTGACCAGCCAGAACATGTTGGCATATCTCAGAAGAATGGATTTTGATGGAGCGACGGGTCATGTCGCGCTAGTGCCGGGCACCAACGATCGGGCGAACATGCCGATTCAGATCGTCAACAGTCATGGTTACAAAGATGATGGCAACACCGTGGACTTCGTGTCTGTTGGCACCGTGGATCCCGTAAGCGGTCGACTGGTATTGAACGAAGACGCTATACTGTGGCCTGGCAGTGTTACGAGCCCACCTAACCAATAACGAGGGAAGCGAAAAAGAGGAACGCGCGCGTTCATCAACTATAGGAAGATTCTAGGATGGTGTTAAAGAGAATCGCGAAGCTTACGTTCTTGGCAACGGTAGTTTTGAGCTTGGCTTGTGGGTCCCCAGCGCCGAAAAGTTCGCCGATGGAGATCTCGGAGTTGGTAAACCAGATGCGTGACATGGCTTGGGCCGAAGAGGTTGATGCGGCGCAGACGCTTCTACAGCAGCAACGTGGGCACCATGACCAGACATCACCTGAGTGGCTGGTCGCGGCATCCTGGCTCGGTCGCGGCGCGAGTTTTGCCCAGCGCTGGGATGTAGCCGAGCAATATGCGCGTGAGGCGTACGATGGTAGCTCTGCACTTCTCAACGATCGAGAAGTGGACTTGGAACGGCAACTTCCAACTGCACTGGGTGCTGGAATTGAAGTGCTCGGACGCGTTCAAGATGCGCGTGGTGACCGAAGCGGAGCGGTGGAGTTCTTACGTGCGCAACATGAGACTTATATGGGAACCTCAATTGAGACCCGTCTTCAGAAGAACATCTTGCTTCTTAGTCTGGAAGGACTGCCTTTCCCGGTGATTGATGTCGAGCATTACCTCGGTGAACGAGTGTTGTCGCCTGATAGCTTGAAGGGAAAGGTTGTTGTGGCATATTTCTGGGCCCACTGGTGTCCGGACTGCAAACAGCAATTGCCGATCTTGGATCAGTTGTACGAGCAATACGGTGAGCGCGATCTCGCTATCATCGGCCCGACGCAACTGTATGGCTATATAGCCCGTGGACAAAACGCTACGCCGGCGGAAGAACTCGAGTATTTGCGAGGCGCCTATCAGGAGCAATTTCCGGTCCCGGAATGGATGAGTGTGCCCGTGAGTCAGCAGAGCTTTCTCGACTTTGGCGTCAGCACAACGCCGACACTAGTCATCATCGACCGTGAAGGGGTCGTTGAGCTATACAACCCGGGGACACTTTCGTACGAGGAGCTATCGGCACAGGTAGAGCGCCTGCTAGCCACGTAGCTGCTGCTCATTTAGACCGGTCGATTGGCCGAGGGTCCACTGGCTCTATTGCTCTGTCTTCACTACGGCGGTTTTCATCAGGTAGTAGTGACGGCAAAGGCTCTCGGTATTTGTGCTGAAGTTTCCGTCTGTCCGGAAGCGCTGGTTCTGACAGGGGAGTCTGCTAGATGGACAAGGCTGGATACGGTTGAGATGATGTTCTGGGAATTTTAGGGGGGACTATGCCTAATCGAGATCGCCTGAGAGGAATACTGGTTGGTGCTGCATCGGCGCTTGTGATGATTGGCTTGGTGGCCTGTGGCCAGCCGGAGGCTCCGACGGCGGAGGTCGAACCGGAGCCAACGGTAATTGAGCCGATTAATGAGCTACCTAATCCCTATACCACAGAGGATGGATGGGTGATGCTGCCAGACGCGCGTGAGTGGGGTTCAACGGCTGGGGTCGACATCGATCCCGATGGGGAACACATCTGGGCAATTGATCGCTGTGGTTCGAATTCCTGTGCTACCTCCGATCTAGATCCGATCCTCAAGATCGACCCTACAGGGAACGTGGTCGCTAGCTTCGGCGGAGGGCTGATGCTCTTTCCGCACGGCATTCATGTCGACCCAGTGGGTAACGTGTGGATTAGCGATGCGCGAGGGCCTGACGGGGAGGACCCAAGCCAAGCCGGCAAGGGCCACGTGGTCATCAAATTCAGTCCGGAAGGTGAAGTTCTGCTGACGCTGGGTGAGGGCGGAGTGGCTGGTGATGGCACGGGTGCTGCGCTGAACACACCGTGCGACGTGGCCGTTGGTCCGGATGGTAGCGTTTATGTTGGTGATGGCCACGAGGGGCAGAACACGGATGACCCGAACACCGTGGCTCGCATAGCAAAATTCTCGGCTGATGGAGAGTTCATTGCCTCTTGGGGGCGGTGGGGTTCCGAGCCGGGCGAACTTAAAACACCCCACGCGCTAGCGTTTGACTCGCTGGGCCGTCTTGTTGTTGCCGACCGTGGGAATAACCGGTTGCAGATTTTCGATGAAGAGGGCAATGCTGTTGAGGAGTTCAATCAATTCAGCCGGCCGAGCGACGTACATTTCGGCCCTGATGGGATGGTCTACGTAGCTGACTCTGAGTCCGCGTTCGACGAGGTGCGGAATCCAGGTTGGACCCCGGGTATTAGAGTCGGTAGCTTAGAAGACGGCTCGGTCAGCTATTTCATCGACGGAGCAATCGAAGGCCACGACAGGTACTCCGATGGATCGAACCCTGAGGGGGTGGCTGTGGATGCTGCGGGTAATGTGTATGGTGCTGTAGTGTCCGGTGGCGGCGCGATGGTGCGGTCCAGTAGATAGTAGTGCGGAACGAAAATCGTGGCTGTCTCCGAGGTCGGCTGGTCGCGTAACCCAGGAAAACGGGATGGCGCAATCGTCTTCGATGTGATTTGGTTCAATTGTGGGCGCGTTTCTCGAGAGGAAAACACTATCGCGGCTCGTAACCGTGAACGATCTCTATGCGTTTGATCCGAATGCCAAGGTGTCGATCGAACCGTTCATCGACGTCATGGGACGCCACTTTAAGCAGCCGAAGGAAGGTCTCGGATGGGATAACAGTCCGTCGTCTCACATGTGGCGAACGATGATCATGCCCGACCGGCGGCTGTAAACGTCAATCATCGCGAAGTTCCGTTCGAACTGTGGAGTAAGCACGAAAAGGGTTGCTCTACAACTTTATGACCGTTCCCCGTCCTTGTTCGACGGCACGGGTGTAGGCGAGGTGGGCTGTGGCGACGTCCTCGACGGCCATGCCTAGTGACTTGAAAATGGTCACTTCTCCGGGGTGGGTCCGACCCTGATTCTGTCCGCTTACGACCTCGCCAATCTCGGCCACAAGGTGGTTCTCACTAAAGAATCCGTCTGCAATTCCTTGAACGATATCGCCGGACTCAGCGAGAGCTCCGATTCTGGAATCAACGATAACCCGTGCACGCGCGACCAGTCGTGGGTCCATCTCCCGCTGATGAGGGATTGGAGCGCCAATGGAGGTTACGTGGGCACCGTCCGCCACCCAGTCGTTTTCGACGACAGACTCGGTAGACGACGTGGCAAGAACGATTAAGGTTGCGCCACGAATCGCTTCTTCAGCGGAGGATGTTGCCGCAAGCGGGACGTCCGTGGATGTAGACATCGTGTTCACGAATCGCCGGCGGTGGCTTTCGGTCGGACTCCAAACCCGTACGTCTCTAACGGAGAGCGCGTGGACGAACGCGTCGAGATGACTCCGTGCCTGCACCCCGGATCCGACGATTGCCAGCTTGTGTCCGTCGGTTGGAACTTCGAGATGCTGCGCGGCCATTGCCGAGGCAGCCGCAGTCCGCGCCTCAGTGATGTAGGTTCCGTCTAGCACGGCCAGAAGTGCACCGGTCTCAGGGTTGAGCAGCACGACGGTGGCGAGGTGTGAGGGAAGGCCGTGCAGGTGATTGTGCTCGAAGATCGTGACCAGTTTGGTGCCCACCGCAGCTGGGTTCGAGAGGGCCGCTGGCATCACGCCGCAATAGGCCTTGTCAGGACCGATGCTAAATACGTTGCGGAGCGGTTGTTCAACCTTGCCCTGCGAGAATTGGGCCAAGGTCCGCTCCATTAGTGGCACCAGGTCGGGGATTGTGACAAGGGCGCGGACGTCAGAACTATTGAGAATTAGTGGCATCGGTGCGAGTAGTGTCATGTGGGAGCTTATAATCGTCTTACTGCTAGCCGCAACCGAAGCCACTTTAATAGCGAGATGATCCATCGCCTCCGTACGATCGACGCCCACGCCGCAGGTGAGCCACTGCGTTTAATCGTCGAAGGATATCCGAGCCCTGTTGGTCGGACGATGCTTGAGAAGCGATCCTGGGTTATGGAACATCATGACGCGCTCCGACGTGCACTCATGTTCGAGCCCCGTGGGCACCTCGACATGTACGGCGCCGTACTTACCGAACCGGTAACCTCCGGCTCACATGCTGGTGTTCTCTTCATGCACAACGAGGGTTACAGCACGATGTGCGGCCACGGTATTCTAGCCGTTGTTACGATCGCGCTTGAACGTGGGCTCCTGCACTTACCTGACAGCAAAACAGAGGTTGTGCTCGACTCACCGGCTGGGCCTATCCGGGCGCGTGCGGCCGTGACTGAACGTGACGGCGTTCCGCGCGTTGAGCGGGTCACGTTCGTCAACGTGCCATCGTTTGTCTTACACCCAGGGTTGACTGTAAAGCTTGGAAACCGCGAAGTGCCCGTCGATGTTGCTTTCGGTGGCGCTTTCTATGCCATCGTGGATGCCGAGGCGGCCGGTCTAAGAATCGGTGCTGGTGACTTAGGCTCGTTGCGGGACGTTGGCATGTTAATTAAGCGCTCAGTTGAATCCCAGGCGGTCATTGTGCATCCGGTCGATGAAGGATTAACGGGAATTTATGGGACGATCTTCACCGGTATGGCGGACGCTCCAGGGGCTGACTTGCGTAATGTGACGGTCTTTGCCGACGCCCAAGTTGATCGTTCGCCTTGCGGCAGTGGCACCTGCGCCGTGATGGCGGTGCTTGACGCCATGCAACTACTTGCGGCCGACCGACCCTTCACGCACGAGAGTCTCCTCGGCACGCAATTCCAGGGCCGAATCGTGGGGCGTTCACAGGTCGGTGACCATTCTGCCATCGTGCCTGAGATCGAAGGCGAAGCTTGGATCACGGGTGAGCATACCTTCCTAATCGACGACGAAGACCCGCTAAGAGAGGGCTTTCTTCTCTGATTTCGCTCGTGTCGTTGGCACACAATTTCGGTTGGCGAAGTGTGCTACCGTACGGCCTAGTGCCCATTGAAGATCGCGTCGCGCGGCTCTTAACTGAGCTACCACCGAACCCACAGTTTCCTACCCAGGGCGCGACCCTTTTTGTTGACTTGGCGCGGCGACAGGTAAGGCAGGCGTATACACCGAGGCGAATTATCGAGACATTCCTCGCGGGGCGCGGTGCCAACATGTTCTATCTGTATCGCTTGCTTGATGAGTCGCTCGACCCCAGTGACCCGTCGGTGCCACTCATCTTCGGTTCGGGTGTTTTGACCGGGATTGTGCCAAGCGCGGCCAGGGGGAACGTAACGTCATGGTCTCCCGAATCAGGCGTGTTGATGGACAGCAACGCGGGCGATTACTTTCCGTCTTTCTTGAAGATGAACGGGATTGACCATCTTGTTATCTATGGCCGGGCGGACGCATGGACCGTGCTCTGGCTTGGTGACGGGCGTGTAGAGTTCCGCGATGCAACGCCATATCTTGGACTCGACAATATCGACATGCGTGATCGCATCGCTGCTGATTTTGACGGCACTTGGACGCGGGACCTTGCGATGGCAAATATCACCCGAGCTGGCGAGAATCAGGCACTGACCAGCGCGATTATGGCTGGACCGAAGGCTTGCTACGCTCGTGGTGGTCCAGGCGCGAAGATGGGCTCGCTCAAGATGAAGGCAGTTGTTGTTCAGGGGCAGACCCACGATTTTGAAACAGCACAGCCTTACAAGCAATACAACAAGGAGATTGCGACCAAGCTACTGGACACGTCGGTTGTCAAGAACGCGCTGCGGACGATTGGAACGCCGTTTCTTTATCGACCCAGTCGGGTTCTTGGGGCGATGGGGACGAAAAATAATCAAGAAACAACCTGGACCGATCGTCTCGACGCCGAAAACATCACTCCGTTCCGTCCTGGTATGGCTGGCTGCTTCCGCTGTCCGGTCAACTGCCGCCCGCTGAACCAACTCAACGATGACAATACCGATCGGTACGGGCGGGGTGACGGTCCTGAGTACGTGACGCTGGGTAAATTCGGACCAAATGTTGGTATCGACCAGGTCGAGCCGGTGATCCGGCTCAACAATATTTGCAACGACCTTGGGTTGGACACGGCTTCGACCGGATCAGCCATTGCTTGGGCGATGGAACTGTATCAGCGCGGGATCGTTTCCAAGAGTGATACCGGTGGTCTTGAGCTCACGTGGGGCGACGCCGAACTTGTGGAACGCCTACTCTTTGCCATGTCACACCGTGAGGGCTTTGGAAACGTGCTCGCTGATAGCACGCGCGCCATCGAGCGCGGGCACTATTCAACTGAAGCGGGCAGGTATCGAATGGCGGTTAAAGGGCTGATGCAATCTGACCCACACGATGCGCGGATTTTAAAAGCATTCGCACTGGGTCTGGCGGTTTCGACCCGTGGCATGGATCACCTCCGGAACAGGGTCACTTTAGAGATTAACGCTCGCATTAACGACGACTCTGGCTACAAAGCGAAGCTTTACGGCGGGCCGGTCTCGGCCAAGCCGAACAGCTACGAGACGAAGGAATGGGCAGTTCGGGTGTGCGAGAACGTCTATGGTGTGGGGGATGCTGTCGGGATGTGCCGATTCACTACGAAACTCTTCAATAGCCCGTCGCTACCCGGTCTTGAGGAATTTTCTAGTCAGATCGCCAACGTGACCGGACTGGAATTTGACGCTGGTGCACTTGACCGTGTTGGTCTCAACATCATGGGCGTTGAGCGGCTTATTAACCATCGGCTCGGCGTGCGGCGGAGCGATGATACGCTGCCCGATCGATGGTTCGACGAAGAGATTACAGTGGGCGCGTACAAGACCGAAAAAATCGACCGACTGGAATTCGATGCCATGCTATCGCGCTTTTACGCGATATCGGGTCTCAGTGACGAGGGTGTGCCAGCTAAGGCATGGCGGCAAGAGTTGGAATCAGTGCTTTCTGGTCCAGCGTAGTGATGTCGATCACAGTACGTCTACCGACGACGTTACAGACGAGCGGACAAGACAGGCTCACCATCACCGAGCCAGTAGAAAACATTGCGGAACTTGTCCTGGTTCTCAGACGACAGCTGCCTGGTTTCCCCGCCCAGTGGGACGATTCGATGCTGAATTTTTCGGTGAATGACGAGGTAGTGTTACACCGTGTCGAGGAACGGGTTCTTACCAACGGCGATGTGGTTGAGATTATCCTCGCCCTCTCGGGCGGGAGACCATAGGGCGCGGACGCCAGTACACCGTTCGTCATGACGAGCCAACGCCAGATGTTTACCTAGGGCGTTCCAGAGAGATCTTCGGCGCTGGCGATATAACTCCGGCGCGCGCGCGCTGTCAGACCGGGTCGTCCAAGGCGCACTTCAAGCATGTGCGGCCTACCGTCAAGCTCGGCTGGCGTGAAGCCGATTACATACTGGCTGTGTAACTCTTGAGCGACACGTGTAAATGTGGAGCCGAGGTCGTCATCGCTGCGCAACTCGAAGTAGCCACCGCCTGTTTCTTGAGCGTACTTCCTCAAGTTGCGATCGGGTCGGCTACGCACCATGCGTCTACCATTAAAATATTCCACCCTGAGACCGATAGCATAGACCATCACTTCTTCCACGACTGCGCGCTCGAGCACGTCATCGGAATCAGCGGTGCTGCTTGTGTCGTCGCCGTCGGTGAAAACAAGAATGACGCGGCGTCCTTGAATTCCTTGCAGTGCGTCGAGGCTGGTGGCGATGGCGTCGTACAGGCGGGTTGGGTTTCCAAAGTCGAGTGTGTCTAATTCGGCAATGAGATGATCGCGGTCACCGGTAAACTCCGAGGTAAGTTCTACTTTGTCGTTGAACGCTCCGACCCGTCCTCGGTCGCCCGGTAACATTCGGATGAAGAATTGCTCCGCACCTGCCATCAGCAGCTTGAGCTTGCCGGTCATGCTGGCACTTGTGTCGAGCATAACGACAACCGAGATGGGTTGAACGTCGTTACGAAACACGACGATTTCCTGTCGAACCTCGTTGTCGTAGATCTCAAAGTCCTCTTTTACGAGGTTGGCTACTAGTCGGTCGTTGCCATCGGTGACCGTTACGTACAAAGGCACAATGTTGGTGCCTGACCTGAACAGCGGTACCTGCTGCTGGGCACCAATCGTGGTGATGGTCAGACCGATCAGTCCAAACAAGAGCGTTATCTCGACGCGCATACCGATGAGATTAACAAGCGATATGAGTGTGTGCAATAACTGAAAAATTATCGGGAGAGAACCCGACGAAGCGTCAATTTAGGATGATCGCGCCGGCCTTCGTCTAGCTGGTTGGCGTGAGATATGCTGGGTGATTGAAGGATGACAATGCCCGACGAGCCTAAGTCGACAACGTCAGGTCCGCGCCACGTCGACGCTGCTGAGGCCGAGCAGTTGATCAGTGAGGGTGAGATCCATCTCCTTGATGTTCGCACACCACAGGAATTCACATCGCTCGGACATATTCCCGAGGCTTTGCTTCTCCCCGTAGAACTCGTCGCGGCGGCACCGGCTGTCGTGCCGCACGATGACAAACCCGTCCTGGTCTATTGTGAGCACGGCGTTCGGAGTCAACACGCCGCGCAGGTGTTATTGCGGTGCGGATATAAACAGGTACTCAACTTATCTGGCGGCATGTCCACGTGGCGTGGTAGGCGTGCGTACGATTTGCAGCCGATTGCTGGGCCGTCAGAATGGCTACTCGAGAATAGCGATTTCCTGCATGGAGGCGGACTTGCCCTCGACCTAGCCTGCGGGCGTGGACGGCACGTGCTGACGCTGGCAGCCGCTGGGTGGCAAGTCCGTGGCATCGATCGGAACGCAGAGGTGATTGAGCATCTTCGGGGAGTCGCGAGGTGTCTAGGTCTTCAGGTCAATGTAGAAGTAGTTGACCTAGAGAGTGGTTCGGTTGACTTGGGTAATACGGTCTATAACCTCATCGTGGTTACCCGTTACTTACATCGCCCACTTTTTCCCGCAATCTGTGACGCGCTTAAGCCTGGGGGAATACTTCTCTATGAGACTTTCACTATTGACCAGGCTGAGCGAGGACATCCGAAGAATCCAGAGTTCCTTCTGAAGCCTAACGAACTACAGAAGCTTGTGAGACCACTAGAGATTCTCCGGAAGTATGAGGGTGAGCGCGATGGTCGGATGGTTGCAGCGGTTGTCGCGCGCAAGCCATCCTTTGGTTCGCCATGAGCGCTGCACGGGTCCTATTTAGCTTTGCACATCCCGATGACGAGACCTTCACCGGAGCGGGTGTCGCGTGTCAGTGTGCGGAGGCAGGTGCTCGCCTAGCACTAGTGACCGCGACCCGTGGCCAAGCTGGGAAGATGGGTGAGCCACCTGTCTGCACGCGTGATGAGCTTCCGGCAACCCGCGAGCGTGAACTCCGTGCAGCGGCCGAGATTCTTGGCATTCATGAAGTCAGCGTCTTGGATTACCAGGACAAGGCACTTGCCGAAGTGGCGCCGGAACTGATCCGTGCCGATCTTGTGGCGTTGCTGAGGGCGTTCCGCCCACACATCGTCATCACTTTCGATCCGAACGGCTTAAACCAACACCCCGACCACGTTGCAATCAGCCGCTTCACTTCCGACGCGATCGCTGCTGCCGCTGATGCCAGGTGGCCGAGTAATGGGCAGCCACATTCTGTGGATCGTTTACTGTGGACGCCGCCTGTGCCACCGTGGGAGTTAGCACGACAGGCCGACCTTGCACGGAACCCCGGTATTGATTTCCTGTTTGACATCGCCCGATGGCGCGACCGGAAGGTAGCGGCGCTTCGAGCTCACCGAACACAGCACCTTGCCATCAATCGTCTCTGGTTTGACCAAAGAGACGTTAAGAGCTTGCTATCGTTCGAAGCCTATCGGCAGGCTTGGGGACCAGTTCTGCCGGAGGTGCCGATGAGTCAGTTGCCGCTAACCGACTATGAATCATGCGAATAAAGAAACAACGAGGGAGGGAGGAGGAATAATGACGGGCGACCGTTGCACTCACACTCTGATCACCGGTGAGCATTTTCCTAAGCCGGCCGGTCCGTACTCGCCTGGTGTTAGCTTTGAGCGGCTCGTGTTCGTGTCTGGACAAGGTGCCGTGGACCCGGCGGCGGGAAAGATCGCGTCAGCTGACACTGAAATGCAGACCGAACAGGTGCTCAAGAACGTTCAGGCGATTTTAGAGGCGTCAGGATCCGGTTTGGATTACGTCCTTCGATGCGGTGTCTACTTAACGGATATTAGCGAGTTCAAAAAGATGAACGCTGGCTATGAGCGAATGTTTGGTTGCCACCGACCTGCTCGGACAACCGTCCAAGTCGCGGCTTTACCGGTGCCAGACATGAAAGTGGAAATCGACGTCATCGCCTATGTGCCATGAACAATCGGCTGGCGACCCCGTCGAGGTAAACGGCTCCGTTTCCGGTCGGGTCGAGATCGAGTATCGTTAGGTAGCCCTTTGATGTCCGATAATCATAGCCAGGTCGCCGACCGAGAGCGCGTTGTTCATGCGTTGACTCGCATCGCTAGGCGGCTACGTCAAGCCCGAGTGATGCGTGAGCTTCTTCATGGGTTTACCTTGTCACTCATCCTTCCGGTCTCGGTCAGCGTGATTTACCGTTTCGTTGCAATGAGCTGGATGACTGTGGCTGTACTCGTAGGACTGTGGTTGCTCGGGGTGGCGGTCTACGGTGTCACAGTGATTCTTCGGAAGGGTACTTTACTGGGCGCCGCCGAGTCTGTAGACCGTCAGGCTGACTTGCACGATGAGTTGACGACGGCATACTGGTTTCATCGTGAGGGCCGGTCCTCAGGTTGGATTAATTTGCAGCTACACCGCGCTGCTGTCACAGCGGATGACCTCAAGGTTGATCAACTGTATGCCTGGTCGATGCCGCCTCGCGTGCGAACAACGGTTGGATTACTGGCGCTGCTCATGGTGCTTAACCTGCTGCCCTTGTCGTGGACACGAAGCTGGTTGGAGGCAGGACCACCTCCCGTGGTGGAGTTCACCGACGCTGACCAGATGTTACTGACAGAGGTCGAACGGATGCTAGCTGAAGCTGCAGCTTTACAGGATGCGGAGCTTCCATCCGAGATGCGAGAGGCTCTCGCCGAGCTTCAGCGGGGGTTGCTCACGCGGGAACAAGCGCTGGCTGAACTTGAAAAACTCGAGACAATGCTCGATACGCTCGACTCAACCGAGCTGAACGACTTGATAGACAGCATGGCCGAAGCGCTCACGTCGACCGATGCGGAGTCGCTCATTGATGCGCTGTCTGATCGAGATTTAGATCGTGTGGCTGAAGAATTACGTAACTTGTCTGCTGAAATGTCCGACGCAGAGCGGGAGCAACTTCAGGCCGTGCTTAAACAAATAGCCGAGCAGGCGGAAGACGAATTCGAGGAACTGGCTGAGAATCTCGCCGATGTGGCCGAGCAACTGGCGAAAGGTGACGAAGAGCAGGCCCAGCAGGCGATGGAGAACCTTGCGCAGGAGTTAGAGCAACTTGCTCAACAGCAGCAGGGCCAAGAGATTCGCGAAGCTGCGGCCCAAGGCCTCGAACAGTTGCAGCAGGCGCTCAGTGATGATTCGAACCAGCTTCAGGCTGCCACAGATGAAATGGCTTCTGGGGATCAGGCCGCAGCTGGAATGCCGCAACCGGGAACCCAAGATCCGGATTCACTGTCGATGCAGGCTGCCGAAGGTGGGGCACAATCGGCCGAGCAGGGCCAGGGTGACCTGTCGGCCCCCGGTATGGGCGACGAAATCGAGTACGGTACGCCGACTACACTGGAAGTTGAGCTTCTACCCGAAGTCATGGAGCTTGCGCCCCAGTCAGGTGACGACCCGGGTGAGCAGCTGATTGACGAGCCGAGTCAGGCAGAAGAGTCTAGTCTGGAATACGAACCTGTCGAGCCAGATGTCACTTACGGTGAGGCCGATCTGCTCAATGCGGATACAATCCCACCGTCATACCGAGAACTCGTCAAACGTTATTTTCAGGCCGTCGGGCCACGCGGACGACATGATTACTGAAATCGACCAGCAAATTGCACAGTTCCAGCAAAACTTTGCGCTCGCTACTGAAGAAATCGGTAAGCGGATCGTGGGCTATGAGGAAATCGTTCAGGGAACCCTCATTAGTTTACTGGCGGACGGTCACGTCCTACTTGAAGGGATCCCTGGTCTGGGCAAGACGAAACTAGTGCATACGCTAAGTGATGTGTTGCACCTAAAGTTCTCTCGTGTTCAGTTTACCCCTGACCTGATGCCAGCCGACATCATCGGTACCAACGTCGTGCAGGAGGGCGAGCAGGGTGAGAAGTTCCTCGAGTTTCAACAGGGCCCACTATTTGCCAACATCGTGCTAGCTGACGAGATCAACAGGGCAACACCGAAGACCCAGTCCGCGCTGCTTGAGGCGATGCAAGAGAAGAGCGTGTCAGTCGGAAGGCAGACCTACAAACTGGTATTGCCCTTCTTCGTGCTTGCAACCCAGAACCCTCTTGAGATGGAAGGAACCTATCCTCTTCCCGAAGCACAACTCGACCGCTTCTTTATGAAGTTGAGGGTCGGGTATCCAGACACGGAAAGCCTTCACGAAATCCTCAATCGCACTACCCAGTTCGACGAACCCGATGTGGAACGCGTACTGACTGGCGATCAATTGATGGAGATGCGACGGACTTCGCGTGAGGTGCCGATTGCCAGGCCGATTCAGGACTATGCGATCCGACTGACGTTGGCGACACACCCTGAATCACCCTACGCGCAGCCGATTGTCAACCGTTACGTCCGCTACGGTGCCAGCCCGCGGGGTGCACAAGCGCTCGTTGTTGGAGGCAAGATCCGAGCACTGTTAGCCGACCGCGTCCACGTGTCGTGTGAGGACATCCGTGCCATGTTACTGCCGGCACTGCGCCACCGCGTACTCTTGAATTTCGAAGGTGAAGCCGAGCAAATCGACCCGGACACAATCCTCGAGGAAGTGCTCACGAACACGCCAGAGCCGACTGAATGACGCGTCGGCTGCTGGTCGTACCGAATTCCCCATAAGGGCACCGGAACGGACTCCAACAGGAGTCTTCGATGGCTACGGAAGACGAATTATTCGACGGCGAGTTTCTAAAGAAACTCGAATACTTGCACATCGTGTCCAAGCGGGCATTTGCTGGCCAGTTCCGCGCAGAGCGCCGTGCCAAGAAACGCGGTTCGGGTCTCGAGTTCGCTGACCACCGAGCGTATTCGCCCGGTGACGATTTCCGACGGGTTGACTGGCGTGCCTACCAGCGTCTCGAGAAGCTCCTACTTAGGCTCTTCGAAGAGGAGCAGGACCTTCCAATTTATCTATTCATTGACTGCAGCCGATCGATGGCCGATGGCCGGCCGACCAAACTAGCCTACGCCTGTCAGGTAGCGGCCGCACTTTGCTATATCGGGCTGGCTCATCTCGACCGCGTCACCTTGACTCCCTATACAGATCACCTGGGTCGAGAACTGTCGTCGCAACGCGGCAAGGGTCAGATTTTCAAGGTGTTCAAATTTCTTGGGCAGCTCGCATCAGGTGGCACGACCGACGCGAAGGCTGCGTTTGAGAAATTCTGTCGCAGCAAGCGGCCGCGTGGCATTAGCGTTGTTATCTCGGATTTTCTCGATCCGCACGGCTTTGAAACTGGACTAAACCTGCTACGCTTCTCGCACCACGACATTTTCGCTATTCATGTTGTCAGCCAAGCCGACAGCGAGCCTGAATTGAGGGGTGATTTGCAATTGGTGGATGTTGAGACTGGTTCAACGCACGACATCGCAGCTACTCCCTCCCTACTTAACGCTTATCAACATATCTACGCGGAGTTCTGCGGCGAAGTCGAAGGATTCTGTGCCAAGTATCAGTTCGGCTATGTGCGCACCCAGACTGAAGTACCGTTTGAGGACGTGATTCTGCAGGTATTCCGTCAGAACAGGTTCCTAACGTGACGTTCTTAGCGCTGACCTCGTTGCAGGTGGCGTTGCTCTGTGGTCTAACGGCTGCCACCGTGATCGTATTGTTCTTCCTGAAGCTCAGGCATCCACGGGTCGCTGTGGCGTCATTGCTATTGTGGGAGAGGGTCCTTCAGGACAGGCAGCATCGCTCACTGCTTGAACGTCTGAGACGCTTGCTCTCGCTGTTGCTGGCGCTGACCATCGCGTTACTCATTGCTCTAGCGCTCGGTCGGCCCGAGGCGGGTGCAATCACCGGAGCACCGCGCGAGGCTGTAATCGTATTGGATACGTCAATCACAATGGCCGCTCGAACCGCTGACAACCAGTCTCGCTGGGACCATGCTCGTGATGCAGCAACACGACTGATCGAGAGTGCCGGTGGGAACGACCGTTTCCTGTTGGCCGATACGTCCGGCCGGGTGGCAACGGCGATGACCGCTGACAGGGTGCAGCTCGGTGCCGCGCTTGAACGAATGACGCCGTTAGCCATCAGGCCCGTCTTTCCTCAGGTGGACGTGTCAGGTCGTGAAGTGATCGTTGTCTCCGACGGAATCGCTACACTTGATTTACCGCGGACAGCCCGTGTGTTGTCTGTCTTTGAGCCAGCTGACAATGTAGCGATCGCCGACTTCACGGTGGTCGCGCGTGCCGGTGAGCGCGAGGGCTATGATGGGCGGTTTGTTATTGCGAATCACTCTCTGGAATCGAAGTTCATCCGTCTGACGATTGAGGATAGTAGCGAAGTAGGCTTCATCGAGAATGTTACGGTCAACGGACGAGATACGATTATGCGCACGGTTGCGTTGAGCGGAAATCCGGTGGGTGTAATCCGCGCCAGAGTCACGACTGATGAGGATGTGCTTTCTGTCGACGATGAAGCGATTGATTACCTTCCACCACTGCGAGATACAACCGTTGCCTTGGTTACCGCGGGTAATGAATTTCTCGAAACGCTACTCGGACTTGATGGGCGAGTCGATCTTCGTGTGATCAGCCCTGATGTTTACAACGGTAACGAGGCGGTCGACCTCTACGTCTTTGACGAATTCGCGCCAAGTATCCAGCCGAGGCACCCTGCTTTGTTGTTTCGCCCGCCTGGACGGCCGTGGCTAGCTGCATCCGACCTTACGCCGCCGCTTCGTGCGTCGGCGATAGAGGTGACGAATTGGGATGAAGCCCATCCAATTTTGGAACATGTCTCCATGCTTGATGTGCGGATTACCGACGCACGACACCTCGAATTCGCTTCGACCTCTCCAACCACTCGGATTCTGGCGTCGGGTGGCCAGACACCTCTGGTTGTTGTCAACTCGGCTGTGCCAAAGTGGGTTGCGGTCAACTTTGCACTCGACGATTCGGACTTCCCAATGCATCCAAGTTTCCCGATTTTTATGCAGAATGTGTTGACTTGGTTTATGGGGGACAGGCTACCACTTCGGCGATCGGTCGGTACAGTGGATGTGCCGCTATCAGATGCGACGGTCGCGACAATCAACGGAGTGGATCTCACGACCTGGTCAAGGCTTGATAGCACGTCATTTGAGGCACCTGTGCCTGGACTCTACGTGGCGTCAGCCGGCGCAGCCCGCACTTACGTGGCGGTGAATTTACCGGCAGGCCTTTCAGACGTCAACGGTGTCACTCTAACGGGCCGAGAAAATATCGCTTGGGAGACCGGGTGGAGGCTATCAGGTGAACTGTGGAAGTATCTACTCGGCCTTGCCTTGGTTCTGGTCGTTTTTGAGTGGTGGACTTACCATCGACGAATCACCGTGTGATACTGCTTGGATGAGCTCCGTTAGCCTGAACACTGAGTGAATCATGAATATTGCCGTCGAGTATTACTGGCCGATCGTTCTATTGGTGCTAATACCAACAGTCTGGTGGGTCCAGCGGCGATCGTTCACTGGATTCACAGCGCACCAACGGGCTCTGCAGACGGTTGTGCGCTCAACCGTATTACTGTTACTTATTTTTGCTCTGATGCAACCGACATGGGAACGTTCCGGGCGTTGGCTATCGGTGGTCTATTTACTTGATCAGTCGGCCAGTGTATCCCCAGCATCAGCTGTAACGGCCTCGCAGTGGATCTCGGCGTCGACCCTTGAGGGCCAGCCCGATCACTGGCAGGCTATGACCTTCGGTGCCTCGACAGTTGCCTTTGACGATCTGGAAGCCGTTGAAGTGGCGATCAGTGGGCAAGCTGATTCCCCGTTATCGTCATTGTCGGATGATGCAGGGAGCACGAATCTTGAGTTGGCAGTGCGCGAGGCAGCACGAGTATTTGCGCCGAACCAAGTCAAACGCCTCGTCTTGATGACTGACGGGCACGAGACGAGCGGGAGTCTCATTGAGGCCGTGGGATTGCTTCAACAGCAAGGGATCGCTGTTTACACGATGCCACTGGACCCGAGAGACCTCGGTGATGGCTGGGTTGACGACGTGCGAATGCCCGACGTAGTGACCATCGATGAGCCGTTCGCCATCACTGTACGCGTCCTGGGACAGACCGATACGCCAGCGGTGGTCGAGGTCCTACACGACAACTCGGTGCTTGACGCCAAATCGATCCAACTCTCCTCAGAGCCACAGGAAATGACACTTAAGGGAAACCTCACTGAGGTCGGGTCAGCCGAGCTCGTCGTTCGTCTCCGTGCTGTTGAGGACGTAATGGCGCAAAACAACCAGCTCCGCCGATCGGTTGTTACCACTGACCGACCAAAGGTGCTCTATGTTGAAGGCCACGCTGAGAGTCAGCACTTTCTAACGAGAGCACTTGAAGCAGGAGGCCTGTCGGTCGACACAGCAACGGCGATGTCTTTGCCAGGCGATGCGGCGAGTCTAGAACCTTACGCGGCGGTGATTTTTAGTGACGTTGCTGCCGATGCCCTCGGCAGGGTGCAGATGGAGGCACTGTCAGGCTACGTGAGCGATTTCGGCGGCGGTTTCATTATGGCTGGCGGTGATGCGATGTATGGAGAGGAAGGGTACGCCGATAGTGTGCTCGAAGCTTTGCTGCCGATCACGTTCACCGTAAAGGAGCGACCGGAAGAATTCGCACTTATTATCGTGCTCGACAAGTCGTGGAGCATGGTGGGCGAGAAAATTGAGTTATCGAAGGAAGCCTCGAAAGCTGCAGTTGACGTGCTCGCCGATCACCATGAGATTGGGGTCGTGGCGTTCAACAACAGTCTTGACTGGCCTGTTCTACTCCAGCGCGCTTCGAACCGCGAGTGGATTAAGGACAGAATCAGTACGATTATGCCGAGTGGGCACACCAATGTGTATCCCGCGCTTGAGGAAGCCTTTCTCGGACTTGAAGGGAGCGAGAGTCGTCTGAAGCACGTCATTCTGTTGTCGGATGGTCGGACATATCCTGACGATTATGAAGGGCTCGTCACGAAGATGGCCGAGGCGGAGATAACTGTTTCAACGGTTGCGATGGGGCAGGAGGCAGACCGCGAATTGCTCGCTAACATTGCAGACTGGGGAGAGGGACGTGGCTATGTCGTGGAGGATGTGGGGGAGGTACCACAAATCTTCGCGCAGGAAACACGGCGCGCCGCAAGACCAACACTAGTCGAGGTGCCGTTTAGTCCGATTGTGGAGAAGTCGGTTGAAATGTTCAAGGGGATTGACTTCGCTTCTTCCCCACCCCTGCAGGGTTACCTTAGTACAAGGTTGAAGGAGACGTCTGAGGCGCTGCTTATATCGGAGGAGGACGATCCAATTCTGGCGCGATGGCAGTTTGGGCTCGGGCGAGCAGTTGCCTTCACCTCCGACGTTAAAAACCGGTGGGCGACCGAGTGGTTGGAGTGGCCGGGTTATGGCAAGTTCTGGACGCAGCTTGTAAGACAAACGATGCGCGGCTCGGACGATCGCTTCAGGGCACTCACGGTAAAACGCGAAGCGGACCGGGCACACATCACCGTCGACATTCCGCCCGCTGCTGGGGATGTGACCGCCCCGCCGACGGTTCGGTGGACTGTCGGCAACGGCATGACAACGACTATTAGGACTGAGCGCGTTAGCTCAGCATCTTATGCAGCTAGTGTCACGCTCGGGCCTGAGGACGACCAAACTTTTCAAACCGAACTACCCGATGGTTCAGAAGTTGCTCGATCGCTCCTCTATTCGTATCCGGCTGAGTATCAGTTCCGGCCGGCCAACGTCGAACTGCTTCAAGCCATTGCCCACGACACGGGTGGCGTGTTCGCACCGTCGCTGGAACAAATCTTTGAAGATGATGGGGTTCGTACGGTTCGGCCGATTGCCCTTTGGCCCTTTTTGGTGGCTTTGGCCTTGGCGCTCTACTTGCTCGACTTGCTCCTTAGGCGGATTAGACTGTTTGAGGCGAGTGCCGATCTCGCATCACCCTTCCAGTCCTGACAAGCTACCGAGGTCTCTTGTGGGCCCACGGCAACGAGACGTTTGGGGGACGACCTACTTCCCACCGGAAAATAGGCGAAAACGTTACATTTTCTCCTGTGGAGGCGCCGGTCCCTCGCTTTGTGCCTGTTGAACCAAGAAATCCTTGACCTTATTGCCTTTTTTCTAGACTCCTGCTCGTAGTATGATGCGTCCCGTGACCGGCTCGGGGGATTGATGCTGAGCCCTCGAAGCGAAGGGTTTCCTCGCCTACAGCGAGGTGGGAGTTTGTGTTGTTCGGTGTTGAACGTCCAGAGAGGTGATCGCACCTATGGCTGATATCGAGATCACTGAAGCAATTGATTCGGGAGTTTCGCGGCGAAACTTCATTAAGGGCGTCATTGCGGCGGGTGCCGCCGTGGGCTCGGCGAACTACATGTTCCGGGGCGTTGGTGCCGTCTTCGCTCAGCCGACCTCACCAGGTGCGGTTGAGCGCCTGATTACACTAACCGTCAACGGACAGCAGCGCCGCGTAGACGTTATGAAGCAAGAAACGCTGGCTATGACGCTCCGTTATAAGCTTGGTCTGACTGGAACAAAACTTGGCTGCGACCGTTCCGAGTGTGGAGCCTGCACGGTTTTGATAGATGAAGTCCCTCACTATTCGTGCTCGATCCTGACACAGAGCGTGCGTGGCCGTGATGTCAGGACGATTGAAGGGCTGGCTAACGAAGATGGCTCGTTACATCCAGTGCAGCAGGCTGTAGTTGACGAGCAGGGTTTCCAGTGCGCGTTCTGTATGACCGGGTTCGTTATGAGCGCAGTTGGTTATCTGCAGAAGAATGAGAATCCGACGCGCGCCGAGTTGGCGCACGGGCTCTCAGGTAATCTGTGTCGTTGCGCTGACTACGACAAAATCTTGACCACGATGGAGCGGGCTGCCGAGAACATGCGGCAGGCGTAAGCAGGGCCGCCGGCCCGGGGTAGGCCGCTGCGGTGCGCGCGCATTATTTAGGAGGAGGTAATCATCATGGCCGTGATTCGCGACATGATGCCCGTGTTTGAACTGTTCCAGCCGGCTAGTGTGGAAGATGCCACGGCGCTGCTCAGGGAGCATGGTGACCAGGCTTGGGTGATGGCTGGGGGTCTAGACTCGTTCGACTGGTTTAAGGACCGCGTGAAGCGGCCTTCCGTTGTCGTTGATCTTGGCGGTATCGAAACGCTTAAAGGAATTACGGCTACGGCTAATGGCTTAGAAATTGGCGCAATGACGCCACTGACAGAGGTTGTTGAACACCCGGAGGTCCGAGAACGCTACGGTCTTCTAAGTGAGGCAGCTTCACTCGTCGCGTCACCGCAGATCCGGAATCAGGGAACGATTGGTGGTAACAACACTCAGGACACGAGGTGCTGGTACTACCGGGATGGGTGGACATGTTATCGGGCTGGCGGCAACATCTGTTATGCCGACACGCCGACGTCGATGAACCGGGAGCACGCCATCTTTGGTGCCGACCGCTGTGTTGCTGTGAATCCGTCTGACACCGCGCCGGCGCTCATCGCGCTTGACGCGAAGATGGTGTTCCAGACTGCCGATAGTGAGCGCGTTGTTGATGCGGAGGACTATTTCATTGGGCCGAGTATTGACATCATGCGCATGACCGTCCTCCAGCCTGGTGAACTCTTGACGAAAATTCGCATTCCGTCGACTTGGGCTGGTGCGCAGTTTTACTTTGAGAAGGTGCGTGACCGCGAGGTTTGGGATTTCCCGTTGGTCAACGTTGCGTCGGCTGTGCGGGTGAGTGGGAGTACGATTGATGATGCGCGAGTAGCAGTCAACGGTACGGCACCGTATCCAATGCGGCTGGTTGCGGTGGAGGATGCGGTCCGCGGTGCTTCTCAGAGCGAAGCGACAGCTGAACTCGCAGGCGAAGTGGCCGTTCGTGGCGCGCGGCCCCTACGGCAGAACGCATACAAGGTTCCGCTTATGAGGAATCTGGTGAAGCGCTCGATTCGTGGAGAGGCGTAGATGAACTTTCTGACGTGGGGCACTGATCCATGGGGCCAGGAGGTCCTGATACGCATTTCGTGGGATTTACTGTACCTGGCATCTTTCCTGGGTGTGCTTTTTGTCGTCGGACACGCTGTGTGGATTGCGTTCTTCGTCAAGGAGGACGGTGCGCCGGTTGACGACGCCTCGGTGGCACACCTGCCAAAGAGAGTGGCGCGGCATTCGTTCGCGTCTCGAGCCTTTCACTGGATTATGGCAGTGACGATGCTGGTCCTGTTGTTCACCGGGTTCCTTCCGGTGATCGGCATCCAGTTTCCGTGGGTCACCATCCACTGGGTCGCCGGTGTGGTGCTCACGCTTTCGATCATTTATCACATCATCCACGCGTCATTCTGGCTGGACCTGGGGTCGATGTGGATTGGTCCCAAAGACATCACTGACGCGCTGTGTCGCTTTAAGCGTAGCGTTGGGCAGGACGCGCCGCCGCCGCGGAAGCACGCGAAATATCCCCTGGAGAACCGGCTCTACCATCAAGTCATCATGCTCACTGGTCTACTCGTGATCATTACGGGCCTGCTCATGACCGTCCGCATCGAGACGCCGCTCTGGGCTCGCAACCCCTACCTGTTCGCGGACCAGACGTGGGGCATGATCTATGTGGTGCACGGGCTGTCATCTGTCTCGCTGGTGACGCTCATCATCGCCCATATCTACTTTGGTATCCGCCCCGAAAAGCGGTGGCTCACGTGGTCGATGATCTTAGGTTGGATCGATCGCCGCCACTACAGTGAGCACCACGATCCTGAGCAGTGGGTCGCCCGCCCCGAGGGTGGTCCGGGCAAAGATTAGTTGTTTCGGTCTCGAGAACAAGCCTTGTCGAAAACGGCGAAAGACGAGTTGCACGAGCGGTGTAACGCCATTGAAGAGAGCTACGAGTACATGTTGGCGTATGCCGCCCAGGGAGTGTCTGGTGAGTCAGGTTCACAGACCGGCGGACAAATACGCGGCTACTTAACCGGGACCGACACTGCACTCACTGGCCTCGCTGACGTCTTTAGGAGTTTGGTGGCCGAGACGAAGGTTGAGTCGCCAGATGTTTATGAGGTATTTATCCAGATGCTCGAGCGCGACGCCCAAGACGCTCAGGCCGCAGTGCGACTCGCGCTCGCGCAGCCTGCGATCAGTTCGCAGCTCGTGGATAATCTGAATGCTTCGATCCACATCCGCACACTACTGACGGATTTGTTCTTGGTCGACGAAATACTGAAACAGCGCCTGGCCGAGAGCGATCACTCAAGCGCTTCCTAGCGCCAGTTCTAACGGTCTGCAGTCTTCCTCTTAGGGTTCTGTTTTCCAGAAAGCTATACCGCCTGCCTGCTTGCCGACTTCGACGTCACCGACGCGTTCCCGCGTCTCGATGTCGTAGATTTCAAGTCCACCGGGTCTCGAGCTTGAGGACCTAACCCCAGAATCCTCAGTTGGTCCCATAGATCTGACGGACACGACCCGATGTTGCAAAGTAGGTCCACCATCCAACCGCGTGCAAGGTGGTGAGGCAAAAGCGAACCCACTCGTCGCTCGGCGCGAGATTGGATGGCATGAGGGGCAGACTGGCTCGAGCCAACGCGAACACAACTGATGTTGCCAATGAAGCGCGAGCGAGCACAATTCCGATGCGATGCCGTCGAACAAGTGCCAAGGCGGCGGCGACGCCCAGCCCGCAGAAAAGAACCCGGACCGCGAGTACCGTTCCAGTGACTGGGTCACCATAAGCGAGGCCTCCGATTAATCTGGAGGCTTCGAGGATGAGACCGATTGGTCCTGCGAAGCCGAGAAGCCCGCAAAGTAGCCAAAGCCAGCTGGTGAGTTTAACCGTTCTTGGGTCGCCAGGCATACGGCTCACAACAGGACAAATTACCTGTTTCTCTGAAGTTTCGATTCCGGAATCAGAGGCAGGCGGCCGAATCCTGCAATAATATATCTATCGTGTCGGCGTCAGGCTGTCCAAAGGAGCGGCTAGGTCAGCCCCCATTTCTGAGGCGATCACTTCACGGTGCCATTTGTTAACGGCATCTAGACCACAGGCCTAGGCTTGTATCGGTCTTCGCGCCGGTCACAGGGAAAGGTTGCCTGCGAAAATTCTGCCGCCGAACGACGAAAGAGCGAACGGAATGTCGGAAGAATCTCAATTGAATGGTGTTCTCCAGAGCAGTGGGGAAGTGCGTTCGCAGCTCACCCAGGTGCTCGCCGGGCGGATTCTGCTGATGGATGGTGCGATGGGCACGATGATCCAACGATGCGGGTTGTCGGAGGCTGATTTTCGTGGCAATCGCTTTCGCACACATGAGCGAGACCTAAAGGGGGACAACGACCTCCTAGTCCTCACACGACCGGACGTAATTGAGAACATACATCACGAGTATCTCGAAGCTGGTAGTGACATCATCGAGACCAACACGTTCAACGGGACCTCAGTCTCACAAGCAGACTATGGCCTTGAGGCGATCGTCTATGAGCTGAACGTGGAGGCAGCCAGACTTGCTAAGCGAGCCTCGACTGTCTGGACTGGCCGAACACCAGACCGTCCGAGATTTGTGGCAGGTGCCATCGGTCCGACTAATCGCACCCTGTCGATCTCTCCAGATGTGGACGATCCGGCGGCTCGAACAATCACATTTGATGCGCTTCGTGACGCCTATGCGGAACAGGTGCGAGGACTACTTGATGGTGGAGTTGACCTCCTGCTCGTTGAGACGATCTTTGACACGCTCAACGCCAAGGCCGCGATTGTTGCGCTAAGTGAAGAGTTTGAGCAGCGCGGCTACGAAGTTCCGGTGATGTTGTCGGTAACGGTGACTGACCGCAGTGGTCGGACGTTGTCGGGACAGACCATCGATGCGTTCTATGTGTCTACTCGACATGCGCTCCCTTTTTCAGTTGGCATCAACTGCGCCCTTGGTGCCAGGGAAATACGCCCGTATCTGGCGGAGCTGTCGAATCAGGCTAGTACCTTCGTTAGTTGCTATCCAAACGCGGGCCTACCTAATGAATTTGGTGATTATGACGAACTCCCTGATGAAACAGGCCAACTGCTACGAGAGTTTGCCGAAAGTGGTTTGGTCAACATTGTTGGTGGCTGCTGCGGTACGACACCTGATCACATAAGGGAAATAGCGCAGGCCGTTTCAGGGCTGCCCCCCCGCGTTGTGCCGACGCCAGAGCACAGGACTCAGTTTGCCGGTCTTGAGGTACTGACGATTGATACTGATAGTAATTTTCAAATGATCGGCGAAAGAACGAACGTGACCGGATCTGCGCGCTTTGCTCGACTTATCAAGAGCGAGGAATATTCAGAGGCCAGTTCGGTCGCCATGGAGCAAGTCCAAGGTGGCGCCAACCTTGTTGACGTCAATATGGATGAGGCAATGCTCGAGTCCGAGCAGACGATGGCGCGTTTTCTGAATTTCATTGCTACAGAGCCAGAGATCGCAAGAGTTCCGTTCATGATCGATAGTTCCAAGTGGTCGGTCATCGAAGCTGGACTCAAGTGTGTCCAAGGTAAGCCGATCGTTAATTCAATCAGCCTCAAGGAAGGCGAAGCCGATTTTCTTCGAAAGGCGACGTTGGCCCAGCGCTACGGGGCTGGTGTCGTTGTGATGGCGTTCGATGAGGTCGGTCAGGCTGACACGGTGGAGCGTAAGGTCGAAATCTGTAAGCGTGCTCACCAACTATTAACTAAAGAGCTTGACTTCGACCCGCACGACATCATTTTTGATCCGAATATTCTGGCAGTTGCAACTGGACTCGAGGAGCATAACAACTACGCGATTAATTTCATTGAAGCCATCAAGGTTATTAAGGACGCGTGTCCCGGTGTCAAGGTGAGTGGTGGTGTAAGCAATCTCTCGTTTTCCTTTCGGGGTAACAACGTTGTTCGCGAGGCAATCCACTCGGCCTTCCTTTATCACGCTATTCGGGCCGGGCTTGACATGGCGATCGTCAATGCGGGGCAGCTTGTTGTCTATGAGGACATACCTCAGGAGCTGTTGCAGCATGTTGAGGACATCATTTTCAATCGTCGGCCGGATGCCACCGAGCGGTTGGTGACGTTCGCGAAATCGGTGAAGGGCGAAGGTACGACCCGAGAGGCCGATCTGTCGTGGCGAGAGAACTCTGTTGAAGCCAGACTATCGCACGCGCTTGTGCACGGTATTGTGGATTTCATTGATGGTGACGTGGAAGAAGCGAGACAGAAATATTTGCGGCCTCTGAAGATCATAGAGGGTCCGCTCATGCAGGGCATGAAGGTTGTCGGAGACCTGTTCGGGGCAGGCAAGATGTTTTTGCCGCAGGTGGTGAAAAGTGCGCGAGCGATGAAGAAGGCCGTGGCCTATCTTGAACCATTCATGGAGGCTGAAAAACACGCGTCAGGCAGTGACACGAAGCCGGTTAAGGTGGTGATGGCTACTGTCAAGGGTGACGTGCACGATATAGGGAAAAACATTGTTGGTGTTGTACTGAGTTGCAATAACTACGAGGTGGTCGACCTTGGGGTGATGGTGCCGTGCGACACGATCCTCCAGGAGGCGGTTGATGGGGGCGCCGATTTTATCGGTCTCAGTGGACTCATTACCCCGTCGCTTGATGAGATGGTCTATGTAGCCAAGGAGATGGAACGCCGAAACTTTTCGTTACCGTTGTTGATTGGTGGTGCCACGACAAGCCGGCAACACACGGCGGTTAAGATCGCGCCGGAGTACAGCCAGAGCACGGTCCATGTCCTGGACGCGTCTCGGGTGGTTGATGTTGTATCGAACCTGTTAAGTCCCACGGCCCGGGATGGGTTCGAAGCGGAGAACAGCCGTGCGCAGGCAGAGATTAGGAAGGCCTATGCCAACCGAAGCACGAAGCCTTTATTAACCTTCAAAGAATGTCGAGCCAATCGTCTCCGGTTTGATTGGACAACCGCCGAATTACCAGTGCCGTCGTTTACTGGTACGCGAGTAATAGACGATGTGCCACTGGATGAGCTCGTGCCCTACATCGACTGGACTTTTTTCTTCTCGGCGTGGGAACTCAAAGGGCGATTCCCTCAGATTCTTGACCATCCGAAGTATGGGTCAGCGGCTAGGGAACTATACGCTCACGCCCAGGCGCTCCTCGGCCGGATAGCAGATGAACGCCTCATTACGGCACGTGGGGTTTATGGATTCTGGCCGGCGGATGCCGATGAGGAGTCAATCGCCGTCTACACTGACACGGACCGAACACACGAGTTAGCTCGCTTTCCGATGCTTCGTCAGCAAGGGGTGATGGCTGACGGACGACCAAATCGATCTCTCGCTGACTATGTTGCGTCGCGTGACAGTAACCGCACCGACTATATCGGTGCCTTCGCTGTCACTAGCGGTTTGGGCGTGGAGGAGGTAGTGGCAGAATTTAAGCGAGACAATGATGACTACCACGCGATTATGGCGAAAGCCCTCGCTGACCGGCTGGCCGAGGCGTTCGCGGAGTACCAACACGCACGTGTCAGGCGCGAATGGCAGTACGGTGCAGCGGAGGAACTGACCCACGAGGATCTGCTCGCTGAGCGTTTCCGTGGTATCCGCCCGGCGTTCGGTTATCCAGCGTGTCCTGATCACAGCGAGAAGGTCAGGTTGTTTCGGGTACTCGATGCTGGGCGAGTGAGTATCAGCCTGACTGAGTCGTGCGCAATGATGCCAGCTGCCAGTGTGAGTGGGCTCTACCTTGGTCACCCGGAAGCGCGATATTTCACTGTTGGTCAGATTGGTCGAGATCAAGTGGAAGCCTACGCCACCCGTAAACAGCAGCCGGTGGATGAAGTCGAACGCTGGTTGACCCCGAATCTTGAGTAGGACACCTACTAGGTTTACCTTAGACTTGTGAGCGGTGATGGGGCCGATGAAATACCACATCAGGCAGCACTCGCTTCAGCAGGGTGCTCTGGAGATTCAGTATATCGAGGAGTATTTCGGTGAATTTCCCAGGCGGAAGACAGCGACCGAAGTGATTCAGCGTCTGGATGGTCGCGATCATCAAATCCTAATGGCCGAAGCGCCACTACCTAATGATCCAGCGACTGTTGTCCCTGTCTCCTACAAGGTAGCGCACGAACTAAGGCTCGAAGAGTCTGAACCGAAGCTCATAGATCTCGTTGTGCGGTTGACCAACTGTCTTGATTTTAACGAGCGGAAAATATTGTATAGCTGGATCGGGGCAACCCGTCGGGACTGGCGAGGTCAAGGGCATTTCCGCGCGCTCAGTGAAGAGCAGGAGGTCTGGGCACTAGACAACGGATTTGATGAGATTGTCGTGAAAACGAAGAATCAGTTCTATTCCATGAGAAGTGTGCTCGACAGTCTTGAGTTCAACGTTATTAAGTACGAGATCAATAAGCAAGATAACTGTGAATCGAAAGTCTATTTAAGCAAGCGACTCGCTCGAGAGGTTCTCAAACGTCACCAGAGCAGACGGTCCATTGTCCGGGTGTAGTCTCACTCTGCCAAGCTAGGTAGTACATATGAGATGCCTAGATCTGGTCGAACGATAACGGATTGGCTTTACCAACAATCGCTCTATTGGTCATTGGAAGCTGGTTGGTCGCCCTGTGCAAGCCGTGTTCGCGCCTTCTCAACATCTCGGTGAAAGACAAACAATGGATCGGCTGTATCTTGTTCGTCGGTGAAGTTGTAGTTTCGACCGCCGCGGACTTTTAGCTGCAACCTGTGATCGAGGTAGTCGATTTCGAATAACTCAACTTGGTCGAGCGGCACCGAAAATGCATCATCATGGGCGGTCTGGTAGTGGAAGCCCTGAAGGTTTGCCACCAGTTGTCCTTGGCAAGAACCAAACCGATGCTTATGAATGACGTCGACCGTCTCGTCGAGTCGCACAACTCGAAACTCGATGTTTAGTTCGACTGGCGTGTCAGAAATGTCGATGGTTCTGGCGATCCCTTCGTAGCCTTGTGCCGCAACGTTCAACTGGTGCTGCCCGGGTTCGAGGTTAGCCATGTCCAGCGGTGTATTGCCCAAAAATCTACGATTAAGGAAAACCTGTGCTCCGGTGACATCACTGGTCACTCGGAGGATATGGGTTGGTGGAAGTGGTTCAGGAGTTGGTTCTGGTTCGGCTGGCGGCGGTGTTGGGCGAACAGGCTCAGGTTCTGGTTCGGATTCAGGAGTGGGTTCTGGCGTAGGTAACGGTGTTGGAACGGTTTCAACAACATCCGCCTGTGGCTCCTCCTCAGGTGACAAAAAAAGAAAATAAGAACCGACGGCAACGGTCATAAGAAGTAGCAGGACGACGCGCCGTCCGCTAAGGCTAAACGAATTACCGCCTCGGTCTGAGCTAGTAGATGAATTTTCATCAAGAAAAGCCATAGACTCATGCTAGCACGTGCGGGGTGAAGATTCGTGAGCGACCGAGGCAACCGGTTACCATATGGAGCCATCCGACTGTCTCGGAGTGGCCGCTAGAGACTTAGGATACGATCGATGCCTATGACATTCTGTCGTCACGTGGAACGACCCCGAGCGGTTATGGCAGCAGTGATTATGTGGTTGCTGTGCTTCAACCCATCTGCGATCGCCCAAGACGTGCCACCCAAATTTGTAACACCTTTCAGTCTCGACGAGATGACTGCCAAACAGGCCGTCATTAAGACCGATCGAGGCCAATTTATTATCGATCTGTTACCCAAGGCTGCGCCGAACCACGTTGGGTATTTCATCAAATCAGCAAGAGAAGGGGTCTACGACGGTACGATTTTTCATCGAATGGTACGGCACGGGATTGTCCAAGGTGGAGACCCCTTAACAAAAGATTTGGACAAGGCCGAGTCCTACGGCCAGGGTGGACTTGGTGTTCTCGCCCTTGAAATAAGTGATGAGAGGCACACGCGTGGTGCAGTGTCGGCTGCTCAGGTTCCGAGTGAGCCTGACAGTGCAGGGTCACAGTTCTTTATCAGTGTTGTAGACCAACCTGCACTTGACGGCAGTTACACGGTCTTCGGTCGAGTTTCAAGAGGGATGAATCTCGTTACTGAGATTTCAGAGGCTGATACCGACAAGGAGGGCAAGGCCATAGAACGGATTGCTATCCATGCTGTTGCCATCCGCGACAAGCCATCGCCACAGCCGATGCCGTTCTCGCAGGACAGCGTTGAGGAGCTTGCTGCTTACCGAGTGGTCCTTGCGACTACCTCAGGGACAATCACGATCGAATTCATGCCCGAGATTGCACCCGAGCACGTCCGAAACTTTTTGCGACTCGCTTCAGCTGGGGTGTTTGATGGGATGTCAATCCACCGGGTTGTTGAAGGAGCACTCATTCAGACTGGTTGGCTTGGTAGCCGAGATCGCCCCCTGGACGAGAACCAAGAGCGCCTTGTTACGAACCTTCAGCCAGAATTCTCAAACACTGCGCACGTTCGCGGGATTGTTTCCATGGCCAGGGGGGACGACCCGGCTAGTGCGTCGACTTCTTTCTTTATCTGCACAGCCACGGTGAGTTCACTCGACGGGAACTATACCGTGTTTGGCCGAGTGGTCGACAGTATGGCGACCTTGGACTCCATTGAATCGCTGCCACTGAATGGTGAGAGTCCCTTGGAACGAGTTGAAATTCTCGCTGTGCAGGTCGCACGCTAACTAGTAGGGACCGTTGTTCTGGATGAGACCCTGTGAGTAAACCAGATTTACGCTGATGAACCCAGTCATCCGCTAGAGGGGCTGACCGTCATGGTGACTCGGCTTTAATAGTTCAAGTGAGGCACGTTCAGCCACGCCTTCTGTCTTTAGTGCAGTTCACTCTGCTTCACCTCTCTTCCTGCAAACGGAGGCCGCAGTCTTCTAGCTACGTCTATCGATGCGAGTATCGCGCGTTCAGAAACGTTAAGGTGTTAACGACGAATCGTAGTTCATCATAAAGGTGAAAAATTTGGAGACCTCTACCATGTCATCACCAATGAATCGAATACGGTGCGAATCGACACGTTCAACTTCTGGTAGGTAGGCTAGAAGCTGCGACGGACGGTAGTTCTTAAACGTTACGTCGAACTCAATGGGTGTTGACGGGTTGTATGGTGAGAACTCCACGATACGGCTGACGGCATTACGAGCCTTCTCCCGGATCAATGCCCGTCCGGCTAAAGGGTGGAGTGTGCGAGCCGAATGAAAACCGTAAGACCATTTCACGACAGCTCCCTCGATGTCACCGATTACAGATCGCACCTCCTCCACAGCCGCGTCATCACCGGAGACCATGATGACCGGTACGCCGAAGTGACCAGCGATGCTCGCGTTGAAACTACCCTCGGTCATCTCAACGCCGTTGACGTGTACCGCTGCAAGTCTGGCACTCGAAGTAGTGTGGGCGCGGACACCGTTCGGGTTAGTTGTGCTCGAATGGTAGCCGATGAAGATGACGCCATCGAACGTCTCGTCAATTCCCTGCATCATGCCAAGGGGGCGAGGAAAAGACCGAACGATCTGGACATCTTCAGGAAGTTCGTCAATTAGCAGATTCTGTCCGTTACCATGGGAGTCACTTACCAAGATTTGGTCGGCGCCGGCTTCCCGCGCACCTTCGATGGCCGCGATGACTTCCTCAGTGAGGAATTTTCTAAAACGTTGGTATTCAAATCCGCTCGGTCCCAGCTGCTCACTGCTGACTGCTCCAGTGACACCCTCCATATCGGCGGAGATATAGATTTTTAAGCCTCCTTGTTGCCCGTACACATGGCCTATGAGCATCAACCACAGAAAGGCCACTAGAAAAGCGTCTCGCTTTCGTGTTCCTTTATTCATGTCGCACCCTCCTTCAGTCTTAGTCCGACGCAAAATACTCAGTTGCGATCCTGTTTCCTCTTAACTAGGTGATGAGAGTAACGGTTCCCGTGGGGTGTTACCAGTGTCTAATGACCACCCACGGTCAGCCCACAACCGCCCCCGGTAGATTTATCCAGTGCCGGTGGATCCCTGTGGTCACCACTCAGGTATAGTGGGCTTCCTTCTATGTTGGCAATCGAGATATCCAGGCCGGGTGGACCAGAAGTTCTCACTGCAGTCGAACGGCCGAAACCAATACCAGGCCGCAGTGAAATCTTAATTGCCGTGACGGCGGCCGGTGTAAATCGGCCGGATATTATGCAGCGGCAGGGGAAGTACCCGCCACCGCCTGGAGTGTCAGACCTGCCGGGATTGGAAGTCGCAGGAACTGTAGCTGGGTGCGGACCCGATGTTAACAACTGGCACGTTGGTGACAAGATATGTGCACTTGTTCCCGGGGGCGGTTATGCGGAGTACTGCGTTGCCGAGGCATCGGTCGCGCTGCCGATTCCCACCGGTCTTGATTTCATTTCCGCTGCTGCGTTGCCAGAGACCTACTTCACGGTCTGGACTAATGTCTTCGACCGTGGGCAGCTGAAACCTGGAGAGAGTGTCCTTGTACACGGCGGGTCCAGTGGTATTGGGACGACTGCAATTCAGCTAGCGTCGGCGTTTGGCGCTCGGGTGTTTGCCACGGCTGGTACGGCCGACAAATGCGCCGCCTGCAAGCGCCTGGGCGCTGAACAGGCTATCAACTATCATGACGAGGATTTTGTCGAAGTAATTAACACGGTAACTAGTGGCAATGGTGTCGATGTGGTACTGGATATGGTTGGTGGTGACTACACACCGCGCAACATTCGCGTGTTAGCCCCGGATGGTCGTTTAGTGCAGATTGCGATTCTTGGCGGGCCGAAAACAACAATTAACTGGATTCCGATTATGCAGAAGCGACTAATGCTGACAGGATCCACACTAAGGCCCCGTCCCACCGCTGAGAAAGCTGCGATTGCACAGGCTCTACATCAGAATGTGTGGCCTCTCATCGAGCAGGGTCAGGCGCAGCCAGTTATTTATGCGACGTTTACTCTGAAAGAAGCCAGCAAGGCGCACCAACTGATGGAGACCAGTGCGCACATCGGCAAGATCATTCTAACTTCCTAATCAGCAATCACTCGCAAGCACTGTGTACCTGAAACAACGGTGTAGGGGCCTAGGGCTCACTAGTCGATGTCGAAAGACGTACGCGGCCAACGCCGTTTTCAAACACAACCGTCGTTCCAAATGGTTTAGACAGTCTCGCGATGTCGCCTATGATTTTCTCGCCGAGTTTATCGTCGGCAAACATCGGACGACCTCTGACAGTCCGCGGTGTACCGAATCCTAACGTGATTGGGTGGAGACGGAGTTCCGCTAAACGTTTGCCGTCCCATTCAGCGACTGCGACGATCGATTCCCAGATTTCCTGCTGTGCAGGGAACCCTCGTGTGTCATTGTCATAGCGCCGATCGTTGAAATCAGCGATGTGTGCGTTACCGTCTAAATTGTAGGGCTCATAGTTCTCGCTTGGCAGTCGCAGTAACGTTTCGTTTTGAAAGAGGAAGTTCGCGAGGCTGTAAATGATCGGCTTACCATTCCGGATTTCAATCCCACGCACAACGTGTGGACCATGTCCGATGAAAAGATCGGCGCCCGCGTCGATCATGGCGTGGGCAAAGGTAGTCAGAAACTGTGCTGGCACGAACCGGTCACCAGCACCTTCGTGGGCATGGATGGTTAAGATCGTGTAATCGGCCTGCCGACTGGCGTTGGTCACGACAGCCGAAATTTCTTTCACGTCTTGGGGATCTGGTTCGGTCAACACGTCCGGAGCGTCTCCGACGATAAAACGGTTGCCACGGAATGTAAGCTCGTCATCTACGGCGGGTACGGTAAATCCCAGTTCCAGCATGGTGCCCCGGAGCGATTCGAATCGGTCACGTGTGACGACGTAGGTTGTTGAGAAGCGAAGAGGATTGAGGCCAGGTCTTGCCGGTACATCGCCACGTGTTCGCCCGGCCCGTGAATGATCAGGAAACGTTGATGCAACCGAGATCAGTGCCACACGAGCCTCGGTCGTTTCGAGGAATCGGGCCTCACGTGCCTCAGCCAGACTATGTCCGACACCAGCCTGCGTGAGTCCTGCGGCCTCAACATAGTGCGTGGTCAGGTCCATGCCTAACGTGCCATAGTCTCCGGTATGGTTGTTCGCACGGGCAACCATGTCGAATCCCGCCCAGACCAGTTCATCTACTAGGGCCGGCGCAGCACGCATATAGGTTCCCCCGCTCTGGTGCATCGGGTAGGGTTCGTAGTCATGGAACAGCATCTCGAGGTTTGTAAATGCAATGTCGGCTCCTCGAAGAAGCTCTACCATGTCCAAGAATTCAGGTTCTTGATAGACCGAGAGACGCCGGGTGATGATGGAGTCTCCGGTAAGGGCCATTGTGAAGCGGTCTTCACTGGTGGGCTGAATCGAGTGTAAGTCTCTCCGGCCCTGCGCGGCTGCCAGCGTGGTTGTAGCTAGCGCTACGGCAATGAGCGTGAGCTTGCGGAGCGGCATTGGATGTCTCCTTGGTCGGCCTGAGTGTGTCGAAATGATCAGATCGGGATTGTAGCGCAGTTTTCAAGAATCGAAAGAGCACTGCGAGAGGGGAGGAAGACCAGTTATGAAACCGGTAATTTGGGAAGACATTTCAGTCGAGCGTATCTCCGATTCCGTTCAACGGCGCGTTTTGTGGGGAGATAAGGGCACCTTTGCCCAGTCGACCCTCGCCAGTAGTACCCACGTTGCGAAACATCGGCATTCGGCTGAGCAGTTCACGTGCATCATTAAGGGCGCGATACGCCTCAACGTTGACGGCCAAGAGGTGTTGCTTAAAGCGGGAGAAATGCTCGTGATACCCGCGAACGTCGAGCACGAGGCATGGGTGGTTGAGGACTGCGTCGTGTGGGATTTTTTCACCGAACGGCGAGACGATTGGCAAGAGGGCATCAACCAGTACCTGGATAGCGACTGACCAGGTGTTCAACTGTCTACCGGTTCTTAACAGTTCCAACGTGGAACAAGTTCGCGAGCCTTGGGACAGCTCGGTTGATTATCAGGCCGGTTATGAGGAACGGCACCGCTGGGGGCAGCAAGGTTATTGCTATCGGGCGTCGGCGCTGTTGATAATGTTGCGCAGGATGCCGACTCCTTCCAGTTCCACTTCGACGACGTCGCCTGGTTGCATACCCTGGGTCTCTCCAGGCGTTCCCGTGTAAATGACGTCTCCAGGCTCTAGCGTGACGAATTGACTGACGTAACTGACAATCTCCGATGAATCAAAAAAGAGGTCACTTGTCCGCTGAGACTGACGGACCTCGCCGTTCAACCTAGTCTGGAGTAACAGATCGTCTGGGTTCAAACCGCGCACGAGGACTGGCCCAAGGGGACCAAAGGTGTCGGAACCCTTTGCTCGAAACCATTGGAGATCGTTGGCCTGCCAATCCCTTTCACTAACATCGTTTCCAGCCGTCACACCGAAAACATAGTCCAGTGCTTCTTCCCGGGACACGTGTTTTGCACGTCGGCCAATCACGAGCACCATCTCCCCCTCGTAGTGCACGTTTCTGGCTCCAGGGGGGAAGACGATCTCTTCGCCCGTAGCAATCAGGGACGTTGGGTATTTGGCAAACAGTCCGGGATATAACGTCGGCTCACGCTCGCCAAGATGACTCCGGTAGTTGAAGCCGACCGCAATGACTTTAGATGGTTGAACAGGAATGAGCAGTCTTGCGTCGTCTAGCGCCACAGTCTGGCCGGTGAGTTCCACTGTTTCAAAGATGTCGCCGCGCAACTCGTGAATTTCTCTGCCCTTAAGCACCCCGTAGGATTCGGCCCCTTCGTGGGCATAACGCACGTATTTGGTGATGTCCTGGGCTGTGAGGGATGCGGTACAGATGAAGCTGACACAAGCCGTTGCAATGAACTGTCGCATGATTCCTATTTCCTTATCTCGAAAATATTCGTTCCATATACCATCAATAACGCCTGTCTAGCCCAAGGTGTCCTACAGCAATCCAATCACTTGCGGGAAATGCTTTATGGTCAGCCGATGTCTCGTCGTTTGGCCACGCCGCTCACTGTGTCGTACACGACGTAGCTAGCTACTCCTGTCAGTCCGCCATAGACCTCTCCAGGGTTCACTATCAACGTATCACCATTC
>PVBE012048146.1_pt1 | contig 253148 bp, 210 predicted proteins | sample 1631181 | NCBI WGS metagenome assembly PVBE01 (sample SAMN08397723, study PRJNA350692) | Marine metagenome, whole genome shotgun sequencing project. | isolation source: water | place: Pacific Ocean | collected 2012-04 | reverse complement strand
GTGGCCGATGTTCTGCCGGTGGTCCTACCGACTACCAGTGACCCTGCACAGTTTGCGGAGGTCGTGGTCGCTCCGACGCTCTTCGGTCGTTCTCATCCCGCGGTGCAGCTCTCGGACACTCTTGAAGACAGCCAGCAGCGCTGGGAGACACTGCCCCCGCTGCTTACACTGAATCCGATCTCGCGAACCAAGCCGGGTGCAGCGACCCTGCTGCAGGGGCGCTCCGAAGCGCTGAGTGATCCCCAGGTGGTGCTTGCGTATCAGCGATATGGCGCTGGCAAGTCGATTGCCCTGACCGTTACCGATACCTGGCAGTGGCAAATGCACCAGAAGATTCCGCTCGAGGATCAAACGCACGAGATGCTCTGGCAGCAGCTTCTGCGCTGGGTGGTGAGCGGTGTTCCCGGGCAGGTGCGGGCCGAGCTGGGGCTCGACCGGTTTGCGGTCGGTGAGACCGTACAGCTCAGTGCCGACGTGTTCGACGATACCTACCTGGCCGTCAACAATGCTCGCGTCGTCGCTACCGTCACCGATCCAACAGGAGAGGTACGCCAGCTTCCGCTGCAGTGGGACGTCGAGATCGACGGCCGCTACCGCGGCTCCTTCGCGGCGACACGCGAGGGCTATCACCGGGTAAATGTCGAGGCGTTGCGCAACGGTGAGCTTCTTGGCCAGGACAGCGTCACCGGTGAGGCCGCACAGCTGACGCGGGAGTTCTTCGGTGCCGAGATGAACCGACCGCTCCTCGAGCGAGTTGCCGACGAGACCGGCGGGCAATTCTACGCCGCCGCAACGGTGGACGAGTTGCCAGGCGACGTCGCATTCGCCGAGGGCGGAACAACGGTCACCGAGGTGTTGGATCTTTGGGACATGCCGATCTTCTTCTTGGCGTTCGTCGCCCTGATCGGCACGGAATGGTCGTTGAGGAAGCTGCGGAGGTTGGCTTGAGGTTTACGTTACTGGCCGGCACCGTCCTCGGCCTGTGTCTGTGGCCGGCGCCGGCAACGGCGCAGGACACCTGGCTGCTGGTCGTCAGCGGTGTAGGTGGCGACGCCAGCTATCGGCAGACGTTCGTGGATCGCTCGGTGCAGCTACTCGAGGCGGCGCAGCACCGTTTCGGCATTCCCGCCGGTCGCGTTACCTACCTGGCAGAGCGTACTGAGCTTGCCGAAGGGCGCGCCGCGGCGCGCTCCACGCGTGAAGAGGTCGACGCTGCGATCGCCGACATTGCTTCTCGGTGCAAGCCCGGTGACCAGGTGTTGATTGTGCTGATCGGACACGGCAGCACGCAGGGCGAGGGTGGCCGCTTTGCCCTTCCCGGACCCGACATGGGCCCGGTGGACTTCGCCCCGCTGCTCGAGCGGTTGTCACGGCAGCGGGTCGGCTTCGTCAATACGGCGAGCGCTTCGGGCGGATTCCTGGCGTTGGGGGCCCCCGGCCGGGTGGTGGTCACGGCGACTCGGGATCGTCAGCGCGAGGAGCCGCTGTTCAGCCAGTTCTTCGTCGATGCCCTCAGCTCCGACGGCGCCGATACCGACAAAGATCAAGGGGTCTCGCTACTGGAGTCGTTTGTGTATGCGCGCACAGAGGTCGCTCGTGCCTATGAGCTCGAGGGGACGCTGCGCACCGAAAACGCGCTACTCGATGACGATGGAGACGGGGAGGGCACCGAGACTCCGGAGGTGAGTGACGAAGAGGGTGTCCTGGCTCGCAGCTTCGTGCTCGGCGGGATCCATGGATCGGCGGCGCGCGTCGCCGGTGCCGCCGACGACGCGGAGCTACGCTCCATGCTGGCTCGGCGAGCGGAGCACCAAGCGGCGCTCGATCGCCTTCGAGCCGCCAAGGCCGAGTTGTCGGAGGACGACTACCTGGCGCAACTGGAGGAGCTGTTGGTACAGATCGCCGAGCTCGATACGGCAATCCGTACTCGCGGCGAGGCCGGCCAATGAGGCGGCTTGCCGGGATGCTCGCGTGTCTGTGCCTCGTCGGCGCCGCGAGTGCACCACCTGCGGTCCAGGATGATGCGGCGGCGGCGTTTCGGAGCGGGCGTTACGACGAGGCGATCGCTGTGTGGGAAGCTGCGCTGGCCGACAGAAGCGTCACCGTGGCTCAGGTGAGGATGCTGGTCGAGGCTCTTCGTGCCACCGGACGATCGGCGCGCGCGGCTGCAGCCGCTCGCGCATTCTCCGAGGCCGGCAATGCCGCAGAGATTGCCAACCGCTGGGGCGAAGCTCTCTACGAACGTGGCCAGATCGAGGCGGCGCGCGCCCGGTTCCATCTCGCCATCGACGAAGGCGCTCCCGACGCGCTTGTTGCCGAGCTCAACCTCGCAGTGCTCGAATTCGAAAACGGGGAGCGTGATTCGGCCGCGCAACGCTTCGATCGATTCATCGACGTTTACAACTCGGCAACCACGCTCAACGCCGAGGAACTAGTGGCCGTCGGCCTGGCCTGCTCGTATCTAGGCCGCGACAACCCGTCTCTGTTCCACGACGCGGTACGGGCGCTCGAAGAGGCGATCGCGGCCGATCCGGAGAGTGCCGAGCCACGATTACGACTGGCGGAGCTTTTCCTGGCAAAGTACGACGGCGCCGAGGCCGGGATACTGATCGAGGAGGTCCTACGACTCAACCCGAGCCACGCCGGAGCACATCTTGCCGAAGCCCGACGCCACCATTTCAACGGCTTGTCGGAGGCAATGGCGCAGGTAGATCGTGCACTCGAGCTCAACCCCGAGCTTGTTCCGGCCCGAGCGCTACGGGCTCGGCTCCTCTTGGCTGCCGAGTCCCATACGGCGGCCGAGGCGGAGATCGAGCGGGCTTTGGAGTCGAACCCCGTTTCTCAGGAAGCGCTCTCGCTGATGGCGGCGCTACATTTCCTGCGTGGCGAGCAGGGCGCGTTCGACGACGTCGCCGAACGCGCCTTGGCGCGCGATCCCAACTACGGCGAGCTGTTCGCCGTAGTCGCCGAGCTGGCGGTTCAGAACCGGTTGTACGAACAGGCGGTGGATCTGGCGCGACGGGCGACGGAGATTGATCCGAGCCTATGGGGCGCACACGGAACCCTGGGCATCAACCTGATGCGAATCGCCCGCATCGACGACGCCCGCGCCAGCCTCGAGCGGGCGTTCGAGGGCGATCCCTTCAATGTGTGGATAAAGAACACCCTCGACCTTCTCGACACGTTTCCCGAGTACCGGACTGTGAAGACGGATCGCTTTCGGCTGATGATTCGTCGCGAGCGGGCCGACCTCGTGTCGTTGTACATGGCTCCCCTGGCGGAGGAGGCGTACGCTGCGCTGAGCGCCAAGTACGGTTTCCAGTCCCCATCGCCAGTGCGGGTCGAGGTCTACGATCGGCACGCCGATTTTTCCGTTCGTACGTTGGGCTTGGCGGGTTTGGGTGCTCTTGGGGTGGCTTTCGGCCCGGTAGTTGCCGTCGACGCTCCGATGACGCCAGGCATGGGGTCGTTCAATTGGGGCACGACGCTCTGGCACGAGATCGCCCATGTGGTCACGTTGGGAGTCACCGATTCCCGGGTGCCGCGATGGTTGAGCGAGGGGCTGTCTGTCTACGAGGAGCGCCGTGCCCGTGAAGCCTGGGGCGACGATGCGACTCCCGGGTTCTTGCTGGCGTTCTTGCGCGGGCAGCTGCTGCCGGTGAGCCGAATCAATGAGGGGTTCGCGCGTCCCAGCTACCCGGAGCACTTGGCGCACTCCTACCTGCAGGCGTCGCTGGTGTGCGAGCTGATCGAGGAGGAGCTTGGATTCGACGCCGTCCTGGCGCTGCTCGATGCTTATCGCGACGGCAAAACGGGCGATGAGGCGATCCGCGTTGGGCTGGCTCTCGAGCCCGCCGAGCTTGACGCACGTTTCGACGAGTTCTTGCGTGCTCGCTACGCGGGTCCGCTTCGTGCGCTCGAGGCCGCGGCCGAGCGACCGCCGTCGCGGGGTCGCCAGGGTATGGATCCAGCAAGCCTGAAGGCCCTCGCCGATGCTGACACTACTGACTTCGTTGCCCATCTCTCGGTGGGCGCGGCGCTGGCAAGCCAGGGGAGCGACGAAGCGATCGACGAGGCAATCGGGTATCTGGAACGCGCCAAGCGCCTGTTTCCCGGCTACGCCGGGCCCGACAGCCCCTATGTGCATCTCGCAAGAATCCATGAGGAGCGCGGCAATGTTGCGGCCGCGGCTGCCGAGCTGCGAATGCTGCTGTCCCTCAATGAATCGCTCCTGCCCGCATATTTGAAAGGGGCGGAGCTTCTCGAGCAGTTGGGACGGGCATCCGAAGCGGCTGACCTGCTGGGGCGATCCATGTTCATTGATCCTTGGAACATCGCGCGCCACGAACGTTTGGCTGAGCTCCGCGAGAGGTTGGAGCAATGGAGTGAGGCGGCTCGCGAGCGCGCCGCGGTCGTCGCGCTCGGACCCGTCGATCGGGCCTCGGCGCTCTATCGTCTGGCCTACGCGCATGATCGGCAGGGCGACGCGCGTGCTGCCCGTCGCGCGGTGATCGCGGCACTCGAGATCGCCCCGGGGTACCAAGAAGCTCAGGAGTTGTTGTTGGCCATACGAGCTCGGGAGGGAGCGTGAAGCCTCCACGATCTCGCCCGCCGTTTGCTTCGCTGGTCGCCACCGCCGTCGTCTGTATGCTCACGACCGGTGCCATGGCCGCCTCGATTGGGCAATGGGGCCGTCGAGGAAACACCGGCCCTGCGCCAGAGGTTGAGTACGACAACGCCGAGTACGACGGTCGATTCAGCTTCGCTCGAGTGAAGTTCAACCCTTCTCAATGGCGCCCGGGCCGCTACCAGTGGGGCCTCGACCTGAAGTGGAACCACGATTACCCACGTGGCGACCGGCGCTTGGCGGAGATCCTCGACCTGGTGACCGGTGTGTCGGTGAACCAGGACAACGGCAATATCGTCGGCCTGGATGAGCCCGAGTTGTTCCGGTATCCGTGGGCCTACATCTGCGAAGTTGGCTTCCTGACTCTCACCGATGGCGAAGCAGAGAACTTGCGCAACTACATGCTCAAAGGCGGTTTCGTGGTGGTCGACGACTTCGTCGGCTACCACTGGTACAACTTCGAGGACGAGATGCGGAAGGTGATTCCTGGGGGACGATTCGTCGAGCTCGACGCCAGCCACCCGGTCTTTCACGCCTTCTTCGATATCGACGATCTGTTCTTCGGCGGCGGGCAGTATTACGGCTATCAGGGCGGTGGCATGCCACGGTACTTCGGGCTCTTCGAAGACAACGATCCTGACAAGCGACTCATGATGATCGTCAACTACGACAACGACATCGGTGAGTACTGGGAATTCGCGGGTAGCCCCTATCTCGAGATCGATCTGACAAACGACGCCTTCAAGTTGGGCGTCAACTACGTCATGTACTCCATGCTCCACTGAGAACAGGAACCTCCATGAGCGAACCTGAAGAAGTCGTGGAACCTACGTCACCCGCGGTCGACGAGGAGATCCACACCGAGCCGGCACCGAGCATCGCCGATTCGACCGCCGAGCTTGCCGCGGCAGACGATATTGCCCTCGCAGACCGCCTACGGGACGCACGCCTGCAGGTGCTCGGCGAGCTGCGCAAGGTGATCATCGGGCAGGATGCCGTGGTCGAGCAGGTATTGATGTCGCTGCTGGTGGGCGGTAACAGCATCATCACCGGGGTACCGGGGCTGGCCAAGACGTTGCTGGTGCAGACGATCGCTCAGGTGCTGGACCTGAAGTTCTCGCGTATCCAGTTCACCCCGGATCTGATGCCATCCGACATTACCGGCACCGATCTGGTGCAAGAGGATCCCGAGACCGGACGCCGCAAGCTGGTGTTCGCTCCCGGCCCCATCTTTTCCAATGTGGTCCTCGCCGACGAGATCAACCGTACGCCGCCCAAGACACAGTCGGCGCTACTGGAAGCGATGCAGGAGCATCGCGTCACCGTTCAAGGAACGACCTACGAGCTCGAGGAGCCCTTCTTCGTCTTCGCCACCCAGAACCCGATCGAGCTGGAAGGCACGTATCCCTTGCCTGAAGCGCAGCTCGACCGCTTCATGTTCGACATCATCATCGAGCACCTGCCGCTCGACGAGGAGTTGGAGGTGGTGTTGTCGACGACTTCCGAGCAGGACGTCGAGCTCGAGCCGGTGGTCAGCGGTGCCGAGATCGTGGCGTTCCAACGGTTGGTACGCCGTGTGCCGGTTGCCGAGGCCGTCATGCGATATGCCGTCGACCTGGTGCGCACTAGCCGCCCTTCGGAGGACGGACCCGAGTTCGTGCGCAAGTGGGTCGAGTACGGAGCCAGCGTACGCGCTGCTCAGTATCTGATTCTGGGCGGCAAGGCCCGGGCGTTGATGCAGGGTCGGTACGCGGTGGATTTCGATGACATGCGGGCTCTTGCCAAGCCGGTTCTACGTCACCGTATTCTGACCAACTTTCATGCCGAGTCGGAACGAGTGGGGTCGGGCGATATCGTCGAGCAGCTACTCGAGGCGGTGGCGGTAACGAGCTCGAGCATGTAGCCGATTGATCGAGGCAGGAAAAGCTTAGCGAAAGCGGTGTTCCACAGTCAGCGTAGGGAGCATAGTGGCAAACGACACACGTAGTCATGCTCGCCCCGGATCGCGCTTCATCGACCCGTTGGTCTTGGGGCGCATCGATAACCTCGACCTGCTGGCGCGCACGGTTGTCGAGGGCTTCATCGGCGGGCTACACCGCTCACCCTACCGGGGACTGTCTGTCGACTTCGCCGAACATCGTGCCTATATGCCCGGCGACGATATCCGCATGATCGACTGGCGCGTCTTCGGTCGAACCGATCGTTTCTACATCAAGCAGTTCGAAGCAGATTCGAACGCCAACTTCACCGTGATGCTCGATGTATCGCGCTCGATGGGCTTCGCGCAGTCGGGGATCAGCAAGCTCGACTACGCGCGCTATCTGGCCGCCTGTCTGATCTACTTCGCCGGCAAACAGCGAGATCGTATTGGCTTCCTGAGCTTCAACGACGATGTGGTGGACTACGTACCGCCGGCCGCCAAGCATTTGGATCTGATCCTGCACACCATCGACCGGATCGAGCCCGGCGGCGCGAGCACGCTCGAGAGGCCGATGTGGAAGCTCGCCGAGGCGGCTCGCAGGCGCGGCATCATGGTGCTGATCTCCGACCTCTACGAAGACCCGGGGATGGTTCTCGAGAGCGTTCAGCGCCTCGGATACAAGGGCAACGATCTGCTCGTATTCCACGTGCTGGACCGCGCCGAGATCGACTTCCCGTTCGATGAGTCAGCCAACTACGTCGATATGGAATCCGGCGAGAGCTTGCCAGTCATCCCGGATCGCCTGCGTGAGCGGTATCAGGAGCTGGTGGCTGAGCATATCCAGGCGTTGCAGAACACGCTCGGGCAGCGTCGGATCGACTATGCATTGTTCGACACCAGCCAGCCTCTCGACCATGCGCTGTTCCGCTATCTATCGATGCGTCATCAGCTGACGCGGGTTCGCTAATGGGCTTGTCGTTTCTTGTTCCCGCCTTTCTCGCCGGCTTGGCCGCGATAGCGATTCCGATCTGGGTACATCTTCGCAACCGGACCAAGACGGACACCATAGACTTCCCCTCGCTGATGTTTCTGGAGCGCGTGCCCTATCGTTCGGTGCAACGTCAGCAGTTGCGCCATCGACTGCTTTTCGCGGCCCGCTGCACCGCGATCGTCCTGCTGGTATTGGCTTTCGCACGGCCCTTCTTAGGCGGTGTCGATATTGCGGGGGCGGCCTCGCGAGGTGATCGCGAGATCGTGATCCTCTTGGATCGCAGCTGGAGCATGGGCTACGGGGATCGTTGGGAGCGTGCCCTGGAGGCGGCTGCGGTCGAGGCAGAGAGTCTCGCGGCCGGCGATCGCGCCTCGCTGGTGCTGTTCGACGATGCTGCCGAGGTGGTCGTCGAATCGACTGCCGACCGCACGGCCCTGTCGGCGGCTCTACGGGCCGCCGAGCCGGGGGCGTCGACGACCCGGATCGTCGCTGGCTTGCGCGCGGCATCACGCTTGCTGACGTCGAGCTCGCTCCCGAGTCGCGAGGTGGTGCTGATCAGCGACTTTCAGCGCATCGGCTGGCATGAGGACGACGACGTGGACTTGCCGGAGGGGACGGTGATGCGCCCGATCAACTTGAGCGATGGCTCGGAGCGCAATATCGGCGTGGCGAGCGTCGGGCTGCAACGGCGGCGGTTGGTAGCCGACGCTGCCAACGATGCAGTCGTGGTCACCGCGAGGATCACACGGCAGGGTGGGGAAGCGACCCAGGCGGTAACCGCCGAGCTCCGAATCGACGGCGTTGCGCAGCAGGCACAAACGATCGATCTGCCAGCGAATGGCTCGGCTCGGGTGACCTTCGACCCACTCACCGGGAGTGCCGGCGCCGTGCGTGGAACGGTGAGTATCGGACACGACGGGCTACGCGGCGACGATGAGTTTCACTTCGTCTCCTCGCCGGCCCAGGCGTTGTCGGTGCTGTTGGTCGAGAACGCGGCGTCGAGCGCGTCCGATGCCCTCTATGTTGAGCGCGCCTTGCGGGTCGGTTCGCGGCCACCGTTCCGCCTCGATCGCGCCAACCTGTCTGACCTGGAGCCCGCCGTTCTCGATGGTCATGATCTGGCGATACTGAACGATGTCGGTCCGATCGGGGCGGGCCCCGAGACGGTCTTGCGGGACTATGTCAACGGCGGCGGCGGTGTGCTGGTGGGGATGGCCGAGCTCACCGGCATGACCGTCAGCAACTGGTTGCCCTTCGGAGCAGGCAGCGAAGCCGATCGTAGCCGCGACCTCGGCGCAACGCTGGCCTACGTCGATTCGGATCATCCTGTGTTCGAGGTGTTCCGCTCCGCAGATAGCGCCGATCTTGCGGCAGCGCGGTTCTACCGCTACCGGCTGCTGGAGCCCGTCCCGGACACCGGTGTGCTAGCCCGCTACGACGATGGCTCCCCGGCGCTTGTCGAGGTAGACGCAGGTCCCGGACGGGTACTCGTGTGGACGAGCTCGCTGGACACGTTCTGGACGGATCTACCGCTGCAGCCAGTGTTTCTTCCGTTGCTTCACGAGGCGTCGAAGTACGCTGCCGGGTACCGTGAGAGCGAGGCATGGTTGGCGGCGGGCCGGGGGCTCAGCCGGGCGGAGATCGCCCGGGCGGCGCGCGGGGGGCGCGCTGCGGATCTACTCGAGAGCCTGGAGGTGCTTTCCGAGACGGGTGTTGGCGTCGACCGTCTGGCCGGCGATCGCTTCCGGTTGGATCCCGGCTTCCATAGTGTTTCCTGGCCGGGCGGGGATGGCACTGTAGCGGTGAACTTCGACCGGGCTGAGGCTGACCTGGCGACGCTTGATGGAGAAGAGCTTGCCGCCACAGTCGTGTGGGGTGCGGGCGGCGAGGTAGACTCGAACGTGCCGCAACAAGCGACCGGCGTAGAGATCGAAGGGCGCCAGTCGCTGTGGTGGTACTTGCTGGTCGCAGCGGCGCTCTTGCTGGTGATCGAGACGATCCTGTCAAACCGTCTGTAGCCGCGTTCCGGCGCGGGGATAGGCGCAGCACACGATTCCCCAGTGTCGTGAGGGCCGGGCGTGAATGACACCGGGAAGGGTGCCAATGGAGCGTAGGGGCGTTCGCAAGCTGGCGACGTTTGAATCGATCGAGTATCGACGTCTGCTCGGTATCATCCGGCGCGTACGCAACCGCTGGCGTCTCCGTGTGTTGTTGCGCGGTCTCGCCTTCGTTCTGGTAGCCGCGCTGGCGACGATTCTATTGGCGTCCTGGGGGATGGATGCGTTCCGCTATAGGCCCTGGGCAGTCGTTGGCCTGAGCGGCCTGACCTATTCGGTACTGGCGTATGGCCTGTACCGTTTCCTGGTGCGGCCGTTGGGCCGACGGGTTACGGATGAGCAAGTAGCCCTGTACGTCCAGGAACATACCGATGTCGATGCGGCGCTAGTGTCGGCGGTCGAGTTCGGGTCGCCTTATCTACGCCATGACAATAGCGACGTTTCTGCGCAGTTCGCCGAGAAGCTCGTCAAGGAAGCGGTGCTGCGCGCGCCCGAGATCGGCTTCGGCAAGACCGTCGAAAGTGGCGAGCTGCGTCGAATGTCAGGAGTGCTCGGCGCCGCCTCGATGGCCGTCGTGGCGGTGGCGCTGATGAACCCGGCCTTCTTGCTCGACGGCGCGCGACGGCTGCTTACACCGTTCGCGCGCTCCGCCGCTCCGGTGCCCTACAGCATCGGGGTCACGCCCGGAGACAGCGAGATGGCTCGCGGTGGTGATCAGCTCATCACCGCGTCGTTGTCGGGCTTCGACTCGGATCAGGTAGAGATTTCCTTCAAGCTTGGAGACGGAGACTGGCAGCGCGAGACGATGACGGCTGATACGGCTACCGGAGCACATCAGTTCATGATGTTCCGGCTTCCCGACGACGCCGAGTACTTCGTCGAGGCGAGCGGCATTCGGTCGCCCCTATACCGGCTCGAGGTCGTCGATGTGCCGTACGTGGAGCGCATCGATCTGGAGCTGGTGTTTCCTGAATACAGTGGACTGTCGCCGCAGACGATCGAGGACGGTGGCGATATCGCCGCGCTAGCGGGGACTCGCGTACGACTCCATGTCGTCCCGACCGTTGCGGTTCCAGGCGGTAGCCTACGCATCGAGTGGCTCGCTTCTGACGACGACGCCAAGCCGCTTGTGGAGACGTTGCCACTGGAGGCGGGAGACGACGGGCTGCGTGGTGAGCTAGAGGTCGTCAGATCCGGCTACTACCGCGTCGAGCTGAGTGACTTCGGCGGCGCCCTGCACGAGGCTTCGTCGGAGTATCTGATCGAGGCGCTCACTGATCAGCCGCCGATCGTCGCTTTCGACAAACCGGGTAGGGACGTGAGCGTAACCTCGATCGAGGAGGTCTTCACCGAGGTGTCGGCTGAAGACGACTACGGGCTGGCGGGAGTGGACGTGATCTACTCGGTCAACAGTGGCGAACAACGCACCGTGTCGCTGTTGCAAGGCTCTGGCGCCGACCGACGCACGCTCACTGCGGGGCACACGTTCTATCTGGAGGAGGAAGAGCTCGAGCCCGGCGACTTCGTCGTCTATTTCGCTCGCGCCATGGACAACCGTGTGGTGGGCGAGGCGCAGCAAACAACCACTGATCTGTACTTCGTCGAGGTACAACCTTTCGACCGCCGTTATCAGCAGGCCGACGCCGGCGGTGGCGGCGGGGGGGGTGGTGGACAGCAAGGTGGGCTCGGCATGGCCCGGCGTCAACGTGAGGTGGTTTCGGCGACATTCAAGCTTGCCCGGGATGCCGATCGCCTCGACGATGAGCAAATGGTCGACGATCTGGAGTTTCTCGCTGGCGTCGAGAACGATCTTCGCGACAATGTGCAGCAGGCCCAGGCGGAGTTCGGCGGGGTCGGAAACGACGAGGACACGCTGCGCGGCATCGACTACCTCGCCGAGGCCTCCGAGGCACTGGCCGAGGCGGCGGGCGAGCTCACCGGACACGATCCGGACGGCGCTCTGCCACCCGAGCAGCGGGCGCTCCAGCATCTTATGCGCTTCGAGGCCCTGTTCCTCGACCTGCAGGTGTCGATGAACCAGGGTGGCGGTGGTGGCGGAGCGGCTGGTGACATGTCCGAGCTCGAAGAGATGTTCGAGGGCCAGGCGGACGAGCTCGACAATCAGTACGAGTCGGTGCGCCGCGAGCGCCAGAACGAGACCGACAACGCGGTCGATGAGGCCATGCAACGATTGACCGAGCTCGCCAGGCGCCAGCAGCAGCAGATCGAGCGGCAACGAGCTCAGGGCGCACGGGCCCCGAACCAAGGCGGCGGACAGGCACAGCAGCGCCAGATTGCCGAGCAGGCGGAGGAGCTTGCTCGTGAGCTGGAGCGGCTGGGACGGCGCAATTCCCAGCGCGATCTTCAAGAAGCTGCCAACCGTCTGCGCGAGGCCGCCGACGCGATGCGTCGAGCCGCTGCCAGCGGCGGTGACGCTAGCGCCTCGGATAGCGCGCGGGCACTGAACGATCTACAGAACGCGCGGCGGCTCCTCGATCAAAACCGTGAAGGCCGGTTGGACCGCGATCTACGCGATGCCCAGCAACGAATCGCCGAGATGCGCGAGGACCAGACAGCCATCGAGCGCGACGTGGACTCAATGAGTGGTGCCGGTCGGCGTACTCAGGAGCGCATCGATGACTTGTTCGAGCGCAAGGACCGCTTGACGGACGATATCCGCGGCCTCGAACGCAACCTGGACGACATGGCGCGGGAGTCCCGTAGCGAGCAAATGGCTGCTTCACGCGCGCTCCAGGAAGCAGCCGAGTGGGTACGGGACGAGAAGCTGGCCGACAAGGTGCGGTACTCGAAGGGCGTTGTGCAGGAGCGCGATTCGCGCACGGCGGAGGCTTTCGAACAGGAGATCAGCGATGACCTGGCGAGTCTCGAGGACCTTATCGACACGGCTGCCGGGAACGTCGAGCAATCACCGAGCGAGCGCTTGGCCGATGCGGTGGACGATACGCGCGATCTGATCCGTCGCCTGGAATCCTTCGAGGACCGCTTGCGAGATGCCGCCGAAGAGGGTCAACGCGGTGATTCGAGTGGCCAGAGTGATCCCGGCGAACAGGGAGATCCCAACGGGCAGGGAGATCCTAGCGGACAGGGCGAGGCCGGCAGTCAAAATGGCCAGGGTGAGCGTGGCGCGGCAACCGATCCAGGTGGTGGAGGCCGTCGCAACAACATGCCCGGTGGCTCGACGTCGGGAGTTCCTGGTGCACGGCAGTTTGCCCGGGAGTTCCGCGAGCGCGTCGCCGACGCCGAGGAGTTGCTGGATCGGCTTGGCACCGATGGTCTGCAAACGACCGACTTGGACGCGGTCGTGGGGGCCATGCGGGACTTCGAGGAGCAATTTCAGGGCACGGCGCGTGGGCTCGATGAGCTCAGCGGTGACGTGATCGACGGGTTGAAGCTGTTCGAGTTTTGGTTGCGTCGGGTGAGTCAGGCGGAGACGGGGGCACGACCTCAACTTGCCGGGTCGGACCGCGTCCCCGAGGAGTATCGCAGCTTGGTGGAGGAGTACTTCCGCGCGCTCGGCCAGGAGGACTCGCCCCAGCGCTAGCTCGACGCCTCGGGTGTCGCAGTCGGACGCGGCTCAGATGCTGAGGTCGTCGCTGTCCCAACCGCGTTGTGCGATGAGTTGTCGATAGGCCTTCAGGTGCTTCACCGCGTCGGGCTTGCGACCCATGCGCTCGAGAACGCCGGCGAGGTTGAAGTGGGCGTCCGCATGGTCCGGATCGGCAAGCAGTGTTTCCCGGTAGGCGGCGCGCGCCTCCTTGAGGCGCCCGAGATCTTCTAGCGCCACACCGAGGTTGAACAACGCAGTCAGATCGGTGGGCCGTATCGCCAACGCCGCACGATAGTGGTGTTCTGCTGCCTTCACGTCGCTCGACTCGTGCAAGAGTCGACCAAGATTCACGTGTGCGTCGGCCGACTCGGGGTCGGCCGCAAGGGCCTGTCGGTAGGCGTCGCGGGCTTCTTCAGGGGAGGTCATCTCAAGGTCGCAGCCGATCTCGAACCAGTCGCGGGCCGGCAGACCGGGCTCGAGCCCGGTGGCTCGCGCGGCTACGTCACGCGCCAAAGGGGCGACCTGCTCGGCGAGCTCGTCGACGTCGAAATCGAGCACCGCCTGCTTGGTTTCCGGGTCCCAGACCTCACCTCCCTGCCGTACCACCACGCGGGCTCCATCTGCCTGCACGCGCACGCCGGTCAGCGGCCTTCCGTCCGGCAGCTGGTGCTGGAGACTGGTGAGCGACCGGCGTACGCGAGCGAAAGGCACACCAGCCGCCAGCAGGTCGCGCGCTGTGCGTAGGACCACCAGGTCGGTGAACGAGAAACGGTACTCGCGTCGTGCGCCGCGCCTCGGACTCAGCAACCCGGCTCGGGCCAGCGCACGCACGCGGCGCGGCTTGAGGTCGAGCACACGGGCAACGTCGGTGGTGCCGTAGCCGCTTCGGGTAGCCCGTTCGCTGATGACTATTTCTTTCTGGCCCGCTTGGTTGCGGCTTTCGCCTTAGTGCCCTTACTGCGGGGCGAGCTCTTGCGCTTGGCTCCCTTGCGGCCTGTAGCCGCAGACCCGACTTCGCCCGAGTACCCCACAAGGCTGCTCTTGAGAGCCTCCATCAGGTCGATGATCTGCCCTTCCGTCTCCTCCTCGGGGGCGGCGGTGATCTCCTTTCCCTCGACCTTTTCGGCGATGATCTTCTCGAGCCGCTCGGTGGCTGTGTCGCGGTACTGCTCGGGGCGGAACTCGTCGTTCGATATCTGGTCGACGATCTGCTTGGCCAGCTGAAGCTCGCTGTCGTCGATCTCGGCGTCGCCGACCTCGATGTCTTCGAGGGAGCGGATCTCGGTGTTGTAACGCAGTTGCTGCATGATCAACCCTTCTTCGAAGGGTCGGAGCAACACCAGGTAGTTTTTGCCGCGTGCTGCGTACATCGCCAACGCGGCGCGGTTCTTCTCTCGCATGACGCGAGCGAGCAATTGGTACGGGCGCTCACCGCCGGTATTCGACCCTAGGTAGTAGGCCTTCGTAAAGTGGATCGGGTCGACCTGCTCGAGCGGCACGAACTCCTTGATCTCGATGGCGTGCGTCGCCTTGAAGACGATCTCTTCGAGCTCTTCCTCGTGAAGGTGACGTACTGGCCCTTGGCGAACTCATAGCCCTTGACCAGGTCCGCGCGCTCCACCAAGTTGTCGTCGGTCGGATCCCAGAAGCGCATCCGGACCCGCGAGCCGGTTTTCGGATTGATCCAGTTGAGGCTGATCTTGGCGCTGGTGACCGTGCTTGAATACAGTTTTGCGGGAATTGAGACGAGCCCGAACGAGATTGTTGCCGTAGCCATAGCGCGCGCAGCCATACAAGTACTATAGCATTCGACACGCGATGCCAGGCAATGACAAGGACGCACACTCGCGCCTAGCAAAGTACAGGAAGAAGCGGCGCGCGCAGGACACTCCGGAGCCCTTCCCGACCGGTGTAAGCCGTCCGGGAGAGTTCGTGATTCACCTGCACGCCGCACGGCGCCAGCACTACGACCTGCGCCTCGAGGTTGACGGGGTTCTACGCTGCTGGGCTGTTCCAAACGGCCCGTCACTCGATACGGCCGACAAGCGGCTAGCGGTTGAGACCGAGGACCACCCGGTCGAGTACCTGGACTTCGAAGACGTGATCCCGGAAGGCAACTACGGAGCCGGGGCGATGATCGTCTGGGATCGCGGCCGCTGGGTGCAGCGCGAGGATGATCAGACCGGCGACAACAAGCTGCTGTTCGACCTGTATGGCTACAAGCTCAGGGGCCGCTGGACGCTCGTGCGCACCAAACGCAATCCGAAGGAATGGCTCCTCATCAAGAAAGCCGATGGCTTTGCGCGCCGCGGAGACGAGGCGAAGCTTCCACAGGAATCGGTCTACTCGGGACTCACCGTCGAGCAGCTCGGTGGTGCCACCGGCCCGGCCGAGAGGGTGCTAGCCGAACTGGCGGCCGCCGGTACGTCGCGGCAGCGTGTCAACGCGTCGAGCCTGGAACTCATGCTGGCGAAGACTGCCGACGCGCCGTTCTCGCGCGACGAGTGGCTGTTCGAGCTCAAATACGATGGCTATCGCCTGGTGGTGGGCGTGGACGAAGGCGATGCTTTTCTGCGCTACCGCAACGGCGGCAACGTGACCGAGATCTACCCGGATCTGATGGCGGCGTTGGTCGCGCTGCCCTATCGGTCGGTAGTGCTCGATGGCGAGGTGGTGGTCCTCGGCGAAGACGGCCGGCCGAGTTTCAGCCGGTTGACCAAACGAGCGCGCCTGTCGCGTGGGCCGGACATCCGGACGGCGGCCCTGCATCATCCGGCGACGTACTTCGTCTTCGACCTGATCGAGCTCGACGGCTATGACCTGCGCCGCTTGCCGCTCTCGGAGCGCAAGGGGCTGTTGCGTCGCGTCGTGCCACAGACAGGGCCGGTACGCTATACCGAACACATCGAGCGGCAAGGCGCCGAGCTCTTCGAGCAGGTGGCGAAGATGGGGCTCGAGGGGCTGATGGCGAAGCGCGGTGACTCCAGGTACCGCGCCGGCCGCTCAGATCACTGGCTGAAGATCCGCGCCGATCGCCAGGCCGACCTGGTGATCGTGGGGTTCGTCCACGGCAAGGGCTCGCGCAAGACGCTCGGCGCGCTGCTCGTGGCCGTGGCTCACGAAGGCGAGTTGGTCTACGTCGGGCGCGTCGGCAGCGGGCTGCGCGAGCGGCAGATCAACGAGATCCACCAACAGTTGCTCGGGTTGCGCAACGAGGTCGCAAAGCCGCCAGTGGAGCTGCCGGAATACGGAACACAGCGCCATGCGAAGTTCCCCAAGCCAGAGGAGACGGTTTGGGTACGCCCGGAGCTGGTTTGCGAAGTGCGGTTCAAGGAGATCACTCCGGAAGGGTTGCTCAGGCACCCGGTCTTCTCGCGTTTGCGCCTCGACAAGTCGCCGGCGCAGTGTGACACGAGCCAACTTGCGCTTGTGCATGCGCAGTTCTTCCATGCTGAAGAGAACGATTCCACGACCGTCGCGCCACTCGAAGCCGGACGCACGGTGATCACGCGGCCCGAGAAGGTATTCTGGCCGCACGAGGGCTACACCAAGGGCGACCTGATCGATTACTACCGCGCGGTATCGGAGTGGCTGTTGCCCTACTTGGAGGACCGGCCGCTGGTGCTCGACCGTTACCCCGACGGTATCGAGGGCAAGTCGTTCTTCCAGAAGCACGCGCCACACTTCACGCCCGATTGGGTCCGCACAGTGACCATTCACTCCGGATCGGGCGAGCGCGACATCGACTACTTCGTCGTCGATGACCCCGAAGGGTTGATCTACATGGCCAACGCGGCCGCCATCCCACTGCACATCTGGTCCAGTCGAACGTCCACCATCGACCATCCCGACTGGGCGATCCTCGATTTCGACCCGAAAGAAGCCCCGTTCGGCAGCGTCGTGCAGGTGGCGCGCCGAATCAATCAGCTATGTCGGCAGATCGGTTTGAGCTGCTATGCCAAGACGTCCGGGAAGACCGGAATGCATGTGCTGGTGCCGCTGGGTCGGCAGGTCACCTACGAGCACGGCCGTATGTTGGCCGATCTGCTGGCGTTGATCGTATCGCGACGATACCCGGAGTTGGCCACGGTGAACCGGCCGCTGCAAGCGCGCGGCGGCCGCGCGTACATCGATGCGGTGCAGAATGGCGCGGGCCGCTTGCTGGTATCGCCGCTGTGTGTGCGGCCATTCCGTGGCGCCACCGTTTCGACCCCGCTTCGGTGGAGGGAGGTCGGCGACAAGCTCGACATGCACCGCTTCACCATCAAGACGGTACCGCGCCGGCTCCGCCGCATGAAGCAAGAGCCGATGCAAGCGATACTCGGGGAGCGTCCAGACTTGCTTGGAGCGCTGCAGCTCCTTTCGGAGCTCGAGAAGGCAGAGTGATGCCGCGCCGGCGCATTCTCCAGGTTGCTTGCTGGTGGCCTGAGAGGCCGGAATCGGCGCTAACCGGACGTGGGTAATGCCCCGACGAACGCGGCTGCGGCGTCGAGGGCCTCCTGGAGGTTGCCCGCCAGCGTTCGGCCCGATCGCACGCGTGGCTTGAACGAGTGGTCGCCGTCAGCCAACCAGTGCACGGAGATCGCCGCCGATAGACCGTAGCGCTCCACCTCCGCGGGCGTGCCGAACGCGTCGCGGACGCCCTGGAGGACGAGCGTTGGCGTGCGCAGGTCGGTCAGGTGGGCAGTGCGGAGCTTGTCGGGCCGACCCGGCGGATGGAAGGGGTAACCGAGGCACAACAGGCCTCGCGCTGCGACCTCGTCGGCCACCATGCTGGCGATGCGGCCGCCCATCGATTTGCCGCCGATGACCAGCTCGCTGCCACTGCCCAGGGCGCCAACTGCCTCACGCCAGGCTTCGAGGAGCGTCGACGCGCGGTCAGGCCCGCCGCGCTTGCCGGTTTCACGCCGCCGTCGCATGTAGGGGAACTCGAATCGGGCGACGCGCAGTCGGTGCTCGGCAAGCCCGGCGGCGAAATTGTTCATCCAGGGAGAATCCATCGCGGCACCGGCACCGTGAGCCAGCACCACGGTGGGGCCGTCGGGCACGCCGTCAAAGATAAAGTCGTCGACAGTCATGGCGCGCATTGTGGGATGCCCTGCCAGGCGAGTCCAGCATTGGCATTCGCAGAAACTCCGAGCGCCTGTCCAGCAAAGTCAACACGAAGGATCGGTGGGCAACCGATCGATTCGTCGCCCTTCCGCAGCCGTCGGCTGGCGACTACCGTACGCGAGGACGTCAATGCAGGAGCAGATCGTGTCGTTTCCAGAGCCACAAGCAAGCGCCGGTCAGTCATCCGGCGACGCCACCGAGGCACGCTCCCCGGCGTTGTGGCCACGGCTCGCGGTAGCAGCCGTAGCGGTGCTGCTGTTGGTGACCTTCGGGCGTGAGGCGGCCGGCTCCGTGCCGCGGTTTGCCGAGTGGGTCGATGGGCTGGGGATGTGGGGCCCGCTAGCTTTCGTCGTCGGCTACACGGTCGCCGCGGTGGCCTTTGTTCCGGGGTCGCTCCTGACGCTGGCGGCCGGGGCGATCTTCGGAATCGCGCAGGGTGTGCTGTGGGTGTTCATTGGTGCCACAGTTGGTGCGATGGCGGCGTTCTTTCTGGCACGCACTGTCGCACGCAGGGCCATCGAGCAGAAGCTCCAGAACAACGCGCGCTTCGCCGCGATCGATCGTGCGGTCGAACGTGAGGGTCTGAAGATCGTCGCGCTGTTGCGATTGTCACCGGTGTTCCCATTCAACATGTTGAACTATGCGTTGGGTCTGACGCGGGTGCGGCCCCGCGACTATGCGATCGCCTGTCTCGGCATGCTCCCGGGAACCCTGCTCTACGTCTACACGGGCAAAGTCGTTGGTGATGTGGCGGCGCTGGCAGGCGGAGTCGCGACCGAGCGCGGCGTAGGGTACTGGGTCGTTGCGGCCGTGGGATTGGTGGCTACCGTTGTGGTAACCACGCTCATCACTCGAACCGCTCGGCAGGCGCTGCAGCAGATAACCGATGCCTGAGGCGGCGACAGGGTCTGGCGGCGCGTCAGGCAGGGGGCTTCGGATGGCGCCGTTCGATAAGCACAACGAAGAGCTACTGGCGAACGTCCACCCCGACGACTGGACCAACCCGGAGCCTCGCGGCCGCTACAACATCGTGGCCATCGGTGCTGGCACTGCCGGCTTGGTTTCGGCGGCCGGTGCGTCGGGGCTCGGCGCTCGCGCCGCCGTGATCGAGCGGCATCTGATGGGTGGCGATTGCCTCAATGTCGGGTGCGTTCCGTCCAAGGGTGTGATCAGTGCGGCGCGCGCCTGGCACGCGGCGCGGCGTGCCGGCCCCGAGTTTGGCGGACCTACCTGCGGAGGGGACGATGACTTCGGTGTAGCAATGCGGCGAATGCGGCGCCTGCGTGCCGGCATCAGCCACCACGACAGCGCCGAGCGCTTCGCTCACCTCGGTGTGGATGTATATCTCGGGCAAGCGCGCTTCACGGGCTCCGACACACTCGAGGTCGGCGGCAGGCAGCTGCGCTTCCGTCGAGCGGTGATCGCTACCGGCGGCCGCGCCGCAGCGCCACCCATCCCCGGCCTCGACGAGATCGATTACCTGACGAACGAGACGGTTTTCTCACTGACCCATCTTCCCGCGCGGTTCGGGGTGATCGGCGGCGGCCCCATTGGCTGTGAGTTGGCGCAATCGTTGGCGCGCTTCGGTAGCCGGGTCACATTGTTCGATATGGCCGATCATGTGTTGCCGCGCGAGGATCCGGACGCGGCCGGGGTCGTGCAGGAGAGCCTCGTCACCGATGGTGTCGAGCTGATTCTGAAGGCCCGCATTGACTCGGTGGCGTCCACTGCCGGCGACACGAAAGCCGTGCGGTACGAGCTCGAAGACGGTGTGGCGCGTGAGATCGAGGTCGACGCCCTGCTCGTTGCCGTCGGCAGGAAGCCCAATGTAGAGGATCTCGGTCTCGACGAAGCTGGCGTGAAGTACGGCTCGCGGGGCATCGAAGTCGATGACTTCTTGCGCACTAGTAACCGGCGCGTCTACGCCTGTGGCGACGTGGCCTCGCGATATCAATTCACCCACACAGCTGATGCACAGGCGCGCATCGTCATTCAGAACGCCCTGTTCTTCGGGCGCGCCCGAGCCAGCAAGTTGGTTGTGCCGTGGTGTACGTATACCAGTCCCGAGATCGCGCATGTGGGGATGTACGAAGCGGACGCGCGCGCTGTGGGCCACGACGTCAGCACTATCACGATCCCGCTCTCGGAGGTTGATCGCGCCGTTCTCGACGGTGAAGACAGCGGCTTCCTGCGTGTACACCATGAGAAAGGACGTATCCTCGGTGCCACGATGGTTGCCGAGCATGCGGGTGACATGATCGGTGAGCTGGCGCTGGCGATCACGGCTGGTGTGGGGCTTTCTCAGATCTCGGGCACGATCCACCCGTACCCGACTCAGGCCGAGATCATCCGAAAGGTAGGGGACGCGTACCGTCGTACCGGGTTGACGCCGCTGACCAAGAGGCTGCTGGGGATCTGGTTCCGTCTGTTCGGCTAGCTCGGTCGCTCCCTACGCGGCCTTGTAGTCGACACCGGTGAGCGTCTCCTTGCGCAGCAGCTCCTCCGCCTTGTGGGCCTCGACGGGCATCGAGAACAGGAAGCCCTGCGCCAGTCCGCAGCCCAGCTCTCTGAGCCGGTGTGCCTGTTTGAGAGTCTCCACGCCTTCGGCGACGACCGTCAGATCGAGGGATTCGGCCAGGGTGATGATCGCCTGCACGATCGCCCGATCCTTCTTGTTCTCCTCCAGGGAGTTGACGAAGGCGCGATCGATCTTGAGCAGATCGACGGGGAAGTGGCGCAGGTAGCTGAGCGACGAGTAACCGGTTCCGAAATCGTCGACTGCCAGGCGTATGCCCAGTTGCTTGATGTCGCGCAGAAGCTCGATAACTCCGTCTCCCAAATCGGTGATGACGCTCTCGGTGATCTCCAGGCAGAGCCGTCCTCGGTCGATGTCATAGCGTGACAGTCGCCGTTCGAGCTTCTCCACGAAGCGCGCCTCACCGAGCTGTTTGTTGGAGACGTTGACGCTCAGCGTGAAGGGTCCGTCGCCGACCAGCTTCTCCCATTGCTCGAGTTGGGCGCACGCTTGCTCGATCACCCACCAGCCAATCGGGATGATGAGCCCGGTATCTTCGGCCACGGGGATGAAATCACCCGGCGATACGAGGCCGATCTCGGGCTGTTGCCAGCGGATCAATCCCTCGCAGCCGACCATGCGCCCGTCGTCGAGCGATACGTAGGGTTGGTAGTAGAGGATCAGCTCATCACCTTCGATGGCTCGGCGAAGCTTGTTCTCCAGCTTCAGCTGAGCGATCGTGTGCTGGTGCATGCGCTGATCGAAGACCTCGAAGCCGGCCAGATCACGCTGCTTGGCACGATACATGGCGGTATCGGCATCGCGCAGGTAGTCCTCGGGCCGGTTTCGACTCGGGTCGCTCATGGCGATGCCCATACACGCACTGGTGACGATCTCATGGCCATCGATCGTCAGCGGCTGACCAAGGGCACGCTGGATGCGCTCGGCCGTACGAGTAGCTTCCTTGAGGTTCTTGATGTCATCCACGATCACTACGAACTCGTCACCGCCGAAGCGCCCGACCACGTCGTTGCGGCGCAAACACGTCGACAGGAGCTTGCCGATCTCCACCAGGAACCTATCGCCGGCGAGGTGGCCAAGACTGTCGTTGACCATCTTGAAGCGATCCAGATCGAGAAACACCAGAGCAAACCGATAGCGTGGGTTCTGCCGCGCCCGCTCGATCGAGCGCGACAGCATTTCCATCACCATCGTGCGATTCGGCAACCCGGTCAGCGTGTCGTGCAGAGCGTCGTGTTTGAGCTTTCCTTCGGCGTGCTTCCGCTCGGTGATGTCCATCACGTACACGAACACGTCGTCGCCGCTCGGGGTCGAGTAGTACCCGAACGAGAACACTCGGTTGTCGACGGAGACCTCGATATCGCGGTAGCCGCCCCGGGTCTGAACGCAGTCCGCCACGATCTCTTGGTGCTTAGCCGGCAAGAAAGCCTCGATGGCGTCGATGCCGAGCTCGTCGAGAGTCCGCTGAGCGGCCGGGTTGAGGAACTTCACGATGCCGTTGCTGCCGAAGGTCATGAACGGGTTTGGATTCTTGATCGGGAACGCGGCGAGGCGCTTGTTCTCTTGCTCGGTGCTTCGGCGCTGGCGCTCGATGAGCTTCTCGTTGACCAGAGTGAGCGCTCCCAGCAGCACCAGGCCAAAGAAGACGCACATCTCGCGTGCGGGTCGCGTGGAGTCCTCCAGCATGCCGAGCGACGAGAGAGCGAAGTGGATCAGCGGCAGTGATGTGGTGTAGACGGCCAGAGGTCCGAACAGATAGCGAATCTGACGTGGATTGCGTGCCGGAAGCGACGGTGCCGGCTCCTCGCCACGTCTGATCCCGCACCTGCCGATGCGCGCTGCGATGGCAGCCAGACCGAACGGTAGGAAGAAGAAGTAGTCGTAAATGGTGCCGTACGGAATGCCTCCCGGAATATCGAGCCGGCCGGTCACCAGCATGAGTTCGACGATATCGATGGTCAGCCACAACATCAGCGATACGCCGAACAGGCGATAGATCGTCGTCCAACGGCGGCTCGCTGAGAACGAGGCGATGTAGAAGAACGAGAAGATCAGCATTGTGAACAGCGCCACATGCATCGACTTTGGCAAGGCGAAGTTGTCGGCTCTGTTGCCCTAGTACGTCGGCAGGATCACGAAGTAGAAGAAGATCAAGCTGGCGAAGCTGATCGTGCCGATCGATTCCAGGCGGAAGCGGACGCTGTTGTGGCTCCAGCGGCGCTCGTCAGTATGTGGGTTCAGCGAGATCGCCAGGAACATCAGGATGAACTGCACCAGGAAGACGATGTCTTCCGCGAACCGACCAACGGCCTCCCACTCGGCGGCGGGGATCGTCAGGCGCAACCATGTGCCTCCCGTGGAGCAGATGAACGCCACGGTCATGAGACCCCAGAATTGCCGTTCCTCGGGATGCAGATGGCGTATTCCCGACAGGAAAGCGACCACCGCCAGGCAGATCAGAATGGGGTCGGCCCAGCCGACCACGAAGCTCACGAGTGTGGAGTACGACACGAATGGCATCGTGTAGATGCCCGTGATCCCGACGAAAACGGCGAGCGTGACGAGAACCAGCGGATCACGGAGCAGCGCCGCCGTCGAGTCGGAGAACACACTAGTGGCGGTATTCCCGCCGCTGCTGGACGGGCCCGCGAGGTTCGGATGGTTCTTCCGAGTAAACCTGGCGAGTTCAGGTGGGTGCCAGTTGATCTGGAATCTCCCCATAAGAGTATTGAAGTTCTTAAGAGATACTCAACCCTTTTAAAACCTATTAATAAATAGTAATCAATAATAATAACTAGTAATAGTTAGTATTGGACTCTTCTGGCCTGTCGAGATGTCGCTGCAAGGCGTTTGATGTCGCGCCGTCGGCGAAGCAAGATCGACTTCCATGGTCGACGTGCATCCCGAGGGTCTCGAGCCCGCGATGACGAGAGAGAGCTCCCGACCCGCCGCCAGCGTCGAGCTGGCGAAGCTGCAGGGGTCGGCGGCGAAACTGGCGGCCCGACTGGAGCTGAAGCGGGCGCTGACCTTTGTTGATCTCGAGACCACCGGTCTCGACGTGTGTACGGATCGGATCGTCGAGCTGGCGCTCGTTCGTATAGAGCCGTCGGGGTCAGCAACGAGCTTCACGACGCTCATCAACCCGGCTACATCGATTCCCGAGGCAGCCACCAGGGTGCATGGTATCGGCGATGGCGATGTGGCCAATGCCCCCACCTTTGCTGAAATGGCTCCGACAGTATGGGACTGGATCAGCGAATGTGATCTCGGGGGCTACAATCTGGCGCGCTTCGACCTGCCGTTGCTGCGCACGGAGCTCGGTCGAGCCGGGTACTCCGTGGCATGGGACGAGGCACGGATCATCGACGCGTGCGCGATATTCAAGCGCATGGAGCGCCGCGATCTCGCCGCCGCCCATCGCTTCTACTGCGGATCCGAGCTCAGCGGCGCGCACACTGCCGACGCCGACGTTCGCGCCACGATCGCGGTCGTGCTCGGTCAGCTAGATCACTACCCGGAGCTGCCGCACGAGGTCGAGTCGCTGGATGCCATCTGGCGTCCGCGTGGCGACCCCGACCGCTAGCGGCCGGCGACGAGGTCGCGTGCCTCGCGCCTCGGGCGAGTGTCTCCTCGAGCGCAGAAAAAATTCTCTTGGATGCATGCTGCCGCTGACCCGAGCCGGTACCCTTGTCGGTGACGAGACACGCGCCACGGCAGGGCGTGCCCGACTCAAGTCGCCGATCCGATCCGCCCGACGTCGGGCAGGAGCGCCATGAATTTCCGATTCGTTCGATCCGAACCACGCAATTCGATCACCCTCCTGTTCCTGGCCCTGGGAATCTTCGCCATGTTGGGGGCGACGGGATGTGTCAGCGAGGTAGGATCCCAGGAGACGCGCACCGCTACACCGATCGTTCCGCCGTCGGAGACCGACGGCGACACAGTGCTGGCGACGATCGACGGGACGCCGCTCCACGTCGACGATCTGGGCGAGGCGGTCACCGACCGCTTGGCGATACTGGCCTTCGAGTACAGCACACAGCGGTTTCAGCTCCTCGAGGCGGGCGTGAAGGACGCGGTCAGGCAGCGGTTGCTCGACGCCGAGGCGACACTCCGTGGCACCACCACCGAGGAGATGCTGGAGACCGAGATCAACGCCGTGATCCAGGTTACGGCCGAGGATGTCAGCGCCTGGTACGACGCGAACAGTGGTCGCCTTCAGGGGCGGCCGCTCGAGGCCCTGCAGCCGGCGATCGAACAGTTTCTGTTCGAGCAGCGTCAGGAAGAGGGCATCGAGGCGTTCACCGCCGTTCTGGCTACCGATCACGATGTGACCCTGATTCTCGAGCCGGTGCGGGCCGACATCGAAACTGAAGGTCACCCGAGCTTTGGCCCCTCCGATGCGCCGGTGACGCTCGTCGAGTTCTCAGACTTCGAGTGCCCATTCTGCGGCCGCTTCACGCCGACTGTGGAACAAGTCAAGGATGCCTACGCGGGGCGTATTCGTCTCGTCTATCGTCAGTTCCCGCTGCGCGAGATCCACCCGAACGCGCAGAAGGCCGCTGAGGCGTCGCTATGCGCTGAGGAGCAAGGGCAGTTCTGGGAGTTGCACGACCTGATGTTCGCTGAGCAGGACACCTTGACCGTCGACGACCTCAAGGGCAAAGCGGAGCGACTTTCCATGGATGGTGACGCCTTCGCAGCTTGTCTCGATTCGGACCGCTACGCGGAGACGGTCCAAGCTGACCTGCGCGCCGGCCAACGTCTGGGAGTGGACGGCACCCCAGCCCTGTTCGTCAACGGTCGGCCGGTTCCAGGTGGGGCCGTGCCGTTCGATGTGATTGCCAAGGTCATTGACGAGGAGCTCGACCGAGCCGGTCGTTAGTCGGCAGTGGCGGCACGAAAGATCCGCGTCATCGATTCACACACCGGGGGCGAGCCGACACGCCTGATCATCGACGGTGCCCCGGACCTCGGCCACGGCTCGGCCGCGGAGCGGCTGACGCGGCTGCGCTCGCATCACGACGATTTTCGCTCCGCCGTGGTCAACGAGCCCCGCGGGTACGGGGCGATGGTCGGCGCGTTGCTCGGTGAGCCGTCTGCGGTCGATTGCGTGGCCCAGGTGATCTTCTTCAACAACGTCGGCTACCTGGGTATGTGTGTGCACGGCACCATTGGAGTGGCCATAACCCTGGCGTCGATCGGCAAGTTGGCACCCGGCGCGCATCGGTTCGAGACTCCCGCGGGGATCGTAGGCGTCGAGCTCCGCAGCGACGGTCAGGTCGCCGTGGAGAATGTTGTCAGCTATCGAACGGCTAGCGGGGTCGAGGTGCCGGTTGCCGCAATCGGCTCGGTGCGTGGCGATGTCGCTTGGGGTGGCAACTGGTTCTACCTGGTCGAAGGGCATGGTCAGCGGCTCGAGCCAGACAACGTGGCGGTGCTTACCGACTATTGCTGGTCGATTCGCCAGGCCCTGCAAGCGGCGCGCGTTGTCGGCGACGACGGCGCAGCCGTCGATCACATCGAGTTGTTCGGGCCGCCCACGAGTGAGGCGGCCGATAGCAGGAATTTCGTGCTGTGTCCGGGCCGCGAGTACGACCGCTCCCCGTGCGGTACCGGTACGAGCGCGAAGATGGCGTGTCTGTGGGCCGATGGCAAGCTGTTGCCGGGGCAGCCCTGGCGACAGGAGAGCATCCTGGGGAGCCGTTTCGACGGCAGCATCGAGGAGACCGACGGTGGTGTCCTGCCGACGATCGTCGGCAGCGCGTGGGTAACGTCGGAAAGCACCTTGTTCATCGATGACGAAGACCCGTTCGGAGCCGGGATTCGCTCTACCGCACCATGACATCGACGCGTGACGTGGTCGTGGTCGGCGGCGGCGCCGTCGGCATGTGCTGTGCTTACTTCCTGTGGCGCGCAGGCTGTTCGGTAACGGTTGTCGAGCGCGGGGACGGTAGCGACGGCGCCTCGCACGGCAACGCCGGCATGCTCGTTCCCAGCCATGTCGTACCGCTCGCTGCTCCTGGTGTGATTGCTCAGGGTCTGCGCTGGCTGTTCAGATCCGACGGTCCTCTGTATATCCGGCCACGCCTGGATCGGGAGTTGCTTCGGTGGCTGTGGCGTTTTCGGGCCTCGTGTACCGAGGCGCATGTCCAGCGCTCGGTGCCGGTGTTACGCGACCTCATGCTGGCGAGCGTCGACCTGTTCCGCGACATTGCTCGGCTCGACAGCGTCGAGATGGATCTGCGCGAGAACGGCATCCTGATGCCCTACCGCACGGCGGCGGGCAAGCACCATGGTGTCGAGCATGCCGAGACACTGCGATCCGCTGGTCTCGACGTCGACCTGCTCGACGCGCGCACCCTGTTGGAGCTCGAGCCCGCCCTGCGTATGGAAGCGATTGGCGCCGCGTACTTTCGCCAGGATTGCCACCTCGACCCGTCGAGCTTCGTACGCACCTTGGCTGCCTACCTGTGTGCCCACGGGGTCGAGATGCTCTCGTCGACCGAGGTTGACGGATTCGAGCGGCGCGGTGATCGAATCTACGCGATTCGGGCGGGCGACCGGCGGCTCGCGGCTCGATCGGTGGTTCTCGCCACCGGGGCCTTCACCCAGCGGCTCGCCGCCGCGATGGGGGTGCGCGTTCCGGTGCAGCCCGGGAAGGGATATAGCATCACGTTGCCGCGCGGCGGATGTACTCTGCGTATCCCCTTGCTCCTACACGAGGTAGGGGTGACCGTGACCCCGATGGGCGAGCGGCTGCGTTTCACCGGCGCTTTGGAGCTGGCGGGCTTCGATCGTTCGATCAAGACAGGGCGCATCGCCGCCATTCTGGAGCAGGTTGCGACGTATCTGCCGGAGACCGATATCGGAGCGATCCATGCCGCCGTAGGCGGCGCTGCGAATGGGGCCGCCGTGGCGATGTGGACGGGGTTTCGCCCCTGCAGCCCTGATGGGTTGCCGATCATCGGAACGGCTCCGGGCCTCGCAAACCTCACGCTGGCTACCGGTCACGGCATGTTGGGGGTAGCGCTGGCGCCAATCACTGGAAAGCTGGTGGCGGATTTGGTGTCTGGTGAGGCGATGCCGATGAGTCTTGAGGCGGCGGTGGATCCGGCCCGGTTCGCTTGATAGGACGCGCCGACGCCAGCAAGGGCGAAGTATATACAATGTCCAGAATACAATTCTCGGAGGGGCGGGCGTCTGTGCGCCAAGCTCACGTCTGCGGGAGAGGTGGGTGACACAGAGCGCAGAAGGGCGTCGGCGACATGGGTGGTGCGCCCTGGCGATGCTTGCCTTCCTGGCTCTGGCGATCACGCCGGTGGGTGCGGCATCGGAGCGGCCGCAGGAGGCCCGCCCGCCCAGATCGGGGCCGGCGCTGCGTATCTTCCTCGACTGCGAGCGTCGCTGCGATTTCGACTACCTGCGCCGCGAGGTGCCGTTCGTCGACTACGTGCTCGACAGGCGTGACGCGGATGTGCATGTGCTCGTGACGAACCGGCGTACGGGAGCCGGCAACGAGTACAGCCTCCAGTTCATCGGTATTGCGGCGTTCGCCGACGAGGTCGATACCCATGTGTTCACCACCTCCGATACCGATACGGACGACGAGGTTCGGAGGGCTCTGGGTAGCGTGCTAACCCTCGGGCTGGGCCCGTATCTGCTGCGCACGCCGCTGGCCACTCAGATGAGATCTGTGCACGTTTCTCCTTCGAGGCCGCGGCCGGTGGCAGCGACACCCGCGGAAGATCCGTGGAACTTCTGGGTGTTTCGCATCGACGCGGATGCTTCACTGCGAGGCGAAGAGCGCCAGTCGTCGCGCGAGATCGAGGGTGACATCAGCGCTCGCCGGGTGACCGATGACTGGAAGATCTTCCTCGGGGTGGATGGCGAGTACGACGAACGCAACTTCGAGTTCGATGATGGCGAGAAGCTCAAGAGCGTTGGCAGGGAGTTTGGGTTCGGTGGCCAGGTGATCAAGACTCTCGGGCCGCGCTGGGGTATCGGAGTGGGAGTCGCGGGCGCCTCCTCGACGTTCTCCAACCTGAACCTGTCGACACGCGTCTCGGCAGCGCTCGAGCACAATCTCTTTCCCTACGACGAGTCATCGCAGAGATTGCTGACGCTCACCTACTTTGCCGGGGTGACGCGCTACGCGTATCGCGAGCGAACGATCTTCGGACATACCGAGCAGACGCTGGCCGACCATGGGCTGCTCGTCGGCCTTGAGTTCAATCGCCCGTGGGGTGAAGCAGGCTTCACGCTCGAGGCGGCCCACCTGATCAACGATCCGGGAAAGCACCGAGCGGAGATGCGCGGCAATCTCGACTTCCGGGTCAGCCGCGGACTCAGGCTGAGCGTCTTCGGGAGCGCCTCTCTGGTCCGCGACCAGATCTTCCTGCCGGCCAGCGGCATCAGCGACGAGGAGATCCTCCTCTCTCGCCGCGCTGTCGAAACGGATTTCCGCTATCGCGTCGGGTTTGGTGTGAACTATACGTTCGGCTCGATCTTCAACAACGTCGTCAACCCGCGCTTCGAAGGCTCGAGTCGAGGGTTCCATCGCGTTCGGCGAAGGTAGCCTGTGCCGTAGCGGTTGCGCACCCTTTAGAATGCGCAGCTGCCCCGAACCAGAGGAGACATGGATGTCATTACGAATCAACGATCAGGCGCCTGACTTTACCGCCGAGACCACACAGGGAACGATCAGCTTCCACGAGTGGATCGGTGACAGCTGGGTGGTGATGTTCTCGCACCCGAAGGACTTCACGCCGGTGTGCACGACCGAGCTAGGTGCTGCCGCCGGCCTGAAAGACGAGTTTGCGAATCGCAACTGCAAGCTCATCGGCATTAGCGTCGATGGTGTCAGCGACCACGAGGCGTGGTCGAAGGATATCGAGGCTTCGCAGGGACACGCGGTCACGTACCCGCTAATCGGCGATCCCAGGCTCGAGGTCGTCAAGGCGTACGACATGTTGCCAGGCGGCGCCGGCGACACCTCGGAAGGCCGCACTCCGGCAGACAATGCTACTGCGCGCTCGGTGTTCGTCATCGGGCCCGACAAGAACATCAAAGCGACGCTCACCTACCCGATGAGCACAGGTCGAAACTTCGCCGAGATCCTTCGGCTGCTCGACTCCTGCCAGCTAACTGCCTATCAGCAGGTGGCGACGCCGGCCAATTGGCAGCAGGGCGATGACGTGATCATCTCGCCGGCGGTGTCAGACGAGCAGGCCAGAGAAAAGTACCCGGACGGCTGGCAGCAGCCGCTTCCCTATATCCGGGTCGTGCCACAACCGAAGTAGCATCCGACGCCCGCGCTAGCGGGTGGCGGAGCCCAGATCGACGAGCTGTGGGGTGTGCTCCAACGCTTCGAGGAATCGGAGCATGTCCTGCGGCTGGATCGATGTCGTTCTGGCGTTGTCCAGCGGGTGGAAGTTCCAGGCGGTGTCGTCGAGCAGGCCGCGCTCGATTGCGACCTGCACATTGAGACCGTGATCGTTGATCACGGCGAACGGAGTCACCGCTCCCGGGATCACGCCAAGGTTCTCCATCAGGCGCTGGGCGCTGCCGAACGAAAGCCGCCCGCTGCGTATCACGGCGGGTAGCTTCTTGAGGTCGACGCTACGGTCCTCGCGGCACACCACGAGCCACATCCTCTTCTTCTTGTCGCGCAGGAAGAGGTTCTTGGTGTGCGCCCCTTCCAGCTTGCCGCGATGCGCCTTCGCCTCGTCGACGGTGAAGACGGGCTGGTGTTCGATCGTCTGCACCTCGATCCCGAGGTCACTCAGGCGGTCGAGGAGGTCCTCGTAGGTTGCCGGTGCGCCGCCGCCGGCGAGGACGTTGGGTACCTCTGTCACGGTTGCCCTCCTTCAGGGCGCTCACACACCGGGTCCGGATCTGGCTTCACCGACAGATGCACAGACGCTGTTGGTTGCTGTTGCTACTCGCCCGCCGCTGGCATTTGCGGCTCGAGGTACTTGTCGTACCAGGCCAGATAGCGCTGATGTAGATCCTTGCGGTAATAGGGCAGGTTTATACCGTGATGCATGTTCGGGTACACGACGAGCAGCGCCTCGCGGCCCATGCTCTTGACGGCCTGATACATCATCTCGGCATGAATAATGGGGACGTTCCAGTCCTCCTTGCCGCCGACCCACATCGTCGGTGTGGTGATCTTGTCGACATCGTTGTACGACGACAGCTTCTCGTAGATCGCCCGCGACTCGGGTTCCCAGGGGTTTCCGAACTCGAGCCGGTACCAACGCTGATAGTGGTCGTGTCCGTAGCTGCTGATCCAGTGTGCTCCGGAGGCGCCGGCGATCGCAGCCTTGAATCGCTGCGTCTGCGTGATGACGTAGTTGGTGAGAATGCCTCCGTACGACCAGCCGCCAACTCCGAGTCGGTCAGGGTCGGCCCAACCGAGCTTGATGGCGTGGTCGACGCCGGCGATCACGTCCTGGGTGTCTTTCTCACCCCAGGACTGCCAGATCCCCATCTGGAATGCCTTGCCATAGCCGGATGATCCACGCGGGTTCGTGGTTACCACCAAGTAGCCATTGGCGGCAAATAGTTGCGCCTCGTAGTTCCATCCGTAGGTGTACTGCGACACGGGACCGCCATGGATCCGCAGGATGGTCGGATAGCGTACGCCCTCCTGAAAGCCCGGTGGCTTGAAGATAAAGCCCTCGATCTCGGTGCCATCGGCGCTCGGGAACTGCACGTTCTCGACCTCGGCCAGATCGACTCCGGTCAGCGTCTCGTCGTTGTTGCGCGTGAGCTTGCGCAGAGCGCCGTTGTCCTCGCGAAGGTAGAGATTGCCCGGCTCGCGCGGCTCGCTGATGAGCGCGACGATCGTACCGTCGTCGGAGATGGTCACCGCGTTGACGCTGCGCGGCCCGTCGATAACCCGGGTCACTTCGCCGCCGGTGGTGGGAACCATCGCCAGGTGACGCTCGCCGCTGTCATCGACCTGGAAGTAGACCGAGTTGCCGTCGGCGGTGAACATCGGACGTCGGCTGCCGCGGTCCAGGTCCTCGGTGAGGACCCTTGCCTGTCCACCCGGCTCGATCACCGCCACCTTGGCGATATCGTAGGGGGCGTGAGCGGGATCCGTCTCGGTAACGTGGGCGATGCGTCTTCCATCCGGGCTCCAAGTCGGCGAGCCGTCCGGGCCGGGGTTCCTGGTGACCTGTGTCAGCCGCGCGCCCTTGTCGGTGTTATCGGCGTCGACGAGCCAGATGTTGGTATCGAAGTTGTCGTCGGCGGCGTCGGTGCGATTGCTGACGAAGGCGATCATCTGGCTGTCGGGCGACCACACCGCCTGGGAATCGTCGTAATCGCCCGAGGTGATCTGCACGATCTTCTTGCTGGCCAGATCGAACGTGTAGAGATGGTTGCGACGGTGATCCAGGTAGCCGACGTAGTCGCGCTTGAACTGCAGCCGGTCGACGACCCAGGGCTCGGGAATATCCGAGCCGCTCTTGGTCTTGGCCGCCGGGTTCTTCTCGAGCGCCGGGTCCTTGATGCTCAGCGCCATCCGCCTGCCGTCCGGGCTCCACTCGTAGCCTGATACACTTTCCTCGGCTTCGGTCAGCTGGACCGCTTCGCCACCGGTGGTCAGATCGAGCGCCCAAACCTGTGTCTTGCCTTCGTCACGGGATGCGAGGAACGACAGGAGCCGTCCATCCGGGCTCCATCGCGGACTCGAAGCCGAGCTCCCTTTGCCGGTCATCGGAATCGGCGCCCCGCCATCGCGATTGACGACCCATATGCGCGTCTCGGAGCTGTTGGTGTCGTAGTCCGTGGTGCCGACCGTATAGGCAACCCGCATGCCGTCGGGGCTGATCTGAGGCGATCCGACGCGCTCCAACAGAAACTGGTCGTCGATGGTGAGCAACGGCCGCTGTGCCACGGAGCCGGCTCCTACAGCCGTGGGGGCGCTGCCGGCAACCAGTGCCTGCGCCGAGCTCGCCGATGGGAGCGCGGCACCTGCTGCGAGGCCGGCAAGTAGCGTCGCGGAGATCGGTCCGGGGCGCGCGAATCGGCGAATCTTCATGTCGGGTGTCCTCCAACGGTGCGGTGGAATCGTTTCGACGTGCGACAAAAGCTGCCGGCATTCGACCATAGCCCACGATGTTTCTCAACGGACGCCAAGTCTATTATCCGCCCGCTGCAGGCGAGGCGCGCCGCAGCGTCCGGTATGCCGGAATCCCGCCGGATATGCCGGACGATGCCAGCAGCTGTGCGAGGAGGCTGGTGTCGGCCTAGGTGCCGATGCACAGGTGTTGCGGACGTCGGCCGCCGCTGTCCGCAGAGATATGGCCGAGCTGTCGGTTCAGGAGGCCGGGCATGCCTGCCATATGGTGTTATCTATGTTCTGGTGATTTGAGATATCTCTTACTGAGTTTCAATGGGCACAGACGAGCAGAAGGAGACGACCAAGTGACGCAGACGCTCCAGCATGACGTCGGCTCCGCGTACGTCATCACGCTGCTGGTCATGGCGATCACCATGGCGCTGGCGATGGGTTTGGTTACTGCCGGGGTCTCGGAGCTCGACATCTCCGGCAACTATCGAAATCGTGCTACCGTGTACTATGCAGCTGACTCGGGCATCGAGCGGACGATCGTCGACCTGCGTGCTGATTTCACTTGGATCGACCAGGTGCTCGAGTCCGGGCCGTGGGCGCTCGTCGACCCGTTCCCCTCGACGGTCACGATCGACGGCACCGCCCTGGTGTTGCCGACCGATGCCGGCGGGGAGGTGATTCCGGGCTACGTCGACTTGGGTAACTCGCAGAGCGCTGGTTACGGTTCCTTCACTCGCCAGATCTGGATGCCGCCGACGCTCAGTATGTCGGGCACCGATCCTGTCGTGACGTTTCGGACGCGGTCGATCGGTAGCGGCGGCACCGGGGACCAAGCGATGCAGGTTGTGCGCGCCGACGTCGGGACACAACTGAGTGCCCACGGCGTCTGGGACAACGCCATCTTTGCCGACTCTGGTGCTGGCGGCGGCACGATCAACGGGCACGTGGCCGTGCGTGGATCAGTGCACGTCATCGGCGACGAGTCGTCACCGCCGACAATCGAGTTCGGTGGCAGCGCCGACATTCACAACCACTACGGCGATGCCGTCGACTGGTTCGGTGCTACCGACGCAGGGAAGTTGCCGGCGCTGCCGACGGTGGTGGTGAATGGCGTGAACGTCGAGACTCTCGAGACCGTCATTCGTGCGCAGCATGCCGACATCTCGCTGACCGGAAGCGCCTACATCGGCGAGGTAAACGACGACAGCAACGGTACCAAGGAGACCATTGATGGGGTTCGTGCGGACGGAACCGTGGGGCCCTCATCGGAGGTCCATTCCGACTACTGGGGTGCGTACGACACCGACCAGGTGGAGTTTCCGACACTCGCCGATCCTTACGTCGACCCGGCGACGGGGACAGCCTGGTCCACGCACCAGGATTTCCTCGACGCCAATTCGTTGACGATCACCGAGGCCGAGATCTCCGAGAGCATCGCCGCGTTCAGCCATTCGGACGCCAACGGCAACTCGATCTCCTGGGATCCGAGCACGCTGGCACTGGATATCTCCGGCATCGTCAGGGTCGACGGGTCGTTGCGCCTCGGGCAGCCGCATGGCCAGCCCGGGCTGCGAGGCGTGAAGTACGACGGAACGGGCACGATCTATGCGACCAATGACATGCACATTGACGGCTTCGTCGTTCCGAGCGGCAACTACATTGCCGACGGGAACCTCGGGCTGATCGCCGCCGACGACGTGCTCATCGACGAGGCGACGCATGTCAGCGTCTTCGCCGCCATCTACGGGCAAGACGAGATATCCGTAACCAAGCAGACAGCGGTTGCCGGGGCGCTGGTCTCCACGACGTTCGATCTCGGCACCAACGTGCCGGGGGTGTTCCACGTTCCATCGTTGAGCACCAACCTGCCGCCGGGCATGCCCGGTGCTTCACGAGTCGTGTCGATCGAACGAGTCGAGGTCACCAACTGGTTCCAGGAGTCGGGTCCGTGAGAGTAGCGCAGCGCCAGTGCTCCAACCGTGCGTCTCTGGGTGACCATGCGATCTGCGAGTCGAGCGAGGGCGGAGTCTCGCTGCTCGAGACGACCATCGCGATGCTGCTGCTGCTCATGGTCTTGCTTTCGGTGACGCAGCTCTACGTAGCCAGCGCGGCAATCAACAAGGCAGCCGACGACATCACTCAGGTCACGACGCTGGCAAGCGAGAAGATAGAGCAGCTGCGCCAGATCCCCTACAACAGCTTGGCTGCGGGCGGTTCGCTACTCTCCGATGAGAGCGGGTATTCCGATTCGCCGGATGTCGAAGACGACGGCGACGTCGACTACACCCGTCGCTGGGCAATCGTCGATCAGGGCGACTACTTCCAACTCGATGTTCGAGTCATCGCGCAGATCGCCGCCAGCGGGACGGTCAAGGAGACCACGCTGACGGCCATTGCGGCCCCTCGTTAAGCCGATGCGTGTCCACGCCGATGATGTCGGCAGCGGTCTGCTGGAGCTGCTCATTGCCGCCACGATTCTCACCCTGGTGGTGGGCGGAGTGGTGTCGATGCTCACGGGTGGACAGAACGTATTCGAGTCACAACAGGCCGATATGGGAATGAGGCAGGAGGCTCGAGTGGCGCTCGACAAGATCGTTCGCGAGACGCGCGTAGCCGGGTACGACATCGGTACCGTCGGCGAGATCTTCAGCGTCGCGACCGCGTCGGCTATTCAGTTTGCCGCCGACGTCGATGACGGCGACAGTGGCTCACCGTGCGCCGCCGGGTTCGAAAACGCTGTCAACGGGGGTGCGGAGCGTCTGAGCTACTCGGTCGTCGGTGCGCAGATCCACCGCAGCGTCGACTGTTGGGACGGCAGTTCCTGGACGGCCGAGACCACCGGTCAAGTATTGGTGGACAGCCTAACCAGCGGTCAGACCGTCTTCCGCTATTTCGATGAAACGGGCGCCGAGCTAACTCCCGGCGTCAGCGGACTCGGTGCTGCCGATCGCGGTCGGATTCGCTCGGTGGCCGTCCAGATCGACCTGGTTGACGACTCGGTCACTCAGCTTGTCGGCGATACGCATACCAACTACGAGCTTACCGCTCAGGTGAAGGTACACAATGCCCAGTAGAGAGAGGGAGGAGGGCGCTATGCCCCAACAAGCCAACGTCCAGCGAAACCGTCGCCAGATTCGCAATTTTCTCCTGAACCCACGCGTACAGTACCGCTACGGCCTGTACTTCTTCGCTGTCGCGGGCATCGCCGCGGCAGTGACGCAGATGCTGTTGATCTATGCGTTCCAGCGGATCATGGGCCAGGCGATGCTCAACACCTCGATCGATCCCCTCGAGCTTGCCGTGGCGGTGGGACAGCCGTTACGCAGCCTGGAGATTTGGATGGCCCTGTTGTTTCCACTGCTTGCGGTGGTCTGCGGTGCCTTCGCGATCTGGCTGACGCACCGCTTTGTCGGTCCGCAGGTGGCCATTCGGCGCCATATCGACCGCCTCAAAGCCGGCGACTACGGGCACACGTGCACGTTGCGCCCCGACGACGAGCTCAAGGGGGTCGCCCTGGCCTTGAACGAGTTGACAGAAGCACTGCGCCAGGAAGATGGACGCCACGGGATCGCCGCGTAGGCGCTTCTCTTGGGAGCATAGCTCCGGGGCTATTCCCGCGGGTTGAGCTCTAGCTCGATACCGTCCGCCGGTTTGCTTACCTGTACCGCGAGCTCGATGAATTGCTCGCCGGCAACATCCCATCCCGATAGGTCGTAGGCGCCTGGCGGTATGCCGTCAATGCGAAACTCGCCGGCATTGTTGGTGACGGCCCCGTATGGATGCGAGAGGACGAGGATCACCGCCATCATCGCCGGATGGATGTCACAACGCACGGTATAGGGACCCGGCTCGGCGAAGACGTGTTCGACGCTCTCGTCCATCAGCAGGTTGGTGTTGACGACCACCGCCCGAGTCTCGGCGTGCGCTACGCGCACGTGATGATCGACATCCTCGCTGTTGCCGAACCTGACCGGTTGGCCCTGCTGGGCGATCGATAGCGGCGGCTCGAATGTGTAGCCAAACTGATCGATCAGCGCCGCCGACGCAGGTGGTTCGTTGTCGTATGCCGATCGGGGTTCCAGGGCCACCAGGGCAGGGCCAGCGCGCCCGGGCACGGTTGCAACGAGCGATCCGACGGCCTTCGTGGCGGGCGCCCGGCTTTCGGTCTCGGCAGGGCCCGGCGGCCGATCTTCGGCGGCGCAGGAGGCAATGGCTACGGTGCAGGCAAGCAATCCCCACCGGGGGTGCCGCGAGGTGCGTCCGACTCTGGCGATCATGTTGCCCAGTCTATCGGGCAGCCAGCTCCGCCGGGCAACTGACGCTCGCACCAGGTGCGCGATCCAACAGCGGGCAAGGGTCGATCGGCCCGGCGAAGTCATGCACCTCGAAGTGCAGGTGTGGAACGCCGCCGGCAGCGTTGCCTGTAGTGCCGACAGCACCGATTTGCTGACCGCTCAGCACGTGCTCTCCAGCGCTCACGGCGCGGGAGTCGAGGTGGGTGAAGACGAACTGGATCTTCTCGCTGGCGTCCAGGAGTACAACGGTGTTGCCACCACGGCCACTGTTGCGCGAGGTGATGACTCGCGCATCGAGCGGCGCGTGCACGAGGGCGCCTCGGGAGGCTGCGATGTCGATTCCAGCATGGCTTCGCGCGCCGCGATCTCGCGGCGCGCCGAAGTGGCTGAGAACGGCATTGTTGCCGACCTGCGCCACCGGAAGGTGCCAGCCTGTCGAATCGGCCCTTTCGATCGCCGGCATATTCGGCGGCGGCTCGTAGCACTCCGGCATGAACAGAGCCTTGCCGCCGGTCGCAGCCGGGATTGCGGTCGGGGTCACGAGCACATCCGGAGTTCTGGTCGGGGTCCGGGTGGCGGCCGTCTTGCGGACCCGAGGCGGTGCCGGAACCCAGACTCCAGCCGGATTCGGGGGCGGCGTCTCAGCTGGGGACGGGTCTGCAGTCGGAGTCGCAGCCGGCGGTGAGCCTGGAGTCGGAGCCTCAGCCGGGGGTACGGTCGGGCGACGATCGGGACGAAGCGCGGCGCCATGAGCGCAGCCCACCGTCAACAAGGCAACGAGTGCCAGACACGAGCGTTTCACGTGACTCTGCGAGCATGGGGAGGCGCGCGTGGCTGGCTCGACCAACCAGGATCGAGTCTAGGGAGGCGAAGAGTGCCGGAGCAACACTTTTCGGTCAGCGCCGGCCAAATAGGGCCTGACCCTAGCGACGGCGCCGGACTCGGGAGGCGCGTCGCGGGTGAGCATCCGTTGGTTCCGCCACGATTCTGCTAGCCGTTGCGCGGCTGAATAGCGCGCCTACTCGATCGACGCACCGCCCCTTCCTGTAGGGCTAGCGTCGCGGATGGCTGTGGGCTGCTGCCAGGTGCTCGCGCAGGGGATCACGGCCGAAGTCGCGCTCGAAGTTGCGCCATGCGGTGTGCACATGGTTCGCGTCGTTCTGGGTGTTGTCGTATTCGACCACGAAGGTGGGACCCTGGATGCGGTAGTAGTGCGGCTCACCGGCTTCCAGGCCACCGGCCCAGGCGAATCGAAGCTCGTCGAGGCCGCGAGCGCGGATCTCGGCAAGTTCGCTCTCGGCGAGCGAGTCCTCCAGACGAGCCGCATACAGCTCGAGCAGACCCCACAGTGCCTGTTGCTGGGACTCGGCCAGCTGGCCATAGCGAATCCCCGTTGCCGTGGGTCGGGTGGCGACCTGCGAGTTGCTTGTCAGGATGTCGTCCGGAGCGGTATCAGTAAACACCGCCGTCCTGCGCTCGGCGGGACCGAGGTTGTGCAGCAGCAGGCGGGCGCGATCCTCCTCCTCCGCAAACGGTCGTAGCCCTGAGTGCAGCCCCTCACCGACGTAGGCCGGGTTGCCCCCGAAGAACGCTGGTGTTGTACCGACGACCCGCCCATCGAGCAGCGTGAAGTTCAGCGACAGGTGATGGCCCTCGAAGCGCCACCCCCATCGCCCGAGGCTACCGGGCGCCCCGAAGACCGAGATCAAGTACTGATCCGGGTCGCGGAAATCGGATTGCTCAGAGCGCTCGTAGAGGACCTCCTCGAGCTTGATGACGTCTCTAGCCTGGCGTAGTCTGCGCTCGCCGAGACCTGAGGCGACCAGGTCCCAGGTGATCTCGCGCTCTGCCTCGGTCATCTCGCGCAGCGGAAAGCCCTGGCGAGGCACGGGCGTGTAGGCTCAGTTGAACCGTTCCTCGTCCTCGAAGCCGCTCAGCGCCCAGTGCCGGCGTTCGCTCTCGGAGGAGTTCAGTAGGGCGCGAGCGGCGTCGCGCATTCCGGGGTCGCCGGGAAACGAGTTTTGGGCCGGTACGCTGCCTGCTGCGAGGGTCAGCGTGATGGCGGCTGTGACCAAGGTCGGTGAAGCGAATCGACGTCGGCGATGGCCTGCTGGCGCGGATGCTCGCATCTGCGATTCCTCGAGTCGCAAGGAACGGTAAGCGGGGGTCATGCCGGCGGCATCGTATCGTGACGCTGGGGCGGCCTCCAGGGGCGGCCGCCTTGTCGACGTAGGCTGACCGACGTGCCGATCGGAGCGCTCAGCGCTTTGCCGCCAGCGTCAGTCCGTCGCCGAGCGGCAGCATGCTCAGATCGACCCGGTCATCGTCGCGGAGCTTGGCGTTCAGGGCGCGGATGGCGGCCACCATCTCGTCGGAGTCGGACTCGTCGAGTACGGCGCCGCTCCAGAGTACGTTGTCGATGGCGATCAAACCGCCCGCCCTCACCAGCTGCAGGGCGCGCTCGTAGTAGGCGTCATACTCCTTCTTGTCGGCGTCGATGAACGCCATGTCGAAGGTGGCCTGCTGGCCATCTTCGATGAGCGCATCGAGAGTCTCGACTGCGGGCCCGAGTCGGAGGTCGATCTTGTCAGCCACGCCGGCGTCCTCCCAGTAGCGCTGCGCGACCGAGGTGTACTCCTCGCTGACGTCGCACGCGATGATGCGTCCTTCTGGGGGCAGAGCCAGGGCTACGACCAGCGAGCTGTAACCGGTGAACACGCCGATCTCGAGCATCCGGCGAGCTCCCATCAAGCGTGCCAGCAGGGCCATGAACTGTCCCTGCTCGGGTGAGATCTGCATGACCGCCATCGGGTGGGATGCGGTCTCCGCGCGGAGCTGTCGGAGCAGAGCGGGCTCTCGCAGCGAGGCTCCGAGAAGGTAGTCGTAGAGCTCGTCGGTCAAGGTGATGGTGCGATTCGCCACCGTGTCAATCTCCGTTGCGCTTGTGCACGCCGCCGGGGCGGTGGGCAGGGACAATCACTCCCGTGTCCGGACTATACTCAACGATCCCATCTGGGTGATGGGTCCTGCCAGCGAACGCTGGCGTTCGCCGGCAGCAGGGAGACCTCCAGTGGCAGATTCGCGCCGAGTACACCGCATCGGCTGTTCTTGTATCGTGATCGCGCTGTGCGTGTTGACGGCGGGCCAGCTACGCGGCGCCACGTCGCAAGAGCAGGAGAGCCCTACCTCCAGCACCGGGGATCTCGTCGACTCGGCGGAATACGCCGCAGGTCTCAGCGCCTTCCAGGCTCGCGACTACGAGACGGCGCTCACGGCGTGGCAAGAGTTGCTCACGGCGAATCCCGACACCAACGTCGTATTGCTGCGGATCGCTGAGGCGCACCGGGCGCTGGGCAACGGCGCGGCCGAGGAGGCGGCGCTCAAGCGGGTTCTGGCGAGCGACCCCGCGAACGTCGGCGTCACCCTCACGCTGGCGCAGGCCTATCTCCGCGCCGATCGCCAAGATGACGCCAGCCGGTTGTTTGAGGAAGTCCTGGCAAACGAGCCCGACAACGCCTTGTTGCATGTCGGTATCGGCGACACGTACCTGAAGGAGCGGCGGCACGAGTCGGCGCTGGCCTCCTACAATCGAGCTTTGGCGATCGACCCGGACTTGGCCGTGGCGCAAAAACAGGCCGGCTTTGCACATATTCAGGGTCGCGACTTTGCCGCCGCCGCCACCGCGTTTGGGAAGTTCCTGGAGATCGAGTCGGTCGATGCGGCCGATGCCGAGATCGTCGGGCGGCTCCTGGAAGCGGTCGAAGCCCAGCTTGAGGCAGCACAGTGACACGGCAGGCGAGCGTCGATCCTGACCCTGAGCCGCTCGAGGTGCTGCCTGACTTCGAGCGCTTCAGCCAGCGCGACGACATCTTCTGTCGTTCGTTCTGGGACCCGGCGGTGCGCTCTGAGCGGAGCGATCTGTTCTACGCGACCTACCGAAAACCCCTGGCCAACTGGCGCAGCGCGGACGGGTTCACACAGCGGGACTACGCGCTGCGCAATGCCTCGTGGCACGTTACCGACGTCTTCGCCGAGCTCAAAGAGGACGAAGATCGCCGCGAAGGTTATCTCGACGAGTTCACGTTGCTGCGCGATCCGCCGGCCGAGAAGGTGCCGTTCGACTCGCCCGAGGCAGCCAGCGCCGAGGTCAAGCGCATCGGCAAGCTGTTCGGCGCCGATCTGATCGGTATCACGGCCTACGATGAGCGCTGGGTATACACGCACAAGTACAGTCGCCGGCTCGAAAACGAAAAGCCCAACGAGATGCCGGAAGGGCTACGAACGGTGATCGTCGTTGCCAAGGAGATGGACCACGGGCTGATCGACACCGTTCCTTCGGCGCTGAGCGGCGCGGCCACCGGCTGGGGATACTCCGAGGACACGCTGGCACTGCTGGCGCTCAGCCAGTACATCCGCAATCTCGGCTACCAGGCGGTGCCCAACCTCAACGACACGGCGCTGGCGATCCCGCTGGCAATCCAGGCGGGCCTAGGCGAGTACGGCCGCCACGGCATGGTGATTACCAAGGAGTTCGGGCCTCGAGTTCGGTTCGGCAAGATCTTCACCGACCTCCCACTAGCCAACGACGAGCCGGTGCAGTTTGGCGTCAAGGAGTTCTGCGACGCTTGCCGACGGTGCTCCGATGCGTGCCCGGTGCAGGCGATTCCCGCCGATACGCCAAGTGAGCGCGTTTACAATCGATCCAACATCGTCGGAGTGCGCAAGTGGAGCGTCGATGCCGAGAAGTGCTTCGGGTTCTGGACCAAGCAGAATAGCGACTGCTCGATTTGCATCCGCGTATGCCCTTACAACAAGCGCTGGTCGCCCCGAGTCTTCCGGCTCTGGCGTCGTCTGGCAGGCACGCCCCTACGTCGCCTGTTGCTGAGGCTCGACACCTGGCTGGGGTTCGGCGCTCGGAAGTCGGCCGCTGATTGGTGGCGTGCCGGTGGATCGGGGCGCTCGGCATGATGGCGCTGTGCGCTCGAGGTGTCTACTTGCGCGAAGGCGTACTTTAATCAAGAGTCTAAACTCTACAAATAGGATAAAGAGTCGAGTGGAACTCGGCACCCGAGGATCTTCTCGTTCGCCCGTACAGGAGGAGTGAAGTGTCGGACCAGTGGATGCTCAGGGGCATGGAGTACGGCAACTGCAACTGTGACTGGGGCTGTCCTTGTCAGTTCGGTGCGGTGACCACGCACGGCAATTGCGAGGCGGTGGTAAACGGCCACATCGAGGAAGGCCACTTCAACGACACACGGCTGGATGGTCTCAACTGGGCGATGGTGGTGTGGTGGCCCGGTGAGATTGCCGACGGCAACGGCAAGCAGCAGGTGATTATTGACGAGCGCGCCACGCCCGAGCAGCACGAGGCGCTTCGCAAGATCCTGCACGGGGAGTCGACCACTCCCGGCGCCACTCACTTCTTCGTATACAACAGCACCATGTCGGAGGTGCTCGACACGCTCTCGGCGCCGATCGAGCTATCCATCGACGTCGAGGCGCGCCGTGCCAACTCCCGTATCCCGGGTCTGGTGGAATCCGACGGCACCCCGATCATCAACGCGTTCTCGGGGGAGGAAGCTCGCTCGCGCATCCACCTGCCCAACGGCTTCGAGTACACCTACGCCGAGATGGGCACCGGGCGCTCCAAGGTGACGGCCGGGATCGAGCTTGACCTCGACAACTCGTACGCACAGTTCAACATCTTGCACATGAACCAGGACGGGGTGATTCGCTGAACCGGCGCGACCGCATCGCGGTACTGGCGTCGCTCGCCGGGGTCACGCTGTTGGCCTGGGCATACTTGTTCTTCGCCGCCGCCAGCATGCCGTCCACGGATGGAAGTGGTATCGCCGGTTCTGGCATGGCCGGCATGGCCGCTCTGCGGGAGTGGGGACCATCCGACTTCGGTCTCATGTTCCTGATGTGGGCCGTGATGATGGTCGGCATGATGGTGCCGACGGCTACCCCCATGGCGTTGATCTATGCCTCGGTGGCGCGCAAGGCAGCCAGCCAGGGCGCCGTCCTGGCGCCCACGGCCGCCTTTGTGTCGGGCTATGTGGCGATCTGGTGCGCCTTCAGCCTCGCGGCAACGCTGCTGCAGTGGCAACTGCACCGCGCCGCCCTGCTGTCGCCGATGATGGTTCTCAACAGCGGCACCCTGGGTGCTGGTCTGCTGATCGTCGCCGGGCTGTACCAGATGACTCCGTTGAAGGAGGCCTGCCTGCGGCACTGTCGATCACCAATGCACTTCATCGCCGAGCACTGGCGCACTGGTACCCTCGGAGCGGTTCGGATGGGCTTCGAGCACGGCGTCTACTGTCTGGGCTGTTGCTGGATACTGATGCTGTTGCTGTTCGTCGGCGGCGTGATGAATCTTCTCTGGATCGCCCTGATCACGGCGTTCGTATTGCTGGAGAAGGTGGCTGCGCGCGGCGCGGCTGGTGGTCGCGTGGCCGGGGTTGCCATGGTGACCGTGGGGGTCGTGATCCTGCTGCGGAGCGGTGGCGCTATCTAGGTACGATCAGCGGAGGCATCGATCGAGCTCAACGAGCGCTCGCTCGATGTCGTCGACCGTGTTGTATAGATGGGGCGAGAAACGAACGAAATCGTTGCGCCCCGATACCACTACGCCGCCGGCGTTCAGGGTTGCAGCGATCTTCTCTGGGTCGGATCCGGGAATGCGCATGGAAACGATGGACGTGCGCTCGTCGCCGGCTCGCGGCGACAGGATGTCGGCACCACGGGCCTCGAGCCCGTCGATCAGTCGTGTCGCCAGGCCGAGGTTGTGGGCCGCGATCCGGTCTACTCCAACTTCGGTCAGCGTATCGATAGATCGCGCCAGGCCGATGGCGTTTCCGTAGCCCATCGTGCCGTACTCGAAGCGCCGCGCCGTTTCCGGCAGCTGCATGCGGGCCGGTGCCAGATCCCAGAGTCTGCGGTGGCTTCGAAACCCCACCAAGCCGGGATCGAACCGCGTGTGTAGGTGCGGGGCGAGGACCATGACCGCGGCGCCGAACGGGCCGCAAAGCCACTTGTAGCCAGCGGTAATCAGTACGTCGACATTGCTTTGACGAACGTCGATCGGAATGGCGCCAGCAGATTGCGTGGCGTCGACCACCAAGAGCGCGTCGTGTGCGTGGGCCCCGTCTGCGAGTCGTTTCAGGTCGAATCGCTGGCCGCTGCCGTACTCCACGTGCGAGACGCAAACGACCGCCGTGCGCTCGTCGATCTGCTCCAGCAACTCATCGGGATCGACGCGCATCCTGTGGCTCGGTGCCAACCGGATCTCACATCCGGTATGGCGAGCCACCCGCACCCACGGATAGAGCGTGCTCGGAAACCCCACATCGGTGCCCACGATGTTGGTGTTGGCAGCGGGAACCATCGCCCAGGCAAGGGAGCCCAGGAGCTCGCTAAAACTGGCTGCTACGGCGATGTCGTCGGTCGTGGCGCCGAACAGCCGCGCGGCGGATTCGTGCAGCCCTTCGAAAACACGTTCCTCGGGATCCTCTCCGAAGTTGACGGTGCCGTTGCGGGCGATGTCGCGTTGCCAGGCGACGATCGCTTCCTCGGCCGCGCCCGGCATCAACCCCACCGATGCGGCGTTGAGGTAGGTGCGGTTCTCGACGCGGGGAAACTGATCGGTGCCTGAGATGTCGTTCATCAGCTTGGACAAGCCCACCGTCGAAGCTGGATGGGCAGGGTAGTCATGGTCGGCGGAAAGGAGTCGATCCCGGGGCCGCGCACACCTGCACGGAACCGGTGCAACGCGGCCGATGGAACGCTAGTCTGTCGTCGGACGAATAGGCATTGTGAGGCCGCATCCACCGCGCTCAGGAGTTGACATGATCTCGACGTTGTTCGCAAGCTGCCGCAGTCTCCCCTTGGTCTCCACGCGCTCGGTTCTGCTGGCCGCTGCGCTGATCGTCTTGGCTCCTGCTCCGGTCGCGGCACAGATGGATGCGCCGGCAACGCTGCAGCCGCTGCATTTCCGGCACATCGGCCCCATCGGCAATCGCGTCGCCGCGGTTGCCGGCGTGGAAGGCGACGCGCATGTCTACTATGTCGGCGCCGCGTCGGGCGGCATTTGGAAGACCGAAGACGGGGGCCTTACCTGGCGGCCGTTGTTCGACGACTATCCGGTGCATGCGATCGGATCGCTCGCGGTGGCGACCAGCGATCCTCAGATCGTCTGGGCAGGTACCGGCGAGCCGCACATCCGCTCCAACGTGTCGATTGGCAACGGAGTGTGGAAGTCGACCGACGGCGGTGATACCTGGCGGCACATGGGGCTCGATGCCACAGGCCGTATCTCCGATGTGCTGATCCATCCGCGCAATCCAGACATCGTCTACGTCGCAGCGCTGGGGCACGGGCACAGTCCGCAACCCGAGCGCGGCATCTTCCGTACTACGGACGGCGGCACGACCTGGGAGCAGGTGCTGTTCGTCGACGAGAACACCGGCGCTTCCGATCTCGAGATGGACCCCAACAACCCCCGCATTCTGTTCGCCGGCATGTGGCACGTCTCGATAAACACGTGGAACCGCGGCAGCGGAGGGCCGGGTGGCGGCATCTTCGTGAGCCGTGACGGCGGCGATACGTGGACGAAGCTGCAGGGGCACGGGCTACCGACGCGGCCGGTGGGCAAGGTCGATGTTTGCATGACGGCCGCCGACGCCCGGCGCGTCTACGCCCTGATCGAGACCGGCGATGGCGTGCCCTGGCACGGTGAGGAGACCGACAGCGGTGAGCTGTGGCGCTCCGATGACGGCGGGCACAACTGGCAGCTGGTCAACCACAGCCAGGACCTGGCCGGGCGCAGCGCTTACTACACGGTGTGCCACGTGTCCCCGGATGATGCCGACGAGGCCTACTTCCTGGCGGCCCCGATGACCTACACGTTCGACGGAGGACACACCTACGACACTGCCGGGAGTGAGGGGGCGGCGATGGCGCGCCCGGGTGGGGACAACCACGACATGTGGATCGACCCTGGCAATCCCGACCGCATGATCATCGCGAACGATCCGGGCGTGGCGATCTCCACCAATCGCGGTCGCAGCTGGATGCGTATCCAGTTGCCGATCGCGCAGATGTATCACGTCACCGCCGACAACAACGTGCCGTACTACGTCTATGGCAACCGCCAGGACGGGCCGTCGTTCCGGGGCCCCAGCAACAGCCGTACGGGGGGGTTCGGTGGCGGATCGATATCCCGGGGAATGTGGCACGCCGTCGGCGGTGGGGAGAGCGGCTTTGCAACACCCGATCCAGACGACCCTGACCTGATCTGGTCGAGCGCCTCGGGGGCCGGGGCGCGCGGCGGCATCGTGGTGCGCTACCGGGAGCGCACCCGCCAGTTCCGCCAGGTAGAGGTGTGGCCGGAGAGCACTGGAGGGTGGCCGGCGGAGGAGCTCAAGTACCGCTTCCAGTGGACCTTTCCGCTGTTGATCTCGCCGCACGACAACGACACCGTCTACGTGACCAGCCAGCATGTTCACCGCACCACCGATGATGGGCAGAGCTGGGAGGTGATCAGTCCCGACCTGACAACCAACGACAAGTCGAAGCAGGGAATCTCGGGAGGTCTCACCCCCGACAATATCGGCGTGGAGTATTGCTGTGTGATCTACGCCTTCGATGAGTCGCCGGCGCAGCAGGGCGTGCTCTGGGCCGGCACCAACGACGGACTGGTGCAGATCAGCCGCGACGGTGGCTCATCCTGGAACAACGTCACGGCCAACATTCCCGGACTACCGCCGGACGGCGTGGTGCGCGCCGTCGAGGCATCGAAATGGGAGGCGGGCAAGGCGTACCTAGCGATCGAGCATCACCAGGTGGGCGATTTCGCTCCGTACGTCTATCGAACGAGTGATTTCGGTCGCAGCTGGGACAAGATCACCGACGGGCTCGCGCCCGGCGTGTTGAGCTTCGCGCGTCATATCGAAGAGGATCCCGTTCGTCCCGGGTTGCTGTATCTCGGCACCGAGAATGCCCTCTACGTGAGCTTCGACGACGGCGACAGCTGGCAATCGATGATGACCGACCTGCCCGCGTCTCCGGTGTACGGCATCACCATCCAGGAGCATTTCAACGATCTCGTGGTCGGCACCTACGGACGCGGCTTCTGGATCATGGATGACCTGTCGCCACTGCAGCAGCTCACACCGGAGATGGTTGTCGCCGTCCAGGGCGGCGGTGGCGGTGGGGCAACGGCGCACCTTTTCGAGCCGCGGTCGGCATATCGCTTCCACAACATCACCTCTCCGGCTACCACCGCCGGTGATCCCAGCGCCGGTGAGAATCCGCCGCGCGGCGCGTCGATCAGCTACTGGCTCGGCCAGGAGCAGGAGCAGGAGCAGGAGGTGAGCGTCCGGATCAGCGATGCCGCTGGACAGACGGTACGTGTGCTGACGGGAACCAAGACCGCCGGTATCAACCGTATCTGGTGGGACCTCCGGGGCGAGTCCGCCACGCCGTTGCGGTTGCGCACCAGGCCCGTCACCGCTGAGTGGGTCGATCTGGGCGCCGATCGTGTGCGCGAGGTGAACAGCCGCCCCGGGATACTGCAGCCACCCGGTAGGTACACGGTCACCCTCGAGGCGGCAGGGCGGACGCTCGAGCAACCCCTGGAAGTGATCAAGGACCCGAACTCGGAGGGCACCGAGACCGACATCGCCTCTCAGATCGCCATGGTCGCGCAGCTTTACGACGATCTCGAGACGACGGTGGGCATGATCAACCGGATCGAGTGGATGCGGCGACAGCTTTACGATCTGCAGGCCGTGCTGGCCGATACGGCGGACTCCGAACGCCTGATCGAGGCGGCGGGCGAGCTCGACGGCACGTTGCTGGCGGTGGAGGAGGATCTCTATCAGACCAGGCTCACCTATACCGGGCAGGATCGAGTGCGCTGGCCAACGCGCCTGTTCGGTCACTTCCAGTACCTGGCAGGCGCGGTCTCGACCGTCGATTTTCCGCCGACCGACCAGGCGCGCGAAGTTCAGCAGGTGCTCGAGGATCGCATGCACGACCTGTCGGATGAGCTGGCAAGGCTGATCGAGCAGGATGTCGAGGCATTCAACGAGCTGCTGCGCGAGCGCGGCCTGGGCCCGGTAGTCACCGGAGTTGAGTAGAACAAGCGGCCGGCGCCGGCGGGCGAGTAGAGCCCGAGCCAGCGACCGGCGTTGCGCGATGCAGGTGTGCTCGATCGCCGGTGTGGGCGCGCTGCTGGTCGTGCTTTCGGCGGTGGGGCCGGTGCGGGGCGCTCAGAGCTCTGCGGCGCCACCGTCGAGCGAGCCAGCGCCGGCTGCCGACTGGTCACGCTTTCGTGGCCCCAACGGCTCCGGGATCGCCGAGACGTCGGCCCTGCCGATCAGCTTCGAGGGCGACAAGCACCTGCTGTGGAAGACGCCGTTGCCGCCGGGCCATTCGTCGCCGGTATTGTCGGCGGAGCGCATCTTCGTAACCGCCTTCGAGCAGGGGCAACTGTGGACGCTTGCCGTCGATCGAGTCACGGGGCGCGTCCTCTGGCGGCGCCAGGCTCCGCGACCACGAGCCGAGAAGCTCGATTCGCGAAACAATCCGGCGGCCCCCAGCCCGGCGATCGATGGTGAGCGTGTCGTGGTCTTCTTCCCCGATTACGGCCTACTGGCCTACGACCTGGATGGCAACGAGCTCTGGCGGCTGCCGCTCGGCCCCTTCGACAACCTCTACGGCATGGGGGCTTCGCCGATTGTGCACGAGGGGACGATACTGCTGGTGTGCGACCAGCGAACGCGCTCGTACCTGCTGGCGGTGGAGGCCGCGACCGGTCGCGAGCAATGGCGTGTTGATCGCCCCGAGGCGGCGAGCTCGCATGCGACCCCGATCATCTGGACGTCGCCTGAAGGCGAGACGCAGCTGGTGGTGGTCGGATCGTTTCTGCTGAGTGGCTACTCCGTACAGACGGGTGAGCGGCTCTGGTGGGTGCGCGGCATGATCCACGAGATGAAATCGGTGCCCGTGGTCGGCGACGGGGTGGTCTACGTGAACGGCTACGGCTCCCCGCTCAACGACCCTGGAAACACCATGGACGTGGGGTCGTTCGAGGAGGCGCTGACACTCAGTGATGCCGATGCCGACGGGTTGCTGAAGCCCGAGGAGCTGCCCGAGGGGAGAGCAAAACGCCGCTTCGGCATGAGTGATCTCGATCGCGATGGGACGCTAGATCAACGTGACTGGGAGTACTTTCGCAACTCGATGGCAATGACCAACGGCATGTTCGCGATCCGTCTCGGCGGTAGCGGTGACATGACCGCACGGAGCTTCCTCTGGATTTACAGCCGCGCCGTGCCGCAGTTGCCCTCGCCGTTGTTGTACGAAGGCCTGCTGTACATGATCAACGACGGTGGCATCGTGACGATTCTCAATCCCGATACCGGCGAGCGTCTCGACCAGGGGCGCATCCCGGGCGCCGTGGACAAGTTCTACGCCTCGCCAGTGGCGGGAGACGGCAAGATCTACATGGTCAGCGAGCTTGGCAAGGTTGCGGTCTTGAAGCCAGGCCCCAAACTCGACGTTCTGAAGATCAGCGACCTCGATGACCTGGCGTACGGTACGCCGGCGATCTCCGACGGACACATCTACCTGCGAACCCGTGAGACCCTCTATGCCTTCCGACACTAGCTGTTCCAGCCCGGCAATCGGAGTTTCCTGATGAAGGTCGAGACATTCGAGCTCGAGAGAGTGCAGTCACTTTGGGAGAACCTCGTCGAGATCAACCTCACCGAGAGCGGCGTGCATCCATACACCCTCGAGGAGTTGCTGACGCCGGACGAGATCGCCGAGGTGGCGCGGGTGCGTCTGGGTTACGGTCAGACCAACGGATCGATCCCGCTGCGCGAGTCGATAAGCGACCTGTATGGTGGCGCCGACGCCGACAACGTTCTGGTGACCACCGGCTCGGCCGAGGCCAACTTCGTTGCTGCCTGGAACCTGCTGGAGCCGGGCGACGAGGTGGCGCTGATGGTGCCCAACTACCTGCAGCTTCGTGGCATCGCCCACTCCTTCGGAGTGGACGTGCGGCCGTTTCACCTGCGCGAGGAGCTCGCCTGGGGGCCCGATCTCGATGAGCTGCGCGACGCAATCTCACCGCGCACCAAGATGATTGCCCTCTGCAACCCGAACAACCCCACCGGAGCGGTGCTTGCCCCCGATGCGATGCAGACCATCATCGACCTCGCCGCCGACGTCGACGCCTGGGTATACGTCGACGAGATCTATCGCGGCGCCGAGCTCACGGATGCCGAGACCCCGACGTTCTGGGGCTCCTATGACAAGGTCGTCGTCAACGGCGGCCTGTCGAAAGCCTACGCCCTTCCGGGTCTACGTATCGGCTGGCTGGTGGGGTCGCATCAGATGATCGCCGACTCCTGGGCCAGGCATGACTACACGACGATCGCTTCAGCCGTGATGAGCGATCACATCGCGCAGATGGCCCTGACGTCGCCGCGCCGCGAGCAGATCTTCGAGCGTAACCGGACCCTGCTGCGCGAGAATCTGGCCATCTTCCAGGCGTGGGTCGATGGGCATGGCGGCCAGTTCCACTTCGTGCCTCCGCAGTCGGGCGGCATGGGGTTCGTACGCTACGACCTCGATATGAACTCGACTGAGCTGGTGACTCGGTTGCGCGACGAGCAGGGCCTGCTGGTGATTGCCGGCGACTGCTTTGGCATGGACGGTCACCTGCGCATCGGGATCGGCGGCGAGTCAGAGCAGCTGGTCACCGGTCTCGGTCGCATCGACACGGTGATCGGAGGGCTCTAGTTCCCTCGGTTGACCTGCCGCTGCGCGGTGCGAAAGGGTTCCTCTGCGCCGAGGGTGGTGGTTGCACGGACGCCACGCGTCTGCGAGCTTTCGGCTATGCCAACTCCCTGGTGGACACGTGATGGGCTTGAGGCCCGCGACGGTCGCATGACGATCGCAGGGCACGACGCCACCGAGCTGGCGCGCGCCCACGGCACACCGCTGTACGTGTACGACAGCGCTCGCATGGAGGCCAACCTGGGCCGGCTGCGGCAGGCTCTGGATTACGCCGGTGTGCGCCACCAGCTGCTCTACGCGCTCAAGTGCAATCGCCACCCGGACATCGTCGCCCGCATGCGCGAGACGGGCGTGGGTGTCGACGTGTGTTCGCCGAATGAGATGGATATGGCGCTGGCGGCCGGCTGGGAGGCGGAAGACATCTCCTACACGGGAACGAACCTCAGCTCGCGCGACCTGGAGCGAATCCTCGCCCATCCGGTGATCTTGAACCTCGACTCGATGAGCGCGATCCGCAACGTCGGCGCGCGGGCACCCGGCAGGTCGATCGGTCTGCGGCTCAACCCGGGTGTAGGAACCTACTCGACGCGCACAACGGCGGCCGGGACCTGGCCCTCGAAGTTCGGCATCTATCCGGAGCAACTGGACGAGGCGCTGGCGATCGCCGCCGCCGAGGGGCTGCAGGTGCGAGGGCTGCACTTCCACATCGGCTCAGGCTGGCTGCAGGAAAAGCTCGATGAGTTCCGTCAGGCGGTCCAGGTGGTCGGTGACGTTGCGACGCGGCTCACGGATCTGGAATATGTCAACGTCGGCGGTGGTATCGGCGTTCCGGGAGTGGCGTCTGCAGTCGGAGTTGACCTCGGCGCGTACGCGGCCCTGATCTCCAAGAGCTTCGGGTCCCTCGGGGTGCGCATCATGTGCGAGCCGGGCGATTTCCTGGCACGCGATTCCGGCATATTTCTGGTCGAGGTAGTGGGTGTCGACGAGCGGCGCGGCGTCAGGTTCGTCGGTGTGGACGGTGGCTACAACGCCTGCGGAATTCCCTACCTGTATCGGGAGCCCCAGGAGATCGTTGTTTGTCGAGCCGCTGACGCGCCAGCAACCGAGACCTATACGGTGGCGGGCCACATCAATGAGGCGCGCGACGTGTTCGCCGACGAGATGCGACTGCCAGAAGTCCACGAAGGGGACATTCTGGCCCTGCTGAACGTTGGCGGATACGGTGCGGAGCTGGCAACGATTCACTGCGCCCGTCCACACGCCGAGCGCCTCGTGCTCTAGTTCCCAAGTATCGTCCGCCGGGAGAGTAGCTCCGCCGGCTCAGATACCGACGAGGTTCGGGCGTAGCTTGGTATAGCCGTGCTCCCGGGCCCACACGTCGAGCGGTAGCGCGGCGATCTCGTCGATGTCGGCGACGGCGAGCGGCTCGATGGCGTGGCTGACCACGTTCAGGTATCGCTGGCACTCGATGCAGGCGCGGACCTGCAGCCAAGGCAGATCTTCGCTCCGATACCATTCCAGCTGACGGTCGTCGGAGGAGCGGCAGGCGGGGCAGCGATCGCGGACGTAGGCCCACTCCGCAAGGCAGAGCGAGCAGACCAGGCTGAGCGAGGTGCCGTCGCCGCTGGTTCGCAGGCAGCCGACCTGGGCGGCGTGGTCGCAGCGGGGACAGGTATCGGGCGCGCCATGGGCGGCGGCTGTACCCGGCTCGCTCACGGCATCGCTGGCGACTTCCGGTGCGAGCAGCACACGAGCAAAGAAGCTACGGGGCGACTCGGTATCGGCACCTGAGCGGTAGTCGCTCATCGCTGCCCGGCAGGTAGCGTCGTCGAGCTCCTCGGCGGCGGCCCGCAGCGGCGCGGGAGCGATCTGCGCCACCAGATCGATGAGGTCCCGCCGTGACGCCAGCGGTTCCGTTGGCGAGACGTGGGCCTGAAGCTCGGCGATCCGGCTGCAGAACATCAGCGCCTCGCGAGATGCCGGGAGGCGGGAAGCCAGCGTCAACGCCCGGGCTGCGCGGTGCGAGCACAGCGTGGGGAAATCCGGCTGCGCCGAGTCCGTGATGCTCAGCGGCCCGAGATCTTCGCGTACCACTTGGCGTGATGCGCCGCCGCCCAGTGGGCGCTCACCGAGCCCCGGGTCATGGCGCGCAAGGAGCCCGGGATTGCGGCGACGGCCATGTAGACGTGCAGGATGATGCCGCCGATCGCTACTACCGCGGCGATCGGATGGATCAGCAACGCGGCGAAGGCGAGCCCGCGTGGGGCGGTGCCGGCAAACCACATCACCAGACCGCTGCCGAGGAGCGCGAGCGCCGCCAGTGTCTGGGCCCAGAACAGCATCTTCTGCCCGCCGTGAAAGCGCCCGGACTCGGGCATGCCGGCGGTATCGTTGCTGGCGTATCGATGCGCCCGGCGCAGCCAGCGACGGTCGTCGTCGTCGACGCGCATTTGGCGCGCCCAGCTCACGAACATCACGCCGAGGATCACGGCAAACGCCACGCCGCCCCAGGGGTGCCCCCAGCGCGTCGCCTCACCGCCACCGAAGATCGTCGACAGCCAGAGCAGCTTGTGGCTCCACAACGATAGCCCCGTCGCCGTGACGTAGACGAAGCTGATGGCGACCGCCCAGTGAACGACGCGCTCGCGGAACGAAAAACGCTCCACGTACCCATCGGAGGGGGGCGAGCTCACGCTTCACCCCCGTGCTCTTGCCCGAGGGGCCCGACGCGGACGTAGTGCAGCAGCACCCCCAAGATCGCGCCGAAGAAGACCAGATTGCCGAGCCATTTCACCGGCCCCTTCCAGAGCTTCACCGTCCAGTGCACCGCCGGGTCAGCCGGAAGGCCGTAGGTCTGCGGCTGCTCGGCGTCCTTGAGGACGTACAGCACGTTGGTTCCGCCCACGCCCAGAGGGTTGTAGACGCCGGCATTCTGGTGCCCGGCGCCGCGGAGATCTTCGGCGCGCGTCTCGGCTACCCGCAGAAGGTCGTCTCGCGTACCGAACGTCAGGCAGCTGGTCGGGCACGCCTTGACGCAGGCGGGCTCCAGGCCCACGGAGGTGCGGTCGGAGCACAGGGTGCACTTGTAGACCTTCTGAGTTACCGGTGACAGCCGTGGTATGTCGAACGGGCAGCCGGCGATGCAGTAGCCGCAGCCGATACAGAGGTTGTTGTCGAAATCGACGATGCCGTCGTCGTGCCGGAAGATCGCCCCCGGGACGGGGCAAACGTCCATACACCCTGGTTCGACACAGTGCATGCACTGGTACTTGGAGAAGATCCAGTCGAGGGTGCTGTCCTCGTGCTCGACCTCCTTGAACTTGATCAAGTTCCAGAAGTCGTGGCGAACTTCGGGCATCGTCTGATAGGTGCCGTCGAACGTGCCGTACGTCGTCCCCTGATCGTTCCACTGCTGACAGGCGGCCTCGCAGGCCTTGCAGCCGATGCAGGTCGTGGTGTCGATCAGCTTGGCGACGATCTCGACCATGAGCTCAGAGCTTCTCCAGGTTCACCAGGAACCCCTTGTATTCGGGCGTACCGGAGTTGGGATCGAGCACCGACGGTGTCAGGTTGTTGACCAGCGGTCCCCGAACTCTGCCGACGAAACCCCAGTGGATGGGAATCCCCAGCTGGTAGACGGGCCGATCGTCGACGTGCAGGGCGCGTAGCCGCTTGGTGACCAACGCCGGCCCCTCCACACGGCCGCGGGCGGCGGTCACAGCGACCAGGTCTCCGTTGGAGATGTCCTTTTCACGGGCCAGCTCCTCCGGAACCTCGACGAAGAAGCTCGTCTGTAGCTGCGAGGTCGCGGACACGTGCTTGGTCCAGTAGTGGAAGTGCTCGGTGAGCCGGAAGGTCACCGCCACGTAGGGATACTCGTCGACCGTGCCCAGCGGATCGAGCTCCCCACGCATGATGGTCGCCATCGGATTGCTGTTCACCGAGGGATGTAACAGGTTGTCGACGGGCGACTCGGCGGGCTCGTAGTGCTCGGGGAAGGGCCCTTCCACGAAGTCGGGCGCGAACAGCTTCGCCACTCCCTCGGCGAGCATGATGAACGAGCCGTATTGGTCCGGCGGGGCGCTCGCCGCGTAGTCGGCGACGTCTCCCAGATAGCGGCCGTCGTCCCAGCGGATCGGCGCGCGCGTCGCATCCCAGGGCTGGCCGTCGGCGTCGGCCGAAGCGCGGTTGTAGAGCACACGGCGGTTGGCCGGCCAGCTCCAGGCGTAGTCGGCGAACAGCCCGAGTCCGGTGGGGTCTTCCTGGCCGCGTCGGTCCATCATGTTGCCGGCCTCGGTGAACGAGCCAGAGTAGAGCCAGTTGCCGCAGAGCGATGATCCGTCGGCGCGGAGGTCGCCGAAGCCGCCAACCTGCCGCGCATCGCCGATCGATCGGCCGCTGACCTCCTTGGCTACCTCGGTCAGCGAAGGGGATACGGCATTGCCGTAATCCCAGGCGATGTTCAGCAGCGGATCTGGCGCGGTGCCGCCCTCCTGTCGATACAGCTCACGGAGCTTCAGGAACAGCCTGGCGATGATCTCCTGGTCGTTCTTGGCGTCGCCCGGTGGTGGCAGGGCAGCGTCCTTCCACTGCAGCCAGCGAGACGAGTTGACGAAGGTACCGTCTTTCTCGGCGAAGCAGCCAGCCGGCAGCAGGAAGACCTCGGTGTCGATGTCCTCGGGGCTCTCTGCGCCTGGGTAGTACTCACCAGCTAGGTCCTGTGCCTTCCAGAAGGCAGCTGTCTCGGTCTCGAAGTTCTCGACTACGATCATCCACTTCAGCTTGCCGAGCGCCGAGATCATCTTCGGGGTATTGGGTCCGTTGGCTACCGGATTCATCCCGAAAGAGATCAGCCCCTCCATCTCGCCTTCGTTCATGCGATCGAAGATCTGTCCCCAGCTGTGGTTGGCGTTCTCGTCGATCTTCGGGAGCCAGTCGTACCCGAAATCGTTCGATGCCTCGGCGTTGCCGCCGTAGTAGGCCTTCAGCAGGCTGGTCATGAAGCGCGGTGTGCTGCCCCAGTAGTTCATCGAGTTCGGTCGTAGAGCGCGCGGCGAGTTGGCGGCGTTGTACTCGGCCAGGGATGTCTGGGGAGCCTTGGGCACCTTCAGGTAGCCGGGCAGCATGTTCCAGGCTCCCATGTCGGTGGCGCCCTGGATGTTGGAGTGGCCCCGCTGGGCATTGACCCCACCGCCCGGCATGCCGATGTTGCCCAGCAACAGTTGCAACATCGCAGCGCAGTGGATCAGCTGCACCGAGTGGCTGTGCTGGGTCCAGCCGAGGGCGTACAGGACGGTGCCGGAGCGTCCGGCCCGACCGGATGACGTGATCACCTCGGCGGCGCGCTCGAACGCCTCCGCGCTGCACCCGCTGATCGACGCCACCACGTCCGGGGTGTAGCGCTCGTAGTGGCGTGCCATGAGCTGGAATACGCAACGTGGGTGCTGCAGAGTCGGATCGACGCGAGCGTGGCCGCGCCCGTCGAGCTCGTAGCTCCACGTCGACTTGTCGTAGGCGCCACGCTCGGCGTCCCAGCCGGAAAAGTGGCCGTCCTCGAAGCCGAAGCCGTCACCGATGACGAAGGCCGCGTTGGTGTGTTGGGCGACGTACTCCTGATGGAAGCGGTCGTTGCTCAGCGCATAGTTGATGAGACCGCCGAGGAAGGCGATGTCGCTACCGGCACGGATCGGAACGTACTCATCGGATACTGCCGCCGTACGGTTGAAGCGCGGGTCGATACACACCAGCTTGGCGTTGCGCTCCCTCTTCGCCTGCATGACGAAGCGGAAGCCCACCGGGTGATTCTCGGCCGGATTGCCCCCCATGACGAGGACCACATCGGCATTGGCGACGTCCGTCCAGCCGTTGGTCATTGCCCCGCGACCGAACGTGGCGGCCAGACTGGCCACCGTGGGGCCGTGTCACAATCGCGCCTGGTTCTCGTAGGGCAGGATCCCGAGGCCGAAGCGCAGCTTGCCGAGCAGGTAGTTGACCTCGTTGGTGTCGGTGCAGCCGCCGATCAGCGCCAGGTTCGTCAGGCGGTTGACCGTACGGCCCTGTGCGTCGCGTTCCTCGAACCCCGCGTCACGGGTGTCCTTTATGCGGCGCGCCATGCGATCGAGAGCTTCCTCCCAAGATATGGGCTCGAAATCGGAGGCACCCGGGGCGCGAACCAGAGGCCGTTCGAGCCTGCGGTCGTTGTTGACGTAGTCCTTCAGGCTGATGCCCTTGGGGCAAAGTGTGCCGCGGTTGATCGGGCTGTCGGGGTCACCCTCGACGTGCACCACCGTCGGTTTCACGTTGTCGGCCCGATCGCCAAGCGTGTGAATTACCACGCTGCAGCCGACGGCGCAGTAGGGGCAGACGCTGTGAGTCTGTGTGGTGCGCGCGATCTTGAGTTGGCGAACCGCAGCGTGTGCGGGGCGCAGATCAAAGCCGAACGCGGTGGTCGCGATTGCCGCCGCGCCCACCTGGAAGAGCCGCCTTCGAGAAACGTCCACGCCCATATCCTCGGATACCCTCGCTGGTTGATACCACGGTGCTTTTCAGGGTGTCAACGAGTGACGGCCGTCGTCATCGGTGGCGCTGAGCGTCGCGACTGCTCACGACGGTGTGTTCAGTGTGCCGGAGCCGATGTTGTGATCTACCTGGTCGGCAGCACAGCCCGGCTGAGGATCGACTCGAAGAGCTCCTGTTTACCGCTTCTTGCCTCCGGAAGGTCGCTGCTGGCAGCGATCGCATGGAGCTCGGCGAGCCCCAACGCGCCCGACTCGAACTCGGCTCCCGGAGCGAGACCGAAGCTCTCGTAGCGTTGTTCGCGCAGACTCAAGTAGTCCGAGTCGGCGAGAACGCTCGCTGCAGCCAGCAAAGCGCTGGCAAAAGTATCCATTCCGGTGACGTGGGCGATGAATAGGTCTGCCGCATCGGTCGAATTGCGACGGAGCTTGGCGTCGAAATTGATGCCACCCGTTCCGAGCCCGCCAGCCTGGAGCATGACGAGCATTGCCTCGGTCGTCTCGTACAGATCCACCGGGAACTGATCGGTGTCCCAGCCGCTCTGGTAGTCGCCGCGGTTGGCGTCGATGCTGCCTAGCAGGCCGGCGTCGGCGGCGACCTGGAGCTCGTGCTGGAATGTGTGTCCGGCGAGCGTAGCGTGGTTGACTTCGATATTGAGCTTGAAGTCCTCGAGCAGGTCGAACTCACGTAGGAAACCCACGGCCGTCGCCGCGTCGTAGTCGTATTGGTGCTTCATCGGCTCTTGCGGCTTGGGCTCGATCAGGAAGACTCCGTCGAAGCCGTGGGCGCGCCCGTAGTCACGCGCGGCATGAAGAAAGCGCGCCATATGCTCGCGCTCGCGCTGCATGTCAGTGTTGAGCAGGCTCATGTAGCCTTCGCGCCCGCCCCAGAACACGTAGTTGCTTCCGTGCAGCGCAATCGTGGCATCGAGCGCGCATTTCACCTGGGCGGCGGCGTGGGCCACTACGGCGAAATCCGGATTGGTAGCGGCGCCGTTCATGTAGCGCGGGTGCGAGAACAAGTTGGCGGTGCCCCACAGTAGTCGCACGCCGGAGGCGCTCTGCTTCTCGGCGGCGTACTCGACAGCTGCCTGCAGGAGGCGCTCGGACTCGCTGACCGAGCTCCCCGCCGCGACCAGGTCGACGTCGTGGAAGCAGTAGAACGGCACCCCGAGCTTGGTGATGAACTCGAACGCCGCGTCCATCTTCAGGCGCGCCGCCGCCAACGGATCGGATTCGCTCGACCAAGGGAACTCGCGCGTCGGCGCTCCGAACGGATCACCGCCGCCGACGCCAAAGCTGTGCCAATAGGCCACCGCGAAGCGCAGGTGCTCGGCAAGTGTCTTGCCCCCCACCGTGCGCGCCGGGTCGTAGATCTTGAAGGCGAGGGGGTTGTGAGACTCGGGTCCCTCGAAGGGGATCTCCCCCACCTGTGGAAAGAACTCTTGGTCACCGATCGTCACGGACATTCCGATTGCATCTCCACGTCGTAGTGGGCGATCGCCCCTTCAAGTTGGCGGCACCATCGATCATAGGCGTCGGCATAGGCTGCCCGCAGGCGCTGGTCGGGCTCTACCAGCTGGCTCGCTACGAGCCCGGCGAAGGCCTCGGCAGGGGAGTCGTAGATGCCGGCGCCGAGCCCCGCTCCGCGTGCCGCTCCCTGCGCCCCGTCGGTCTCGAACAGCTCGATGGTTGCACCGGTCGTGCCGGCCAACGCCTGCCGAAAGATCGGGCTGGCGAACAGGTTCCCGGCGCCGGCGCGGATCACGTGTGGCTCGATTCCGGTCTGCCGCAAGACGTCGAGACCGTAGCGGAAGGCGAAGGCGACGCTCTCCTGAGCGGCGCGTAGCAGATGGGCAGTGCGGTGGCGATTGAAGTTCAGGCCGTGCACCTGACACCCGAGATCGCGGTTCTCGAGCAGGCGTTCCGCACCGTTTCCGAAGGGCAGGATCGCCACCCCGTCGCTGCCCACCGGCAACGGCTCCGCGGCAGCGTTCATAGCGCTGTAGTCGGTCCCCGCGGGACACACATGCCGCCGCAGCCAGGCGTTGAGAATACCGGTACCGTTGATGCATAGCAGTACGCCGAGGCGCGGTCGGGACACCTCGTGGTTGACGTGCGCGAAGGTGTTCACCCGCCAGCACGGATCCGGCTGAGCGACGTCGCTGACTCCGTAGACCACTCCCGAAGTGCCCGCAGTCGCAGCGATCGCGCCGGGCTCCATCACGTTGAGCGCCAGCGCGTTGTTGGGCTGGTCGCCGGCTCGATAGCTGACCGGTAGTCCAGCCTCCAGCCCGAGCTCGGCGGCGGCAGCTGCCGTTAGCTCACCCTGACGGCCGAAGGTCGGGACGACATCCGGGATCAGCTCGCTGTCGAGCTCGAAATGCCGGAGCAGCGGCGCCGAGACCTCGTTGTCGAGGAAATCCCAAAGGATGCCCTCGGACAAGCCCGGCACTGTAGTCGTCATGGCGCCGGTCATCCGCATAGCTACCCAATCGCCCGGGAGCAGCATCTTGTGGGCGCGCGCGAACGTGTCGGGCTCCTGCGCTCTTACCCAGGCGAGCTTGGAGGCGGTGAAATTGCCCGGCGAGTTCAGCAGATGGCGCTGGCAATAGTCGCGTCCGAGCGACTCGAGGGCCTCCTGACCGTGCGACACGGCGCGACTGTCGCACCAGATGATCGCCGGTCGGAGCACCTCGCCCCGCTTGTCGACGAGCACGAGGCCGTGCATCTGGTAGGCGATGCCGACGGCCCGGACCTCATCCGGGGACACAGATCCGGCTTCGATTACCGCCGCAGTGGCGCGCACCAGGTGCCGCCACCACAGCTCGGGGTGCTGTTCCGCGTACCCGCGGTGAAGTGCCTCGATCGCCATCTCGTCGTCGGGCGACGATGCGCTGGCAACGCAGACTCCCGTGTCGGCGTCCAGAAGGGCGGCTTTGACCGAGGAGCTTCCGATGTCGTAACCGAGGAGGTACATCGCAGCCCCTGCCGACGCGTTAGCGGCCACCGTGCGGTGAGAGCCGGTCACGATGGACGGCGCTGTAATCAAGACCGGCTCGCTCACCCAGCGCGTACTCGACGCCACCGGCCAGGTGTCGCAGAAAGTCCGGATCATCGTAGCTCTCGGCGGTGTGGCCGAGCGCCGTATAGAAGCTGCGGCCGCCGTCGTACTCGTGCGACCAGGCCATGCGATGAGGATCGCCGGTAGAGGCGCCCTCGTAGCTGTCTTCGTCGATCGTCAACAGCACGCGGACGTCCGGGGTCGTATAGCGCAGGTCATACCACTCGTCGGTGCGTGTCCACGTGAGTCGGAGTCGTCTCGTCGCTGGATGGTCCGCATCTTCGACCCGCAGGGTGGCCTGCTGAATCTCGGGATGGCCTACGAAGTAGGCACCCACCAGGTCTCCGTACCAGGGCCACCCGTACTCGGTATCGCTGGCGGCGTGGATACCGACGTAACCGCCGCCCGCCTGAATGAAGCGTTCGAAGTCGGCTTGCTGTACGGCGTTGAGCACGTCGCCGGTGGTGCTCAGGAAGACAACCACGTCAAAGGTGCGCAGCGTTTCCTCGTCAAAGACGGTGGCGTCCTCCGTGTCTTCGACCGCGAACCCGTTGTCTCCGCCGAGCTCGTGGATGGCACGAATGCCGGTTTCGATAGAGGCATGGCGAAAAGCCGCTGTCTTGGAGAACACCAGCACTCGAGGTGACGGCGCCGAACAAGCGCCACTGACCATCGTGAAGACCAGGACGATAGCGGCCAGCGCGGATGACCGGATCCCTACATGCATTGTCGTCCTTGTAGCGGTTGCTGGCACCACCGGCAGCTAGGAGACCGAGCCGTAGTCCACGTCGATCTGTCGTCGCGACTCGGCCGATGCCAGCACTGCGTCGCAAACCACCGCGGCGCGATAGCCGTCGTCGAAAGTGGCCCCGTGGGGCCCCACATCCCGATCGTTGACGATGCAGTCGAAAAGGTGGGCGAACTCGTGCACGAAGGTGTGCTCCCAACCGATGATGTGGCCGTGTGGCCACCAATGTTCCCAGAAAGGATGGTGTGGCTCGGTTACCAGCACGTCGTGGAACCCCTGCGTCTCGCGAGGCTCGTCTCCCACCCAGAACACCTGCAGCTCGTTGAGTCGCTCGAGGTTGAAGCGGATGCTACCGAGCTCTCCGTTGATCTCGATCACTTGATGGTTCTTGCGTCCGGCAGCGAAACGCGTCGACTCGAGTGTTCCCAAAGCTCCGTTGGCGAATCCCACCGTGGCGACGAAAGCGTCGTCAACGTCGACCTTGGCGTTTCCGGAGCCATCGGGCATTGGCCTCTCGTCGATGAAGGTGCGCGTCGCGGCGCCGACGCTGGCAATATCGCCGACCAGGTAGTGCGCCAGGTCGATGATGTGTGCCCCGAGATCACCCAGGGCACCGCTGCCGGCCTGTTTCTTGTCGAGCCGCCAGATTCTCGGCGTACCGTAGTGCGGCAGGATCCACTCCTGCAGGTACATGGCACGATAGTGGTAGATGCGGCCCAGCGCGCCACTGTCGATCAATTGACGGGCCTGGCGTATGGCCGGCACGAAACGGTAGTTGAACGCCACCATGTGCTTGACGCCCGCGGCGCGCACGGCCTCCAGCATGGTTGCGGCCTCCTCGGCGTTGCGTGCAAGGGGCTTCTCGCAGATCACATGCTTGCCGGCCGCGGCGGCGGCAATGCAGGGCTCGGCGTGGGCGTCGTTGGGTCCACCGTTGTCGAATAGTTGCACCCGCTCGTCGTCGATCAGGTCACGCCAGTCGGTGGAGTGGCTCGCGTACCCGAAGCGCCGGGCGGCTTCGGATACGGCGGCCTCGTTGCGCCCGCAAATCACCACCAACTCGGGCACCGCCGGTGGTGGATAGATCATGTAGGGGAGTTTCTTGAGCGCGTTCGAATGCGCCTTCCCCATGAACGAGTAGCCCAGCATTCCGACGCCGACGCCGGGTGCCTCGGAATTGCTGGTAGCAGTCGCCATGTCGGTGAAGGATTGCTCACCCATCCTCGTGCTCCCGGTCTGAGGTGGTTGCCATCAGTCGTCTGCGAACGCCGCGTCGAACGCTACGTCTGACGGGGCGAAGTCCTGATCGCGGATCATCTGTAGCGCCTCCTGCGCACCCCACTCCCGGTCCATGCCGCTGTCCTCCCACTCAATCGATAAAGGACCGTCGTAGCCGATGCGGTTGAGTGCCCTCACGATGGGATCCCAGTCCACGTCACCACGCCCAGGGGAAACGAAGTCCCAGCCTCGTCGAGGGTCACCGAAGTCCAGGTGCGAGGAGAGGATGCTGTTGCGACCGTCCAGCTGCACGCGCGCGTCCTTCACGTGGACGTGGAAGATGCGGTCGGGGAACTCTTCGATGAAGGTTACCGGCTCGACGAACTGGTGAACCAGGTGGCTGGGGTCGAAGTTGAATCCGAAGCTGGGGTGGTCGTCGAGCGCGTCGAGCGCCCGCCGTGCAGTGATGGTGTCGTAGGCAATCTCGGTCGGGTGTACCTCGAGGCCGTATCGCACCCGCTCGTCGGCGAACACTTGGAGGATGGGCCGCCAACGCTCGGCGAAATCCCGGTACCCGGCGTCGATATCCTGCTGGCTCGTCGGTGGGAAGAAGTACAGCTTGGACCACACGCTGCTGCCGGTGAATCCGTTGACCACGTCGACGCCGAAGCGGCGTGCCGCGCGTGCGGTGTTGGCAACCTCCTCGGCGGCGCGCTGGCGGACCCCCTCAGGATCGCCATCGCCCCAGATGCGCGGTGGCAGGATCGCCTGGTGGCGCGCGTCGATCGGGTCACAGACGCACTGCCCGACCAGGTGCGTGCTGATGGCGGAACACGACAAACCGTGCCGTTCGAGTAGCTCGCGCTTGGCGTCGACGTAGGCATCCTCGCTGAGCGCTCGGTCAACCTCGAAGTGATCCCCCCAACAAGCCAGCTCGAGCCCGTCGAAGCCCCATTCGGAGGCTTTGGCGGCCAATGCCTCCAAGGGCAGGTCGGCCCACTGGCCCGTGAACAAGGTAATTGGTCGTGACATCGATAGGCTCCTTCGTGACGCCCGGGTACCAACGCAATCTACGCGTGCCGACATGCGGAGGCAACGTGCCCTCGGCTGACTCGGCGTTGCCGTTGTATTCTGCGTTGGCCTGTCCGGATCCAGCCAGGAGCCGTGCCCCGATGCGTGATGAGCACGCGTACCAGCGTGAGCCGTATCTGACCGAGCTCGATGTCGAGGTGATCGCCTCGGGCGAGGAGGACGGGCGCCCGTTCTCGATCCTCGACGACACGATCATGTACCCGGAGGGCGGCGGCCAGCCGCCCGACTCCGGCATGCTCGGCGGCGTACGGGTGAGTGATGTGCAGCGCGTCGACCGCGACATTCGTCACTACGTGGAGCGCCCGGTGCAACCTGGACCGACGCGCCTGGTCTTGGACTGGTCGCGGCGGTTTGACCATATGCAGCAGCACACGGCGCAGCACCTGATCACCGCGGTGGCCGATGCAGAGCTCGGCTGGGAGACGACCTCGTTCCATCTGGGTGAGCGCCGATCCGATATCGAGCTCAACGCGCCGCTGCCTGAGGTGACCTCGCTGGCGCGTTTGGAGGACGCGGTAATGGGAGTGGTGCGTTCGAACCGACACGTCAGCGCGCGCTACGTCTCGCCTAACGAGGTGGGCGCCCTCGACGTGCGCAGCCGCGGCATGCCGCACGGCCATCAGGGCAGCGTGCGTCTGGTGGGAATTGACGGGATCGACGTATGCGCCTGCGGCGGGACGCATTTGTCGTCGACCGCCGAGATCGAGGCCGTCAAGCTGCTCGGGGTCGAAGCGATGCGAGGTGGCTCGCGTCTGCACTGGGTAGCGGGCGGCCGGGTCCGTGCCCGACTGGGCGAGCACGAAGCCCGCGCTCGGGCCCTACGGGCCCTGCTCGATGTTGGCGACGACGAGCTCGTCGCCGCGGCCACCGGTCGCAGCGAGCGGCTCAAGGCCGCCGACAGGCAGGTACGCCGTCTCGAGAGAGAGCTGGCAAGGGAGGTCGCTCGCGGTCTGGTGGATTCCGACAGAAGCGTAGTGGAGGCGCACTTCAACGATGCCAGCGCTGGATTCCTGCAGCTTGTGGCACGCTATTTTGCCGCCGCGGCGAGCAGGCGCGTCGCGCTTCTCACCGCTACTGAGGCCGGCGAGCACTTCTTCTTGCTGGCCAGCGGCTCCGGATGCCCGATGACGCTGACGGAGCCCGGAGGCCGGATCGCGGAGTTGCTCGAGGGCCGAGGCGGCGGTTCAGCCACGCTTTTTCAGGGCAAGGCAGGCGACCTGAAGAAACGAGGCGAGGCGGTGGATCTGCTCGAACAGCAGCTCGACCTATCGAGCTAGCCGGCTATGCTTCGGCGATGCTGTTGCGCGTCCACTCCCCGTCGACGCGGCGCCAGACGCTCTCTGGATTCGCATCGCGCAGAACAGGCGGGAGTCGATGTTGGCGCACGTTGTCGTAGCACTCGAGCATGGCGAAGCGGGACAAGGAGGCTGGAATCCCCACTGCGGTGAATCCCGGATGGCCCGTCGCCGGGTATGGTCCCCCGTGGTTCATGGCGGGGGTGACGGCTACGCCGGTCGGCATCTTGTCGTTCAGCAGTCGCCCGACGCGTCGGCGTAGCGGCGCGGCGATTCGCTCGTAAAGAACGTCGTCATCGCTGCCGGTGTGCGAGTAGATACACCCGGTGAGGTTGCCTTCGAGGCTCTCGGCGATCCGCTCCATCTGGTGCTCGTCGTCGGCTACGACGATGAGATTGGAGTTGCCGAACGCCTCTGTCTGCAGACCTTCAGGATCGGCCAGAAACGCCCCGCCGCTACTGCGCAGCAAGGTGTTCTGGAACCGGCAGCCCGATCCCTCAACTGCCGCGCCCCCGGTGAGCAGCTCGGCGCCAGCCGACTGTAGAGTGCCGACCGCTGTGTCGAGTCCGCGTGCCGTCGCCGCACCCAGCAAGGCGCCGACGGCGGAGCTCTCGAAGCCAGCGCGGAGCGTGTTGATGAATCTCTCCGCGTCGTCGCCGGCCTGAACAACTACGACGCCGGGATTGGTGCAGAACTGGCCGGTTCCCAGCAGCGCCGACCCGACGAACTCCTCGGCGAGGGCTTCCCGACGCTCGCGCAATGCCCCCGGCAGCACGAACACCGGGTTGATGCTGCTGAGCTCGAGGTAGATCGGCTTGCCGGCGCGGTCGGCAGCTTCCTTCAATGCCAAGCCGGCGGCACGCGAACCCGTGTACCCGGTCGCGGCGATGCGCGGGTGGGATACGAAGTAGGCGCCGTCATCGTGTGATGTGCGGTAGATCATCTGTACCATCGCCGCCGGTAGGCCCGCTTCCTGAAGAGCTGGCACGGTAGCTTCGGTGAGCAGCTGGGTGGTGCGTGGATGGCTGGGATGAGCCTTCACGATCACCGGGTTGCCGGTGGCTATGGCAGCCGCAAAATCGCCTCCCGAGGCGCCGTTGAAGGCCAGTGGGAAATTGTTTGGGCCGAACACCGCCACCGGACCACCGAGCGGGCCGAGCATCGAGCGGATGTTGTTGGTGGTATCGATCGTCGGCTGCCTCCAGCCGTCATTCCGGGCGGCTGCCGCGGCCTGTCGCAGCTGATCCGTGGTTCGAGGCAACTCGACATCAGCCAGGCGAGGGGATACCGGCAGCGCTGTTTCCAGGCTGGCCGCAGCGGCGATCTCGTCCTTGGCAGCGTCGATACGATGCGCGTAGCCGTCGAGAAATGCGGCGATACGCTCAGGCTCTGTGGCGGTCAGCGTGCGGGCCGCCTCCGCACCGGCGGTGACGGTGGCGTCGACGTCCGAACGATCGCTCACGGGATAGACGTGCGGCAGCGTCTCCCCGGTGTCCGGATTGATGGCTTGGAATGTGTCGCTGGCGTTGGCGGGTCGCCATTCCCCCGCGACGAGTACATGTTCCGCACGATCGCCCAATCCGGCCGCTCCTGTAGATGGACTCCTGACTGCGAGCATTCGCCAGGGAACGATACCCGATTGCTTCCCCGCCGACTCTCACCGTGCGTGTTGTGTTACTCGGATCGTAGCGCCCTTACCGGATCGACCCTGGCGGCGCGGCGGGCCGGCACCCAGGTGGCGAGCGCTGCCGTAGCCGCCAGCATCGCGGCGGTCGCCACGAGGGTGACCAGGTCGATGGGCGAGACACCGAACAGCACGGAGGCAACCCCCGGGCCGACGAGGGCAGCACCGGCAATGCCGATGAGCAGCGCGAGGCCGATGATCGCCATGACCTCGCCGATCACCATGCGCACCACCTGTGCCTCGGCGGCGCCGAGCGCCATGCGAATGCCGAGCTCCGCCGTACGCCGCTGTACGGCGAAACCGACGACAGCATAGATACCCAGGGCGGCAAGAAGCAGCCCAAGGGCGCCGAACCCGGAGAGCAGGCGAGCGGCGAAGCGCTCGACCACTAGCGCTCCCGACAGGTGGTCGTTGAGCGTCGTCAACCGCAAGACCGGCACCGTGGGTTCGATGAGACTCAGCTGTTGCCGCATGGGGGCGAGCAGCGTCGCAGGATCACCGGAGGTGCGCGCGATCACCACGAACTGGGTGTCGAAGGCCTGGCTCGTGCTGAAGTAGAAGACCGGCTCAGCCGGCGCCGTTACGCTAACGACCTTGGAATCGGCAACCACGCCGATCACCTCGGTCCAGGCGTCAACATCGCTGCCTTGGCCGCGGAAGCGGCCGCCCACGGCATCGCTCGTGCCCCAGTAGGCGCGTGCCATCGCCTCGGAGATCACCGCCACGTCGGCGCCCTCGGAGTCGTCGGCAGACTCGAAGGCGCGGCCGTGAAGTAGCGACGTGCCGACCGTACGAAAGTAGCCTGGGCCGACGCCCGCCCGGGTGACCTCGACCGCCTCCGTGCCGTCCGGATCGGCGTAACCGTCGACGATCAACGTGCTCGACCCGCGCGAGCCGCGTACCGGTAGCTGGAGGCTCAGTGCGGCGGAGTCGACACCCGGGAGCCCCTCCACGCGCTCACGCAACTCCATAAACGCGGTGTGGGCCTCGGTGCCGTCGTATCCCGAGTAGCCGAGGTCAGCGACGATAGCGGCCAGGCCCTGTGGCTGGAACCCGAGGTCGGCACGCTGCGCGTTGCCCAGGCTACGGATGAAGAGCCCAGCGACGACGAGGAGAACGAAGGATAATGCTACTTGCCCGACGACCAGTGCGTTGCGCAACGACAAGCGTCCTGCGCGGAAGGTCAGTGGCACGGCATCCTCGCGAATCGACGACACCACGTCGGAACGCGACAGCCGCATCGCCGGGATAATGCCGAAGATGATGCCGGTCGCCAGGGTGAGGCCGGCGCTGAACAACATGATCCTGGGGTCAAGCCGTAGGTCGGCGGGGGTGGGGAAGCCCAGCGGCAGATCGGCCGCCTTGAATACGCTGATGCCCCAGCTGGCAAGCGCGAGCCCGACGGCGCCGCCCACCACAGACAGCAAGACGCTCTCGCTGAGAACGTGCAGGAAGATCCGCGCTCGCGAGGCGCCCAAGGCCAGCCGCACGCTGACATCGCGGCTGCGGCTAGCGTTGCGCAACAACAGTAAGTTGGCCAGGTTGCTGCAGGCAATCAGCAGCACGAGACCGACTACGGCGAGGAGACCGATCGACATCGACGTCACGACAGCGTCGCTGCCAGGATGCTGACGGATCTCGCCCGGCGAGAACAACGTGATGCGGCGTCCCTTGTTGTATTCGGGGTATTCCTCGGCCAGCCGATCGGCCAGTGCCGTCATTGCGGCCTGAGCCTGAGCTCCTGTGACGCCGGGCGCCAGGCGCGCTTTCACCTGGAACCAGTGGTTCGCACGGCTGTCGATCGTGTCGCCGACGTAGTCCCCGAACAGCGGTCGAAGACCGGACAGCGACAGCCATAGCTCAGCATTGAAACCAGGCACGATACCGCCGTAGTCGCGGGGCGCGATACCGACCACGGTTACCGGAACGCCGTTGAGGTTGAGGCGGCGTCCCAGAATCTCTGTGTCGCCGCCGAATTGCGTCTGCCACGCCGAGTATCCGAGGATGGCGACCGGCTCGCCGCCGTCGACCTCGTCGGTGGGCTCGAAATCGCGTCCCATGTAGGGGCTCAGGCCGAGCATCGAGAAATAGTTCGACGTCGTCCACTCGGTGGCCATGCTCGTCGCCGCGTCGTCCTCGAGCAGGCTGACGCCGAAGCTCATCACGGCGACCGCGTCGCTAAGCACATCGGTGCGAGCGCGAATATCGCGGTACGCCGGAAACGAGGTGCTGGTCGGTTGGCCCCCGTCGGAGTCTTGGTAGACATCGACGATCTCGTCTGGCCTTTCGTAGGGCTGGGGTCGCAGCAGGACGCCGTCGACGAAGCTGAAGATCGCCGTGTTGGCGCCAATGCCGAGCGCCACGATGGCGACTGCTGTCAGCGTGAAGGCGGGCGCCGTGGCGAGCCGGCGCGCCGCGTGTCGGAGCTCTTGAAGAATGCTGTGCATGGTTTCTTTCAGGCCTCGGGGAGGTGCAGGAGGCAGCGGCTGGCGATTCGCTAGCGGGTTGCGCTGCCAGCGCCGCGTGCGCTCGGCGAACGCGTTTCGGGTCAGGTCGCCGATCGCGAAAGCCCAGAAGCCGACGCGGCCGATGCCGTCGGGCCGGCCGGCGAGTTGGCGCTGGTGGCGGAGCAGCTCGAGCATTGCGCCCCCATACTCACGCCGGAAGGCGCGCGGATAGGCGAGCAGCAGTACACGGTAGAGCGTCTCCATCAGACGTTGCTCGAGAGCACGTGGCGGCGCTTCGCGACCTCGACGATCCGTGCCAGCCGCGCTGCCTCCACCTGCAATACCTCGAGGCCGAGGTCAGTGAGGCGATAGTACTTGCGCCGTGGATCCTCGCCAGACTCAGCCGAGTTGACGTGAGCAACGAGCTGCGCCGCGGTCATCTCCTTGAGCGATCGATACAGCGTGCCCGGGCCGAGACGTATCTCGCCCCCGGTCTCCTTCTCGATCGCATCCGCTATGCCCAGGCCGTGCATCTGTCCCGGGCTCAGCGCCAAGAGGATGTGTAGCACCGCCGGCTTGAGAGGTGCGGTGGTCGGTGGCTTGCCGTAGGTCATGCGCTGCCCCCTTCGGTCTCAAGACTCGGTCAAGTTCTATCCAAATTAGATATATCTAATTTGGATAAATAGCAAATCCAGGAGGTGGGTCCGACTGCTAGCATGGTCGGGCCATGAGCCATGATCGCCGTCACGAGATCCCCGACCTGCTGCAGCAGGCCGGAGGCCTGTCCGAGGGAGCGGCCCGCCGTATTGCTGAGGAGACCGGCATTCCGGAGGCCGATATCTACGGGGTTGGCAGCTTCTACCACATGCTGGCCAGGCCGGACGCGAAGGTGCGCGTATGCACCGGGCTGTCGTGCCAGATGGCAGGTGCTGACAAGGTGCTGCGCGCCGCCGAGCTGGCGGGGCTTCCCGTCGAGGGTTGCTCGTGTCTCGCTGGCTGCGACGTTTCGCCGGCGGTGTTACGGGATCGCCGCGTGCTGCCGAGCGTCAGCGTCGAGGATATCCGTGCTGCCGATGGCGATTGGCAGCGACTTCGCGCTGCCGCCAACGTTGCAGACGAGCATTGGCTAGGCCACGTGGGCCCGGAGCTCGACGATCCGGATACCCTGGCCTGCAACCTGCTGGCCCCCCCCGACTACAGCGGCAGCGCGTTCGCGCGCGCCGTGGAGATGGGTGCCGAGGCGGTGGTCGCCGCCATCGAGGAATCGGGCCTGCAGGGCCGGGGCGGCGCCGGGTTCCACGCCCACATCAAGTGGAAGGGGACGCGCAGCCAGGCGGAGACCTTGCGCTATGTGGTGCTCAACGCCGACGAGGGCGAGCCCGGCACGTTCAAGGACCGCGAGGTCATGCTGCGCCGGCCCGACAAAGTCCTCGAGGGGATGGCGATCGCGGCCATGGCCATCGAGGCCACCGATGTCTATCTGTACCTGCGTGGCGAGTTCGAGATCCCATGGAAAGCGATGGAAGACGCCATCCAGCGGTACGAGGACAGTGGCGTGTTCGGCGACGTCCACTTCCATATGCACGCCGGCAACGGCGCCTATATCTGCGGCGAAGAAACCGCGTTGCTCGAAGCCCTCGAAGGGAAGCGCGGCATGCCGCGCCTGAAGCCACCGTTTCCGGTCGAGTTCGGCCTATGGGGCAAGCCGACCTTGATGCACAACGTCGAGACCATCGCCTGCGTGCCATCGATCATCGAGCGGGGTGGCGATTGGTTTCGCGAGTTGGGCCGCGGCGAGGCTGGCAGCAAGCTCTACTGTGTCAGCGGACATGTCGCCAAGCCGGGTACGTATGAGCTACCGCTCGGGGTGACGCTCGACGAGTTGGTCGAGGCTGCGGGCGGCTATGTGGGCGAGCTCAAGGCCTTCAGTCCCGGCGGCGCGAGCTCTGGATTTCTGCCGCCGGCGGAGCGTGGTCGCCCGCTGGCGTTTCGATCCCTCGGTGAAATCGGCTCGATGTTGGGCTCGGCCGGTGTCGTGGTGCTCAACGATACGGTCGACATGAAGGATGCCGTGCGTTCGCAGTTGGTGTTCTTCGAGGCGGAGAGCTGCGGGCAATGCGCTCCCTGCCGCATAGGGACGCGCTATCTGCGTGTAGGGTTGGACAAGCACGTCGACGGCAACGGCGCTTCGGCCGACGCGCTACTTCACGTAGCCGACGCTGCATGGCAGATGAACGAAGGGTCGATCTGTGGGCTGGGCCAGGCGGCCCCGCTGCCACTGACGCTGGCGCTGGCGCATTTCCCAGAGGATTTCGAGGCATGAGCGACGACAAGATCAAGCTCAACGTTCGCGAGTACGCGTTCACGCAAGGCGAGCTGTCACTCTTGGACCCGATCCTGGAAAAGCACAAGGGCCAGCAAGACGCCCTGATCACCATGCTACAGGAGATCCAGGGGGTTTACGCCTACCTTCCCGAAGAGGTCCTGACCCGATTGAGCCGGGAGACGAAGATCCCACTGAGTCGGATCTACTCTGTGGCGACGTTCTACGCCCAGTTCTACCTAACACCACGCGGTCGGAATACGGTGCGTATCTGCCGAGGAACGGCCTGCCATGTTCAGCGGTCCGAGCTAATTGTCACGGCCGTGGAAGACGCCCTGGACATTGCAGAGGGAGAGACAACGGAGGACCTCCAGTTCTCCGTAGAGACGGTCGCATGCCTTGGGACCTGTTTTCTCGCGCCGGTGCTGATGGTCAATGATTCCTACCACGGTAAGCTCGATCCGCAGAAAACCAGGGCTGTCGTGGAGAGCTACGCGCAACCCAAGAAGGAGCCGTAGTGGAGAAGCTGAGAAGCACCGAGGCACTGCGGAGCCTTCGCAACGAACTGATAGCAAGCACAGACCGCGACAAGAGTTGCGTTCGGATTTGCATGACCGGATGCCGCGCCGGCGGAGCAGAGAAGGTCAGGGATGCACTTCGGGAGGAAGTGGAAAAGCAGGGCTTGGGAGATGAGGTGGATATCCGGGAGACTGGTTGTCAGGGTTTTTGTGCCCAAGCTCCGGTGGCTGTCATAGATCCCCAGGGGATTCAATACAACCAACTGACTCCCAAGGATGTACCTGCAATTGTTTCGGAGACGCTTCAAGGGGGTGGAATTGTCGAGCGCCTCATTTATCCCGACCCCCAAAGTGGCCAGAAGATTCCTCATGAGCGCGACATCCCGTTTTACAGGGGGCAGCAAAAGAAGGTCCTCCATAATTGTGGAATCATAGACCCGACAGATATCCTCGCCTACATCGGTAGAGGCGGATATTCCTCCTTGGAAAAGGTCCTCGGCAGCATGACCCCGGAGGATGTAATAGACCAGGTATCCAAGTCGGGCCTGAAGGGGAGGGGGGGTGCAGGGTTCCTGACGGGCGCGAAGTGGGGTTTTCTCCGAAACGCTCCAGGCGATGTGAAGTACCTGGTCTGCAACGGAGACGAAGGGGACCCGGGAGCTTTTATGGACCGGGCGTTACTGGAGGGTGACCCCAATAGTGTACTGGAGGGAATGCTCATCGGCGCATACGCCACCGGAGCAACAACAGGCTACATGTATGTGCGGGCTGAATACCCTATTGCCGTGGAGAACCTGAAGATCGCCCTGACTCAAGCGCGGGAATTGGGACTTGTGGGAGAGGACATCCTGGGGTCAGGACTCGATTTTGAGATAAGCGTAAAAGAGGGCGCCGGTGCATTCGTCTGCGGCGAGGAGACGGCTCTCCTTGCCTCAATTGAAGGCAAGAGAGGGATGCCCCGTCCCCGTCCCCCGTTCCCTGCCCAGTCGGGACTGTGGGGCAAACCCACCAACATCAACAACGTAGAAACCTCTGCCAACATACCCCTCATCATCCTCAACGGGGCCGATCAGTACGCCCGTGTAGGAACAGAACAGAGCAAGGGGACCAAGATATTTTCCCTCGCCGGCAAGATCCACAATACCGGCTTGGTGGAGGTCCCGATCGGCATCGCCATAAGAGAGGTGATCTTCGATATCGGCGGTGGAGTGCCCGGCGGGAAGAAGTTCAAGGCGGTGCAGATGGGTGGCCCGTCTGGTGGCTGTGTACCGGAACAGCACCTGTCTCTGCCGATGGACTACGGGTCCCTGGAGGCCGTAGGGGCGATCATGGGCTCAGGGGGCATGGTCGTCATGGATGAAGACACCTGTATGGTGGATACAGCCCTATACTTTTTGGCTTTCACCCAGGTTGAGTCCTGCGGTAAGTGTGTTCCCTGCCGCATTGGCACCAAGAGGATGCTGGAGATATTGACCCGAATCACAGAAGGAGAGGGAAAAGAAGGGGACATAGAGCTGCTCACCGAATTGGCCGAGGGTGTTACGGACACTTCCCTATGCGGGTTGGGACAACTCTGTCCTAACCCAGTGCTGACCACCTTGAAATACTTTCGGGACGAGTATGAGGCGCACATCAGGAACCAAGAATGCCCCGCCGGGGTGTGCAAAGCGCTCATCAAGCACTACATCGACCCCGAGGAATGTCAGGCCTGCTTGATCTGCTTGCGTATGTGTCCAGCCGAGGCCATCGAAGGTGGTAAGAACATCATCCATTTCATTGACCAGGACAAATGCACTCAATGCGGGACCTGCCTCAGCGTCTGTCCATCCCGCTTTGATGCGGTGAAGATCATCTCTGGTGAACCCGTACCGCCTCCTCGCCCAGCCGAAGAAAGGGTATTGGTACGAGCAGGAAGGAGTAGCCGATGAACACGGTTACGCTGCAAATCAATGGCAGGGATGTCAGCGTAAGGAGCGGGGCCACCATCCTTGAAGCCTCGAGCGACGCTGGAATCGAAATCCCTCGGCTATGCCACATGGAAGGCCTGACTCCGAACGCCGCCTGCCGTCTCTGCATGGTCGAGGTTGAGGGAGCCAGGAATCTTATAGCATCCTGTTCTCACCCAGTGACCAACAACATGGTGGTCAGGACAAACACAGAGAGGGTCAACAAGGCCAGAAGGCTGGTACTGGAACTCATCCTCTCCGATCACCCCTTTGATTGCATGACTTGTGAAAAGAGCGGTGCCTGCAGTCTGGAGAAGTACGCGTATGAACTAGGAGTCTCTGCGACCAGGTTTCCGGGAGAAGAACACGCCTATCCCCTGGATGAGTCCAACCCGTTCATCGTGACGGACTACAACAAGTGCATCCTCTGTGGACGGTGCGTCACCGCCTGCCACGAGGTCCAGTTCGTCGGGGCCATTGACCTCACTCGCCGCGGGTTCGACACCAAGGTGGCTGCTCCGTTCGATAGACCTCTACTCGACACCAACTGCACCTCCTGCGGTCAATGCGTAGACGTCTGCCCGGTGGGCGCCCTCGTCGAGAAGACCCGGAGATTCCAGGGGCGCGAGTGGGAGTTCACAAAAGTTTCCACGGTTTGTCCGTACTGTGGTGTCGGCTGCAACATAGAGCTGAATGTCAAGGAGAATCGTATAGTCAGAGTTGCCCCGTCAGCCAATACGGAAGTCAACCAGGGTCAGCTCTGTGTCAAGGGAAAGTTCGGCATGGACTTCGTCCACAGCACCGACCGGCTGACCACCCCCCTCATCCGGCGCAACGGAGAGCTTACCGAAGCGTCCTGGGAAGAAGCCTACGACCGTATCGCTAGCCGTTTCAGCGAGATCAAGAGTGAATCGGGTCCCGATGCTTTCGTCTTGTGGGCTTCTGGAAGGGCCACCAACGAGAGCAACTACATGATGCAGAAGTTCGCCAGGGCGGTGATTGGTACAAACAACATAGATAACTGCGCACGTACGTGACACGCTCCAACGGTCGCCGGTCTGGCGGCCATGGTAGGTCAGGGAGCAATGAGCAACTCCATCGCGGAGCTGGAGGACGCGCCCTTCATTCTAACTGCAGGGTCCAACACCACCGAGGCCCATCCCATCATCGCGCTGCGGATAAAGAAAGCGGTCGCCAAAGGCGCTAAGCTCATCGTCGTGGACCCCCGCGGGATAGAGCTGACCGATTCAGCCCACCGGTGGCTCCGCCTCAACCTGGGCACCGACATAGCGCTGTTCAACGCCATGGCCCACGTAATCATTGAAGAGGGCCTGTACGACAAGGAGTATGTGGCTGCGCGAACCGCAGGCTTTGAAGAGCTCAGTGAGTTTGTGAAGCCCTACACACCAGAGTACGCGGAACAGATCACAGGTGTGCCTCGGGAGGATATTGTGGCAGCGGCCAGGGAGTATGCCGGCGCCGAGCGGGCATCCATATGCTACACCCTGGGGATTACGGAGCACGCCTGCGGCGTGCACAACGTCCAGTCGTTGGCCAACCTGGCTCTCCTGTGCGGGAATCTCGGGATTCCCAACGCCGGGGTGAATCCGCTCCGGGGCCAGAACAACGTGCAGGGCGCCGGCGACGTAGGTGGCCTGCCCAACGTGTTACCCGGCTACCAGAAAACCACCGACGATGACGCGAGAGCCCGGTGGGAGCGCGAGTGGGGTGTCACATTGAGCCCTCAGCCAGGCTTCACGAAGACCACGGCAATAGAGGAAGTGCTGAAGGGTAATGTGCGGGCGATGTACATAATGGGAGAGAACTCCGTCATCTCCGACGCCCACGCGGGCAAGACCCACCAGGCACTGGAATCATTGGATTTCCTGGTCGTCCAGGACCTGTTCTTGACCGCCACCGCGCGGCTGGCTGACGTCGTCTTGCCTGCGGCATCCTTTGCGGAGGTGGACGGCACTTTCACCAACAGCGAGCGCCGGGTCCAACGGGTACGCAAGGCGGTTGATCCACCGGGGCAGGCCAAGCCGGATTGGGTGATCTTCTCGGAACTGGCCACCAGGTTGGAGCATCCCCTGTCTTACGAGCACCCGTCCGAGATATGGGATGAGATGGCGCGCAATGCGCCCATCATGGCAGGCATCAGCTACGAGCGAATCGAACGACAGGGCATCCAGTGGCCTTGCCCGTCGCCCGACCACCCCGGTACCCAGTACCTGCACAAGGACACCTTCGCCTCGGAGAAGGGGTACCTACAATCGGTACCGCACGTTTCCCTGGCGGAGCCGCCTGATGATGAGTATCCCCTGGTATTGACCACCGGGAGGCGGCGGCCCAGCTACCACACTGGGACAATGACGGGCAGAGCTTCAGGTTTGAACATCCTCGTACCCCACGAGTGGTTGGAGATCAACCCCAGAGATGCGGCGGACCTAGGGTTGGATGACGGGGAGGAAGTGGAAATTGTCTCGCGGCGCGGCAGAGTGCAGGCCGCGACCAAAATTACCGACCGCTCACCCGCAGGGGTTGTATTCATGAGCTTTCATTTCCCAGAGACGACCCTCACCAACCTGCTCACCACGGACCTCCACGACCCCATCACGGAGACGGCCGAGTACAAGGCATGTGCCGTGCGGGTGGAGAAGGTTTCTGTCGGACTGACTGCTTGAGCCGTCCGACCTAACCCTCATCGACCGCCCAGCCGCTGGAAGAGCGCCTCGGTGGCCGCTAGGCCCTCGGGATCGTTCGCCTCGAAGAGCCAAAACCGCTCCCGGTCCCAGCCGCCGAAAACCAACATCTGCATGGTACCCTGGGAGCGATGCTCGACGATGAGCCACATCACGACGATCCGGTAGTCCAGCCTCCCGGACTCGTCCACCGGCTGGGTCATGTCGAAGATGAAAGCCGGGGTGTCGTCCCGCAGCTTGGTGATCGGAAACCCGGGAATCGCGGCACGCTCGATCCGCGTGGTGTCGCCCTCGCCCCCAACCTGACTGGCCAGCACGATTGGCTTGGTGGGCGTATCGAGACTCCGGGCCGCCTCCAGCGCAAGAATGCTCGCCGCCTGGTGATGTCCGTGCACCGTGGGCATGGGCAGGTGTACGAGACGAAATCGTAGTCCACCCGGGTCATGATGCGGCGCAGGCGTTCCAGGACCTCTGCCGCGTCCCACACGTGCCGCAGCACGGTGTCGGCGCTCGTGGTGTACTCATGATCGAGCTGGTCCAGGAAGAAGTAATTCCGGATCCCGATGATCTCGCCGGCGGCCATGAGTTCCTGCTTGCGAATCGCCGGCAGCTTCGGGGTCCCACGGCGGCCCGAGGAACTCCAACTCCTTGGTGCGCGCGACGTCGGATAGCGCGTAGTTGCTGGTACAGTTGGAAGCGCCGGCGCCGGAGATGGCGGCCTTTGACCTGCCCCAAGTGGTGAGGCCACTTCGTAACTCATAGAATCGGTGCTGACAAGAGGTTGTTGGAGCCGGCGAAGCGGAGCGCAGCCGGCTGCAACAACGTCGCTTCCGGTGCGGGCGGCCGATAACCCAACGAGCTATGTGGCCGCACCTGGTTGTATTCGCGTCGCCAGCCTTGCACCATGCTCTGCGCCTCCTCGAGCGTGTAGAAGATCTCCCCATTCAGCAACTCGTCGCGTAGCTTGCCGTTGAAGCTCTCCACGTAGCCGTTCTCCCACGGCGACCCGGGCTCTATGAACAGCGTCTTCACACCGATCCGCTCGAGCCACTCACGCACTGCCCGAGAAGTGAACTCGGGTCCGTTGTCGGAGCGGATGTGATCGGGAACAGCCCGGTTCACGAACAGCTCAGCGAGTCGCTCCAGCACGTCTTGTGGGCTGGGCCAGGCGGCCCGCTGCCACTGACGCTGGCGCTGGCGCATTTCCCAGAGGATTTCGAGGCATGAGCGACGACAAGATCAAGCTCAACGTTCGCGAGTACGCGTTCACGCAAGGCGAGACCGTGCTCGACGTCGCCGCCCGCCACGACATCTATATCCCGACGTTGTGCCACGACCCTCGCCTCGATCCCGCTGGTGCCTGTCGTACCTGCCTTGTAGAGATCGACGGCTGGGGCCGGCTCCCCCCCGCCTGCGCAACCGTGGCGACGGCGGGCATGGACATCACCACCGAGAACCCGCGCATCGACCGTCATCGCAAGACCCTGCTCGGGCTCTACATGACCGACCATCCGGGCACCCGCGAGGAGGCCGAGCCCGGCGCCCGCAACGATCTGTTCGATATGGCGGTGAAGTACGAGGCGCCGACCGATTGGGGGTACATGGAACCGGTCCGCAGTGCGCGGCCCGATGACCGCAACCCCTACGTCAACTTCGATCCGGATCTGTGCATTCTGTGCGCGCGCTGCGTGCGCTACTGCGACGAGATCGAGGGTGTAACGGCCATCACGTTGGCCAACCGCGGCTCCGAGACCACCATCTCGACGGTCGACGAGCTGTCGCTCATGGACACTAGCTGTGAGCTGTGCGGCGGCTGCATCGACGTCTGCCCGACCGGGGCGATGGGCGAGAAGATGCCGCTTATCCGCGGCCACAAGCCGGAGCGTGAGCTCACCAAGGTGCGCAGCACCTGCAACTTCTGCGGCGTCGGTTGCCAGCTCGACCTCAACGTCGATCCCGAGGGTCGCGACGGCATGGGCAGTCTGGTCAAGGTCACCAGCCCGCCGGCAGGCACCACGACCAACGATGGCAACCTGTGCGTGAAGGGCCGCTTCGCCTACGACTTCGTGCATCACGAGGACCGTCTGACGACGCCAATGGTGCGTGGCGACGACGGCGAGATGCACGAGGCTACCTGGGAGGCGGCGCTCGACGCTGCCGCGGCCGGCCTGCTCGGGGTCAAGGAACGCCATGGTTCCGACGGCCTCGGATTCGTCTCCTCGTCGCGCTGCACCGTGGAAGAGAACTTCCTGGTGCAGAAGATGGCCCGAGCGGTGTTCGGCACGAACAACGTACATCAATGCGCTGCGACGTGACACGCGCCCACCGTGGCCGGTCTGGTCACGACGTTCGGCGCCGGGGCGATGACCAACTCGATCGGCGAGATTCGCGACGCCGACTTCCTCTTCGTCATTGGTAGCAACACTTCCGAAGCTCACCCGATCATCGCCATGGAGATGAAGCAGGCGGTGCGTCGCGGCGCCACCATGGTGGTGGCCGACCCGCGCTCGATCTGGATGACCTCGATCGCCGCCAAGCACCTGCAGCTGCGTCCGGGTACCGACGTATGGCTGCTCAACGCCATCGCCAATGTCATCGTCACCGAGGGCCTCGTCGATCAGCAGTTCATCGATTCCAACACCGAGGACTGGGAGTCGGTGCGCGACACCGTGCTGCGCTACACACCCGAGGAAGCCGAGAGGGTGACCGGCGTGTCAGCAGAGGACATTCGCTGGACGGCGCGTCGCTATGCCACCACCGCGAAGGCGGGCATCTACTACACGCTCGGCATCACCGAGCACTCGCACGGCACCGACAACGTCTATTGCCTTGTCAACTTGGTGCTAATGACCGGCCACCTGGGCAAACCGTCGTCCGGCATGAACCCGCTGCGCGGCCAGAACAACGTCCAGGGCGCCAACGACGCCGGGGCGACGCCCGAGTTCTATCCGGGCTATCAGCGCGTCGACGATCCCGAGGTACAGGCTCGGTACGAAGAATCCTGGGGCGTGAGCCTGTCGCCGGATCCGGGGTTGAACCTCAACGTCATGATGAAAGAGGTCGGCAAGAGCATCAAAGGCATGTTCGTCATGGGCGAGGACATCGTGCTGTCAGAGCCCAACGTCAAGCATCTGGAGGAGGGGCTGAACAACATCGAGTTCCTCGTCTATCAGGACGCGTTCCTCAACGAGACCGCCCGCTTTGCCGATGTGGTCCTTCCCGCTGCAGTGTTCGCCGAGAAGGAAGGCACCTTCACGAACTCCGAGCGGCGCGTACAGCGCGTTCGCAAGGCCGTAGAACCGCCCGGGCAGGCGCGCCCGGACTGGGAGATCGTGGCTCAGCTTGCCAACGTGGCGGGAGCGACCTGGGACTACGGGAGCCCTGCCGAGGTCTACGACGAGTTGGCGCGCGATGCTGACAAGTTCAGTGGCATCAGCCATGCGCGTATCGACACAGACTCGCGCCGCGGCAAGACGGGCATCCAGTGGCCGTGTCCCGATGAGTCGCACCCGGGCACCGAGTTCCTACACGAGGGCGGGGTGCTGCGCGGTAAGGGGCTCTTTGTGGCCGCCGACTATCGACCCTCGATGGAGGTCGAGGACGACGACTATGGCCTGCTGCTCTCCACCGGACGGACGCTCTATCACTACAATAGTGCCACCCAGACGCGCCGCGAGAGCGGGCTGCACATGAAGCAGTCGGATCCGTTTGTCGAGATCCATCGCCGCGATGCCCGCAAGCGGGGAATCGAGCACGGGGATCTCGTCGAGGTGTCGACACGCCGCGGCGCGATTCAGGTCCGGGCCATCGTCTCGCGCCAGGTTCGTCCCGGCTGCATCTGGATGCCGCTCCACTTCGCCGAAGCGCGGGCCAATCTGCTGACCAACGATTCCGGTGATCCGGTCACCCAAACGGCCGAGTACAAGGTGTGCGCCGCCGAGATCACCAAGGTGGCGTCGGCCACCGAGTCGGAGCGCGCCGAGCTGTTTCCCGGTGCGTACTACGGTATCCAGGGCCCCGGCTACAACGTCACCGAGTTCAAGGGCGGCGCTGCTGCGGTGGCCGTCCCCGTGCTGCACAGTCCGGACCGCACCACCTAGCTTGCTACGAGGGCTTGTCGAGCCGCGACCGCATGCTGATCCGCCGTGGACCTGAATTGAGGCCGGATCGCGGTGGGTGCCGCCGCGGGGAAAGCCGCTGTCAAGGCAACGTGGTAGAAGATAACCGGCGGCGCGACCACTCCAAGCGTCGTGTCAACTCGTGCTCCGCGGCCTCCGTTGAGACCTTTCCGGCCGCTCACTACAGGACGTAACTCGATGGGCTCGTTTGTCGACGACATCCTCGCTGACGTGAAGGCTACGAATCCAGCCGAACCGGAGTTCCATCAGGCTGTCCACGAGGTGCTGGAGTCGCTCGAGCCGGTGCTCGAGCAGCGCCCGGAGTACCGGCGCCACAAGATCGTCGAGCGCATGGTCGAGCCGGAGCGGGTCATCATGTTCCGCGTTCCGTGGGTCGATGACAGCGGCGCGGTGCAGGTGAACCGGGGCTTCCGGATCGAGATGAATAGCGCCATCGGCCCATACAAGGGCGGCCTGCGTTTTCATCCCTCCGTGACCCTGGGTATCCTGAAGTTCCTCGCCTTTGAGCAAGTGTTCAAGAACGCTCTTACCACGCTGCCGATGGGGGGTGGCAAGGGTGGCTCGGACTTCGATCCCAAGGGCAAGAGCGATACCGAAGTGATGCGCTTCTGCCAGAGCTTCATGAGCGAGCTGCAGCGGCATATCGGGCCCGATACTGACGTGCCGGCTGGGGACATCGGCGTTGGCGGTCGCGAGATCGGTTATCTGTTCGGACAGTACAAACGGCTGCGCAACGAGTTCACCGGTGTGCTCACCGGCAAGGGTCTGAACTGGGGCGGTTCGCTCATTCGACCCGAGGCCACCGGGTATGGGTCGGTATATTTCGCCGCCGAGATGGCAGCGACGCGGGGCGAGACTCTCGAGGACAAAGCCTGTCTCGTTTCGGGCTCTGGCAACGTAGCGCAGTTCACTACAGAGAAAATCCTGCAGCTCGGCGGCAAGGTGGTAACGCTGTCTGATTCCAGCGGCTCGATCTACGACGAGGCAGGTATCGACGCCGAGAAACTGGAGTTCGTCAAACGGCTCAAGAACGAGCGTCGAGGCCGTATCAAGGAGTATGTGGAGCAGTATCCAGACGCGGTGTACTCGGCTGAGAATCCGGAGGACGACCATAACCCGATCTGGGACCACCCCGCGGATTGTGCCTTTCCTAGCGCCACGCAGAACGAGATCAATGGTAAGGATGCGGCCAATCTGCTGGCTCGAGGCGTCTGGCTGGTGTCTGAGGGGGCTAATATGCCAACCACCCTCGAAGGCGTGGATGCGTTTAGCAGTGCCGGCATCCTGTTTGCTCCGGGCAAGGCCGCCAATGCCGGAGGGGTCGCCACGTCGGGGCTGGAGATGACGCAAAACAGCATGCGCCTGGCGTGGAGTCGGACCGAGGTCGACGGCAAGCTTCACGGCATCATGCGTGAGATCCATCGTGCCTGCTTGACCACCTCGGAACAGTTTGGAGCACCGGGCGACTATGTCCTCGGTGCCAACATTGCCGGCTTCATCAAGGTGGCGGACGCGATGATCGACCAGGGGGTTGTCTAGCCATCGATGATGCGTCAGATCTTTCCTGACCAAGAACGGCAACCCGGCACGGCGCCGGGCAGCTTCCAGGATCTGATGCAGTGGCGCGTTCGCCGCGTGCTGCTGGTCTCGAGCCTCTACGACTCGTTCATGTTCGCTGAAGATCGGCTGGCGGACGCCCTGGTGCTCGGCGAGTTCCTGGGAGTCGAGCTCTCCACGCTGCCCGAGATCCATCGCGTCTCGACCGCCGCGGAGGCGCTCGACGAGGTCAAGCGAAAGGCCGATTACGACCTGGTCATCAGTTCGCCACAGGTCGGCGGGATGCACGCTCAGGAGTTGGCGCGCGGTCTCCGCAAGGCCGGTATCGAGGTGCCCATCATCATGCTCGCGTACCACGAGCGCGAGCTCAAGAACTTCATCCGTGCCCATGGTCTCGCCGATATCGATCGTGCCTTCTTGTTTCAGGGGGACATCCAGTTGTTCCTGGCGATCGTGAAGTGGGCCGAAGACCTCATGAACATCCAGCACGACGTCGACACGATGGGCGTGCAGGTAATCCTCGTCATCGAGGACAACATTCGCTATTACTCCTACTTCCTGCCGGTGATCTACACGGCGGTTCTCCAGAACACCGCCAGCCTGGTGCCGGACGGCATCAACCTGGCCCACAAGCTATTGCGGGTGAAGGCGCGTCCCAAGATCGTGCTCGCCAGCGACTACGAGCGCGCCTGGAGCTACTTCCAGACATACGAGGCCAACATTCTCGGTGTGATCTCGGACGTCGAGTTTCCCAAGGAAGGCAAGCTGTGCCCCGACGCCGGTGTGCAGTTCGCGCGCGAGGTGCTGCAGCGCCACAGCGATGTGCCGGTCGTGCTCGACTCCGGAAGGCGCGAGAACGCGGCGCTCGCGGAGGAGGCCGGCACCTCATTCCTGCACAAGTATTCGCCGACGCTTCTGCAGGAGCTCAGTCGGTTCATGGGGCGGAATTTTGGCTTCGGGCACTTCGTCTTCCGTATGCCCGATGGCACCGAGGTAGCGCGAGCCCGAGATCTCCGACAGCTGGAGCGCACCCTGCATACGGTGCCGGGGGAGAGCATCTGGAATCACGCCAAGCACAACGATTTCTCCACCTGGCTCAAGGCGCATACCGAGTTCGATATCGCCTATCGGTTCCGGCCGCTGAGGATCTCGGAGTTCGAGGGCGCCGAATCATTGCGCCGATTCTTGATCGATTCGATCCGCTCCCATCGCGAAGAACGCCGGCGGGCCGCGGTGGCCGATTTCGAAGCCGGCCGATTCAACCCGGAGCGGAGCTTCGCGCGGATTGGCGGTGGGGCGCTGGGCGGCAAGGCTCGTGGCCTGGCGTTCACGCGCCGCATGCTAAAGGACTTCGGCGGCGAGGATCGCTTCGACGACGTGCGGATCGCCGTACCCCCGAGCGTCATCATCGGTACCGATGTGTTCGACGAGTTTCTCGATGCGAACGGCCTGCGCGACTACGCGCTGCGTGCCGAGGACGACGAGGAGATCGAGGCGCGCTTCGAGGCGGCGGCGTTCCCGCTTCGAATCCAGCGCGACCTGCGGTCGTATCTGGAGCTGGCCGATTACCCGCTGGCCGTGCGCTCGTCGAGCTTGCTCGAGGACGCCAAGTACCAACCGTTCGCCGGTGTATACGACACCCTCATGATCGCCAACGATCACCCTGACGTGAACGTGCGACTGCCGCGCCTGGTCCAGGCGGTGAAGCGCGTGTATGCCTCGACGTTCTCGCAACGGGCCAAGCGCTACGTAGGTACGACGACCTATCGGCTCGAGGGCGAGAAGATGGCGGTGATCGTGCAGCGAGTCGTCGGCGCTGTTCATGGGGACCGCTTCTATCCTGAGCTCGCGGGTGTCGCCCTGTCGCAGAACTTCTACCCGGTCGAGCCGGTCAAGGCCGAGGATGGACTCGCTGCGGTAGCGCTTGGGCTCGGACGAGAGGTCGCTGCCGGAGGTATCTGTCTGCGGTTCTCTCCGCGTCACCCGGACCGCATTCTGCAGATGTCCTCTGCCGACGACGCGTTGCGCAACTCACAGCGTCAGTTCTTCGCATTGTCCGTCGACAAGACAGATCGAGCCCTGGAGGCCGAGATCGGACGCTACGACCTGAGCGTCGCGGAGGAAGATGGAACCCTCGCCGCGGTCGGGTCCACCTACTCGCCGGAAAACGACGTCATCTATGACAGCGTGTCCCGCCCCGGAACGCGGCTGGTCACTCTTGCTCCGATCCTCAAACATGGCCTGTTCCCGCTTGCATCAATCCTGAGCGATCTGCTGGAGCTGGGAACTTATGGAGCAGGGGGGGCGGTGGAGATCGAATTCGCCGTCAACCTGTCAACACCGCCCGGTACGCCGAAGGAGTTCGGGTTCCTGCAGTTGCGGCCGGTTGTCCCGGCACTCGATCCGATTGGCGCCGACGTCAGCGGCTACGATCCTGCCGAGCTGGTCTGTCAGAGCAATAGCGTTCTCGGGTCGGGTCGCCTGGGCGATATCCATGACTTCGTTGTTGTTGATGCCGACGCCTTCGAGCGCGGCCAGAGCCGCTTGGTGGCGACGCAGGTCGCGGCGTTCAACGCGCGGCTGTGCGCCGACAAGACGGGCTACGCGCTCGTTGGTGTGGGCCGATGGGGCTCGGCCGATCCACTTCTGGGAATTCCCGTGTCATGGGACCAGATCTCAGGAGCACAAGTGATTGTCGAGGCAGGATTTCGTGACATGGCGGTGGCTCCTTCGCAGGGAACGCATTTCTTCCAAAACCTGGTGGCGAACGACGTCGGCTACTTCACCGTCAATCCCGAGGCGGGCGAAGGGCTGGTGGACTGGGAGTGGCTGCGCAGTTGCCCAGCGAAGGGCGAGACGCCCTTCGTGCGCCACATTCGTCTGGACGCGCCGGTTACGGTGCTGATGAGCGGCGCCCGTCATGAAGGCGTCATTCTGAAGCCAGGCGTCGCCCGGTCCACTTGACGGAGGTGCTGGCGCGACCGATGATCGCCTCGATCTAACGCACCGGGGGGGCCATGAAGATCATCGATACACCGCGACAAGTTGCCGTGACCACCGGCGCGATGCCGGCATCCACCAAGGTGTGGGCGGAAGGGGTGATGCACGAGGGACTCCGCGTCCCGTTGCGCGAGATCGTTCTGAGCTCCGACGCACAAGAAGCGCCGCTTCGCGTTTATGACAGCTCGGGCCCGTATACCGATCCCGACTCGAAGATCGATATCGAGACTGGCTTGCCGCGCGTTCGTGAGGCGTGGCTAGACCAGCGGGACGGCGTCGCCGTGTATTCCGGGCGCGACATCAAGCCCAGCGACAACGGCTTCGTCAGCGGTGATCGGCTCGTGCCCGAGTTTCCTACTCGGTACGGGCCGCGACGCGGCACCGACAGCCGAGCTGTTACTCAGCTTGCCTATGCCCGGGCGGGGATCATCACGCCTGAAATGGAGTATGTGGCGATCCGTGAGAACCTCGGAAGGGCTCGATTGGCGGATGAGTCCGAGCGTGACGGCGTTGGCTTCGGTGCGGCGATTCCCGGCACCGTGACGCCGGAGTTCGTGCGCGACGAGGTTGCACGAGGGCGAGCGATCATTCCCGCGAACGTCAATCACCCCGAGCTCGAGCCGATGATCATCGGCCGTAACTTCCTCGTGAAAGTCAATGCCAACATAGGCAACTCCGCCGTTACGTCATCGATGGCTGATGAGGTCGACAAGATGGTGTGGGCGATCCGCTGGGGTGCCGACACCGTCATGGACCTGTCGACCGGCGACAATATCCACAACATCCGGGAGTGGATCGTGCGCAACTCCCCGGTACCGATCGGTACGGTACCGATGTATCAGGCACTCGAGAAGGTCGATAGGGTCGAGGATCTGACCTGGGAGATCTACCGCGACACGCTTGTGGAGCAGTGCGAGCAGGGGGTCGACTACTTCACTATCCATGCGGGGCTTCGTATCCAGCACATCCCGTTGACGGTGGGCCGGGTAACCGGAATCGTCTCTCGCGGCGGCTCGATCATGGCTCAGTGGTGTCTGGCGCATCATCGCGAGAGCTTCCTGTACGAGCACTTCGAGGAGATATGCGACATCGCTCGCGCCTACGACGTGAGCTTTTCACTGGGTGATGGGCTCCGGCCCGGGTCCATAGCCGATGCCAACGACGCGGCACAATTCGCCGAGCTCGAGACACTCGGCGAGCTCACCCGGATCGCTTGGGACAAGGATTGCCAGGTGATGATCGAAGGTCCGGGTCACGTTCCCATGCACAAAGTGAAGGTCAACGTGGACAAGCAGCTCGAGGTCTGCGGTGAGGCGCCCTTCTACACGTTGGGGCCGCTTGTAACCGACATCGCGCCAGCCTACGACCACATCACGTCGGCAGTTGGCGCGGCGATGATCGGTTGGTTCGGAACCGCCATGCTTTGCTACGTGACCCCCAAGGAACATCTCGGCCTGCCCGATCGCGACGACGTGAAGGAGGGTGTCATCGCCTACAAGATCGCCGCTCATGCGGCCGACCTCGCGAAGGGCCATCCGGCCGCCCAAGCACGCGACGACGCGATCTCGAGAGCACGGTTCTCCTTTCGCTGGGAGGACCAGTTCAACCTGTCGCTCGATCCGGACACGGCCCGCGCCTATCACGATGCCACCTTGCCCAAGGACGCACACAAGACGGCACATTTCTGTTCCATGTGTGGCCCCAAGTTTTGCTCCATGCGAATCAGCCAAGGCCTCGCAGAGTATGCCGAGAACGGTATGGCGGAGATGTCGCGGAGCTTCCGCGCAGGCGGTGGAGCAATCTACCAGACGGACGACGACCTCGAGCAGCTCAAGGAGTCGAACGCAGCGCTGAAGGAGCCCGTCCCGACCCTGTGAGGCCCGCGAATCCGTGGCGGGTTCTTGCTCCGCGGTGGGGCATCCAACTACCATGCGGTCTGCCGTCGTCGGTGCGTGTGGCGGCCCTTGTCGCGGTGCCGTATGGCCCCTGCTGGAGTTGCCGTGGAGCTTCCGGAGAGTATCGGCCGGTTCGAGATCGAACGCATCCTGGGCCGCGGTGCGATGGGCGTTGTCTATCTGGCCAAGGATCCGGTGCTCGATCGTGAGGTCGCGGTCAAGGTCATCCAGCTGCACCCGGGCCTGGACGAGAAGGACGTCAGCGAGCTCAAGCGGCGATTCGAGGTAGAGGCCCGAGCTGCCGCGAAGATGTCGCACCCGAGTCTGGTGACGATCTTCGATGCCGGCTTGCAGGACGAGAGTCTCTATCTGGCAATGGAGTACGTCCGCGGCGAAGCACTCTACTCGGTCATAGCATCGGACCGGATCCTTACCTACAAGGAAACTGCGGACATTCTGCTCCAGCTCGGCGGCGGGCTCGATTTCGCCCATGATCGGGGCATAGTTCACCGCGACATCAAGCCGGCGAACATTCTCATCAACCGGCGCGGTCAACCGAAGATCACCGATTTTGGCGTCGCACGCGAGGCCACTTCGAACCTCACCACCACGGGGACCATCATCGGAACGCCGGCCTATATGTCGCCTGAGCAGATCACCGGACACAAGGTCTCCGGTGCTTCCGATCAGTTCTCGCTGGCGGTGATGGTTTACGAGATGCTGACCGGCAGGAAGCCCTTCTTCGGCGAGGGCGCCACCACCATCATGTACAAGATCGTGCACGAGGATCCGGAGCATCTGAACAGCGTACGCAAGTCGCTTCCGGCTGATATCAACGGTGTGGTGATGCGGGCACTGGCCAAAGAAGCGACGGACCGCTATCAGAGCTGCTACGAGTTCGCTGAAACGGTGCGTGATGTCTTGGGCGCGGCACCGGCGGACGAAGCCGTCATGCTCAGCGCGACCGCCAAGCGCAAGGCAATGCAGATCGACAAGAAGAAGAAGGCCGAGGCGGCTGCGCCGTCGGCAGAGGCCGCTACTCAGCTTGCCGCGCCGGGCATGGTGATCAGCGAAGAAGCCGAGGAGTCGGCCGTCGCGGTTTGGCTGGCGAGCATCACCGAGTTCCTGCAGACGACCAATGGCAAGCTTGCCGCTGGCGGCGGCGCTGCCTTGCTGCTGGTCGTGCTCGCGGTCGCGCAGTTTGCTGGCGGCGGCAGCGAATCGACACCGGTCCCCGCGTCGCCGACTCCCGCCGCTCAGCAGCCGACGGCGGCGGAGCCGATTGCCGAGGCGCCGGCGCCTGAACCACCTGCCGCGATCGATCCGAGCCCCGTGGATACAGAGTCCGATACCGACGCGGAGCCGGCCGAGGTGCCTGACGCCGAGGAGTTGACGGCAGATGTCGACGGATCCTTGGAACCGGCGCCCATCGAGATGGCACCGGCGCCCATCGAGATCGCACCGGCACCGGGTGGTGTGCTCTCCGAGGCTACGTTGTTCGCTCTCGCCGAAGCGCGGAGCCAGGCAACGGCCAGCGATGTGATCTACCAGTTTGTCACTCGGCCGAACGGCGCCAGTATTCTGCTCAACGGTCGCCGGCTCGACGGCACGACGCCCCTGGCGGTGGCGCTCGATCCGACGGAGCACTATTCCGTCCTGGTCGAGCAGGCCGGCCACTATCCGGTAAGTTGGGCCTTTGTGGCAGGAGAGCTTCCAGAGGAACAGCAGGCCAACCGGCGACTTTACTTTCCCATGCGTGCCGTGCCGGCGGCCCGCGTCGATCCCGAGCCGGACGACGGCGCTGAGTTGGAGACGGCCGCTCCGGCACCCGTGGTGGTTGAGCCCCCACCCGCCGCCCCGGTAGTCGAGTTACCACCCGTTGACCCGGTTCAGGTGCGCGGCAGCATGCAGGCCCCCGAGGTAGTGGAGAGGTCTGAGCTCGACATGCCGGACTGGGTCACCGAGATGGACCTGCCGCGGTACGTGCTCCTCGAGTTGGTAATCGATAGCGAGGCGCGGGTTCGCGAAGTGAGTGTGGTTCGAGCCGTGCACCCGGAGCTAGAGCGGCTGGCCATCGAGGCCGTGCGAACGTGGCAGTTCAGCCCTGCGACACGCGACGGCGTACCGATCGACGTCTTCTTCAACGTGGCCGTAGCTTTCAACGAGGTGGTCGGCGGCGGAGCAGGGCGCCCCTGACGCGTGCGGTGCGTCAGCCTCGTCGATCTCGGGTCCAACAGTGCGCGTCTGGTCGTCTATGAGCTCGACGAGGGCAGAGGCTTTCGCCTCCTCGACGAGATTCGCGAGGTCATCCAACTAGGCGCGGGCATCGCTCGAAACGGCCGTCTGAGCGACGATGGCATCGCGCGGGCGCTCGCGGCGGTGCGCACGTTTTCTGATTTCGCCGAAGCCGCGGCGTTGCCAATGCCACGAATCATGGCCACGTCCGCCGTGCGGAGCGCTGCCAATCGCGAAGCGTTGCTGCGCTCGGTGCGCGAGACCGGTGTCGAGATCGAGGTTCTGAGCGGCGGGGTCGAGGCGGCGCAGGGTGTATTGGCGGCGGCCAACAGCTTCACCCTGAGCGACGCCTGGGTAATCGATCTGGGCGGCGGCAGCATGCAGGTCTCGTTGATGCGCCAACGCGCCTACGTTAGCGGAAGCGCGCATCCGTTCGGGGCGATCCGAGTATCAGAACAGTTTCTGGGCGCATCGGATCCGCCGGGTCAGCAGGACGTAGCAGCGCTAAGGGCAGCGGTCGACAGCGATCTAGGCCCGGTGTTGGAACGCATGCGTTCCCAATCTCTGCCGCTGATCGTGATGGGCGGAACGGTGCGCAACTTGGCCCGCGCCATACAGCGTGAGACGGCCTATCCGTGGCCGCAGATGCATGGCTACTGCCTCGATCGGCAGGCCCTCGAGAAGTTGGTGGCGCGACTGCTCTCGATGTCGGCTACGGAGCGCGCTGGCGTGGCAGGCATTAGCCGCTATCGCGCCGATTCGGTCCTTGCGGGGGCCTTGGTGTTGCAGCATGTCCTTTCGGAAGCTGGGCTGGCCAGCCTGGCGGTGTCGGCCTACGGAATGCGCGAAGGAGCCCTGATGCAGGAGTTCCTACCGGCTCCGCATCTGATCGAGGACGTGCGCGCCTTCCATGTGCGCAATGTCGCTTGGCGCTATCCACAGCCCGCCGACCATACGCATCGGGTCGTAGATCTGTCGCGGCAGCTCTTCGAGGCGCTGCGCCCGTTGCACGGCTACGGAAGTCCAGAAGCGGGGCTCCTGGAGGCGGCGGCCGTCCTGCACGACATCGGCAAGATCATTGGCCATCGCGACCACGCCAAGCACGGCGAGTATCTGCTGACCGGGGCGGATCTACCGGGCTTCGATCATCGCGAGCAGGCACTGCTGGCGTTGCTGGTGCGCTTCCACCGCGGCGGGCTCCCGAACGGCTCGTCGTATCGATCGATCCTGCGCGACGATGACCGTCGTCGGTTGGCCCAGTTAACGGTCTGTCTGCGCCTGGCAGAGTACCTCGATCGTCCTCGAACCGGACGAGTCAAGGGAGTGGATGCCGTGATCGACGACGAGAAAGTGACGCTGCGGCTGCAGTCCGATAGCGAGCCCTGGGTCGAGCTGTGGGAGACGCGTAAGCAGGCACACTTATTCCAGTTGGCGTACGCCCGCCGATTGTCGCTCAAGGTATCGTCCGACTGAGCGTCGGTGCCGCCGACCTCATACGCCGTTGAGAAGACGCGGCGGCAGGAACCACAAGAGTCGGCCGCAGGCGGGCTCGACGTGAGACCAGCTGTCGATCGCGAGCTCCACACAAGCCGCTGCCGCGGTGGGGAACTTCACCGGCGCATCGCCGAGCAGCAACGACAAGGTGGCCGACATGCCGGGCTCGTGAGCGATCAGCATGGCGGTCCCAACGCTGTCATCCATCGCACCGATCACGTGGAAGATCGCCGTAGGATGAGCTTCATAGAGCGCTTCCTCGAAGCGTAGCGCGGCGCTCCACTCCCCGGCTGTCTGGGCTATCTCGGCGGTCATGCGTGCCCGCATTGCCGTCGAGCAGGTGACCTGATCGGGTATCCGACCCGTGCCCGAGATCCAAAGCCCCATCGCCGCCGCGGCCCCACGTCCTCGACCGTTGATCGGGCGCTCATGATCCGAGCCGAAGGACGCCCCCCAGTCGGACTTCGCATGTCGCATCAAGTACAGCGTTCTCACGCGTCGCTTCCTGCGTCCCCATGAGATTTCGTCGGGAGCCCTATACTAGTGGCCTGTCGCCGATGATCGTTGCATATCGCAGGTGGGATTTGCAGGTGAGATCAAAGCGCGCGCCCGCCCATTCGTGACCACGGCTTCCCAGAATGCGACCAGAATCGCCGACCCGTGACGACCGCCAGCTCGAGCCTGAGCGTGTCTCTCGAGTGGATCTCGAGCATCCCAGCCTTTACATCAACCGCGAGCTGTCGTGGCTCAAGTTCAACGACCGCGTGCTCGAGGAGGCCAGGGATACGCGTAACCCGCTATTGGAGCGCGTGAAGTTTATCTCGATCTTTGCGTCCAACCTCGATGAGTTCTTCATGATCCGGGTATCGGGCCTGAGGCAGCAACTCCAGGCCGGCGTGGTGGCGACACCGCCGGATGGCATGACGCCGTCGGAGCAACTTGCCGCCGTTCGCCGGGTCCTGTCGCCCTCGCTCGAGCGGCACATCGAGACCTGGCGCACCCTCGAGCTCGAGCTTACGGCACAGGGAATTCAATTACTCGCCTATGGCGAGCTCAAGGAAAAGCAGCGTCGCTTGGTGCGCCGCTATTTTCGCGAGGAGATCTTTCCGACGCTCACGCCGCTCGCCTTCGATCCGGGCCACCCGTTCCCGCACGTGTCGAATCTGAGCATGAACCTCGCCATCTTGGTGAAGGACACCGAGGGGGTGGAGCGCTTCGCGCGGGTAAAGGTACCCGGCTTCTTCCCGCGGTTGCTGCCGGTACCTAGCGAGGACAGCGTCGACGACGCACCGGCGCTCGGCCTGGCGCTGGGCGATGCGGAGTGCAGTTTCGTGTGGATGGAGGACGTCGTCGCCGCCAATCTGGAGCGCCTCTTTCCCGGCCACGAGATAGGCGCCGCGTATCCCTTCCGGGTTACCCGGGATGCCGACCAGGAGATCGAGCTCGACGAGGCCGGCGATTTGCTGACCAGCATCGAGCAGGGCCTCCGAATGCGCCAGTTCGGCTCCGCAGTGCGACTCGAGATCACCGACGAGGCGCCGCCCCGGCTACGCGAGGTGCTGATCCAGAACCTCGGGATCGCGCCATTCCAGGTTTATTCGGTGCGCAATCGGCTGGGTCTGTCTGAGGTGATCGAGCTCGCCGAGCTCGATCGGCCGGACTTGAAGGAGGCGCCGTTCAGCCCGGCTGCACCGGCTGCGCTTCAGGCCGACGAAGACATCTTCGCGATGATCGCTCAGCGCGACGTGATGCTGTACCAGCCTTACGACAGCTTCGATCCGGTGATCGATTTCGTACGCGCGGCGGCCGAAGATCCCGACGTGCTCGCCATCAAACAGACGCTCTACCGCGTCGGGCAGGATTCGCCCGTGGTCGATGCGTTGGCGCACGCGCGCGAGAACGGCAAACAGGTAGCGGCGCTCGTGGAGCTCAAGGCGCGATTTGACGAAGCGAACAACATCGTCTGGGCGCGAGCGTTGGAAGATGCCGGCGTCCACGTTGTCTACGGCGTTGTGGGTCTCAAGACGCACGCTAAGCTGTGCCTGGTCGTGCGCCGTGAGGAGAGCGGTATCGTGCATTACCTGCATGCGAGCACGGGCAACTACAACGCCACGACGGCGCGCCTGTACACCGACATCGGGCTGTTCACCGCCGATCCCGAGATCTGTGCCGAGGCGGCCCGACTGTTCAACGCGCTCACCGGTTACGCTGGTGGCGTCGAGTATGAAGAGCTGATCGTGGCCCCGGGCAGCATGCGCGAGCGCATCCTGTCTCGCATCGAACGAGAGATCCAGGCCCACCACCGCGATGGCACCGGCCATATCATCATGAAGATGAACTCGTTGGTCGACGCGCAGTGCATCAGGGCGCTATACGGTGCCTCCCAAGCCGGCGTTCAGGTCGATCTACAAGTGCGCGGCATCTGCTGCCTGCGGCCGGGCCTGGAAGGCGTAAGTGACAATATTCGCGTCACTTCGATAGTTGGTCGCTTTCTGGAGCATGCGCGAGCCTATTACTTCCACAACGGTGGGGATGAGGAGCTTCTGATCGGCAGTGCCGACATCATGCCGCGGAACTTCGATAGCCGCGTCGAGGTGCTACTTCCGGTGCGTGACGCGACAGTGCGTGCCGGAATTCGCCAACGGATCCTGGCGACTCACATGCTCGACACTGTCAACGCGCGCCGCTTGGTTGGCGACGGCGAGTACGTCCCGACGGATGCGACGGGAGCCGAGCGGCTCGATTCTCAGCAGTGGATGATCCAGCACCGGGGAACCTGGGTAAGCTAGTGACGGACCACTGGTGCGCCGCATCGTGTGGCGGGTCGCGGCTTGAAGCGCATCCGGGGCTCAGCGATAATCGCCCCGCGGCGAGGCTTCGCATCCGGCCTACCGTCGTCAGTTAGCCCCGCAGCGACGGTTTGTGCGAGGGGCCTGTTTCTTGGGCTCAGATAGGGAGGCCTTCGGGGCTTCCGAGTCGAGCCCCGGTCGGGGTGACCGGAAGAGACCATGCTTGCCGCACAGGCGACCTTCTACTACATGGCCGCAGCCAGCGTTGCGAGCGCGCTCCTGGCTGTAACTCGAAGGAACCCAGTTCACAGCATGCTCTGGGTGTTGGTGCTCTTCCTGCACGTCGCGGGAATCTTCCTGCTGCTCGGTGCCGAGTTTCTGGCAGCAGTACAGATCATCGTCTATGCCGGTGCCATCCTGATCTTCTATCTCTTCGTTCTGATGCTGCTCGACCTGCCGGGCGAAGAGTCGCGGCCGCGATTCGGCATGCATTGGCCGTTCGCCGCCGTCGTTGGCGTTTCGTTTGCCTGGTTGGCCTGGCTGGCTGGAGCCGAGACCTTCGACCGCGACGCGGCTGGAGCAGCGACCGTTACACGCGTCGCGGCTGATGCCCCGGTGAAAGGAGGACTCGAGGAGGTCGGTATGGCGCTGTTCGGCCCATACGCGCTGCCCTTCGAGGTGGCGGGCCTGGTCCTCCTGGCCGCGATCGTAGGGGCCGTGGTTCTGGCTCGGAAGAGGGAAACGTCGTCTTGATTCCGACCATCGGTACGATTCTGGGGTTGAGCGCGATCCTCTTCGGAATAGGCGCGTTCGGATTTCTCGCCCGGCGCAACATCATCCTCATGTTTGTCTCGGTCGAGGTCATGCTCAATGCCGTGAACCTCAGCCTGGCTGGCTTCAGCCGGCACCTCGATGATCCACGCGGCCAGATACTCGCCCTCTTCGTGATCGCGGTCGCGGCGGCGGAAGCGGGGGTCGGCCTGGGGCTGGTCATCGCGCTCAATCGGAACAAGCCCGGGGCCAGCGTGGCCGATCTGACTGAACTCAAGTGGTGACTCTGCCAGCATGCCCTTGCTTCCGCTGCTAGTCGTTCTGGTCCCGGCCGTCGGGGCGCTGCTCATAGCGCTTACCGGCCAGCGTCGCGCCAACCTACGGGAGTCCTGGTCGGTCGCCGCCGGGGTCGTGATGTGCGCGCTCACGGCGCTCATGATTCCGGAGGTCCTGGCTGGCGGCACCCCGGGAAGCGTGCTGTTTCACATCTTGCCGGGCGTTGAGCTGGCGTTCCGAGTCGACGCGTTCGGCCTGCTGTTCGCTCTGGGTGCGTCATTCCTCTGGGTTCTGACTTCGTTCTACTCGATCGGCTACATGCGGACGCTCGAGGAACACGCTCAGACACGCTACTTCGCGTGTTTCGCGGTGGCATTGTCGACCACCGTTGCGGTCGCTTTCTCCGCCAATCTGTTCACCCTGTTCGTGTTCTACGAAGGCCTGACGCTGGTCACCTATCCACTGGTGGCGCACAAGGAGACCGACGAGGCGCGGGCCGGAGCACGCAAATACCTCATCTACTTGTTGGGTGCCGCGAAGGTCTGTCTGTTGCCGGCCATCATCCTCGTCTACAACGTTGCCGGAACTTTGGATTTTCGCGCCGGAGGCATCCTGGCGGCGGAGCAGGCAGCGCAGCAGCCGACATTGCTACTGGTGATTTTTGCGCTCTTCCTGTTCGGGTTCGCCAAGAACGCACTCATGCCGTTACACAGCTGGCTTCCGGCCGCGATGGTGGCGCCGACCCCGGTGAGCGCGTTGCTGCATGCCGTAGCGGTGGTCAAGACGGGTGTCTTCTCGACCCTCCGAGTCTTTCTCTTCGTCTTCGGCGCCGACACCATGCGGCAGGTCGGCGCCGATCAGCTGGCCTTGGTAGTTGCCTCGGTGACCATCCTGACGGCGTCGCTGCTGGCGCTCGGCCAAGACAACCTCAAGGCTCGATTGGCCTTCTCTACGGTCAGCCAGCTCTCCTACATCGTTCTCGGCGCAGCGCTATTGAACGCCAGCGGTGTGATGGGCGGGGCTGCTCACATCACCAATCACGCCGTGTCGAAGATCACGCTATTCATGTGCGCCGGCTCGATCTACGCGTCCAGTCACAAGACCGAGATCAGCCAGATGTCGGGCATCGCGCGGCGCATGCCGTGGACCATGGCGGCTTTTGCGCTCGCTTCCTTGAGCATTGTCGGCATTCCACTCACTAGTGGCTTCGTTTCCAAGTGGAACATCGCCCTTGGTACCGTCGACGGCCACAGCGTCGTGCTGTTGGGAGTGCTCCTGTTGAGCTCGTTGCTGAGCGCCGCGTACCTCGGTCCGGTCGTCTACAAGGCGTACTTCGAGGAGCCATCGCCCGCCGACGAGGGTATCCGCGAGGTGCCGTGGATGGTTGCCCCCCTCGTGATCAGTGCCGCTATGAGCCTGCTCCTGGGTATCTTCCCGGGCTTCGTGTTGGAGTTGGCGGGAAGAGCAATGCCATGAGCTTCCTGGAGCGGCACCTGGAGGACCCGGCGCGCTTCGCGCGCCTCAAGCGACTCTTCTATGTCGGCTTGGCGCTGATCGCGTTGGCCGAGATCGGATTGCCGTTGATGTACGGCTACGGGCACCCACACTTCGAGTTCGAGCGCTTTCCCGCATGGGGCTCGATCTATGGGTTGATCTCCTGCGTGGCCATCATCGTCGTCTCGAAGCTCATTGGAAAAGCCTGGTTGATGCGCCCCGAGAGCCACTATGAGGACTGATCGCCGATGAGCCTCGAGTGGGTGCATCCTGGTCTCGTCCTCATCGTGGGGGCTTGGCTGCTGCCGTTCCTTAAGGGCCAGGTGAAGCGGGCAGCGATGCTCGCGGTCCCGGCCACGGCGATCATCGCCTGCTGGACGACGGCTCCGGGCACGTACGGGGTGGTGCGCTTTCTGGGGCAGGAGCTGGTGTTCGGCCGCGCCGACAGCCTGAGCCTGGTGTTCTCGTACGTGTTCTCGATCATGGCCTTCGTGGGTATGGTCTACGCGCTTCATGTCGACGACGACTCACAGCACGTCAGCGCTCTCGTATACGCGGGCGGGGCGCTGGGAGTGACGTTCGCCGGAGATTTCCTGTCGCTCTACGTGTTCTGGGAAATGATGGCGGTGTCGTCTGTCTTCCTGGTCTGGTTGCGCCGGGAGGAATCGGCCGTGGCCGCAGGCTTCCGCTACCTGCTGGTGCACGTCGTCGGGGGCCTGTTCCTGCTGGCCGGGATCGTGCTCCATTGGTCAGCCGTTGGCTCCCTCGCGTTCGGCGACCTGGGCGCGTTCTCGGGTGGCACTGCCTGGACCCTGATTCTCATCGCCTTCCTGATCAACGCCGCCGTACCGCCCTTTGGGGCATGGCTTCCGGATGCCTATCCCGAGGCCACGGTCACCGGTGGCGTCTTCATGACGGCGTTTACCACCAAGTCGGCCGTGTATGTGCTGATCCGCGGATTCGCCGGCACGGAGCTGCTGGTTTGGCTGGGTGCCGCGATGGCGGTGTACGGCGTCGTCTACGCGGTGCTCGAAAACGACGCGCGCCGGTTGCTCGCCTACCACATCATCAGCCAGGTGGGCTATATGGTCTGCGGCGTGGGCATCGGTACCGCGCTGGCCATCAACGGTGCCACGGCGCACGCCTTCGCGCATATTCTCTATAAGGCGCTGCTGTTCATGGGAGCAGGCGCCGTGCTGCAGGTGACCGGCCGCCGCAAGCTGAGTGAGATGGGCGGGCTCTACAAGACCATGCCGATCACTCTGGGGCTCTACATGATCGGCGCGTTTGCGATCTCGGCGGTGCCGCTGTTCAGTGGTTTCGTGAGCAAATCCATGGTGGTCTCGGCCGCCGGCGAGGCTCACATGGCGGCGATCTTCCTGACCTTGACCCTGGCATCGGCCGGGACGTTTCTGCACACCGGGCTCAAGCTTCCCTATTACATGTTCTTCGGCAAAGACACGGGGCTGCGTGCTCAGGAACCCCCCAGGAACATGCTCGCGGCCATGGGCCTGGCAGCAATTGCCTGTACCGTCATTGGGCTGTTCCCCGGGCTGCTGTATCAGTTCTTGCCCAACCCGGTCGAGTATTACCCCTACACGCTGGCACATGTCACGAGTACGCTCGGCATGCTCGGATTCACCGCGCTGGGGTTCTTCCTGTTGCTCAGGCACCTCGATCCGGAGCCCAAGATCAGTCTGGATACGGACTGGTTTTACCGGCGGGGCTGCACGGGGTTCCTGGCCCTCGTGAGTAGGCCATTGGCGCGCCTCGAATACGATTTCGTAGGTGAGATCTACGAGTTCGTGATCCAGCGGCCAGTTCTCGGAGTGGCGCGTTTCATGCGCGGCTTCGACCGTGTCGTTGTCGACTCTGGAATCGTAGGCGTCGGGCAGTCCGTGCGGGTGTTGAGTCGCGTTGTGCGAACCGCGGTGAGCGGACACGCTCAGCAATACGGCTTGATCATGGCGGCAGGAATTCTGGCCGTGCTGGTATGGGTGCTCGTCCGATGACGGGCTATCCAGTTCTTACGGTCACAACGTTTCTGCCGTTGGCGGGCGCTGCGGTAATTCTGCTGGTCGGCGGCGGGAGGCGGGCACGCTGGATCGCCCTGCTCACGACCTTGGCGACACTCGCCGTGTCGATACCGCTCTATACCGGCTTCCAGAAGAGCTCGGGGGCGTTGCAGTTCGTCGAGTCGGCGGTGTGGATCCCATCATGGAGCATCGCCTACAGCATGGGCGTCGACGGAATCAGCCTTCCGTTCATATTTCTCGCCGCGCTGTTGAGCGTCCTCTGCGTCAGCGTCTCGTGGACGGCGGTGCAGAAGAAGCCCCGCGAGTTCTACGCTGCCCTCCTGGTGGCTGAGACGGCGATGATCGGCTTGTTCGCCGCCGCGAACCTGTTCCTCTTCTTTGTCTTCTGGGAGCTCATTGTCGTTCCCATCTTCCTGCTCGTTGGTGTCTGGGGCGGGCCTGGGCGCGTGTTTGCCGCGGTCAAGTTCCTGATGTTCACCCTGGCCGGAAGCGTGCTGATGCTCGTCGGGATGATCGCCCTGCATCAGGCTGGTGGCACCCTGGATTTCAGGGCGCTTGCCCTCGCCCGGCAACAACTGGATCCACTGACCCAAGGCTGGCTGTTCGCGGCGTTCCTCGCCGCGTTCGCTGTCAAGGTGCCGATGTTCCCGGTGCACACCTGGCTGCCGAACGCCCATACCGAGGCCCCGACGGCGGGAAGCGTGATCCTGGCTGGGATTCTTCTGAAGATGGGTGCCTACGGGTTCCTGCGCGTCTCGCTCCCCATTCTTCCCGAAGGCGTGCAGCTCTTCCTCGTCCCCATGTTGTTGGTCTCGGCGGTGGCAATCGTGTACGGCGCGTATGTGACTCTGGTCCAGACCGACGTCAAGCGCCTCATCGCCTACTCGAGCGTCAGCCACATGGGCTTCGTGACGCTCGGCATCTTCACGCTCGAGCAGAGTGGCGTTGAGGGCGCGATTCTCCAGATGATCAACCACGGGATTATCTCGGCGGCGCTCTTCCTATGCGTCGGGATGATCTGCGAGCGCACTCATACGCGCGAGATCAAGGACTATGGCGGGGTCGCCAGGGTGGCTCCCGTGTACAGCACACTGCTGGCGTTCTTTTGCTTGGCGGCCACCGGGTTCCCGGGGTTGAACTCCTTTGTTGGCGAGTTCCTGGTGGTCAGCGGTGCGTTCAAGACCCATGCGTGGCTCGGCGCGGCGGCCGTCTGGGGGGTTGTTCTGGGGACGACCTACATGGTGTGGCTCTACTACCGGGTCGTGATGGGAGAGACCAACCCCGGGCTCAAGGGGCTCGAGCTCGAGCTCAATCCGCGTGAGATCGTGACCTTGGCGCCACTGGTGTTGCTCGCATTGTGTCTCGGCCTCTATCCCGAGCTCGTCCTGTCTTATCTTCGCGTGCCCGTGGCGGAGCTGCTGGCCATCGGAGGGCTGCAGTGAGGGGCCCTGAGGTCGCCGATCTGGCTCTGCTGGTGCCGGAGCTGATCTTGGTCTCCGCAGCTCTGGTACTGATGCTCGTGGCGCGGCGGATCCGGCAGGGTCAGGTGGCCAGCGTCGGCACGGTGATCGCCGCTTTGGTGGCGTTGTTCGCGGTCGGGCAAACCCTGTCGTGGGGAACGATCCAGGGTTTCACCGGCATGTTGGTCCTCGACGGTTACTCGCAGTTCTTCAAGATCCTCATCGCTGCCGTGCTCGTATTGACAACGCTTCTGTCCGTAGGGCGGCGGGCGGGCGGCGGCGTGCCGCGCGGTGACTACCACGTGCTGCTGTTGCTCGCCGCGGTCGGGATGATGCTCTCGGTTTCCGCTGCCGACCTCATGCCGCTCTACCTCGCGTTGGAGCTCATGACAATCTGCTCGTACGTTCTGGTCGGCATCCGTGTGGAGAGACCGACCTCCAACGAAGCGGCGATCAAGTACTTTCTTCTCGGATCTTTCTCTTCCGCGCTGTTTCTGTTCGGGATAAGCCTTACCTACGGGCTTACGGGTACAACCGCCTACGAGGGCATCGCCTCGGCCCTGCACTCGCGAGGGTTGGTTAGCCAACCGTTCCTGTTGATCGCCATCGGCCTGGTCGTCGCTGGACTCGCTTTCAAGATCGCCGCGGTGCCCTTCCACGCCTGGGCCCCAGATGCCTACCAAGGAGCGAGCGCGCCGGTCGCCGCGTTTCTTGCGGCTGGCTCCAAGGCGGCCGGGCTGGCGGCGCTGGGCCGGATTCTTCTGAGTGCGTTTGGTACCGAGGTCGGTGCTTTCTCGACGATCGTAGTGGCCTTGGCCGGCCTCTCCTTGCTCGTCGGGAGCATCCTGGCGCTGTCGCAGACCGACATGAAGCGGCTGCTGGCCTATTCGTCCATAGCCCATGCCGGCTATGCGCTCCTCGGTCTGATCGCCGGGACGGCTGCCGGTGCCTCTGCCACGATGACCTATGCGTTCTTCTACGTGTTCATGACACTGGGGGCCTTCGGGGTGGTCATTGCTTTGGGGCCGCGCGGCGAAAAGCTGGACGGCTTTGCCGGCTTGGCTACGCAGCGACCCGGCACGGCGGCGCTCATGCTGTTGTTTCTGCTGTCACTGACCGGGTTCCCGCCGACCGCCGGATTCGTTGCCAAGTTCGTCGTCATCACGAGCGCCGTGCAAGCGGGTCATATCGCGTTGGCCGTTCTAGCGGTGGGTTGCAGTGTGATCACGGCGTTCGTTTATATGCGGGTAGCCGTGCTGATGTACATGAAGAGCACCGTCGCACCCGCCCCAGCACGCCTTCCACTGGCGGTGACCACGGCCCTCGTCGTGGCGGCCGCGGTCACCCTGGTCGGTGGAGTCTTTCCTGCCAGCTTGATGGTCTGGGCGGTGTCGCCATGACCCGGACGACGGCGCCAGATGCCGTGATTGCGCCCATGCTAGGTTTCACCCAACTGCCCGCTACCGAGGTCATCAACTCGTGAACCAGTACATCGGGATTGCTGTCATCTTCGTGCTCGCCGGTGGCCTCGCGGCCACCATGGTGGCGTTGGGCTCGGTGTTGGGAAAGAAGACCTCCACCGATGTGAAGCTATCGCCTTTCGAGTGTGGTCAGGAGCCGTTCTCCCTGCCCATCGGAAAGTTGGCGGTGAAGTTCTACCTGACGGCGATCCTGTTCATCCTCTTCGATGTCGAGCTCGTCTTCCTCTATCCGTGGGCCGTCCTCTACCGCAGGCTCGGGCTACTGGGCTTGACGGAGATGGGGGTGTTCCTCGGTATCCTGATGGTCGGCTACGTTTACGCTCGGGACAATGGCGCCCTGGAGTGGAAGTGACAATGCAGAGTGACCCGTCTTACTTCGGCCAGGGCGATCCGGGGTATTTCACCAGCCGTCTCGATGAAGCTATTGGATGGGCCCGGAAGTACTCGATCTTCCAGTACCCGTTCGTTACCGCTTGCTGCGGTATGGAGTACATGGCGGCCGCCTGTTCCCACTACGACGTCGACCGCTTCGGAGCCGGATTGCCGCGGTTTTCTCCGCGGCAGGCCGATGTGCTCTTCGTCGTGGGCACTATCAGCCACAAGATGGCTCCGGTGTTGACGCGCATTCACGACCAGATGGCAGATCCCAAGTGGGTCGTTGCCTTCGGAGTTTGCACCTGCACCGGTGGTTTCTACGACAACTACGCAACCGTCCAGGGCATCGACACCATCCTGCCGGTGGATGTCTACATACCCGGATGCCCACCGCGACCGGAGATGGTCCTCGACGGCCTGATGAAGCTGCAGGACAAGATCCAAGCCCAGCACACTACCGGCGATCGCCCAGCGCCGGAGCCTCGCCCGGAAGTTTTCTGACGATGGACAACGCATCCATATTGAAATCGGTCGCCGACCGGTTCCCGGACGCCGGAATCGCCTCGCACTCGTACCGAGGCGACGCCACGCTGGTTCTCCAGCGCGAGAGCCTGCTCGAGGTGGCGCGGTTCCTCAAACAGGATCCGGCGCTGAAGATGAACTTGCTGGTGGATATTACGGCGGTGGATTATTCCGCCTTCGGAAAGGGGCCGGCGCCAGCCTTTTTCGCATCCTCGGGTGTGTCGGTGAGGCCGTCGCCGCAGATTCCGGAATCGGATCCGTGGCCGGGTCCACCGAGCGAGGCGCGCTTCGCGGTTGTCTATCACTTCTACTCCGTGACCCATAAGCACCGATTTCGGCTGGTGGTTCCGACGCCTGAAGGCACGTCGGAAGTGGATTCGCTGGCCTCGCTGTGGCCGGGAGCCAATTGGCTCGAGCGCGAGGTATGGGACATGTTCGGGATTCGATTCGCTGGGCATCCCGATCTGCGTCGGATCCTGATGTACGAGGAGTTCGAGGGCCACGCGTTGCGCAAGGATTATCCCGTCAACAAGCGCCAGCCTCTCATCGGACCGCAGAACTAGAGGCCGAGCGGAGCAACTAGCCATGGCCACACCAAAGAGCCCGATGGTCGAGACCAGATCGATCTCTGAGCCCGATGCCGCAGGTCTCGAGACGCGCGACATGATGCTCAACATCGGCCCTGCGCACCCCGCGATGCACGGCATCATCCGTCTTGTCGCCAAGCTCGAGGGCGAGCAGATCGAGGAAACCGACGTCGAGATCGGCTACCTGCATCGCGGTTTCGAGAAGATGTCGGAGACGGTCGACTACAACGGCGTGGTCCCGTACACCGACCGGCTCAACTACGTCTCGCCCCTGATCAACAACATGGGCTATTGCATGGCGGTGGAAAAGCTGCTCGGGATCTCGGTGCCGGAGCGTTGCCAATACGTTCGCGTCATCATGTCCGAGATCTCGCGAATCTCGGACCATCTCACCTGCGTCGGCGCTACCGCCATGGAGCTGGGGGCGTTCACCGTCTTCCTCTACATGATCAAGGCGCGTGAATACCTGTGGGAGCTCGTGGAGAAGGTCACCGGAGCGCGGCTGACCATCGCCTATTGTCGCGTCGGGGGAGTGAAGGCCGACTTGCCCGAGGGCTTTGCGGAGGCCTGCGTCGAGGCGTTCAAAGAGACGCGCACGGTTCTCGCAGAGTCGAGCGCACTCCTCACCCGCAACCGGATCTTCGCCGACCGGATGAGCGACACGGGTGCGATCTCGGCCGAGGATGCCATTTCCTACGGGATTACCGGCCCTTTCCTGCGTGCCACCGGTGCCACGTACGACGTCCGCAAAGACTGTCCGTACGCTGTCTACGACCAGATCCCGTTCGACGTACCGGTCGGAACGCGCGGCGACAACATGGATCGCTATCTGGTGCGTATGGAGGAGATGGAGCAATCGATGCGAATCGTGGAGACTGCCCTGGAGCAGATACCGGGAGGCCCTGTGTTGGTCAATCCGGAGACCGGGCGCCCGATCCCCGCAGCGGAGATGGTTGACCTCGCCAAGATGGGCAACATCGAGGCGATCTCAGGCGGTTGCGCCATCACCGGGCCGACGTTGGAGGGCTCGGGACGCCTGTACCAGCCGTCGATCGCCACGGACGAGAAGCGCGCCTTCCTGCCCGCCAAGGAGGATACCTACGGCAACATCGAGGGTCTGATGCGGCAGTTCAAGCTGGTCATGCACGGCCATGGCGTGCGGCCACCCAACGGGGAAGCGTACTTCCCTGTGGAGGGAGCCAACGGTGAGCTCGGGTTCTACGTCGTCAGCGATGGCGCCGGGAATGCTTACCGGGTCAGGGTACGGTCGCCCTGCTTTGCCATCATGTCGGCGCTGTCGACTCTTCTGCAGGGCGAGATGATCGCCGACATGATTCCCACCTTCGGCTCGGTCAACATGATCGGCGGGGAGCTCGATCGGTGAGTTTGGCGGAGTTGGAGGGACAGGCGCGAGAGATCGTGCAGCGTTACGAGCACCCCAAGGCGGGCATGCTGCCGGTCCTGTGGCTCGTTCAGCAGCACCAGGGTTACGTGAGTCCGGAATCCGAAGTCTGGGTCACCGGCGTTCTCGGCGTGTCGCCCTCGCAGGTGCACGAGGTGGTCAGCTTCTACAACATGTTCCACACGCAGCCGGTGGGCAAACGGGAGCTACGAGTGTGCACCAGCCTGCCCTGCCTGCTGCGCGGCGGCCAGGAGCTTCTGGATCGCATCGAGGACGCTCTCGGCATCAAGCCGGGCGAGACGACTGAGGATGGCGCGGTCACGCTGACCGAGACCGAGTGTCTCTGTGCCTGCGAGATGGCGCCGATGGCTCAGCTGGACGAGAGGTTCGTCGGACCGCTGGAGGGATCCACCGTCGACGACCTGGTCAAGGATGCGCGAACTGCCCCCGGTTCACCGTTGGCGACGCCAGAGCCCGAGCCCTATATCTGCTCGGATGGTCCGATCCTGTCGACACGGTTCGGCGATCCGGAGGGGGCCTGGTTCGACGAGTTCGTTGCCGGGGGAGGGTATGGCGCTGCGAGGAAGGTGCTCACCTCGATGACCCGCGAGGAGGTGATCGAGGAGGTCTCCAAGCCGAGCCTGAGGGGGCTCGGTGGAGCCGGGTTCCCGACCGGACGGAAGTGGTCATTCGTTCCCAAGCAGACCGACAAGCCGAAGTTTCTCGTGGTCAACGCCGACGAAGGCGAGCCGGGCACCTTCAAAGACCGCTACATCATGGAGCGCGATCCGCACAACCTGCTCGAAGGGATGATCATCGCCGCCTACGCCATCGACTGCCACAAGGCCTATGTCTACATTCGGGGCGAGTACTTCCAGTCAGCGCACCGGCTGCAGCGCGCCATCGACGAGGCCTATGAGCAGGGCTGGCTAGGCAAGGACATCCAGGGGACCGGCTTCGAGCTCGACGTCGTAATCCACCGAGGCGCCGGGGCGTACATCTGTGGCGAGGAGACCGCCCTGCTGAGCTCGCTCGAGGGCGGCAAAGGATTCCCCAAGCTCAAGCCGCCTTTCCCTGCCATCGAGGGTCTCTTCGCATGTCCGACGATCGTCAACAACGTCGAGACGCTTTCCTGTGTGCCGTTCATCCTGCGCGAGGGCGCCGATCGCTTCGCCGGTATTGGCACGGAGCGGCAGGGTGGCACCAGGCTGTTTTGTGTCAGCGGCCACGTAGTGCGTCCGGGAGTCTACGAGGCACCGGTCAGCGTGACCCTGCGCGAGCTCATCGAGGCCGAGGAATACGGCGGCGGCATACGCGATGGCAACAAGCTCAAAGCGGTCATTCCGGGTGGCATCTCGGCGAAGGTGCTCACCGCCGACGAAATCGATGTCGCGATGGATTTCGACTCGTTGATGGCGGCAGGAACCATGGCGGGCTCCGGGGGAGTGATCGTCATGGACGACACGACCTCGATGGTTGACGCGCTCGAGTCGGCCTGCAAGTTCTTCGCCGACGAATCGTGCGGCCAGTGTTCGCCGTGTCGGGAGGGAACCGGCTGGGTACATCGCATCATGCGGCGCATTCTTGCTGGCGGGGGAAGGCTTCAGGATCTCGACGATCTCTTGGCGATCACCGGCAACATGGAGGGGAAGACCATCTGCGTATTCGCCGACGCTGCCGCCTGGCCGGTGCAGTCGTATATCGGCAAGTTCCGCGACGAGTTCGAGCACTACATCAGGAGCGGCCAGAAGGCCGACAGTGTGGAGGCCGTGCATGCCTAAGCTCACCATCGACGACCGCGAGATCGAGGTCGCCGAGGGAACGACGGTCATCCAGGCCGCGGAGCAGCTCGGGATCTTCGTCCCGCGCTACTGCTATCACCCCGGGCTCTCGATCGCCGGCAACTGTCGCATTTGCCTGGTGGAGGTAGAGAAGAACCCCAAGCTACAGATCGCATGCAACCTACCCGCCACCGAAGGAATGGTCGTCCACACCAAGAACGACCGTGCCGAGGAGGGCCGACGAGCGGTTCTCGAGTTCTTGTTGGCCAATCATCCGCTCGACTGTCCGGTCTGCGACCAATCGGGCGAGTGCGACCTGCAGAACTTCTACATGAACTTCGGGCTTTACAGCCCGCGGTTCCATGAGCACAAAGTCAAGAAACACAAGGCGGTGCAGCTCGGCGAGCACGTGATGCTCGATCAGGAGCGCTGCATTCTGTGCTCCCGATGTGTGCGTTTCACCGACGAGATCACGGAGACTGGAGAGTTCGGGATCTTCAACCGCGGAGACAGCGCTCAGCTCGGCATCTATCCTGGCTCAACGCTCGACAATGCGTACTCGGCGAACGTGGTCGATATCTGTCCGGTAGGCGCGCTTACCGAGGCCGATTTTCGCTTCAAGGCGCGAGTCTGGTACCTCTCGAGCGCCCCCACCGTCTGCAACGGTTGCAGTCGAGGCTGCAACATCGACATGCACTTTGTCCTCGACCGGCCGCATCTCAACGACGGGGCCCGGATGATGCGCCTCAAGCCACGCTACAACGCTGATGTCAACGAGTGGTGGCTATGCGATGAAGGGCGATATGGCCTCGGTTGGTTGGATCACGACCGCATCGATCTGGTGCGCGGGCCGGCAGGAGAGGCCACCTGGGAGCAGGCGATGGAGTCGATCTCGGCGCAGGTCGGTGATGGTGCCCGCGTCGGTGTGATTGCCTCCGCGCAGCTCACCAACGAAGAGCTCTTCCTCGTCCGGGAGGTTTTCCGGGGGGCGCGGATCAGCGCCAACGTTCCCGGCCAACCCGGTTCCTCGGACGACTTTCTCATCATGGCCGACAAGTCTCCCAACACGTACGGTGCGACGTTGCTGGGGCTCGCCGGTGCAGGTGCTCCCGACGCGGGCCAGATCCTTGACGAGGCGCTGGCCGGCGATCTCGATGTGTTGTGGGTCTTCGGGCACGATCTGGTGGATCTGTTCGGCGAGGAGAGGGTCCGTGACCTGCCGCACAAAGTCGGCTTGCTGGTGTTCTCCGGAACGAACGAGAATTCCACCGCGGCGCTGGCGCACTGGACGCTGCCAACGGCCGGCTATGTGGAAAAGGATGGCACCTTCGTCAACTGCGATGGTCGCGTACAGCGTGTCGGTCGAGTGATGCCACCATACGGACGCTCGCACGAGGAGTGGCGCATGCTCTTGAAGTTGGCCGAGTTACTCGGCCAACCGCTCGATTGGAGCAAGCCGGAGGAGATCTTCGAGGCCCTGGCAGCAGTCGAGGCACCTTTCGCCGCGTTAAGTTACGAGACAATCGGGCAAGCCGGTGCCGTCATCACGCCGACACGCCCCATGCCGGGAGCACAGGCGGAGGTGGCTGCCCCTTGATCGAAGCTCTATTGATCAAGCTCGCGCTGGCTGGGCTCGTGCTCTTCGCGGTGCTCAACTTCGCCGGGCTACATACCTGGGTGGAACGGAAGCAGTCGGCGCTGATCCAAGATCGGATTGGAGCGAATCGCGCTCCGATCTTCGGCTTCCGCGTACTCGGGCTCTTCCACGGTATCGCCGACGCCATCAAGATGTTCACCAAGGAGGACATCGTCCCGACGGGTGCCAACAAGACGTTGCATACCCTGGCGCCTTTCTTCTCGGTGTTCTTCGCTCTCGTGGCGTTCGCGGCGATCCCCTTTGGCGACCGCTTGGTCTGGGGCGATCGGGTCATCGAGCTCCAGGTGGCCAATCTCGACGCGGCCTTGCTCTACGTCTTTGCGATGCTCTCGATGGGCGTTTACGGCGTGATCCTTGCCGGCTTCGCCTCGCGCAACAACTACGCGATCATGGGCGGCCTGCGGGCCACTGCGCAGATGATCTCCTACGAGATCGCTCTGGGGGTGGCCATCCTCGGTGTGATCATGGTGTACGGGACCATGAACCTGTCTGAGTTGGTCCGCGCCCAGGGGCATATGATCGGTGGCTGGATACCGCTGTGGGGCATTGTTGCGCAGCCCGTGGCCTTCTTCATCTTCGTGACGGCGGCACTGGCGGAGACCAAGCGGCTGCCCTTCGATTTGCCGGAAGGAGAGTCCGAGATCATCGGTTACTTCGTCGAGTACAGCGGCATGAAGTTCGGGATGTTCTTTCTGACGGACTTCCTGGAGACCATCATGGTTTCCTGCCTGGCGACGACGCTCTTCTTCGGTGGCTGGCAGATACCGTTCCTTACACCCGAGGGATTTCTGCTGCCCTGGGGCGCGGAGATCCCGGTGTCGAACCTGGTCTATGTTCTGCTCGGCGTGGCGAGCTTCACGATCAAGGTGATCGTCTTTTCCTGGCTGTTCATGCAGATCCGCTGGACCTTGCCGCGCTTCCGCTACGACCAGCTCATGTCACTGGGATGGAAGGGGTTGTTCCCGGTCGCCGTCGTCAACGTCGTGGTGACAGCCTTGGTGCTGTTGTTCTTCGCCGAGGGGGCACCGTGACCGTACGAGTTGTTCAGAGACGCGAGCTGACGTTCTGGGAGAACCTCTACGTTCCGCAGATCGTCTCGGGTCTGAAGATCACCTCCAGGCACTTCTTTCGGAACCTCTTTCTACACATCGCCCACCTGTTCGGTCGTCTCAGGCACATCCGTGCGTCCGTTACGTATCAGTATCCCGAGGAGCTACGGCCGCTCATGTCGAGGTTCCGCAGCCGCCACCGGCTTACGCAGCGTGACAACGGCGCGCCACGCTGCGTTGGCTGCATGCTGTGCGAAACGGTCTGTCCGGCCAAGTGCATCACTATCGTGCCGGCGGAGCACCCCGACCCGCACGTCGAGAAGCACCCGGTGCGCTTCGATATCGATCTCGGTGTCTGCGTCTACTGCGGCTATTGCGTCGAGGTGTGCCCGGAGGACGCGATCCGGATGGACACCGGGATACTGGATGTGGCGGCGTACTCCAGGGAGGCAATGAGGCTCGACATCCACGAGCTCATGGACCCCGGGCTGCGGAAGCCCCTCGGCGATTGCCGCCTGGATTTTCCCCACAAGTGCGAGCTCACCGGCGGCGAGATGAAGGGCAGCTGGGATCCTGGAGATTCGCCATAGACGGCCCGGTTCGGCGTCTTCCGTAGCGGTCGGTTTACTGCAACGGGCAACACGGAGGGGCGATGGTGCATGGGGGCAGGCACGTCGGCGGTGGGACTGCGCTGATCGCAGTGCTGGCGCTGATTGGCACTGCGTGCGCGTCTGCGCAGCGAGCCGGCGTGTTACTCACCGGCGCTACGATGGGAACCCGCTACACCGTACGGGTGGATGATGCTCGCGCGCCCGCCGCCGAGTCGTCGATCGGCGACCTCATTGTCTCGACGCTGGAGCGGATCGATCGCCTGATGTCGACGTATCGAGAAGATTCCGAGGTTTCGGCACTCAACCGGGCTCCGGCGCACCAACGAATCCCTCTCTCGCCGGAAACCGTGAGGGTCCTCTCCGCCGCCCTCGCCCTATCGTTGGACTCAGGCGGCGCCTTCGATATCACGGTCGGCCCAATGGTCAACGTTTGGGGGTTCGGACCGTCGGGTAACAGCAACGCGCCGCCGTCGGACCGTGTGCTTGCCGAGGCCCTGCGCCACGTGGGCTCCGACAAGATTGCGCTCGATGCCGCCGCCGGCACGGCGACGAAGCTCGATGGTGACGCCTACGTCGATCTGTCGGGAATTGCCAAGGGTTACGCAGTCGATGCGGTCGTTGCGGCGCTGGCAGCGGCGGGTTTGCGTGCTAACGAGCGCTTCGAGCGCCGTGTGACGCCGGCGTACGGGCGTGCTGTTGCAGCCGCGGGACGATGACGAAACGGAATCGTAAGGGCAGCGCGCTAGTCTACTCGACGGCACACGGGCAGATGTGTCCACGCTGCCGTCGGCCGACGATTCGGTGTCTCTGTCGCGAGCTCGTGCCGACCCCGAAAGGTGATGGTGTTGTCCGGGTAATGCGACAGACGAAAGGGCGTCGTGGCAAAGGGGTGACGCTGATCACCGGGGTGCCGCTCACCGGGCAGGAGTTGGTCGATCTCGGCAAGGAGCTGAAGCGTAAATGTGGCTCCGGAGGAACCGTCAAAGAGGGGACGATCGAGATCCAGGGCGACCATCGAGACGCGCTGGTTGCAGAGCTCGAGCGGCGCGGCTGGGTGGTCAAGCGCGCCGGAGGGTAGCCCGCCGCCCAGGCGCGCCGCCAGGCGCCCTTGTTCCACGCGGCGCTTCTCAAGCTAGCGGACCTACTCCCAAACGCCGAACGACAGCATCATCCCGGTGTGGAGGTGTTCGGCGATGTGGCAGTGCAGGACCCACTCACCCGGATTCGACATGTCGACGAGGATGTCGATCGTCGAGGCTACCGGAACCAGTGCCGTATCCTTCCACACCAGGTTGTCGTTGCGCACGCCGTCTGTCTCGAGAACCAGAAAACGTTGTCCGTGCAGATGAATCGGGTGATTCATCGGGTGCAGAGTCTCGGGGTCATTGAAGATACGGATCTTGACGATATCACCGGAGTCGAAATCCCAGTAGATCTCCATGTTCTCTCTGCCGGTGTCGAGATCGCGCAGAATCCACAAGACCTGGCTACCGCTCGCCAGCCAGTTCATCATCGGCATCGTGTCGTTCCACTCGACGGGCGGCACGTAAAGGCCCTTCTCGAACTCCATCGAGAGCACTATTGGCAGCGGCAGGTCCCTGACCTCCAGGCTGAGCTCGAGCCGGCGGTCGGGCGGCTTGTCGAAGTAGGGGCGGAAGCGCTCTATGTCGAGATCCGCATCGGCGTTGTTGCTCAGGTGCTCGAAGCCGTTTGCATGGCTGTCGACGACAGGGTCGCTGCTGACCTCGACGGTGCCGAGACGATCGACGTGCGGGTAGAACACACCGCGGAAGTGGTTGATTGCTTGGATCGTGTTCTCGATCTTCACGTCACCGGGCTCCTCGAAGAGCACCTCGACAACGTAGCGCTCGCCAGGCGCGATCACGACGCTGTGAACCCATGCCTCACGCTCGAACTTGCCCGCGTCCGAGGCGATGATCTTCATGGGCACGCCATCGAACGTGAGGTTGAAGGTGCGCGCGTTCGCGGCGTTGGCGAGGAAGAAGCGCACTAGCTCGCCACGCTGCACCGACAGGCGATAGCCACTCTCGCCGTTGATGAGCATCACATTGCCGAAGCGCCCCATGAGGGCGTGGGTTGGCGCGTCGCGTCCCCAAGGCAGGGCGCCCATCGGGTCCATCAGGATGTCGTCGAGAATGAGAACTTCCTCGCGGTTGGCGGGGCCGTAGTAGTCGTCCTCGAGCGGGGCGACGAGCAACGCACCGTAGAGGCCGAGGTCCATCTGTATGTCGGTACGAACCTGCGGGTGGTACCAGTAGATACCCGAGTCGGTGAAGTGAACCTCGTAGGTGAAGGACTTACCGCGCGCCACTGGATCCTGGGAGACGACCGGGGTGCCGTCGAATTCGTTGTCGACCCGAACGCCATGCCAACGCACGGTTGTAGGCATCTCGATGTTGTTGGTGAAGTGGACAGTGATCGTCGAACCCTGCCTGGCCCGAATCAAGGGGCCAGGATACTGGCCGTTGTAGCCGTAGGCGACGAGCTCGCGGTGACCGATGGTGCGGCGTACCAGCGTCGCCTCCAGGTCGATCTCGTCGCCGTCGCCGAGATCGCGAACCTCTCTGGGCTCAGCCTCGGGCAGCATGCGTGGGTCGATGTCGAGGCCCGGCAGGAAGGGCTCGATCGGCGGCACAGCGCCCTCGAGCCCAGGCAGCATCGGCATCATCGTATCCATGGGGGGCATGCGCCACACGGCCTTGCCGTCTTCGGCGGTGGCGCCCATCTGATGTCCCTGGTGCTGGCCCGAAGCTGACGCAGCGACTGCCAACAGGGTGGCGAACAGAGCTGCCGGCACGGCAACGGATTGGCTTGGCTGGCTCGACATGAACATGCGCGCTCGCTGCACCTTGCTCGGGGAGGACTTCCTAAACTAGGATTTCACGATCCGAGAATATTAAATAGTCGGACGGAGTGGAAGAAACAGAGGGAGGATCCCCAATGAGAACGAGCACGCCCGGTTTCGCCATCGCGCTCGCCGTGCTCGCAATCGCCCCGACGGCCTGCGATCAGAGTGAGCCGCCCTTCGTCCCCGAGGTTCCCGAGCTGCCGGTGTTTCCGGAGGAGCTGGACATCGATCTATTCTGGGTTCCCGAGGACAACCCCATTACGCCGGAAAAGGTGGCGCTTGGCTGGCAGCTCTTCTACGAGCCGCGCTTGTCGGCCGACGAGACCATTAGCTGTGCGTCGTGCCATGTCGCCAACGCGGGCTTCGCGGATCCGCGTCGCGGATCCGTAGGGGTCGATGGGACCGTAGGCGGGCGCAATGCGCCCACCGTAATCAACGCCGTGTTCAGCGACGCGCTGTTCTGGGACGGTCGTGCCGGATCCCTCGAGGAACAGGCGGTTGGGCCGATCATGAACCCGATCGAGATGGGCAACACGCTCGAATCCATGGAGGCACGGCTCGCCGAGATTCCCGGTTATCGGCAGCAGTTCAAGGCGGTCTTCGGCGCCGATCAGATCACCTCCGAGTTGGTGGGCAAGGCCATCGCCACCTTCGAGCGAACGGTTGTCTCGGCAAACTCGCCCTGGGATCGGTCACTGCTGAGCGGAGACGAGTCGCTGATCTCCGATGCCGTACGTCGGGGCAATGCGCTGTTCAACGACAAGGCCGGATGCTCACAGTGCCACGCGGTAACCAACGTCGACAGCGTACCGGCGGACCTGTACCAGAACACCGGTGTCGGCATGAACATCGAGAGCCCCGACCTGGGTCGCTATGTCCAATCCGAAATGGAGGAGGATCGAGGTGCGTTCAAGGTTCCGATGTTACGCAACGTCACGGAGACGGCGCCGTACATGCACGACGGTACCTTGGCGACGCTCGAGGACGTCATCCGCTACTACGAGCGGGGCGGCGATCCCAATCCGTGGCTCGACGAGAAGATGAAGCCACTCGAGCTCACGGATCAGGAAAGGCAGGATCTATTGGCGTTTCTCGAGGCGCTCACCGGCGAGGTGCCGGCGTTCACCAAGCGTGCACCGCGGTTGCCGCCGGACGTCGGCGACGCACCGTGAGCGGGCCTGCCGCGGGAGCGGGCGCTCGCTGTTCGGCCGCCCGTGTGTTGAGCGCACTGAACGTTGCTCTACTGGTGATCGTGGCCGCTGCGCTGCCGGCGTCAGCAGAAGCGCAGGCGAGGCCTGAGCCGGAGACCGGCACGATACGCGGTGTTCTGGCGCATCGGATCGCGCAGAGACTCCCCGCCGCCGTCTACATCGCTGCGACTGACGGTGCGCAGACCGCTCCGAATGGCGTCAATCCGGTGATGGACCAGATCAACCTGACGTACACGCCTCACGTGCTTCCAGTTCTGGTCGGCGCGACGATCGATTTCCCCAACAGTGACGAGACTCGGCACAACGTCTATACGGCCAAATCCTCCGTGTGCCAGTTCAATCTCGGAATCTACGACGCCGGCGTCGTCAAGCACGTAAAGTGCGATACGCCTGGTGTGATCATGTTGTTGTGCAACGTCCACGCCGAGATGCGTGGATTCATCATCGTCTCTCCGACGCCGTACTTCGACACCACCGATGAGGCCGGGGAGTTCGTGATCGAGGGGGTGCCGCCGGGTACCTACAGGCTAACCTTCGAGCACGAGCGGCTGGAGGCGAAGGAGCTCGAGGTGACCGTGAGGGCCGGAGCCGAATCTCACGTCGAGTTCACCGGCCTCGGTCGCAAGAGGTCATAGTGCTGGCTCGAAAGGTCATCGTATTCGCACCAGGTCGACGACGGCCGGATCTCGACGGCGCGGCTGAGGCCTGACCGATGGGCCCGCGCCTAGCTGGCGCCGGCCGTTACCAACGCCGCGTGGTCGTCGTCGCCGGTGAACCAGCCGCCGGGCTGGTTGAAGCCCGTGTCGATCTCCTCGTCGGGACCCGCCGAGTAGCACACCACGGCCGAGGAAAAGCCGTCGGAGTTGTCTCCCTGTGGGTGGTATAGGGAGAAGGCGTTCACCATGTAGCGGTTGCCCCACGGATCGGGATCAACCGTGTCGCTCAGATACGGACCACGCCAGGCGAACATCGAGTTGAAGCCCTGGCCGGAGGGCGGATCAAAGCGTAGCCCGCCCGGAATGCGGCTGCTGTTGTCGCCATCGATTATGTTGGCGGGCGTGCGGTAGCCTTGATTGGGCTCGTTCTGCGGAGTGTTGTGGATCAGATGGTTTGCAAGGGTGTCGATGGTAAAGCTGAAGTTCTCGCCTCGGAAGTCGCTCTCGAGGTCGAAGTAGTCCCCGTCTACGCCTTGCCACAGGTGGCCGTCGTCGGCGCTTCCCGAGCCGTTCAGGTCCGGGGTGTCGCCATCACCGACTAGGAGGCCGACAGGCCACGAGCGATCCGGGGTGTCGGGGTCGCGCCAGCCGTGGTTCCAAAAGCTGCTTTCGCCGGTGTCAGTCAGGTAGGCTACGACTGCAGCGCAGATTCCTCCGACGTCTTCCCTGACCCTGGTGAGCCGAGCCAGCCGGTTGAAGCCGCCAAGCTGCACTAAGAGAATCGCTGCAAGAATCGCGAGCACCATGAGGATCACGGTGACCTCGACGAGCGTGAACCCGGCCACGTTCTTTCGCATGCCGTACCCCAGGTAGGGTGTTTCGTGGCACCACCGCAGGCGACCGCGGTAGTTCCAGCATACCGATCGAGCCGTGCGCGTCGAAGCCCAAAAGGAATCCAAAGGAAACTGCCCGAGGAAGCCGCTAGGCGACGGACGCGGCAGTAGCTCGCTGCGGCGGGATTATTCCTGTCAGGCGGCGTTCGCTTGCCCCGCCAGGAGTGCCCGAGTGACGGGTGGGGCAGCCAACGATATGCTGGACTTCACGACCTATCGGACCGACTGGAACCCCGGGAGCGCTTGATGCGACGATGCCTTGCCCGCACACACCTCGTCAGTCTCGCGCTGATTGTCTCGGGCGGCCTGGCGATCGCGCCGCTGCATGCCGCTTCGGCCCAGAGTGGTCAGATTACGCTCGAGTCTCTGTACAGTCCCGACTCAAGCGAGCGGGTGAATTACTCGGGGTCGGTACCAGCGCTCACCTGGGTTGACGATGCGAGCTACGTCGAGCGCCGTGCAAGCGGTCAATGGACGAAGTTCGACGCGGTCACCGGAGCGTCTTCTACAGCCGTAGACATGGATGCAATTCGCGCCTCGCTTGCCGAGCTCGCGGGGCTGACGGATGACGATGTCGCGACCATGAGCCAGCGGGCCGCCCCCGGTATCGCGCTCGGGCGTGCCACGGTCTTGCTGAACCACGCCAACGACCTGTTCGTGGTGTTCGCTAACGGCGCCGCCCAGCGGCTGACGTTCAACGCTGAGCCCGAGGTCGGTGAAGAGCTGTCGCCTGACGGTCGCTTCGTATCGTTCGTCCGCGACTACAACCTCCACCTCATCGAAGTGGGCTCTGGCCGCGAGCGGGCGTTGACGACCGACGGCTCTTCCGAGCTGTTCTATGGGCGTCTCGACTGGGTCTACCAGGAGGAGATCTACGGTCGCGGTAACTTCAAGGGCTACTGGTGGAGTCCGGACTCGAGCGCGCTCGCTTTCCTCAGGCTCGATGAGTCGCCGGTCAATGAGTTCACCGTCGTCGATCATATTCCCTCGACGCTCGATACGGAGGTGACCAACTATCCCAAGGCCGGAGATCCGAACCCCAAAGTCTGGCTCGGCGTGGTCAAGGCGGTCGGTGGCGAGGCCGTGTGGGTCGATACCAAGAAATACGAACCCATCGAGCACCTGATCGTCGACGTTGGCTGGCATCCGAGCGGCGATCGCGTCGTCTACCAGGTTCAGGATCGTGAGCAGACCTGGCTCGAGCTCAATATGGGAGATTCGGCGACCGGTAACAGCACGACGCTCGTCCGCGAGACCACCGAGGCCTTCGTGCAACAGATGGGCGGACCGAGCTGGCTCCCGGACGGCAGCTTCCTGTGGTTCTCCGAGCGCACCGGCTTCAAGCACCTCTATCACTACGGGTTCGAGGGTTTCGACGTCCCGGTGGTCAGACACCAGGTGACCGGTGGCGAATGGGAGGCCCGGACCTTACACGGCGTCGACGATGACGGCTGGGTCTATTTCTCCGGTACGGAGCACAGCCCCATCGCCAACCACGTGTATAGAGTCCGTGTCGACGGCTCGGGACTCGAGCGCCTGTCGTCCGTCGAGGGCAACCACGGAGCGCGTTTCAATCCGGGGCTCACTCGATATCTGGATACTTGGAGCGATGCCACAACACCACCGCAGGTGCGGCTACACGCCGCCGACGGCTCCGAAGTGCGCGTCATCTCCGAGAATCGGGTGGCGGCGCTCGAAGCGCTCGATCTTGGCGCCGTAGAGTTCCTCCAGGTACCCACGCGCGACGGCTTCCTGATGGAGGCGATGTTGATCAAGCCTCCCGATTTCGATCCTCAGAAGCGCTACCCGGTACTGCAATACAACTACGGCGGCCCGCATGCGCCCGTGGTGCGCAACGGGTGGGGTGGGGTGCGCTACATGTGGCACCAGATGCTTGCCCAGCGCGGCTACATCATCTGGATGTGCGACAACCGCTCGGCTTCCGGCAAGGGCATCAAGCCCACCTGGTATGCCTACCAACAGTTGGGCGTGGTGGAGCTGCGTGATATCGAAGATGGACTCGATTGGCTCAAGCAGCAGCCATGGGTCGATGGCGACCGTCTCGGAATATGGGGCTGGAGCTATGGTGGCTTCATGGCCTCGTTTGCGCTCACCCACTCGAAGTCGTTCAAGGCCGCGATCGCCGGAGCGCCGGTGACTGACTGGCGTCTGTACGACACCATCTACACCGAGCGCTACATGCGCATGCCGCAGAACAATCCCGAAGGCTATGACTCGACGTCGGTGGTCAAGGCGGCGGCAAACCTGCACGGCAAGCTGCTCATCCTGCACGGAACCATGGACGACAACGTGCACTTCCAGAACTCCGTGCAGCTGGTCTACGAGCTACAGAAGGCCGGCAAGGACTTCGAGTTCATGATGTACCCGCGCTCACGCCACGGCGTCAGGCAACGGGAGCTCGTCTGGCACCTACAGCGGACGATGACCGACTTCGTGTTGGACAACCTCTAGTCGGGATCGCACATCGCGCTCCGACCCCCGGGGCCGACACCCATCCCTGGCCACCCCTCAAGCAGACGCGGACGGAACATGGCACGACGGTATTTCAGCTCCGGCACCTTTGGGTTTCTGCGTGATCTGAAGCGCAACAACGATCGAGAGTGGTTCAAGGCCAACCAAGATCGTTACGAGCGGACGGTACGGGAGCCAGCGCTCGACTTCATCGCCGACTTCGAAGCGCCGCTCCACAAGATCAGCCCCCATTTCGTTGCCATCGCCAAGAAGTCGGGTGGCTCGCTGTTCCGCATTCACCGCGACGTGCGGTTCTCCAAGGACAAGAGCCCGTACAAGACTCATACGGGAGTACAGTTCCGCCACGAGCAGGGTAAGGATGCGCATTGCCCGGGGTACTACCTACACTTGGAGCCCAAGCGGGTTTTCGTCGCAGCGGGTATCTGGCGGCCCGACGGACCGACGCTGCAGAAGATTCGCGAGCTCATCGCGGCGGATCCGGACGGCTGGAGGAAGGCGGTCGGCGGTAAGCGGTTCAAGGATAACTTCGCGTTGGAGGGAGACTCCCTGAAGCGGCCGCCGCGAGGCTTCGACGCCGGCCATCCGTCGATAGATGACCTCAAGCGCAAGGACTTTATTGCGGTGGCCGCGGCGAGCCAACAGTTCGCTACCGGGGAGAGCTTCCTGAAGGACATCACCGCCACGTGGCGGCATACCACGCCGCTCATGCGTTTCCTCTGCGATGCGATCGAGGTGCCGTTCTAAGCAGCTCGGGAGGACGTCGTAAGTCCGGTAAGTCCGGGCGGCGACTTCGAGGCAGTCACAGGAGCGGTTCGACACCAGCCTCCTCGGGCGGAAGACCGCCGTGCCTTGATCCTACGGATAGAGCATCCCGCGCCGCCAGCCGCCGTCCTCGGTGCGCTCGAACTCCGTGCGATCGTGCAAGCGGCCGAGGCGCGATTCCCAGAACTCGATGCGCGACGGATCGAGCAGATAGCCACCCCAGAATGGTGGCCGGGGGATCTTGTGCCCTAACCTGCGCGCTTTCTCGGCAAGGTAGGCGACGATCAGCTCGCGGCGGCCCGGCAACGGTTCGCTTTGCCTCGACGCCCAGGCACCGAGCTGACTCTGGCGCGGTCGCGTGGCGAAGTAGTCGTCTGCCTCAGCGTCCGAGACGCGGGTGATCGTGCCCTCGATGCGTACCTGCTTGGCGATGGTTGGCCAGTAGAAGACCAGCGCGGCGTGGGGATTGGCATCGAGCTCGCCAGCCTTACGGCTGCCGTAGTTGGTGTAGAAGACGAAACCGCGCTGGTCTGCGCCCTTGAGCAAGACCATGCGCACCGAGGGCTTGCCGTCGGGTGTCGCGGTCGCCAGGGTCATGGCGGTGGCGCGCTGTGGCTCCCCGTTGCGCTCGGCGCGCTGCTGCAGCTCGAGGAAACGGGCGATGGGGTCGTGGACGCTCATGGCGTCATTATCACCCGGAAGGTAGCGTCGTGCCGCGCAGGACAGCGTCGTGCGGGCAGGGCGTTCGAGACGCCCCTGACTCGTCGCCTGCTGTGGTGTCTGGTGTGCCCAGTTTTCGGTGTTCACCAACCATGGTCGTGAGTGTGTCGACCCTGCCAAGTGATTGTAATCAATGATCTTATCGATTTTTCTCGGGCTGTCCCGAAAAAAACCCGCGTCGCGCTTGCCGGAAACAGGCGTCCGTAGTTTGATCGGTCGGGTCCGGATGATTGCCCCGGCCAAACGGGAGATCCGGAGCCTGTTGAGGTTGCAATACGACCTTGAGTGGAGAGCGGCTCGACGAGCCTGGAAGCGGAACCGCAAGGGAAAGCGAAAGGGTTCGGGGCTAACCGGGAGCTCGAGAGGGAGACCGGGATGCCCGGGGAGGCGCTGGAAGCCTGCAAGGGTGGAAGGCGGCTGCCTGAGCGAGGTGGACCAGACGCCCGCAAGGGTGAGTGGGAAACCTTGACGGAGTTGGACGGCGAACCCGCAAGGGGGAGTCGGACAGCAACGGCGTCATCGGCACGTTCGTCAGAGTGATGTCGGTGGCAGGGTCGACGGAGGGCTCGCAAGAGTCCGAAGTCGAGCCATAGAGGCGAAGGAAGCTCGAGGAAACGGTGCGACGGAGGGTTCCGGACCCGACGGGAGGCCGTCGCGGCAATCATCCGGGCGTTTTTTTGGTACCCGGAATGGCCCGAGGGGATGCGGGGCGAACCCTAGCCAGCTGCTGGCGTTCGCCTCGCAGGGGCGCCATTATCGAGAGCCTGATCTGGAAGCCCGCCCCCGCTCCGTTGACCCGTGCGCGCCAGCCCTCGTCTTGGGCGCGCGCTATCCATCGTCGAGCGGCAATGGCTCGACAATCAGGTTGCGCCAGATGCAGGCGGGGGCGACCGGTATGCGCAGCCGCCAACGGGCCGTGTCCTCGATCTGCGGTGCATCTAGCCGCACCACGTACTCTCCGATCGGCAGGTCGCTGATCTCGAACCAACCGTCGCCATCGCTCATGTAGGTGCGGTGGTCATCTGCGGCCATTTCTAGGCTGATGGTCACTCCGGAGACCGGGCCGCCGGGATCGAGGCGGCGGCGGATCTCGGGGTTGGACTGCGCGTTGAGAGGCACTTGCTGACGCTCGCGGTACACCATGCCGTACAACGACACGACCTTCTTGGCGGTCTCCAGACCACGCAGGTAGGCCAGGTCTATCTCGGCGTCTCTGGCTAGCGCAGTGCGCGAGCAGATTCCGGTCTCATAGCGGCCGGTCCGGGCCGACTGGTTCGCATAAACGAGGTAGGTGCGGTTGGTGGCAAACTGGAAGCCGCAGTCTCCACCACCGGCGCCGGTCGCTACGATCACCTCGCGTTGGCCCTCGGCGCCACGCCATTGCTCTTGCACCCGTAGCGTTGCCAGGATCTTGACCACAACTTCGCCGTCGACCTCCTCGCTAACGGTGCGAAGGCGCGTAACACGGCCGATGAATATCGCGGCTGTCTGCCACCATACCTCACAGGCCGGCCGTTTCGGCGACATGCAGGTGCAGCGAGCCGTGGCCGCTCCGTCGACGCCGGGCGCTCCCAGCCCCATCGATGCGGGCAAAAGTCCAAGGATGGCTGCCGCCAGCAGTGGCCGCAGTCGCTTCATCTTCGGATCCTCAGGGGGACAGGGGATTGGCGCTACAAGCATACACAAACCCGACGCGAGGCGGTCGGCACTGCCTGTCGGTTAGGCGCGGTCACTGTATATCCGCTAACCTTTCTGCAACGACGAGCTGAGCTCGATCGGCGACGAATTGGAGTGTTCCCGCGTCTCATGTTCTGAGGGCACTCATGTTCTGAGGACACTTTCAGGGGAGAGAACTCATGAAGATCCGTAATGTGCTGTTGCAGGCCGTTTCCCTGACCATCGCGGTGATGATCGGCGCGGCCTTGCCGTCGAATGCACAGAATGCACCGGCAGGACGCATAGTGGTTGTCGACGGTGAGCGGGTAACCGCCGAGACAGAGGTCGGCAGGGAAGTACGGACGCAGGTCGAGGCGGCTGCAACAAACTGGCAGACGCAGTCGGATCAGCTGCAGGCCGAGCTGCAGACCCTGGCAACGAGCCGTCAGCAGCAAGCTCTGACGCTCAGCGCTCAGGCGATGGCCGATCTCAATACGCAGATCGAAACGAAGCAGGTAGCCATCCAGCGGTTGCAAGACGACGCCCGTCGTCAGCTGGAGCGGCTTCAGACCGATGGCCAGCAGCGCATCAACCAGGTGCTTGTCCCGGTGCTGGAGCGACTTGCGGCGGAGCGCAACTGGGACCTGGTTTTCGATTCCCGCCTCGTGCAGACGGGCAGCATGCTCCACTTCGCCAGCTCTCTGGATGTGACCGACGAGTTCATCGCCGGTGTCAACGCTGCCGCGGGGAGTTCCGACTGAGGTTGGTCTCGGCGGCTTTCCGTCACTGCCTGTCAGGGCGCCAGCAGCTGCCGGAGTCGCTGGACAGGCACGCCCAGGTTCGACCCGCTGAACTCAGGTAGGACTGCGGCGTTAACGGCGACTACGGCCCCATCGAGCGTCAGGACCGGTCCGCCGGAACCGCCGTGTGTTGTTTCGGCGTCGTAGACGATCGCCCCGGCGGTGATCTGACCGATGCTCCCCACCGTGGCGAGCGGTGCCACGTGGTCGCCGCGTGCCAGGTGGCCAGCGAGATCCCAGAAGCCCACCGAGCCCTGGCTCAAGAGACGCGAGACGAAGGTGGGTTCGGCACGCGCCAAGAGCGCCCGGATCCCAGCCGGGTAACCCAGCACCAAGACCTCGTCGCCGATTCCCGGTAAGGCTTCTGCGAGCCGGAGTCCGGCCGCGTGATCGCCCAGGTCGACGCTATGCAAGATCGCCACGTCGGCTTGCGCATGACTGGCCTGTACAGAGAGGTCGAACGGCTCGCCGATACCGGGGAGATAGCCGACCAGTCGCTGCATGATCGGAGTGAACCCCTGTTCTATGAGGCGCCGCGCCGCGTCGTCGAACTCCCAGGGCAGAGCGACATGCCGGTTCGTAGCCACCAGATCGAGCTCGGCGAGTACGAACCCCGTCCCCGTGTAGCGGAGCTCCAGCGGCGGGCCGTTGCCTTCAACCCTGACCGCGTCGGGAATCCCGGAAGACGGTTCCGCAGATCGCAGCACGCGGCCACTGCGCGGCTCGACGAACCTGTAGGCTCCCTGAACGAAGACCACCGCTGACGAGGCTTCGGAGATCACTCTTCCGCGCGCCGTGGCCCTGTTCTCGAGCGCCTCGACCCTGGCGAGAGTGTCGTCGATACGAAAATCGAGCTGTGATCTGACGTCGTCGAAATCGTCGATCGTGAATGCGGCCCGCTCCGACGCTGCCATGAGCTCGGCAAGCCCTTCGACGCGCTGCAACTGAAGGTCGAGCTCGTGCTTCAATCGGGTATTGCGTGCCCAGAGTAGGCCAACCCCCGCAACGAGTGCCACAGCGCCCAGCGCGAACGCCGCTCGAACGATCGGTCGCACCTGAGTGGCAAGCTCGAGGGCCGTCCCTCCGACTATGATGCCGATGCGATCGAGCGTTCCGTGGCCGCCGAACCTGGCGCAGCCGAGGCAATCGTCGAGGGCTTCGCGCACGCTCTTGTACGCGGCGCCCGCAACGCGTGGCCGGAAGCGCAGCAGAAGCCCGCGGTCACCAATCTCGATGAGATCGCCGGCGTGCAGCAGGCGGTTCCCGGCCCGGGTGCCGTTCACCCATGCCTCGGTGCCATCCTCGACGTCGATATGCCAACCGTCACCATGGACCGCCAGCACCGCTACGGGCTGGTCGCCTACTCGCGGCTGGGCATAGACCAGCTTGAGCCGTCCGTCCTCTAGCGGTACGAGGTGGGTAGTACCGAAGACGCGGCGTGTGCGGCCGCGTTCGGGTCCCGAAAGATGGACGAGCTGCGCGGCCGCGGCCGAGAAGCTCTGTGTCATCGTTGCCCAGCCTCCTGATCAGAAGCAGAGTAGCACCCAAGAGTGCCCAGTTGCCGAGATCAAGGCGTTGCCGGGCGGGCTGGCCAAGTCGCTAGCGGCCGGCGCGGAACACGCGGGCCACTAAAGTGTCAGGTGGGGCTTCAGCGCCAACCAGTCGTCGCTCGAGTAGATGCTCGGTGCCACCTCGATGAGGCGGGGGAGCATCTGGAAAACGGATGTTTGGTTCCACTCGCCGCCGCGCCGCGTCCGGAAGCCGGCCTCGTGAAGCTCCGCCGCAATCTGCGCGAAGCCCTTGTCGTCGACGATCATCTTGAGCATGTGGATCATCACCTTGATCTCGTCGACCGCCGGCTCCAGCGTCATGCAGTCCTTCGCCACTCGTAGACCGTAGGGTACGGCCTGGGTAGAAGCATCTTCCTCCTCTCCTTCGACGGTGCGCTCCCACACGACCGCCAGGGCGCGCCAGCCGTCCGCTGCCTTGGAGCGCAATAGTTCCTCGGTCAGCGGTCCGTCGATCACCTCGTGCTTGCGTTCGATCTTTGCCATGGTTCCTCCGTGGCTCGCTCGGCGCCGGCGCCCTCATGGCACAGATCACCCCCACGGACGTCCTGAAAGGGAAGCTCTGGAGGATTATCGAAGGCGCGGCTGTCGAATGGAAGATGCCGTCCCGAAAGCGGACAGCGGTCGTGGCTAGTCGCCGCCGTTGCCTCTCCAGCGGTCGGTGTTGCTGCCACCAGTCGCGTGCCTGTGGCGGCAGCCAACCCGCACCGTCTTGGCATGCGGCGAGCTCGTCGGCGAGCTGTTCGGCGCTCTGCGGTCGTCCTGACGGGTCCTTCCCGAGGCATCGCATGATCGGTCCCTCGAGGTCGGACGGGACGGTGATCTCGGTGCGGCGCGACAGGGGCATCGGCGGTGCCTTGACGTGTGCGACAGCCATCGCCAAAGGACGATCGATGTCGAACACGGTATTGCCGCTGAGCAACCAGTAGCCCACGCACCCCAGCGCGTAGATATCAGCACGCTCATCAATCGAGGTGTCGGCAAGTACCTGCTCCGGTGCCATGTATGCCGGAGTGCCGGCGAGACCTTCGGCGCCCTCCAGTCGTAGATCGGGCGTCTCGTAGATCGGGCGTCCGTTCGCTACCGGCACGCGTTACCAATCCGAAGTCGAGCACTTTCAGCACGTCATATGCCCGCCCTACCTTGCAGATGAACAGGTTCGACGGCTTTATGTCGCGGTGTACCTGTCCGAGGGCGTGCGCCTCGGAGAGCGAATCGCACGCCTGGATCATGAAGTGGATCGCCCGTGCCGGCGACACGGGCCCGTAGCGCTCGACCAGGAGCTCGAGGTCGAGGCCCTGCAGCAGCTCCATGGCGTAGTAGAACTCGCCGCCATCGGTGCGACCGAAATCGTAGATTCGAACCGTATGCAGTGATTCCAGCAGCGCCGTTGTCTGGGCCTCCTTTTCGAAGCGCTCCAACACCGCCGAGGCTGCGTCACCGCCGAGAGGGCTGACCTTGTCGGGGTGGATCACCTTGATCGCCGCAGGACGCGCCAGGAACCTATGGCTGGCGCGCCAAATCTCACCCATGCCGCCTGTGGCGATGCGCTCTTGGAGCTGGTATTGGCCCAGGTCGCGGGCCACGATCGCGGCGCGGCGCAGCGAGTAGATCACCTGAGTTCCCGTCGCTCCTCCGGCGAGCGATGCGATCAGCGCCAGAACGAGGTCGCTAATCGTTTCGAAGCTCAGAACCGATCGAACTGTGGCCATCGCCACAGGCTCGCGGCTCGACAGCAGCGCTAGCATTGCCATGGGAGTTGCCGCCATGGGGATCGTCAATGCGAGCGTCGATCTCCACGTCTTGGGTAACAACATGCCGTGCACGACGATCAGTGCGCCGGTAGCGATAACCAGGTTGTATAGTTGCGCCTGCACCAGCAGCTCGTCGCCGGCAAGAGCGCGATCTCGCACCAACAAGTACGTGTTGGCCGCGATCCCACCGATGGTAAACGCGAATACCGAACCCTCGACTACCTGAAGCCACAGCGGTGTGAGAGACGCCCGCGACCACAACAGGGCGGTGAGGAGGCCGAGGGCGCCGATCGTGGTCAGCTGCACGCCCATGTACTTTTCGCCGGCAATCCATGGACCGCGCAGCAGCCATAGCGTCAGCGCCACGAGAATCAGCAGGGCGACGGTCCTCAAGCGGGCGCGTAGGAGGTCGGGAGAGGGCACCGACCCGATGCCGCTGCTCGCCTGAACGAGAGTTGCTCGCGTGTTCGACTTGCGTTCGTCCAGTCGCCCCGGACTCTCCATCCCCATGGCCCAAGGGTATCGGTGCGCCGCCAGAGCGCATAGGGTCGGATGGCGGTGGTACCTCGCACGAGAACGGGCCAGTCTGGGCCCGGTTGTAGCGACACACCACCGCGGTCGCCACACGCCACTGCGGCCTCGGCTACCCTACGTGCTCTTTGTACGCTCGATGGGGCGAATGGAGTGGCGATCACGGTGAGCAGTCCCGATCCAACCAACGAAGGCTTGGTGCGCAATCTCGGCATGCTGGCCGCGAGTGCCTTCGTGGTGACCAACATGGTCGGCACCGGGATCTTCACGTTACCGGCGTTCGTTCGTGTCGCCGCCGGGAGCGCACCGGCTGCCCTGGGCGTTTGGCTTGCGGCGGGCCTGCTGGGCTTGTGCGGCGCGCTTTGCTACGCCGAACTGGCGACGCGCATGCCGGGCGCCGGCGGAGAGTATCGCTACCTGGCGCGCGTCTTTGGCCCCCTGTGGGGGTTCCTCAGCGGGTGGACCTCGTTCATCGTCGGATTCTCTGCCGCCGTCGCCGCGTCGGCACTCGGAATGACCGCGTATCTGGCGCCGCTGATTCCAGGGTGGGAGGCCGACGCTCTCCTGATTGCCAATCTGGGCATCACCCAGGGCGCCGTGCTCGCCTCGATCATTGTGCTCGTGCTGACGCTGGTGCATAGCGTGGGCGTACGCTCGAGTGGTCGATTCCAGACGACCCTCGCATCGATCGTGGTCGCTGCCATCGTGCTCTTCGTGCTGGTGGGCGTTGCCAACGGTCGAGGTGATTGGGATGGTCTGCGGGCTGCGGGAGTGGCGAGGGGTAGTTGGTGGGCGGCCCTCTTGCCTGTCAGCTACGCCTATGCCGGATGGAACGCAGCGGCGTACATGGCCGGCGAGGTTCGGTGCCCGGGAACCAACCTGCCCAGAGCGATCATCGGGGGAGCCGTCGCGGTCACGGTCTTGTATCTGGCCGTCAACGCTCTCTTCTTCTACGCTATTCCTGAGGCCGACTGGGAGCCGGTGATCGCCGTTGGTCAGCTGGCCGCGTCGCGCCTGCTGGGCGACGCCGGCTCGCTGGTGGTCAGCGCTATCATCGCAATGGCGATGTTTGGCTCAGTCAGTGCCATGACTGCGGTCGGTCCACGCATCTACTTTGCGATGGCCCGTGATGGCCTTGCTCCGCACCTCCTGGGTCGACTTTCGGAGTCGGGACGGGTTCCGGTCATCGCCATCGTGGCTCAGGGCGTGCTGGCAGCTCTGTTGGCGTTGACGGGTGCGTTCGAGGCCCTGTTGATCTACATCGGTTCGTCGCTGCTGTTGTTCAACGCGCTGACGATCTTGACGTTGTTCGTGGTGCGCTGGCGCGGCGAAGCGGCCCCGCCGGGTGCCTTCGTTGCTCCCGGACATCCGGTACCTGGGCTCATCTTCGTTGTGATAACCATCGCCGCATGGGGACAGGGATTGATCTCGACGCCCATTCCCACTACCGCGGCCTTGGCAACGCTCTTCGCCGGCGCTCTGGTATACGGACTGGCGCGCCGTTGGAATTGGCTCGCCAACGCCGCCGCCTGAGCTCTTACTCGAGCAACTTCGTCTCAGGATTGTTCAGGCTCCACGTGTACCAGAACGTATCGAAGCCACCGAGTCGCGTGACCTCGCCGTCGAACTCCATGCGTCTCGGATCGAACGTCTCGCCGGTCACGTGCCGCCAAACACCGCCTTCGCTCACGAACCCCTCACCCGCAAAAGCGGCCGTGGAGTCGAAGAGCTCCGAGTCAGACTGGCGAAAGAGGAAGAGCGCCCGTCCACTCGGTAGCGCGAACGCCGCGCCACCCCGGATGCGAGCGTGGCTCACCGCGTAACGCTCCCCGTCCGCCTGGAAAGCGTAGATCGGCGTCTTGGTATCGAGGCGGCGGTCGTCGGCGCGCTGGCCGGCGAAGCCATCCTCGCGCGCCCAATAGTCGGCATAGACATCGCCCGTGTGCTGCCGCCCGCCGACCGAAAGAACGAGAGTATCCGGATGCTCGCGCCTCCAGTCCTGCCAACTCACCTTGGCGCCCGTGGGTAGCTCCACAAGCCGGGTACCGCGGTAGGCTCCACCTACGGATTCACCGCGCATGATTGCCCAGTACGAATCGGTCTGCTTGTCCTGCATGACCAGCGAGCTGTTCATGAGGCCGCCGGATGCTTCGAACCGCAGCTCCTCGCCACCATACTCTCGGCTGTACACGACAGCCGTATTCGCCAGGGGTCACCAGACGGCAGCGTAGGCGGTATCGCCGATCTTGTCGTTGACGATCTCGTGGGCGTTGAGCAAGTTGATACTGAGGGCCCGTGGCTGGCCCTCGATAATGACTCCCAGCACCCAGGCATCGTCCGGCACGTCGGCGGCGTCGGCTCCGACCCAATCCGGTTGATCGATCGAAGGGATCTCGCCACGCGGAAGAATCTGGGTGAATCCGGGGGGCCGCTGTCCCGCACATGCGGCGAGCGCGACCATGTTGCCCGCCAGGACTCGTATGAGCTTCCGGCGACCATCGGCTGGCGTGACCATGTCCCGATTCTCCTACTTGCGTCGCGGCGGGCCAAGAATCGACGCGGGTAGGGCGGCAGCGCAGTGTGGCGTGCCTTACGAAGGCCTTTACGATATCCGGCACCTGCGCTCAGGCGGCGGCGCTGTCCCGAGCGGTGATCGCGCTGAGCGCGTCGCTCAACGTGGCGAGACCGGCAGATCGATCGACGCATGAGACGCCGAAGGTCTGCTGTAGCTCGATCATGCCGGCGGTCATGTCGCCATTGCTATACAGCAGGACTCTCCCGGCCAAGTCGGCGTCTGCGCGCTGCACGGCTGGCAGAAACTCAGGAAGGTCGGCGGCGCCGATTGCAGCGTCGATCACCAGTCCGCTGTAGGCTCGGTGGGTTCCGAGCATGACTTCCGCTTCATCGAGACTGGCGACCACATCGACGTCTAGGCCGGCTCCCTGCAGGACGCGCAACATCACGTCGCGTACCAGATCATTGGCCTCGACCAGCAGAACCCGCTGGCCACCTGTGGCCGCTGTCTCGTCGTCGACAGTGGCGCCCTGGGTGTCCGACGGGGTCATGGACGAGGCCGGCAGGATCAAGCAGAAGCGACTCCCCACGCCCTCCTGACTCTCGGCTGAGAGCATACCGTCGTGGCGCTGTGCGACCGATCGGGCGTTCGAGAGTCCGAGCCCGGTGCCGGCGCTTCCCTTGGTGGTGAACAGTGGTTCGAAGATGCGCTCCAGGATCTCCTCGGACATTCCGGTGCCGGTGTCCTCGACGCTGAATACCACCTTGTCGTCGACCTCGGTGAGACCCAGGGTCATGGTGCCACCCCGAGGCATGGCGTCGATGGCGTTGTGGATCAGGTTCAGCAGCACCTCGCGCAGCTCGGGCGAGCTGCCCTCGACGGCGCGAGCTTCTTCGACGTTGAGTCTGAGCGAGAGGCCGCGCGTCGCCTCGCGCCGCGCCCAGCGCGGTCGCGCGTACTTCCACGCCTCTTCGAGGACACCCCGAGAGTCGATAACGGTGGCGCTAGCCTCCTGACCGTCATCACTTTCCAGCTGCGTCCACGAGGCCAGCCTCTCGACGATCGTCAAGCCCTCCTTGACTGATAGCTCGATTGTCTCGAACCGCGCCATCGACTGCTCATCGAAAGGACCATCGCTGCCAGCCGAAGCGGCATGGCGATCGGCTTGCTTGCGGAGCGACTCGGCGGCCAGCAGCACCGTCGACAGGATCTCGTTGAAGCTGTGAGAAACGCTCACGGCGATCTGCGACACCATTTCCATCTTCTCGGTGCGCTGCATCGCCTCGTGCATCTTGGCCTGCCGGAAGATTGCGCCAATCGCTTCGGCGATGTGTTGGGTGGTGTCCACGAGGCTGGGGCTGAAGGTGCCGCCCCGTCGGGCTACCCGCAACACAACGTCGCCGATGGTCGGATCCTGCAGGTTGACCGGACACAGCAGCAGAGCCGTGAAGGGCAGATCGGCAACCAACTCGTGCACGGATGCAGTTAGCGGGTCAGTGCGAAGATCGTCGATGACGATCGTCTCGCGAGTCTCGACTGCCTTCACCAATTCCGGGTAGCGTGCTTCTGACAGCTCCAGCTCACGTATCGTCTCGTCATCGCTCGACGAGATGACCTGCATGGTCTCCTCGCCCAGCTGTACGAGCGATGCGCGGACGCGGCCGGGGTAGATAGCCTGAACGTCGACGAGAATCTGCCGGATCACGTCGGTCGCATTGAAGTCGTCCGAGAACGTAGCGCGGATCTTGCCTACCCAGCCCAGCAGCTGGTCCTGCAGGATTGTTTCACGCATCCGCGCGCGACTGGCCTCGATGAGCCCACCGTAGCCCACACCGACGCTGAACAGGAAACCGAGTCGCCCGATGAGGCTCGGTGTTTGCAACAGCACCATGCCGTGCTCGAGACCGAGGATTGCTCCGTATCCGGCGACCGAGAGGGCGGTGCCGACGAGCGCCCATCGCAGACTGCCCGCCATGCCGACGATCGCCAGGATGACGAAGTAGGCGAAGAAGAAATCGCGGGCAAAGCCGGTTCCCGAGACCATCGCTCCGAGCAGAACGGCGATGTCTATCGATGCGATGACTGGAAGTAGTGCCGAATGCTCCCATGTAGCGAGGCGCAACCGCGACAGCGCCACATTGGACAACGCCACTACCGCCAAGAGCCCGGCTCGCAGCGCGACGGTGCCGTCGCCGCTTGCCGACACGAGGTAGGCGAGGGCGATGAACATCACCCATCGCAACAGCGTGACGATACGCCGGCGGCTCTGGAGATTGGAGTCCATGGTGGTATGTCCTCAATAGCTTAAGATATAAGAAGTATAGGATCACTTATTTAAAGCACGAAGAACAAAGGAATACATTCTAAAATTAGTTAAAAGATATAATTGACCTCTATTGGTCAGTTGATGCTGGAGCGAAGACGCTCTACAGCTGGACCCCGAGGCCCGGGCCCGGGCCCGGTGTGAGGCGCCCATCCCGAAGGCTGACTGCCGCTGCGGTCGGATCGTCGAGCAGGTCGAGGTGGCCATCGAGATCGACCCACTGGATCGTCTTGGCGGCAAGCGCGAAGTGCAATCCAGCAGCGATACCGAGAGCGGCTTCGTCCATACAGCTCAACATGCACGGAAGGCCAGATGTCGCGGCTACCTGGTCGATTGCCCGGGCGGGGGTGATGCCTCCGGCCTTCATGAGCTTCACGGTGAATCCATCCACCACGTTGCCGGCAACCAACTCGACGGCGTCAGCGACGCCAAGCAGGCTTTCGTCGGCCAGCACCGGCGGGATGCCGCGTTGCTCCCGCCGTCGGAGCCGTAACCTGTCGGTGAGCTCGGCCAGGCCCTCGCTATCACTGGCCGGCGTGGGCTGCTCGAAGGCGACCACATTGGCGTCGGCCACTCCGCGTGCGAAACGCACCGCCGCATCGACGTCGTAGCCCTGGTTGGCGTCGAAGCGCATGTCGATCTCCGGGCCGAGCTCCCGTCGGAGCCCGCAGATCCGTGCGATATCGGTGTCCACGTCATTGCCGCCTTTGACCTTCAGCGCTCGGAAGCCTTGTGCGACCTGATCTCGTCCGCGCGCCAAGGTCGCCTCTAGCGGCTCGATCCCGAGCGTCACCGAGGTAATCAAGCTGCCGGGGCCTCCGCCGAGCATGACGCAGAGCGGAACGTTGGCGTCGCGGGCTCGCAGATCCAGGAGGGCCATGTCCAAGGCCGCCGCCGCTGCCGGTGTGGCAGCGGATGCGGCTTCGAGATCAGGGCCGCGCTCCTGCCTGGGGTCGACTCCGATAGCGACGCTCGACAGTTGCTCCAGCGACTGCGCGCACTCCTCGATCGACTCGCCGGTCACCTCAGGGGCCGGTGAAGCGCAGCCGTAGCCGCGCAGGCCGGTGTCGGTATCGAGCCGAACGAACAGGTTGGTGGCGCTGTCGTAGGTATCGTAGGCGATCGTGTAGGGCTCTCGGAGCTTGAAGTCGATTCGCCACGTGTCCGAGTCGATAATCCGCATGGGAGCAGATCATAGTCCAAAGCCGATAGTCTTGGAGCCATGCTGAAGATTAACGAGCGGCTGACCATCTCGGCGGACGAGATCCAGTTTGTCGCCTCCCGCGGCGGCGGGCCAGGCGGTCAGCATATCAACAAGGTGTCGAGTCGGGTTACCTTGCGCTTCGACGTAGCCGGTTCTTCCAGCCTCGACGACCGAGATCGGGATCGTCTACTGGCGGTGCTGGCGCCGCGCATCTCCACCGACGGCGTCCTGCAGATCTCGTCCCATGCTTCGCGCTCGCAGGCAGCCAACAAGGCCGACGTGATCGAGCGCTTTCAACAGCTGTTGGCGGATGCCTTGCGGCAGCCGAAGAAACGCCGGGCCACGCGCCCCAGTCGTGGGGAACGTCGCCGTAGACTCGAGGGGAAACGCCACCGAGCCAAGGTGAAGCGCTCGCGAGGCAAAGTTCGCGCCAGCGACGAATAACGTGCGACACTCGCGCCGACCCGCACGAGCAACCCGCGGGCATCGTCAGGAGAGCGCTATTGCGTCGTAGCCCCAGGTTCTTCTCGCGTGATCTGACGGTTCGCGCGCGGCTCGTCTACAGCGCGGCGACCCTGTGGTTCGCGTTCGTATCGATGGCCCTTGTTTGGCCGCTCTACGTGCCCTTCGCTCGGGTACGGCCGTTTGTGCTTGGCGTGCCGTTCTCCCTGGCGTTTCTCGCGGGAGTGCTCGTGGCCTCGTTCGCTGCAGGCCTCGTGCTCTACCGATGGGAGTCGCGCCAGGGGTTTCTCGACCGGGACGCCGACGACTGATGCCTGCCTGGGTCGTGGTGTTCGCGGTGACCGTAGGCTACCTGCTGGCGTCGCTCGTCGTCGGATTGGTCTCTGGGCGGCGGGCGAGCAAGGGTCCGGAAGGCTATATCGCCGGCGACCGATCGCTCGGCTTCGTGCTGATGTACTTCATCATGGGGGCCTCGATCTTCTCGGCGTTCTCCTTTCTCGGCGGACCGGGGTGGGCGTACTCACGCGGCGCTGCCGCTTTCTACATCCTGTCGTATGCGACGGTGGGGCTGGTTCCCTGGTACGCGTACGGACCGCGCGTGGCCAGGCTCGGGCGCCGATTCGGCTACGTTACTCAGGCTGAGCTCTTTGCGCATCGGTTCGATAGCCGCTGGCTATCGGCCGCTCTTGCGCTCATCAGCCTGGTGGCGTTCGTTCCGTACCTGGTGCTGCAGATGCAGGGCGCCGGCTACGTCTTCAACGTCGTAACCGAGGGACGGATACCCCACTGGCTGGGGGCAGCGATCGCCTACGGAGTGGTGCTGATCTATGTGCTCTCCAGCGGCGTGATGGGCGTCGGTTGGACCAACACCTTCCAGGGCGCCTTCATGATGGTGCTTGCGTGGGGGCTGGGGCTCTACTTGCCCTATCGGCTCTATGGTGGTGTCGGGCCGATGTTCCAGGAGCTCGCCCTGGCGGTACCAGAGATGCTGGCGCCGCCGGGTCTGGACGGCGCCGGGTACCGTTGGAGCTGGGGTGGGTACTCGAGCGCCATCGCCGTGTCGGCGATTGGCTTCAGCCTGTGGCCGCACTATTTCATGAAGATCTACACGGCGCGCAGCGAGCGGGTCCTGAAGAAGACGATCATCTTCTACCCGACCTTCCAGGTGTTCTTGATTCCGATCATCTTCATCGGGTTCTCCGGCATTCTCCGGTATCGGGACGTTGTTCCTGCCGATGCCATTCTGCCGACGATCCTGATGTCGATGGATCTTCCGGCGGTGGTTGTCGGACTCTTCTGCGCCGGCGCACTGGCGGCGTCCATGTCGACGGGCGATGCGCTGTTGCACGCGGCGGGTTCGATCATGGTGCGCGACTTCGTGTGTGTGCTTTCCCCGCGTACTCTCAGCGAGTCCGAGCAAACGCGGCTGATCCGTACGCTGGTGTTGGTGGTCTCGGCCCTCGCGTACTACTTCGCGGTGGTTTCGCAGCTCTCGCTGGTCGCCCTATTGCTGCTCGCCTACGGTTTTCTGGTTCAGATCGCCCCTGTCCTGGTGGCCACGTTCTACTGGGGGCGCGCCACACCTCAGGGCGTGCTTTCGGGGCTGGCGATTGGCTGTAGTGTGGTCGTCGTTGTCTACAACGTGCCGGTGCTCCAGTGGCAACAGATCCAGCCCGGCATCTTCGGTTTGGCGGCCAACATCCTCGCGCTCGTGGTGGTATCGCTGCTCACCTCGCCCATGGACAAGGAGCACGTCGAGCAATTCGTCGTGCAATAGCCGAACCTGCTGCCTACCTCGACGAGTCGTCGAGCGCCGCGGGCGGTTCCTCCGGCGGCTCGGGGCGACGTTCTTTGCTGCGCGTTGCCAGCAGCATCGTCGTCAGCCCCAGCAACAGCTCGTCGGCGAAGGGCAGTAGGTCTGGGATCAGCAAGTCGAGCACGAACAGGCTGGCGGTAAGTGCGAATAGCCACGGGTAACGTAGCTGCGACAGATAGCGCAATAGGACGGTGGGCAGCAGGTTCATGACGACGCGACCGCGCTCTGGCCGGCTCCGTCTGTCAGCTCGGTCGACTTCTGCGCCAGTCCACGCGCCAACGTCTCGTTGCCGTCCAGGGCAACGCGAAGAGCGTCGATCTCGATGTGCTCGTTTACCGTGTGGGCCAGGGTCTCGTCGCCGGGCCCGAAGCCGATGCACGCCACGCCAGCCTGCGAGAAATGGCCGCCGTCGGTGGCGAACCCCCAGGTTCCGACTGGGCCCGCGACGTCCAGTACCCCCGCCAGCGTCTCACAAGCAGCGCGCACGACAGGATGATCCTCGTCCAGGATGTAGGCGGGGTGCTCGCCCCCCAGAACCATCTCGACGCCGGTATGTGCTGACTGTTGGTGCTGAGGGATACTGACGTCGGCGGCGGTGCCCTCTATCAAGCAATCAGCGACCAGCTCTTCGAGCTTGACGCTCGCCGAGTGGGCTGTCTCACCGGGTACCAGGCGCCAGTCACAGGTGAGCCAGATCTCGGCGGGGATCACGTTGGCGCTGATTTGATCGGTGCGAATCAACGTCGGTGCAACGCTGCTTCGGCCGAGGTCCGACTGCACGGCCATGTCGAGCGACCCGAGGCCGACGATTAGCGGGGCCAGCACCTCGAACGGGTTGACGCCCTGATGCGGCACGCTCGCGTGCACCGAGCGGCCGGTGATGTGAACAACAAGCTCGCAACGGCCGCGATGGCCGCGTCGTAGGGTGTTGCCGCTGGGCTCACCGATTACCGCCAGCGGTGGCGTCAAGTACGTGTTCAGGTGACGGGCCCCAGCGCCACCAACCTCCTCCTGCACCACTGCTGTGACCCAGACATCGCCGGCGGGGGGTGCTCCCGACTCGAGCAGCCGCCCGACACCGTAGACCTGCGCCGCCAGGGGACCCTTGATGTCGACAGCGCCGCGCCCCCAGATCTTGTCGTCGTGGATCTCGGCGCCGAATGGCGGGTGCGGCCAGCGTATGGCCTCTCCGACATCGACGTGATCCAGGTGTGTGTTGAACATCGTGGCCGGCGCTTGTCCGGCGCCAGGCACGCGGCCGATGACGTTGCCCACCTCGTCTTGCTCGACGTCGGCGTAGCCGAGACCGATCATCTCGGCGGCGACGAGCCTGGCAATAGTGCCCTCCTCGCCGGACAAGCTCGGGGTGCGGATCAGCCGCTGGGCAAAGTCGATACAGAGTTGCAGATCAGAGCTCATCGTGGCTTCCCGGCACCGCGCGCCGCTCCGTGGCTCATCTGTCGCGGCTCAGCCGCTCGATCGATCGGAGGGTATCGGTACCGACCAGCTCGTCGTTGTCGTTTCGGTACCACGAGCGCACCTTCGGAAGACGCATGCCGTCACCCTCGGTGATGCGATCCAAGACGATGTACTCCCCGTCGTTGGCGGACTCGTCGTGGTAGAAGCGATAGCCGACCAGCGCGAACGACCAAGGGTGGATATAGAAGTACCAGGTATCCGTGCCGATCTCGGGATCGTAGGTTACGCGCACCTGCCAGACGTCTTGTCCCTGGAATTCCGTTCGGAGGGGCTCCGGATCGACGATCGTCCCGCGGTCGCGGAGCTTCATCGGTAATCCATAGAGGAAGGTGTGGTAGTCACGTTGCCCGCGCATCTCCTCGCAGCTCAGACGGAAGCGCTCCGCCTGCTCCGTGCTGAACTCCGAGGATCCATCGAGCTTGGTCCAGCATTCATCGCCGCTCACGGCGGTCTCGATCAGCTGACCGAAGCGGTCGCGCGCCATGGTGAATCGTCCCGCAGCGTTGTCGATCACGATCTCTGTCAGTATGGGGCCGGCGATCGGACGCGTGCCGGCGAGCTGCAGCCGAAAAGCGTTCCACGACCACAGGCCCTGAGGGTCGTGATAGTCGATGCTGTGCTGCAAGATGTCTGCCGCCGGGGGCATCTGGGCGCTCGCTGGTCCGCCGAGCAATGCAACCGCCAGCAGGATTGTCGCGGACATAGCGCGACGGATCATGGTCAGTGCTGGCGAGCGGCTCATGATGGGCTTGTCCTCGATCTATCGGGAGCGACGGCGGCCACCCCGGCCCGGTGCTTATAACCGAGGAGGTGAATATCCAGCGACCGAATGTAATGTACAGCGCCCATGACGACCAGCGGGCCCGGCCGCCTTCTTGTAGCGGACGCCGCCGACGACTACCTTGCAGGTACGCTCTATTATCCTGAGAGACCATGATGAACGAACAGGACTTCCTGCGTCGAGCGTTCGACGAGCGCGCCACGGCGATTCTACGCACTGACGATCAACAGACGGCGGCCCGCGCCATGGAAGCTGTGGTGCGTGCCGGCTTCCGCAACCTCGAGTTCACCCTCTCGTGTCCGGGGGTCTACGAGCTCATCGAGGACTTCGCCAAGCGTGATGGGCTGGTGGTTGGTGCCGGCACAGTGCTCGAGCCGGCTCAGGCCCGTCGAGCGGTCGAGGCCGGCGCCTCGTTCGTGGTGTCGCCGGCAACCGATGAGGCGGTCATCCGGACGGCGCTCGAGCTCGGTGTGGTGGCGATGCCGGGCGCCTACACGGCGACCGAGATGGTCCTCGCTCAGAAGGCCGGGGCGCAGCTTCAGAAGCTGTTCCCGGCGCCGGCCAACGGCCCCGAGTACGCCCGCATGTTGCTCGGTCCTTTGCCCGGGCTCCGCTTGGTGCCGACGAGCGGCGTGACACCCGAGAACGTCGGAGAGTGGTTCGCTGCCGGGGTCTTCGGAGTTGGGTGGGTCGCCAGCCTGTTCGATGCGGAGGACCTGCGGGCCGGACGCTTCGACAACATCGAAGAACGAGCCCGGCAGTGCCTTACCGCAACTCGCGCCGCGACGCGTCCGCAGCGCGACTGGGGCCTGGTGACCGCCGCCGCGACCGTCTGATGGCACCCGCCCGATCGATCCTCACGGTCGCCGCCCTGGTGCTGGCGGCTTGTGGAGCCCGGTGACAACGGGCCAGGGCCAGCCGCCGATAACTCCCTGGTCTACGACAGCGCCGTGATGCCGCTATGTGTCGGCGTCAGTGCAGTTGGCGTCGAGCGTCTCGGCAATTCTGTAGGGCGTCTGGCCGACTGCCTCGTAGTACGTTCGCATGCCCATCTCGGCCAGCAAGCCCGTGCCGATGATCTGAATGCCGATGAGCACCAGGCCGAAGGCGACCGTAAGCAGGGGACGATTGGCGATCGGCTCGAATACTACGAACCGCACGTACGCCAGGTACGCCAGCAGCGCTGTGCCGGCAAACTTCAGGCTGCCGCCCAGGGCTCCGAAGAACAAGAACGGACGTGTCGCGTAACCGAGCAGGAAACGAACCAGCAGGATGTCGAGAACGACCTTGAACACGCGAAACAAGCCGTACTTCGTCGTTCCCGCAACGCGAGCTCGATCGTTGACCGGGATCTCGGTGATGCGCGTGCCCTGCCAGCTGGCGATAGCGGGAATGAATCGGTGCAGCTCTCCGTAGAGCTTTACGTTGCGCAGGATCTCCCGGCGGTAGCCCTTCAGAGAACAGCCGTAATCGTGCAGCGACACCCCAGTCGTCTTGGAGATGATGCGATTGGCGATCATCGAAGGCAGGCGTCTGGTCAGCAGCGGCTCCTTACGCTTCGTGCGCCAGCCGCTGACGATGTCGAAGCCCTCGTCCATCGTGTCCAGCAACTTCGGGATATCGGCGGGATCGTTTTGTAGATCACCGTCCATGGTCACCACGACCTCCCCGAGGGCTGCCTCGAAGCCGGCTGAGAAGCCCGCCGTCTGGCCGAAGTTCCTTCGTAATCGGATGATCCGCCAGCGGCGGTCGCGTCGATGAACGTCGCGCAGCTTCTCGAACGTGCCGTCGGTGCTGCCGTCGTCGACGATCACGACCTCGTACGGACGCCCCAGAGGCTCTAATACGCTGGTGAGCTGCTCGTACAGCGGCTCGACGTTATCGACCTCGTTGAACATCGGGATGATCACCGAGAGATCGATTGTGGCGCGTGGCGTGCGTCGAGTCCCGGTGGTGACGGCCGAGGAGGAGTTGGGAAGCGTCGGTTCAGGCGACCGCGTCACGGCTTCTCCCCGCGCTGAAGCTTCTCGATTGCCTTCTTGATCCGTCGCTCACGCGTAGCCACGCGCTTCGCTTCGCTGATCCAGCGGGCGTATTCTTTACGGTACGTGTACGCCATCGCTTCGAACGTCGCGGCAGCGTCGGGGTGGCGAGCCAGAGCGTCGCGAAGATCCGCGGGAACTTCTACCTGGCGCGGCGCCATGTCCTGCTCCACGGCCACGTGCACGACGTCGCCGACATCCTTACCGATGCCGGCGCGAATCGCCTTCATGATGCCCAGCACATGGCGTCCCCCCATCGGCGCGATCGACCCACTGTAGGGTTGGCCGTCGAAGCTGGCCGTCACCCGGGCCTGTCCTCGCGTTCCGCACGTGTCCATCACGGAGAAAGGGATTTCCACCAGGGCGCCGCCGCCGCGACCCTCTTTGATGACGGCGTCGAACTCGTGGATCACTCGACCTTCCAGAGGGCGATTCCGCCAGCCTGCTTGGCGATGTCGATGTTGCCGACGCGCTGCAGCGTCTGCAGGTCGTATGCCTCGACGGAGCCGGGCTCGCCGCCGATCCCCTCGATCGTCACGAATGCGTACCGGCCGTCGGGCGAGCATACGACGCCATGTGGAATCGGCCGCAAGGTGTCTATCTTGGCTACTTCTTCTCCAAGCTCGAGATCCCAGATGCCGATCGACTTGCTGCTCTTGTAGGTGACCACCAGAAGCTTGCCGTCAGGTGTGACATCGACGTTGTAGGGGCCGGCGGCGGTGTTGAACGTGCGCTCGACCTTCCAGTCCTCGACATCTACTTCCAGTAAGCGTGCCGACCCATTGCCGGCGACATAGACTTTTCCTTGTGGCGTGACCGGTGATACCCACGTGGGCTTGATGAGGGGAGGTTTCATCGCCGCACCTTCGCCGTGGTCCGTCTCGTCGCCGCTGGGCTCCACCGTTTCCTCTAGCAATCCGTTGCCGGTTTGGCGGTAGAGCTCCCAAGAGGGTGCGTTCTCGGACAGCGGAAGAATACGGCGATTGCGAAGCTGGTAAGCATCGATCTCACGCAGCTCATCGTTCATCATCGCGACGCTGTACTGACGGCTGCCACTGGCATCCATGCGTGATCCATGCGGCATGATCCCGGTAGGAATCTGTGCCACTTCGGTCATCGACTCCGTTTCGACCACCGAGACCGAGCTCGGCACGTGGTCGCCATGGAGGTTGAAGTTCACCGCAAACAGCAGGCCGGTGCTCGGCGAGATTACGACCGAAGCCGGAAATAGCCCCAGGGTCACGTCGCCGACATACTCGTCGGTCTCGGCCTCATACTTGAACAGGATTCCGAACGGATTGCCGTGGGCGACGGTGACGTACCAGTATCGACCGTCGGGCGAGATCGTCATCCCGTGCGGTCCCTCGGTCTCCGTCGGCCAGACCCCCACCGGAATGCTCCGGATCCGTCGGAATCCGTCGGGTCCGAAAGCGATCTTCTCGACGATGTCGTCCGACTCTGCGGCGACATAGAGGTAGTAGGTATCGTCGGGAGCCGCCCTGCCAGGTGCAGCGTTTAGAATCGTCAGCGCTGTCGCGAGCAACAGTGCCAGTCGCATCCTACGTCGTTCAGCTACCACCGGTCGTCGCTTCCTCGTCCTCGCGCGGCTTCAGTCGCACCGCCCAAAGACCGGAGTTGTAGTCGGAAAAGAAGATGTTGCCCTTGAAAGGTTGCGGGCCCCAGGTGAACGGCGCGTTGGGGACGTGCCCCTCTGGATCGAACGGTAAGAAATAGGCGATCTCGCGCCCCTGTCGATAGAGATCGCCGAGCAGCTCGCCGGAGATATCGACGACGCGCAGACCACCCTGATAGTAGGCCACGTAGAGAATCTCGTTCTCCTCGTCTACCCACAGATTGTGCGTGCCCGCTTCGGGCACCTCGTAGCGGGCCACCTCTCGGGGTTCGTCCCAATCATCCCATTCATAGATATGGACCCAACCCTGCATACGCTGTGGCTCGCCCGGGTAGCCTGGCGTACCTCCACGCAAGCCCGCCTCGTCGCCTCCGATCATGTAGAACCGGCCGGTCGACGGGGAGCGAAACGGAAACGCGGCGTGGTTCCAGCCGTTCGGATAGGGGGTGCTACCCAAGAGGACCGGGTTGTTGGGTGAGCCGCCCTTGCCGCCACCGCCGACATCGACGGCCACCATGCCGTCAGTCCAGTTCGACGAGTAGGCGATCCCGTCGGTTACCCAGACGTCATGGATCGAGTGTCCAGGGGTGCTCATCTCAAACGAGCTCACGCGGTGCGGCTGGGTCGGATCCTCGATGCTGATGATGTCGTAGCGTTGGCCGGCGCTCAGCGCGTAAACGTGTTCATCGTAGACGAATACATTGTGCACGCCGCCGGTCAGTTGGTCATCGTATCGAGCCAACACCTGCGCACCCTGATCGTAGAGGTCGGATACGTCGAGGATGAGCAACCCGTTGCGGCGGTTCGAGGCCCCCTCGCGACTGATGACCGCGATGCGGCCGTCCTCCGACACCTTGACGTCGTTGACGGTGCGCGCATCGACCTTGATGGTGTCGATCAGCTGCATGTTGGCCGGTTCGGTGACGTCCCAGAAGTACGCGTGCCCATCGGCGTTGTGGGTACCGGTAACGGCATAGTCGCGTCCGTCAGCCCCCTCCCACACCCACAGGTCGGAGGTGGCGCGATCGCTGACGCGCCCTTGTCCGACGACCTCGATCTCACGCTTGATGTCGCGCGGCCTGATGGCCACGGTCACAGATGCCGTGTGCGTGCCGCTGGCCGCGACGATCGTATACTCGCCCGGCAGGTCGGCAACGAAACGGCCGTCCGGCGTTACAAGGCCGGAGCCCGGGTCGCCGAGACCGTACTCGACGTTGCGGGACTGAAAGGCAAACTGCACCGGCAGGCCGTTGATCGCGTTGCCGTCGCCGTCGCGCGGTGACGCTGTGACGTGAATTACGTCGCCGGTGCGCGCCTCGAGCGCGCTGGCTTCCAGCTGCAACGATGCAGTGGCGTTGGCCATGACGCGCGCCGTCAGATCGCTGCTCAGGTTGTCGGCAGTCACGGTGAGGGTGACGTTGCCGGGTGTCTTCAGCGTTGCAGTGCCCAGGGCGTTGATCTCGGCGATGCTCGGATCGCTGCTGCTGAAGCGGAGGGCGATATCTCCACGCTCAGCCCCGGAAGCGTCGGTGACGCGCGTCTGCAATCGCAGGCGCGTATCGGCATAGAACGCCGTTGGTGGCTCGACGAATTCCACTGCCGCCAGGGGAGGGTCGGGGACCGTTACCCGAATCGTGGCGCTTACTGAATCGGAGAGGTCGCGACGACTGAACGCCACGCCTGGCTTCGGTACCAGCGCCACGATATCGAAGGCTCCCGGGCGGTAGGCCTCGAGCTCGCCGGTTCCGTTTACCCCGACGTTGCGGCGTGCCCTGGAGAAGTAGATTACCGGCGCTTCGATGACGTTGCCGGCGGCATCTGTGACGGTCGCGGAAAGCTGGGCCTTCTCTCCTACCTCGAGAGTGAGGGATGAAGGCTCGACGGTGATCGCGGTGGCCTCCGCTGGCTCCTGCGCAGGAAGGCTGGCGGGTATCGTGGCGACCGCCAGGAGCAGCAGGCCAACGGGGATCCATCGCTTCATCGTGTTCACCTCGAATCTACGTGAGCGTCGCCGGTGCGGCACGGGCCCGTTGCCAGTGGGCGACTCGGCAAAAAGGGGAGCTGAGCAGCGGCTGAAATCGCAGTGTTGAAACCTAAGCTTGCCACCGGCGGTGGTCGGGCTCAATGGTCGACACGAGTCCAGTGGTCTGTAGATGGCCTGGCGTCAGAGTCGCGACTACTTCTCAGGCGTCTGGACCGCGAGGAACGGAGCGAGTGGCGTGCCTTCTGAGGAGCGGTAGAGCCCCACAGGAGACGTGGTAGCGTACAAGCGATGCCGTCATGGGGACGGTACGCGGAGGTCCCGGCAGCCCCCTCGTCTCTTCAAAGACGCTCCCCGACGGTGTGCTGTCCAGATGCGGGCTGGCCTCGATACGGCGGTGAAGGCCGTCGATCAATACGATGCGGAGATTCGATGCCGACACACATAACGGCACCCAGCCGTCCCCCGGCGGCGGGGAGCGTTCCGAAGGTGATCGAGGAGTACGTTGGCCGCATGAACAGCGGCTCTGAGCAGGTCAGTATTGCTCACATGCACAGTCCGAGCGGCTGGCGGGAGCCCGGTCAGACGCCGGGCTTCGATGAGTACACGCTGGTGTTGTCGGGGACGTTGCACGTGGAGCATCCCGACGGTGGTTTCGATGTCACTGGCGGCCAAGCGGTGCACGCGCGTAGGGGGGAGTGGGTGCGGTACAGCACCCCCGGCGCCGATGGGGCAGAGTATGTGGCGGTATGCATGCCGGCGTTTTCCCCGCAAAACGTGCATCGGGACGCCGGCGAGTGATCCCGGCCGCGGTCAAGCCGATGATCTCGTTCGCTGATTTCGAAAAGCTGGATGTGCGCGTCGGAACCATCCTCATGGCCGAGGAGGTTGCGGGGGCCGACAAGCTAGTGAGGCTCACCGTCGACCTTGGCGACGCGACCCGCACCGTGCTGGCCGGGATCAAGGGCGAGCGTGACGATGTGCGGGAGATCCAGGGAAAGCAGGCGCTCTTCGTCGTCAACCTCGAGCCGCGCCGCATGATGGGGGAGGTCTCCGAAGGCATGCTGTTCGATCTTGGATACGCCGACGGCATCACCCCGTGCTTGGCAACTCCGGAGCGCTCTGTCCCCAACGGAACGAGGGCGGGATGAGTCGCTGGCGATGGCTTCACAGGGTGGATCGCAGCACGTTGCCGATGGCGCTGATGGTCTTGGTTGCGGGCTTCGTGGTGTCGGCCTGTATGGAAGACGAGATGCTCGATCCGGAGCTCTTGGAGGACCCCGAGGACGCCATCATCTACTTCCCGAGTCGCGGCGATGTGTGGGAGCGTCGCGAGCCCGCCGAGGCCGGGTTCGATCCCATCTTGCTGGAGGAGGCCATCGACTTTGCGACGGCCAACGAGACTGACCTGCCTACCGATCTGCGCGCCTATCTCGAGAGTCGAGCCGAGGGGCGTGAGGACCAGGAGATCACCGGCCCTGTGAAGGACCGCGGCTCGATGAACGGTCTCGTGCTGCATCGCGGCTACATCGTCGCGGAATGGGGTGACACGAACCAAGTGGATATGGCATTCAGCGTCACCAAGAGCTTCCTCGCGACGGTCATCGGGGTGGCCGCCGATCGCGGCTTGATTGCCGATCTCCATGAGCGGGTCGCCGCCACGGTCGATGACGGTGGCTATGTCTCCGAGCAGAATGCGTCGATCACTTGGCACCATTCGCTGCGCCAGACCAGCGAGTGGGAGGGCGAGCTGTGGGGCAAGGCGGACACGGCGGATCGACGCGAGGGCGTTGATCGTGAGCTGCATGAGCCCGGAGCGTTCTGGGAGTACAACGACGTGCGGGTGAACCGTACGGCGTTGTCGGCAGCTCGGGTTTGGAAGCGGGCGCTTTCCGACGTGCTCGATCTCGAGATCATGACGCCGATCAGTGCCAGTCGATCGTGGCGCTGGCACGGCTACCGTGACTCGAAGTTCGAGATCGACGGCGTAGAGATCGAATCGGTGAGCGGCGGCGGGCACTGGGGCGGCGGGCTCTGGATCTCCAGTCGTGATCTGGCGCGGTTCGGTCTGCTGTTTCTGCGCCGCGGGATATGGCGGGAAGAACAGCTGGTGTCGGAGGAGTGGATCGATGCCGCGACGACTCCAGGGGAGCTGAGCCCGACCTATGGCTACATGTGGTGGCTCAATACCGCCGGCGAGCTGTGGCCGAGCGTTGCCGAGGAGTCGTTCGGAGCTCGCGGTGGAGGGGCCAACTTGCTATGGATCGACCCAACTCGTGAGCTCATCGTCGTTATCCGTTGGATTCAGCCCGACGCGGAGGACGGCTTTCTCGAGAAAGTGATCGCAGCGGCGGATTGACGTGGCTGAGCCACGCCGGACGATGGTCGTGTTACGCGACCTGGTGAAGGACTACGGCGAGGCCGGCGTAGTGCACCGCATCCTCGATGGCGTCAGCACTCGTGTCGGTCACGGTGAGTTCGTAGTAGTGCTGGGACGCAGCGGCTCGGGAAAGTCGACGCTGCTGAACCTGATCGCCGGAATGGACCAGCCGACCCGCGGCGAAGTGCATGTAGACGGTGCGCGCATCGATACGCTCAGCGAACGCGAGCGGACGCTGTTCCGTCGTCGCCGCGTTGGCTTCGTGTTCCAGTTCTTCAACCTGCTGCCCACCCTGACCGTCGAGGAGAACCTGCTCCTGCCGCTCGAGCTATGCGGCATCCTCGACGCCCGGACGCGAAAGGCCGCCAGGGAATTGCTGGCTGACGTCGGGCTGGCCGACCGTACGGAAGGCTTTCCTGACCGACTGTCCGGCGGCGAGCAGCAGCGCCTGGCAATAGCCAGGGCGCTGGTACACGAGCCCGAGTTGCTGTTGGCCGACGAGCCCACTGGGAACCTCGACATCGAAACCGGCGCGGAAGTGCTCGTTCTTCTGGATCGACTGGTTCGACAGAGGGGGCGCACGCTGATCATGGCAACACACAGTCGCGAGATCGCCGCAACGGCCGATCGCGTGTTGCAGATCCGTGATGGCCAGCTGCAAGAGCGTACGGTTCCGCGGCAGGGGAGCGCCTGACAGATGGTGCAATCGGCTACCCTGTTGCGCCGCAGCAGCTACCGCTACTTTCTGAGGCATCGGTGGCAACTGGTGCTGTCGGTGCTCGGAGTAGCCCTGGGTGTAGCGGTTGCCGTCTCCGTCGACCTCGCCACCGGCTCGGCGCAACGCGCCTTCAGCCTGTCGACGGAGGCCCTTACCGGGACCGCAACACATCAGGTCATTGCCGGCAGCGAGGGGTTGCACGAGGCAGCGTATCGGCAGCTGCGCGTAGATCTCGACATCCGGGCGGCTGCCCCCATCGTCGAGGGTCATGTGGCGCTGGCGCGCGACCCGGCTCGAACGCTTCGGCTGCTGGGGATCGATCCGTTGGCCGAAGGGCTGGTGCGGTCTTACCTCGCCGCTAGCCTGGTGGATGCTCGAGCGCCCGACGAGACGAGCTCGTTGCCGCTGGGGGAGCTGATTGGGAGGCCGGGGGCGGCCGCGATCACTGCGGATACGGCGGTGTCGCTCGGTGTCGCTCGGGGCGGCTCGATCGATGTGCTAGTCGATGGTCGCGAAGAACAGCTGTCGATGGTCGCGGTGGCGGGTATCGACCACCCGGCGGGTCGTGGCGGCCTACGGGACGTGCTGGTGGTAGACATTTCCACCGCTCAGGAGTTGCTGGGCATGACGGGCCGGTTGACCCGCATCGATCTGCGGCTCGAGGGCAGCGGCAGCGCAGTTGCGCTAGAGCGTATCGTCGCAGCACTTCCTCCCGGAGCCCAGATCGTAGCGGCCGGCGCGCGCACCGATGCCACGCTTCAGATGACGCGCGCATTTCGCACCAACCTGCGTGCGATGAGCCTATTGGCGATGGTCTGCGGCATGTTCCTCATCTACAACACGATGACGTTCTCCGTGGTGCAGCGGCGCTCGCTGATCGGCGCGCTGCGCGCTCTGGGTGTGACTCGCGTCGAGATCTTTCGGTTGGTGATCGGGGAGGCCATGCTTGTCGGCGCGATCGGTACCGCGGTGGGGTTGATCGCTGGCGTCGGTCTGGGGCGTCTTCTTGTCGATCTGGTCACACGCACGATCAACGATCTGTATTTCGCGGTCGCGGTGCGTGAGCTAGCTGTGTCTCCGACCAGCCTCGGTGCCGGCTTGTTGCTGGGTATCGGTACTACGATCGCTGCCGCGCTCGTGCCGGCCCGTGAGGCGACGAGGACCGCACCGCGCAAGGCCCTGGCGCGCTCGGAAATCGAGGCTCGAACACGTGCGCTGACGCCGAGACTGGCGAGCGTCGCGGCGTTGCTCGTGGCGCTGGGCGCAGCCGCCATCGCCTATCCGTCGACGAGGCTCCTTCCGGCGTTCGCGGGGCTGTTCGCCCTGCTCCTGGGCGCCGCGTTGTTTACCCCGTTGGCCACACGAGCGATGTCCGATCTGTTGCGCCGACTGGTACTCCGCTGGTTCGGACCCGTGGGCACGCTGGCGGCGCGGGGCGTTGCCGCAGGCCTCAGCCGCACGGCCGTTGCTGTCGCGGCGCTGATGATTGCCGTGGCCGTGGTCATCGGTGTCGGCGTGATGGTGGCGAGCTTTCGGCTGACGTTGGTTCGCTGGCTCGACTACACGCTACAAGCAGATCTCTATGTGTCATCGGTCTCGGCACGCGGCCAGGCGCCGGAGCTGCTGCTGGGTGCGTCGGGCCGAGCGGCGCTCGAATCGCATCCAGCGATCGTCAGCCTTGGCACGATGCGCATGGTTACGCTGCCTGCCGGTAGTGCCGAGCTTGCCCTGATTGCTATCGACAGCGATGGCGACGTTGGGTCGACCTATCGGTTGAAGGCGGGCGATCCCGATGCCTGGGAGTCCTTCGTTGCCGGGGACGTGCTTGTGTCCGAGCCGTATGCCTCGCGGAACGCTACGGAGGTCGGCGACGATCTGGTGCTGCGCACCGAGCAGGGCAACCGTGCCTTTCGTGTGGCCGGCATCTACTACAGCTATGCCAGCGACCGTGGTGCGGTGCTCATGCATCGTGCGATCTACGATCGATGGTGGCTCGACCGGGGCATCAGCGGTCTGTCCGTTGTCGCGCATCCGGATGCGGCGCTCGAGGCGCTGGCGGCGGATGTGCGCAACGCATTTCCCGGGCAGCGCGTCGCGGTCAACACCAACCGGCTACTGCGCGAGCGTGCGCTGCGCATTTTCGATCGCACGTTCCTGATTACCGACGTGCTGCGGACCCTGGTGATCCTGGTGGCCTTTATCGGCGTGCTCAGCGCGCTCATGGCGATCCAGCTCGAGAACACGCGCGAATACGGAATTCTCCGCGCCACCGGCCTTACCCCGGCGCAGCTGTGGGCCATGGTGACCTCGCAGACGGGCATGGTCGGCTTCATCGCGGGGGTTCTGGCCGTACCGCTCGGCCTCGGCCTCGCCTGGGTCATGGTCTACGTCATCAACAAACGCTCGTTTGGCTGGACGCTACAGATGCACGTTCCAGTCGAGATCCTGCTACAGGCCATCACGCTGGCGATGGTGGCGGCGATTCTGGCCGGGCTACTCCCGGCAGCACGGATTGCGCGACTGCCGCCGATCGCAGCGCTGCGCGAGGAATGAGCATGCGCCGCCGTTCTGCGCGACCCGTCTCCCTGCTGTTGCTGATCCTGGCGGTCGGTTGCGCTGGGGGCACGGTACCGGCGCCTTCGCGGGCCCGTGTTTCGGTGACCGAGGTGCTGGGCGGTGACGCCGCCGGCTTCGCGCGTGCCGAACGGCCCCGAGAGTTCGTTTTCCCGCGGGATCACGCGGAGCACTCCGAGTTTCGCAACGAGTGGTGGTATTTCACCGGCCATCTCACCGATGGCGATGGCGACGCCTTTGGCTATCAGCTGACATTCTTCCGCACGGCGCTGTTGTCGGAGGAGCCGCAACGACAGTCGGCATGGGCTGCACGCAACCTGTACATGGCGCACCTTGCACTGAGTGACGTGGCATCCGAGGAGTTTCGTGTAGCCGAGCGCTTCGCCCGTGGCGCCATGGGACTCGCCGGCTCCACGGCCGATCCCCTAGCGGTGTGGCTCGAAGGCTGGCGCATGGACGCCGTGCCTGAAGTGCTCGGCATGGCACCGGGACGGCTCCCGGAACTGCGGCTGTCGGCCGCAGAGGACGACTTTGCGATCGATCTGCGCCTGGCGCCGTCGAAGCCGCCCGTCGCCCACGGCGACAACGGCCTCAGCCGTAAGGGAGCCAGTGCCGGAAACGCGTCGCACTACTACAGCGTCACCCGTCTACAAACCGCTGGCGTGGTTCGCCTTGGTGGGACGACCCACGAGGTCACCGGGTCCAGCTGGTTCGACCGAGAATGGAGCACGAGTGCGCTCGAGCCTCACCAGGTGGGCTGGGATTGGTTTTCCCTCCAGCTCTCCGATGGGCGCGATCTGATGCTTTATCTGATGCGCCGCGACGATGGCAGCAACGATCCTGTAAGCAGCGGAACGCTGGTCGGTCGCGACGGCGCCGTGGCCCACTTGGAGCGCGCTGACTTCGACGTGCAGGTTACCGATCGGTGGCGCAGTTCGGAGGGGGTCGTGTACCCGTCTGGCTGGCGGATTCGCGTACCGAGGGTCGAGCTCGAGCTCGAGGTAGAGCCGATGCTCGCTGACCAGGAGTTCGCCACTACGTTTCGCTATTGGGAAGGCCTGGTGCGTGCCCGGGGCAGGGCAGCGGGCGGGGCGATCAGCGCCCGCGGATTCGTCGAGCTTACAGGCTATCCGGTCAGATGACCCGAGGCTGTGGCTTAGCCGGCTTGCAGGATCTCGATATCATAGCCGTCGGGATCCTTGACGAAGATATAGCGCCCAGGATCGGGCTGAGAGCGACGATACCACCAACCTCGTGACTCTGCATCGCGAACCACCGCCTCCAGGTCGTCCGTGGTGAACGCCAGATGCCCGAACTGGTTGCCGGGTTCGTAGTCGCGCCCGTCATGGTTGTAGGTGAGCTCGACGTAGTAGTGCGCGTCGACATCGGCCAGGAACACCAGCGTCGCGTCGTTGATCTCGGACCGCCGCACTTCGCGCAGGCCGAGGAAGTCGCTGTAGAACTCGACCGAGGCTTCCACGTCCCGGACCCGAATCATGGTGTGCGCAAGCTTCATGGTTCCTCCGCGAGGGCAAGGGCCCCGACAAACCGGCCTAGGCGTACTCGCCAGACAGGGTATTTCGGCGTGCATCTCGGCACTAGCTGGCGAAGGAGCGTTGATCCCAGACATCCACCAGCCTCGTCTATGATGCCGCCATGGCCGACCGCTGGCGAGTGATGTTGTGGTTGTCTGTGGCAGAGCTTCTGGCGATGTCGCTGTGGATGTCGGCGTCCGCCGTCGTTCCGGCGCTCACTGCAGAATGGGATCTCGGTGCCGGCGAGCGCGCCTGGCTCACGGTGAGCGTACAGCTGGGGTTCGTGGTTGGGGCCCTCGGGCTGGCGATCACCAACGTCGCCGACCGCGTTGCTGCACACCGCCTGTTCCAATTCGGCGCTGTGTTGGGCGCGGCTCTGAACGCCACCATTCCTCTGATCGAGCCGGGACTGTTCGTGGTGTTGGTGCTAAGAGGGGCCACGGGCGCGTGCCTGGCTGGAGTGTACCCGCCAGCTATGAAGCTCATGGCGAGCTGGTTCGAGGGCCGGCGTGGCCTGGCGATCGGTACTCTGGTCGGTGCGACGACGATCGGCACCGCGTTGCCGCATCTGTTCACGGTGTTGCCGCTATCGACCTCGCCGGACGGCCTCCCTCCCTGGCGGGCGGTCATGCTGGCCGCGTCGGGGTCGGCCGTGGTGGCGGCCGCGATTGTCGCTCGAACGGTCCGTCCCGGGCCGCACCTGCCACCGGCGACTCGATTCGATTGGCGGCAGGCGGCGCGTAGCCTGCGCGACCCGGCGAGCCAACTTCGGCTACCTCGGCCACATGTGGGAGCTGTACGCCATGTGGGCGTGGGCGCCGATCCTGCTCCTCGAGAGCTACCACGCCGCTGGCTACGGCGAGCCGCTGGCACGCGTCGCCGGATTCGCTGCGATCGCGGTGGGAGGAGCCGGCTCGGTGCTTGCCGGTGCCCTGGCCGATCGGGTTGGCCGGACCGTCACTACGAGCGTCGCCATGGGGGTGTCTGCAGGCTGTGCCCTGCTGGCGGGCTGGCTCGGAGCGTGGCCGCTGTTGTTGACCGTGGTGTGCTTGGTTTGGGGCTTCACCGTGGTTGCCGACAGCGCCCAGTTCAGTGCAGCAGTCAGTGAGCTGAGTGATCCCGCCTACGTCGGTACCGCGCTGACCATGCAGACCGCGATGGGGTTCTTGCTCACGACGGTGAGCGTGCGCCTGGTGCCGTCGCTGGTCGAGTCGTTCGGTTGGGGAGCAGCGTTCGCGATCCTGGCGATCGGACCGGGAGTCGGCATCGCCAACATGTTGGCATTGCGACGCATGCCGGAGGCCCGGGGGCTGGCCGGCGGCAGACGCTAGCCGTACCGATCTCCGGAGAGGTGCGTTCTGGTATGACTTGATGGGCACCGATGCTCGAAGGCGGCCATGGAGGGTCACGAAAAGCTATGTTTGTGTAATTTGTGATGGTTTTTCCTTATTTCAACAGGGAAATAATGATTAACGAAAGTTCTTAAGCATTAATACTTTGTTTAAGTAACTAAGTTTAACTTCTTGATTCGCCATGATTGATCCCAATCGGCAATGCTCGACCGTGCTGCTGGTCGACAGCGACGCGCAGACCCGCGAGTTCGCGGCCACCGCGATATCGCCAGTCGCGCAGGTGAAGGAGATTGCATCGGCGGAGCAGGCGCTGGCTGAGCTCGATGGCAAGCGACCAGATCTGATACTCGCCGCCCTCCGTTTGCCGGAAATGGATGGCCTGGAACTGTGTCGCCGCCTGCGCGCCGAACCGTCGAGGCGTCAGTTGCCAGTGCTGCTGATGATCGACAACAGCGACGCGGCAACCTTGGAACTGGCGTTTCAGGCGGGCGCCACGGATTTCGTCGAAATGCAGGCCGATATCGAAACGCTGCGCCAGCGTCTGCGCCACATGCTTCGCGCCGGCACCACGGTTCGTGAGCTCACCGCCGATCGCGCGAGCTTGGCGGCGGCTCAGCGCATTGCCGGCGTGGGGAACTGGATGTACCTGGCAGAGGACGAGGCATTTGTCTGGTCCGAGGAGATGTTTCGGATCTTCCAGGTCGATCAGACGGCAACTGTTCGGCTCGAATCCTGGCTCGAACGGGTTCATCCGGAGGACGTCGACAAGGTCCGCCAAGCGCTCCAGGAAGCGATCGAGGGGCGCGGACCCCATCGACTCGACTACCGGGCGCGGCAGCGCGATGGAGACGCGCGACACCTGTTCCAGCAAGCAGAGATCACAGCCGATCGGAGCGGCGACGAACGGCCGTGCGGGACGGTACAGGACGTTACCGAGCGTAAGGTCGCGGAAGCCGAGATTCGGTTCCTGGCATATCGGGACACGCTCACCGGTTTGCCGAATCGACGGTTGTTCGTCGATCGCCTCGAGCACGCCCTCGAGGACGCCCGGCAAACGAGTCGACGCGTAGCCGTGTTGCATCTGGACATCGATCGCTTCCAGACCATCAGCGAGGGGTTCGGACCCGACTTCGGTGATCAGCTCCTGCAGCATGCAGCCAGACGGCTCGCCAAGTGTCTGCGCGCCGACGACACGTTGGCAAGGGGTGCGAACGGTGCGGACCCCACTCTGTCGCGGCTGGCCGGCGACGAGTTCATGGTCGTGCTGTCGAGACTCGGGGATGCCTCCGAGCCGCGTGATATTGCGCACCGCCTGCTGGAAACGCTGGCCAGGCCGTTTCGCATCGATGAAGCCGAGCTGCGGACTACGGGAAGCGTCGGCGTCGCCATCTTCCCCGACGACGGCGAGTGCTGCGACGGCCTGATTGAGCACGCCGGGATGGCGCTCGCCCACGCCAAGGCGCAGGGTGGTAACTGTCATCTCTTCTACAGCGATCGAATGGCCACCGACGCAACGTCGAAACTCGACATCGCCAGCCGCCTACGCCGGGCGCTCACCGGCCACGGCCTCGAGCTTACCTACCAGCCGATCTGCGACACCGACTCGGGACTCGTCGGCGGCGTGGAAGTGCTGCTTCGCTGGAACGATCCGGAGCACGGGCTGATGCCGCCGTCACAGTTCATCCCGGTGGCCGAGGAGACCGGGCTCGCCCTGCCGCTGGGCGAGTTGGTGCTCGAGCGTGCCTGCATGCAGTGGCGCGATTGGCTCGCCGCAGGGGTCGGACGGGTCACCATGTCGATCAACGTGTCGGTCCGACAGTTCGGACACGAGGACTTTGTCGACCAGGTACAGGGCATCGTCGACAAGTACGAGGTCGATCCGTCGTTCTTGCGCTTCGAGATCACCGAAGGGGCGTTGATCGGTGCCACCCGCGGCGCAGCGGCCAACACCCACGCCCTGCTGGCCATGGGAATCGGGCTGTCGATCGATGACTTCGGCACCGGATGCTCGTCACTCAGTACGCTGCGTCGATTCCCCGCCGATGTGCTCAAGGTCGACAGGTCCTTTCTGGAAGGGGTGCCCGAGAACACCGAGAACTGTAGCCTGGTGTCGGCGATCATCGCCATGGCGCACAAGCTCCGTCTGCGCGTCGTCACCGAAGGAATCGAAAGTGAGGCCCAATTGCGCTTTGTACGCGCGCTGGATTGCGAATCGGTGCAGGGCCATCTGCTCGGAGAGGCAGTTCCCGCGGAGGAGATCGAGCCGCTGTTGCGGAGCAAGTTGGAGTACTCGAGCGGTTCCTCGGTGGTGCCCTTCCGTAGCCGCGCGGCTGGCTAGCCCCTTCCCCGGTGGCTAGTCCCGGGGCACCGGGGAGTCCATTGGTTCTGTCTGCGGCCGGGCCGTTCGGCTATGATCCTGGATCCTGGCGCGACGATCGGCCTCAGGCCCCGGTCGGCCCCCGCAACACACGCGCCGGCAGCAACAGCAAAGCGTGCAGGGTCTCGAAGATTGCCGAGACCCCGATGCCGACAAGTCTGAACGGCAGCGTCAGCAGCCACACGAACGGGTAGACGATAAGGGCCAGCAACGCCACTGGCCAGCAAATGACCAGCAGGATCATCCACAACAGAAACGTCCACATCTTGATCTTCCTCCGCTCCGCCGACTGCCGATTGCGTCGCGGTCAGCGCCGTTGCCTACCTTATGTTAGACGCAACCCCAGCGGCGGAGTTTCACAAACGGGGAGACCGCTGTGAATCGACGGGTCGGAGTTCTTCTCTGCATTGTCTTGTGTCTCGGTGTGCTGATTCCATCTTCTGCCCACGGCCAGGAAGCCAGGAGACGCTGGGAGCGGATGGCGCAGATCCGGCGCGACAAGTTCGACTACGTGCTGCCGGAGGCGATGCGGGAGAACCGCATCGACATGTGGATCACGGTGGTCAAGGAGGGTCTGCCCGATCCGCTCACCGACGATCTGGGGCGCGGGTACGTCGGTGGTATTGGCTACTACGTGTTCGCGGATCGGGGCGACGGTCGAATCGAGCGAGCCGCACTCGGGATCGACGGGTATCTGCTGGAGGAAAACGGTGCCTATGACATCGTTGCAAGTACGAGTCTGCGCGACTTCGTGCTGGAGCGCGATCCTCAGCGCATCGGCGTCAACATGTCGCAGAAGATCGGCGCCGCCGACGGGCTGTCCCACAGTAGCTACCTCCATCTGGTCGAGACGCTCGGTGAGCCGTATGCGGAAAGGCTGGTTTCGGCCGAGAAGCTGATCTCCGATTTCCGCTCCCGGCGGGTTGCCAGCGAGATTGCTGCCTTTGCGGAAGCCGGTGAGCTTTCTCGGGAGATCGCCGAGCGAGCGCTGTCGAACGAGGTCATCACGCCCGGTGTCACGGCGCTGGAGGATGTGGCCTGGTGGATCATGGATGAGCTCCTGGACCGTGGTCTGGAGACGTCGTTCGATTTTCCCTCCATCTACATCACCGGGCCGGAGGGGATTGTCGCGACATCGAACGAGCGCATCATCCAGCGGGGCGACCTTCTGATGATCGACTGGGGTGTCGGGTTTCTGAACATGTATACCGACATGAAGCGCATCGCGTACGTGTTGCGCGATGCAGAGTTGTCGGCTCCGCCGGGCATCCAAAACGCCTTCGATCGCGCCCGCGAGGTACGCGACATCATCCGGCGCACCATCAAGCCCGGCCCGACCGCAGCCGACATGCTTGAACAGCTCCACGACGAGATCTCGGCGGGCGGGTTCGAGATGATGAAGGAGTTCAACGTCATCTCCGGCAGTGACCAGACAGAGGTGATTATTGGCTGTCACTCGGTAGGCAACCTGGGCCACGGCATCGGGCCGTCGATCGCTTGGTTCAACCCACTCCGTCTGGGCTTCGAGATTCGACCGACCAACCTCTTCTCGATCGAATTGTTCGCCTACACGGCGGCTCCGGAGTGGGGTGGAGCGAAGGTCAGAATTCCGCTGGAGGACGACGCCATTGTCACCGAGCGCGGCGTCGAGTGGCTGTATCCGGCCAACGACCGCATTCTGCTGGTGCGCTAGGCGAACGGCCGGAGCAGGCCACTGGTGGGGCACGGTGGCGGCTCGACGCAGCCGAGCGGTCCCGCCCAGCAATGGGCACCGGTCCACGGGTATAGACTCGACCGGTCGCTTGACCCGTAGCCAGAGGTATCGATCTTGAGCTTCGTCCGTCTAGTCGACGCGCTCAACGAGAGGATTGGCCGCGCCGTTTCCTGGCTCGTTCTCGCGATGGTGCTGATTGGCGCCTACAACGCGCTGGCGCGTTACGCAGGCCGCTGGGTCGGCATCAACCTGAGCTCGAACGCGTACCTGGAAATGCAGTGGTACCTGTTCAGCCTGGTCTTCTTGCTCGGCGCCGCCTATGCGCTCAAGCACGACGACCATGTTCGTGTCGACGTGCTGTACACCCGCCTGCCGAAGCGCGCACAGCTGTGGGTCGACCTCGTCGGAACGGTTGTCCTGCTCGTCCCGTTCGCGATCTTCTCCATCTGGGCGGCCATTCCGACGGTGCTCAACTCCTGGTCGATTGGCGAGGCCTCGCCGGATCCCGGCGGGCTCCCACGCTACCCGATCAAGATCATGATCTTGGTGGCGTTCGGATTGTTGCTCCTGCAGGGGCTGGCGGAGGTGATTCGTAAGGCTACGCTGCTGAGCAGCGGGATGGATTCCGAGGGCGGGCCAGAACAGTGACCGGTGACCTGCTCCCCATTCTGATGTTCGTCGTTCTGTTGCTGTTGATCTTCACGGGCTTTCCGGTGGCGTTCGCGATCGGCGGCACCGCCGTGATCTTCGCGTTCGTCGGAGTTGCAGCAGGAGCGTTCGACTGGCCGCTGCTGCTGGCAATGCCGGAGCGGATCTTCGGCATCATGTCGAATTTCGTGCTCCTCGCGGTCCCGTTCTTCATCTTCATGGGAACGGTGCTGGAGAAATCCGGGCTCGCCGAGGATCTGCTCAAGACCATCGGCAAGTTGTTCGGCCCACTGCGCGGCGGGCTGGCCCTGGCCGTTGTGTTCGTCGGCGCGTTGCTGGCGGCCGCCGTCGGCGTGGTGGGGGCGTCCGTGGTGGCGATGGGTCTGATCTCGTTGCCTGTCATGTTGCGTTATCGGTATTCGCCGGAGCTGTCAGCCGGGGTGATCGCGGCGTCCGGAACGCTGGGCCAGATCATCCCGCCGAGCGTCGTGCTGATCGTGCTTGCTGACCAGATGGGAATTTCGGTCGGGTCGTTGTTTGTCGGTTCCCTGCTGCCGGGATTCCTGCTGGCCGGACTCTATGCAACGTACGTGGTTGGCGTTGCGCTTTTTCGTCCGGCCGCGGCTCCGGCCCTACCTCCTGAGGAACGCGAACAGCTCGGATGGCCCTTGTTGCGCGATGTGGGTCTGGTGCTGGTGCCGCCGCTGGCGCTCATTCTGGTGGTTCTCGGGAGCGTGTTCGCAGGCATCGCGACTCCGACGGAAGCCGGTGCGTTGGGCGCTGTGGGCGCCATGACGCTCGCCTGGCTCAACGGGCGGTTGACGATGCCGGCGGTGCGGCAAGCCCTCGATCACACCACCCGCCTGACCTCCATGGTGTTGTTCTTGCTGGTCGGGTCAACTGCCTTCACGCTGGTGTTTCGCGGTGCCTACGGCGACATCTGGATCGAGGAGCTGCTTACCAATCTTCCCGGAGGGCCCATCGGGTTTCTCGTTGCCGCTAACCTTACGGTGTTCATCCTCGGGTTCTTCATCGATTTCTTCGAGATCACCTTCATTATCGTGCCGTTGCTGGTGCCGGCCGCCGCGCTCCTCGGATTCGATCTCGTGTGGTTCGCGGTAATGATCGCCGTCAACATGCAAACGTCATTTCTGACGCCGCCCTTCGGGTTCGCGCTCTTTTATCTGCGTGGCGTCGCCCCGCCCGAGATTCAGACGATGCAGATCTATCGTGGGGTCGTGCCGTTCATCATCATCCAGCTGATCGGGCTGCTGTTGATCATTCTCTACCCCGGCATCGTGACCGTGCTGCTGGAGTGAGGGCCGAGTGGTCCGCCGGGTGGGCGCTGACTACCTCGCCCGAATGACGAAGAGCCCGCGCTCGATATCCGACACGATGACGTTGCCGCTCGGGAAGCCGGCATAGATACCCCAAGCACCGGTGAATGTCGCCGTCTCGCCTTCCGGATGCGTGTCGAAGTAGCCGTAGGCCTTGGGTCGGCGGGGGTCTTCGACATCGATCACTCGCAGGCCGCCCTGGTAGGCCGACATGTACATGCGGCCGTCCTGAATCATCGAGTTGTGATCGATGGTTCGTGCATCCCAGGCGATCGTATCGATGAGCACGGGATTCTCGAGGTCACCGACCCGGACGATGTACGTGGTCATACGATCGACATCCGAATTGGCGCGCTCGTCGAGCTCGTCGTTCACGTAAAGAAAGCGGCCGTTGGCACTGAGAGAGCCACTATGGCCATAGGTGGCGTTGTCGTACCTGAGATTGGCGAGCGTGATGGGGTCGGTCACGTCGATAATGTGAAGCCCGAACCTTCCGGTGAAAGCAAAGGCGATTTCCCGACCCTTGTTCCTACCCCTCTTGTACGTGGTGACGATAACGTCGTGGACGTACGCAACCTCCCAGTTGATCGGCTCCAGTACCGGATTGGCGGGGTCGCTCAGATCGGCGGCCAGCAGGCCGCCCCGGGCGATGTTGGAGCCCAAGACGTACGCGTAGCCGCTGTCCTCGTTGACGAAGATATTGTGGGCTCGATACAGCCCGGCATCCTTCACGGTTCGCGACAGCGAGACGATGCCGTCATCAATCTGCGTCAAATCGATGACCTGAATGCCATCGTTGGTCTCGTTGATCGAGTAGGCATAGCTTCGGTACACCGCCATGTCGCGCCAGTCCGAGACCGCGCCCCGCACGAGGCGGACGAACTGCGGGTTGACCGGGTCGGTGATCTCGACGAAGGCGGTGCCGGTCTTCAGGCCGACGATGGCGTACTCGCGGCCGCTCGGCGATGTGTAACCCCAGATGTCGTTGGCGTTTGTCGGCGTACCGATCATGTCGGCGCTCGATACCCACGACAACAGGTTGGTTCGCTTCGCGCCGAACACCGGGTCGGCGGACCTCGAGTAGGCGCGAGCGGAGCGGCCGGCCAGGCCGCCACCAGCGTACGGCGCTGGAATTCCATCGCGCCCGTAACCGCAACCGCCGACCAGGCAGTAGGGGTTGGATACCAAGTTGCCGGGTGATTGGCCGGCCGGCAACTGCTCGGCATACGGAGTGGCGACCGACGCGGCGCTCAGCAGCAGCGCCATGGCGACCAGCAGGCAGCCTCTATGCATCAATACGGTCTCTGCTTTCCCAGGGGCAACATCGAGTGTAGCAGGCGCGCGGTTTCCCAGCCCGGATGGGCCTTCCCGTCGCGTTGGGGGGGCGCACGAGTGCCGGATCAGTCGCCGTACTCGAACGCGAAGCTCGTGTACTCCGTCTCGACCGTCCTGAACCACCGATAGGAGGCGGTGCGGAACTGTTTCCAATGGTCGTACAGCTTCCGGTAGGACGGGCTGGCGGAGGCCTGCTCCTCGTAGAGGTCGAACGAGACGCGGTACGCAGCTTCCAGGATGTCGCGCGGGAAGTTGTGCAGCTGGACACCGCCTGCGATCAATCTCTCGAGCGCCTGAGGGTTGAGGGTGTCGTAGCGAGCCGTCATCGTCATCGCCGCCTCCATCGTGGCGCCGCGGAGGATCTCTTGATACGACGTCGGCAGCGTGTCCCAGGCATCGCGGTTCACGTAGAACGCCAGGGTCGGTCCTGGTTCCCACCAGCCTGGCGAGTAGTAGTTGTTGGCGACCTGATGCAATCCCAACCGCTCGTCGTCGTGTGGCCCGACCCATTCGGTGGCATCAATCGCGCCGCGTTCCAGGGCTTGATAGATCTCGCCGCCTGCGAGCACCTGCACGGCGACTCCCAGGCGACTCATGACCTCGCCACCCAGGCCCGGAATGCGCATCTTGAGTCCACCGAGGTCCGAGAGCTGTGTGATCGGGCGTCGAAACCAGCCTCCCATTTGAGCTCCGGTAGAGCCGGCGGGGAAGTTGATGATGTTGAAGTCCGAGAACATTTCACGGACAAGCTCGAGCCCACCGCCCTCATACAACCAGGCGAACTGTTGCCTCGTGGTGAGACCGAACGGGACGCCGGTATCGAACGCCAGTGCCGGGTTCTTGCCAGTGTAGTAGTAGCTCGATGTGTTACCCAACTGGACGGTGCCTTGCTGGACGGCATCGAGCACCTGCAGGCCCGGAACGATCTCGCCGGCCGGGTAGGGCCGAATGGTGAAGCGCCCGTCCGTCATCTGGCTGATGCGCTCGGTAAGGTAGTCATTGATTCCATACAGTGTGTCGAGGCTGCGTGGAAAGCTGGAAGCCAGACGCCACCGCACGGAGGGCTGTGTGTGGACCGCCGGAGCAGCGGCATCGTCGCCAGCGCAGGCGCCGAGCGCCGCGGCGCCTGCCACCGCACCTGTTGCCCGGGTAACGAAGCTCCGTCGATCGATGCTGTTCGTCTTGCTCATGTCGACTCTGTAATGGGGGTGCAGGTGCCGAGGAACGGAGACGCAGGTTATCACTCGCCGAAACGGTCGGGGTTGGCGCTCCACGGATTGACGTCAACGTCCAGAAGCGCCAACAGCTCGGCCAGAACCATGGCGGTAGCGCCCCAGACCTCGAGGTCGTCGACGGCAAGAAACGGAACCTCCATGAGGCTCCCGCGGCGCTCTGATTGCTTGTGGCTCCAGTTGTTCGGCGACGCCAGGCTGGCGAGCGATGGCTCCAGGACCCGGGCGACCTCGTCATCCGACGGCGTCAGAGCGGGGCGCTCTGTCGCGTGGCCGACGATCGGATGAAGAATGAATCGGCTCACCGGGATGTGCAGCGGTGTCAGATGGCCGACGAGGCTGATGCGCTGACCGTCGATACCGACCTCCTCTTCGGCCTCGCGAATGGCCGCCTCTGCTTTGGTCTCGTCGGGTTCGAGTTCACCGCCCGGTAGGGAGACCTGTCCACCGTGATCGGGCAAATCGTGCCGCCGTTGAGTCAGTAGAAGATGTGACTGCTCGCCTATCGGGTAAACGAGTACGAGTCCGGCCGCATGCCGGCACCCGTCTGGCAGCACGCCAGGCTTCCAGCCGCTGCGCGGACGCGGTGACATCCTCGTCTGGGCCGGTGGGCCGGGCAGCTGCCCTCCGAGGCGCCGGCACAGCCGTCTGAGCAACGAGGGATGGTCTTGGAACATGGCTCGGGTGCCTCACCGACCGATTGGCTCGCTACGAGGGCCGCGTGCGCGCCGCACGGTGTACGTGCTTGCTCTGATATTGCCTGAATAGAATAGGGGTACGATCTCATGCCCGCTCGTCGCCGTACCCGTCAGGCTGCTGTTGCCGCCATCGCACTGGCGCTGGCCGATCCCGGTGCCGTGCCACAAGCCCGGCCATCGGTGACACGGGCACCACTGGCGGCCAAGGTTGCAGACTTGGCTGGTGCACCGGGCGTGCCGTTTGGTTCGCCGTCGTCGGCGCAGCGCCACCGTGCCGCCAAGCGCCGCCCGGTCGATCCGACAATCGACACGCGCAGCGCGTACCGGCAGGCGGAGGCGGATACGGCTCGAATGCCGCTCTACTCCAGCGAGCAGGGACGCATTCTGGATGCCGCGGAGACTCGCCGATCGCGGTTGCGCGGTGGCGTCGTGAAGGGTAGTTGGCGAAGCTTGGGGCCGGGCAATGTTGGCGGTCGCACACGCACGTTGGTGATCGATCGCCGGCGTCCCGACATCATGTATGCCGGGGGTGTCTCCGGAGGCGTATGGAAGACGACCAATGGCGGTGCCGAGTGGACAGCCGTGGGCGACGGGCTGGCGAACGTCGCGGTCAACGCCATGGCGATGCACCCCGACGATTCGCGCGTTTTGTACGTCGGTACGGGAGAGGGGTACTTTCGCGAGGACGTGCGCGGGACCGGGCTGCCACTGCGCGGCGGCGGTATCTTCCGCACCACCGACGCGGGTCGCAACTGGTCGATGCTGGCCTCGACCGGCGGCGAGGACTTCTGGTTCGTCAACGATCTGGTCTTCTCACCGACCGACGCGGACACCCTGTATGCGGCTACCCGCTCCGGAGTCTTCCGTACTTTCGATCGTGGCACTAGCTGGGATCAGATACTCGAGCCAAGCATCAAGGGTGGCTGCCTGGATCTCGAGATCCGTACCGACCAGCCTGTTGATGTGCTGTTCGCCGCCTGCGGCACGTTCGACCAGGCCACCGTGTATCGCTCGAACGATGCGGGTGCGGGTCGAGGCAACCGAGGCCTCTTCGAGGTCGTGCTGCGCGAGCGCGGCATGGGTCGCACTTCGATAGCCGTGGCTCCTTCAAACCAGGACGTCGTGTACGCACTCGCGGCCAGCAACGATCGGGGTGCCTACGAGCAGGCATTGCACGCCGTGTTTCGCTCGGTAGACGGCGGAGATCCCGGCACCTTTATGGCGCGCGTGCGGAACACCGATGCCGACGTTCAAGACACTCTGCTGCTGCACAATGCGATGCTGGCTCGTATGACGGCCTGCGGTTTCACCGAACCAAGCAGCTACTTGGCGATGGGCTGGTACGTAAATACCATTGCTGCCGACCCGGTGAATCCCGAGATTGTCTGGGCCGCAGGCGTCGATTGGTTCCGGTCAGGCGACGGCGGCCAGTCGTGGGGACCCGCATCATTCTGGTGGGCCGGTGGTCCGAACCGGGAGCCCAGCTTTCTGCATGCCGACCAGCACCGGATGCTCTTCCACCCGTCGTACGACGGGATCGGCAATCAGACAGTGTTCGTTGCCAACGATGGCGGTGTTTGGCGAACCGACAACGCGCGTGCAAGCGTATCGATCGAGGTCGACGCGACGTGTGATCCAGCCGGCAGCGACGTTGCCTGGCGACCGCTCAACAACAGCTACGAGGTGACGCAGTTCTATCACGGGTTGCCGTTCCCCGGCGGCAAGGCGTTCCTAGGTGGGACGCAGGACAACGGGACACAATTGCGACGCCGGGGCGGCGGATCGAATGGCTGGCAGAGCGTCTTCGGGGGAGACGGCGGCTATGTCGCCATCAATCCGCGCGACACCAGCGTGATGTACGTCGAGTCGCAGAACGGCAACCTGCAGAAGTCGACCGACGGAGGCGCGAGCTTCGCCTCGGCAGCGGTTGGGCTGCCGCCCGACGACGGCGGCTTCCTGGACCCGAGCGGCAGCTTTATCTTCATCACGCCCTTCGTGCTCGACCCGACGCAACCGAAGGTGCTGTGGATCGGGGGAGGCGTGATGTATCGGACCGTCGACGCGGCGCGCAGCTGGCAGGTGGCGAGCCGGCCGCTGAAAGGCAGGGTCAGCGCTATCGCCGTCGCGCCGTCCGAATCAGGGCGCGTCGTGGCGGCAACCGAAAACGGATTGGTGTACTTCGCAGAGAACGCGCTTGAGGCCGATGCCGGCACCAAGTGGCCACGACGGCGACCCAGTACTGCGTGGGCCACCTGGGTGGCGTTCGATCCCAATGACGCCGACGTCGTGTATCTCACGTACGGTGGCTTCGGGGGCCCGCATGTGTTTCGGAGCGCCAACGGCGGCCGGCGATGGAGAAGCATCGATGGCGCCGGTGATGCCGGGTTGCCCGACATTCCGGTGCACGTCGTCGTGGTGGATCCGGATGACGGTGATCGTCTGTTCCTCGGCACCGACCTCGGAGTCTTCGTCACCACCGACGGCGGCGCCGGGTGGGCCCAAGAAAACGCCGGGTTCGGCAATATCGTGACCGAATCGCTCACCCTCCAGCGCGAGGGCTCCCGACTGGCGCTGTATGCTTTTACTCACGGTCGTGGTGCCTGGAAGGTCCACGTAAAAGGAGCTCGATAGATCGCGACCGCCCGTGTCTGGAAGGAAGTGCAGTGAAGAAAAGCGTTATCGTCGGGCTTGCCGTCCTTGTGCTCGCCTTGGACTGGGCAGCGCTCGACGACATCACGACCGGGCATGAGACCAGTTCCGCGTTGGAGTACGGCATGCTCCTGCTGAGCGTCCCTGTCCTGGGCTTTGCTGGCTGGATGTGGCGAAGGCTGGGTACGTCCGCCATCGGGCACTAGAACAGGGCCAAGCTAGACTTGCAGTCTGCTGCGGCCACCCGGCCGCGAGGTGTCATGCGGCGACGAGCGGAATTCGACCTACGCCACGGCACGGACACCGACGGCGAGATCCCGGTCCACCTCCTGGGCCACAGCGACGAGGTGGCGCGCCAGGCAGTCTCGTACGAGGCAACCGAACCGGCCGCATTTCGCCACATGGTCGGAGAGCTGCCAATCTGCCATCGTAGCTACACGTTCATCGACCTTGGGTCAGGCAAGGGTCGGGTGGTGATTCTGGCGGCACGCCATCCGTTCCGCCGCATCATCGGCGTTGAAGCGTCGACGTCGTTGCACACCATCGCGAGCCAGAACATGCGTGCTTGGGCGCGGGCGGGGAACGATACGCGGCACATCAGGCTCGTCCACGCCGATGCCTCAAAGCTGGAGATTCCCGACGACCCGTGCGTGATCTACCTGTTCAATCCTTTTCGTGAGCGCGCCATGGCGCGCCTGGTACTCCACCTGAAGTGGTCGCTGCAGCGTCAGCCACGCGACCTCTGGTTGATCTATTACAACCCGCAGTTCGGTTACATGCTCGAGAACTCGCCGTTCATGGCCCGCGCCCGAGTGGGCCGCGGGTTCCATCAGGGCGACTATTCGATCTGGCGCTCCTACGGTGTCTACGGCCCCAGGGCCGGGACTGATCGGACAGGCAAAGGCGTTCGCCAAAGTGAACGCGCCTGAGCTCCTGTTCCGGCTCAGACGCCCCGACCGGCACGAACCCAAACGAGATCACTCCGATCTTCGCAAGGATTTCGCAGTCGTCGCAACACGCCGAACTCGCATCGGTTCGTCCCTGCGTCGCATTCGCGGCCACAATCAATCCAGGCACGAGGTGGAGCCGGGATGGTAGGCTCTGCGACCGATCGGGTTGGTCGTGATTGAGGCGGGCACCGCCAGTGCAGAGTCGGATGAGGATACGGGCGTGCGGAGTCAAGATCGGAGGTCGGTTTGAGCTCTGAAGCTGCCGGAGCGACGTTCTTCGGGCATCCTCGAGGACTGTCGACGCTCTTTTTCACCGAGATGTGGGAGCGCTTCAGCTACTACGGCATGCGGGCGCTGCTGATCCTGTATCTGACCGATGCGGTTCGCGGCGGCTTCGGGCTCGATACGCCAACGGCGGCGGCTATCTACGGGCTGTACGTGTTCGGGGTGTATGCGCTGGCGCTTCCCGGTGGCTGGATCGCCGACCGGCTGGTCGGCCAACGAGTGGCCGTCCTGTACGGCGGCGTCATCATTGCCGCCGGCCACTTCTCGATGGCGATTCCCTCGACCGCGACCTTCTATCTCGGTCTTTGCCTGATCGTAGTCGGCACCGGCCTGCTGAAGCCCAACGTGTCGGCGATCGTCGGCGACCTGTATCCGGAAGGCGGCGCGCGACGCGACGCGGGATTCTCGGTTTTCTACATGGGAATCAATATCGGCGCGGTCCTGGGGCCAACGATTTGTGCGTTCCTGGGAGAGGGTTACAACTGGCACCTCGGGTTCGGTGCTGCCGGTGTTGGCATGACGTTCGGGGTCATTCAGTACGTCGCAGGCAAGAAGCACCTGCTGGGTTGCGGTGAGCTGCCTGAGGCGGCGCGGCCGCAGGAGGTGCATGCTGCCTCGGTGCGCCAATTCCTCAGTGGGGTGGGCATGGTGGTGGCGCTGACCGTCGCTATCTTCCTGCTGAGCGCTAGCGGCTTGATAGTGCTGACCTTGGTGGGCTTCGCGCAGGTCACCGGGGTGCTCATCACCGTGGTGTCGATTGCCTATTTTGCCGGTGTGCTCGCGTTCGTGTGCCGCGACCTCACCGAGCGCAAGCGGGTCTTCGCCATCTTTCTTCTGTTCATCGGCGCGGCGATGTTCTGGTCGGGATTCGAGCAGGCAGGCTCGTCGCTCAACCTGTTTGCGCGCGACTTCACCAACCGCATGGTACTTGGCTGGGAAATGCCGGCGTCGATGCTGCAGAACATCAACCCGACGTTCATCATTCTGCTGGCGCCGGTGGTGGGCGGCGTCTGGGTTCGACTCGGCTCGCGCAATCCGTCGATTCCGATCAAGTTCGGCCTCGGTCTCGTGTTGCTGGGGGTGGGCTTTCTGGTCTTGGCCTGGGGGTCTCAGTTCATAGGCGAGGGACAGGTGAGCCCGATGTGGCTGGTAGTTACGTACTTCTTCCACACCGTCGGTGAGCTCTGCCTGAGCCCGGTCGGCTTGAGTTCCACGACCAAGCTGTCGCCGCAACGGCTGCAGGGCCAGATGATGGGCGTCTGGTTCATGGGTACGGCGCTGGGCAACCTGATCGCCGGCCTCGCCGCTGGCTACATCGATACCTTGCCGGTGGCCGAGCTGTTCAGCACCGTGGCGATGATCGTGATCGCCACGGGCGCGTTGTTCTTCATGTTCGCCATCCCGATCCGCAAGCTCACCGTCGGGGTCAGCTAGCTGTCCTTCGCTCCAGGTTTGCGCGAATCTACAGCCAGCTTGCGGAAGTAGCGCGCCAGGCCTCTCCACGAGTCTCCCACCAGGCCTTCGTTGAGGTACACCTCGGCATCGCTGCCAAGCAGGGCCGACTCGATCTCACGGCGCGCGTGCCGGCAGAATCGTGCCACGTGCATCTCGTCGTCATCCATTCCGGATCCCAGATCGGCACGCACGATCGCGGCCCACTCGTCTAGCCGGCGCTCGTGCTCGTCGATGTGCTGGGTCACCGGACGCGCCGGACCGAAATGGGTGAGGCAAAGGAGCGTCGGTTTCCAGGCTCGGATCTTGGCGGTCGACTCCTCCCACCCTTCGAGGTCGACGTCCGGGGGCGGCGTGGCCGGTAACACGTGGGGGCGATTGTCGATGCGGACGCCCAGTGTATCGCCGACGTAGGCGACCCCGGTGCTGGTATCGAAGTAGCCGACATGATGCTTGGCATGGCCGGGCGTGTGTTCCACGAGCATCTCGCGGCCGCCGAGCTCGATGGTTTGGCCACCATCGAGAGCTTCGACATTGGCCTCCGGCACACCCAGGAACTCACCCCACATCTCGTCCATCACCTCGCCGTAGAGTCGCTCGGCGCTGGCCAGTAGCCGCTGCGGGTCAATCATATGGCGGGCACCGTGGCGATGGACGTAGACGCGAATGTCCGGGTTTCGAGCCAGCAAGGTGCCGGTGGCTCCGGCGTGGTCAAGATGGATGTGCGTCAGCAGGATCGAGGTGACGTTGTCGACCGACAAGCCGCCGAGTCTGAGGCCGTCTTCCAACGCCGCCAACGTCGATGTGGGGCCGGGATCCACCAGCGCCACACCGTTTCCCGCCTCGATGACGTAACACCCGAGGTACTCCGGGCGGCCACGAAAGCGCACGTCGATCAGGGATGTTCCGGGGGCGACCGCTCTCACGAGTCGAGCACGTAATCTTTGTAGGTCTCGCGCAACACCAGCTTCTTGAACTTGCCGGTGGACGTTCGCGGGATCGTGTCGGTGATCTCTAGTGCGTCTGGAAGCCACCAGCTGGCGAAGTGCGGGCTCAGGTAGTTGCGCATCTGATCCAGCGTCATGGTATGTCCCTCTACCGGTACCACCACGGCCAGCGGACGCTCGCTCCATTTCGGGTGGGCCACCGGGATCACCGCTGCCTCCGCGATGCTCGGGTGACCCATGAGGGCGTTCTCGAGCGCGATCGAGCTGATCCACTCACCGCCCGATTTGATGAGGTCTTTCGAGCGATCCTCGATGCGCACGTAGCCCTGATCGTCGATGCTAACGATATCGCCGGTGCGAAACCAACCGTCATCTGTAAAGTTCTCGATGCCTTGCTCGCTGTCGTGATAGGCGCTGGCGACCCATGGGCCGCGGACCTCGAGCTCCCCCATGGTCGTCCCGTCCCAAGGCACCAAGCCGTCGTCGCCGCGGGCGCGCAGCTCGACCAGCGGGGACATGCGCCCCTGCTTGGCGCGCAGCTCCAGGCGTTGGTCGGGCCCGAGATCATCGTTGGCTGGTCCCACCTTGCTGACCGTTCCCAGCGGAGATGTCTCGGTCATGCCCCAGGCGTGCATTACCTGTAGATCGTGGCGCTCCTCGAGTGCGCGGATCATGGTCGGGGGGGCGGCGGCGCCGCCGACGATCATCAGTTCCAGGGCGCTCAGGTCATAGCGGTCGGGATCGGCGTCGAGGTGTTCCAGGATCCCCGTCCAGATCGTCGGGACGCCAGCCGTTGTGGTGACGCCCTCGTTCTCGAACAGCTCGCAGAGGCTCTCCGGGTCGAGATGGGACCCCGGGAAGACTTGCTTGGCGCCGAGCATCAGGCAGACATACGGAGTGCCCCAGGCGTTGACGTGGAACATCGGGACGACGGGTAGCATCACCGTGTGCTCGCTGATGCCGAACATGTCGGCCAGCCCCAAGGCCAAGGCGTGCAGGATCATCGACCGATGCGAGTAGACGACCCCTTTGGGCATCCCGGTGGTCCCGGACGTGTAGCACATGGCAGCCGCGTCGTTCTCCTCCAGATCGGCAACCTGATAGTCGCCGGGGTCAGCCTCGGCGATCAGCTCTTCGTAATCGAGCATCCCATCCGGGAGCGACGGCGGTGCGGCGCCGTCTGGCAGCTGTGACATCACCACGATACGTTCGGCATCGATCCGATCGAGCACCTTCTCGAGCAGCGGCAGAAGATTGGCGTCGGCGAGGATCAGCCGGTCGTCGGCGTGGTTGATGATGTAGGTGAGGTCGTCCGGGTGCAGTCGGAGGTTCAACGTGTGGAGAACCCCGCCCATTGCCGGTACCCCGAGGTAGGCTTCCAGGTGCTGGTAGTGATTCCACGCCAGGGTGCCGACGCGGTCGCCCTTGTCGACTCCGAGCTTGCGGAGCGCCACGGCAAGCCGGCGCGCCCGTTGGGCGAAGTCTCCGACGGTGTAGCGGTGGATCGACTTGTCCGGCCTGCGGGACACGATCTGGCGGTGCGTGTACAGGCTTTCGGCGCGGTTGAGAAGAGTCGGCAGCGTTAGCTGGTAGTCCATCATCAGACCGCGCATCGCCGGCTCCCTGAAGGGTGAATCGAGTGATGTGGGCGTGTGTCCCGGGTTAGTCGAGGACACGAGCGGCGGACCCCGGCAATCTGCCCTGGTCTGCCCGTGCAGCCCGGCAAGCTGCCGGGGATCGAAGCGGACCCAAAGCATATACTTCGTTCATGCCGCTGAAGAACTTCCATCCTGCCGTCGGGGCTTGGTTTCAACGTACATTCGATACGCCGACCGAGCCGCAGATCTTGGGTTGGCCGGCGATTCAGTCAGGGCGCCACTCGCTGATCGCCGCCCCAACCGGGTCGGGCAAGACGCTGGCGGCGTTTCTCGCATCGATCGACGAGTTGGTGCGACAAGGTCTAGGCGACGGCCTCGACGATGCGACACAGGTCGTCTACGTCTCGCCTCTGAAGGCGCTGTCCAACGACGTCCGCAAGAACCTCCGGCTGCCGCTCGAGGGAATAGCGCACGAGCTGCAGGAGCGTGGCCTGCCAGCCATCGAGATCCGCACCGCCGTGCGCAGCGGAGACACCCCGGCGTCCGAGCGCCAGCGGATGCTCAAGAAACCGCCGCACATTCTCGTGACTACCCCCGAGTCGCTGTACCTATTGCTGACCTCGGACGGCGGACGCACCATGCTGTCCACCGTAAAGACCGTTATCGTCGACGAGATCCATGCCGTTGCCGATGACAAGCGCGGATCGCATTTGGCGCTGACGCTGGAAAGGCTCGAAGCGCTGGTGGCTGGTCCCTTGCTCCGCGTCGGCCTGTCGGCCACGCAGAAGCCGATCGACAAGGTTGCTCGGTTTCTCGTTGGGCAGCGGTATGTCGATGACCAGGGTCGTCCCGACTGCGAGATTATCAACACAGTAGGCGTTCGCGCCATGGATCTGGCGATCGAGATGCCCGGATCTCCGCTCGAAGCGGTCATGGCGGGCGAGGTGTGGGACGAGATCTACGATCGACTGGCCGTCCTGGTCCAGGAGCACCGCACGACCCTTATCTTTGTCAACACGCGCCGCATGGCCGAACGAATGGCCAAGCATCTGAGCGAGCGGCTCGGCGAGCGGGAGGTGACCTCGCATCACGGCTCGCTATCGGCGTCGCAACGCCTCGATGCCGAGACGCGCCTCAAGGAAGGAAGCCTTTCCGGGCTGGTGGCAACGGCGTCGCTGGAGCTCGGCATCGACATCGGCAGCATCGACTTGGTCGTCCAGATGGGCTCGCCGCGGGCGATCAACACGTTGCTACAGCGCGTCGGTCGAGCCAGCCATCACGTCGGCGGCATCCCGAAGGGCAGGCTGTTTCCGCTGACGCGGGACGAGCTCGTCGAGTGCATCGCGTCGATCGACGCGGCGCGACGCGGCGAGCTCGACCAGCTGGTGATTCCAGAAAAGCCGCTCGACATTCTGGCGCAGCAGATCGTTGCCTGCGCAGCCGCAGAGGAGTGGTCCCAAGACGCGCTCTTCGATCTCGCCCGGGCCGCCTATCCGTTTCGGCGGCTGACCCGTGCCGAGTTCGACAGCACTATCGACATGCTTGCCGATGGCTTCAGCACGCGGCGAGGGCACCGCGGGCGCTACTTGCACCTGGATGCAGTCAACGGCCGCATTCGCGGCCGTCGCGGAGCCCGACTGGCAGCGCTCACCTGCGGCGGGGCGATACCCGACGCCTTCGAGTTCAAGGTCCTGCAGGAGCCGCAGGGAGTTCGTGTCGGCACGCTCGACGAGGACTTCGCCATCGAGAGCCTCCCGGGAGACATTTTTCAGCTCGCCAATACCTCCTGGAGGATCCTGCGCATCGAGACCGGTATCGTTCGCGTCGAGGACGCCAAGGGACAGCCTCCCAATCTGCCGTTCTGGTTGGGTGAGGCTCCGGGCCGCACCCGGGAGCGGCGATCCTGAGCTCGACGGCGCCTGTCCGAACGCCGTGTTCATCGAGGGCCTGAACGCGACGGTTGAGTGGCTTCGCGCCGAGGTCGGAATCGGCGAGGTGGCTGCCCGGGCTGCCACCGAGTATCTGGCCGCATCGCGCGGGGCGTTGGCCTCGATGCCGACGCGCGACAACATCGTTATGGAGCGCTTCTTCGACGAGGCAGGGGATATGCACCTGGTGGTGCACTCGCGGTACGGCATGCGAGTCAATCGAGCCTGGGGCCTGGCCTTGCGGAAGGTGTTTTGCCGGACGTTCAACTTCGAGCTGCAGGCCGCCGCCACCGACGATGCGCTAATCCTGTCACTCGGGCCGACGCACAGCTTCCCACTGGAGGATGTATTTCGGTATCTGCGGCCGGAGAGCGTGCGCGACAAGCTCGTGCAGGCCTTCCTCGACGCACCCATGTTTCCAGTGCGATGGAGATGGAACGCGACCCGCTCGCTGGCCGTGAAGCGCTGGGTCGGCGGGAAGCGCCAGGCGCCGACCCTGCAGCGCATGGACGCCGAAGACCTGCTGGCGGTGATCTTCCCTGACTCCGTGGCCTGTTTCGAGAACATCCAGGGGGCGCGCGAGGTGCCGGACCATCCGCTCGTCGAGCAGACGGTTCGCGATTGTCTCGAAGAGGCGATGGATTTCGACGAGTTCAAGGCCCTGCTGGCGGAGATCGTCGACGGCAAGAAGAGCCTGGTGGCGCGCGACGTGCGTGAGCCCTCGCCGCTGGCCCACGAGATCATCGCGGCGAAGCCCTATGCCTTCCTCGACGACGCTCCCCTGGAGGAGCGTCGTACGCTTGCCATCCAGACGCGCCGCCTTGCTGACCCGCAATCCGCCGACGACTTGTCGGCGCTCGAGCAAGCGGCGATCGACCGCGTTCGCGACGAGGCTTGGCCGGGCGTCGAGAATCCCGATGAGTTGCACGACGCACTCCTACTGCATGGGTTCCTAAGCGAGGCGGAAGGCGGCGAGTGGGCCGATCATTTTGCGACTCTCGTGAGCGACACGCGCGCCACGACCGCGATAGTGGGCGCGCCCGATCAGCGGGCCAAGGGGCACTGCAGGATGTGGATTGCGGCGGAGCGCTTGCCGCAGTTTGCCGCGGTCTTCGGTGTTCCCGGCGACCGCTGGGAGGTGTCGCCGGCGATCGCTGCGCCCGCCCGCGCGAGCCGCCGGCAATGGTCGGCCGAGGAGGCGCTGATCGAGATCATCCGAGGGCGGTTGCAGGCGCTGGGCCCGGTGACCGCAAGCCAGATCGGCGAGTCTCTGGGTATCGATAGCGTCGCGTCGACGCCGCGTTGCTGGGTCTCGAAGGAGAGGGCTTCGCGTTCCGCGGGCACTTTGCGCTCGGAATCGAAGCCACCGAATGGTGCGAGCGCAGGCTGCTTTCGCGGATTCATCGATACACGCTCAACCGGTTGCGCTCCGAGATCGAGCCGGTGGCGGCGCGCGATTTCATGCGCTTCCTGTTCGCCTGGCAGCGCGTGGCACCTGGCGAGCAGGCAGAGGGACCCGATAGCCTCGCCAAGCTCCTGGAGCAACTCGAGGGGTTCGAGGCCCCGGCGGCGGCATGGGAGTCGGAGATCCTGCCGGCGCGGCTCCTACAGTACGATCCGGTGTGGCTCGACACGCTCTGCCTTTCGGGTCGCGTGGCCTGGGGCCGGCTCACCCCGCCTGATCGAGGACCGCGGGTAAGCCCACGGTCGGGACCGATTCGCAGCACGCCGATTGCTCTGGTGACGCGCGATAACCTCGATCTGTGGGAGGGGCTCGCTCCGGGGATCGGCCCGGAGGATCTGGAGCTCTCCGCTGCAGCACGGGCGGCGCTCGATGCGCTTCGTCGGCATGGTGCGAGCTTCTTCGGTGATCTCACGCGCTCCACGGGTCAGCTCGACAGCCAGCTCGAAGAGGCTTTGGGCGAGCTCGCAGCCTGGGGCCTGGTGACGGCCGACTCGTTTACCGGGTTGCGCGCCTTGCTCGTGCCATCGAGTTGCCGTCGGTCAAGGAAGAGCGGCAAGCGGCGCGGTCGGACGGCCATCTTCGGCATGGAGAACGCTGGCCGCTGGTCGCTTGTTCGCGCCGCCGCCGGTGATATTCCCGCCGATGTGCATGGCAGCGTCGAGGCCAGAGGCGGTGCCCACCGTGTTCTCAAGAACGAGCGTCAGATCGCGCCGGAGATCGTCGAGGGGGCCGCCCGACTCTATCTACGGCGCTACGGGGTGGTCTTCCGCCGTCTGTTGACGCGAGAGGACACGGCACCTCCCTGGCGGGATCTCGTGCGAGCCTATCGCCGTATGGAAGCGCGTGGGGAGATCCGCGGTGGCCGCTTCGTGGAGGGGTTTCAGGGAGAGCAGTTTGCACTGCCCGAGGCAGTGGGGCGCCTGCGGAAGATTCGCCGGCATGCCGACGAGGCGCTCGTCTCGCTCAGCGCCGCGGATCCGCTCAACCTTGTCGGTATCGTCACGCCGGGTGGCCGCCTGGCGGCGATTGCGGACAACCGGGTGTTGTTCCAGGCGGGAGTTCCTGTAGCCGTGCGGGAGGCCGGGGAGGTGCGGTTCCTCGTTGAGGAGGAGCCCGGAGCGCGCTGGCGACTCCAGGGTGCGTTGGTGCGCCGGAGCGTACCTCCGCTGCTGCGAGCCTATCTCGGTAGACCAGCCTGAGCGTCCCGCTCAGTGTTCGCTGACGAGGGTCAGCGTGCGCAGCAATTCGGCCAAACGGTGGCCGGCCAACGCGGCGCGACCCTCGGCGATGGGCTGAATGGCGTCGAGGTATCCGTTGGGAAGCACCTGCCCCGACTCCCGAGTACCGCCGCGCAGCTGGCCGTCAAGGTACACATGCTCAATCGCCAGGCGCGCACCCTCGGCGGCCCACGCCTGGAAATCGCCTGCCCCGCCGAAAGGCGTCTCGGAGGTATCCGCTGGCCGGTGTTGTCGGAGCTCGATCGCCCGGTTGCGGACGTCTCGATAGCGGTCGGTCCCGATGACCAGCGTGTCCCACAGCTGGTGTAGGTTGATGGTCTGCTCCTGCGCTCGGACGCGGACGTAGAAGAGGTTGCCACCGCGATCACCATTCGGGTAGCGCTCGGTGGTCAGGGCGACGCTGTGCAGCGGCTGATGAACATCGCCAACCAGGTGGAAGAGCCAGGTCAGCGCCACGGCGCGCTCCGCCCGGCTGGCGTCCGACGCCACCCGATCCATGTTGTCGCGCAGCGCGTTGAGCAGGTCGCCGTCGCCGCTTGGCCTCGGAGGCGTCAGCTCCGGTGGCGAGAAGTGGTAGTTGACGTAGTGCCAGGTAGGCCGGCTGTGACTCTCGTACCGTCCGGAGCGGATGTCGTCGGCCCATCGTGCGGCACGCATGAAGATTGCTTGATCGCGGTCGCTGTCATCCAGGCCCCACTGGCGCGGCGGGGCCAGCTGGTCGTCGAAATGCGGGTGCTGCTCGAGCAGCTCGATCACCGCGCGCAAGGCGGCCGGATCGAGCTGGCGGAGCTCCTGATAGGCGATGGCCGCGGTGACCATGTGGCCTTGGCGGCTCCACGCCGTCGCGGTCCCGGGGAAGATCAGCCCCAGGATTACGCATGCCACAGCGAGCGTCGAGGAATGTCGATGCATGGCTCACTCCCGGTCAGTCGGTCCAGGGGCACTAGTCTAGCCATCGCGCGCGCAGCGCGTGCTCGGACAGCGACAGTCGCGGCACCTGTTGCGCTGCTGGCGGTGATCGATGCCGCGCGGTTGGGCGGCTCGACGTGGGCGCCCTTGCGACGAGACGATGTCGCCAGCACCCGCTCTACGGTCAACCCGGCCTCCTGCTGATGCACAAGTCGCGAAAAAGGTGATGCCAGGGTCGTTGCCGGGAGGACACTTGAGGCGCCCTGCCGGCTATGCTTGCCAACCGTAGAGTCGCGGCTCGTTGTTCGTCACCCACAGCGCGGTCGACCATCGCGCCGCCGGCCTGTATTCACGGCCCAGGGAACAGACTGCTCGATCGACTGATCACACGTTGGCCATGACCAAGCCCTCCGATTCGACCAAGCCGGCCGATCGCACAACGGTAGCGCCGAGCTCACGATCCGATGGTACCGAGACCATCGGCCCTTACCGCATTCTGCAGAAGATCGGCGAGGGCGGCATGGGAGATGTCTATCTGGCCGAACAGCTCGAGCCGGTGCGTCGCCGTGTGGCGTTGAAGATGATCAAGCACGGCATGGACACCAAACAGGTCGTGGCGCGCTTCGAATCCGAGCGTCAGGCGCTGGCGATGATGGATCATCCCTGCATCGCCAAAGTCTTCGATGCCGGCGCAACGGAAAGCGGTCGACCGTACTTCGTCATGGAGTTCGTGCAGGGGATTCCGATCACCGAGTACTGCGACATCAAGCGTCTCAGCGTGGGAGAGCGTCTCGAGTTGTTTCAGCGAGTGTGCGCTGGGGTTCAGCATGCCCACCAGAAGGCGATCATCCATCGGGACATCAAGCCATCGAACGTGCTGGTAGCCGTTCAAGACGACGAGGCGATTCCTAAGATCATCGACTTCGGCGTCGCCAAGGCGACGGCCCAACGCCTCACCGAAAGCACCCTGTTTACGGAGCTCGGGCAGCTTATCGGTACACCGGAGTACATGAGCCCCGAGCAGGCCGACATGAGCCAGCAGGATGTCGACACCAGGACCGACGTCTACGCGCTCGGCGTGGTGCTCTACGAGTTGCTCGTCGGCGCCCTGCCTTTTTCTGCGCGAGAGCTGCGCCAGGCGGGACTGCTCGAGATCCACCGCAAGATCCGCGAAGAGGACCCGTCCAAGCCCAGCACGCGGGTGAGCAGTCTCGGAGTTGCGTCGATGGCCGCCGCAGCGCAACGACAAACCGATCCGCTGGCGCTGGTGGGCCAGCTGCGCGGCGATCTCGACTGGATCACCATGAAGGCGCTGGAGAAGGATCGGTCACGCAGGTACGACTCGCCCGCGGAGCTGGCAGCAGATCTGCGACGCTACCTGAACGACGAACCGGTGGAAGCAACGCCTCCCAGCACCGCCTATCGCTTCGGTAAGTTCGTGCGGCGCCACCGTCTGGGGGTGACGGGTGCTGCGACCGCGGTCGTGGTGCTGATCGCGTTCGCAGCGACAATGAGCCTGCAGGCCACGCGCATCGCTCGCGAGCGCGACCGCGCCAACCGCGAGGCCGAGACGGCGCGCCGGGTGTCGCAGTTCATGACCGGGCTCTTCCAGGTCTCCGATCCGAGCGAAGCTCGAGGGAATGCGGTTACCGCCCGTGAGATTCTCGATCAGGGAGTGGCCAACATTCGCGGGGACCTGGACGATCAGCCGCTGATCCAAGCGCAGCTTCTCGACACCATGGGCACGGTTTACTCGAGCCTCGGGCTCTACCAGGCGGCGATGCCCCTTCTCGAGCGCTCCCTGTCGACCCGCTCCGAGCTGCTCGGGGACGACGATCCGCAGGCGCTGATGTCGAAGGCCCATGTGATTGAGGTGCACTCCGACCTCGGAGATTTCGAGATCGCCGAGCAGCTAGGCGACGAGGTATTGGCGAGTCGGCGGCGGGTGCTCGGACAAGACCACCCGGACACTATCGAGTCGATGCGGATGTTGGTGCTCGCCTACAACGGGCAAGCTCGGTATGGGGAGGCGACGGATCTCCTGCGGCAGACGACCGAGGCCAGCGCCCGGGTTCTGGGCGAAGGCCACCCGGACACATTGCATTCGCTGGTCAGCCTCGGGGCCCTCCTCCAAAACCCAGGTCGTCTCGAGGAAGCGGAGAAGCTCACCCGCGATGCCCTCGAGGTGGGCCGTCGGAACGACGGTGCCGACCATCCGATAGCCCTCACGCTGGCCCACAACCTCGCCTCGATATCGAACAGTCAGGGGCGCTACGAGGAGGCCGAGGCGCTGGCGTCCCAGGTACTCGCCGATCGGCGCCGAGTTCTGGGTGAGGAGCACCGGTATACGCTTTCTTCCGAGTACGTGCTGGCGCTGTCGTACTTCTACCGAGGCCGGAACGAGGACGTGGTGGCGATCCTGGTGCCGAGTGTGGAAAAGGCCCGACGATCCCTCGGTGAGGATCACGCTGACACGCTGGAGTCGATGAGCCTGTTGGGGGAGGCTTATCGTGATTCAGGACAGTATCGTGCTGCGGAGCCGTTGCTGCGTGCGGCGCTGAATCTACGCCGCCGTACGCTGGGCGGAGACGATATCCGCACCCAGTGGGCGATCTACAACCTGGCCTCGCTGTTCCGCGACGAGGGACGCAACGACGAGGCCGAGCGCCTGTACTTGCAGACCCTCGAGATCGAGCTCCGGACGCTCGGGGAGGATCATCCGGAGACGGCGGAGACTGCCTTCGAATTGGCACGCATCGAGGCACGACGCGGCGATGTTCCCGCCGCCCTCGAATGGCTCCGTCGGGCGCGGCTCTACGGGTTCCCGGTTATCGAGACGTTGGTGGGCGAGCCGGACTTCGAGTCGCTCCGCAACGATCCGCGGTTCGAGGCGATCTCCGCGCAGCTTCGCCAGTAGCTGCGCGGAGCCCCTCAGTCTGGACTCGGCTCACCGCTTGACGTGTTTCCTCAGCGCCCGCGGCCCGACCTCGGCGCCGTAGACATTGCCCGCGGAGTCAGCCGCGATGCCCTCGGCGGCGCTGGTCTCGAGGCCGTCTTGATCGGGCTCCGGGTCGGGGATGAACGCGGTCACGAAGCCGTCCGTGACGCTGCCGATGCGGATGCCGCGCTTCCAGCCGGGGTTGGTGTTGGCATTGGACTCGGAATCGGCGGAGTACATCATGTCGTTGGCGTCGATGTACAGACCGCTGGGTCCACCGAACTGGGTCCAGGTCGCGAGGTAGTTTCCGTCCTGATCGAAGACCTGGATGCGGCGATTCCTGCGATCGCCGACAAAGAGGCGCCCCTGCGAGTCCATCGCCAGGGCGTGCGGGTCTCGGAACTCACCCGCGGCCTGCCCCGTCTTCCCCCAGGCCTTGATGAACGATCCATCGCTGGACATCTTGACGATCCGGTTGTTCCCCTCGGCCCCGTGCCCGTCGGCGACGAATATATCTCCGTTGGGGGCTACCAGAACGTCGGATGGTTGCCGGAACGTGTCCTCACCATCACCGGGGACCCCCTTCTTGCCCAGCGTCATCAGCAACTCGCCGTCAGCGCTGAACTTGTAGACGACATGCCCCAGACCCTCGGGCGGCTCGCCGAAGCCGACTGCGTCGGTGACCCAGACGTTGCCCTCGGGGTCGACGTGCATGCCGTGCGGCCAGGCGAAGAGACCGCCGCCGAAGCTCTTGAGCATCTCGCCGTCCGGCGAGAACAGGAAGATCGTCGGCATGTCCGTGCCGACGCAGGTATTTGCTCCGCAGCGCTCGCCGACCCAGATGTTGACGCCATCGAGGGCCGTATAGACGGCGCTGGTAGCCCCCCATGTTCTGTTGTCCGGGAGCTCGCCCCAGACACCATCGAGGGTGCGGTAGGGGTTCGGCGAGCTATTCTGAGCCCGGACGTGCGTGAAGGCGGCCGTAACCACCAGGATCGCCAGCAATCCGAATCCGATACGGCTTAGACGTGTCATCGTAGATCCTCCAGGGAGAGGTGCATCGAGAGCTGCGCCATCCTAACCGGTCAGCGCCCCGTCGTCGCGTCTATCGGGGTAGTCACGCCGATCTGCCATCCCAGGCAGGTGGTTGCCGAGGCGATCGGCAGGCGCGACACGACGACGTCGAGGATGGCGTCGAGCGCGGTCCGGCCTCTTCACGTCAGTGCGGATCGCCGTGCTCCTCGAACGGCCCTTCGATCACGATCTGATCGAGCTGCATCGGATCGTTGCCCAGCTCGTGCTCGCCGGCGGGTGCGCCGTTCATACGAAGCAGGTAGGCGACGAGGTTGGAATATTGCTGCCGGCTCAGATCGCCCGGGTTGTCCTCCGGCATGCTGACTCTGATGATCTCGAATAGCGATCCCACCGGCTGACCGTCCCAACCGGCCATGTACTCGGGGCCGAACTCGTCCGTCTCATGGCAGTAGCTGCAGACGCGCCCGTACAGGGCATCGCCGCGTGCCGCTTCCTGGCTCGAGTAGACGCCGTCGCGAGTAGAGCGGACCGTGGATTGCGTCTCCTGCGATTCCGCTACCAGTCCGGCGGGCAGCGATGCGATCGCCAGCGTGGCCAGCCAAACTACCGCTCGAGCACCGTGCGGCACGGGAGATCGGGCGGTAGACACCTTCGGCATGCGATCGACGGCGTGGCCTCGCCTACGCGGCGGCCACCTTCTTGAGCCCCAGCACCTGCCCGAATACCTCGGTGGCGCGGTGCATCTCTTCCATCGTGCCCAGAGAGATACGCGACCAGACATCGTGGAAAGGCCTGAAATCCCTGCCCACCTTGACACCGTGCTCGGCGCAGTCGCCACGGAATTCCGCCGCCGGCACACCCAGGTTCACGAACACGAAGTTGGTTTGTGTATCGGTAGCGCGGATGCCGCGCGACTTGAACCAGTCGACGGTGAAGCGACGCACTTCCGTATTGCGAGCTTGCTCGGCAGCGGTGTGCTCGGTGTCCAGTAGGGAGGCCGCCGCGCCGGCTATGGCTGCCACATTGAGGGCCCCGTTGTACTGCCATTGATTCATCGCGGCCAACGTGTCGGTGTGGCCCACACCGTACCCGATGCGCATACCGGCCATTCCGTGGGCCTTGGAGAATGTCCGGGCCACCAGGATCCGCTTGTTCCCGACGGCGCGCTTGGCCTCCGACCGATAGGCCGGATCCGTCACGTAGTCGTGATACGCCTCGTCGATGAGGATTACGGCCTCGGTCTCGGTCATGACCCGATCGACGAAGGCGCCTATGGCGTCGGCGTCGTGTAGCGTCGCCGTCGGGTTGTTGGGGTTGTCGAGGAATACCAGGCCGGCGCCCTTGGCGGCGTCGGCCATCGCATCGAGGTCGAGCTGCATCGAGGCACCCACCGGGACGAACTCGACCGGCGTGCCGATCAGCTCGGCGTAGCCCGAGCACTCACCGTAGGAGGGGGCGCCGGTCACCAGGTGCTTCGACGGCGACGTGAAGACGTGCGTTGCGGTGCGCAGTATCTGGGTGGAGCCGTTGCCGATGATGAGATTGGCCTGCGGCACGCCTTGTGTTGCGGTGATCGCATCGACCAAGGCGGTCCTGCTGAGACCGTAGCGGGCGGTGGGGTGGTTGCCGGCGGTGATACCGATCTCCATGGCATCCAGAGCCTTCGCACCCGGGCCTAGCGGGTTCTCGTTGTAGTGCAGGAGCAGCGGCCGCCCCTCCTGTGGCAACGACAGCGACCAGGCTCGTGCGATGGATCGTGGCCCGTCGTACGCCATCACCGCAGCGGCGGCGGATCCGATACCGACCTTCTTGACGAACGAGCGTCTTGAAACGGACATCCCTCTCTTCTCCTTCGTAGAGCCGCTCATGCCAGCACCTTCGTGAATACCTCGGTGGCCCGCCGCATCTCTTGCATGGTTCCGATCGAGATCCGCGCGTGGGTGCGCTCCATCGGTGGGAAGTCGCGACCTATACGGACGCCGTGCTCTCGGCAAGCTGCGCGCATCTCTGCTGCTGGGCGACCGATGTTCACGAAGATGAAGTTGGTATTGGATTTGAGGACCTCGTAACCGGCCTTCCTGAAGTAGTTGATGGTGAAGCGCCGTGCTTCGGTGTTGCGCCGTATCTCGCGGCGTACACGCACCGGGTCGTGGAAGGTGGCGTAGGCAGCGGCGAGGCCGACGTTGTTGGCGCCGGTCGGCAACCCATAGCGCCTCAGCCGTGCGATGGTTTCCTTGTGGCCCACGGCGTAGCCAACGCGTAGGCCCGCCATGCCGTATACCTTCGAGAAGGTGCGGCTGACGAAGACGTTCGGCGTCCACAGGGCCAGCGACAGCGCCGACCGGTAACCAGGGTCAGTGACGTACTCGTGGTAGGCCTCGTCGAAATGGATGACGGTCTCCGGCGAAACGCCCTGCACATGTTCGACGAACTCGGCGATCGCCTCCGCACCATGCACGGTGCCGGTCGGGTTGTTCGGATTGCACACGAAGATCAGCCCGGCGCCTCTGGATGCTTCGGCCATGGCTCCCAGGTTCAGCATGCCATCGCGATCGACGGGGATGGCCTTTACCTCGGCCCCGAGGTACTCCGCAACACGTGCCGAGGTCAGGTAGCTGGGTGTTGCGGTAACCAGGTGCTTGGACTTCGAGGTGAAGGCCTGGACGGCGTCCTTGAGAAGCTCGCCGGATCCGGCGCCGAGCAGCACGTGCTCGGGGCGGGCGTCGTTGGCCGCCGCCAGAGCGTTCTGCAGCTCGTCTATGCCCGGGTTGGTGGTGTCGGGATACCGGCTGGCGTCGTGGAACGCCTCCCGAACGGCGTCGAGCGCCCGTCTGCCGGGGCCCAGCGGGTTCTCATTGCTGCTCAGACGGATCTCATCATTGGCCGGAGGCAACACGATCGCTGCATCCACGGTGTTGGGCCAGAGCTCATCGACCAGCGCTTCGCGGCCGCGGGCGGTGATCAACGCTCCGGGCGGCCCGCTTGTGGCTACTGCGCTACCGCCGAAGAGGGCGCGACGCGAAACCGACATGAGTGGTTACCTCCTCGCTTCAGGGGAACGTGCATCGTGTTTACCCTAGGCTACCTCGATTTGTCAAAGAACGGTTGCCGCGCCTCGCTACGGCGGCATCGTCGTAGAGTCCGCGACGTCTTTGAACGCACCGACAAGCGTGGTGAAACAGCGCTGCTGCGCGCCGAGGCGTGGTCGGTGTCGCCACCCTGCTAGCATCAGCGCATGATTCCGTTACCCGATCTGCTCCATGGCCGAAAGAACGCGTACCCGGACAACGCGCTTCTGGAGGATCTCCTCGAGCTCGCATTCCTAGGGTCCAACGAGACGGCCAGCATCCACGAGCACCTGGGTGAGTCGCCGCTGGAATCGTCGCCCTGGGATCCGAAGCTGTTCGACGAGGACGTGTTCCTGACCGAGTTCGTCGAGGACTCGTCGCATATCGAGCTCGGTGGCGTGGACTACCACGCCCATCCTGAGTTCCTGCACCGGGTTCTGTCTCGTCCGCCAGTTGATCTGCAGACGGTGCACTATCGGCAAGCGATCTTGCGCGAGCTCGAAAGCGATGCTGATGTCCGGGATCGTACCGAACGGCTTTATGTCGAGCTCATCGAGTTGCTCGATCTGATCAAGTCAGCACACACGGTTCGGACCGTGGACAACACTCCCCACCGGCTTCGCGTGCTCGGGCAGGCGCGCGACGTCATCAATCTGATGGTGACCGATTTCGCAGACTGTGGGTCGGGCCTGCGCAGGATTCACGAAGCAGGTATTGGCATCCAGGCGACGCGTCACCATAGGATCCTGACCGATCTGCTTGCCTACGAGGAGAACATCGCCTCGGTGAGCGTATCCTTGCAGCTCGGCGCCGACGGCCGTATCAAGAAGCTGCAGATCGAGGAATTCGAGGAGGCGCGCGACAATCGCTTCTACAAGTCGTCGTGGCGCCGCTGGCGCGAGCTGTTCGGCACGTACTGGAGCGGCTACAACCTCAGCTCCCGCGAGATGGTCAATCGCGTGATCATCGACGTCTACCAGCGCATCGCGCCGTCGCTGGCTCGCGTCCTGACCCTCGTTGGTCATCTCGAGGTCTACCTCACCAGCCGGGCCTTCGCCGACACCTGCCGGAAGGAGGGGCTCGACGTGTGCCTGCCGACGGTGGTCGACGATGGTGCATTGAGACTCCGGCAGGTCTTCAATCCGCTGTTGCTCAGGCAGGATGTGGCACCCGTACCTTGCGATGTGAGCGAGGAGGGTGACGAGTCGATCACCGTGGTGACCGGGCCGAACTCGGGCGGCAAGACCAGGCTGTTGCAGGGGCTCGGGCTGCTCCAGCTGATGGCGCAGTCAGGGCTGTACGTCGCCGCCGCCGAAGCCTATGTGCCGATGCGCAGCGGCCTGTTCGCATCTGTGGTGCAAACGGATTCTGCCGATCAGCTGGAAGGCCGATTGGGGCAAGAGCTGGTGCGTATCCGCACGCTGTTTCAGCACATTCGGCCGCGATCGATGGTCTTGATCGATGAGCTCTGCTCCGGGACCAACCCTTCGGAGGCCGCCGAGATCGTACTCATGGTGATGCAGCTGTTGAGTGAGCTCTCGCCGCGCGCATTCATCACCACTCATTTTCTCGATTTGGCGCGTGAGCTCGATGCGAGCCGAACGCTGCGCCATCTGGACTTTCTGCAGGTTGAGATAGACGGCGGCGAATCGACGTATCAGTTCGTCGCCGGGGTCGCCGGAACGTCGATGGCGACCGAGACGGCGCGGCGATTGGGGGTGGACTTCGAGGTGCTGTCGCAGGAGATCCATGCGCGGCTCGAGCGCGATGGGACCGTCGAGCGCCGGGTCGCTGACGGCGAACCTACGGAATAGACGCGAAGAAAAGGCTGTTGGCGTACCGGTTTCAGTGGATGGCTCTTGAGGATAAAAGCCCGGTCGCGTCGCGGCGACTATTCTTGCACAGGATGTGGCCGGTTGGTGACCGTCTCCTGGATTCAGGGGTAGCAGCCGGTATCGAGATCAAAGAACCCGTCAGAATGTCTTTTCGCTTGAGGAGCGCCGCTTGAGCTCCGGGTACTCGGCAACCCCGCTGGTCCGGAAGCTCGGAATCAAGCCCGGGATGAAGGTCGTGTTTGTTGGCGCTCCGAGCCACTACCCGGAGCTGCTCGGGTCGTTACCGGAAGGTGTGCGGCTCCTACAGCGCTTGGGGCGGGAAATGGATCTCGTGCACTTCTTCACCGCCAGCTGCGCCGAGCTGCGGCTGCGGTTTCCGGCTCTGACACGAGCCTTGGCAAGCGACGGCATGCTCTGGATCTCCTGGCCAAAGAAGTAGTCGAAGTTACCGAAGGATCTGGCGGAGCCGGATGTTCGCCACACGGGCTTGGAGGGCGGGTTGGTCGACGTGAAGGTCTGTGCGGTCGATGAAGATTGGTCGGGTTTGAAGTTCGTCTATCGGTTGAAGGACCGGCCGCCAAAGGGGCGAGGTTGATGTTCGGCCCGGCGGCCCGAATGGCGATCGGTGTGCTGCTAGTGGGTGCCTCGACGGTACCGTTGCTCAACGCGAGCTCGGGCCTGCTTACGCGCGAGTCCACCCGCGCCGGGCATCCGATGCGATACATGGTCACCGATCCGTTGTATCGGCTGGAGCTGCATCAGCTCAGCCACGCCGGCGAGGCAATCGATCACGAAGAGGAGCTAACGGGAAGCCGCGTTCCGGGCGTCATCATTGCGCACGGTCTGGCGGCCTCGGAGCGCCTGATGCTCGGGTATGCGCACGCGCTCACGCTCGCCGGTTACGCCGTCGTGCTAACCGACTTCGTCGGTCACGGTCGGAATGCGTTGCCGTTTGATCAGGACTCGCTCCAGGACGGCATCGACCACGCGTACGATGTGCTGGTCGATCAGCCAGAGGTCGACGCGGAGCGCATCGCGCTGGTGGGCCACTCGATGGGTGCCGGCGCGGTCATGGCCGCCGCCCGCCGCAATCCCGAGCGCTATCGAGCCACGGTGGCGGTGTCGCCAGTAGCGGCCGAGGTCACCAGCTCTACGCCACGCAACCTGCTGCTCCAGGCGGGTGCATGGGAGGCGCGATACCTGCGCAACGCCGAGTTCTTGCTACAGCGCGCCGGTGGTCCGAGCGACGACTTCAGCAGCGGGCGAGCTCGTGCCCTGACGCCGATCGCAGGGGCTGGGCACCTCTCGATTCTCTTCCGCCGGGCCAGTCACCAGGGTGCGGTGGAATGGCTCGACCGAGCGCTCGAGTTCGCACCAGTGGAGCGCGTCCGGTATACCGATCGCCGCATCGTCTGGTGGCTGGCTCACGTGCTCGGCTGGATGGCCATCGTTGCGTCCCTGGCGCCGGTGCTGCGCCGCGATGTGGACCGAGAAGAACACCTGATACGACGACCGATGCACTGGGTCGGGCTCGCCGGTGCCCCCCTGGTCGCCGCCCTGCTCGTTGCCGGGCTGGCGCGTCTGATCGACGTTGCCCATCTCGGCGGAATGATGGTCGGTGGCGGTCTCGCACTTTGGCTGCTGATCGCCGGGACGCTGGCACTAGCCGTAGGGTTCCGCGTCGGCCGGCCGACCGGTCGCGACGCGCTGTGGGGCGTTGGCCTCTTCGTGTTCCTCTGGTGTGTGGTCGGGATGACCTCCGACTACGTCTGGCTCAACTGGCGCATGGTGGCGCCGCGGCTGGCGCGATTCCCATTGTTCGCGTTGGCGTGCGTTCCTTGGTTTACCGCCACCGAGTTGGTGCAAGGCGATCCGCGCAGCCGCAGCCGATGGCTCGCCTGCCTGGTGCAGATCGCGGCACTGATTGCCGGGCTGTTGCTGATTGCTGCCTGGGTGCCGACGATGCAGGTGGTAACCCTGATGTTGCCGGTTCTGGTGCTCTACGTGGGCTGCCTCGTCTTCGTCGGCAGTCGCATCAACCGACCCTGGGGCTACGGGATCGGCGCCGGGCTGTTCTTCGGTTGGCTGTTGGCATCGGCATTCCCGTTGGTCGGCTAGCGCCGGCGCTCAGGCAGGCTCGGGGCTCGGTAGGGTAGGGGCGAGTCCACGGCCCAGCACATACTGCAGGTGCCGTACATACTCCCGAACCTCGGCCACCCCAACCGGGAGCCTGCCCTCTTCGAGGCTGGCCCTGATCGGTGTGAATGCGAAGAAGAAGACCAGGCTACCGAGCAGGCTGATATGCGTCAGGTAGGGGTTGACTGCCGAGAACGTACCCTCGGCGATTCCCTGATCGATGATGTCCTGAACCAATCCGAAGATCGCCAGTAGCTTCGGCAGCAGATCCTTTTCGATATGCAGACCGCCCGACATCACCTCGCGAAGGACCATTGCCGGTAGCGCCGGACGCCGTATCGACAGGTCGGCGAAGGTCTGGATGAACGCCCGCAACCGCTCGTCGGCCGCCGCATCGGAGTCGCGAATCTCCGCGAATCGTCGATGCGCATCAGCAAACGTCTCGCGCAAGATCTCGTTGTACAGCGCGTTCTTACCGCCGAAGTGGTAGCTGATCATCGCCTTGTTGACACCGGCTGTCTCGGCGATCCGATCGACCCGCGTCCCCTCGAAGCCGCGCAGCGCGAACAGATCGGTGGCAGCGTTCATCAGCGCCTCCCGCGTAGCGCCGGTATTGCGTGCGCTCTTGCGGGGCGGAATCGGCTTGTCAGTCATAGGTTGACGGTACCATCTGTGGCCCGGTCGTTGAGCTAACTAAACATTTATTTAATAATAATACCGAGCCGGATGAAAGCGGCCGGCGCGCCGCTGGATCGCCGCCACCCGGACAGCTGTTGGCCAACGATGAGCAAGCCGCACAGCGTAACGGTGTACGAAGTGGGTCCGCGCGACGGTTTCCAGAACCTCGCCCGCTTTGTTCCCACCGACACCAAGGTCGATTTCATCGATGCCCTGTCGGCCACCGGCCTGCCCGCCATCGAGGCCACGAGCTTCGTGTCTCCGAAGTGGGTACCGCAGCTGGCCGATGCGCGGGAGGTAATGGAGCGCATCAAGCGTCCGGAGGGCGTTCGGTTCCCGGTGCTCGTGCCCAACTCATTCGGTCTCGAACGCGCGCTAGCGGCGGGAGTTGAAGAGGTGGCGGTGTTCACCGCCGCGTCGGAGAGCTTCAACCGGCGCAACATCAACGCTTCGGTCGCGGAATCTATCGAGCGTTTCCGCCCTGTCGCGGAGCGTGTACGCGAGCGCCAGGGCCGCTTGCGAGGTTATGTTTCGACGGCGTTTGGCTGCCCCTACCAGGGCGACGTAGACGCGGACGCCGTGGTACGGCTCACCGCTAGTCTCTTCCAGCTGGGGTGCGCCGAGGTCTCGATCGGCGACACCATTGGTATCGCCGATCCCGAACAGGTCGGACGCATGGTCGAATTGCTGGGGGCTCAGTTCGATCTGTCGGCGATCGCATTGCATCTGCACGATACGTACGGTCGGGGCCTGGCGAACGTGCTGGCCGGGCTCGATGCGGGGATATCAGTCTTCGATGCTGCGGCCGGAGGCCTGGGTGGGTGCCCGTACGCCGCAGGCGCCTCCGGGAACCTCGCCACCGAGGATCTGGTGTCGATGCTGCATCGGCTAGGAATCGAGACCGGCGTCGACCTTCCGGCGCTCGTCGAGGCAAGCTCCCGTCTTGCTGACGCGACGAGGTTGCAGCTTCCGTCCCGGGCGCTGGCGGCGCTACGCATGCCGCGACGCCGGGTACCCGTGCCGGCGTAGGCCACGCCAGGACAGCCTGCCGGAGCACTGTCTCTGCGCCCGGGTGTTCCCGGCTAGTCCGAGCTCCAAGGCGGCCGGACCTTGTCCAGGAACGCCGTCATGCCGGCCTTGCCATCGTCGCTGGCGCGCGCCTCTGTGATCGCCTTGACCGTCACATCGGCGGCGGCCTCGACGCCGAGATGGGCGATGGCCGGTACCAGCTGCTTGATCTTGGCCTGTGCCTCAGGGCTACCCGCGAGCAGGTCGTCGACCACTCGATCGACGGCGTCGTCGAGCGTCCCCGGCTCGACCACCTCATGAATCAGCCCCAGCTCCCGTGCCCGTAGCGCGTCGAAGCGTGCACCGGTGAGGAAAAGAGCCTGTGCCTGCCCCGCGGGGAGCTTTCGCAGGACGTACGCCGAGATCACTCCAGGGACGATGCCGAGGCGAGCCTCGGTGAAGCCGAACTGGGCGGCGGTCGAGGCGATAGCAATGTCGGCTGTTGCGACGAGTCCCGCTCCGCCACCAAGCGCCGCTCCTTGCACCCGCGCCACCACCGGCTTCGGGCAGGTGGCGATCGCTCGAAGCATGGTCTCCATCCGGCGTGCGTCGTCGGCGCTCTCGGTCTCGGAGCAGTCGGCCATGCGACGCATCCAGTTGAGGTCGGCGCCTGCCGAGAAGTGCTTGCCAGTCGATCTCAGCACCACGACGCGCACGGTGGGATCGTCGGCAACGGCCAGGAAAACCTGTGCCAGCTCGGCGATCATCACGTCGTCGAAGGCGTCGTGCACCTGGGGGCGGTTGAGTACCACCGATAGCACGGCGCCGGTATGCTCGAGCCGCAAGGTAGTGGTTGGTTGGTCGGTCATTTCTCTCGACTCGGTGTTCCCTGCAACCGCTACATGCGGAATACGCCCATGCGCGGTTCCTGCATCGGAGCGTTGTAGGTGGCCGACAGGGCCAGCCCCAGCACGTCCCGGGTTTGCGCCGGGTCGATGATGCCGTCGTCCCACAGCCGCGCGGTAGCGTAGTAGGGACTCCCCTCCTGCTCATAGACGTCCAGTATGGGCTGCTTGAACGCCTCTTCTTGTTCGCTCGACCAGTCCGTACCCTCACGCATCAGCTGATCACGCTTGACCTGCGCGAGCACCATGGCGGCCTGCTCGCCTCCCATCACCGAGATCCTGGCGTTGGGCCAACTGAACAGAAACCGCGGATCATAGGCACGCCCGCACATGCCGTAGTTTCCGGCTCCGAACGAGCCGCCGACGATCACGGTCAGCTTCGGTACCGTGGCATTGGCCACCGCATGCACCATCTTGGCGCCGTCCTTGGCGATTCCTCCGGCCTCGTAGCGGCGTCCGACCATGAAGCCGGTGACGTTCTGCAGGAACACCAAGGGCACGCGGCGCAGGTCACACATCTCGATGAAGTGCGTCGCCTTCAATGCGCTCTCGGAGAACAGCACGCCATTGTTCGCGAGGATTCCCACCGGCAACCCCTGTAGTCGCGCAAACCCCGTGACCAATGTCGCTCCGTAGGTCGCTTTGAACTCATGGAATCGGCTGCCGTCGGTGATTCGCGCGATGAGCTCACGGACGTCGTAGGGCTTGCGCAGATCCGTGGGGACGAGCGCGTAGAGGTCCTCCGGCGGGTAGAGCGGTTCCTCGGGCTCCGTCTGTGTCCCCTCGATGTGCTTCACTAGGTTGAGGTTCTCGACGATATTGCGTGCGATCCGCAGGGCGTGCTCATCGTCGGTGGCGAGGTGGTCGGCGACGCCGCTCTGACGGGCATGAACATCGCCGCCCCCGAGATCCTCGGCGCTTGTCTCCTCGCCGGTCGATGCCTTCACTAGCGGCGGCCCCGCCAGGAAGATCGTGCCCTGATTGCGGACGATTACCACCTCGTCGCTCATCGCCGGTACGTAGGCGCCGCCAGCGGTGCAACTGCCCATCACGACGGCGATCTGGGGGATACGCTCGGCGCTCATTCGCGCCTGGTTGTAGAAGATGCGGCCGAAGTGCTGGCGATCGGGGAACACTTCATCCTGCATTGGCAGGAAAGCGCCTCCGGAATCGACCAGATGGATGCAGGGGAGCCGGTTCTCGAGCGCCACCTGTTGGGCGCGCAGGTGCTTTTTGACGGTGAGCGGGAAGTAGGTACCGCCCTTCACGGTGGCGTCGTTGGCGATGATCATCACCTCCTGGCCGCACACGCGCCCCACGGCGGTGATGATCCCGGCGCTCGGGGCTCGCCCCTCGTACATTCCGTCCGCCGCTAGCGGCGACAGCTCTAGCAACGGACTGGAGTCGTCGATCAGTCGCTCGATGCGATCGCGAACGAACAGCTTGTCCTGGGCGGCGTGTCGATCGCGGTACTTGCTACCGCCACCCTGCTGCGCCGCGGCGGTGCGCTCGCGCAGTTCCTCGGCTAGCTGGCGATGGTGGGCGGCGTTCTTCTGCGCTGCAGCACTATCGGTTTCCAGTCTGGAGACGATCGCATCCATAGCCAGGGTTCCCGAGGCGGAGCTGAAACTTCCGGCGGATCGGGGCGGTGTTCGAGACGCATCCTACCGCAGTGCTCGGCGGCTGGCGGTGTGCGTGTATCCAACGTCCTGTAACGAATACCTGGCGCAGGGCTCTAGCTCAGGCGAACGGCAACTTCGCCGATGCCCAGGTCGATGTGGATCCGCGCCTCGCCGTGGCCCTCTTCCCACCGCAGCTCGCGCGTAAACAGCCCGGCGCTTGCGGATCTCCCCGCCGGTGTCACCAGCGACGACTCACCGATCCCCGTGTCCATGCTCAATCGACCGACGTCCGCCTCCCGCATACGCAGCGAGACCTCGCCGATGCTCATGTCCACCGCGAGGTCGAGCGGCGCCGGCAGCCGAATCTTCATGTTGATGTGCATGCCGCCGTTGCGCCATTTACTGAAGCCGGTGAACGCGAGCTCCAGTCGGTCGCCGTCGTGGCTGGGCTCGAGCTCGACCCGGTCGGCACGCTCGCGGCACGATCGGGCCCGCCAGCCCTCGCACTCGACGCTTACCTCAACTTCGATTTGATCGGTGCTCGTGCCCTCGATCTCGAGCTTACCGATGGGGAAGTCGATGTACAGCTCGTCGAGGTTGGCGGCGCTGAAAGTACGCTTGTACTCGCGCTCTTGGCCGGAGCGTGCAGGTGCGGCGTTCGGTATGGCTACCGCGGCGATCATCAACAACGACAGCAGGCTGGCCTGCATAGCGACTCCTCCGTGACAGAGCTGGGGCGTCCGCTTCGCTAGATATAGCTACGCGCTGCGGCACCGAGGGTTTCACCGCCGTCGGCGGTTCCAGCGTGTTGTCTCGGGGGGAGAGGCCGCGATACGTTCGGCTCAAAAGCTCACCGAGTAGGCCAGGCTCAGGTTGATGCCCATCGCGTCGAACCCAGAGCCGTGCATGCGGTAGTTGGTATCGGTGAGGTTGCTCAGCGCGAACATCAGCGTTTGCGTGTCCGCGAGCGCATAGCTCCCGCGGATGCCGAGCGTCACCCATCCGGGGGTGGACGTGAAGAGCGGAGCGCCCGTTCGCCCGGCTCCGAGTACCCGCTCGATGACCTGGTCGAGCGTCTCACCTGTGGCCAGGAGGATGCCGTCCGCTACCAATCCCAGGCGCGGGCCCTGGTTGGCATAGAAGTCGGTGATGTCGTCGGCATCGCGAAACGCGCCGATGCGCGCATCCTCCAGGTCTCCCGGGTTCAATCGCGTCTGCGGCCGGGCGCCCTTGACCAGGGCTTCAATCGACAGGCGCCCAGATGCGGAGCGCCAACGCGCCACTGCCGTGAGGTTATCGGGGGCGATCCGACGAGCGAAGAAGCCCGTATCGAGCTCGTTGCCGCGCTGCATGGATGCCTTCAAGGTTGCCAGCCAGTGCACGCCCCACGATTTCTGTGCCAGCAGCTCCAACCCCCATACCCGAACACGGCCAATGTTGGCACGAGAGACGACGGGATCCGGGTCATCGCCCACGAAGATCCTCCCCTCGGAGTCTTGTGCGAGGATCGTCTGGGCGCCGATTGTCTGGCCGACCACGGGGTCATCGACGATCACCGTGCGCCGCGAGATGGCCTCGGAGAACTCGCTGCTGAAGCCGGTGAGCTCGACGCGGACGTCATCGTCGAACCATCGGAAGCCGGCCTCGTAGCTCCATAGCACCTCGGGCATCAGCGGGCGCCACGAGCTCGCCGTACGCACGGCGTCACGACTGGCAGAGTCGCCGATCACCGCTCCCAAGCCGACTGCTTCATCGGGCGCAATCTCGAACCCCCCGCCGGTAAGGCCGATCTCGCCGAGATCGAACACCGAGGGAGCGCGGAATCCGCGCGCCACGCGGCCCCAAGCGCTGAGCGTGTCGCTGGCAGCGTAGTTGGCGCCGAGGTTGAAGGTCAGGTCGTCGAACGTCGCGCGCGTGTCGGGTACCAGTGCCTCGCCATCGATGATGTTGTCGACGGCTTGCACGCGGTAGCGAAATGCGGAGTAGCGCGCGCCCCCCGAAAACAGCAAACGGTCGCCGATTGCCCTCCACTCGTCGAGGACGAAAAAACCGAGCGAGCGGTAAGTGGCGCCGTTCGGAACTCGCGGGCGAACGCCGACGGTCGCTCCGTCTTGCATCTGTGTTCTGGTGGCATGGACAGCTTCATCGTAGACCTCGATCCCGCCACTGATCAGATGGCTTCCGACCGCCCTGGAGCCGATCACCTCGACGCCGAGAGCGGTGTCTTGGTTGAGCTCGGTGCGCAGGCTGTCGGTTGGGCGGCGCTGGTCGCGACGACCGTCTCGCTGGCGATTCAGCGATAGCGTCACCTCTAGAAACCCGTCGGTCGAGAAATGCGAATAGCGCAGATAGCCAAACGTGAGCTGCTGCGGATCAAAGTCGGCAACCAGACGGCCATCGCCTCCGAGGAGGCGATCATAGCGGCGTACGTCGTATTGCTCGGATCGCACCAGATACCCTGACAGGGTGCCGGTTGAGCCGGTTCGCAGGCTTGCCTTGGCGGTGAGCCCGGCCGCCGAATATCCCGTGTTCTGATAACGCCCGCCAAAGGCGTCGCGCACTTGCTCTGAATCCAAGCCCAGGAATCGGGCACTCGAGTGATGCGTATCGACGCCGCCACCGCCACGCAAATCGTTGTGCCGGCTTGCGTTGGCGGCAACGTAGGCGGCCCAATTGCGGCCCGATCCCCCCAACGTCATGTTGGCGCCACCGCCGAGCGAGGCCGACTCTCCAAAGACTCGGACATCGCCCGACCACCGTGTTCGCTCGGGTACGAATCCGGGCAGAGGCTTGCTGATGACGTTGACCGCGCCACCAAGCGCATCGCTGCCGTAGTTGACGCCTGCCGGCCCGAGTAGAACCTCCACAGAGTCCACCGCTACGTCGGGAATCCAGGCAAGGTATTGAGTGTTTCCGGCGCGGTAGGTGGCGTTGTTGTAGCGCACGCCGTCGAGCAGATACAGAACGGCTTGGGCGCTCTGCCCCCGCAGAATTGGCGAGCCCTGCCCCGGCGTAGTCTGCTGCGTGAGGATCCCGGGCTCCTCGTCGAGCATCCTGGGCAGCAGATCAACCGCCCTTGCCTTGAGGCGGACTTCGTCGAGTGAGCGAACGGTAGCCGGGATCTTGGTTTCCTCCTGCAGCGTGCCGCGTGCCGCCGTTACCGTGACCCGCTCCTCAACCCCGATCGGCAACATGGTTACCTCGACCACGAGCGCTGCCTGCCGCAAATCGAGCACACGGTACACATCGGTGTAGAGGTTGTTGATGATACGAAGCTCGTAGGATCCGCGGCGTAGCCCAGCGAGCAGCGCGACCCCGTTGCCGTCTGACGTTGTCTCGCGCACCACCTGGCGCGCCGGCCCGAGTATCTGCACGAGCAGCCCGCCGATCGGAGCCCCCTCGGTACTCAGGGTAAGCACGCGGATCGAAGCCGATGGCGTTTCAGGATCCTGCGCGAGCACCAAGTCAGGTGCCACGATCAGCAACGCTGCCGACAAAGCGGCTACCAGACACTTGCTACCGGCCTGAGGCATGGTCTGTTTCGGGTCTTCGTCGCGGGGCGGCGAGGGCGCGGAGCATGGATCAAGCTCGGATTCACGGTAGCAAACTGCAGTCGGCGCTGCGAGGTCGGCGGTGTCCCGCTATGCTGACGCAACGCGAGAGTTCCTCTATCCAGGTCAGCAATCCAATGTCCGGTGCGAAACAGATCAGCGGACCGATCGGCCTGCGCACGTCGGTGGAATGCGATCGTTCCCCGCTCGGGAGGTACATGTGCATGAGAGACGATGGTGTTTTGTTGTCGGCGCCGCGTGGGTGCTATTGATGCTGCTTGCCTCCACGGCGCGGTCCGAAGGGCCCGCCGCGGCGTCGCAGGGCGCCAAGATCTACATTTCTGCCGATCTCGAAGGCGTGACCGGCGCCGTTACCGGCGAGCAACTCGGCCCCGGAGGCTTCGAATACGAGCGATTTCGCCGCTTCATGACTGCCGAAGTGCTGGCGGCCATAGAGGGAGCCCGCGCCGCCGGTGCCGGCGAGATCCTGGTGAGCGACTCGCACGGCAACGGCGAGAACCTGTTGATCGACGAGCTTCCCGACGACGTCATGATTGTGCGCTCATGGCCCCGAAGGCTGGGTATGATGCATGGGCTCGACAGCACGTTCGATGGGGCTGTGTTCATCGGTTACCACAGTGGTACGACCAATCCAGAGGGGGTGCGCGCTCACACCATGTCGAGCGCCACGCTTGCCGACGTGCGTATCAACGATCGCTCGGCCAACGAGACCGTATGGAACGCGGCGATTGCCGGCCATCTCGGCGTGCCGATCATCGCGATCTCGGGCGACGACGCCACCATTGCCGAGGCTCGAGCGACGCTCGGCGAAGGCTTCGAGCCAGCCGTGGTGAAGTGGGCACACTCGTTCCACTCGGCGACGACTCTCACCCCTTCGGCAGGTCAAGCCGTGATCCGCGGTGCGGTCGAGCGCGCGGTGCGGCGCCTCGGAGAGATCGAGCCGTACCGTGTGGGAACGCCGGTCGCCGTGACGGTACGTTTCAAGAACTATCGACCGAGTCAGCTCCTGGAGTTCTTACCGCTGTTCGAACGCGTCGACGCCCACGCGGTACGATTTGAGGCCGCAGACATGATTGAGGCGGCGCCGATCCTTGGCTTCATGACGAGCTACCGCCCCGACATCACGCCCTGATTCCGGGCGAGCCGGAGATTCCGCGTGCCCATTCACCGAGTGAACTGCATTCTCTTTGCGGCAGCGCTCGCGGCCTTGCTCGCCGCCAGCGGTGCCGACGGTCAGGACGATCCGGCGGTCGAGCTCGCCACCCGGGTGCGAGATCGAATCGATACCACCGGGCTCCGTGCCCATGTGGGTGGCATTGTGGTTCATCCGCGACCTTCGGGCAGCATCGGAGAGAACGCCGCCATCGATTACATCGTCGACACTCTTCAGGGCGGCGGTGTCCCGGTCGAGACGCAGGCGTTCTGGGCCTATGTCAGCGATCCGGTATCGGCCTCGGTAAGCGTTCCCTCGATGGGCTTCGAGCCCGAGGCGATTACGGCGGCATACTCGGGATCAGTACAGGGGCTAGAAGCCGCAGCGCTCGATGTCGGCACCGTCAGCGACCTGCCGGGTATCGATCGCACCAGCGGCGAGATCCTCGAGCTCCAACCTCACGGCGGTGCTGATCTGACCGGGAAGATCGCGCTGGTCGAGGGATTGCCAGGGCCGGAGGCTGCTTGGGTGCTGGAAAAAATGGGTGCCGCGGCCGCCGTGTTCATCAACCCGCGGGAACGCCTCAACGAGCTCATCACTACCACTGTCTGGGGAACTCCTTCCGGCCGTTCTGCGCACCGTGTGCCCAGTCTCCCGGTTGCGCAGGTGCAAGCGTCTGACGGCGAAAGGCTCAGGGCGCTTGCCAGCAGCGGCTCCACGCTACGCCTCGATATCAGCACTGAGACCGGCTGGAAGGAGCTGCGCCTGGCAGTAGCCCGCATCGATCCCCCCGATGTCGAGGACGCTCCCTACGTTCTGCTCGGCGGCCATATCGACTCCTGGTATTACGGCGCCACTGACGAGGGAGCGTCGAACGCCGCCATGGTGGAGCTTGCGACCGCCTTCTGGGCGGAGCGGTCCAGCCTCCGCCGGGGGCTGGTGGTGGCCTGGTGGCCGGGCCATAGCAACGGGCGCTACGCCGGGTCGACCTGGTTCGCAGACCATTACTTCGAGGAACTGATGGCGCGCGGCATCGCCTACCTGAATATCGACGGTGTTGGCCAGATCGACGCGCAAGATTTCTCGGTCACCGCTAGCACGTCGCTCACCGCCTTCGGGAGTGAGACGGTGAGTGAGCTCATTCGGACCGAGCCCAGGACCGCCTTGCCCGGGAGGGACTCCGATCAAGCGTTCAACGGTGTCGGATTGCCGCAGCTGCAGTTCGGGCATTCGCGGTCGGCCGGAGACGGCGGCTACTGGTGGTGGCATACCGCCGATGACACCATCGACAAGATCGATCTGGAGATCCTGGAGCTCGACACCGAGCTGTACGCCGTGGCGTTGGCGCGACTTCTTGCCGACGAGGTACCGCCTTTCGACTTCGTGGCCGAGATCGCGGCGCTGGAGGAGCGGCTCGTCGAGCTCCAGCTAGCCGCCGGCATGGATTTCGACCTCTCGCGATCTGTCGACACCGCCCACGCGCTCGGCGAGCGTGCCGCAGCATTGGCGACGCGGATCGAGGAGGTCGCGTTGATGCCATGGCGAGCGCGGCGTTGGTTTCGGAGGGTAGAAGTCGATCGAGCGTTGGTCAGCATCATGCGACCGCTGCACCGAGTCATCCACACGCGGTCCGGACCGTTTCACCCCGATCCGGCATTGAGTGTGGGCGTGCTTCCAGGGCTGGCCGCCGTTAGCGAGCTCGGTACTCTTGAAGTCGACAGCCGTCGCTATGGCTTTCTACTCGTCGACCTCGTACGGGAACGGAATCGACTACAGGCTGCGCTGCTGGAGGCGACTCGCCAGATCGACGCGTTGATCACGTCGCGCCTGCGCTGAGCCCGGTCCATCCGGGGCGATGCGGTGGGCCCCGGCGGCTATCGAACGGGTGCGTCGGAAGGGCGAATCGCCTAGAATTGTGGCAGTGTCGTCCTGTTCCAGCACGCTGGCGACGCCCTCAACACCGCCGCCGGCGCTACCTGCGTGAGTCCGACCGCGCCGCACTATGTCTCGCCCAGCTAGTCGCTCGATTTGGATCTACACCGCGGCCACCCTGCTCTTGTGGCAGGCCGCCGATGCGGTGGATCTCGCGGCCAGCCATGCGCTGGCGGGCAGTCTCAACGGTGGCCTGAGCTGGGCACCCTCAGATTACCGTTGCAACGATTGCAACGTGATCCTGGTGTCGATTGACACGCTGCGGCAGGATCACGTCGGCGCCTACGGTTACCAGCGGGATACCACCCCGAACATCGACTCGTTCGCCGCCGACTCCGTGCGGTTCGAGCATGCCATCTCGATGGCGCCATCAACGTTGCCCTCGCACGCCTCGATCTTCACGTCGATGATCCCCGAGCACCATCGCGCATTCCGTTCCACGGAGCGGCCGCTGCCCGATGACGCCGTCACCATGGCGGAGATTCTCTTCCAGGCGGGATATCGGACGGGCGCCTACACCGCCGGCGCTCAGATGCACCAGAAGTACAACGTTGATCAGGGATTCGACATCTATGAGTCGTTCGAGCAGGAGATGACCCATGCGTCGCGCTTCAGCGACATCGTAGAGAAGGGGAAGCGGTTTCTCGACGAACACGGTGACGAGCAGTTTTTCTTGTTTCTGCATACCTACGAGGTGCATACGCCCTACACGCCGCCGCCCGAGTACCTGGAGATGTTCGATCCCGGATACGATGGCGACCTCGGCGAGGAGATCACCCTGCAGTACCTGCGCTCGGTCTTCGAGAACCCGGTGCGCCTGCGTGTCTCGGAGAAGGACCGGCGCCACATCGTCGCCGCCTACGACGGCGAGATTCGCAATATGGACGCGGCGTTCGGCGACCTGATCGCCGATCTCCGTGAGCGGCAGCTCTATGACAAAACGCTGATCGTGTTCACCTCTGATCACGGCGAGGAGTTTGGCGAGCGAGGCCGCCACGGTTGGCATTCGTGGACGCTCTACGATGAGTTGCTGACGGTGCCCTTGCTCATCAAGCTGCCGGAGTCGCGGTACCGTGGCCGAATTGTCGGCGAGGTGGCGCGCGGCATCGACGTCCTGCCTACGTTCGTCGATCTGCTCGACATCGATACCGATCAGCCCTTCGAAGGCCACAGTCTGATGCACCGCGTGCTCAACAGGCGCTCCGACGTGGTGTTTGCCGTCAGCCAGCGCGACTACGTGGGCAAGCTCCCGACCTCGATCCGGACGGCGCGCTGGAAGCTCTACGACGGCGCTCTCTACGATCTGGCCGCTGACCCGGTCGAGCGTCGCGATGTCTCGGCCGAGCACCCGCATGTAAAGGCGGCGCTCGACGCCAACCTGGCGGTGATTCGAAGCCACAGCGCGCTCGGTGATGCGGATCCGATCGAGCTCGACGAAGCGCTGCGCCGCGAGCTACGAGATCTCGGCTACATCCAGTAGCCGGCGCCGTGCAAGTAGGGCCTGTTTCAGGGGCTCCAAGGGTGTGAAAGTGGGGTCTGAGCCCCTACTTTTGGCACAAAGTTGGCACTGCGGATTTGGCGACACGAGAGTTCGCGAGGGACCCTAAACGGAGACTCCACACGTGTGTAGTAGCGGTTCCCTAGCCCTAGCCGACGAAGCGATCCTCGATGCTATGGCTCGTGGCGGCGATACAGACAAGATCGAGGAAGCCGAGGCTGCCGTGGAGGCGGGTGACGTACTCCGTGGTGCTGCTCCGACGAGAATTCTTTCTGCTAAGTAATGGCGCGCCCGTCCAACCTTCACCCGATGAGCAGATGAGTCGCACACGGAAGCGATGTGGCGGACTAGAGTCGCTGATTGCCTATCAGCACGATCCATCCTAACCACCCACAGTCGCTGTCGTGCCGGTATCCGTGGTTCCTGATGATAAGAACCATTAGGGAAACTAACTAGCCGAGACTAACTTCCCGTAATCATCGATAGTTAGGATCCTAACAGCCCTTTAGCGCCCGTCGGTGGTTGCCATTTTCGCCTTTTGTCTCTGCGCTTCAGTGTGCCCTGGTACGCACAGATATCCCACGCTGACACAGGGCCGAGGCACCTCGATTAGGCCGAGAATCGGGGCTCACCGAGCCTGCTCGGGAGCCTCTCAGAACGCGTTCACTGTCCGGTGGAGAAGAGCCGCCCCCAATCATTTGTCGATTTCGAGTTTTCGGCGATGGCCACCACCAAAGCCAAAGCGGACAAGCCGGCGAGCGCTTGGACTGCGCTCTTGCCGCCGCTGACTTTCTCTTCGAGCCAAAGCCGCTCGACCTCTGAGATGGCGATCTGGTAGGGCGTCAAAGCTACTCCGGTGCGGCGGTTTCCAACGGATCTGTAGGGGATTCTTGCGATGCCATACACGGTCCCATTGCGAACCTCGCCAGGCTCCGCGAAGGCAACCTCCTCGTGGTCAACAGTAGTGACGCCGTGAACCTTGCGGAGTTGCGAGTTCGCGGCAGCCGTGGGTGCAACTCGAACCATCTTCGTCGTGGTGCACCCAGTGAGATGAGGCAGTAGTAGGAGTAACGCTGCCAGCGTTGTCGGCTTTCTCAGTCTCGTCCGCTGCTGTGCCATCGACTCTCTCCCTGCATTGGCCGGAGTGCGTCGTGCCTCCAGGCCGTTGTCCAACCATGCGGACAGCGAACCAGCCAGGGAGAGGCGAGTCTTGAGGAACCCCTTAGGAATCTCTGAATCGATGCGCAAGGCCGCCAGACGTGTTGTCCCGGCAGGGATCAGCCGCGCAAGCTTTTGGACCCGTGACGTACCGAGGGGGAGGGGGGCAAGAGGGACCCGCCCTAAGGTGTTGATATAGCCCGCGTACCAATTCAGAAGTTCAGTACCGAAACTCGCCGGATGGCTACGAGGCTCTAGCGAAGCGACTATCAGTTCCGATGGCTGGCTTGTCGGGCTTGCCCTCGGGTTGCCTCGAATGGCGGACAGAAGGCTCGTTGGACCGGCTCCGGACACATCTGACTGACAGTGGTGGCCAGGTGAGTCCAGGACTCGTTGATTGTGGTCGCCGCTGGTAGGACAGTGTCGTGCGAGGACGGCACTAGCCACACGCGGGCCTGGGAAGAGGAGCTGACCCGATGTTGGCCATCCGCGACGCAATCCGGACGGCACGAGACGAGCGTGGTTTCACCTTGATCGAGGTGACGATCATCCTGCTCGTGCTGGTGATTCTGAGCACGATCATGTTGCCGCAGTTGGGCAACTTCAATCGCTTGGCCCGGTTCGTAAAGGTGACCGAGGACCTGGTGGTTGTGTGCTCGGCGATGAAGAAGATGCTCGATGAGGTGATGGACAACGCCTTCTGGGGCGACCCGAAGCCAAAAACCATTCCCATCGGGCTGCTGTTCACCGACGGTCGTATCCCCGGGGTGAACCCGGCGGTGCTGGCCGCAGACCCGACGGCGGCCAACTGGGGCAAGCCGCTCAACCTGGGCGTCAACGCGCCCCTGACCCCGCAGGTGACGACGGACCATCCGGCGCAGGTCCTTCCCCCGCAGGCGCCGCAGCTGGCCTTCGTGGCCGACCACTTCATGAACCACTTCCTGATGAACAACCCGCTGGGCACGGGCGCTGCTGCCGGGCAACACTACGACGACATCACCGATGTGACGCTCGAGTGGTTCGCGTTCGGCTGGCATGGTCCGTACTTCAACAAGCTGATGCCCGATCCGTGGGGCAACCGCTATCAGTCCAACGTGTTCGCGCTGCACTCGGTGCCGACGGGCAATATCTACACCTCGCCGGTAATCGTGCTGTCGGCGGGGCCGAACGGCATCGTCGATACGCGCTTCGACATGTACTACAAGTCGATCACCAAGGGCGGCAATCCGGGGAACGGTTACTTCCTCGGCGTCGATGACCAGGCCTGTGTGCTGAGCGCCGGAGGTCCGTTCTAGGCTTCCAGTCGGGTCGGCGCGGCGGTGTGCGAGGAGACTCTCGGCCCGCCGCGTCGGCTCCTCTACTTTGGGTGACGCCACGGTGGCCTGATTCGTGGGATGCGACCGACGTTGGTCAACCAGCCTGAAGCGCCGCGCTGAAATCGGTCATGGCCGTCGGGCCTTCCTAGAGCCCGTTCTCGCCGCCCCTGGCCGCCTGAGCGCATTACTTACTGAGCTGACTCCGGGAACCCCGGCCCGGGTGGTTGTTCGGGAATCGGCTCCACGTACCGATACTCGCCGTCAAACACGCTGCGGTCACCGTTCGGGGCCCAGCGGCCCCAGACCGCCCGCACCAGACCGTCTGTCAGGTTCACCATCCGGTGCATCGTATTCGGGGCGATGTAGACCACCTCGCCCGGCTCGGCGACGAAGGTGTCATCGCCTAGGGTCCACTCGGCCTGCCCGTCGAGGACGACGTAGAACTCCGGTACCGGGTGAACGTGACCGGCGTAGATCGACAGCGGCGCGAGCTCCCAAAAGCCTACCTGCACGTCGTCGTCCGGAATCGCGCTGCCGCCAATGACCGTATTCCAGCGCGTGATAGTGCCGCTGTTCTCCCAGCCAACTTGCGCAGAGTTGACGTGCGCTGGTGGCGCGGAACTCTCCGACGCCGGGTTCGCCAGGTAGACATTGGCTGCCCCCAGTGCGAGATCCTCCGGCACGACCTGTCCAACGCTCGGAACCGTCAAAAAAATAGGGCCGCCACGGCGACGGCGACAAGCATGACGGGCGCGCGCATCAACCTCATGGTGTTCTCCTTGAGCCGTTGCACCGACGGAGTTGTCGGTCCACGTGCAGCGGTCCCATGCCGCCCGCGCCGAGCTGCCCGGTGACTTCATAGGGGACCAGTTTGGTGCCGGGTTCCATAGCGCTCCCAGTCCGGGGGGAGGCAACTCGGCGGTGAGCTGCTGCGATGAGGGCCCGATTCAGCTGCGCAGGCGCTCGTAGGCGGCAGCATCGAGCTGCTGGCGGTCGCCCAGATCGGCGTCGACATCGGAGGCCCACTCTCCGAGGATTGCCTTGGGCCCGGCGTGCAGCAAAAGCAACTCGGCGCCGAAGCCCGACCCGTAGGAGAACGCTGCCAGGCGCTGGCCCTCGACCAAGCCACGCAGCGCGTTGGCCACCGAGATCCACAGACTGGCCGTGTACGCATTGCCGCACAGTCGGTTCCAGAGCATGGTCGGGCCGACCTTCTGCTCAAACAGTCGCTCGATGTCCTCGAGGCTCCACCCGAAGTGCTCGCCAACTCGATGTACGGTCTTGCGAACCATCTTCGGGAACGGCACGTGGAAGCAGATCGCGGCAAGCTCGGCGAAGACTTTCTCGGGGTCGCGCTCGCGTACCAGGGCACGGAAACAACGCTCGGCAGCGCGTCTATAACAGTCGAGGCTCAACGCTCCGTCGACCTGCGGGAACGATTCGCCGACCGGACGGAAGAAGTCGAACTGCGGTTCGCTCCAGGCGTGCGACTCGGGCTCGATGGAGGCGATCGTAGGCTCGTCGATCACCATGGCGGCGGCGCCGGCGCCCTGCGTGGGCTCGCCGGGATCACCCTGCTCATACAGCGACACGTCGGCTGCGATCACCAGGGCGGCGCGGTTGGCCGCGGCCCCGGACATACGCCACTCCGCTGCCTGGCGAACGGCCAGCGTACCTCCATAGCACGCGTGTTTGACTTCGTAGGAGCGCACGGCACCGCCGAGCTCGAGGCGGTCGGCCACGAAGGCGCTCAACGGACGGCTCATATCGACCGCGGTCTCGGTGCCGACCGCGAGCATGCCGATGTCGGCGCGATCCCCGTCCCAGCGGTCGAGGGCGCGCTCGGCCGCCTTGACGGCCAGGTCGACGACACCGTATCCGGGCGGGCAAAGCGACATCTGATCGCAACCAAGCCCGATCTTGTACTTGTCGGGGTCGACGCCGCGCAGCTCCGCGAGGTTGTCGAGGTCCATGGCGAGCGGTGGCAGAGCCAGGCCGATCGAGGCGATTCCGGTATCCGGCCGCGGTGTGTGCACTACACGTACTCCCGATGATGTCTCTAGGAGGGATCCATCCGTCCCGGGCGGGATGTGGTGAAGCGGAGACCCCCTCGACCCCAATTGTGGAGTCAGCGAAGTGTAGGAGCGAACGTATGTCTACGGCAAGTCTTCGGGGCGGGATCCGTGATCAATGAACTCTGTACGACTGGAGCGTTATGCTAGGGTAGGTCGCCCTTCTGAACGGTTCCCCCTGGTCTCATGCCCGACACCGCACCGATCCTTCGCCTCTTGCGCGACTTGGTACGCCGAGCCCGGACCAACCGCTTGCTTCAGGAGCTCGCCGACTCGGTCGGCGGTGCCCTCGCGGTCTGGTTGCTCATGGCGCTGTGGAACGCCACCATGCCCCGCCAGGTCGTACTGGGCTGGCCGTTCTTCGCCTTGGTCGCTGTCGCTGCCGTGATACGCACCGTCATACGCTGCGCCCGGCCGATGCCGCTAGGTCGTGCTGCCGCCCGTGCGGATGCGGCCGCCGACCTGACCGACGAGATGACCTCGGCCTACTGGTTCGTGCGCCACCCGCAGGAGGACGATTGGGTGGGACTTCACGTCGAGCGCGCCGCGGACACGGCACGCTCTTTGGACGGCGGCACACTGCTGCCGGTACGCCGTCCGCAGCGCCTCGGGTTGGCGGCGGGTTGCTTTGCCGGCCTGATGGCCGTGGCGCTCCTACCGGTTCCGCGCGTGTTCGAGAATGTTGTTGATCGGCTGGGAGATATCGCAATGTCCGAAGAGCCGCTCGACGAGAGCATGGAGGCCCTGACGGCCTTGGAGGAAGCCGACACCGCTCGGCGGGCTAACGAGCCACCGGCTCCTCTTGCCGACGAGCAGCTCCTCCTGCCGCAGCCGGGCGACGAAGCACAGACGGGGGAGAACGCGCTCGAGGAGGACTCGGCGTTAGAGGAGCAGGAGCCTGACCCCGAGGGCCAGGTCACCGAAGGGGACGAGGCCGGCGAAGAGGGCGAGGCCGGCGAGGATGGGGAGCAGACTCAGACAGAGAACCCCGAAGACATGCCGGCCGATACCGAAGGGGAGCAGGCGCCTGATCCGAACGCCAGCCAGCAGGAGGGCCAAGGCGAATCAACCGAGGAGAGCGGTACGACCCTGCCTGGCGGCGACGAGGTATTCCTGCAACAGGGCACGGATGAGGCCGACCAGCCGCAGCTTGGTGAGGAAGAGGTCGGCCACGCGACGCGCGAGGGAGGAGAGGAGCAGGACCTCATGCAGGGTGAGCTGAGCACCTTGGAAGTGGAGTTGCAGCGCGAGATCCTGGCACTGCCGGATGAGGAACCCGAGGAGGAGACAGAGGAACAGGAGGAGGAGTTGATCATCAAGGCGGAGGCGTCGCGGCTCGAGTTCCAGACGGTGGAGTCGCCCAGCGAGTTCGCCGAGCAGGAGATCATGCAGACCGAGACCGTGCCGTGGGGTTACCGGGATCTCGTGCGGTTGTACTTCAAGACACTGCGCGCACGTGACAACCAGAAAGAAGACGAAGGGCGATGATCGAAGTCCAAGAGAGCATCGATAGCTTCCAGGGGCGGTTTCAGATCGTCCGCGACGAGATCGGCAAGGTCATCGTCGGCAATGACGAAGTCATCGTCGGGATCCTGACCGCGCTGCTGGCCGGTGGTCACGCGCTGCTGGAGGGAATCCCGGGACTCGGCAAGACCAAGCTCGTGCATACGCTCGCCGACGTGCTGCACCTGGATTTCCACCGCATTCAGTTCACCCCCGACCTGATGCCCGCAGATATCGTCGGCACGAACGTCGTGCACGAGACGCCCGACGGAGCTCGGCATCTCGACTTCCAGCCCGGGCCGATCTTCGCCAACATTGTTCTCGCCGACGAGATCAACCGCGCCACTCCGAAGACGCAGTCGGCGCTGTTGGAGGCGATGCAGGAGAACAGCGTCTCGGTTGGCCGCGAGACCTATCCACTGTCGCAGCCGTTCTTCGTGCTCGCCACCCAGAACCCGCTCGAGATGGAAGGCACCTATCCGTTGCCGGAGGCGCAGTTGGATCGGTTCTTGTTCAAGCTCAAGCTCGACTTTCCGAGCGTTGACAACTTGCACGAGATCATGGAGCGCACGACCCAGGCCGAAGAGCCGACGGTGACGCGTGTGCTCGACGGCGAGCAGATCGTCGAGATGCGCAAGACGGCGCGCGCCGTGCCGATCTCCAAGCCGGTCCAGGACTACGCGATTCGACTCACCCTCGCCACGCATCCGGGCTCGGAGCACGCAGTGGAGGAAACCGAGCGGTATGTGCGCTACGGGGCCGGACCGCGTGCAATCCAGACGCTCGTGCTGGCGGGCAAGATCCGCGCCCTGCTGCACGACAGGGTGCACGTGGCGGCGGAAGATATTCGTGCCACGGTCATGCCCGCTCTGCGACACCGCGTATTGCTGAACTTCGAGGGCGAGGCTGACCGCGTCGACACCGACACCATCTTGGCGGCGATCCTGGAGAGCTTGCCGGGGCCAGGCGATTAGAGATCCCGTGATCGTACGAGCAGGCTGATGAGTGCTGCGAACCCCGAGCCGCAGAGCGATGGCGGCCTGGGCCCGTTCGACGAGGAGTTCCTGCGCAAGCTCGAGCTGCTGAGCGTAGTCTCCAAGCGGCTCCTGTCAGGGCAGTTCAAGGCGGAGCGGCGAGCCCGCAAGGTGGGCGCCGGCGTCGAGTTCGCCGACTATCGTGGCTACGTGCCCGGGGATGATTTTCGCGCTGTCGACTGGCGTGCCTACATGCGGCTCGATCGTCTGATCCTGAGGCTGTTCGAGGAAGAGACCGACCTTCCCATCTATCTGTTCGTCGACGCCAGTCGGTCGATGGGAACCGACGGTGGCAAGAAGCTCGACTATGCCAAGAAGGTGGCGGCCGCCTTGGCGTACATCGGTCTGTCGAATTTGGATCGCGTCAACCTGGTGGTATTCGCCGAGGGGATCATCGAGGAGCTGCCGGCGCAGCGCGCCAAGGGTCAGATCTTCAGCATTCTGCGATTTCTGTCGAGGGTGCAAGCCAGCCACGAGACCAACGCTGGCGAGGCGTTCCACCGTTTCTTCACCGCCAAGCGACGCCGCGGTATGACCGTCGCGATCTCCGACTTCTTTGACCCGCACGGGGCCACCAAGGCGTTCGATATCGTGCGCTATCGCCGCCAAGATCTACTCGCCGTGCATGTCGCCAGCCCGCAGGACATGTCACCACGCCTGAATGGCGAGGTGACGCTGATCGACTCCGAGACGCGGCAGCCGCAGGACGTGACGGTCACGCCAACCCTGCTGCAGGCCTATGAAGAAGAGTACGATCGTTACTGTGATGAGCTGGAGCGATACTGCACTCTGTACGGATTCAGCTACGTGCGTACGATCACCGAGCACCCTTTCGAGGACCTCATCCTCCAGGTGATGAGACAGGGGAGGGTCCTCTCGTGAGGGCGCGATGACCTTCTTGGCGATGGCGCAGTGGCAGGCTTGGGTGCTGCTGGCGGCGACCGCGATGGCGATCGTGGTGATCTTCTTCCTGCGGATTCAGCATCGCCGCGTTGTCATCTCGTCGGCGTTCCTTTGGGAACGCGTCCTGGAGCGGCGCAAACGGCGTTCGTGGATGGAGTTGTTGCGGCGATTGATCTCGTTGCTGGTGGCGCTGGCCATCGGCTTGTCACTGGTCATGGTGTTCTCGGAGGCCGAGCTCGGCGGCGCCGGCCGCATGCCACGCGACATCCGTCTGGTGATGGATATACGACCGCACATGGCGGCGCGAATGGGTGACGGACGCTCGCGGCTACAGGCGGCGCGCGATCGTGCGGCCGAGCTGCTCGGAGGTGGCTCAGGGGCAGACAGCTTCACGGTCTACGATACCGATGGTCGCCTTATCGCGGCGCGTAGCCGCGACCGACAGGCGGTGAGCGCGATCCTCGTCGACGTACAGGCAATCGGGTCGCGCTTCCTGTTACCCGATCCGGAACCGGACACCGAGACCTGGGTGGTCACCGACGGAGTGGGCTTGCCGCCCCTACCACCAGACTACCGGGTCGCCCCGGTCTACGAGCCGGCCGTGAACGTCGGCGTGACGTCCTTCGAGGTTCGCCCCTGGCCTTCGGATCCGCATCGCTCCGAAGCGTTTCTGGAAGTCGGCAACTTCTCGGCCGAGCCGCGGGAAGCGACGATCGTGCTGCGCGACTCGGGCGGCGTCCAGTTCCGCCGTACCGTTGGCTTGCAGCCGGATGAGCTGTATAGGAACACCTTCGATCTGAGCCCGCTGCAGGGCGGTGTCCTGGAGGCGGAGGTCACTACCGACGGGGATGCGCTCGATCTTGACGACAGCGCCTACGTGTTCGTAGCCGAGCAGCGTTCCCAGCGGATCGCTGTGGTGAGCCAGCAGCCGTCGTCGCTGTCGGAGCTGCTTCTGGAGCTACCGCACCTCGAGCTGACCGCCATGACGCCCCCTCAGTACGAGGACTGGACGACTCGCCTTGCTGGCGGCGTCGGCGGAATGGCACAAGCCGCGGTTCAGCCGCCGGCTTTCGATGGCTTTATCTTCGAGGGCTACGCGCCAGGCGAGCCGACGCCGACGCCGGCCGTCTTTTTCGCGCCGTCCGACACCGGGTGGCTGCCGCGCCCGCAAGGCGCAGCGCGCGACCTTGTCGTCACGACAACCGATTCGGCCTCGTCGGTCATGCAGTTCGTCGACCTGAATGACGTCAGGGTCGACCAGGCGACACGAGTCGATCCAGGCAGTGCGGCGACGCTGGCCGGCGGGGCGGGGGTGCCATTGATCCTCAGTGGCCGCACCGAGATCGCACCGTGGATCGTGATCACGTTCGCCCTCTCTGACTCCGACTTCGACCAGAGCCTCGGCTTCCCGATCTTCGTGAGCAATCTGCTGCGCTGGTTCCGACCGCATCTGACGGGCCGTGCTGCCGGGCTCGGCGACGTGGCCTTGACGGCGGTGGGAGTGACCGTTGTCGATACTCTGACCGGCGAGTCGGTAGCGGTGCGGAGGTCCGGAGAGAGAAGCTACTTCACCGCGTTGCGCCCCGGTCTTTTCATGACGACGAGCGCTGAAGGTCGCGTACCGATAGCGGTTGGCGCGGGAGGCAGGGAGACCTCGGCGATCAATCGCAGCGCTCTCGATGCGGGAAACACGGATCTCGAGGTGCCGGCGATGGCGCGTCAGCTGTGGCCTACGCTATTGGCCCTGGCGGCCTTTCTGCTGGCGCTCGAAGCGCTGACCTATCACCGGAGAATTACCGTCTAGCACGGAAGTTCACTCAATGCACATCACGTTCGAACAAACCTGGCCGTTGCTGATGCTGCCCGCAGTGGCTGGCCTTTGGTGGGTGCGAAGGCACACCATCATCGAGTTCCACCCGCGTCAGCTGGACTTGATGCTGCTGCTGCGCGGGGTGGCGCTGACGCTGGTGATTCTGGCCATGAGCCAGCCGGTGTTGCACCGTTCGGGCTCCTGGCTTTCCGTCGTCTATCTGCTCGACATCTCGCACAGCGTCAAGCCGGTAGCGGTTGACGAGGCCATCACGTGGGTGCAGGAAGCTGTCGAGACGGGCGAAGCGGACACCTCCGGCTTCTTCGCGTTCGGCGCCAACGCACTCCAGGCAGACGATGCGGCTGGACTCCGCGAGGTTCGCGTTGCCGACGGCGCCGTGCTGGGTGCCGTTGACCGTTCGGCCACCGACCTGGCGGCCGCCATCGAGCGCGGCCTGGCAGCACTACCTCCCTACCATGTAGCGCGACTGGTTCTATTGACCGACGGCCACGGCAACCGCGGCGATTTCGATCGCGCCGTAGATCGGTTGCATCTGGACGGCGTGCGAACCTATACGCGGACGACGGCGGCGCGCGACCGTGCCGATGCGTGGATCGATGGCATCGAGTCTGACGACACGGTCACCGCCGGCCTGCCTTTTGCTCTACGCGTGGAGCTATTTGCCCAGGTTGCGGTACAGGGGACACTCATCGTGGCTCAGGATCGGCGTGTGTTGACCTCGGAAGCCGTGCAGCTGGCACCCGGCGCGACAGCCGTCGACCTGCGGCCGGTACTCGATGAGGGAGGGCCGGCGCTGCTCGATGTGCTGCTTCAGGTAGAGGGCGATCCGGAACCGCAGAACAACCTTATCCAGCTTGCGTTGCATGCGGTCGAACGGCCCCGGTTGTTGTACGTGGAGGGTCGCGCCGATACGGTCGACTTCCTGCGCGATGCGCTCGAGGAAGGCGGCTTCGAGGTCGAGGTCGGTCTTCCCTGGAATCTGCCCATCGACTCGCGGCGACTCGAGCCATACGCCGCCGTCATCCTGAGCGACGTCGACCCACGGCTGCTCAGCGTTCCAGCAATGAATGCTATCGAGCGATACGTCTCCGACTATGGAGGCGGCTTGGTGCTTGCCGGGGGCGAGTCGGTCTACGGTGAAGACGGCTACGCGGACACGCCGATTGAGCGCGCGCTGCCCATCTGGTTCAAGGCCGAGCGCAAGCCCAAGGACCTCGCCCTGGTGATCGCGCTAGATAAGTCCTACAGCATGGTCGGCGACAAGATGGCGCTTGCCAAGGAAGCATCCAAGGCGGCGCTCGACTTGCTCGAGGACGATCAGCAGTTTGGCTTGCTGGCGTTCGACTATCACTTCTACTGGCCAGTGCCGATCCAGCTGGCCCGCAGCAAGGACCGGCTGCGCGAGCGCATCGCTGCGATCGAAGCGAGCTCCCCGACCAATATTTATCCGGCGTTGCAGGACGTGTTTCTGTCGCTTCAGCAGACCGAGGCCGAGGTCAAGCACGTGATCCTGTTGTCCGATGGCAAGACGTACGAGGACGACTACGAGGGTCTGGTGACGGAGATGACCGAGGCCGAGATCACCGTCTCGACGGTAGCCGTGGGTGGCAAGGCCGACCGCGAGCTACTCGGCAACATTGCTCGGTGGGGCGATGGGCGTAGCTACTTCATCGAGGACCCGACGCGTGTACCCGAGATATTCGTCGACGAGACACAGAAGGCGCAGGGCATCACGCTCGAAGAGGACGACGAAGTTCGGCCGGAGGTACGTAAGCCCATCGAAGCGCTGGCGGGGCTGGAGATAGAGACCGCGCCGCCGTTGCTTGGCTACGTCCGAACGATGTCGAAGGACAACGCCGAGATCGTTCTCGATACCGGCGATGATGGCGATCCGATCATGGTGCGCTGGCAATATGGTCTCGGACGTGCCGTATTCTTCGCTGCCGACGTCAAGAACCGTTGGTCGGCTCCCTGGTTGGAATGGGATGGCTACGGCAAGTTCTGGGTGCAGTTGGTACGCGAAGCGATGCGGCAGGACGAGTTCCGGCTTCCGAGCTTCACGGTGGCGCGCGATCAGGAGGGCGCTCGATTGCGTCTCGAGCTCGTCGACGAATCGGGGCGCCATCGCAATGCCCTGCGCCCCAGCGTGATCGCGATCGTCGGAGACGACGAGTCGGAAATCGAGCTGGCGCAGGTTGCCCCCGGGCGTTACGAGGCCCGCGCACCCTTGTCGCTCGACTCCCAGGCAAGCTTCCGCTGGTCGGATCGTGGGGTCGATATCGAACGCACGCTGGTGCCGGTGGTTAGCGAGGAGCGCCGCTATCGTCCAGCCGACGACGAAGCGCTGCGGAATCTTGCGGCGGCCACCGGTGGTGTCCACGATCCGGCACTCGATGAGCTGTTCGACGCTGGCGATCAGACGGTTACCCGGCCGCTGCGATTGTGGCCCATCCTGGCGGTGCTGGCGCTGCTGCTCTATCTGACGAACATGCTGCTACGTCGAGTGCGTGTGTTTCGCGATGACGGTGGGCTCGCGGTCTCAGCTGCCGCCTGACGTTTTGAGGGTACCGGACCCTTCTCCGCTCGTCCGTGATCCAACCTATTGCCGGCGGATGCGTACGGCTCCCTGAAGCGTTTCGACGCTGATGTCCGCGTCGCCGCTGCCGGTGCGAAACGACAGCTCTTGCGACGGCACCCAGCGGCTGGTCCGGCGCGGTTGCTCGCCGAAGTCGTTGACGATCTCGCCAGTCATCGTCTCGACATCGAAGCTCGCCGACACGTCGGCGGGAAGCAATAGCTCGATACCGCCATTGACCGCCTCGAAGTAGAGCTCGGCGCCCCGGGCGACTCCGCCCTCGAAGCGAATCTCACCGTTGACAGTCTCGAAGCTTCCTTCCATCAGCGGTCCTGTGATCGCAGTGATCGAGCCGGTCACCGTGGCCAACTCGAGCACCGTCGCGTTGCCTGAATACTCGATCGTCCCGGTGACGGTCTCGATCTCGATAGATCCGTGAACTTGCTCCACGTGTACCGATGTGGTCACGCCGTTGATCTCGAGCCTTGCCCCGTGCGGTACGCGAATCTCGATGCTGACGTCGACGTCCTGATGGTTGCGTCCCCTCCAGCGTTGCCGGCGATTCTCGCCCCGGTCATCCTCATTCCAGTCATCCCACTCATCCCAGTCGGCATAGATCTCCACTGAGTCCGGGCCACCTTCGATGGAGAACTCGTCGACGTCGGCGCCAATGGTGCCGGTCACCTGCATCTCGTCGTTGTCCTAACCGACGACGCGGATATCGCCGACAATGATCTCGTCGACCTCGACCTGAACGTCGGAGCTTACTGGCCGTCGATCGTCGATTTGCCTTTGTGCCAGCACGGTGCCCGGTAGCGTGAGCCCGACGCCTAGAGTGGCAAGGAAGAGTAGTCGAGCACCGTGGTCGGCTACGCGGGCGAAGCTCATGAGTCGTTTCATCGTGGTCACTCCTCGTTCAGAGACGACTGATCTCCCGTAGGAAGGTCACTCGCTTGCGATACATGTCGGTCAGTTGGTTGAGTAGGCTGGCATTTGCCGGGTCGCGCTCGAGAGCAGCGCGTGCCACGACAATCGCCTGATCAATCGAGCGCAAGCTCTCTTCGACGATACGGATCGTCTCCGGCGACAGATCGGACCGATGCTCGTCGAGGGCCTGTAAGAGCTCATCGGTGATCTCTTGGTAGCTGCGCTCAGCGGCTTGGAATCCTTCCCAGGCGACGGCGACGAAGTCCTCGGAGGGAGCTATCGTGCCAGCTTGCTCATCGCTCGAGAGCGGCGCGCGTACCAGATAGGCGGTGATACCGGAGGACACGGCAATCAGCAACATCGCGGCAGCGGCGAACGAGCCGAGGCGCCGCCAGTCGACGCCCACCTGCCCGGGAACCTCGGTGTTGCTTCGGCGCGCACCAAATCGCGGACGCACCACCTTGCGCTTCTCGATGCCGGCAGCAATCCCGGGCCACAAGTCGGAGGGCGGTGCGATCTCACGGCGTAGTTCGGCCGCCCGCGCCTGCAGCTCCCGTCGTTGGCTCAGCTCGGTGCTCAGGGTGGGCGAGCTCTCGAGCTGTCGCTCTAGCCAGCTGCGCTTCTCAGCCGACAGAGTTCCGTCGATGAGGTCGTCGAGGTAGCGGATTGCTTCGTCTTCGCTCATTGGTTCAGTGCCTCCCGCAGCAGTCTCCGGGCTCGATGGAGCTGTGCCTTCGAGGTGCCCGAGGCAACGCCGGTGAGTCGGGCGATTTCGTCGTGGCGGTATCCTTCGATGACGTTGGCTGCCAGCCGATGCATCCAGGTAGAGAATCTCGCCTCACCACGGAAGGTATGGAGCTTTTCCCAGGCGCGAATGAACGACTGCTGGACAAGCTCCTCGGCCTCGGCAGGCTTGCCGGTCATGCGAAGGCAGAGCGCGTAGATGCGGCCGCTGTTCTCGCGGTACAACTGCTCGAACGCCGTCGTATCGCCTCCTACGGCGCGATCGACCAGCGTGCGCGAGGGGCGTCCCGTCATTGCTGTCGATTGGTCCGTGATTGCCTGCATGACATGGTCCGAGTGCGTGCTCGCGTTGCCTTCACGGTCTTAGACACTTGGGATCGCCGTGGGGTTTGAATGCAGACCGGACCGTTCGGCTACAGATAATCGAGCGGTCGAGCCCGCCGAGCGGCCTCGGCAAGCTGCGCCGATTGTAGAGCACGGCCTGCTAGGCGGCCTGTGTCCGACCCGCCGGTACGGCGCGGCCGTGCGCCCACGCCCTGAGCTCGGCCACGGCTTCAGCACGGGTCACTGCCAGGGGCACGGTGGCGCTGAGCTCGGCTTGTAAGTGTGCGGTCGTGAGATCGGATCCCGCAGCGAACGCCGCGTAGAGCCCGGCTACGACTGCTCCCTCGATCTCGGCACCGCTGAAACCATTCGACGCGGCCGCCAGGGCCGCCAGATCGAAATCGCTCGCATTTCGACGGCGAGCCGTGAGTTGAGCAGCGAAGATCGCGGCGCGCTCGTGATCCGAAGGTAGATCGACGAAGAAGACCTCGTCGAAGCGTCCCTTTCGCATGAGCTCTGGTGGTAGCGCTTTTGCCGAGTTGCAGGTGGCGACGACGAATACGCCGGCCGGCCGATCCTGCAGCCACCCGAGGAGTCGTGCCAGCACGCGTTGTGACAATCCGCCGTCGGATTGGCTGTCGTTTGTCGACAGCGACTTCTCGATCTCGTCGATAAGCACCACACAGGGCGCCATCTGCCCGATGCCCTTGAGGGCGCGCTCGAGTCTTCGCTCGGTCTCGCCGATGAACTTGTCATATAGCCTGCCGATCTCCAGTGCGAGAAGCGGCACACCCCATTCGCCGGCCACGGCGCGCGCCGCCATGCTCTTGTCGCACCCTTGTACGCCGAGCAACAGCAGGCCGCGTGGGGCCTCCAGACCAAACTCGACGGCTCCTGGAGTGAAGGCGAGCTGTCGCCGATCGAGCCACGCGATCAGGTTGTCCAGTCCGGCCGGCATCGGTGCGTCGGCGATCGGCACGACCTCCACTAGCCCGTCGTCCGCCAGGCGCCTGGCCTTGAGCTTGGTGAGCTCGGCCGCCGCCCCGGGGGCCAATACCCCGTCGCGAAGAGCAACCTCGGTCAGCGCCCGCTCGGCCTCGAACATCGTCAGGCCGACAAGGGGGGCGACGAGCTGCTCCAGCTCGTTCCTGTTGATCTTCAAGACGACGTCGTGCTGCTGTTGTAGGCGTTCCATCAACGATCGTGTCAGCCGCGTGAGCGCCTCTCGGTCGGGCAGACCGAGCTCGAAAAAGGCAGCGAACCGCCGCAGCTCGGAGGGCAGCTGAATGGAAGGACCAGACAGTACCAGCGCCCGTCGGTCGCTCGAGAATGACTTCAGAAGATCGAGAACACCGCGCAGAACGGCCGGCTGATCGAGCATCCGCTCGAGATCCTTGAAGAAGAAGACGCCGGGCTTCTCGAGCCCACCGGCCGCGGCTAGAGCGCTGGCCGGCTCGTTGGTGTCGTAGATGGGTGCTTCCGCATCGTGACGTTGCAGGCCTTGAGTCACTGTCCAGGTGAACATGGGCAGCGACATACGGGCCGCTAGTCGCCGCAACTCCTGCTCGACGCGATCCTCGTCATACGCCTGGACGGCGACGATCGGATAGCGTGATTCGATGAGCAGTTGTAGATCGCGGAGCGCTTTCACGGATCCTCCGGCCTGCGAGGGCATCTGTTGCCCTTGAGGGTACGACTGCGGCCAGGTCGGTCCGAAGCCCTTTTTTTCTTGCCGCCGGCGCGCCCGCATCGTGCGGCAGCGATGGATCTGGTCCGACGGAGCCTACCTAGGCGAGGAGGTCATCGAGCGCGGTGCGCAGCTGAGGGAAGCGAAACTCGTAGCCGGCTGCCTGGAGCGCGCCCGGCAGCACGCGCTTGCTGGTCAAGAGCTCCGCCGAGAAACCACCGAGCACGATCTTCAATGCGAGCGCCGGCGCCGGTACGAAGGAGGGCCGATGGAGCACAGCGCCAAGTACTTCAGCAAACTGCTGCTGTCGAACGGGAGCAGGTGACGAGGCATTGAGCGCGCCGCGGATCTGCGTGTCGAGGCCATGTCGGATGATGCCGATCAAGTCGTCAATGTGGATCCAGGACCACCACTGACGCCCTGAGCCGAGCGGCCCATTCATCCCCAGCCTGGCGGGGAGAAGCATCTGCTCCAATGCTCCACCGCCGCGACCGAGCACGATTCCGGTGCGTAGGCGAACGACTCGAACACCGAGGCTCTCGCCGGCTTGCGCCGCCGACTCCCAGGCGGAGCACACGCCGGCCAGGAAATCATCCCCGGCAGCGTCCAGCTCGGTGAGCTCGTCGTCGCCGCGATCCCCGTAGAAACCGATGGCGCTGGCGCTGATCAGCACGGTTGGCCGCGGGGATGCCGCTCGGATCCCTTCGACGAGATTTTGCGTGCCAACTACGCGGCTGTTGTGGATCGACCGGCGCTGTGCTCTTCCCCAGCGTCCTGCTACCGACTCGCCCGCCAGGTGGACGATCGCGTCGGCCTCCTGGATGGCCATTGCCGGCGGTGTGTCGTCGCGCGGTTCCCACTCATAGGCGGCGTGCAGCATCGGCAACCGCAGCTTTGCCGCCTCGGCGTTGCGCGACAATGCCGTTACCGCATGGCCAGCGCTCGCCAACGCGCGACACAACGCCGATCCGACGAAACCCGTTGCTCCAGTGACCAGGATCTTCACACAGCCCTCGGGTGGTTGGTGGCGCTCCGGTCGAGCTCGGAGCGTCGCGTTTGACGGAACGATCGTCGTTGATAGATGTTAGGCGTATGACGGCACAGGTAAAGGAGAATGTCGAACGTTTCCGCAGCGCGCTGGATTCCCTGGGCGGCACCACGCGAGTGCTCCGTAGCGGCTTCGCCCTGGGAGAGGCAATCGACGAGATCGTGCGCTCGCAACCGCCGCCGCCGGCGCTTCTCTACGAGCCGTTCGCGCTTGCCGACGAGATGGGCCTGTACCTGGCTCTACGAGCTCGCGGCGTCGACTTGGTACCGGTACGCGAGGCCGGGGATCGCGCCGCAGACATGAGCGTCGGCCTCACCGGCGCCGAGCTGGCGATCGCCGAGTCAGGGACGCTGATCGTTGGAGGCCAGCCCGGCGGGTGGGGGCTTGCTACGGTCCTTCCTTGGGTGCACATCGCCGTGCTCCGGGCCCGGGATATCGTCCCCGATGTCGCGGCCGCGTTCGAGGGCTTCGAGCGGCGATTCGCCGGCGGCGAGCGCAACTGGGTCTGGATCAGCGGCCCGTCGAGGACGGCCGACATCGTCCAAGAGCTGGTCAAGGGAATCCATGGACCCAACGCGCTGCACGTTTTCTTGGTGAGCGATGAGACCGGCCTCGCATGAGCTCGCGTGACTTGCAGTCGGAGATCCGCGACGCGCTGCTCGACCCTGCGTTGCAGCAAGCGGTGCCTACCGGCACGCGCGCCGCCGCTGCCCGCCGCCGCGTGGCGGTCGCCGACTTCTCTGCCTACGAGGCGTGCCGTGATCGCGCGCGGGCGATCAAGGAAGACGCGATCGAGCGGCTGCCGGAGCTACTGGAGACCCTGACCGAGGCGGTCAACGCTTCAGGAGGCTTCGTCCATCGAGCCGATGACGCCGAAGCCGCCTGCCGCATCATCGTCGAAATCGCCCGGCGCGAGGGTCTGACCGCGGCGGTGAAGTCGAAGTCGATGACCTCCGAGGAGATCCACCTCAACGTGGCGCTGGAGGGCGCCGGTGTGAGCGTGCGCGAGACTGACCTCGGCGAGTACATCGTGCAGCTAGACGAAGATCGCCCGTCGCACGCCGTCGCCCCCATCATCCACAAGAGCCTGGAGGATGTGCGCAACGCATTTCGGCGCGGGCTCGGCCGCGATGACGTTCCGGAGACCGCCGAGGAGCTCACCCAGCTGGCGCGGCAGCAGCTGCGCAGCGACTTCCTCGAAGCCGATCTGGGGATCACCGGCGCCAACTTCCTGATTGCCGAGAGCGGCACGGTCATTATCGTCGAGAACGAGGGCAACGCCCGCCTGACCACGCAGGTGCCACGCGTCCATGTGGCGCTGGCTGGAATCGAGAAGATCCTGCCGACGATGGCCGATCTCGAGCCGTTCATCGAGCTGCTGCCGCGATCTGGAACCGGGCAGCTGTTGACCAGCTACCTGTCGGTGATCACCGGACCCGGCTGGGGAGCGTCGCCGCTGACCGACGGCCCGCGCCGCTTCCATCTCGTTCTGTTGGACAACGGGCGTAGCGGCATGCGCGACGACCCGGTGCTACGCGAGACGCTCTACTGCGTACGCTGCGGCGCCTGCATGAACGTCTGTGCTCCATACCAGGCGGTCGGCGGCCACGTGTTCGGCGGGGCGACGTACCAGTCCGGCATTGGCGTTGCTTGGGAGGCGGGGGTGCGCGGGTTGGACGCTGCCGCCGAGTTCAACGAGCTCTGCACCACGTGCTCGCGCTGCCAGGACGTGTGCCCGGTACGTATCGACATTCCCTGGATGAACTCCGCGGTTCGTGGCCGTATCCGCGACCAGAAGGGGGGGGGCGCTGGGCCCGGTGCAGAGTTGCTCACCGAGCCCCGCCGCCTCTACCAGCTGGCGCGCCGCGCTCGTCCCGTGCGCCGCCTGATGCAACTGCCGCCGGCGCGCTGGGCGCTGGAGCGACTGTTCGGCGTCGACCGCCGTCGGCCGCTGCCGGAAGTGCCGGATACGACGCTCGCCGATTGGTTCAGCGCGCGAGGAGGACGGGTAGTCGGAGAGGTTGGCGCCGATCCCGAGCATCTTGACGATGAAGCCGAGGCGAGCTTGGTTGTCTTCTGGGCCGATTGCCATTCCAACTACGCGGATGTCGATGTTGCCAAGGCGGCGGTTGGCGTTATCGAGCGACTCGGCTTTACGGTGTTGCTGGCCACCGGCCCGTGCTGTGGGCGCGCCGCGTTGTCGCAGGGCGCGCTCGATGCAGCCCGCGAGCAGGCCTTCGAGGTGTCGCGGCTGCTGGCTCCATACGCCGATCGGCAGATCCCGATCGTCGGGCTCGAGCCCTCGTGCCTCACCTGTGTGGCAGAGGATCACACCAAGCTTTCGCCGGCCAACAACGAAGCGTTCCTGGTCGGTCTGAGCGTGCGCGAGATCATGGTGTTCCTGGAGGAACATGCGGCGCTTCTCGGTGCAGCGCTGGCCGCTCAGGCTCCACGACCTCGTCATACCGTCGCATTGCATGGGCACTGCCAGCAGAAGTCGGCCGGATGGCTGGACTCGAGTGTCAGTGTGCTGACGCGGTTGCCGGGCGTCGAGGTGGTGGTCACCACCGCCGAATGCTGCGGGATGGCAGGCTCGTTCGGCTACAAACCGGAGGGCTATGAGGTCAGCCGTGAGCTGGGCACACGCCTGGTCGCCGAGATCTCCGGGCTGGAGTCGGTGGCTGGCGGCCCAATCGATGAGGTGCTGGCGAGCGGAATGTCCTGCCGCACCCAGCTAGCGGATTTCGGCGATCGGCGCCCGCGGCATCCAGTGCAGCTCGTGGCAGAGGCGATCGGGGCAACCGCGGACTCGGCCGATGTTGGCGCCGGATCCATGGGAGGCGCGAAATGAGCGACATCACCACCCGCCTGCGAGGCTTGCTGGTCGCACAGTTCTTCGGTGCCTTCAACGACAATGCCTGGCGCGTCATTGTCACCTTGCTGGCGATTGATGCGGTTCAACGTAGCGGCGGCGCGGAGGCAGCCGCGCAGGCTCGGACCACGCTGGCAACCGTCGTGCTAACCGTCCCGCTGATCGCGTTCTCGGTGCCGGCTGGCCTGATCTCGGACCGCTTTAGCAAGCGCACCGTGATCATCGTCATGAAGGCGGTTGAGATAGTGCTCATGGCGGCGGCTGCAGGTGTTCTCTTCGTACAGCCACAGGGCGGTGTGCCGGCATTGGTGATTCTCGGCTGTATGGGTGCCCAGAGCGCTCTATTCAGCCCGTCGAAGTACGGCATCCTACCCGAGTTACTGCCTCACTCGCGTCTGTCGTTGGGCAACGGCGTGCTCGAGATGTGGTCGACGCTGGCCATCATCGCCGGCACCGCGAGCGCCGGGTTGCTGCTCGGCCTGGCAGGGCCGCCGTGGATCGCCGGTGCGCTGCTGTGTGTGCTCTCGCTTGCCGGATTCGGCGCCGCATTGACCGTCCCCGCGGTGCCTGCGGCGCGTTCGTCCGGGGGCTTGATGGCCAGCCTCCGCGAGGGTTGGAGCGCCATCAACACGGATCGCGTTCTCAGGCTCGCAGTATTGGGCTCGATTTTCTTCTGGCTGGTGGCGAGCATCTTCTTCCAGGTCATCGTGGTCTACGTGAAGACGCATCTCGGGCTGGCGAATGCGCCCGCCAGTATGGCGCTCGGGGTGCTGATGGCCGGCATCGCCGCCGGCAGCATTGTGGCCGGCCGGCTGTCGCGCCGTCGCGTCGAATACGGGCTGCTGCCGCTCGGCGCCACCGCGCTTGCCGTCTTCACGCTGCTGTTCGGGCTGTTGGTGCCGGGCTTCACCGGAACGCTGGTGCTGCTGTTCATGATGGGTATCGCCGGAGGGCTGATCAACGTGCCCCTCAACGCCCTCAAGCAGTGGCGGTCCCCGTCCGATCGTCGCGGATCGGTGCTGGCACTCTCCAACCTGTTCGTCTACGTCGGCATTCTCGTCGGCTCGCTGGGCACCGGGCTGATGGCCACGGCCGGGTTCTCGAGCCAGGCCATCCTGTTGTTGACCGGCGCCGGCGTCGTCGCTGCTACCGCGTGGGCGTTGTGGCTGTTGCCGGATGCCCTCATACGGCTGCTGCTGGTGCTAAGCACCAACAGCCTCTACCGCCTCGAGGTGCTCGGTGGTGACCACATCCCGGCCAAGGGCGGAGCGTTGCTGGTGCCCAACCACGTGTCGTTCATCGATGCCTTTCTGCTGCTCGCCGGCACCGACCGGCCGATCCGCTTCCTGGCCGACGTCACCTATTACAACCACCCGCTTTTGCACCCGTTCATGCGGTCACTCGGCGCCATCCCGATTGCCTCCTCTGGAGGCCCCAAGCTCATCTTGCAAGCGCTGCGCGCCGCCGGGAGGGCGATCGAGCGGGGCGAGATCGTATGTATCTTCCCCGAGGGCCAGATCACGCGAATCGGCATGATGCTGCCCTTCCGCCGTGGCTTCGAGCGCATCATCAAGGGCCACGATGTTCCCATCGTCCCGGTGTTCCTCGACCGGGTCTGGGGGAGCATCTTCAGTCGAGCCGGCGGCCGCTTTTTCACCAAGGTGCCAACCCGAATTCCCTATCCGGTGACCATCAACGTCGGCGAGCCATTACCCGCGGACACGCCGATTCACGAGGTGCGCCGGGCGGTCCGGGAGCTCGGTACCGAGGCCTGGATGGCGCGGGTGAGCGAGAGCGCGCCGTTGCACCACAGCTTCGTGCGGTGTTTTCGCTCCCGACCGTGGAAGCTCGGCTTTGCCGACGCAACGCGGCCGCACGTCAGTCGATTCAAGGCCCTGGTGGGCGCCATCGCTCTGGCCCGCGCGCTGCGTACTCATTGGGAGGGACAGTCGAACGTTGGCATCCTGCTTCCCTCGACGGTCGGTGGCGCGCTGGTCAACATTGCCGCAGCGCTGGCCGGCAAGGTCTCGGTCAACCTGAACTTCACCGCCGGAAAACAAGGCATGGAGTCGGCGGCGCGCCAGGCAGGGCTCAGCACCGTGGTTACCAACGGACTCTTCGTTGCCAAGGCGGAGCTCGACCTCCCCGAAGGCGTCAAGCCGATCTGGATCGAGGAGGTGGCGCAGGAGATCGGCGCCGCAGATCGGATCGCCGCCATGTTGTTGGCGCTGTTCGCCCCGATCCGCCGCCTGGAGCGTGCCTGCGGGGCAGAGCGACCGGTGCAGGCCGAGGATCTGGTGACGATCATCTTCAGTAGCGGCAGCACCGGTGAGCCCAAGGGCGTGCCGCTGACGCACTTCAACGTCGACTCCAACCTGCGCGGCTGCCTGCAGACCGTGCCCATCTCGTCGAGCGATCGGCTGATCGGCATGTTGCCCTTCTTTCATTCCTTCGGGTTCATGGCGACGCTGTGGATGGTTGCCAATATCGGCGTGCCGGTCATCTACCATCCCAGCCCGCTCGACACCACGGCGATCGGTGACCTGGTGCGGCGCTACCGAGCCACGCTCATGTTCGCCACGCCGACTTTCCTCCAGCTGTACACGCGCCGTATCACGCCCGGCCAGTTCGGCTCGCTGCGTCTCGTGGTGGCCGGTGCCGAGAAGCTTCAGCCGGCCATCGCGGACGCTTTTCGGGACCATTTCGGCTTCGATCCTCTCGAGGGTTATGGGGTGACGGAAACGTCACCGGCGATTGCTATCAACGTCCCCGACTTCCGCGCCGCGGGTCTGTACCAGCCGGGCTGGCGTCGGGGCACCGTTGGCCAAACCATCCCAGGCGTTTCGGTTCGGGTGGTCCACCCCGAGAGCGACGAGATTCTGCCGCCCGGGGAGGAAGGGATGATCCTGGTGCGCGGCCCCAACGTAATGGCGGGCTATTTGGACCGCCCCGACCTTACGGCAGAGGTGCTGCGAGAAGGTTGGTACGTCACCGGCGACATCGGCAAGCTCGATGAGGACGGCTTCCTGAAGATCACCGACCGGTACTCGCGCTTCTCCAAGATCGGCGGCGAGATGGTGCCCCATGGCATCGTCGAGGAGGCGCTCGAGCGTTGCTCCGGTGTGGAGGATCGCGTCTTTGCTGTTACGGCGGTCGACGACGTACGCCGCGGGGAACGCCTCGCCGTGCTGCATACGCTGGAGGTCGAAGACGTGGCCGATGTCCTCGACCGCCTGCGGGCGTCCGATCTTCCCAACCTTTTCTTGCCGCGGAAGGACGACTTCGTACGCGTCGATGAGATTCCCCTGCTGGGCTCGGGGAAGACGGACCTCAAGGCCGTCAAGGAAACCGCCCGCAAGCGGCTCCTGGCGGGCGCTAGCTGATCTGGCGGCGGTGATCGGTATCCGGTGTGCCAGGCACACTCGGTGCGACATTCGAGCAGCCAGCAGAATCCCGCGGTTCCGGCCTCGAGCTTCCGGTGCGACGCGATCTCTCGAGGTTGGTGGTCCCGCGGGACTCTCCTGGGTGTTCGGCTTATCGCCGTCCGGTCCGCGGATGGTGGCGCTGGCCGCCCGGGACGTTCACCCCGTTTGGCACCCGGGCGGCCGAGCGCCGTCCCCCATCCGACAGCCCTGCCTACGAGTCCATCAGCGGCACCTCGTCGGTGTGTGCCTCGGCCGGTGCCGCGTTGTCTGGCGTAGCGATGTCCCATTCGTTACCGCCGGTCTCGATGACCAGCGTGACCCGGCGATTCGAAAGCCCGGCCTCGCCGGGCCCCCAGGCGCCCGGATTGACCTGGCGTTCTGCATCCTCTCCGTAGCTTACGGCGCGCACCTGGTCGCCTCTCAAACTGCCGTGCTCGACCAGGAAGGCACGCACTGCGTCGGCGCGCGCCTTGCCGAGTACGAGGTTGTAGGCCACCGGGCCGGCGGAGTCGGTGAAGCCCTCAACGGTGATCAGGCTATCCGGGTAGTGCTCTGTCATGACCGACGAGAGGCGCTCCAGCACCGGCCGATCGCCGTCGCGAAGCTCGGCGGAGTCGTAGTCGAAATGTACCGGGACGTTGAACGCCAGCGCGTTCTCGAAACGCTCGACGGAGGCACTGAAGGCCACCGCCAGGGCACGCAGGTCAGACTCCAGCTGTTCCGTTCGCGCCATGCTCTCGGACGCCAGTCGATCAAGCTCGCCGACACGGCTGTCGACTCGGTCCAACTCGTCACCGAGTCCATCGATGCGGTCGTCGAGCGCCGCGTCGTCGGCGGCCGACTGGTCGCGCACGTCCTGTTCGAGGCGCGCCATCTCGGCCTGGAACTCCTGGCGCTTGACATGCGCACAGGCCGTCGATGCCAGCAACAGCGTGACGCTCGTCGCGACGATCACGCTGGCTCGCGTGGTTTGGATCAACATGACGTTTCTCCTTGCGGTGGAAGGGCGTGTCGAGGACCCGTAGGGTGCCGGTCTGTCCGGCGTTGCAGGTCCCAGATCGTGTGTTTTGACGGCAACCACTTGGTTTGAAAGCAAGGGGCATGCCAGCTGCCCCCGGCGCCCTTGCGGGCCGCTGCGGATGTCGAGTCCGCCCGCCGCACGGGGGCTCTCGGACGCCGCATCGCTGCGGCCTCCTGACGGGATTGCCGCATTCGACAAGCGACGAGAGCACGATTTACAGTCGATCTGTGTAAGATTTACAGGCAAAGATGACCGCGGGCGCGGGCCGGAAGTCGCCCCGCAGGTCCGATTCCTGCCGCCCGGGAGACACGGTTGCCTACAGCGCTGGTCGTTGAAGACGACGCCGATTCACGTGATGTCCTGATCGAGCTGGTGCGCCACGAGGGGTTTCGGGTAGAGGGCGCAGCGACGCTCGCCGAGGCGCGCCTGGCTATAGAGCGCGAGCCGGTCGACCTGCTGCTACTGGACATGCGCTTGCCCGACGGCAAAGGCAGTGATCTGCTGGCCGCGGAAGGAGGCGTGGCCGGCGACGTGATCGTGGTTACCGGACACGCTTCGGCGGAGTCCGCTCTGGCGGCTCTGCAGTCCGGTGCCGTGGACTACCTGGTGAAGCCCATCGATGTCCAACGATTGCGCACCGTCTTGAGACATGTGCGCCGCCAGATTGAGCTGCGTCGGGAGGTCGGTGCGCTGCGCGGCACGTTGCGTTCGCTGGGACACTTCGGCGAGATGGTCGGTATCTCTGCGTCGATGCAGCGTGTCTACAGCTTGATTGGCAGGGTAGCCCCCACGAATGCGAGCGTGCTCATTACCGGCCAGACGGGAACGGGAAAGGAGCTCGCTGCCCGCACGATCCACGCATTCAGCCGGCGTCGCAACGGGCCCTTCCTGGCCCTCAACTGCGGTGCGGTTCCGGCGAACCTGATCGAGAGCGAGTTGTTCGGGCATGAGCGCGGTGCATTCAGCGGCGCTGCCCGCCGACACATCGGCTACTTCGAGCGCGCCCAGGGCGGCACCCTGCTGCTCGATGAGATCACCGAAACCCCCGCCGAGCTCCAGGTGAAGCTCCTGCGTGCGTTGGAGTCGGGGGCGATCACACGCGTTGGCGGCGAGCGTGAGATAGCGCTCGACATGCGCACGCTCGCGGCCACGAACCGCACGCCGTCGAGCGCAGTCCGCGACAACAAGCTGCGCGAGGACCTGTTGTACCGGTTGCGGGTGTTTCACGTCGACATGCCACCGTTGAGTGAGCGCGGCGGTGACATCGAGCTCTTGTCGCGCCATTTCTTGGAAGAGCTCGCGGTCAGCGAGGGTGTTCGGAAACGCCTGTCCGCGGCGGTGGTTCGCCGGCTCGCCGAGCATGACTGGCCCGGGAACGTGCGTGAGCTCAAGAATGTTCTCTACAGCGCCTTCGTGCTGGCGGGAGATGCCATCGAGGTCGACTGTCTGCCAGCCGATCTGCGCCGACCTGTCGGCGGTTCAGCGAACGTCTCTGAGTCGCTGGGAATCCACGTCGGCATGTCGGTGGCGGCGGTCGAGAAGCGGCTGATCCAGGCCACGCTCGCCGCAGTAGGTGAGAATCGCGAGGCAGCCGCGGAGATGCTGGGAGTTAGCGTGAAGACGCTCTACAACCGCCTCCGGGACTACCGTTCCGATGACGGCTGAGGGCTGTGGCCTGAAGAACTGGTGACGGGCTCGAGCGGCCAGGTGAATACGAACGTTGCGCCGGGTCCGGGTGGCGATTGCACCCATATCCGGCCCCCATGGCTCTCCACGACCCGCCGGCAGATCGCCAGCCCGATGCCGCTGCCAGCGCTTCCGCCGCCGCTGGTAAAGAGCCCGAAGATTTGCGCGGCCTGCTCAGAAGTAATGCCGGGGCCGTTGTCGCGCACGCGGAACAGCCAGTGCGAGGACTGTTGCTCGCCGGCAACCGTGATGTGTGGCTCCACCTCACCGCGGTGTCGAATCGCGTTGCCGATGAGGTTCTGGAACAGCAGAGCCAGATGGTCCGGATTGCCGCGAATGAGCGGCATTGGACCGACCTCGATCTTGGCTCCACTGTTGTGGATCGTCGCCTCTAGGTTGGCCAGCGCGGTGCGGACGACCTCGTTCGTGTCGACGTCCTCCACTTGCTCGGAGCCACCCACCTTGGCGTAGCGCAGCAGCCCTTCGAGCATCGAGGCCATGCGCGCCGAGGCCCGCCGAGCCGGTTTGAGGTGGCGCTCGGGGAGCCCCTCGAGGTTCTGCTCCGACAGCAGCTGAAGATGCATGTCCACCACGTTGAGCGGCTCGCGTAGATCGTGCGAGATCATATGGGCAAACCGCACCAGATCGGCGTTCGAGCGTTCCAGTGCCCGGGCTCGTTGCTCGAGGGCGTCCTCGGCGCGCACCCGGGCGTCTGCCTCGCGTTCGACCTCGGTCATCATCTCGGCCTGTTTGGTGCGCAGTCCCTCCGCCTGCCCCAACCGTACGGCGCCCCCGAGGAGCATGGCGAAGGCGAGGCCGCCGATGAGCACGGTGGTTGGCAGAGCTGAGCGCAGGCTGGCCAGAGTGGGCGGCGTAGGCCAGACGTCAATGACCAGCTCCACCCCCTGAAAGTCGACGGCCCGTCCACGGACCCATTCCGCCATCGATCCGTTCGGATCGCCGTCGCGGACGAAGAAATGTGCCGCGCTGCTGCCGATCGCCAGGGCATAGTCATTGCCGAGTCCGACAGTGGCGGCCCGAGCGAACGCTTCGGCGCCGTAGATACAGATCATCACCCCCGCCGCGCCGGCCTCGAGAACCACCGGCACGCGCACCGGCAGTACGGGATCGCCGCCTGGGCCCTCGCTGATCGCCATCATGCGCACGGCTGACAGCCCACGTCCGGGGAGCAAGGCCGCGGCGTGCTCGATGACCCAGCCTTCGACGGGCGGTGTACTCTCGCTTCCGCTGGCATCGATCGACCAAAGCAGCTTCGCCTCGGGCGTCAGCCATAGAACACGATCCACAGCTGGCGTTCGCAACAGGACGGCGCTCTCGACCTGGGCCATCGTCTCGCTAAGGCGGGTCAGCCCGATCCAGCGCACCGTGGTGCGGTCGAGCCCATCGCGAGCCTCTTCGAGGCGCGTGCGTACGTGAGCCGCCACGCTGTCGGCCTCTGCGTCAATGAGCTTGAGGATACGCTCGCGTTCACCGCGCAGAGCCGATTGCCAGGCTACGAGGGTGAGCGCCGCTACCCCTACGGCCACCAACAGGGGCAGCCATGGCCAGCGTTGGCGCGGAGTGGGAGATCCCATGCGAGGTGTCCTTCAGTGCCCGCGGCGCAGGATCGCCACGCGGATCACCCACCCGACGAGCATCCAGGCGCCGAGCATGGCCCAGGCGTACCGGTGCGCGTAGCCGAGGGTGGGGAAGTGGTTGCTCAGCATGATCAGCAGAAGCGGCAGCACGATGAAGGTGTTGTGCCGCGAGCGTTGCTTCGCGCCGGAGCCCCACGAGGGGTCGAGATGCTCGCCCGAGGCCACCGAGGCCACCATACGTCGTTGCGGCGGTAGGATACGCATCCACACGTTGGCGGTCATCAGTCCGCCGAGCATGGCTCCGACGTGGAACCAGGCCGCCCGCGCGCTCAGCATCTGCATCAGTACCCAGGTCAGGCCCGACAGCAACAGCAACGAGAGGGCTGCCGCGAGGGGTTCCCGCCGTCCCAGGGGGGAGCTCCAGAGCGCATCGTAGACAACCCAACCCGCTACCAGCGAGCCGAGGCTGACCGCCACCATCAGCGCTGTTCCGGTGCTCGAGCCGGGCGGCCGCAGCAAGCCCCCGAAGGTGTACATCAGCAGCAGCAGCCCGAAGCCGCTGGTCCAAGTCAGCAACGACTCCCAGCGCGTCCAGTGCAGTGGATCGGGTAGTTGGGCGGGTCGCATGATTTTCTCGACCCGATAAAATCCGCCACTATGGACCATCCACACAGGCTCCTCGTCGGATTCTCCACCAGAGGCCGTTTGGCCAAACTGCGCGTCGAGCCAGGTAAACAGGAACGTCTGACCGACCCAGAGAATGGCGGTGAGCACGTGCGTCCAGCGCAGCGCCAGGTTCAACGCCTCGTACACGGCCGCGTTCATGCGTGCTCCTCCGATCGAAAATACCCGTTGCCCACTGACCTTAGCAGCCACGGATGCCGTGTGAAGCTCCACCGGGCCTCTGCCGTATACCGGCGGGTCGCGAGGCGCAGGGCGGTGTCGTGAGGCGCATCGAGGGGCTCGACAAGCTTACCGGCGCCGAGCGCTACGTTGACGATCTTGCGATTCCCGGATGCCTCTGGGGTATGACCGTTCGCAGCCCCTCGCCGCGGGGCCGGGTGCTCGAGGTGCGGTTCGACGACTCGATCGACTGGTCGGAGTTCACGATCGTCGACCACACCGATATCCCGGGCGAGAACGCCGTCAAGCTGCTCGAGACCGATCAGCCCGTACTCGCCGGGACGCGTGTGCGACACTTCCACGAGCCGGTGCTGTTGCTGGCGCACGCATCGCGGCGAATGTGCCGCCGCGGTGTGGCGGCAGTGGAGATCGTAGTCGAGGCCGAAGAGCCGATCTTCGATTTCCGAATGTCGCCGGCATCGAGTCAGGTCCAGCACGGTACCGATAACGTGCTCAAGCAACTCAGTATCGTGAAGGGTGATGTCGAGGCGGCCCTGGCTGCCGCGGCGAACGTTGTCGAGGGCATCTATGAGACCGGCGCACAAGAGCACGTCTACCTCGAGAACCAGGGGATGGCCGCCTGGCTCGAGGACGACGGCACGGTGGCGGTCAAGGGCAGCATGCAGTGTCCCTACTACGTTCATGCAGCGCTCACGCATGCGCTCGGTCGTGGCGACGATGGGATTCGCGTGATCCATGCCCCGACGGGTGGCGGTTTCGGTGGCAAGGAGGAGTATCCGTCGAATATCGCCGCCCACGCGGCGCTGCTGGCGCTCAAGGCGAGGCAACCGGTAAAGATCGTCTACGACCGCGGCGAGGACATGGCCGCCACCACCAAGCGCCATCCGGCCCAAGTACGCCACCGTACGGGCCTCGATGCCGAGGGCCGACTGGTGGCGCAGGACATCGAGGTTGATCTCGATGGGGGAGCCTACGTGACCCTGTCGCCGGTGGTACTGAGCCGCGCCATCATTCATGCGGCCGGTCCGTACTCCTGTGACAACGTCCGCATCGTCGGCCGAGCCGTGTTGACCAACTCGGTTCCGTATGGCGCGTTTCGCGGCTTCGGGGCGCCGCAGTCGCAATTCGCCAACGAGCGTCACATGGACGTCGTTGCAGCGCGGATCGGGATCGATCCGGCCGAGCTCCGCCGCGTCAACCTGTTGCGCGACGGCGGAACGACTTCGACCGGCCAGGTGATCAGCGATGCGGCTGATCGGGTCGAGGTGCTCGATGCAGCGTTGCGCCATGCGAAGTACACCGACCGTCGGCAAGAGCACATCGCGTACAACAGCCAGCATCCGTACCTGCGCCGTGGTATCGGGCTCGCCAGCTTCTACCACGGCTCGGGATTCACGGGTGCCGGCGAGGTGTATTTGAAATCCCGCGTCGGCTTGAGGGCGCTGCCGGATGGCAGCGTCACGGTGCTCGCGGCGTCTACCGAGATGGGGCAAGGCACCACGACGGTGTTTACCCAGATCGCCGCCGAGCGGCTGGGGTACTCCGATGGTGACGTGTCCGTCGCCGAGCCAGACACCGCGGCAGTGCCCGATAGCGGTCCGACGGTGGCATCACGCACCGTGATGGTTGTCGGGCATCTGCTGGAGCGGGCCTGTGACGAGCTCCGGGTGCGGCTCGGCGTTGCGCTCGACACGGGTGGCGACGGGCTCAAGAAGACGATTCGTCAGTGGTATGCAGAACACCCCGAGGCATCGCTGTGTGTGGAGGTCGAGTACAGCAAGCCCGAATGGGTCCAATGGGACGACGAGGCGTACCGTGGTGACGCCTACGCGGCGTTCTCATGGGCCACCTACGTCGCCGAGGTCGAGGTTGACCTGCGCACTTACAACACGCGCGTCGTCGACTTCGTCGCCGTCCAGGAAGTCGGTCGCGTGATCAACGAGACCCTGGCGCGGGGCCAGGTCCAGGGTGGTGTCGTGCAGGGAATCGGCTGGGCGCTGATGGAAGAATGCAAGCTCGAGGCGGGCGCCATGCGCAACAACCAGCTCACCAACTACATCATTCCCACCAGCGTCGACGTGCCGCCAGTGCGCGTGTTCTTCATTCAGAAGGCCGGAGCGCCGGGTCCGGGAGGCGCCAAGGGTATCGGAGAGATGCCCATCGATGGCCCGGCTCCGGCGATCCTCAATGCCGTCGCTGCAGCGCTCGGGCAACAGCCCACGTCGATCCCGCTGACCGCGGAACGACTCTTCGACATGCTCGAGTGCGCATCATGACGGGGAGCGCCGGCGGTTCGATGGAGATAGCTTTCAAGCTCAACGGCGAACCGGTAAGCGTGAAGACCGAGCCTACGGCGCGGTTACTCGATCTGTTGCGCTATGGCCTCGGCCTCACGGGTACCAAGGAGGGCTGCGGAGAAGGCGAGTGTTGCGCCTGCACCGTCTACCTCGATGGCGATCCGGTGAACGCCTGCCTGGTGCCCGTGTTTCAGGTACGTGGGTGCGAGGTGCTCACCATCGAGGGCATCGACCGGGGTGCCCTCGGGCCCTTGCTACAAAGCGGTGCCACCCAGTGCGGCGCCTGCACGCCTGGCGTGGTGATGACCGCCATGTGGGTGCAGGAGCGGCCTCAGCTACTGGAGCAGTTCAGTGCCCGTGAGTTGATGGCCGGAAATCTCTGCCGGTGCACTGGCTACGACGGCATCATCGATGGCCTGCAGGCGGTCTTGGATGCCGACGGTGCTGAGGATGGGGGCTGACTCCATGCGAGTGCTGTTGCCGGAGACGCTTGACCAAGCCCTCCAGATGAGGGCATCGGAGCCCGGTGCCTTACCCATCGCCGGTGGCACTGACCTGATGGTCGACTGGCCGCTGCACTTCGATCTCCACCAGCGCCCGTTTCTTGACCTGAGCGGTGTCGAGGACCTGCGATCGCTCGTCTGGGGCGAGGGCTGGTTGAGTATCGGCGCGCTCACCACATACTGGGACGTGCTCGGCGATGTCCGCGCTGCGGCCGAGCTCTCGATGTTGCAGGCGGCGGCGCGCACGGTCGGAGCTGTGCAGATCCAAATGCGCGGCACCTGGGCCGGGAATATCGCCAATGGTTCGCCAGCCGCCGACGGGGTGCCGGTGTTGATGGCATACGGGGCCGAGGTCGAGTTGGCCTGTAGCGACAGCACGCGCCGCGTGCCGTTGAATGCCTACTACCATGGCTACAAGCAGCTCGAGATGCGACCCGACGAGCTCATCACCCGGGTATGGGTGCCGCGTCGATCACATCAATTCGAGGAGTTCATCAAGGTCGGATCGCGGGGCGCTCAGGCGATCACCAAGGTCGGCGTAGCGCTGGCACGCTCAGGTAAGGGGTGGCGCGTCGTCGCCAACAGCATGGCGCCGACGGTCTGCCGTTGTCCGCGGCTGGAGACCATGCTTGACGAGGAGGTCTCGATACGCTCGCCGACCGACCTGTTGGATGCGATCCGTGCCGATGTGTCGCCGATTGACGACATCCGCTCGACGGCCCGCTATCGCGAGCAGGTGATGAGCCGCGTCGTTTACCATGCCCTCCGCGCCGAGTGCGCGTGGATCCACTGATCGACCCGGCCCCCGACCCATGAAGCGCTCTTTCGACGATCACGTGCTCGATGACCTCGGGCAACGCTTGCGGCCGCTGACCGACGACATCGCGGAGCGTTATCCGGGCGAGCCGACCGACCGCCAGCCGGTGCACACCGTGTATGGCGGCGCCCAGCTGTTTCGCTCCGGCACGGCTCGTCGCTTGGGTGATCTGGCTCTGCGTGAGCTCGACAGGTATGCGCCCGACGCGGCGGAGTTCGGCGACGCGATCGGTCTACGGACGGACGACGGCTTGCGCGAAGTGATCTATGAACGCGTGCGAGACAAGCTCGAGACCGAGCCGGTGGAGGACTTTCGAATCGACTTCGAAGACGGCTATGGGAACCGGCCGGACGATGAGGAGGATGCCTCCGCCGTCGCCGCGGCCGAGGCGGTTGCCGACGTAATGGGCAGCGCAGCACTGCCGCCGTTCATAGGTCTTCGTATCAAGCCGCTGGCGGGCGAGTTGTATCGGCGCAGCATCTCGACGCTCGACATCTTCGTCTCAACGCTACTGGAGCGCACCGGAGGGCAGCTCCCCGACGGTTTCATGGTGACGCTCCCGAAGGTGATGGACCCAGCGGAGGTAGCGATCTTCGTCGACGTTCTGGAGCAGCTCGAGCTCACCGTCGGTCTCGAGACCGGATCGTTGCGGTTGGAGCTCATGATCGAGACGCCCCAGTCGATCATCGCCGGTGACGGGTCGTCGATGTTGCCGGCATTGGTGAACGCGGCGCGGGGACGGTGCGTGGGGGCGCACTTCGGTGTCTACGACTACACGGCAGCGGCGGGAATCAGCGCCCAGTACCAGGTAATGGACCATCCCGCCTGTGACTTCGCCCGCCACATGATGAAGGTCGCTCTGGCCGGAACCGGAGTGATGCTCTCCGACGGTGCCACCAACGTGATCCCGGTTGCGGCTCACCGGGTGGCCGCCGACATCGAGCTGACACAGGCACAGGCGCAGGAGAATCGGGCCGCTTTCCACTCGGCCTGGAAGGTGCACTATGAGCACGTGCGCCACTCGCTTCGGCATGGGTTCTACCAAGGCTGGGATCTGAATCCCGCTCAGCTGCCGACTCGATATGCGGCGGTCTACGCGTTCTTTCTGGAAAATGTCGACGCGGCGAGCCAGCGGCTGCGGAACTTCGTATCAGTGGCGGCCCAGGCCACGCTCGTGGGCGAGGTGTTCGATGACGCCGCCACCGGGCAGGGTCTGTTGAACTTCTTCCTGCGCGGTCTTGGCTGTGGCGCCCTGAGCGAGGCCGAGGTTCTGGAGACCGGATTGTCACTGGACGAGCTGCGTGGCCGCTCGTTCGCCAAGATCCTGGCTGGTCGGCGCGGCGAACCGGTCGAAGACTAGCGCGGCCCCAACGGTTGGCCGGCCGGCGGCCGGACACAGGCCACTAGCTACCACGATAGGTCGAGAAGCCGAACGGGCTCAGTAGCAACGGCACGTGGTAGTGCTCGTCGGGTGCCTCGATGGTGAACACCACGTCGACGCGAGGGTAGAAGCACATCGTACGGCGTGCCTCGTAGTACGCGCCGGTGGCGAATCGCAGGCGATAAGTACCCGGCGTAAGTTGCTCATCGCGCTGCAGCAAGCTTGCGGCTCGACCGTCAACGTCGGTAACGCTCGTGGAAAGCTGCTCCCAGGCGTTTGGCCCTTGCCGATACAGGGCCACGTGTACGTCGACCGCCGGCCCGCCCAGCGAGGTGTCGAGAACGTGCGTGCTGACAGTGCTCATGGAGCCAACAGCTTACCCAATCGAAGGCGGGTGACGTGTTGCTGTTGCCCAGCGGCGATTCCGATCTCGGTGTCGGGGTCGTTGGCCAGTCGGCTCTCAGCTTGGGCCAGCATCTCCGTGGCGCTCTTGCCGGTAGCGCAGATCAAGAACGTGTAGCCGAATCGTTCGTAGTAGCGATCGTTGGCCTCGCGCAGGCGTTGGCGCAACGAACCGTCGGCCGCGTCCACACTAGATTGCTCGCTGGCCGACCAGTCACGCGTCGGTCGAAATCGGTCCGTTTGTGCGTCGTCGCCACCGATGCGCGGGTGGTGACTGAAGGCCTCCAGCCAGTCGTCGTGTCCGAGCTTGGTCCATATCTCGTCGGCGGTGTCGAGCAGCTCATCGCGATCGGCGAACGGACGCCGAGCGGCCATGGCGGAGCTCCAGCGGCGGGAGCCACAGCAGCGTAGAAGCTCGCTCGTAGCGGCGTCGGGGGAGAGCCCGTTTAGCCACTCGAGTCGCGGCGTCACGTGGCGGGGCACCCGATCACGCGGAGCCTTGCCACCCCGCCGTCAGGAAAGATGTTCAGCCGCACATGGGTACCCGTCATGGCGCCGTCGAGCTCGAAGCGATGGCTACTATCGGCCTAGAGCTTCGACTCGGGAACCAACGGCCGCCAGTCGCCGTCCTTGACCGGGGTCAGCGGATCAGCCGCGGGCTCTAGGTTCGCGATGTCCACGCTGCAGCGATCCGGGTAGTTGCCCTTGAAGTGGGTGGTGTCCACAACGACTGCCTGCACGGCGCCGCGTCGCCCCAGCCTGACGATGCACCAATCGTGTCCCGGTCCGCGCCGTCGACGTGTCTCCCAGCCGTCGTGCATCCCGCTCGAGGTCCCCGGGGCGATGAGGTTCTGGGGAGCGGAGAAGTACATGTCGCTGCAGTCGACGATGTTGCCGCCAGCCGCCGCCGCGGCCAGATCGGCCGCTTCATCGAGGTCGGCATCGTGGCCGGGAGCGCCCACTCCATACAGGCGGAGGCGGGCGATCCCGCCGTCCGGGTAGATGTTGAGGCGGACGTGAGTGAACGCGTCCGCCTCTGCCAGGGGGAAGCGGTTCACCGAGTCGCCGTTGAGCGGCGATCGCGACAGGATCTCTTGCCAGTCGGTCCCGTCTGGCGGGATCTCGTGGGCGCACTGGCAGGCGTCGATCGAGCAGCTCTCAGGATGGTTGCCGCTGAAATGAGTCGTTTCCACCCCCACGCCGATGATCCGGCCGGGGACTCCGAGCCGGACGATGCACCAGTCGTTACCCGGAGTGCGCCGCCGTCGTGATTCCCAGCCATCCATCCACTTGCCACGGTCGGTGTACTCGCCGGGGAGGAAGACCGGAGCCTCGTCCTTCACCAGATTCTCCATGCCGGCGAAGAATTCGTCGTTGGTGAGGACGGCGCGGCCGCCGAGCCGGGCAGCCGCCAGATCGGTAAGTCGCTCGAAGTCGCTGCTATCGGAGGTTTGGCTCATCGTGGTGCGTCGATCCACTGGCCGTGCGCGCCGTCGATCTTGCCGTTGTCGTAGACGCAGCGGCCGCGCAGAAAAGTGGCGATTACCCTGCCACGCAGCTCCGTCCCCGCATAGGGAGTGTCGGGGTGCCGGTGCAGCAGCGCGGCGGGGTCGACGCGAGACGTCGCGTCCGGGTCGAATACCACGAGGTCGGCGTCCAGGCCCTCGGCGATCGAGCCCTTGCGACGTTCGATCCCAGCCAGGCGGGCGGGCTCGGTGCACATCCAGGCCCGGACCCGGTCGATGCCATAGCCGCGCTCGTGCGCCTCCGTCCATACGAGCGCCAAGCCTAGCTGCAGGCCGGCAATGCCACCCCAGGCGCTGCAGAAGTCGCCGCTGTCGAGACACCTCAGCTCGGTGGGACAGGGTGAGTGATCCGAAGCGATGAGATCGATGGTGCCCTCGTCGAGCGCCCGCCACAACGCCGCGCTGTTGGCTTTGCTGCGAATCGGCGGCGCGCACTTGAACTGGGTTGCTCCATCGACGACGTCCTCTGCAGCCAGCGTCAGGTAGTGGGGGCAGGTCTCGACCGTGATCGGCGTCCCGTCGCGTCGCGCGGCGGCCAGCAGGGGCAGACAGCTCGCAGCCGAGAGGTGCACCACGTGGGTGTGGCAGCGCGTCTGATCACTGAGCGCGATGAGGCGCTCGATGGACGTACGCTCCGCCTCCTCAGGCCTCGATGCGAGGTAGCGGCCGTAGGAACGCGGTGAGTCCGCCAGGCCGCACACGGCGGCGGCGTGCTCCAGAACGCCGGGGCCTTCGGCGTGCACTAGAAGCGGCTTGCCACGCTGCACCAGTGAGTCGGTGGCTGGCGCGAGGTCTGCCTCGGGCAGAGCGGGGAAGTCGTCGAGCCCGGAGGGGCACAGGAAGCACTTGAGCCCGCGCGCACCGGCGTCGAGCAGATCGCCGAGGTGATCGTGGTTGCCTGGGACGAGCCCTCCCCAGAAACCATAGTCGACGCTACACTTGCCGGCCGCCGACTCGACTTTGGCTCGCAGGGCCCGCACCGTGGTGGTCACGGGCGAGCTGTTGAGCGGCATGTCGACGAGGGTGGTTACGCCGCCCGCCGCGGCGGCCATCGAGGCAGTCTCGAAGCCCTCCCAGTGGGCGCGGCCAGGCTCGTTGACGTGGACGTGGGGATCGACAAGCCCGGGGAGCAAGTACAGGTCGTCGAGATCATGCACCTGAGCGGCGGTGAGGCTGCCGGCATCGGCGACGGCGGCGATGAGCCCGTTGCGCATCCCGACGTCTGCGGCCTGAACGCCGCCGGGCAATGCGACCCGGGAGCTGCTAAATACGCTGTCCAGCTGCATGCAGGCAGGGTACAGTTCCCGTGGTCCCGACGTTCCCAATCAGGAGTTGCACCGATGAAGTTCCGTCTTGCGGTCATACCGCTGCTATTTACCGTCGCCCTATTCGGTTGCTCGGCACCCGATCACGATGCCGCGAACACCGAGCACGATGGCGCCATGGCCGACGCCGGGCACGATGACGACGGCGCCGTAGACGACGATCACCACGGCGACGGCAGGACGGACCGTGGTCACTTCTCGAAGCCCGACGAAGTCTACGCGTTTCTCGACATCGGTGCCGGGGACCGCGTCGTCGATGTGATGGCGGGCGGGGGCTACAATGCCGAGCGTCTCGCTCACCTGGTGGGAGAGACCGGCATGGTGGTGGCCGACGGCGGCAGCGAGGAATTTCGCGCTCGCGTCGACGAGGGCGGTGATCTGGCGGCGGCGGGCAACATCCGTTTCATAGACACCCTTGCCGACCTCGAGGACGGCAGCCTGGACGCCGTGCTTGCCGTTCGTGCGTACCATCTGTTCCCCGATATACCGGCGACCCTGGCTGGGCTGCATCAGGCCTTGGTGCCGGGGGGAGTGATCGGCGTGGTCGAGGTGCGCCTGAATCAGGCCGAGGGCCACGATATGACGTCGCATCGTCTCGGTGAGGGGACCGTCATCGCCGACTTCGAAACGGCGGGGTTCGAGTACATCGGCGAGTCGGACATCTTGAAACGCGACGACGACGACTATGCGGTGTTCATTCAGCCGGGCAAGACTCGCTACATGACCGATCGAATGTTGCTGAAGTTCCGTAAGCCCGAAGGCGCGGCGGATTAGCGGGAGTATCGTCGTCGCTCACGTTTGCTGTCTGTGTTGGCGGCGACGATGAATCAGCGTATTCAGACTCCTCTAGCGCCTTTGGAAGGTTCCCTTTGACTCCGGAAGCTGTCTCTCATGCCTGGCGCCCGTGGTTCGGGTGCACCCTTGCACTGCTGTGCGCTTCGCTTTCCCTGCCAGCGCCCGCTAGAGCTCAGGCACCGACGACACAGCAAGAGGATGCGCTGGCCACCGGGGCGGCTGTGAGCACTGCGGATCGTGACCGGTGGGATGATCTCGCGATCACCGACGCCGACCGTCAGCACCAGCTGGAGGCGGTGCGGGCCTCGACCCCGCCGATACTCGATGGCCTGCTCGACGATGCGGTCTGGGCCGAGGCTGTGCCGCTCACGATGTTCGTGCAGTCGCAGCCCGATGAAGGGGCCGAGGCGACCGAGCGTACCGAGGTGCGGCTGCTGTACGACACCGAGGCGATCTACATAAGCGCCCGCATGTGGGACTCGAATCCGGACGCGGCGGTGGCCACGGTGTTGCGACGCGACGAGAACCACAACAACAACGATGCGTTCGCGGTGACCTTCGATACGTATCACGATCACCGCAACGGCTACTTCTTCGAGACCAACGCCCTGGGGGCGCGATTCGACGCCCAGATCATCGGCGAGGGAGGGACGTCGCGGCAGGGGTTCGGCGCCACCTTCAATGCCGACTGGGACGCGGTTTGGAGCTCGGCTGGGCGTATCCATGCCGATGGCTGGTCGGTCGAGATAGCCATTCCCTTCTGGGTGTTGCGCTTCGACCGAGCCAACATGGACGCCTGGGGCATCAACTTTCGGCGCACCCTGAAGCGAAACGCGGAGCAGGACTTCTGGGCACCGATCCCGCGGCAGTTCAACGCCACGCGCCTGTCGCTGTCTGGAATGCTGGTGGGGATGGAGTCGGTGGCGCGACCGAGGAACCTTCAGGTCAAGCCGTTCGTGTTGGGCGACATCGGGCAGATTCCCGTGGGGCCCGAAGCCGCTCCGTATTCCACTCACGATACGCGCTCGTCGGGCGACCTCGGCGGCGACATCAAGTGGATCCTGACCCCCAACCTGACCTTCGACGGCACCATCAACACCGACTTCGCTCAGGTCGAGGCCGACGACGTGCAGGTCAACCTGACCCGCTTCCCGCTGTTCTTCCCCGAGAAGCGGGAGTTCTTTCTCGAGAACGCGGGCCTGTTCCAGTTCGGAAGCAGTAGCGGTCGAATGGGTCCCCGGGTCATCGGCTTTCACTCGCGCAGCATTGGTATCTTTGACGGGGGCGAGGTCCCGATCCTCGCCGGCGCGCGGCTGACCGGAAAGGCCGGCGGCTGGAACATCGGCGCGCTGGACATGCAGACCGACTCCGTTGATTCCCTTGGCTTGAGCTCGCAGAACCATGGCGTGCTGCGCGTGCGTCGTGAACTCGGCAGCCGTTCGAATATCGGCATGCTGTTCACCAACCAACAGGCGAGTGGCTCGGACTACAACCGCTCGCTCGGTTTCGACGGGCGCTTGGCTATCGGCGGCGCCACGATCGACGGATGGTGGATGAAGACCGAAACGCCAGAGGCCGCGGAGGACTCTGAATCGGCCGGTGCCGTCAAGTTCGAGTGGGCCAACTCGAGGTTCTCGACCACGGCCTCGGTGATGGACGTGGGCGAGTCGTTCAACCCGGGATTGGGGTTCGTCAACCGGGTTGGCCTACGCTCCTATGACAGCAACGTCATGTGGACACCGTTCTTCCCCGACTCGCCGGCGGTTCGCAACCTGGCGCCGCACGTGTCGCTGTCGTACGTCACCGACCGCCACAATCGGCTCCTGACGCGGCGTGAGCACTACGACTTCGATCTGTTTCTGCGCCGCGGCGACAAGCTCAGCGTCGAGAGGAACCGCCGATTCGAGCGGCTCGACCTGCCATTCGAGATCGTACCCGGCGTGCTGATTCCGCCGGGTGAGTATCAGTTCGATGCCTTCAAGTTCGAGGCGCAGTCCGATCAGAGTCGACCGCTGTGGGGCCTGGCTTGGCTCGACATCGGTGATTTCTGGGACGGCAAGCAGAAGGTTTGGAGGTTCCAGGCGGGATGGCGCGCCGGCGCCAGGTTCGCCGCTTCGGTGCAGCTGGATCGCAACGACATCGAGTTGCCTGCCGGTGACTTCGTGGCCGACATCTGGCGAGCTCGCATTGCCTACGATTTCAACACGCGGCTCTTCCTGTCCGGGCTGCTGCAATACGACAACATCACCGATCAGTTTCTCAGCAACGTGCGGCTGAACTTCATCCATACGCCGGGCGCCGATCTGTTCCTCGTCTACAACGAGCGGCGGCTCACCGAGGACCCGACGCTGATCGATCGCTCGATCATCCTGAAGTTCACGCAGCTTTTCCGGCTGTAGCCCTGCTAGCTGTCGGGCCCGGTGACAGCCGGCTGGTGTAGCCATAGCCCGACGTCCTGCTCGGCGGCGTGGTCTTGCAGGCCGTAGAACGACGCCGGCGGCACCGACATCATCGACAACCCCACCGGCCCTGCGGCAGCGATGGAGACCGGGATCTCGATGTCGCGTGCGGGCACCACTACCTGATGCTCCCGGCGCCCCTCGGCGTCGATGTATACGTGGAGCGAGCCATCGTCGGGAAGCGGTCGACCGTACACCTCGACAAGACGGATCCGAATGACCGCGCCGGGTGTCAGATCGAGGTCGAAGTTGACGCCCGACAAATAGGGAAGGATGAGGCCGTGCTCACTGTCTGGCTGCTCCAGCCGCGGTAGCGCGGTCACGGTGGCGTCGAAGAACTGCACCTGATCGACGGCAAACTGTAGAGACGCGCCCTGCGACAGCTCACCATCTGGTCGCCGATCGAAGCCGAAGGTGAGCTCGTTGGCGCCGATGCGCAGGAACCGGGGGGGAAGTGGGACTAGATAGTCCTGCCAGCCGGCTACCACGTCGACGGCCGTCGGCAGCGTGACGCCGTTGAGCCGCAGGTGGATCGTCGAAACCAACGGGCTGTCGTCCGCCGTGTTGGGGCGGCCACGGAAGCGGACGCGCTGCAGCTGCGACTCGATCTGGTAGAAGCTCAGCGATGCTTGCGTACCCCGCGCCCAGACGAAGGTCTCGTCTTCGCGGAACGCCCAGCGCTCATCGAGGGGCGACCAGCCATCGGTCAGATGGCGCCGCGCCGCGCTGTCGCCGACGTCGATGGTTCCGGTTTCGACGAAGATCTCCGACTGCTCGAAGAGCGCCGTCAGCTCGACCACGGGCTCCACCCGGCAACCGGTCGACGACATCAGGCCGCAGGCGACGACGGCGAGCCCGCGGTACGTGGAGCTTCGCAGCATGCGACATCGTAGCCACGTCGCCCGCCTACGCGCAATTCGAACGCATCGACCTCTGGCGCTGTCGTCGAGTGTTCTTGCACCACGCGAAAACGCCCCGGGGGGCTTCCCCCGGGGCGCTAACTGGCCCCAGCCACAGAGGCCAGGCGACCGAGTACGCGGTCACCACATGCGGATACGAACTTCCTCTTCGTCGTCGATCACGTGAACCAGCTCACCGCTCGGGGCTGCCTTGAGGGCACCGATGAGGCGGCTGGTGCGAACTGTCTCGGTCTCCGTGTCGTACGCGTCAACCATGGCTGCGAGCGCGGCAAGGGGCACGGAAACTCGCACCATCTCGTCGCCTCGCTCGTCGACCTCGACCCTCAGCACGTCGCCGTGCTTGAAGATCTTGACGTGGTCGCTCCCGTCCTTGACTTCTACGAGCAACGCGTCGGGCACCGCCTGCAGCTCCTCTACGATACGGTCGACGTACGGCAGGTACTGGCCGATCTCCGGAACGTGAACGTACTTGGCCTCGTCCGGTGCGAAGGCCAGCGCGACCTGTACCAGCGACAGCGGTACGGGTACGACGATACGAACGTCATCGGTATCGACGTTGACCAACATGATCGATGAGTTCATCACCACGCCACCCACCATCAGCAAGGGGCAGCATCGTCAAAGCGGCGAGCTTGATGAGCATGGTTCAGCCTTGCGGGTTCGTGTCGATCCAGATGTTGGCGTCGGTGTCGCCGTCCTGCACCTGGAGAATCTGGCCATCGTTGGCGCTGGCCATCTCGCGTAGCGCCGCGGCCAGGTTGAGCTCGTTGCCCTCGCCCTCGAGCAGCACGTCGACAACCGAGAATGGCACCTGCACCCGGACCTTCTCGTCGCCGTCCTCGTCTACCTCGATGTGGACGGTGTCGGCCTGCCGGTAGATGCGGACGTGCTCGTCGTCGAAGACCTGATCCTGGGCCACGTCCATCGCGATCTCGACGAGCGACATCGGCAGGTTGACGTTGACCTTGGCGCCGTCGGTCTCGTTGACGCGAATATGGATCCAGGAGCTCTCCTGAGCCTGTACGACTGCGGCGGAGCCAATCAGCACCATGGCCGCGACTGCTAGCACGATCAATCTTCGGTTCATTACCGTCTCCCGGTGGCCTTGATGGAAACTCGATGTCGTCTGCTACAGCGTCGATGGGGCACCGCGCCGTTTCCGTTAGGTACACCTAATAACGTGGTTTCCGCAGTTTGGTTTCACGTTCCTAACCAGGATCGACGAAGAACCGTCCAATACATCAGATGAGCCCAACCGATCCGGACATACTCGCGCGCGCAAGGGCGGGCGAGGAGGAAGCATTCAGGATGCTCGTGGAGCAGCACAGTCGAGGTGTGTTTCGGCTCGCCTACCGGCTTACTGGCAACCAGCACGACGCCGAGGAGGCCGTCCAGGAGACCTTCATGCGCGTGTTCCGACGCCTCGACTCCTTCGCGGAAAGCTCCCGGTTCGAGACCTGGCTGTATCGGGTAGCCTCCAACGCGTCGATGGACGTCATCAGGCGCCGCCAGCGGCACCACACCCGACAAGCGCCACTGGAAACGGCGTCCGGTGATCCTCGCCCGCTCGCCGCTGCGACACCATCGCCGGATCGTCTCACGCAGTCGGGCGAGATCACCGACCGGGTCGCCGCCGCGATGCAGCGCCTCACGCCAGGCGAGCGCGATGCCTTCACGGTGCGGCACTTGCAGGGATTTTCGATCAACGAGATCGCCGAGGCCCTGGGATTGCGGTCCAACGCGGTCAAGAACGCCATTTTTCGAGCAGTGAGCAAGATGCGCCATGAGCTGGCGCCAATCGCGGGACAGACACGATGAAGCACGCCAGTGAGCAGGAGTTGGTCATGGGGCTGCTTGGAGATGCCGACGACCGTGACCGGATCGAACGACACGCATCTCGGTGCGGCCCGTGCGCCGAGCGCCTCGACGAGATTCGTCGTCTGCTCCAGGCGACCGCTGAAACGCCGGTTCCAGAGCCCGACGTCGATTTCGAGCGCCGCATCTGGCGACGCCAGCGCCGCTACCTGGCCGAGCGGGCGGTGGCGGCTCCGTCGCCGCCGGTTGCGGAGGATAACGGCGGGGTCGTTGTCGGCTTCTGGTCTCCAGGGCGCCTGGCCCTGGTGGGCGCGCTTGCAGCCAGCCTGGTCGTTGCGTTCGTCGCCGGCCTCTATACGCCACCGCCCGGCATGGAAATCGTGCCCCGTGGGTCGGCGGACAGCGGCAGGGCCGACCGGGTGTTGCTGGTCGCGGTGGGAGGGCATCTCGAGAGCGCTCGGATGGTCCTGATCGAGCTTGCCAACGCCGATGGGGCGGTGGGCAGCGCGCATAGCGCTCGTGCCGAGCAGCTGCTCGGAGATAACCGCCTGTACCGGCAGACCGCGACACTGAACGGCCAGGCGGCGCTCGCCGGACTGCTCGACGAGCTGGAGCGAATCCTTCTGGAGGTAGCACGTAGCGCCAACTCCGCTCCGGCGCCGCAGCTCGATTGGTTACGCCAGCGTATCGAAGCGCGGGACTTGCTGTTCCGTGCCAGCGTGTTCGAAGGACAGGCCCGAGGGGCCATCGACAATGCCCCAGCCGAGGGCATCTGAACCAACCCATGAGGAACGAACGATGATGAAACGCATGATCCTGCCTACTCTGGTCCTGGCACTCGCCGCTCCGGCGGCGGCCCTGAGCCAAGCTGCCCAACCGTTGACGACGCCGGCCTTCTCTGGCGGGTACGCCGAGCCGCAAGACGACCCGGCATACGAGCGCGCGACCGAGGCCCTCGACCAGGCGCAGTATGACGAGGCGATCGCGCTCTTCGGCGCGATCGCCGAACAGCGCGGCGCGCGGGCCGACGCGGCGCTGTATTGGATTGCGTACTCGCAGTCGAAGAGCGGGCAGGAGGCGGGGGCCCTCGAAACCATCGCCCGCCTGCGCGCCCTCTACCCGCAGAGCCGGTGGCTCAACGACGCGGGCTATCTGGAAGCGGAGGTTCGTGGAGCCGCCGGACAGGCGCCGGCCGACGCATTGTACGACGAGGAGCAGCAGCTGCACTCGGAGGAGATGCGGCTGTATGCGCTCAACGCGCTGATGCACGCGGACAACGCGCGGGCCCTGCCCATGCTCCAAAGCATCCTGCAGGCTGACGAGACGCAGGAGATGAAGTCTCGAGCGCTGTTCGTGCTCATGCAGTCGGGTGGCGACGATGCCTTCGGCATCGTTGCAGAGGTGGCGCGCACCGATGCCGATCCGGAGCTCCGCCGGCAGGCGATTCGGCAGATCGGGATGCACGGTGGCGATCGGGCCAGCGCGTTCATGTCCGAAATCTACGACGCGTCGGACGACCTCGAGACCAGGAAGGCGGTCCTGAGAGGTCTCATGATGTCGGGTGACTCGGGCCGCTTGCTCGAGATCGCCCGCAACGAGGTCAACGACGAGCTGCGCACCTCGGCGATCCGCCAGCTGGCGATGACCGGAGCCGCCGATGACATCTGGACGCTCTACCGGAGCGAGCAGTCGGACGAGGCCAAGAAGACAATCCTGCGCGCCATGTTCATGACCGGTGACGCTACCAGGCTCCTCGAGGTCGCCAGATCCGAGCCCGACACCGAGCTGCGCCGGGTGGCGATTCGAGGCCTGGCAACGGTCGGCGACGATGACCAATCGACGAACGTCAGCGACGCGCTGGTCGAGCTGTACCGTGGCGAGACCGACCCTGAGCTCCGGGTCGCTACTCTGCGGGCCTTGTGGATGCGTGGTGAGGCGGGAACGTTGATCGAGCTGTTCGATCAGGAGTCAGATCGCGAGATGCGGCGCCAGATCGTGCAGTCTCTCTCGATGATGGACACGGAAGAGGCGATCGAGTTCCTCATCCGGATCATCGAGCAATGAGGGGCGCCCTGGCGGGCAGTCTGGTCGTCCTCGGGCTCCTCGCCTGTGCGCGTGCGGCGGCACAGGAGCCGTCGGCTCCGGTCGGCGCGCGAGTGCAAGCGCGGTCTGCTGCGGAGGGCCTCGAAGACGCCGTTGGTACGATCGTAAGCACCGGCGGAGACCAGTGGATCGGCTATGAGGTACCGACCGCCGACGACGGTCACGTCTTCTGCTGCCATGATTCCGGCCACGTCTCCTGGGGAGGCGAGGGGCCATGGAACGGCTGCCGTCTGCACGCTACCGAGTCGGGCAGCCTCATGACTCGCGAGCGTCGTTCGGTGCGATTGCGATCCGAACGTAGCATCCGCGTGCTCTTGCGCGTCGCAAGGGGAAGCCTTCAGCAAGTGCGGATCGCGTCGAGCGAGTGCGAGCTCGATGCTGGCGACGAGACGCTGACTTGGTTGTCCGACGTGTCTCCGGCGCAGAGCGTCGCCCTGCTGGCGGCGCTGGCCGAGCATCGCGACACGGCGGGCACGTTGCCGGAGTCGGCCCCGAGGCGGGTCGCGACGGAGGCGGTCAGGGCGATCGGCGTGCACCAGACGCCCGATGCGATTGACGCGCTGATCCACATCGGCAGAGGGAGCTCACCGGAGGGCGTTCGGGGTCAGGCCCTGTTCTGGTTGGCCCGAGCGGCCGGCGAGCGCGCCGTGGCGACGCTGGAGTCGGTCGTCGACACCGATCCCGACGTCGATATCAAGAACCGGGCCGTATTCGCCCTCGGCCAACTGCCGTCGGAGCGGGGAGTGCCGCTGCTGATTCGCGTGGCGCGCACCCACGCGAGCCCGTCGGTTCGTAGGCGGGCTGTGTTTTGGCTAGGTCAGTCGGACGACGCGATGGCGTTTGATTTCATTGTCGGGTTGCTGGAGGGCGGCAAGCCCTAGAGCCGCGTCGCGGCAGAGACAGCGTGCGCAACGAACAACGCCCCGAGACGCCAGTGCGTCTCGGGGCGTTGTGTCGAAGGATCAGGTCGCGATCAGGCGACTTGGGCGATGTCGAACTCGCCGTCCTCCTGCTCAAGGCGCTCGCGGATCAACGTCGGCGTTACCCCGACATAGTCGCAGACCTCTTCGAACCAGGTGCTGTCGAAGAAGTCGGCCGGATCACCGTCCTCGGTCATCTGGCGGAGCTTCTTCCGATCGTAGCGCGAGGTCTGCGCCTGTTCCTTCATGCGCTGAAGGAATCGGTAGTCGTGCACGGCCAACTCGATCATCGAGAGATACAGCTGTCGGCAGGAATCGACGTCGTATTCCTCGATTTCTACAGACTCGCGACCAAGGATCTCGGCGTTGCTCTGGCCCTTGAGAAACTCGGCAGTGGTGGTTGCCATCGACTCTACTCACTTTTCCAAAGATTGTGCAAATGTGATCTCCTACTTATACAAAGCATCTGCAGAAGAAAACAACCCCCGTTGCGCAATTTTTGCATAAGAATTACGCTTGGTCACGATGAACTACTCGATCAAGGCTGCGGCGATGGCGACCGGCGTCAACGAGAGTCGCCTACGGACCTGGGAGCGACGCTACGGAATCCCGCGTCCAGACCGCTCCGCCAAGGGTCAGCGGCAGTTCGACGACGGCGACCTGATGGTCATTCGTCGTATGTCGGTGCTGATCAACTCAGGCGTGCGAGCCTCCGACGCCGCAGAAGTCGTGCTCGCCGAGGGACCGGCGGAAGGTCCGGAGCCGAGCACCCCGAAGCGTGCTCATCCGCTCGTCGATCTGCTGGTTCAGAAGGCCCTCGATCTCGATGCCGGATGGGTGGCCCGAATCGTTCATGATTCGATCTTCTCTACGGGGTGGGCGCCCACCATGGAGCGTGTCGTGTTCCCGGCATTGAGCCGGTTGACGCGTTACTGGGGCGAAGCTCGAACCACGCTGGCACACGTGCGCTTCACGCACGAGTTGATTCGCTCAGAGATTGCCGCCGAGTTCGTCAGGCTCGGGCAACCGGAGGATTCCGAGCACGCGGTCATGCTGTCGTGCGTCGAAGACGACGAGTACGACGTCGCCGCGATGTCTCTGGCGCTGCTGCTGCGCCTCGTCGACCTTCCGGTCATGTATCTCGGTCGCTCGGTTCCGTGCCACGACCTGATTCAGGCGGCCAAGCAGGTGAAGCCTCAGGCGGTCTGCATCATCGGCACGCGCCGCGCCAGCCCCGGTGTTCTAAACCGATGCGCGCGCGCGCTGGTGGCGAGCCGGGTGCAGTCGCAGCTGTTCGTCGGTGGGTCGGTGCTGACCCGGCGCGACGCCCCCGAGATTCCCGGCATGCACCTGCCGCAATCGTTGACCGCCGCGGCGGAGCGCATCGAGCAGTCGCTGAAGCGCGCCTGAGCCACCACTGGCACGGTCGCCTCGACGTGACGGCGGAGCGCCGGCAGGGGCCTCCTAACGGGCGCTGTCCTCCCCGGCTACGGGTGGGCGCAGCCTGAGGGTCGACACGGTGTTCGCGGCGATCGCCGTTTCGCTCCAGTGAACTGGGCGTAACGCACCGGCCAGGTAACCGGCCAGCTGGTCGTCGTAGTGGCGATCGGCCGGGTGCCCCGATTGGCCAGCCGGCAAACCGGCCAGCGATCGGTTGGGATCATCGAGGTCGGCAACCCAGCGCATCGATGGTCCGTACGCTACGTTCTGGTCGCCGCTCGACCAGAATCCGCCGAAAGCCGCGACGGTGGTGGCCGACCCGGGTAGCGGGATCGGCCCGCGGTTGAACCAGCTACCGATTACCGGTACGGCGCCGGCCGGGTTGCGCAGCCAAAGGTAGTGAAGCTCGGCGTAGTTCCAGTCGTCCGGTCGTGTGCCCCAGCGCGAGGTGGCCTCTTTCCAGGCGCGGTCGAGAGCACCGGCAATTACGTCGTGACGGGTCTCGCGCTCAGAGGTGTCGACGTCGTCGAACCACTCGGGCGACAGATCACCGCGAAGGATGCGCAGAAGCTCCGCCCGCCCACCGATGCGCCGTAGCCCGTGGGCGAGGGCCTCGTCGTCGAATGTTGCGAGGGTCAGCTCACGGTCCAAGATCAGAAACAGCGGTCCGGCGCCGTTCATCGCCATCGCCCCGTCCCAGGCGGCGAGAACCTCGTACGCCGCCGCCGCATCGTCCGCATAGTCGTCGCGAAGCAGTGGCACCAACTCCAACGCGTAGCGCGAGTAGATGTCCGCCTGGAGCGATTGCATGTCCGCGGCGGTCCACCGATCGCGCCGCTCGAGCAGCTCGCGGATTCGCTCGGCGCGGTGCGGCGTATCGAAATCGGCGGTGAACGGTGCGACGTGTGACGACTCGGTGCCTGCCCGTATGTCGTGGTTCGCGGTGACGATCACGTCGACTTCGGGCCGAAGCGTAGTGGGGTTTGCCACCTGTGGCAGCAGGCCGCTCCAGCCGTACTCCTCGTCCCAGGCCGGAGCAGGCAGCCTGCCGTCTCCGGATCGCCGTGCCGGAACGCGTCCAATCGCCGTATACAACAGGCTGTTGTCGCGATCCGCGACCACCAGGTTCTGTGCCGGAGCAATGTAGGTCTCGAGCTCACCGATGAGCTCGTCGGCGGACCGGGCGCGCGCCAATCGCAGGAAGGTTGCAGGCAGGTCGGCAGGCGCCGTGCCGGTCCAGGCCATGCTGCGGGCCGGCAGGCCGCGCTCGGGATCGGCCTCGAGCACGACACCGATATCCGAGTAGCGTACCGCCAACACCACAGGGTCGGCGCCCGCCACCGCGATCTGTTCCTCGGTGTTCTCGAGCGGCACCCATCTGTCGCCGCGCTGCACGCGCGAGCCATCGACACTGAGACGCTCGAAGAAGATGTCGTGATCGTCGAGCATGACGTTGGTCAGGGCCCAGGCCAGGTGTTGCCCTCGTCCGATGACCACGAACGGAAATCCGGGCAGCGTCATGCCGGCCGCCTCATAGTCGGATGCGCGCAGCACGACCTGGTACCAGAAGCCTGGGAGGCTCAGCGGCAGGTGCGGATCGTTGGCCACGAGCGGCAGTCCCGAGGCCGTGCGCGAGCCCCCGAGCGCCCAGTTGTTGCTGCCAGGGCTGCCGTACAATCGGTTGGTCGAGGAGGCCCGTTCTGCGAGCGGCGTGCTGACCCTGGAGGCTACGGCTTGCGCTGGCTCTTGCCGCGCCAACGCGGCAATCGAATCGGCAACCTGGAGGTCCGGCTCGCCGAGAAGGTCAGCGAGACGCTCTTGCCCCACTGCTCGGAGCCACCCGTAACGATCCTCCTCCGGACGCCCCTGCCAGAACGAGAGCTCGTGTGCCATCTGGAGTTGGAAATAGAAGCTGTGGATCGGCTCCCAGGGTGCCGGATCGATCCCCAGAAGCCGTAGCTCCGGAGGCAGGTCGGAACCGCGCTCGCGCAGCCAGGCGTTGACGCCGCGCGCGTACGCTTCCAGGAGCTGGAGCGTTTCGGGAGATGCCGCCTCGAGCAAGGCGGCGGCGTGGCGACGCATGCCGAGCGATCGAAAGTAGCGATCTGACGGCAGCGCGACAGGGCCTACTACTTCGGCAAGCCGCCCGGCAGCGAGTCGTCGGCCAAGCTCGAGCTGCACCAGTCGGTCGTTGGCATGCACATAGCCCACCGCTGCCGCCAGGTCGACGGTGCTCGTGGCGGTCACGTGCGGCACGCCCCAATCGTTGAAGCGCACGGTTGCCGGGGCGGCGAGTCCCGCCAGCGTTGCGTCGCCGGAGCGCCGCGGCAGCCCGCTGCGAGAGATCCACCAGAAGGTGGCCATCGCCACGATGAGTAGCAGCACGACGGCCGCCAGCGAGCCGAGTGCGAGTCGACGAATCATGCCGCGAGCCTGTGATACCTGAAGCGGTGGCGCAAGCGCTCGAACGCGGCGGAGGCCGCCGGGTCAGTCGCTGTAGCGCAGGCTGCTGGCGCAGCGAGCCACCTGCTCGGCGATCGTCTCGTACTCGTCGGCCGGAGCTCCCCAACTGAGCACGTAGGGAACTCCTGCGTGCAGGAAGAGCAGGCGACGCACCTTGATGGGCCCGGCGGCACTCGGGCGTACGCTCATGGAGTCGTGTACACGCAGTCCGTTGATTCCTGACCAGGACGCGTTGAGCACCGTGGTGCCGCTCACCGATCGGATCAGCGTGCTGAAGAGCTCTTCTACCAGATGCCGCTCGCTGGCCGGCGAGACGGTGAAGGGTAGCCCCGCGCCGGCGTCGCTCTGGATGGTGAAATGCGGGAAGCCGTTGACTCCACCGATCAGGTGCACCTGAACACCTCCGCCTCGGATCCCAGAATCCCTCCAGTCGGCCGGCCGGTCGATTGTGAGGTCACGATCAGCAAACTGCACAGGTAGAGGTGGCGGCGGTGAGACCACCGGCGTGGCCTGCGGCGCGGCCGCGGCGATCGTGGCCACGACGCTCAACAACAGCAGAACAGCGGGCTTCATGACATTCCCAAGCAAAAGGAATCGGCTCACCTGATTCTCGGCGCTGCGCCCCGATTCGGATAGGTGGGTGCCGGGGTCCGCCTCAGAGGCGCCGGGCGATCGGGGCCGGCCGCGGACCACCCCGGCCAGTGGATTCGGCGCACCTCGGCAGCGCACGATGTACCGAGGTCGGAGCTACTCTCGTCTAGTTGATCCACATTCGAGCGCTGCATCGGCCCTGGATGCGACTTTTGCATGGCCCGGAGGCTCTAAGTAGATGTTCGAGAGTTTGTCGTTCCCCAGCGACTGGAGGTCGGTGATGCTTGCTGTGAACATACGCTCCCGCGCCGTTGTGGCGTTGGTGGGGTTGTGCACCGTGGTGGGCTTGATGGCGGTGTCGGTGGGCGCCGTGCAGGCCGGCGCGGCGCAGACGGAACAAGAAGCAGAAGAGGCGGCAGAGGCGGCGCGAGCCGGGCACGCTTACACCGAGCACCTGCACAAGGCAGTGCAGCACGCCAGGCAGGCGGCCGAGGCCGGCCGTTCGAGGTTAGCTGAGCATCTCGCGCAAGCCAGAGCGCGGTGGGCGGAGGCTGGTCGCCACCGCGCTGGAGCCGTTCGCAGGGCGCTCCAGGACGGCCCCACCCGAATGAGGGGGGGGCCGCGGATCGCCATGCGTCATCGTGGGCCGGGCGGCGGCGGCACTGCCGAGCGCGTGCTACGCATGGCCGAAGAGCTCGAGCTCAGCGAGCAGCAAGAGGACGAGATCCGGGAAGTACGGCGCCAACACCGCCGCGCGTCGATCGAGCGCGAGGCCGCGATCGAGGTCGCCGGGCTGGACCTCGAGGAGCTGATGGAGGATCCGCATATCGCCGACCTGGCCGCTGTCGAGCAGCAGATGCAGGCCATGAGCGAGCTGCGGGTCGAGGGCCGCGTCGCTGATCTACGGCTTACTCAGCAGGTCTGGGGTGTGCTTACCGTCGAACAGCGCGACCAGATCCAGGATCAGCGTCACAACATCTTCATGTTTGCGCGGCGATGGTCCGCGCGCATGGTCGTTCTCGGGCGATGACTTCATGCTCGACATCGAGCCGGGCGACTTCATGCCCCACGGTTGGATGGAAGACTTCGACTTCGAGCTGGGCGACGAAATGCCGTTCGGGCTTTGGCGCTTACATGAATGGGACGGCGACGAGGGCGACTGGCATGAGCACGAGGAGGGGGAAGAGGACAGCCACGAGGACGGCGAGGTGAAGACCAGCGCTGGTACCAAGCCCTCGGGCCTGAGCGTCGGCGTACGCGCGCTCTTCTGATCTACTCGACGAACTGCGCGACGCAACGTCGCGGACGGCCCGAACCGGAGCTCCTCCCTCGGTTCGGGCCGTCGCACGTCCAGGGGTGGTGACCTCGTTGCCGTGGCCGCATGCGACTACGTCCGATCGCATCACGGTGTATATGGACTTGCATGACGTCGCTCTCGATCTCGCTCCAGCGCCGCTTCTTCAGGCTGGCCATCCCGAACATTCTTTCCAACGTCACCGTGCCGCTGGTGGGCCTGGTCGATACGGCCTTTCTGGGGCACCTGCCCAATATCGATTTCCTCGCTGGCGTGGCGCTCGGAGCGGTGATCTTCGACTATGCGTACTGGACCTTCGGGTTCCTTCGCATGGGTACCACCGGAACGACTGCGCAGGCGGTGGGTCGCGGCGATCATCTCGAGATCTGCAACATTCTGTATCGTTCGCTTGTCGCCGCCCTTGCCGTGGCCGTGGTGCTATTGCTGGCGCGCGATCTGATCCGCGATGTCGGCTTCGCGGTGCTATCGGGCTCGCCTGGCGTCGAGCAGGCCGGGGCCGACTATTTCAACGCCCGCATCTGGGGCGCCCCGGCAACGCTGAGCAACTACGTGTTGCTCGGGTGGCTGCTGGGACGGGAGCGGGCGCGCGAAGCCCTGCTGATCACGGTTGTCGGCAACCTGGCGAACGTGGGGCTCGACTACCTGTTCATCGTCGAGTTCGGTTGGGCCGCCACGGGAGCCGGAGTTGCGACTGCTGCGAGCCAGTATCTGATGCTGCTAGTGGGCGCCGTATTCGTCTGCCGCGCCGGCCCGCTGGCGCCGTTCTCAGGCGTCGCGGTGTTCGATCGCGAGCGTCTGTCGGCGCTATTCCGGCTCAATCGCGACATCCTGGTTCGCACGCTCGCGCTGCTGACCACGTTCGCGCTCTTCACCAACTTCAGCGCCCTCATCAGCACCACCGTCCTGGCTGCCAACGCCATCCTGATCCGGCTCCATTTAGTGGCCGCCTACCTCATCGATGGAGCCGCATTCGCCACCGAGAGCCTGGCGGGTATCTACTACGGCCAGCGGGATGTCGATCGTCTGCGACGGGTCTTGCGCCTCGCGATGATGACCGGGCTGGCCTTTGCGGTGCTGGCGCTCGCGGTGTTGCTGCTGGTGCCCGGCACCGTGTTCGGCATCATGACATCGCATACGGCGGTGATCGCCGCCGCCCAACGGTACATGCCATGGATGGTGCCAATGCTCATGTTCGCGTCGATGGCCTACATTTACGACGGTTTCTTCATCGGCATCACCGAGGGCAAGGTGCTGCGCAACCAGATGGTCATCAGTGCCTTGGTGTTCTTCTTGCCGGTCGCTTGGGTGGCGGTTCGGCGAGGCGACAACGATCTGCTATGGGCCGCGATCGTTCTCTTCACGATCGGTCGGGTCATTACCATGTGGATCGGAGAGCGCCGCGTATTCCATCGATTGGAAGGGCTGCAGTGAAGACGACGCGCGAGAATCTGCAAGTGGTACTCGTGGAGCCCGAGATCCATGGCAATACCGGCAACGCCGGTCGCACGTGTCTGGCGGCGGGGGCGCAACTCCATCTCGTCGAGCCCTTGGGCTTCGAGCTCGACGATGCCAAGGTACGGCGCGCAGGCCTCGACTACTGGCCCCGGGTAGCGCCCCGAACGTGGGAGAGTTGGTCAGACCTGGAAACGCAGCTGCCGGGCATGGGCACCGCGTACTTCTTTTCCGCCGAAGCCGAGCGCCAGTACTGGGACGCCGACTACCGCCGGCCGGTGACGCTGATCTTCGGCCGTGAGTCTGTGGGCTTGCCGCCAGCCATTCGCCGCCACTACCAAGATCGTCTCGTGCGATTCCCCATCGCCGACCCGAGCGTACGCTCGCTCAACCTTGCCAATTGCGTCGCTTTGGCGTGCTTCGAGGTGCTCCGTCAACGCAGCTGATGACTAGACTGACCGGACTCAGAATCCGGTGGGCTTACGCTCGTGAGGGTTCGAGTCCCTCCCTCGGTACTTGTGTTTTCAACAACTTACGGAGATTCCTGTTATTAGCCTGAGGCCTCAGATAGGCTTACACAACTCTTACACACTCTGCTATCTGGGAAGGCGTCGATGGCCGACCACACCATCATGGGCGGCAAGGTTCACGTCTATCAGCGAGATAACAGTAGTTTCTGGCAGTGCTCCACATATCTCGCCGGTAAGAATCGTCTGGGTCTCGACGAAGGAAAAGACCCTAGCCAAGGCAAAGGACTTCGCCGAGGGCTGGTATCTCGAACTACGAGGCAAGCACCGGCGCGGTGAGATAACGGCCGAGAAGACCTTTCGACAAGCGGCCGACCAGTTTCTGCGCGAGTTCGAGATCATCACCGGGGGCGACCGCAATGCGGTCTATGTAGAGGGGCACCGGGCTAGGCTACGTGTGCACCTTCTGCCGTTCTTCGGCCACATGGGGCTGTCTGAGATAACGGCCGGGCAAGTTCAGGAGAACCGGATTCACCGGCACGAGAAAGGCGTGGCCGAACGAGGCAAGCCCCCCGCTCGTAGCACTCTGCATCAGGAAATCGTTGTCCTTCGACAAGTCCTGAAAACAGCAGCCCGCCATGGGTGGCTGCAGACGCTTCCCGATCTCTCGCAGCCCTACAAGACGTCAGGGAAAGTCTCGCACCGAGCCTGGTTCTCACCTGAGGAGTACAAGCAGCTCTACGAAGCAACGAGGCGAAGAGCTCGAAAACCGAAGCGAGAGCGCTACCGGTGGCACGCCGAGCAGCTGCACGACTATGTGCTCTTCATGGCCAACACCGGCCTTCGCCCGGATGAGGCCCGTCGTCTTGAGTACCGAGACCCCCTATCGTGGCCACATCTGCCGGCGGAGAGGCTCAAAATGGCCGCTCTTGAGCGATTCTTGGGCTCAGACGACTCTGGAGTCGCGCGCAATCGTTCGGTACGTTGTGCGGCTCTCATGAGAGCGTAAGAGTGCTCCTACCTCCATCTTCCCGGTCTTCGTTGTTCGTCGTCTCGGGGATTTATCCCCTTTTGCACCTACTGAGTGTTCTTATCTGAGTGTTCTTCTACTGTGTATTAATGGGCCGACGGCCAACCTGGAGAATGGCGTGCAGTTGAGCCGTTGTTCGTGTGGATAAGTCCGTTTCTGAAGTGAAGATTTTGCATCTCTAGAGGTGCAGATTCTTCAGTTCTAGAAGTGAAAATTTTTCACTTCTGAAAGTCCCCCACCGGAGTTATCCCCGTTTCTTCTTGGTGGTCAGGTTCAGGGTGTAGATGTTCGTCTTCCCCTGCCCTCTTCGAGTGATGCTGAGGAAGTTCTTCTTCTCGAGCTCCTTGGTGTAGGTGATGACACTCCTGCCGGTCACGCCCATCTGGGCTGCCATGCGATCCTGTCCGGGGAAAGCAAAATCGTTGTGCCATGCGTAGCTCAAGAGCATCGCGTAGACGAGCTTGGCTCCTGCGGTGAGCTTGGGATCTCGAAGGACGTGGTTTGGAACCTGGGTGAAGCCACGAGCCGAGAGCATGTCAGCTCCCTTCAAAACGATGGTGTGGTTCTGAAGAACCTCCCCTATCGGCCTCGGTTGTCCTCCTCGTTCCTGGGTCATATGGGTTCAGCCTACGCTTCTCCTGGAGACTGTCCAGCGAGGAGCTGTGGATAGCGTTCCGTAGGAGTTCGCTTACGCTCTTACGCGCAGATTGACCCCCGCCCCAACGTTCGTTGGCGTGGCCGGCGCTTGGGTAACAGCGCGGGGAGTTGGCTCACAGCGGTGCTCTTAGAATCCGGCAGAGGGAACGCATCCACCTCCCCCGGAGCGCACGTCAAGCACATTGCGTAAGAGCGGTCTTAGGCTCTTACGCTTCGTTTTTTGGTGTGGGGGAGTTATCCACACCAGCACCACTGGACGGCAAATGCACGCTTGCTAGGCTGGGGACAGCGTAAGAGAAATCTTAGACAAGAGTGCTCTTGCGCGCTTACGTAGTTAACGAAATGCCATGCCACACATTTTCGCAGTAGCAAACACGAAGGGCGGAGTGGGGAAGTCCACGCTTGCCGTCAACCTGGCCATTCTCGCCGCAACACAAGGCAAGAAGGTTCTGTTGGTTGATGCCGACCCGCAGGGAAGCGGTCTGCAATTCCTGGGCGTTCGGGGCGACGACCGCCCAGAATTCCAAGGGGTACAGATTACGCAACCAATCATCCACAAGCAGTTGCCCGAACTGGCCGAGCGCTTCGACTACGTCCTCATCGACGTTGGAGGTCGAGACGCGCCGGTGTTCCGAAGTGCGCTTGTGGCCGCCGATACGATTCTGATTCCGATGGTTCCTTCGGTCTTCGATGCTTGGGCTTCGGAGGACGTCTTCAACGTCCTGTCGGAACTGTCCGCATCGCAGGACATCGACGCACGGGTGATCTTGAATCAGACAACCCCGACCGTCATCGCAAGGGAGGCGCTACAAAGCCTTCATGGCGACATGAAGGAGCAGGGCGTCACTATCCTCCGGGCTGAGATTCAGAATCGAACAGCGTGGCCTCGAGCCATCGGTGAGGGCCTCGGAGTAGCGGAGTGGGAACCCCACGGGAAGGCCGCGGCCGAACTTTATGAGCTAGGGAAAGAACTCGGAATCTATGAATATGAAAAGACCGCCGAAGGACCAGAAGCCGCGTAACATCGACGACTTTATCGGCGGCGCCAAAACGGCCAGCCCCGACTCGCAACCACGCACCAAGTCAACAGGGAAGCGAAGGAGCAAAGACCTTCCAGCGCCTGGAAAGATCCGGGCCACCTTCGACTTACCGGCGACTCTTCATGAGGCGCTGAAGCGTAGAGCCTTCGAAGAACGCAGGCCGATGAAGGCGATCGTCGAGGAAATCCTGATCCCCTACCTCGACATGAAGTAAGAGCGTAAGAGCACTCTTACTCTGAAGAAAAAAGAAGAGCACAAGTTTGAACTCGTGCTCTTGTGCAGAAGGTGTATATAGGCGGAGCCCCTCTCGGGGGCTCCTTCTGCGTAGTGCATTCGCACCCCAGCGTTGAAAGGCTGATAGAGGTGGGAGATGTAGACTCGGTTAGCCGAGCACCTTGAGAGGGCCGACTAGGGCGTAGTAGCAACCGAGAACGAGGCCCTCGGGTTCGCCGGAGTCGCGGATAGTAACCGTCAGACCGCCGGAGGTCGTGGCAATCTCCACCGTCGCGGTGGCAATCCGGCTGGCTGGCTTATTGGTGCAAAGGTTCCAGACTTTCACGTCTCCAGGGCTCTCTGTTCCTGTGACCTGAATGGTTAAAGTATCGTCAAACGTCGAGCGCGTGAACTCGTACTCAGAGGACACTTTTTTGGCAACGATGATCGCACCGCCGTAACGGCCATCGAAGTTGCCGAAAGCAAGCAACTTGGTGCCATTCTTGAGATCCAAGCGCTCAGGGTCGGAAGCGGGGAGGTAGTGAGTGGAACCGCGCCACTTCTTGCCGTTTCTCGAAGTTTCGAACAGCACCGTGTCCATCGCAGGCGTCC